>Ga0209350_1000007_pt1 | contig 161632 bp, 144 predicted proteins | sample GraSoi013_2_20cm_2_FD_185822 | JGI IMG/M metagenome (GOLD analysis project Ga0209350, IMG submission 185822) | Grasslands soil microbial communities from the Angelo Coastal Reserve, California, USA - Sample 09_27_2013_2_20cm (SPAdes) (version 2) | ecosystem: Environmental > Terrestrial > Soil...
GCAGAGGAGGCTCACTCACAAAAACAGAACCAGCTGTTCGGCTGCCGGCCCCGTGCGCCCCGCGCACTTTCGCCTGAGCTGGCCAGCCCACGCGGGTACACCGCTGAGGCTTGAAGCGGAACTCCTGCCTCAGCCTGCGTTTTCTTGCACTTTGCTCCCGCAGCCAGTAAACTAACTTGCTCATAATTACCCGAGGAAATTGACTAGAGATGCTGCTCGTACGCGATTTTGTGGCGCACATGGCTAGTGAGGTGGTGAAGCGCCTGGTGGAGGGCGGGCAAATTGAGGTTAAGGCCCGGGACGCGGTGACCACGCGCATCCGCCAGCGCATGCTCGAGGAGTTGACCGTCGAGGACCGGCTCAACGAGGAAGTGCGGCAGATCCTCGTCGAGCGCCAGGATGAGATGCGCAGCAACGGCGTGTCTTACCAGGAGATGTACAAAAAGGTGAAGCAACACTTGGCGAGGGACCGAAAGCTGGTTTTACGGTAAGGAAGGGGAGTCGAAAACCGGTATTGGAAACCCGCGGACAAGTTTCTCTCGAATTTCGAGCTATGAGCGTCGATTTTCCGGTTTCCGTGGCAATTGGGTTGGCCACAAAGAATGGGTTAGCGGGAAAGGGAACCGTAAGAGCATGATGCGACTGAGCCGTGAAAAAATTGTCAGACTCTCGCACCAAGTTACCGATGTGCTGGTGTCCAGCGACGAAGTGGAATTCATCGACGACCGCGACACCATTCGTCAGCAAATCGTACAGATCCTGACCGCCATGCTCAAGGACGAAGAAAAAATCGAGCTGGAAGTCCGCAAGCGCATTACCTCGCAGAAGAAGGAAATCCTCGAAGGCAGCGAGGAATGGGACGTGCTGCACAAGAAGTATTACCAGGACGAATTGCGCCGCCTCGGCATCGCTTCCGCTCCTGACGACCGCCACCGCGCCTGAAGCCAGTCTTAGTCCCAAGTCTTGCGTGTTCGATGGCCATGCCTTTTTTGTCCACAGAACCCCGCGCGTGAAGCGCTTGAATTCGAGAATGATTTAGAACGAAACGCGAAGACCCAGGAAGGCCCAGTTCGACTGGCAATGTCGTTGCCATCCAAAGTAAACCGTCGAGGATATTTTCGCGAACCCTGGCTCCCCGTCAAGTCAGGGATTTTTAGGCATTTCTATGAAGGTCTTGGTTCGACGCGGGGGCGCCGAGCAGAGCGCCCCGGTCTTCACCTGCGGAGCAATTCAGGTGTTTACCGGATTGAGCCCTGCCCCGGAAGGTGCAAAGTAACCTCACAAATGCAATGCTGTGGCTAGTTATTGGGGGTGAGTTCCTTTGGAGTTCCACATCCTCGGTCACACCCCGGGAGCCCAAGGAGTTCACCCCTCCCGCCCCTGCCACGGAACTGCGTAACAGAATGCCTCGGAGATCGGCCTCGATGTCTTTTGCGAGAAGCCAGAGGGTTTCAGACCTACATCTCAGCTGTAGATGGACGACAGGAAAGAAGATAAACGGCAAGAAGGCCCGGCCAAGCGCCAGCCGCCTGAACACTTGCTTCGCCGTGCATCAGGGATCGCAGCAATCGTAATTGCGTTGCTCAAAAATCTTGCCATCCTTGAATTGCAGAAACGCTGCGAAGTGGGCGCGCATCTCGGCTCCCGCTGGCTTGCACTGAAGCGGCGCGGCCAGAGTGCCTGTCCAGACAATTTCCAGCGCCACGGTATCTCCGCTAGACCGTTCATTCTTGATTTCATACTTCTGACGAGTTATGGCTTTGTTACCGCGGTCGGCGGCGGCGCGTATTCCAGCCAACTCATCGCGGCTGCCGTTGGGAAAGAAGCGGCTGGAAAGATTTCCACGACCGCTTCCGGCGCAAAGAACTGAGCGATTTCGTCGCCGCGCGCCGGACTCAATGACTTCAATGTACCGCCTCGCCGCTGCCAGGTTCTCTGCGGGTCCGCCCATGCGCGCTTCTCCTGTCATGCCCGAAGGTCCGGCACGCGGATTTTAGCCGAGCCATCTCGGGTTCTCTAGCCTGGTGATAAAAAGGCGCGGTTTTTCCCTCGGCAGTCTTAGGCGGTCGCGGCGTCGGCTAGGGCCTGAACCTCTACATGAGGCCGGAACTCGCTGGGGAATTCGGACAGGAATTGATCCATGGTGATAGGCGGACGGCCGATGAGTTGCTCGAGCAAGCCGTCGACATTGCCGCCTTTGCCCTTGACGTAGTAGGCCTGGAGATCAAGGAGCGCGTCGGCTTGCCATTCGAGCATGCCCCGATCGAGCAGGGCCTTGCGCTGCACCTCGGGAGGAATATCCACGTACTGAACGTCGCGGCCGGAGTGCTTTGTGATTTTTTCGGCAAGCTCGGCGTAGGTCAGGGCTTCTGGCCCGTTCAGTTCGTACGTTTTGCCCGAGTGCTCGCCGCCAGCCAAGGCTTTTGCGGCGACGACCGCGATGTCGCGCGCATCGACAAAACTGACCCGGGCGTTGCCCATCGAGGCGTGGAAGGCGCCTTGAGAACGGATGGAAGGCGCGTAGTAGGTCAGAACGTTCTGATGGAAGCTATTAGGGCGAAGAATGGTGAAAGAAATCTTCGTGGACTTAAGCTTGTCTTCCACGCGCCGGTGCCAGCTCGGAAAGGATTTCCGATACTCGCGGGCGCCCATGGCGGAACTCAGGACGATATGGCTCACACCAGCGTTCACGCAGGCGTCAATCATGTTCCATTCGAGCTCGATGAGCTGGGGAATCGGCGAGCAGACGATGTAAACGCTGGTGACGTTGCGGAGGGCAGGGGGCAGAGAGTCTTTTTTGCCGAAGTCGGCAATGACGGTCGAACTTCCGGCAGGGGCCTTGGCGGCCTCGGTCGCCGAGCGATACATGGCGCGGTAGTTTTCGCCGGTCTTTGCTGCCACTTTGGCTACTTCATGCAAGACAGCTTTCCCCATCATGCCGCTTGCACCAGTTACTAAAATCATACTGTGCCTCCTGAGGAACGCACGCCGGGCGCGGGCGAGCTGGGAGAGCGGAAAATGTCGTCCCGAACTTCTTTCCAATCATATACATCCCCGGCAGGCCGGTCTAGAGGCTTTCCTGTTGGCCGTGCTCGAAAAGGCAGTGGCGCGCGGCGATTCCAGCATGGGAAGAAGGTGGGTGCACCCCGGCAGTTTTGGCTAGACGAAAACTACCGGGTAATTGGCGGGACTAAAGTGTCTTGGCGGTCGTAGGGGTTCCGGCGGCCTCGCAAATAGCCGATCATCCGCAAGAGCCCGTACCAGAAGAGGATGTAAATCAGAAGATTGCAGGTGAAGGCAACGCCGGCCCAGAATCTGGTCGAGCCTTCCATCAGAGTGCCCGGCATGTTGATGGCGGCGACAAAGCGGGTTCCCGGCGCCGTAAGCACGTGAGGGATTCTGCTCCACAGCGGACTGTACGCGAGATTGATTTTCGCTTCCCGCAGAAGGGCAGAGGTCACCACTCCCAGGACAAGGGCCCAGAGGATTTTCGTTTTGAACATGCAGGCACCTAGAATTAGGAGTTTGCACCGAGCTGGGCGGCTGATGGAGCCTTGCCAAATATAGAACAAAGGGAGCAGAAAAGAAAAGCGGCAGCCATGCAAAAAATGCAAAAGCTCTTCCGCCCTCTTCTGCGTGACTCAAATCGGAGAACCGCCTGGTGCCGGATGGCGGACGCGCCCCTCAGGGTAAGCCAAAGCGCACCCGTACAGTTCCACTATTGAGGCGCAAGCAGAAAACTACGGCTGGGAGTCGGGCCGGCGCTTCAAAGTCGGCCGATCATCATCGGTCGTGCTGTTGGGATCGTTGCCGGTTGGCTGCTTCTTGGATTGCTCGGTCTTGGAGCGCAGCGTCGGCTTATCCTTGGCTTCCGTCACCTTGCGCGAGAACATGATGTTGCGAAGGCGACCCTTCACCTGGTCGAATTCCGAAGTCGTTACGATGTATTCCTGGCGAGCCGGGAGAATGCGCGCGATTTCCTTCTGCGTGTTCGCAATGCGCTCGGGCGTGGGCGGGTGAGTGGAGAAAACCTTTGGGATAGTGCCGGGGCGACGCTTCTCGTCGGCCTGGACGCGCTCGAAGAAGGTTACGTACGAGTTAGGATCGTACCCCGCCTTGTACATGTACTGAATACCGAGGAAATCCGCTTCGCGTTCGGCGTCGCGAGAAAACTTCAGGAACGTCAGCGGTATCGCCATATTCAAGCCTTGGTACAAGGCGTATCCCGCCATGGTGTAGGGAATGAAAATCATTGCGGGAATCGAGGCCAGTTGCATCAATTCGCCCTTGGTCGCCTGGCAGGTGCCGTGCCGGGCGGTCACATGGGAAATTTCATGGGCCATCACGCCGGCCAGTTCCGATTCTTCCTGCGCGCGCAGAATCAAGCCACTGTTCACATAGAAGAAGCCGCCGGGAAGGGCGAAGGCGTTGACTTCGTCAGAATCGATAACCTTAATCGTGAAAGGAACCTTGGCGTCGGAGTTGCGCACGAGGTTCTGGCCCACGCGATTGACGTACTCGGTAACCACCGGATCGTCAATCATCTTGGAAGAGCGCTCGACTTCCTGGGCAAGTTGCTTGCCGAGGCCGATTTCCTTCTCGAGCGAAAACCAGTTCATGTGGCAGCTGACTTTGCGGTTGCCGATCGCTTCCACATCATCCTTGGAGTTCTTTGGATTGACCGTGTCTTGCTGCGGCACGGGCTGCTCCGAGCCCAGTTGCTGTTGACTTTGGCGCTGCACCGCCGGCGGTTGCGTCTTGGCGGGATCCTGTTGACCCGAATCCTGACCTTGCGGGACCGCGAAGGCCGGAATTGCCAGGAGGGCACTGCCGAGTGCGAAGCTCAGGGTATGCCGTAGGATGACGTTCATAAGCACCTCGCCCTACCCGGTAGTATACACCTCAACCGCTGGGCGGGCCTTGAAATCCTTCAGGGGCTTATGATGTCTCCCCGAGAAAGAAGGTTTTCCGGAGTGTTGATTGCCTGGCAGGATCGCATTTTAGCGCCTAGGACTGGGTTGTTCGAGCCTCGGCAGCGGCTCGGAGAAGCGGAACCCGGAAAGTGCTCCTTGCGAACGGGCGCCAGCTAGCGGAGTTGACACGCTTTTGGCTGCCCTCTACAGTCAAGACAGTCAACTTTAGATATGAGCCAGATTAAAATTCAGGTGGGCCAGCTCTGGAAGAAAGACGGCACCGGCGACATTTACCTGGTAACCCGCCTCTATTCAGAGGCTTTGCATACCATGGCCGTGCTGCGCAAGTCCGGGGCCGAGGGAGAAGCCCAGGTTCGCGTGAGGGTTGAACACGGGAGCAAAGGCCAAACCATGCGAGGGTTTTCGCCGGCGCAAGAAGAGGAATCCTACTAGGTTCAGCCGGCGGTTAGGCGTCAGGCCTTAAAACGAGCGAACCTCAATCTTTACAACATCTTCCACTTTCATCAGCTCCTTTTGGAGAAAAGGCTCGCCGTATGACACTCCGACCATTTGACCATAGTGCCGCGCCAGCTGGTTCATCTCCTCTTCGAGCCGGTCGATGGCCAGGTGGACTTTGCTGGGACGCTCGTTTTTCTTCGGGCGGAATTGAGAGGCGAAGGCCAGGATGGCTTTGCGGCGCTGCTCGTATTGGTCAGAAATGTCCACGACAAAGGTCGGCCGCACATCGGCATAAGCAATGGAATAGAGGAGTTTGAATGGGCGATAGGCTTCGCCTCCGAGGGGCAGCTGCTTTAGTCCGGCGAGGAAGCACCCCTCGTAGCCAAGCGCGGAGGCATGGTAGTGGTCGGGGTGGCGGGCTTCCCAATAGGGCAGAATGACGGTTTTTGGGCGGAGCTGACGAATGACTGCGGCGAGTCGCAATTTGTATTTGCGAGAGGCGTGAACGTCGGAGTCCGGCACGCCTAGAGTGTCGCGCCAGCTAACGCGCAGGAGCTGCGCGGCCTTTACCGCTTCCTTGGCGCGGATCTTGGGACTGCCCCGGGTGCCCATCTCGCCAGCGGTTAAGTCGAGAATGCCCGTTTTATAGCCAAGCTGGGCCATCTTCAGCAAGGTGCCGCCGCAAGTGAGTTCTACGTCGTCTGGATGGGCGGCAATGGCGAGGAGATCGAGATTCAAGGGATGGCCTCCAGGTCGCAAGAAGGGGGATTCTACACCGGGCGGGCAAGGGCCCAAACACCTGTGGAATGGTGTGAATGGTGTCCAATATTTGATGCGTTAAAGGGATGACTATTGCGAAAGCCCGGCTCACTCAACGCGGAGGGCAACCATGGGGTCGACGTGCATGGCGCGGCGCGCGGGAAAATAGCAGGCGATCAAGGCCACCATCGGTAGCAAGGCTGACACAACCACAAACGTCGCGGGATCGGTCGGACTCACGCCGTAAAGCAAGCTCGCCATCAGACGCGTCAGAGCCAGCGCGCCGGCGATGCCGAGCAGGACTCCGGCGATCACCAGCTGCATGCCCTGTCGCACCACGAGCCGGAGAACATCGCGCGGGCGAGCCCCCAGTGCCAAGCGTATGCCGATTTCACGGCTGCGCCGGCTAACGCCGAACGCAAGGACGCCGTAAATCCCAACGGCAGCAAGGCCGAGTGCAAGCGCCGCGAAGAGCACGAGCAGAAATAGGTTAAAGCGCTCGTTTGCGACCGAAGCGCTCAAAAGCTGGTCCATCGTCGCCACCTGATACGTGGGGACGCCACTGTCGAGCGCGGCGATTTCTTTGCGAACCGCGGAAGCCATTTCCGATGGTCCCCGCTTTGTCCGTAGCACGAGAAACGCGTACCAGAATCCCCGAAGGGGCGTGTACATCTCCGGCTTGGCCTGGGCATTCAGTCCTGCCCCTCTTACGTCTCCAACAATGCCGATGATTTCCAGAGGACTGCGATAATCCCGATTGAGGAGCGTTTTGCCGATTGGATCCGCTTCCGGCCAGAATTTTCTCGCCATAACCTCGTTGATAATCATGGTGCTCTGGTTCTTCTCGTCAGCGGGAGTAAATTCCCGCCCGCGCCGCAACGGAATGTGCCGCGTCTCAAAGTAGTTCGCGCTGACCCCGCGCCAGTCTGCGGCCGAGGCTTTCGCCCAATCCGCCCTCGCGCCGTCAGCGATCAGAAAAGTGCCCCAGTCCGATTCTCCACTGAGCGGCAGCGTTGACGCTGCAGCGACGGATGCTACGCCCGGGAGCGTCTGGAGCCGTTCCATAACCCGGTCGAGATAAGCACGGGTTTGTTCGGGTCTCGGATAGGTGCCTCCCGGAAGCGCAATTTTCATGGTCAGCAAATGCTCGGTCAGAAATCCCGGACTCACGCGATTCAGATACAGGAAGCTGCGGAGCATTAAGCCGGCGCCGCACAACAAGAGCAGCGCCAGGCCACTTCGGAGACCACAAGGGCGCTTCGTAGCCGCCGGCCTCGCACACCCAGCCCGTCGCCTTGCGGGCGTCCCGAAGCGTGCCCTGGGGCTGCGGCCGCGATGCTTCGAGCGCGGAGACGGTGCCGACGAGAATGGTGGCCAGCATGGCCACCACAGCCACGAAAGCGAAAACCGGGACATTCAGGCGAAACGATTCGATCCGCGGCAGATGCACGGAGGTCCCAGCGAAACGGTGAGCTCGAATCCCCATTTTGCCAAGGCAACGGCGAATATGACGCTGATGCAAACCAGGACGAAAGTTTCCGTCAAATTCTGACGCAACAAACGCACCGGGTCCGCCCCGAGAGCCGAGCGAATCGCGAATTCTTTTTCGCGAACCAAGGCGCGGGCCAGCATAAGATTCACGGCGTTGCTGCACGCGATCAGCAGAATAAAGCCGACGGCCCCGAGCAGCACCAACAGCGATGTCTGGACATCTCCGACAATTTCGTTGAGAAGCGGCTGGGCGCGCACATGCCAATCGGCGTCCGTATTCTGGTAAGCCTTCGCGAGCCCATCTTGAATGGTCTCGATTTGAGCCTCGGCCTGCGAGAGGTTCGCTCCGGAGCGCAACCTGCCGAGTACATAATATCCGTGGGAGACACGGTCGCGCAGTCCGGACTCGCCAAGCGCGCTGATCGGTAGCCAAATGCCACAGCCCTTCGGGAAATCAAATCCGGGAGGCATCACGCTGGTGAGAGTGTAGCTTTCTCCTTGTAAAAGATAGTTCTTGTAGAGGGCCCGCGGGTCGACTCCGAAAACGCTGCGCCAAAGCGCATCGCTCACAAGAAAAACCCTTTCGCCGCTGGGGAGTTCGTCGCTTGCCGAGAAACCATGGCCGATCGCGGGCTGGACGCCAAGGATGGTGAAGAAGCTGTTGGTCACGGTCGAATAGCGCTCGCGCTCCGTTGCAGATGGCCCGCCCAGCACGATGTCATTGGAGGCTTTGACCAGAAAGTAGGCGGCGGTTTCCTCAAATACGGTGTTTTGCCCTTTCCAGGCCAGATAATCGGGGATAGGAGACGCCGCCACTGCCCACGCCGCGAGACTTATACTCCGTCAGATCCACCAGGTTATCCGCATTCTTGAAGGGAAGCGGGCGAAGCAGCACCGCGTGGGCGGCGCTGAAGATGGCGGCATTCGCGCCGATGCCCAGAGCAAGGGTGAGGACGCAGACACCAGAGACCAGCGGATTGCGGAGGAGTTGGCGAAGCCCAAAGCAAAGGTCATAGAGAAAATCTTCGAGCAAGCGAGCGCATCGTTTCATCGAAGCACCCCCATACTGCTCCAAGTTTGAAATCGGCGGTCTCCACTGGTCTGCTGACGCGAGGGGAAGGGCGAGTGTTAACAGGGAATAGGCCTGGGCCGGGAAATCGGGGAAGTCGGGTGAGCAGGTCCCTCGGGAGGAAAGCGGACAGGCCATGCTCCGGCTAAACCGCCGGTATCGTGGTATTTTCATTGCCCATGAACCTTCCTTTGCAAGGGCGGGTGGCGTTGGTGACCGGGGCCGGCAGGCGGCTGGGACGCGCCGTGGCGTTGCGCTTGGCCGAAGAAGGAGGGGACGTAGTTGTCCATTACCGGAGTTCCCAGCCGGAAGCCCAGGAGACGGTCAGGCAAATCGAAAAGCTCGGGCGGCGGGCGACGGCCGTCGGCGCTGACCTTGGTCAGGTTTCGGAAATCAAGCGGGTGTTTGACGAAGCGGGGAAGCAGTTCGGGCGTCTCGACATTCTTGTGAACAGCGCGGCCAATTTTCTGCCCGCAAGCATGGTGTCTACGACGGAAGAAATCTGGGACTCCTCGCTCGACACGAACTTGCGCGCGCCGTTCTTTTGCGCGCAAGCGGCGGCGCCCTGGCTGAGAAGGACAGAAGGCGTGATCATCAATTTCGCGGACACAGGCGGGCTGCGTGGCTGGACCGGATTCATCCCGCACTCCATTTCAAAAGCTGGCGTGATCATGTTGACGACAGTGCTGGCGAAGGCGCTGGCGCCGGAAGTGCGGGTGAACGCCATCGCTCCGGGAACCATCACCATGGAAGGCGATCCGCCTGAGTGGGAAGCCGAGTTTAGCAAGCTGGCGCCGCTCGGCCGATCCGGCAAGCCCTCGGAGATTACCGACAGTGTTCTTTTCCTGGTGCAATCGAAATTCATTACCGGACAGGTGCTGGTAGTCGACGGCGGCCGGGCGCTTTAGAATCCCCGCGGAACTCGGCGGTACGTGGCCAATTTGTGTCGTGACCGTCACTTGGAGAAAAATTTCCCGCGCGCGGCCGTGCAGAGAAGCGCGCCGCGGTGTATTCTATTGAATAGACTGAATACATTGCGAATCTGCGGGAGAAGAACGTGGCATCTCCACGACCACATTTCGAGGGATCAAATTCCGAGACGGCGAACGAGACGGCTGTTCGGCCGCAACACACGATTGACGACGTAGAGATTCAGGAGTGGCTGGAATCGCTCGATTCCGTTCTCGAATCCAGCGGCCCGGAAGTGGCTGCGGAAATTCTCGAACGGCTTCGCGCGCACGCGACGGTCAACGGCATCGACCTGCCGTTCAGCGCGAACACGCCGTACGCGAACACGCTTCCTGCGCGTCTGCAGCCGCTTTTTCCCGGCGATCAGGAACTCGAGCGACGCATCAAAAGCCTGATTCGCTGGAACGCCTTGGCCATGGTGGTGCGCGCAAATCGCGTCGAGCACAATATCGGCGGGCATATCTCCACCTATGCATCCGCCGCGACGCTCTACGAGGTGGGCTTCAACCATTTTTTCCGCGGGCGCACCGAAGGATTCGAGGGCGATACGGTCTACTTTCAGGGCCACGCGGCGCCGGGCATCTATGCGCGTGCGTTTATCGAAGGTCGCATCAGCGCGCACCAACTGGAGAACTTCCGCCGTGAACTGAAACCCGGCGGCGGGCTTTCTTCTTATCCGCACCCGTGGCTAATGCCCGATTTCTGGGAGTTTCCAACCGTTTCGATGGGCCTAAGCCCGCTGATGGCCATCTATCAGGCGCGCTTCAATCGCTATCTCGAAGATCGCGGTCTGAAGCCGCGAACCGATGCAAAGGTTTGGGCGTTCATCGGCGACGGCGAAACGGACGAGCCGGAATCCCTTGGCGCGATCACGCTGGCATCCCGGGAAAAGCTCGATAATCTGATCTTCGTCGTGAATTGCAACTTGCAGCGCCTGGATGGTCCCGTGCGTGGCAACGGGCAGATCATTCAGGAGTTGGAATCCGCGTTCCGCGGCGCCGGCTGGAACGTGATCAAGGTGCTTTGGGGCAGCGAATGGGATCCGATTCTGGAACGCGATACCGAAGGCTTGCTCGTCAAGCGTATGGGCGAGCTGGTCGACGGCGAGTATCAAAAGCTCGTCGTTTCCTCCGGCGCCTACGCGCGCGAGCATTTCTTTGGCAGCGACCCGCGCCTGCTTCAGCTTGTTGAGCCGCTTCCGGACGAAGCGCTGCGCCGCCTGCGCCTGGGAGGTCACGACCCGCGCAAAGTTTATGCTGCTTATAAAGCCGCCGTCGATCACCAGGGCTCGCCGACGGTCATTCTGGCACGCACCATCAAGGGCTACGGCCTGGGCGAAGCAGGCGAAGGCAAGAACGTCACGCACCAGCAGAAAAAACTCAACGAGGACGAGCTCCGCGAGTTCCGTTCGCGCTTCGGCATTCCTCTGAGCGACGAAGATTGCATCGAACTTCCGTTCTACCGACCGGCGGAGGATAGCGAGGAGATTCGGTATCTGCGCGCACGCCGCGAAGTGCTGGGTGGCTACGTTCCGCAACGCAAACTGCGCTCCAAGCCGCTGGTTGCGGAGCACGACGAGCTCTTTAAAGAATTCCTGGAAGGGAGCGAGGGTAGGGAAGTTTCCACGACCATGGCGTTTGTGGTGATGCTCCGCAAGATGCTGAAGGATCCGGAGATTGGCAAGCTCATTGTCCCCATTGTTCCCGACGAAGCGCGTACTTTTGGCATGGAGTCGCTGTTCCGCACCGTGGGCATCTATTCGAGCGTCGGCCAGCGCTACGAGCCCGTGGACGTGAACACGCTGCTCTACTACAAGGAAGCGAAGGAGGGGCAGATTCTGGAAGAAGGCATCACCGAAGCCGGCTCCATGGCTTCGTTCATCGCCGCGGGTTCCGCGTACGCGACGCACGGCATCAACACGATTCCGTTCTTCATTTATTACTCGATGTTTGGTTTCCAGCGCATTGCGGACTTTATCTGGGCTTCCGCGGACATGCGCACGCGGGGATTTTTGCTCGGCGGCACGGCGGGGCGAACCACGCTTGCCGGCGAAGGCCTGCAGCACCAAGATGGCAACAGCCACGTCCTCGCGCTATCCGTTCCCAACCTTAGGGCCTACGATCCCGCGTTTGCTTATGAAATCGCGGTCATCATTCAAGACGGTATTCGCCGCATGTACAAAGACGGCGAAAGCATCTCCTACTACTTGACGGTGATGAACGAACCGTACGCCATGCCCGCCATACCGGGCGACGTCAAGGATGGCATTCTGCGCGGGATGTACCTTTTCCGGAAGGCCGCGAATTCCAGGGCGAAGCTGCGTGCCCAGCTGTTCGGCAGCGGCGCGATCTTGAATGAAGCGCTGCGCGCGCAGGAAATTCTCGAGACCAAATACGGCGTGGCCGCCGACGTCTGGAGCGTCACGAGCTACAAAGAACTCTACAACGACGGCATGGAGACGGAGCGGTGGAACCGCTTGCATCCGGGCGAAAATCCTCGCGTTCCGTATGTCACGCAATGCCTCGCGGATGCCCCGGGCGTGCTTGTTGCCGCTACGGATTACCTGAAAGTGTTGCCAAGCATGGTCAGCAAATGGATGCCGCGCCGGCTTGCCGCGCTCGGAACGGATGGTTTTGGCCGCAGCGATGGGCGCGCCGCGCTGCGCGATTTCTTCGGAGTCGATTCGCGGTTCATCACGCTGGGCGCGCTCTATGAGCTGTTGATCGACGGCAAGATCGAAAGGTCGGTAGTCGACAAAGCCATCAAAGAACTCGGCATCAACACCGAAAAACCCAATCCCATAACCTGCTAAGGTCGACCCGGCGACGGTCGAAAAGGCGGCCAGTGCACTAAGGAGATGACGGGAATCCAAGGCCACCAACAGGGTTGGTAACCGCTACTTTTTCGAAGTCCGCGACGAGTGGCTTGGCTTGGGCCATGGTGTCCTTGACGGCGGGTAAAGACAGCGACGCATCGTGGCTCGTTTCGCTGTCCCAGATCTCCGTCACCCAGAGGATGTTTTCGTCCACAGCATCCCTGGCCACGATGTAGCTGCGGCATCCTGGCATATTCCTCGTACCTTCCTTTAGGACTTGGATTAACGCATCGCGCTTGCCGGTGACAGCGGTAAGCTTTGCGATTAACCCGTACATTAGATGCTCCCCTTGCGGACCAGTCAGGACCGGGGTAACGGCCACTGCCGCGGTGGTCAGCCACGCTAGAAACGTTCGGCGGTCATAGCTATGCTTGCTCCAGTATCTCGCCTGGTTTGATTTTCCCCGTCGCCAGATTGGCCGCCAGCCCCGCGTTGGCCGAGAGAAAATCGTAATCCCCGAGTTCCTTCGGCAGGGCCCAGGCAATTTTCTCAAACGTGCGAGGAATGAGCTCGCCATCCGCAATCGCCGCCGCGAAAAAGAGAATCTCCAGCTCCTCCGGTGTCTCCGCGTATTGATGCACCACGCGCTCAATGGGCGCCCATTTCTCGATCGCAGCTCCGAGCTCTTCTTCGAGCTCGCGCTTGAGGGCCTGCTCGGGCGTCTCCCCAGATTCCACTTTTCCGCCGGGGAACTCCCACTTGAGCGGAGAGGTGTCGTTGCGGCGCCGCTGTCCAATCAGCAGCCGCCGGTCACTGCGCTCAATCACCGCTGCAACGACGGTTCTCATGCCTCTCGGCACCTTAGAAACGGCCTGGCTGGGTCATCTTTGAGTCGTGCAGGCAGATTTGGTATAAGTTCTCACCCGCCACTGGCACTCGCCGCTCTCTTATCATTCAGAACCTTCCAAAGTTCCTTTGCACCCTTGATCAGTGGCGGCCCCGGCGTGTTCAACAATTCGTCGCTGATCACATGAACGCGACGATTTTGAATTGCAGGAACCTCCTGCCAGGCGCGAACTGCGTACGCTTTCTTGGGATCCGCGCGATCTCCCGCCGCCGCCCAGGCCAGCACGATCACGTCCGGCATGGCTTCGGCCACCAGCGTCTCATCCACACGCTCGCCTGCGGGAACAACCATCTCTCCGCCACAGAGACGCACGAGCTCCGCCACCCAGGGCGGGGAACTGATGCGTGGATTCGGCCACGCTTCACAATAAACACGCGACCTTGGCTCTGGCTTTTTCGGCTGACTCTCGATCTCCGCAAACTCGCGCTGCAATTTTCCCGCGAGCGCCTCCGCCGCTTTCGCACGGCCAACGATTCCTCCGAGCAATCGAATGTCGGCGTACACATCCGCGAGCGTTCGCGGATTCATTGCCAGAAAATTCAGCGGCTGTTCGAGAAGTTTGCCAACGGTTTCTTGCTTGTAGGGAACCGAGCCAATCACAAGCGTTGGCTTGAGGCGCAGAATTTCGTCGAGCGACCCCATGTGCCAGCAATCGCCCAGTTTCGGCAGGGCGCCCACCGGTGCCACGTCCGCGCACCACTTGGTCACCCCTACAAGCGTTTTGTTCGCGCCAATCGCGCACAAAATCGCGGTTGCGCTCGGAGCGAGCGAAACGATCCGATGGCCGTGTTCTGCGTCTTTTTTCATGCTCCCCCAAAAGCATAGCAGACGCGTGGCCGCGCTGCCGACGGAGCGGGGACGGGGCGGTCGCGCATTGACTCCTCTCTCGGAGTGTGCTGGACTTCGTCTTCTCGGTTTGGAGGATTCCCGTGCGCCATTCTCTTGCCATGTTCTTTTTTGCATCGGCCCTGCCGCTTCCCGCTTTTGCGCAGTCTTCTGCTGCACCAGCAAAAGCCGACGCTGTCGAATACCACGCCACGATCGACAACGCGAAATACGTCTTCGGCGTTGCGCCGCCGGTCGCGCATGTCAAGGCCGGTAACATTCTGGAAGCCAATTCGCTCGATTGTTTCGGCAACGCGCTGCAGAAACCGGGCGACAGCATGTCGCTCGTGAAGGGCGACAATCCCCTGACCGGGCCCTTTTATATTGACGGGGCGGAGCCCGGCGACACCCTGGTTATCCGCATCCTTGCTCTACAAGTCGACGGCAAGCAGGGCGTCGGCACGTTTTCTCCCGGCTTCGGCGCCGTCAACTCCACGCATTACACACCGGTGCTGGAAGCAAAGCCGCTCCCCGAGCGTATGTGGTTCTATCCCATCGACAAGGAGAAAAACACCGCCACGTTTCAAGCGCTCGATTCGGATTTCAAAGTGAGCTTTCCCGTACATCCTTTTCTTGGCTGCATTGGCGTTGCCCCTGCGAACGGCGAAGCTCGCAGCTCCATCGTGCCCGCGGAATTTGGCGGCAACATGGACGCTCCGGAGGTTTCCGCCGGCAACACGTTGTATCTCCCTGTGAATGTTCCGGGCGCGCTGTTCTATTTCGGTGACGGTCACGCCGCCATGGGCGATGGGGAAGTTGCGGGAAGCGCCGTGGAAGTGCCCATGCGTGCCCGCTTGCAATTCGAATTGGTAAAAGGGAAGAGCACGGGCTGGCCGCGCTTTGAAAACGAAAAGGAAATCATGGCCGCCGGCGTCTACCGCCCCGTGGATGACGCGCTGCGCATCGCCGTCACCGAGCTCATCCACTGGATCCACAGCGACTACGGTCTCTCGGAACTCGACGCTTACGAATTGCTTTCTAAAGTCGCCAAGGTTCATCTTACCGAGATGGTGGACCCCAATTACGTGGTCATCGCATCCATTGAGAAGAAATATCTTCCACTAAAGAAAGGGTTTGCGCCGCGATAGAAGTCGTATCCTTATTTAAGATTTAGGCGCAATCGTTGCGATCAGGAGCACGGCCGCTTGCTGGGACGAAACTAGAACGCATCTCGGCAGCGATGTTTATACTGAGGGGACTCAGGACTGAAACTCGAAAAATGTTCAGCGAAGCCGTTCTCGATCACTTCCGAAACCCGCGTAACGCCGGCGAGCTCCGTGATGCCACTGCAGCCGTCGAAGTTACGAATCCGGTTTGCGGCGACGTCCTCAGGCTCTTCGCGCGTTTCGAATCCGGCCGGATCGCCGAGGCCCGGTTTTTGTGCCGCGGCTGCACTACGTCGATTGCCTGCGCTTCGCTGCTGACCGAAGAGCTGCGCGGCCGCACGCCAGCGGAAGCCCGTGGCATCACCGCCGAATTTCTTTCCCTAGCCCTCGGTGGGCTACCGCCTGCGACCTTTCACGGCGCGCAGCTAGCCGCTGAAGCCGTCGCCGCCCTCCTGCCCCAATTGCCGTCTTCGGCGGGATAGTGCGAATGGCGATGAGATCGACCGGAACTTTCCTTAGCATCGCCCTGGAACTTCAGGGAGCTCTGCGAATCTCCTTGGCCGAGCCGCCGCAAGAGCACGCGCAGCGTTACGCCTTCGGCCTAGCCGACTCGCGCCGCAACTTCATCGACGCCTTCGTTGCTGGTCTTCAACGGGTGGCCCGCCCGTTCCACGCACAGGTTCTGAAAATACGACTGAGGCGATTTGCCGGCACGGCTTCGATGCGCCGCGCGAGCGTTCTCTTGCTCGATCCGGCTTCACGAGCGGAGTCATTCTTGACTTTAGCGGACTAGCCCTGCCGGTCCATGGCCCGATTCAACGTTTCCGGATCATTCAGGTTCAGCACGCAGCCCTCTTCATTCGTGGGGACTTCTTCCACCTCGTCCGCGTGTGCCCACACCACCGCCCGTGCACCGGTTTCCAGCGGCGCGCGCAAGAGTTCCGGATAGAGCGACGCTGAAAAAATCACCGGATGCCCGCGGCGTCCTTCGTAAACCGGCAGCACGATGGGCTTTTTTGACTTGTAGAATTGCGCGATTAATTCACCGACCAGCGCGGAGCTGATCAGTGGATGGTCAATCAAAAAAACCAACATGCCGTCGGTTCCCGCGGGCAGTTTGCGCACTGCGGCCTGAATCGAGCTCAACTGTCCTTTCTCCCACTGCGCGTTGATGATCATTTCATTGGCTTTCAGTGGCACCGCTTTGGCGATCGATTCCGCGTCCGCGCCCAGCACGACGCGCCGCACGCCGATTTCGGGACGGCTGATGATCTCCAGCAAATGCTCGAGGAAGGGCCGCCCCTGGTAGGGGAGCAGCGCTTTCGGCGAGCCCATGCGGCTCGAGGCCCCGCCGGAGAGGATGACGGCGGCCAGCATGTGTACCTTTCAGCGCTCAGTAGCGACCTTGCCTGCGGATTCCATCGGCGCCTGTCGCTCTAGCTTCAGTTTCTTGTGCTCCGCGTTGGCCGCATTTCGGCGCACGGCAACAAGCTCGGCGGTGATGCTCACGGCAATCTCTTCCGGCGACAGCGCGCCGATGTCCAGCCCCATTGGCGCATACAGGCGTTCGAATTCTTCCGTCTTGTAGCCCTGGTTCTCCAGTGCCTTATAAACGGACAGCACTTTGCGCTTGCTGCCAATCATCCCCACGTAGCGCGCTTCGGTGCGAACCGCCCATGCCAGCACCCGCATATCCTCTTTATGTCCGCGCGTAACGATCACCAGGTAGCTTGCGGCGTTCGGCCGGATCTTCTCGAAGGCTTGCTGGTAGCTTGTGAAAAGTTCCTGCGCCATCGGGAATCGCTCTTTGTTCGCAAACGCTTCGCGGTCGTCCACCACGGCAATAGCAAACCCCGCCGCGTGCGCGGCTCTCGCCACCGCCATCGAAACATGCCCGCCGCCGAACAAATACGCCACCGGCTGCGGCAGGATGGGCTCGACAAAAACTTCCAGCGTACCCCCGCAAATCAGCCCGTTATCGTAGTTGGCCTCATTGTTCAGGTGAAAAACCATTTTCCGCGGCGCTTCTTTCTGCATCACTTCCTTTGCGGCGGCCCAGACCTCCGCCTCCACGCAGCCTCCGCCAATGGTTCCCTCGATCGAGCCGTCTTCGCGAACGAGCATCCGCGAGCTCTCATAACTGGGAATCGAGCCGTTCGTGTGCACAATGGTAGCCAGCGCTCCACGCTGCCCCGCGCGCCTCATCTTTACGATTTCTTCGAACAAGTCCATCGGTTTCAGGCATTCTTCGGCGGCACAGCCGCTCTTGGCGGTGCCGCCCTGTCTCTTATTGCTTCAGCCTACGGCGCACCCTTCTTGCTGTCAATGCTCTTCGCTTTCTGGACACTACTCAGTGAGGGATGATACCGTTCAGCCTTTGCGATGGACCGAGAGGGGCCATGAAAGCGATCGTGTTTCATCGGCACGGAGGGCCGGAGGTCTTGAAATATGCGGATGCGCCGGAGCCGGCGCTCCGCGCCAATGACGTCCTGGTCCGCGTCAAGGCTTGCGCACTAAATCATCTCGATCTTTGGGTACGCCGCGGCTTGCCCAACGTGCCGATTCCGCTGCCGCACATTCCTGGCAGCGACGTGGCTGGCGAAATCGCCAGAATCGGCGCAGACGTAACCGCGATCCGCGTCGGCCAGAAAGTCGTGCTTGCGCCGCTGGTGAGCTGCGGCAAATGCACAGCCTGCCTGGCCGGCCTCGACAATCACTGCCGCCAAGCCAGCAACCTTGGCTACATGATTGACGGCGGCTCGGCGGAATTCGTTCGCGCGCCCGAAGTGAACTGCCTCGCTTATCCCGAAAATCTCAAGTGGGAAGAGGCCGCCGCGATTCCTCTCGTCTTTCAAACCGCCTGGCACATGCTCGTCACTCGTGGCGAGCTGCAAGCCGGGGAAGATGTTCTCATCCTTGGTGCAGGCAGCGGCGTGGGCAGCGCCGCCATTCAAATCGCGAAGTTCTTTGGTGCCCGCGTCATCACCACTGCTGGTTCCGAGGAAAAGCTCGCCAAAGCAGGAGAACTCGGTGCCGACCACCTCATCAATTACAAAACACAGAAAATTCGCGACGAGGTGCGCCGCATCACCGACAAACGTGGCGTGGACGTGGTGTTTGAGCACGTCGGCACGGCCAGCTGGGAAGACAGCGTCGCGAGCCTCGCGCCCGCCGGCCGTCTCGTCACCTGCGGCGCGACCACCGGCTATGACGCCAAAGTGGACTTGCGTTTTCTTTTCAGCCGCCAGCTGTCGCTGCTCGGGTCCTACATGGGCACGAAAGGCGAACTCCACAGGGTCATGAAGCTCGTCGCTGGAGGAAAACTGAAACCGGTCGTCGATCGCGTTTTCCCGCTCGCGGAAGCTGCTGCCGCTCACGCCTATCTCGAATCGAGCTCGCAATTCGGCAAAGTCGTCCTCTCCGTCTGACCGCTTTGAGAAATGCACAGGATGCGCCCGAAGTACTATTGACAGGTTTTTTTCACTCTTATATTTTGCGCGCCCATCCACCCGCAGTGACGGTCCCCAACGCTGCCATCTCCCGGTGCCCGACAATTTGTCCCTTCCATTCTCACGGAGGACCAACTCATTACCTTTCTGCGATCTCTGTGAACTAAGTCCGTTCCGGCGAGGGTGCCCGGCCCCACGCGGGTCTGGGTTGGATGTGCGCCCGGCTCCGGAATGGGCTTGGATTCTCAGGGCGCCTTATGTGTCATGCCTGGGGTAAGCGTGGGGTATCTATGTACCTTTCGGGTACTATTGACATGGATTTTGCAATCCTATAGCTTTGTAAGTATCCACCTCGGAAGTGACAGCTACCCACCCTGCCATCTCTTGGTGCCCAGCGACAGCATCCTTCTGAAATCAGGATGACGGAGTTTGCTGGCGGAGAAGGGCGTCCTCCGTGCATCCGATGAATGGACTCCGTTGGCCTTTGCCCTGCATCTTGCCGGAGCGCGGCGATTGTTGTGCTTTCCCTAAGGTCTTAGCCCATGCCGGCGAGGACGCCCAGCCCCTCGCCGGAACCTCTTCTCTCGATTTGGAACTCCGCCCGCAGGGTCTGCTATCCTCTCGGCGTCCCCTCTCAAAGGGCGGATACATCCGGCCATGGCTAGCCTTCAAGCACATCTGGCGGTCTGGATTCTCAAGTGGCGCACCAAGCGCCGCCTCAGACATTGCCGCGACTATCGCCTCGCGAGCCAGATTCTTCGTCCTCTCCCTTACAAACCTCCGGCATCGGTGCGCATCACCAATGCGCGGCTAAACGGCGTCCCTGGCGAATGGGTCGAGTCGCCAAGTTCCGCCGAACAGGTGCTCCTCTATTTGCATGGCGGCGGCTATTTCGCCTGTTCGGCCGAGACGCATCGTCCCATCACCGCCTTTTTTGCCATGCACGGCTTCCGTGTTTTCGCTCCGAACTATCGCCTGGCCCCCGAAAATCCCTTTCCCGCCGCCGTGGAGGATGCCGCTGCGGTTTATCGCGGGCTTCTTTCGGGAGAGCGTTCGCAGCAGGGCATTGTTGTTGCCGGCGACTCGGCGGGCGGCGCACTTGCGCTTTCGCTCATGCTCGCTCTCCGCGCCGCGGGCTCGCCCCTTCCCGCTGCCGCCGCGCTTTTCTCTCCGTGGACCGATCTTGCCGCCACCGGCGAATCGGTCCGCACGAACGCCCGGCGCTGCGCGATCTTCCACGGCCCGGCCATCGCCCCAACCGCTCGCTTGTATTTGGCCGACGCCGATCCGCGCAACCCGCTGGCATCTCCGCTGTACGCCGATCTCTCAGGTCTTCCGCCGCTGCTTATCCACGTTGGCGCAAATGAGACCCTGCGGGACGATTCCACGCGGCTCGCCGAAAAAGCGCGTGCCGCGGCGGTCGGCGTGGAGTTGAAGATCTGGCCGGTGGTTCCACACGTGTGGCAGCTTGCGCCCGACAAAATCCCGGAAGCCCGGCAATCCTTGCGGGAAAGTGCCGAATTCCTGCGCAGGCACGCTGCCGTGGTGAATTCAGGTGCGCTAGAATCGGGTCAACATGCCTGAGCCTTCCGGCAATTCTCACGACGCTGCGGATATTTCTGTCGATGTGCTCATCGTCGGCGCAGGCTTTTCCGGCATTTGTATGGGCATCAAGCTGCTTGAAGCCGGGGTTAAGAATTTTCTGATCATCGAAAAGAGTGAAGACCTCGGCGGCACCTGGTACGAGAATCGCTATCCCGGCTGCGCTTGCGATGTTCCGGCACATCTTTATTCTTTTTCATTCGACCGCAATCCCAACTGGACCCGCATGTTCGCCGGCCAGCAGGAGATCTGGCAATACCTGAAATCCTGCGTCGAACGTTACGGGCTCGGGCCGTACCTACGCTTTAAAACGCGTTTTTGCGAAGCCGCTTGGGACGAGGCTGCCGGTCATTGGCGCATCGCCACGAGTCACGTCTCGCGCGACAACGGCAATTTCAGTAAAACGGTGAGAATCCGCGCTCGTGTCCTGATCTCCGGCATGGGCGCGCTCCACGTCCCGCATTATCCGGAAATCCCCGGCATCGAGCGTTTTTGCGGCCCTTCGTTCCACTCTGCAGCATGGCCCTCGGAGGTGGACTTAGGCGCCAAGACTGTCGCGGTGATTGGCACCGGCGCGAGCGCAATTCAATTCATTCCGCATATCGCCCCGCGCGCCGGCAAACTCTACATTTTCCAGCGCACGCCTCCGTGGATTGTGCCGCGCCTGGACTTTGGCATTCCCGAGAAATGGCGCGAGCGCTTCCGCCGCATGCCAGGCCTCACGTGGATCATTCGCAAGTTTCTTTTTTTTTCTCTCGAATGGCGCGTCCTCAGTTTTCTTGGCGATCGAGTCGTCCGCGGGCATGTGGAAAAAATCGCGCGCAATCATTTGGAAAGCAGCGTGAGCGATCCCAGGCTGCGTGCGGCGCTGACGCCGCGCTATCAGATTGGCTGCAAGCGCATCCTGCTTTCCGACGATTTTTATCCCGCGTTTCGGCGTCGCAACGTGGAGCTGGTCACCGACAGAATTGCGGAAATCCGCGAGCGCAGTGTGGTCACGCAGGACAGCGTGGAGCGCCCGGTCGACGTCTTGATCTACGGCACCGGCTTCCACGTCACCGAGCAATTCATCGGTATGAAGCTTTTTGGCCGCGGCGGCCTCGAGATCCACGATGCCTGGCGCAACGGCTTGAGCGCCTATCTCGGCGTCAGCGTCAGCGGCTTCCCCAATTTCTTCATTCTCCTCGGCCCCAACACCGGCCTGGGCCACAATTCCGTCGTGCTCATGATCGAGGCGCAGGTCCGCTACGTGATCAAATGCCTGAGGCTCATGCGCGAACGAAACATCGGCGCCATGGAGGTTCGTGCCGAATCGCAGCAGCATTTCGCCGCCAATCTTCGCGACCACATGGCGCGCACGGTTTGGCAATCCGGCGGCTGCCGCAGCTGGTACCAAGACACGCACACCGGCGAGAACACCGCGCTGTGGCCCGGCTCCGTCATCGATTACATGCGCAAGATGCGCTCGGTTGCTGCCTCGGAATATGTCTTGAGGCCCGCTCCGCCAACGGGTTAGGGGGCACAGACCTCCACACCAAGCCCAGGCGAACGGGCGGATGTGCGAAGAACAAATGGTATCGGTCGAACGAAGTTCGAGCGCCGTGAACCTGCGGCAAAAGCGGTGCCAGACCGAGAATGTGCGAGACACCTGGCAGACTAGGGCTTCAGCACCTTTAACCACATGTCAAGGTTTGCGGCGGGGACGTTTTTGCCAGGAGCCGTGAACCGAGCTTTTGGCGGGATCGGCCGCGGGCCAGGAGAGCTAGGAAAGTCCCGGCAGCAAGGTCGCGATCCCCTAAAGGTCGTGATGTCGCCGCTGAGTCCTCGAGGGACCTTTACGATCGCAGGAAGTCCACAAGGTTTTTAGGCATGGCTAGCACGTCTGCGGGCCTCTTTGTCAGATCGGCTGGCTGCTGGGCACTCGGGGCATCCTCGTTCTTGAGAGGTGCCAGAAACTTCGCCGCCGACGGCTCTTTGATAAGAGATCCTTGCCGTTGCGGAACGGGATTGGGTCGATGCTGGGACAGGGCTCAGTGGGAGCAGCAGGGAGCAAACGGCGCGGAAAAACGGCAATGCGCATACCGGGCCTCCCCTTCGGGGCTGCTAGGCGAGTTTAACGCGCGAAGTAGACTTTTGGATGGAAAGGCGCTTTGCGATTGTCGTCGTTTTCGAGGCCCTGAGGGCCCGAGTCAAACGGCTGTGTTCTCCGGCACGACCCGGAATACGGGATATTGCGCGGCCACGCGCGCGAACTCGGAAAGGGGCGCATCCTTGTCCACCGCGATATGCGGCCTCGCGCCCGGAGCGCGCTTCAAGTAGGCTTTCAGAACGGGGGCCCGCTCCTCCGCCGGAACCTCTTCTAGGCGAACTTGCTCGCGACGGCCGTGTCGCAGCGTCACGTGTCGACCCGCTGCCTTCGCATTGCGCACCCAATTTGCGTCCGGCCCCAGCATCGATACCAGATACCGTTCACCGCTGACGACGGCCATGACCAGCGGCAGGCTGACGGTGCGACCGGATCGCCGGCCGCGCACTTCCAGTGTCACCAGGTAATTGGGGGCAATCCCGAGCATGTGGACCGCAGCGGAGCATCGGTTGGCGACGCTCGCCAGCCAATTCGGGCGCCCACCACGATAGAGCCATTTCGCCAGGTTCATTGGCAAAGCATCCCCGATCGCGTGCTTAGGCAGCTACGCAATCGCAGCGCATGAAGCCCATTCTATACGCTTGCTCTCTCGACTGAGGGAAAAAGCGAAGACACCGTATACCACCCCGGCATTGGGAGGCTACAACCGTTGCCACTTGGCAAAGGTGACGGCCTGCGCCCGTGCTGTGCCCGATTCAGCCTCTTCCCAGTCATGACATCCATATTTCGGAGGGCCTGGTCTTGAGTGGCGGTGCTCGTCTCTCTCCGGAGTTAACCATCCGGTCTGTCTTTTTTTCTCGCTCTGGTCCTAACTTTTGGTGCTGGCTGCAGCAACTGCTCGCCCATTGTGGAGGCGAGGACGCCCTGGCGTTGGCAACGTCAGGAGGGCACCGTTCGCTCCCAATGATCCTTCATTTGTTTCGAGATGAGCGATTGTGCGAAAATGGAGTTGAGAAAAGGGATGATGGGGAAAGCATGAGTACTTCTCTCGGAAAACATGCGACGCTAACCAAGCCAGAAGACTTTGGCAGCTTGCTCCAGGACGAAGGCATCATTTTCACGCAGCTGGACAAGGCGGTGAACTGGGCGCGCAAAAGCTCCATCTGGCCGCTCGCGTTCGGCCTGGCTTGCTGCGCCATTGAAATGATGTCCATGGCGGCAGCACGGTTTGATGTGGCGCGCTTTGGCGCTGAGGTTTTTCGTCCCTCGCCGCGCCAGGCCGACTTGATGATCGTAGCCGGCCGGCTCTCCCAGAAAATGGCGCCGGTCGTGCGCCAGCTCTACGATCAAATGCCCGAGCCCAAGTGGGTGATTTCCATGGGCGCTTGCGCCACGTCCGGCGGCGTCTTCAACAACTACGCCATCGTGCAAGGCTGCAATCAAGTCATTCCCGTGGATGTTTACGTTCCGGGGTGCCCGCCGCGGCCGGAAGCGCTGCTCTACGCGATTCTCCAGCTTCAGAAAAAGATCGAAAACGAAAAAGGTTCGTTCAAGCGCGCTCTGAATCTCGCCTAGTGGCAGAGGCCCGAGTCCATACTTGTCGTCGTCGCTACAAATGGCATTGCCGCGATGCTCTGCTCTTTCTACAACGACAGTTCTTGCCTGCTGTCTGAGTTGCGGCTGCTCGGCGGACCGCCTGCCTATCCCACCTGTCCCTCCTCCGCTGCCCCCTGCTGGTTGGACCCTTGTTTGGTCCGACGAATTCAACGGCCCGGACGGCGCTGCGCCGGATCTTGCGAAGTGGACCTACGACACGGGCGGCAAAGGGTGGGGCAACAGCGAACTGGAGTGCTACACCAACCGGTTGCAGAACGCCCAAATCAAGGGCGGCAATCTCGTCATCACGGCGCAACAGGAAAGTGTGGCTTTCGTTTGCTCGGATGGCTCCACGAACAACTACACTTCCGCGCGGCTCAAGACGCCGGGTTTATTCAGCCAGGCTTACGGTCGCTTCGAAACGCGCACCAAGATTCCCGCGGGGCAGGGCATGTGGCCCGCCTTCTGGATGCTTGGCAATAACATCACCACCGCCGGCTGGCCCACGTGCGGCGAAATCGACATCATGGAAAACATCGGCAAGGAGCCAGGTACGGTTCACGGCTCGCTTCGCGGCCCCGGTGGCCCCGGTACGACGAGCGGCACGAGCGACGCCACTTCCATTTTCACGCTGCCTGCCGGCCAGGCATTCGCCGATGATTTTCACCTCTTTGCTGTCGAGTGGGAGCCTGGCGTGGTGCGTTTTTATGTGGACAGCAATCTCTACGCAACGTTCAGCGAATCCCAGTGGCCCGCCGGCAGCACCTGGGTTTTCGATCATCCCTTCTTCATCATTTTGAACGTCGCCGTGGGCGGCAATTGGCCCGGCTCGCCCGATAGCACCACGGTTTTTCCTCAGCCCATGCTCGTCGACTACGTCCGCGTCTACACCAAGCATTGACTCGGCGCGCCGGTCGATCGTGATGGGTGACTCGTGAGTCTTGGTTCGTGACTGGGGAGGACTTCCGCTTCTCTCCTGCCCTCTGTGCTCTCGGCGCCCCTTGTGCTAAAACTCTTGTTGCCGATCCTCTGCAGAGAACGGAGCCACCCATGAGTGCGTCACCTGTGACTGGCTCGACCGTCACCGCGTCTCCCGATCCTGCTCGCCAGCTTTTGCGCCACACGCTTGCGACCGTTGCTTACCGCGGCGGAAAAGCGTTGCGCGGCGCGCCGGATCACTTTGGCACCTTCCATATCGGCGACAAGACGCGCACGCCGGCGCAAATTCTCGCGCATATGGGCGATCTTTTTGACTGGGCGCTCTCGATCGCGCAAGGCGAACAGACTTGGCACGACTCCGCGCCGCTGCCGTGGAATGTGGAGGTCGATCGCTTTTTCGCAGCGCTGCAAAAGTTCGACGATTACCTCGCTTCTTCGGAGCCGCTCCACGGTTCTGCTGAAGGTCTCTTTCAGGGCCCCGTCGCGGACGCGCTCAATCACATCGGCCAAATCGCCATGCTGCGCCGCTTGACGGGTTCTCCCATCCTCGGCGAAAATTATTTCAAAGCCGACATCGCCGCGGGCCGCCTGGGCCTCAAACAAGCCGTGCCCCGCCGCGAATTCGAGTAAAGTGTCGAACTACCGTGCGCGAATGTGAATGACTCTTTCCCACCTATGCGGGTTGAACCGGTGTTGCTTCGATCAGCGCGATGGCCCAGTCCTGGTCTTCTCGAACGAGCACAACGCCCATCCGGTGGATCCAGATACGTTCCATGCCGGCGCTTGTGCCACTTGCGGCCGGCAAGAAAAGCACCCCGTCTCGACAATGCGTGCTCTGTTGGCCTGGCTTGGACATTTGCCGCGACTGCGCCCTGTGGCCGCCCTCTCAGCAAGGAAGCTTCGGAGTGTGTGTTGCGGGAAAGCCCACCGCAATTGGTGCTGGCGTCGTTTCGCAGAGACATCTCGTCGTGTGTCTCTGGGGCGGGATGCGAGGGGAAACCCTTAGTGCGTGATTGCTGCGGGCAATTCTTCCAGGCGCTCTTCGTGGGTCGCGCGGATAATTTGCAGTTCGACGTCGGTGGCGTGGAACGGGTACCGGACCGTGCCAAGCACGCCGCATTCCGCCATCTCCTTCGGATCCACCGAATCACTCGCCCCCGTCGTCAAGACCACGGGCGGCGTCCGCCCGGCGGAGTGGACGTGGTTCAGCAATCCCCGGAAGGAGCCGTCGGGCAACCGGTGATCGGAGAACACCAGCGCGATGTGTTGACGGGAGAGCACCTCTTCGGCCTGCTGGAACGTAGAAACAGAGATCACATTAACAGGGAGTTCTTCGAGGATTCGGATCAACGACCTGCGGTGTTCGAGATTAGCGGATGCCACCAAAATATCCCATTCCTTTGACATGTTCCCTCCGGTACCGAAAGGCCGCCAACCGAGACCTTGAACCAGCAACTCAATCGAGCATTTGCCAACGGAACGAAGTCGAGCCCCTCTCTTTCTTACCGAGGTTTTGCGACGGACGGGGCACCTTACCCTAGAGACGTACTTGGCAACCGACAATCCGTAAGATACCCGATTGGTACTCAGGTTGTGGCTTGGGTGGGTCCGGCGGCAAACACGTTTCGCAAGAGTTCAGCTTCTCCGGAAGGGACTCGACATTGCCCACATTGCCCGGCCCTTCTCTTTTGTTTGCTGTTTTGCAATATTCGTTATGTTAGTATCGACAGTTACGGTACGATCTCAAATAGCTAAGGCTACTTAACGATCCGAAATGACACGGTCGGCAAGGCCGCGACTACCAAGGTCGGAGACGACCAAAGGTGGCTTGCTAATAGTGATGAAGGCCGGGGATTCGTTACATCCACTGCATCCGTTTCAGCGAATCATCCATCCCGCATTCGGAAAAGAGGCACGGCATGATTCTTTCCGAGCGATTACGATTCATCCGCGAACAGAAGAACCTGACCCAGGGAGACATCGAGGAGCGCACCGGACTGAAGCGTTCCTACGTGTCACGGCTGGAGCACGGGCGGACGATTCCATCCCTCGCGACGCTGGAGAAGTTCGCCCAGGCGCTGGAAGTTCCGCTGTACCATTTTTTCTACGACGGGAAGGAGCCGCCCAAAGCGGCGGCTTTGCCGCAGGCGGTGCAGGCGACAGACGGCGACCATTGGGGCCTGGACGGCGAGTCGGCTCGGTACGTGCATCGTCTGGGGATGCTGCTCGGCCGCATCAGTGAAACCGACCGCAAAATGTTGGTGCACTTCGCTTCGCAGCTGATCCGCCGAAAGAAGGCGTAGTACAAAACAGCCATGAAGCGCTCCATTTGACACCGCACCATCAAATCTTTTCATGGAACCCACCCCTTCCCTCCCAACATTGCACCGGCTCAGCAATTGTGGTCTACACGAGGTGCGTTGCCGCAGTTCGCCAGGACCATAGGTGAGGGGTTGCTGGTGTCAAGCGGGGTAGCGAAAAGGGACCCAACAAATCCCCGAAGGCTGCCTGATTGCGGTATGCTTGCGGTCGAAAGCTGTGGTGGGAGTTTATAAGTATGAGTGCCGAAGTGAGCCGCCGTGAATTTCTATACGGGGCTGAGGCTGTGATGCTGGCTTCGCTCCTGAACCTCGCGTATGCGCACGCCGCACCGGAAGATTTGGCAGGCGACGAAGAATTCTGGAAAAAGATTCGCAGCGCGTACGTCCGCGACCCGAAGCTGATCAACCTCAACAATGGCGGCGTGGCCCCGGCGCCAACCAGTGTCCTGGACGCAGAGATCGAAGCCATCCGTTACAGCAACCGGCTTCCGGCGTACCGCATGTGGCACGATTTGGAGCCGGGAATCGAAGATGTACGCAAACGGCTTGCGCAGATGTGGAACGCCGATCCCGAATGCGTTGCCATCACGCGGAACGCCAGCGAATCGCTGCAGATTGCGCAGTTTGGCCTGGACCTGCAGCCTGGCGACGAAGTCTTGACCACGAGCCAGGACTATCCGCGCATGATCACAACCTGGCAGCAGCGCGAGCGTCGCGAAAAAATTGTGCTCAAGCAACTAAACTTCGCCGTGCCGGTGCACCATCCCGCGGACTTGGTCGAGATGTTCGAGCGGGGCATCACGCGGCGCACGCGGGTCATTCATGTGTCACAGGTCGTGTTCATGACCGGCCAGATCTTTCCCGTCAAGCAGATTTGCGCGCTGGCACGCGAGCGAGGCATCACCAGCATCGTGGATGGCGCGCACGCGTTCGCGCACGTACCCTTCCAGTTCTCTGACTTGGACTGCGATTTCTACGGCGCGAGCCTGCACAAGTGGCTCTCGGCGCCGATCGGGACCGGCCTGTTGTACGTGCGCAAAGACCGCATCGAGAAACACTGGGCGCTGATGGCCGCGCCGGAATCGCTGGACAAAAATATTCGCAAATTCGAAGAAATCGGCACACACCCTGCGGCCATGCATAACGCCACGCTGCAGGCGCTGGAGTTCCACGAGCAGATTGGCGCGGAGCGAAAATTCGCGCGCCTCCGCTACTTGAAGAATCGCTGGGCGGAGCGCTTGAGCAAAGTTCCGGGCGCGAGAGTGTTGGTCGAATTGGAGCCGAACCAGTCGGGCGCGTTCGGCACGATCCACTTTGACACCCTCGAGCCAGGAAAGCTGTATGAAGTGCTCGTCAACAAGTACAACATTGTGGTGACACCGATTACGGGACCGGGTTTCAACGGCATTCGGGTGAGCTCTAACGTCTACACTTCTCCGGACGAGATCGACCAGTTCTGCGCTGCTGTGGAAGCCACTGTGGCGCGCGCATAACGAGTGTGCCACCGTCGATGTGAGCAAGACCAGGGCACGGCTGCGCAAGGGATGTGCGTGATGGTGAGGTGAGCTCGATCGAAAGGGGTGGCCGTTGCCTCGTTCCGTGGGCATCACCATTTCGGCAATCATCGTGATTCTTGGCAGCGCGTTTACGCTTCTTGGCGGCGCGATGATGGTGTTCTCGTCGGCTTTCTTATCGAAGGCGAACCCGGCGTCCGCGGTTCCTTTGAATTTGGCTTCTATCGTGGTCATCGACTCCGTCCTGCTTTCCGGTTTCGGCGGCCGGGGGCTAGCGTCCGGCATTGGCCTCATTTATCTGAAGCGATGGGCCCGTATTTCTACGCTGATTTTCGCCGGCTTTCTGGTCTGCATTTCGCTTCCTGCGGCGGCGGTCATCGCTTTGATCCCGCTTCCAAATGCCTATGATCCGAACCTTCCTTCCAATTTCATGTCCGTCATGCGCATCGGGATGTCGGTCTTCTACGGGATGTTCGCCGCGCTCGGCGCGTTCTGGCTTTATTTTTTCAACACGCGCAGCGCAAAGGCGCAGTTTCAGCCCAGACAGCCAGTGCCGGAATCGGCGGCAGGGGATTTATTTTTGGCGCGAGACCGCTCAGCATAACGATCATCGGATGGTTCCTGCTCATCGGCTCCGCTCTTGCTCCGCTCGGTTTGCTGTTCAACCGAGCTTTTTTTCCAGGCATACGGCTCCTGCTTTATTTCTTGGGCTTTTTCTTTCTTGGACGGAGTGCGTACCTGGTTTCCCTCGCGTGGATGGCTGCTCAGATGGTGGCGGCGGTGGCAATGCTGAAGCTGAAGAAGTGGGGCCTGTTTGCGACCATTGGATTGCAGTGCCTGGCGGGGGTGAATGCCGCGCTACTGATGGGTATCCCCGGACATCGCGCACGGTTTCAACAAATGATGGAAACGATGACGGCGTCCATGAACGCGCGGCTGCCTGAACCGGTGCCGTTTGTCTTTCCCGCATGGATCGGGTTGGCGATGGCGTTTCCTGTGATTCTGGTGATCTTGTGGTTCCTCGTCGCGCGGCGACGCGCCTTCGCCTCTGCCGCGCAAGAGTTGGCGCCGGGGGCGTCGAAACCCACGCAAAGATTCGGTCGCAATTCCGCGTTGCAGCGCGCGTGAGAACGCTGTTGCGGTTGGCCTTCCCGCGAAGCCAAACGCGAACGAATGCAGGCAACCGACGACATGGTTCTTCTGCAGAGTCTCATTGTTCACGGAAGGCCAATGACCGTCGCGGTGCCGCCCGGCCAATGTAAGCTGGTTCCCGGAGCTTCGGCGTCTTTGCGGACGTAGCCCATGCCGATGATGCGCGGGGGGTCCCAAAGGCGCGCGGCGCGCGTAACGGAGCCAACTTCTTTGCCGTCGTCAGCCGTCAGTGGAATGCCGGGCTCTGGAACATCATCGCCGGAAAAGAGCAGCGAAACGCGGCGTCTGTTCACGTGGCCTCGGGAACGAACGCGCTCCACGATTTCCTGGCCGGTATAGCAGCCCTTGGTGTAGCTGATGTGACTGTTCTCGAGTCCCGCTTCGTGGGGAATCTGCTTTTCGCCGAAGTCGTAGCCGAACCACGGCACGCCTTGCGCCAACCGTTGCGCGCTCAATGCCGTATAACCTGCCGGGCCGCCGCCGTGGCTGCGCGTGGCTTCCAGTAGAATTCGCCAAAGCGTTTGCAGATGGTGGCGCTCGACAACGAACTCGGCGCCAGCCACGCCTCCCGGCGAGCGCTTTACAATGCGGCAGGGAACTTGGCTGACGGCAGGCTGAGATCCTCCCTCCGGAGAAGCCGTGGCCGCGGCGTGATCGGAGAGGAGGCGAGCATCAACGCTTGAAAGCTCCTTGAGCTGTTGCAAGTCAACTCGGGCGAGCTCTTTCACTACTGCCCCTGCCTGTGGTCCTTCGAGCGCCAGCGTGCCCCAGCGGTCGGTCTCGTCGGCGAGCGTCACGTCGTCCATGATGATGTATTTGTCTATCCACTGGACGAGTTGCTCGCGAATCATGGCGTAGGAAATACCAACATGGTGGTCGGCGAGTGCGTAGGTTTCGATCTCAGCCAGGATGTGACCTTGTGGATTGAGGAGCAATGACACCGTGCCTTGTCCCGCGGCGAGATCCTTAATGTCGTTGGTCAGAATGGCGTTGAGGTAGCGCACGCGGTCCGGGCCAGTGAATTTCAAATGGGTGCGATAGTTCTTGTCCTCTAGCGCGACGCTTTGATTCGCGAAGCGGTATTCCGCGGCGGGGTCTCCAAAATTGTCCGGCAGCGCGCAGCCGAACCACACGCCCATTCTGGCGCCTGCACTGGCGTACACACCCGCTAGCGGCGAGGGTATTGGCTTCGCGTCCGCGCCAACCGTTGCGTCCGGTTTGGTTGCCGGCATTTCCATCCCTGGTCTATTCGTGCACCTTCAGTCTATCTCTTTTTGTTTTATCTAGGGTGGGTTGCGGACTCGCGAATGATCACGCGCTTTGCGGGGTGCCGTCAAAAGGCAATGTTATAATCGCTGCATGCGAGACGACTTGCGAGGCCTGCCGGCCCTCAATGCCGCACACGAGAGTCTGATTCACATCACCATTCCCGTCGGGATGCTGCAGTGCAATTGCTCGATCATTGGGGACCCCGTGACGCGCGAAGCGCTCGTGGTAGATCCCGGCGATGAAGTTACGCGCATTCTCGAACTCCTCGGCCGGCGGCGCCTCACGGTGAAGGCTATCGTCAGCACGCACGCGCACATTGACCACGTCGGCGGTTTAAGCAAGCTGCACCAATATACCGGAGCGCCTGTTCTGATGCACCGCGACGATTTGCCGCTTTATCAAGCCATGGAAATGCAGGCTTCTTTTCTCGGCGTCCTGCCGCCCGACTTGACGGAAGTGGATCAATTGCTGAAGGAGGGCGATATACTGCGCTGGGGATCGCTCGAGGCGCAGGTCATTCACACGCCCGGGCACACACCTGGCAGCGTCTCGCTGTATCTTCCGCACGATGCCGGCAAGGTTTCTTTGACCGATCAGGACGGGAAAGGCGCAGGGAATGGCGCAGCACCAGCCAGCCAGTCCGATGACTCTAGAAAGAGCGATGCTCAAAGCAGCTTTTCCGAAATGGGCGGTTCGGAAAAGCCTGAGATTCGCGTGCCGCAACTGCTTGCCGGCGACACGCTGTTCGCCGGGAGTATTGGCCGCACGGACCTTTGGGGCGGCTCAACGGAAGAAATCATGGACTCGCTTCGGGGCAAACTAATGCAACTGCCGGACGCTACGATCGTCCATCCAGGCCACGGGCCGATGACCACGATTGGACGCGAGCGCGAGACCAATCCTTTTTTGCAGCCGGAATGAAAAGGGAAGAAGCGAGACGTACAGAACATGCCCAGGTAAAGAACCTTGGGAGGGCAGACGCAGATTAAACCTTCGGAGGCTCTTTCGCCTTTCGCAATTCCTCCATCACAGATTGCACGAGTTCTTTGGCGTGAACCAATTCCTGATGAATCATGCGCAAGTCCATGACCGGCACGGCGGGATTTCTTTGACTGGTGCAGTAGACGCCATGCTGTCCGGCGAGAACCAGCGCATTGGTAATGCGGTCCAGCGAGACGGCCAGCCGGCCGCGCTCGCGGCCGAACATTTGTTCGTAATGCTCGAGTTCTTCCTTATGTTCCTGAAACGCTGACATGGGTTTGTTCCGTTGAAAAATCTTGCCCGTCGAAGACACCGTCTGTCGAAAAGCCGCAGGACTTGCCGGCTGACCCGGGGAGCGAGCGAAGAAAGCAGCTCCGGCTCAGCCGACAAGAAGTCCGGGCCGCGGTAACCCCTGCCATGAACAGATTGTGCCTGCAGGCCACAGGGCGAAGCGGAGTGCCACTTCGGGCACAAAAGCTTCCACTAAACTTTACCCCATCGGCCCTCGAGAACATAATTCATCTGGCACAGAGCCAGCCCTAATTTGCATGGCTGAGGCCCGATGAAAATGCAAACGGAGATGCCGGATTCCCCAATAAGCCCTGGGGAAGCGGTGTGGAGCAGCCCGACGATGCGACGTTCCGACTTGGTGCAGCACAAGGAGAAGGAAAAAGGCACGGTCTCCCGGACCTCCCAGATCGTTTTTGGGGAGCGGCAGCACCTTCTTCGCGTTCTCGACTCCCTGGAGGGCACGGACGTCCCGATCGCGCGCCGGCAGCAGGAACGGCGCATCCTTGAGGAGCTGATTCACGCGCGCACGCGGGAATTGAACCAGATCAACGTGGCCTGGGATGAAAAAATCGGGCTGGTGCTGAGCGCGGATGCCAAGCCGGAAATGCTGGAAAAGCTGGCGAAGCAGGCGCCACAGGAAGATTTCTATTTGCTGCGGCTGATCAGCGAGCATCCGCGCGCGAATGCAAAGACGCTGGGCAAGCTGGCGAAGCACCCTTACGGCGCGATTCGCGAAAATGTCGCGCGCCATCCGAACGCAGACGCAAACACGCTGGCGTGGCTAAGCCGCGACCGCAGCCAGCCGTTGTGGTATCTGGTGGCCTTCAACCCCAACACGCCGCTGCAGCTGCAGCGCCGTTTGCGCGATCGCCTGAAACGACTCGGCGAAAACCAAGCCTCGAAATAAACCATACCCCCCAACAGTGCGACTTGCCGGCTCTTGGCTGGCCCAAGATCCGAGTTTGCCCCAGGCGAGCGGCTATTTGATCGCGGCACTACCGCATTGCCGGCTGAAATCCGACGAAGAAATAAGCCGTTCGGATAAAATGGCCCGCGGCTGGAGTGTATGCAAATGCCGGGGCAAGGAGTCGAATGGGGCCGCTGCAAGATATCTTTGAGACCTGGGCACGCTTCCTGTACGAAGAAAACGCGACGGTGACCTTCCTGCGGCGTAGCCGGTGGCTGGTTCTCGCCTTGAGCGCAGCGGTGCTGATCCCGTGCTTCTGGCACCGGCGGATTGAAGCGGGCGACCTGGGGAGCCACGTCTACAACGCATGGCTCGTGCAACTGATCGAGAAAGAGCAAGCGCCGGGGCTCTATATCGCCCGGCAATGGGACAATATTTTGTTTGACGTAATGCTGCTCGGGCTCGCGAAGGCCGTGGGCTTTGCGGCGGCACAACGCATCGCGGTTTCCCTCTGCGTGCTGGTCTTTTTCTGGGGAGTCTTCGCATTTATCAGCGCGGTGACGGAACAGCCCCCGTGGCTTCTGACGCCCTGCATTGCCATGCTGGGCTATGGCTATTCCTTCAGCATGGGATTCATGAACTACTGTTTGTCGCTCGGGCTCGCTTGCTTCGGGCTGGCCATCGTGTGGCGCCCGCGGAGAGTCGACTGGGTTGGCGCCGCAATCCTTGCAATCCTGACTTTGCTAGCCCATCCGATTGGATTTTTGTGGCTGACGGGCATGACCGCCTACCTGCGCATGCGGCCGAGATTGCCGGGATGGTGGAAGCTGGCCTTGCCGCTCGCGGCCGTGGCGGTATTTTACGCGGTCCATTGGTACACGCTGCATCGGCCGGACCTTTCGGCGGACTGGGAACGCGGACCCTGGTATCTGTATAACGGCGCGGATCAACTGGCGCTGTATGGAAAACGATACCTTGGGGTGGCGGTGGCAGCGTTTTGCTTTGGCGTTGCCTGTGTCGCGGCGAATTTTTTCGCGCAGCCACGCGAACCAGGTTTCTGGAAACGTTTCGAGTTGCCGTTCGAATGGTATGCCGTCGCTTTTTGCGCAACGGCATTGCTTCCGGAAAATTTGCGGCCTTCGCCGGATGCTGGCTGGATTGGTCTGCTTGGCTCCCGGCTCACGACCATCTCCGCCATTTTCGGCCTCGGCGTCCTGGGATCCCTCAAGCCCCGCAAATGGCATCTCGCCGGCTTCAGCGTTTGCGCGCTGATCTTCTTTGCCTTTCTCTACCAGGACACCGGATGGTTAAACCGCCTGGAAGCGAACGCGGAGCGACTGACGCGTGGCCTGGCTCCCGGGACGCGTGTCATTGTGACCATCGACGCGCCTGCGGGCTCGCGTATGCAGTTCATCCATCATTCAGTCGAACGCGCCTGCATTGGACAGTGCTTCAGTTATGAGAATTATGAGCCCGCTTCGGGCGAATTTCGCGTGCGCGTTCGGCAAGGAAGTCCGCTCGTCACTTCTTCAACCGATGCGGCGGAGGACATGGCTTCGGGCGACTATGAAGTGGAGGAAGCCGATCTTCCGCTGAAGCAGATTTACCAATGCGACCGAGGCGACCTGACCAAGCTGTGTATCCGCGACCTTGCCGCGGGTGAGGATGTCGGCGGCCCGTCAAAGGACAAGCCTGCTAACCGGTGAGAGGCGGGCGCCGGATCGCCGCCTCTAGGGAGTCGCCGAAACCTCCATGAACCCGGTCGAGCAAATGCCCAGTTGCCGGCAGGAAACGCATGGCCGCCGGGGCACGGCAAAGGGAAAACGTCGAAAGACAAATTGGCTCTTGTAGCAGGCCAATTTCTGCTAAAATTGACCAAAGGTGAGAGACAATGCTGCCACTTCATCTCCAGCCACAAAGCCACGTCCCTCTATATGTGCAGCTTCGCGACCAGTTGCGCGCCTTGGTGCATGCCGGTGATTTGCGCCCAGGCGACCGCATTCCGGCAAGCCGGGAGCTCGCTACCATGCTGGGCGTGCATCGCACCACGGTGGCCAACGCCTACGCCGAATTGGAATCGGAGGGATTGATTCAAGGACATGTGGGCCGCGGGACGTTCATCAAGGGCAACGGAAACGGGTTGAAGATCACGCCGCCCGCGCCGCCAGTATTGCATGGCAACGGAAGCCTTCGCTGGGAATTGCTGTTTGCCGATGAGCGCGGGGAAGAAGTCCTGAGCCGGCTGACGGCCGGTGTACCGGAAGATGCCTTGTCATTCGTGATGGCCTGCCCAGCAGCGGCGTTTTTCCCCATCGATGAACTGCAAACCTGCGTGAATACCGTGCTTCGCCGCGAAGGGACGGAAGTCTTGAATCTCGGCCCGTCGGACGGCTATCCGCCGTTGAAGGCAGCGCTTTTGGAGCTGCTGCATCATGATGGAATTGCCGCCAAGGACGATAATCTGCTCATAACCGATGGATGCCAGCAATCGTTTGATCTGATCAGCAAAGCGTTTGTGCGGCCCGGCGATTCGGTCATCATGGAAAACCCGACTTATCCCGGGGCGGTGTCGATCTTTCACGGGGCGCGGGCGCGCTGCCTGAGCGTGCCGATGCGCACGCATGCCGAGCCCGGAGCGACACTGGGGCTGGACCTGGAAGCGTTGGAGGCCACGCTTGCGGCGAACCGCGTGAAGCTCATTGCCTTGACTCCCGATTTTCAGAATCCCACGGGCATTTCCATGCCGCTGGCTTCGCGCCGAAAACTGCTCGAGCTGGCCGGACGTTATCAGGTTCCGGTGGTGGAGGACCACATTTACGCGCGGCTGCATGCGCGGGAGGAGCGCGTGCCGTCGCTGAAGCAGCTGGACCGTGCGAATCTGGTGATTCACATCGATAGCTTCGCGAAGGTGGCGTTCCCCGGATTGCGCGTGGGATGGATTGTCGCGCCGCCTCCGGCAATCGAACGGCTGCGCGTGGTGAAGCAGAGTACGGACCTGCATACCGATCAGTTGGCACAGGCGACGCTGGCGGAATTTTTGCGCCGCGGGCTTTTCAGCAAGCACCTGGCGAAAATGCGCAAGGTGTACACCGCGCGGCTGGCGGCGCTTGACGAAGCTTTGCGAAAGCACATGCCGGAAGGGACGCAATGGAATCGTCCGGAAGGCGGGATGTGCATGTGGCTGGAGCTGCCGCCGGGGTTCGACGCGAGCGAGCTTCTGATTCACGTGAAGGAGCGCGGCGTGCTGTTCGCGCCGGGCCGCTACTTCTACGTGCAGAGTCCCCTGCCCAACACACTGCGGCTTGGATTTGCCAGCCTGGACGAGAAGCAAATTGCTCGCGGCGTGGCCACGCTCGCGGAAATGCTGAAGGTCGAGATGCGCAAGCGGCAGCGTGGTGTGCGGAGAGCGGAACGCAGCCGCGTGGCGTTGGTATGAACTAAGGAGGTAAGCAAGGAAAAGAGGTCGGCGAGGAGAAGCTTGAGCGACACCATCGGGCTGGAGCCAAATCCCACGAACCAATGCTTTGGCTGCGGCGGAGACAAGGGCGCTCCTCGGATGAAACTGACCTTCGAGCAGGACAACGCGAACCGCAGGATTGTAGGACGGTTCGTGCCGGGGCATCGGTATCGAGGATTAGGAATTTAGACAGTTTCACGTAGGAGAGGAGAAAGAAGATGGACGGGAAAAAGCCAAATGGGAGCGGCAACGGCAGCAAAGGCTCGAATGAATGGCGCGTGAAAGTCGGCCTCGCGGAAATGCTGAAGGGCGGCGTGATCATGGACGTCACAAACGCGGAGCAGGCCAAAATTGCCGAAAACGCCGGGGCCTGCGCGGTGATGGCTTTGGAGCGCGTGCCGTCCGATATTCGCAAGGAAGGCGGCGTGGCGCGCATGGCGTCGATCAAAGTCATTCGCGAAATCATGAACACCGTGACCATCCCGGTGATGGCCAAAGTGCGAATCGGGCACTTTGCGGAAGCGGAAGTTTTGCAGGCGCTCGAAGTGGACTTTATTGACGAGAGCGAAGTGCTGACGCCGGCCGACGAAGAGAATCACATCTGGAAGCGCGATTACCGCGTGCCGTTCGTTTGCGGCGCACGCAACCTCGGCGAAGCGCTGCGGCGCATCGCGGAAGGCGCGGCGATGATTCGGACGAAGGGCGAAGCGGGGTCGGGAAACGTGGTGGAAGCCGTGCGGCACATGCGCGCGATCATGAGCCAGATGAAAAAGCTCGCCACCATGCGGGAGGACGAATTGATGCATGAGGCGAAAGAATTGGGCGCTCCGCTCGAGCTGGTCCGGCAGATCGCGAAGACCGGGAAGCTGCCGGTGCCGAATTTTTCTGCGGGGGGAATCGCCACTCCGGCCGACGCCGCGCTGGTCAGGCGGCTGGGAGCGGAAGCCGTGTTCGTCGGGTCGGGGATTTTCAAGTCCAGCGATCCCGAAGCGCGCGCTAAGGCAGTGGTGAAGGCGACCACGCACTTTGAGGATCCGAAGGCCGTGCTCGAAGCGCACGAGGAATTGGGCGAAGCCATGCGCGGGCTGGACGTGCGGCAGATGGAAGAAAAAGACCTGCTGGCGACGCGTGGTTGGTGACCGCCCCGCCCCCAAGCGGTCGGAACCATTCATCACGGGATAAGCAAAGTGAAGATCGGAATTTTGGCGGTGCAAGGAGATTTTGAAGCCCATGCCGCGATGCTGGAGCGACTCGGCGCGCAAACGACCGAGGTGCGCGCCCCCGCCGACCTGGAAGGTTGCGACGGGCTGGTTCTGCCGGGGGGCGAAAGCACCACCCAGCTAAAATTCCTGCAAGAAGAGGGGCTGGCCGACAAGATTGTGAGATTTGCGGAGCGCGGAGGGGCCATCTTTGGCACGTGCGCGGGGGCGATTCTGCTGGCGAACGACGTGAAGCATCCCCAGCAGGATTCGCTCAAGCTGATGGACATGACCGTGGTTCGGAACGCCTATGGCCGGCAAATCGCGAGCGATGTGGTGAGCGGGCCCACCACGCTCAAGACCGAGCTGCTCGAAATGGTGTTTATTCGCGGGCCGGTGATTGAACGCACCGGGCCGGGCGTAAAGGTTCTTGCAGAATACGCGGGAAGACCTGCGCTGGTCGAGCGCGACAACATCATGGCCGCGACCTTTCATCCGGAGTTGACACAGGACACCACCGTCCACGAACATTTTCTAAGCCTGGCCAGGTCACGCCAAGGCCAGCGAGCGAACGGCGCCAAGCCCGCAAAGTGAAAAAGCGGCAAAGCGCGGAGCCCAGCCCGCACCGCTCCCAACGCACGCGAGTACTCTTCGTGTGCGTTGGGAACGCCTGCCGGAGCCCGATGGCGGAAGCGATTGCCCGCTATGACGCAGCCGATGTGATTGAGCCTTTCAGCGCGGGCTTGTATCCGCTGGGGTATATCGCAGAACTAACGAAACAGACGTTGATGAAAAACGGGTATTCTGCGAACGGACTAACCTCCGATGTCCTCAAGAAGGAGGCGGTGGAAGCGGCGGACCTCATTATCAACATGACGGGAAGAGCGAGCGAAGAAGTTTTCCGCGGCCGGGAAAATGTGGAAGACTGGCTGGTTCAGGATCCCTTTGGTGCGGACCCAGAAACTTATCAGCGCGTCTTCGAAGGTATCCAGCGGCGCGTGAATCAGCTCGCGTTTAGTTTGAGAGACCGGCGGCCAGGCCAGAAAGCACCAGGATAGGAGCGTCGTTGCGGCGAGAAAAAACCAGCGTATCGCAAGAAGACTACCTGAAAGCCATCTGGGAGATGCTGGAGGAGAGGCAGACGCCGATCAGCGCGCGGCTCGCCGAAGAATTGCAAGTCACGCCACCCGCGGTGACCGCGGCGCTGAAGCGCATGACGCGTGACGGACACGTGCGGGTGGATCGCAGCGGGCAAATTTCTCTGACACAGAAAGGGAGAAAGTTTGCCGAACATCTGGCGCTGCGCCATCAACTCGCGGAGATGCTGCTTACGGACGTGATCGGCCTTTCCTGGGCCAAGGCGCACGATGAGGCCGAGCGGCTGGAACATGCGATTTCGCCCGAGGTGGAAGCGCTGTTGATCAAGCGCTTCGGGGACAAAAAGAGCTGCCCGCACGGTGTGCCTATGCGCGGTGGCATCGCGACCCTGCGAAAACAGGGCGCCGTGCTCCTGGGGGATTTGCGTCCGAAGGACTCGGGCGAAATCCTTTGCGTGTACGAAAAAGACGCGCAATTTTTGGAATTCCTGGAGGGCTTGCACCTGCGCCCGGCAGCGACAGTCGATGTGTTAAAGCGCGAGTACGACGAGACCATGACGTTGCGCGTGGACGGAAAGACGGTGCATCTCGGCAAACCCGCCACCAGCCGCATCTGGGTCAAGAAGCTTGCCTAGCGCATGGCGGCGAAAATGCGGCTGAGCTGGCGGGGACCTCAGCGCTTCTTTGGCGAAAGCAAAGGTGCCTGGAATGCTAGCGACATGGTTCACCTTAAGCTTCAACTGCCGATGCGACCCTGCTTCAGCCAGTATGCCCGAATACTAGGATGCCTCTCCTGCCGGAACGCGCTCACTTGACCGAGGCCTTCCTCGAATGAGCTCTTGTGTCTGCGCGAAGTTTTGGACTCCTGATCATTTCACTCGCCGAGCCCCTGGCGAAAACGGAGGCGGAAATTCTTCGTCCTGCCGCGTCTTGAAGCGCCAACTCACCTGCGGTGATCGTTATCCGGGATTCTCCGAGCATGCTTTTGAGGCGTGACTGCAATCCTTCGGCTTCTTCCGCCATCCTGGCTTGCGTCAGCACCGTGACATAGACATTCAGCAAAACAAACACGGGTACCGCGTTCAGAATCCTTCCACAGGAGCCCAGCAGTTCAGGAAGAGAATCCTCCAATTTCCAAATCTCGCCATCGGGACCGCGTCCGAACCTCGGCGGATCGAGCACCATGGCATTGTACTGATTCCCGCGTCGCGCCTCGCGCCTTACGAATGTCAGCGCGTCTTCCACGATCCAACGAATCGGGCGTGTGCCAAGGCCTGACAGACTCTGATTCTCGCGTGCCCAGGCCGCCGCTTTGCGGGAGGCATCCACGTGCGTCACCTGCGCGCCCGCCGCAGCCGCCGCCAGCGCCGCGAGGCCGGTGTGTCCGAACAGGCACAACAGCTTTATGGACCCAGCCGCGAGTCTCGTCGCTTGTTCGATCCAATCCCAATTGCACGCCTGATCCGGAAACACTCCCACGTGCCCCGAGGCCGTGGGCTGCACCCAAAACTTCAAATCCTTCCGTCGCATGACCCATCGTTTCGGAACGGGTTTGCGGAACTTCCACTCCCCCTGCTGCCCACGGCTTGTTTTCCGAAACTCAGCGTGGGCCGCTTCCCATGGATGCGACGCGAGCGCCGGTTTCCATCTTGCCTGTGCTTCCGGACGGATCAGCACGATTTCACCGAACCGCTCGAGCTTCTTTCCATTCCCGCTGTCTACCAACTCATAGTCCGCCCACTGAGCTGTGAGTGTTTCCACGTTATTTTCGCTCGTCGAGGAGTGACTGCAGGCGGGCGTAGCCGGCGCGGCTCACGGGGAGGCGCACGCCGTCGCTGAGAATCGCGAGACGGCTGTCCTTGCCGTACGGCTCAATGCGCGCGACACGTTCGAGATTCACGATGTAGGAGCGGTGGATGCGCACAAAGCATTTCGGGTCGAGACAGGCTTCCAGGCTGGCGATGGTTTGCTGCTTGAGATGCTTCTTGCCCTGGCTGGCGAGAGCCACGTAGTCGTCCTGGGCCTCGACGTAATCGAGCTTGGCGATGGGAATAAGCGTGACACGCGTGCCGTCTTTGACGACGACGCGCTCGAGAAATTGCTGCGGAGGGCGGGTGGAGTCGGCGAGTTGCTGTCCGGACGGCATCTTCTCACCGAGCCTGCGCTTCGCGTGCTCCAAAGCTTCCTCGAAGCGCTGCTTGCCGATGGGCTTCAGCAGATAATCGACGGCGTGCACCTCGAACGCGCGCATGGCGTATTCATCGTAAGCGGTGGTAAAGATGACGCAGGCGTTTTCGCCAATCAGCTCAAGAACATCAAAACCGGTGAGCTTGGGCATCTGCACGTCAAGGAAAATCAAGTCGGGCTTGTGCTCGGCGAACGCCTTGACCGCTTCGAATCCATTTGCGCACTCGGCAACCACTGCGATCTCTGGATGAGAAACGAGCAGTTCGCGGATGACGTGACGCGCGAGTTCTTCGTCGTCTACAATCAGCGCGCCGATTCTTTTTTGCGAGCCCATCACTTGCGCAGGTCTCCCGTTTCGGCGGGTATGGACAACTCCACTCGAAAATGATCCGTTTGCGAATCCACGCGTATGCTGGCGTCGGTTCCATAGCGCCCTTCCAGACGCTTGCGAACGTTGACCAGGCCCATGCCGTTGCGGCGATTGATCGTGGACTCGCGGTCAAACGTGTTTTCGATAATCAAAAAGAGTCGGCCGTCCTGAAGCTCCGAAACGAGTCGAATGACGCCGCCTTCGGGAAGGTTGGCGATGCCGTGCACGACCGCGTTTTCCACCAGAGGCTGAAGGACCAGCGGCGGAACCAGCAGCGATTTGGATTCCTCCTGAATTTTTTCTTCGACACGCAGGCGTGCGCCAAAGCGCACTTTCTCGATGGCCAGGAAACGTTCCAGCAGAGCGAGCTCCTCGGAAAGAGGAATGACGGTTTTTTCCCCCAGGCCGAGGGTCAGGCGCAAGAATTCGGAGAGCAGGATGCACATCTCGCGAGCTTTGGAAGGATCGATGCTCGTGAGCGCGCTGACGGAATTGAGGCTGTTGAACAAGAAGTGCGGGTTCACCTGGGCTTTCAGCGCTTTCAATTCAGCGTCGCGAGCGAGGATGCGTGCCTCAGTCGCTTGCGCTTCGGCGCGACGCGAATCTTCCATGGCAATGAGGACATAGTGAAAGGCGACCGAAAGCAGATAGAGAAGGATTCCGATGGTATTGATGGCGTTCACTTGCGGACCGAATTGGCTCTTGATGGCTTCGAATTGCTTGGGGCTGAGAACCGCGTAGGCGAGCAAGGCGCCAACGTGAGTCCAAATGAAGCTGATGAACACGGCAGCGATCAAGTGCGTCAACAGCAGCCGCATGAAAGTGACTCTGCCCAGGGGAGTTGCGCGACACGGGTACCAGGCGAAAAGGCAAAGAAAAGCGTAAAACAGAAACACGGGCACAGCGATGGCGGTTGCCTGCCACCAAACGAGGCCCCCTCGCGTCGCGAGTACGTAGATGGACGTGGCAACGAACGGGACCCAAGCAAGCAGATAGAGGCTCAGGCGGCCGCGCGTGAACAGTGGATGCATTGGACGAGTTTAGTTTTTGATTTCCAGCCCGCCAAAGATGACAGCGCCGGTGATCACCAGCGTCTTGAGATTACCGCTTGCAGCGTCATCGACGCGGGCGGTCCGCGTTTTGTCCTCGACGCCGCCGAAAATGGGCGCGCCACGGAACGCGATTTGCCACCCGACGGGTATACGAAGTTCCACGCCGCCGAAGATAACGGTAATCGCCAGGGTGGCCTCATTTCCCTGGATGTGCGACTCGGTGAGATCCAGTTCGACGCCGCCAAAAATGGCGGTGATGTCCCCGCCTTGGAAATCCTGACTGGTCATGCGCCGTTCCAGACCTCCAAAGACAACCGCCTCATTAAGCGTCGTGCGGGGATCGCCCACCGTCGGTGAAGAGACAGCGGGCTTTTTGCTCCAACCGAACGATCCCCACAACACGAGAATGCCGATAGCGATCAGCAGCATCGGCCAAAAGTCTCGCCAGCCAAAGTGCGTGATTCCCAATTGATTCAGTTGGAGCAAGACGCCCGCGGCCATCAGGAAAAGGCCCCAGGGTCTGTTGCGCGAAGCAAAGTTGACGACTCCGGCCAGCACGACGAGCAGGGGCCAGAAGCGCGACCAAAGGGAATACACGGAAACATACCCCATGTGATCGAGGAGGAAGGCGATCCCGACTAGGACCAAAATGGCGCCCATGAGGATGCCGCCGCGTCCACGGCCGCGAAGGTCAATGCCAACCACCAGAGGCCTGCGCCGCCGGCCCTCTTTGTCGTTCCCCCGATTCAAGTTATCGTGAATGTTGCGATGAATCTGCTCGTGGAGATCGTTCTTGAATTTGCGAGCCGCGTCGCGGAAGTCGTCGCTGAGCTTTTTCGGGTCGAAATTGTGTTCGTCGCTCACAAAATTCTCCTGTAGTTCCCGCGCCGCTCCGTCTGTCGCTTAAGATTCACTTTCGTAATCCCGCGATGGGAAAATAGGAGCCAACCTCGGATTCACGTGACGTTTGCCGATCGCGTTTCGCAAGAGTGTAGCTCCGATCATAACCAGAATCAGCGGCCAAAGGGATACCAGGATCCAGTGCAGGCCGGCGCGAAATGCGGCTTGATCGAAGAAGTACGCTTGCACGGCGCGCATCCCCGCCAGGCCGATCTCGACCACGGCGCCGAGAGCGCCCGGCGCCGAGGAGAAGGAGTCGCTGATATGGGTCGCGATTTCGTCCAGATTGGCGAATAGCATCAGCAAGCCGATGCTCAGAAGCAGCGCACCGGCAACCGCAGGGAAGCTCTTGGGGGATGTCTGCCGCCTTGCCATAGGGACCTCTCGCAGGCCGTTTTCCTGCCCGCAAAGGGAGAATAGGGGTACCCCAGAGGGAGGCGCACGCGGCATTCGGCGAGGAGAAGGGAATTACCGGCGAAGGACGGCAGGAAACCGGGGAATAGGCGGCCATGGCGCAGGCCAGGCCAAGTTCAGGGGCCAGGAAAAAGCAGTTGACACCGATTTGCGAAGTGCTAGATTTATAGCACGTATGCTACAAACGTAGCATCGCGGCGAAAAAGATGAAGAGCAAGCGAAAACCGCATACGCTGTCGCGGCGCGAACGCCAGATCATGGACATTCTTTACCAGCTCGAACGCGCCACGGTAGGAGAAGTGCTTTCCAAACTGCCCGACAAACCAAATTATTCGACGGTGCGGGCGCAACTTCGCGTGCTGGAAGAGAAAGGGCACGTTCGTCATGAAGAAGAGGGCCTGCGATACGTTTACCTCCCCTGCGTTCCCCGCGAGGTGGCGCGCCGCTCGGCGCTGCGACATCTCGTCGAAACGTTCTTTGAGGGTTCCACGGAGAAAGCCGTCGCGGCCCTGCTTGGCGGCGAAGTTTCACGCATTTCCTCGGACGAGCTCGATCGACTTGCCGCCCTCATCGCCAGGGAAAAAAACGAAGGTTCACTATGAATCTACCGAGCACCTCGCAACTAGCGGTTTGGTTCCTGCTGAGCTGCACCGTCAAGACCACCTTGGCTTTTGGGGCTGGCGACTACGGGAGCATACTTCTTACGCCACCAGTCCGCCACCAGGCGCCACTACGTTTGGGCTTTGGGAATTGCCTCTTCGATAGCCCTTCCTCTTCTTATGCTTCTGCTTCCGGCCTGGCATTCCGCGACACTCGGCAGCACCGCCCGATTGCTGGTCCCTGGCCGTGCCGCCATGAAAAACTCGACTCTTCAGAAATTGCCCGCGCTGGCGATCAATGCCGCCGCGGCTTCGCCGCTCTCCGGTCAGATGTTCAAGTTGATTTTGCTTTTCTGGGGTCTTGGCACGCTGTTTGTGGCGGTGAACCTGCTGGGAGGGCTGGCACGGTTGAGCTGGATTTCCGCGCGATCCACGCCGGTAGCCTCCGGGGAATGGAGACAAACCGTTCGGGGGATCTGCGCGCAACTCGGAATCGTGCGTCGCGTGCAGGTGTTCGAATGCGATAACACGGCATCGATGCCGCTGACCTGGGGCATGCTGCGGCCCCGTATCCTGCTTCCCGCGGGTGCGATGGAATGGTCCGCAGAGCGGCGAGAGGTCGTGCTATTCCACGAACTCGCGCACATCGCACGTCGTGACTGGTTCCTACAAATTTGCGCGGAACTCGCCTGCGGCCTCTACTGGTTCCATCCGCTCGCGTGGTTCGCAGCCGCGAGTTTGCGAAGAGAGAGTGAACGGGCCTGCGACGATTCCGTCCTGAATGGAGGAGTCGGAGCCTCCTGCTATGCGAATCAATTGCTCGAACACGCGCGGACCCTCAAGAATGCCCATCGCGGCTGGTCGGCCGCACTCGCCATCGCCCGCCCATCGAATCTGGAAAGGAGATTCATCGCCATGCTGAATCCAAATCTGAACCGCTGCGGAATATCACGAAGGGCGGGGCTGCTCGCTGAAGTTGCAGCCCTGTGCTTGCTGCTCCCACTCGCGGCGCTGCGGCTTCCGGGGCAGAACCTGTCCGGAAAATTTACGGGCACGATCTTTGATATCAGCGATGCGACCGTTCCGAACGCGACGATCGTCATGACGAACCACAAGGCGAACACGGTCGACATGACCACTTCCAACGCCGAAGGAAATTTCGTTTTCAAGGCGTTGCCGGCCGGCGAGTACGAAATGAAGGTGCTTAAACCCGGGTTTGCGGTGTATCGCGCCCCGCAAATCGCGCTGGAGCCGGGCCGCGACCTTGCGCTGACGGCCAAACTGGAAATGGGAGTCTTGACGGAGACCGTGGATGTACAGGCTGAGGGTTCAGCGAAAGCCCCGCCTTCCACGGAGACCGCCAAAAATCAGAAACCCATGCGAATCCGCATTGGCGGAAACTTGGAAGCGGCGAAAGTTTTGACCAAGGTGCAACCGGTCTATCCAGAAAGCGCCAAGGCCGCCGGCTCGCAAGGCACGGTGGTACTTCATGCCGTCGTCGGCATGGACGGCAAACCATTGTTCTTGCAGGTCTTAAATAGCCAGATTGAGCCGGAGCTTGCCCGCGCGGCTGTCGAAGCGGTAAGCCAGTGGAGGTATCAGCCGACGCTGCTGAATGACGAGCCGGTCGAAGTCGACACCACGATCACTGTCCATTTCGCGCTATTGCCTTAAGCTGCGAATCTCTGTTACCGGGTCAAGATTCTGGGCAAGGACGAGAACGCTTTGGCGCGAGTTAGGGTTCGCGGTCCTTGAAGAGATCGCGGAGTTTTTGGTGGACGCTCTCGACGGCCCGCAGAAATTCCTCAATCCCCACGGTGTGGCGAGTTACCTCCAGTGTGAGTGAGGCGGCGGCGATGGCCTCACAGAGTTGCGTAGCCCGGCGAATGCGTTCCGCCGTGAGCAAGGGAAGCACCGATTGCGGGTCCTGGTGCCGCGATTGGCGCTCTTGCCACTCTTGAACCGCCCAGGCGGTCTTGCGCACGTTATCCACGGCATCGCGGAATTCACTGAGGACGCGCTGATCGATTGAGCCCGAACGCATGTCGTACTCCAGCTTGACGAGGTCCGCGCAGGCTTTCTTTAGCTGGAAATTCACGCCCCAGAACGTGTCACTCGGGACAAGAAGTTCGACGGCGACCCCGAGCAGGCGGCCTTCGGCGTTGCGGCGCAGGCCAACGACGCGAGCGTGCGAGGACTCGTGGGAAAGAAGGTTGGTTATCTCGATCTGGGTTCCCACCGCTGGGTACGTCTTCATCTCTAATAAGCCGCCCTGAGCATTTACTTCCATGGCTTGACCCGCTTCACGGAGAATCTTGCCATTAGGCTCTTGCCACGTTGCCTCCACCGGGGAGATGAAGGGAAAACGCCTGCTCCGCCGCTTTCCAGCTGTTGAAGATGCTTGGTTGACGTTTGGTTGTGGCATGAATGGCCCCGGGCTGATTCACCGGACCTATACCATTGCATAATGCTCCTTGCAAAGCCAAAAAACGGCTGGGCGAACCGAGGACGCGCGAAAAATGCAACCTGTTACCGCCTCAATAACCGGCGGCTTTGCCCGAGCCGCGGTCGTCGTGGCCGCCTTGGAGCCAGCCGTCGCTGATCAGGATGGCTTCGACACGGGCGATGACCGCGGGCTTGGCCTCCTCAATGTTGTAGCCGGCCTTCTTGAGTAGGGCAATGGTGTCCGGGGAAATGCCGCGCTCGATGTCGAGTCGATCCGGTTTCCACTGATGATGGACACGGGGAGAGTCGATGGCGTCCTGGATGTTCATGCCAAAGTCGATGACGTTGAGCATCACTTGCATGACCGCGGTGATGATGCGGGAGCCGCCTGGTGCACCGAGGACGAGGAACGGCTTGCCATCTTTCAGTACGATGGTGGGAACCATAGAGGAAAGCGGACGCCGGCCCGGGGCAATGGAGTTGGCTTCGCCCTGAACGAGGCCAAAAAGATTCGGCGCGCCGGGCTTGGCGGCGAAGTCGTCCATTTCGTCGTTGAGGAGAAATCCGGCGCCGGGAACGGTGACGCCGCTGCCGTACCCTGCGTTCAACGTGTAAGTGACGGCGACGACGTTTCCTTGTTCATCGGCGATGCTGTAGTGCGTGGTGTCGGAGCCTTCCGCAACCGCGGCGGGTAGCCCAGGGTTGATCTGCTCGCTGGGCGTGGCCAGAACGGGATCGATGGAATCGCGGCGCGCCTTGATGTAGCCGGGCTCGAGAAGAGCAGTGATGGGGTCCTTCACGAAATCGGGATCACCGAGATATTCGTTGCGGTCGGCGTAGAAACGGCGCATCACTTCGGCGAGGTAGTGATAGGCGGTGGCGGAACCGGCCTTGGATTTTTCGTAGCTCGTGCCGTCGAGCATGGCGAGCATTTGCAGGATGCCGACTCCACCGGAACTGGGCGGCGGGGAGGTGATGATGCGATAGCCCTTGTAATCGCCTTCTAGTGGTTTCCGTTCGACGGCTTGGTATTCGCGAAGATCCTCCAAAGTAATCAGGCCGGCGTTTTTCCCCATTTGGCTCGCGAGGATGCGCGCGGTTTCACCCTCATAAAATTCCTTGGCGCCGTTGCGGGCCATGCGTTCCAGCGTGCGAGCCAGTTCCGGCTGCTGAAGAGTCTCGTTCCAATCATAAAAGGCGCCGTCCTTGAGGAAAATGCGCTTCGAATCGGGGAATTGCGAGAGCAAATCGGCAGTATTGTGAAACGAGCGCATCTGCGAATAGGAAATCGGAAAGCCCGACGAAGCGAGGTGGATGGCGGGCGCGAGGAGTTCAGACCAGGACTTGGTGCCGTACTTTTTCAGAGCGAGCTCGAGTCCGCGGACGGTGCCGGGGACACCGACAGCTCGCCAGCCAATCAAGCTGTCGTGCGTAACGTTGCCGCTCGGGTCCAAATACATGTCGTGCGTAGCTTGGTGCGGGGCTTTCTCGCGGAAATCGATGAACGTGGTGCGGCCATCGGCAAGGCGGATGAGCATGAAGCCGCCGCCCCCGATATTTCCGGCAAAAGGATGCGTGACGGCGAGAGCAAAGCCGACCGCTACCCCGGCGTCCACGGCGTTTCCACCCGATTTCAGGACGGCGACACCCACATCGGCGGCCACGGGTTCCTGCGCAACCACTATTCCTTTGCGTGCGTAAACCGGGTCGTGGGCATAGGCCGCTGGCAGAGAAATCGACAGAGTGAGTGTGATCGAAAGGAATCGCACAAGAGGAGCGTTTTTCATAAGTGAGGATTATAGGGAGATTCAGCAAAATTGTCGCTGACGGCGCTAGAAAGCCCGGAAGTTGTTTGCAAACCGGGGCAAATCCCACTATGGTAGGCAGCACGTGTCTTGGGGCGTGCTCTGCAAGGTGCGGTCCCCGGATGTCCTGGGAGAGATTGCACGAGCGCGTCGCGACGGCGCGCAAGTTGGGTTGCTCAGAAGAATGCCCTTTCGCGTCGCTTCCCGGTGTCTCAAAAGCGCTCCGGCGGTTTGGCCTAGGCAATGCGCAAGGCAGGGAAATGTTGAAGACGGTCATGTATTACTGGAACGCCGCCCGAGGTTATCGATGGAAGCCGTGGAAGAGTCCTTACATGCGCTGGCGGTTTGAGACGTTTCTAGGTGAAGAAGCGGCCGAACTGACCGCGCGCAAGTTTTTCCGTCTCGCCTGGAAATACCGCGAACACATGGAGCGGTTTGTCGATTGGGCCTCGGAACGGCGCCGCATCCAGCACCGCCACCATGCTTGAGGTGTCAGCAAAGATGTTCCTTGAGGTTCCTTAAGGGCAGCATGGCTTGTGAACAGCTCCGCGGACTGCCTGAGGAGAAGGAAGGAAGCAATGACCGTAGCGCGAGACGCCAGCCGCGCCGCTGTTGCCTTTGCGGGTGTCAACCCCATCCTGCGCGTTATGAAGATATCAACGCAGCCGTTGACCATGGGCGGCTATAAATGCTTAGGCGGAAAGCCCGGAAGAAGCGAACGCGTAATGCGCAGGTCCTCGAAGCAACGCGCATCGAGCGGAGGTATAATTTGACTGGAGAGGATGGTCCATGGTGGAGCTAAAGATCCTCCAGAAAACGCAAGAACTCTACGAAGCACGGTGGTGGGAGCCGGAAGCGAACCGACGTGTCCACTGCTATCTCTGTCCGCGGCACTGCCACATTCATTCTGGCCAATCGGGATTCTGCTTCATCCGCATCAACCAAAACGGAAAACTCTATAACCTTGGGTATGGTTCGCCCGCCGCTTTGCAGATCGATCCCATCGAGAAGAAACCGCTGAATCATTTTCTGCCGGGCACACGCATTTTCAGCATGGGCACGGCGGGCTGCAACATGGGCTGCTTCTTTTGCCAGAACTGGGACATCTCCAAGTCCCGCTCAGACCAGGTCCATTCGCAAGATGTTCCTCCGGAAGATGTGCCGCTATTGGCGCTGAGATACGGATGCGAGTCGATCGCCTTCACTTACAACGAGCCGACCATCTGGGGCGAGTACGTGATCGACATCTGCAAAGAGGCGAAGAAGCACGGCTTGAAAACGGTGATGGTGACGAACGGCTACATCACTTACCAAGCGTTTCATGACATTTATGACCACATCGACGCGGCGAACGTCGACCTCAAGGCGTTCACCGAGAATTTCTACGGAAAGATCACGCTGACGCATTTGCAGCCGGTGCTCGATACGCTCAAATGGCTGAAGAAAGAAACGAACGTATGGTTCGAGATCACCAATTTGATGATCCCGACATTAAATGACGATCCGATGGAAACTCGGAGGCTAGCGGAATGGATTTCGACGCACCTGGGGCCCGATGTGCCATTGCATTTCACCGCGTTTCACCCGGATTTCAAGCTGCAGGACAAGCCCCGGACGCCGGCGGCGACGCTTGATCAGGCAAGGCAGATTGCCCTGGACGCGGGCCTGCACTATGTGTACGAGGGGAACATTTATAGCGACGGGTCCAACACCTATTGCCCAAAGTGCAAGGCCTTGCTCGTGCGGCGCTTGTGGCACGATGTGGTGGAATATCGCGTCCATGACGGGGCTTGCCCGAAGTGTAAATTCCCGATTCCGGGCGTTTGGTCAAACGATGCAAAAGAAAATCGGCAACTGAGGTGCGGAGCGGCGGCCGCTACGCGGCGTTATATACACTTGAACCTTTGACATCCTCCCCGCCCTTAAAAAAGGGCGAGGATTCCTACGAAGCCTGGTTTGGTTTCAACCAGAGCATTTCGGCGGGTTCCTGTTTCATCGATCGGCCGTACTGCGCCGCATCTCCGCAGGCTTCACACATCGGGCTGCCCGGCCCTAGGTCTTGCGAGAAAAGAACTACACACCAAAACCTGCGCCTTATATCCCCGTTCTCAAGAACGGAACCTGTAAGGGCCGAAAAAGGTACTGGTATCAATTACCCAGCCCATCTTTGGTACTTGACCCCGTCTATCCCTCTGATACGCTTGGATTAACCTTCCTCATGGCAAGCGCGTAGCCTCCCTCGCGCGGAGGAGGCGCCTTATGAAACCGACTGAACGTCGACAGCTGGCACGCGTGAACCACCGCACGCCGTTGCGCTTCCGGGCGGCAGGCGTGGCTGCCGACAAGACGGAGCACTTTACCGAAGCTCTGAACGTCTCCCGCGGCGGTTTTTTCTTCGCCTCCTCGGCGCCCTTACAAGTTGGCATGCCCATCGAAGCCACCATTCACATGTCTGCGGAAGTGACCGGCAACGGTGCGCAGGAGATGCGTTGCACCGCACGCATCGTGCACGTCCGCAACGAGCCTTATGGAGACGGGCGCATCGGCTTTGGTGTGGAAATCGAAAAATATCAGACGGCAGCCGTGCAAGAACGGTGGACGAGCTGAGGTTGTCAGTCCTCGGTTCTCAGTTTGGCGTTTTAAAAAGCCCACCTGTTTGAATCGCTTGCAAGCGAGCTTTTGAAGAAAGTTTTCCCCACCTCGGGATCGGAGATCTGCCGGCCCTCGGTCGAAATGGCGGTTGAGGTTATTTCTCACGAAGCCTGCCGATCAATCTTTTCGATCACCATGGCTTTGGAGCCTCCGCGCTCATAAATCTTGCCTGTTGCCGTCACCTTGTCGCCTGCAAAAGGCAGAAGCCTTCTGTTCTGTCCGCTAGAGGGCGTTGTGTCGGCAATCGGCCAGTAAATAGTGTCGTCGTCCGCGAGAATCACAAGCTGGGAGCCGGCCTTGGCGCAAGAGATGGCGCACTGTTTGCTAATGGGTTTTGCTAAGGCCCATGGTGAACGCACACGCCGAGTCCGGGACGTAGCCTTTCACGGTGAGTGTTGGTGCGTCGGCAGCCTTTAGGAAAGCCCCCGCGGACAAGAGAACAAAAAAGACTGCCTTTGCAACCAGGCGCATGGATTTCACTTTTTGTGCCTCCCAGGGAGATGCAAGCGACGGCGTTTAAATTTTAGATTAAGGTTTGCCGCCCGGCACGGTGAAAGTGACCTTTGCGGCGCCGACATTTTCGAAGGTGTCAAAGACGCGGACGGCCAGGGTATGCTCGCCGGGGGTTGCGGAAACGGCAAAGTCGTAGTGCTCAACGAGGGCGTCGCTGATCCCGGTGGTAGGAGAAACAAGAACCCAGTCGGCGCCGTCCAGGCTGTATTGTGCGCGACCAATCGCGGAGACAGTGTCGTGTGCCGTGAAAGAGACCGCGTGCCCTCCGCCCATTTTGGAGGAAGGCGCGCCTACACGCAGATCTTCGACCACTGGCGGAGTGTTGTCGACCTCGAAGCGCTCGGATTCGCGTTCCGCGGTGAGCGCGGCGGCCGGCAGATTCGATGGAGAATCCGAAGTCACAATTTTCAGGTAATAGGCGCCGTCGGGAAGCGTTGCGGTATCGAAGGAATAATACTTCTGATCGAGCTTGTCCTTCAGCAGCTTCCACTCTTTTTCATTCTCTCCGCGATAGTAGACGGCAAATTGCAACTCGTCTTCGTTGTCGTCATGGGCGGTCCAAAGCACGGTTCGGTAACCTTTTTGCGCGAAACCCTGGGGCGGTTGTTCGAAGTGAGTGGTCGTGGTGGTCTGCGTGATGGTCACCCCGGTGGTGCTGGGAGCGGTCGGCATTTTCATGGCAACAGGAGTTGGCTGGTTGGAGGCGACGGCTTGCGGGCTCTGCGTGCGGACGCCAGCTTCCTGAACGGCGATACCGTCGATAACCGGGGCGACATTGCGCGGAAGGTAAGCGAGGCTCACCCAATCGATGCCGTCTCCCGGGCGGCCATCGTGGATCACCGCTTTCCACTGCGCAAAACGTGCAGGCGGCGCTTCCGCGGCGCTGCCCGGTTTGGTGTAAGGGCCAAACCAGCGGGACCATTCCTTGTCCGGGTCATCCGTGTTACCGCTGCGAACGAAGAATTCGGTTCGCGGTTCGCTCCCGTGCGCAGCGCCGGAGCTTGAGGCTGACTTCGCGGTAGAAGCAGGAGGCGGGCTCCACCATTCGATGCGTCCCCATTGCGAGAACAGTTGCGCATCAAAAGAGTGAGATTCGAAGGTCCCTTCGGCCTCATATTCCGGACCGAGCGAAAACACCTTTCCGGGATTGGAAGTACACAAAAAAACCTTTCCGGAAGCATTACCCACGATGCCGGTAATTTGTGAGGATCCGGCTTTTGCCAGTTGCGCAAAGACGCCGCGTCCGTCAATCGCCAGAAGCGCGCCGTTGTTGCCGGTGCCGGCGAGAAGACGCCCGTCGGAAGCGAGCCCCAGTGCGTAAACCACATCTTCGCGCGAAGTCCAGAGCTCTTCTGGCGCGCCATCCGCGCTGATGCGGTAAATGCTGCTGGAAACCAGCGAGGGGAATGGAAGGAACGGAGGCTGGACCTGCCCCTGAACCTGTGCGGCACCGGCAATGCCGGCGCCGATGGTGGTCGTCCCTTGCGGCGTGGCGATGATCGTGGTGGGTGCGGGCGCGCCGCCACGCGGTTTCTCGCCAATCGCGGAAGCGTAGATGCTTCCGTCGGGAGCCACCGCGAGCGAAGTGACCTCGCGCTTGGAAGTTTCGTAAAGCACGAAGCCTTCCACAGCCGCTGCGCCGGCCTTGGAATTTTTGCCGCTGCTTTGTCCTGTTGGGCGTGAGATGCGGAGGATGCGCCCGCTCGGCTCGGTCCCGGCGATGAGATTCTTGTTCGCGTCAAAAGCGAGAACGCGAATGTGCGCTTCCTCGCTGGAGTAGAAAAGCTCGCCCTTGCCGTCGGGGGCTACCGCAAACAGCTGCCCTTTGTCCCCGCTTGCGACGTAGAGCGTGCCGTCCGGGCCGAAAGCCAGGTCCCAGATGTATTTCGTCTTGGGATCGAAGAAAACGGACTTCTCGCCCGTGGCGGAAACCTTGTAGACCTTGCCGTCGGGTGAAGTGCCGACGTACAGGGTGCCCTTCGAATCGAAAGCGATGGCTTGCGCAGAGAGATCGGTGGAGTCGAAGACGACAGAAGGTTTTGCGTTGGAATCGAAGCGAAAGACCTTGGCCGGAGAGCCGCCGGCAGCGTACAGCATGCCTTTTGGATCAAGCCGTACAGAGAAGAGGTAGGAGGCGTCGGCGTCTGCAAGCAGAGTGAATTTTGGCGCGAGTTCGAGGCGGCCGTCGCTGCGCACGGCGACACCGTGGGCCGAGCCCTTGAGGAAATCTTCATAACTGGATTGCCGCCACCGGCGCGTGTGTTCAGCGGGAAGCGGAGAGGAAATCAGCAAGTAGAGCAAAGAAGCGGAAACGAATGGAAGAAAGTGGCGCGTGGCCGATAGCCGCGACCGGGTCAAGCCAAGCGAATGGCGAGAAAGGAAAGGGCGTTTGTCGAAGCTGAGCATAGATAGGTTCACCGGATTTGCAGATTCAACGAGATGATGCCGGAAACGGGGCCCCCGAGAGGGATGGAAGCTTCGTTGGCAAGAGATTCGCGAAGCACTTGCACGCTGCCAGGGCCCGGGCGGCCATCCACGATGCCAATCTGAGAAAGCGGAATGTTTGGAAGTTCCTTATCGTCCCAGAGCAGCGTGGGCGCCGGGACGAAAAGCCCAACATATAAACGGTCATTGCGGCGCTCCCGGTTCAGTAGAGAGATGAGCTGGTCGAGGCCGGCAGGGCCACCGCCGACGCCCGCGAAAGCGAAGCCACGGGAAGCGCGATTGAGCATTTCGCCGTCGGTGACAAGCAAGCGAAGAGTGCTTCCTCGGGAAACCTGGTCGGGGACGCGTACGGTCGTTTCCTGAATCTGCGGCGCCCCGCGGTAGGGGCGGAGAAGCGCGCGAACACGCACGGTCTCGCCCGGAGCGGCTTCGCCGTTTTCGAGCCAGGCGCTTTCGATGGTGAAGGACTTGCGCCCGGGAACGCTGTCGACGCGCAGCGAGATGCCGTCAACTTTGGCCGGCTCAAACGTGTTGGAGAAAAGCCGCGTAAAAACGCCTTGCATTGTGAGCGCGATGGGAAAACCGTCGGGGGTAAGGCTGTCGATGGGCGCAAAGGTGTTTTCAATCTCGACGGCCGGGTGGCCCTGGAGGCGAATTTCGCCGGTGAGATGAAGGGTGGTGCCTTCGCCGTAGACCGGATTCTGCGTCAGCCCATTGAACGTGGTGAGCCCCACGAGAAGCGGCGTGAGCTTGGGGTGGTTAATGATTTCAAAGTGTAGATTCTTTTCCGAATTTAAAGCGCGAAGAGATAGGTCCAACGGAATCATCGCCGGAGGCCTGCCGAGCTTGCCGGTGACCGCGGTGAGGTGGTCGCCGGTGATGGTGCCGATGGAGCCGGCCACGTTGACGATTTTCGTGGAGGCAAGATCGGAGGAAAGGGTCGTGACCACGTGGCTGCGCGCCATCGGAAGCTGCACGTCACCAAGACTCAAGAACGGATGGCCGCAGAGAAAAACGCGGTCTCCCTCGACGGCGGTGACGGTGCAAGCCGAATTGATGGAGGCATCGCCTTGCACCAGAACCATGCCGGCCATGTCGCCGGCCACCAGGTGGGCATCTTGAGGGCTGGGGGCTGCGGTGCCGCCTTGCGTGGCCACCAGGCCGTAGCCTTGGATTTGCTTCGCGAACTGCTGGAGCGCGGCCGGCGCAAACCCGGAGAAGACCAACGGCGTTTCTATGAGTTCGAGGGCAGAACCAGAAGGAAACCCCGCGCTTGCGAAGGTTTCCGAAGCAGCACCAAACTGCGGCATGGGAAGTTCCGCGATCGCCGAAGGCGGAGGATGCAAGACATCCTGAATGGGCGTGACGCCGGCGATGGGCTCCTTGGTGAAGATACCGAGCTTCAGGGATAGCGCCCCGGCGAGCTTGCCCTCAAGATAAACCGGACTGCCGCTCATGCCGGCAACGACGCCGGTGTGTTCGACTTTTGGCCCCTTAAGCTGAACGAGGATGATGGACTGTTTCGGGCCGAGGAAATTCGCAAGCACACCCAGGACTTCGAGGTCGAACTTCTCGATCTTGTCGCCGGTAAAGATGGTGTAGGCGTAGCCCTGCATGCCGGGCTTAACTTGGCTAAGAGGGAGGATTTCCGGCTGCTGAGCGTTGAGAGTACTCGGAATCAGGCACAGCTCAGCGAAGAACGCAAAAAGAGCGAACCAACAAGCAAGCCAACCATTCGACGGATGCGCCCCAGCCGTAAGCATGAACTTTCCATAATACGCGGCAGCCGTACTAGAGGCAATTGGACGGGAGGGGTTGGAGGGGTTGCCCAGGCAGGAAGATTTAGCTAGTTTCTGTATCGAAACGCCTATTTCAGCAGCAAAACCTTGATTTACAAAGGGAATTCAAGGACTTAGCCGGCCTGTGGTTGGTTGCGACGGCATGTGACAGCCGACGGTTGTTGCCGGATTCCGGCATCACGCGGAAGACTGACGTGACCGTTTCTTTCGCAAGGCTGCAATTCTCATCAAGTTGTTGGCCAGCACGGCCGCGCCCACCCACAACTCAAAGCGCTTACGCCCTTCGTCGCGACAGCGCTTCATGCCACGACCGCGGAACAGCACGGAGATGGTCCCTTCGATGCCAGCTCGAAAGCGCTGTCCTTTTTTGAAATCGGGACTCTTCTCGTAGGCTTTGCGCTCGTCCGTTTTCTGTCCGCCACACTGCGGGATACAAACCACCTTCACACTCTTTCGCTCGCACAACTTTACATTCTTCTCACTGAAGAAACCCCGATCCGTACTATACAGTTCTGGGACGTGGCCGAACATTTTCTTGTGGCATTTGAGGGAAGGTTCCACGTGTTGTTCATCGTTAGGGTTGCCCTCGAGCACTTCGTATTGCGTGATCAACCCTTGGACACTTTCGGCAAGAAAAACTTTGTGGCCGAACTCCAGCGGTGTTTGCACCTTGCCGCGCTTGATCAGGTCGGTGTGGGCTTCAAAGATGGAATAGATCTTTTCGGCGTTGGGAACTTGCTCTCCCTCGAGCACGCGACGGCGGGCCTGATCGATCACACGGTCTCCGAGCTTACAATAGTGCTCGATCTCCTTCCGGAGTTCGGGGATCGCCATTTCAGCGGCCGGATTCTTGCCGCGCGCTTTTAAAGTGCTTGAGCACGCAACAGCGCAGCAGGCGATCTGGGGCCACGCCGGTGCGGCCGGTGCGCGTAGAAGCCGGAGAGCGGGTAACCAGACAGCCGCGGACGAGCTCGAGCAGTTGCGGGTCCTCCAGGAGCTGGTCCACCGGTTCGAGTAAATCGTCCTTGGGCAAAGCGGCTTGTTTGGCCAAGGGGGTATAGATACACTGTCAAGAAACAGTTGCGCTATTCACGGAATTTCCTCTTTTTTTTTGAGATCTGCCGCGCTCGCGCTTCGGCTTCTCGCAGCCATCAAGGGGTTGATTCCAAGGTTATGCACCAGCCTTTAGCGCTAGGCGTTCTAGTCCTCACCCCGCTCTTTCGCCGGTAAGGCGGAGCTTTGCCGATCTAGTCGCGGTGGTGCATGGCGAAGATTTTGTCCAGCGAATCCTCGTAGGGGTAGACGTGCACCATCCAGCCAAAGATGACCGGGTGAAAGCGTCCCCGAGCGGCGGCGCAACCTTCGTCGGTGGAGATCGAGCCGCGCAGGCCGAACCTACTCCAGTCGGCGCTCGGCAGTTGATCGCGAGGCGGCATGCAGAGGTTGGTGTGCAGGTGCCAGGTCGCGACGCTCAGCGGAATGCGTTCGTTGAGCTCGTCTTCGGTGGCGCGCTTGGGCATGGTGTACATGGCGCCTACCAGTTCGTAGCCGGCAGAAGTCTTCTTGTAGAGCAGGGAAGTGGGACGGGACGGTTCGAACGTGAAAGCCTCGAGAAAACCGTTCCTATAATTCGTAAAGTGATATTCCGGCTGTTTGAGGTTCGGAAGAAAGATTTTGTAGCCGTCGGCGAGGGCGACGCGATAGTCCTTGTACTTGGCGATGCCGTCGCGCAGCTGGTCCATAATTTCCTTGGCCCGTGCGACGTCCTCGGATGACTGCGTGCGCGCTGCGGTCATATACATGTGCGGGTTGCGCGCGTGGTGTCCAGGCGTCATGTCGTGAACCGCGTGGGCTTCGTTCGCCTTGGCATCGTTCATATCCATCCCGGGCATATCGGGATCCAGGCCCGGCGAGGGTTGCTGAGGTTGCGCAGCGGTCGGCGCGAGGGATTGTTGCGATTCGACCGCGGGCGCGTGGTGACCGGGCATAGCGGAAAGCAAAACGGTGACAACAAGGATCGCGCCAACCAATACCCCGAACTTTGTGGCGAGTTGTGCGAACTGGCTGCGGGCTGGCATTCGAATTCTCCTCACTGAATGATACGTTCTAAGCGGCGATTTGATTTCATGGAGAAAAGGAGGCGGTGCCTGGAGAAAAAACTGGCCGCAAGGACAGGAAGCACGTAAAAAAGAGCGACGGGAAAGCGGAAATCCGGCGCTCCGGTGGGACGGTGTGGCCCGGGCGCATGGTCATCCCGAGCGAAGCTAGGAATTCGGACCAGGCACGAGATCGCCATTCATGGTCACAAGCCGCAGGAGTGCTAGAATCTTTTTGTGAAGAAAGAAACGATCCGGCCTGCGAAATATTTGACGGGCGCCGTGGAGCTGCCGGGCGACAAGTCCATCTCCCACCGCTATGCGATGTTAGCGGCGCTCGCCGAAGGCACAAGCGAGTTGCGAAACTTTTCTGCCGCCGCCGACTGCCACAGCACACTCGGCTGCATGAGCGCGCTTGGCGCGGAAGTAAAAACAGTCAAAGACACCGTACGCGTGACCGGACGCGGCGCGCATGGACTGAGGAGCAGCTGGCGGGCGCTGGATGCGGGAAATTCTGGAACCACCATGCGGCTGCTCGCTGGAATTCTCGCCGGGCAGAGTTTCTCCACCAAGTTGACCGGCGACGATTCCCTACAAAAGCGGCCGATGAAGCGCGTGATTGCGCCGCTGCGCGAAATGGGCGCGGACATTCGGGGTCGAGAAGACAACTTTGCACCGCTTGAAATCCACGGCGCAGAGCTGCGCGGGATCGATTACCAAATGCCCATGGCCAGCGCGCAGGTGAAGTCGGCAGTGCTGCTGGCGGGATTGTTCGCGGAAGGCGTAACCGGCGTGACGGAGCCAGCGCCCACGAGGGATCACACCGAGCTGGCGCTGGAAGAATTTGGCGCGAGCATCGAAAAAAGTGGGCAGACCATTCGCGTGCGTGGCCTGGGCGCGGGCAACGGAAGCGGACAGCTGCTAGCGAAGTCGCTTGACGTGCCAGGGGATCTGTCTTCGGCTGTATTTTTTCTCGCTGCGGCTTCGCTGTTTCCTGATTCGAACGTGCTCATCCACAACGTGGGCCTGAATCCCACGCGGACCGTCATCCTCGATGTCTTCGCCGAAATGGGCGCTGCGATTCAGATGCTCGGTTTGAAGAGTTCGCAAGGAGAAATCGTCGGCGATCTCGCCGTGAAAGGCGCCTCGCTGAAGGGCGGCGTTATTGCCGGCGAACGCATTCCGCTGGTGATTGATGAGCTGCCGATGCTGGCGGCGCTGGGTCCGTACACGGAAGAAGGCATCGAGATTCGCGATGCGGCGGAACTGCGCGTCAAAGAAAGCGACCGAATTGCTGCCCTCGCCGAGAATCTGCGGCGTATGGACGCAAAGGTCGAGGAGCGGCCGGACGGTTTGCAAGTGGCGGGGCGCGTCGCCGGAAAACTGCGCGGAGCCGAGATTGATCCGCGCGGCGATCACCGCATTGCCATGGCGTTTGCTGTGGCGGGCTTGGCCGCGGAAGGAAACACGGTGATTCGCGACGCGAATTGTGCAGGCGTGTCTTTTCCCGCATTTTTCTCCGAGTTGAACCGGCTCGCGGAGCGCTGAGGTAAAGCCCCGCCAGTCGTTCCTGCCTTATCTCCCGGTATTCGTCTCGGGTTTACACCCGATTGCCTGCTTAGCTCAATGATTTATCCTCCACTTCCCATCCTTCTTCCAGCCTACGGGCGCTCGTGAAAGCGTCCAAGATTTCAAGAATCTGTTTTCTCCACGGGAGTGTGGTCATGAAGATCAATCGTCGCGAGTTGCTGAAAAATGCCGGGCTGGCCTCTGGAGCGTTGCTCGTCGGGGCCTGCCGCTCACACAGCCAGTCCTTTGTGCAGGAAACTCTTCCGCTTCTGCCAGATCCCAAGACCACCGGGATCGAACACATCGTCGTGGTGACGATGGAAAACCGCAGCTTCGATCATTTCCTCGGCTGGCTACCCAACGCTGACGGCAAGCAGGCCGGCTTGAGCTTCGTGGACAACAACGGCGTCGCGCAGCCGACGCAACCGCTCTCTGGCGACAACACCGGCTGTCCGCATCCCAGTCCGGATCACTCCTACAATGGCGGGCGCGTGGAATACCACAACGGTCAAATGGACGGGTTTCTCCACGCCGGGAACAACGACCTCTACTCCATCGGTTATTACGGCGAAGCCGATATTCCGTTTTACGCCTCGCTCGCACAAAACTACACGACGTGCGATCGCTACTTTGCTTCGATCCTCGGGCCAACATTTCCCAACCGGCTGTTCCTCCACGCTGCGCAAACCGATCGCCTCGACGACAGCGTCAGCCTTTCTTCCCTGCCGACGATTTGGGACAGCCTTGCGACCGCAGGGGTAAGCGCGAATTATTACTATTCGAATGTGCCTTTCCTGGCATTATGGGGCACGAAGTATCTTGGTATTTCGAAGCTATATGACGAGTTTCTTGCTGCGGCTGCCAGCGGAACGCTTCCCGCGGTGTCCTTTGTGGACCCGAAGTACACCATTCTCGACGACGGAACGGGGAACGACGACCACCCCCACGCGGACATTCGAGAAGGCGACAAATTCTTGTACCGGACATTCCAAGCAGTCGCCAACGGGCCGAATTGGGCGACGACCGTGTTCATCGTGAATTTCGACGAATGGGGCGGCTTCTTCGAGCACGTCGCGCCGCCTCGTGCGACGGCGGGCAACCAAGTCGATACCGACATCGTCGACGGGAAAACGTTGCTAGGCTTCCGCGTGCCCACGGTTATCGCTTCCCCGTTTGCCAAAGGAGGTCCAAGCAACCCGCAAGTAAACCATCTGGTGTTCGATCACACTTCGGTGCTGAAGCTGATTGAATGGCGCTGGCGCCTCATGCCGCTGACGCCCCGCGACGCTAGCAATGACATTAACAACCTCGCGTATGCGATGAATCTTGCGCAATCCGATCCGAGCGTGCCAACTTTGCCTGCGCCGCAGGCGCCGCTGGTAGCCGCGCCGTGCCTGCAAAATTTGTTTGGCGGGTTTCTGAGCAGCGGCGGTTCGCCTCCCGCAACGACGTGGCAGCAGCTAGGCCAAGTCGCGGCCAACGCCGGTTATTTGGTCAGGCCATAGCTTAGCTCGGCCGGTGCGGCCATGGCGGCGGAAGTGTGCGCGGACCGGCTCGAGGACTTGGCGTCATACCGCCCCGCGCATCGTTACCTTGCGAGTTCTTATTCTCCCTAATGGTGGAAAGCCCGAGGCAGGGAAGTCGCGCTGCCTGCCATGCGGATGGGCGCAACGTAGTTTTAGTTCAAAGCAATCGACCGCCTAAAGCGCCCTCTCGAGGCCGCCGATTTCTCGAGTAATGGGGCGCCGGTAACCGAAAGGTCAGGCTTAACTGGTCTTTCGAAGGGAGATCGGGCCGTAGCTGGTTGTCAGCGTGATTTTCGGTCCCCGGCTTTTGCCATATTTTCCTTCCAAGTGAGAATCGCCGCCGGAGGATGTCTGTTTCAAGGAATCGGAAGAAAATTCCGAATCAATGTCGCAGGAGTGGCAATCGGCGACGATGTCGAAACTCGAAGACTCGGGAAGGCTGAGGGTGATCGGGGAAGAAGAGTTGGTCATCTCGACGTCCTCTTTTGGCGGGACGGAAAAACGCACTTCGATGTTGCCGTTGCGGTTGTCCACTTTCAATTTGCCGCCGGCGTTTTCGATAGAAATGTCATAAGAATTCGTGCGCAGGGTGAGGTTCCCGGGCGCATCGGCGATTTCAAGATTTCCCGAGCCGGTTTCTAGATGACCGGTAAGCTGCGTAAGCGTGAGGTCGGTGCGCTGAGAGACAAAGCGCACGCCTTTGGCAATTTTGTCGGCCCGAATCGGGCCGAAGAACTCTCCGTCAATGGTGAGCCCGCCGGTAGCTGAAGATACATTAATTTCGCCGCCGTGGCCGGAAATCTTGACGTTGCCTTTGGTGTCGGAGACTTTGACGTCGCCTTTGCCCGTATCAATCGTGATGTCTCCCCCGGTACTGTGGATGTCGACGTCTCCCCTGGTGGTGTTGACGATCACGGGCTTGCTCATGTCCGACACGGAAACGTCGCCTCGCTCATTGCGAATGGTGACCGCCGCGCCTTTTGGCACGGAAATGTCCAGATCCACGCGGGCGCGCGAATCGCTGCCCGAATTCGCGGGGCGAACTTCGTAGCTGTCGCCGTTTTTGGCGATTTCGAAGGAGATGGCGGAAGCAATGTGCTCGGCGTCTGTCTCGTTCCAGGCCTTGATGTTTTTCTTGCCGTCCACGTGAATTTGCGAATCGTCTGCGGAGCGCACGCTGATATCGCCGCGACCGTTACGAATGGTAATGCGGCAATCAGCAGGAACAGGTAACGGTTTCACATTCAGATCGAAAGGGAAGATGTCACCGCGGGCGGGCCAGTCAAGGCCCGCCCCGGCGAATCTGGTTTTTACGACGTCGCCGGCGGCAACGACGCCGAGAAGACAAAGCAGCCCGAGAACCAGGAAAATCTCGCCAGCAGAGATGGGGGAAGTCCGCGGCTGGCCCGAACGGCCGGCTACCATGCGCTCATAGAGCTTGATGGCGCCCCAGAAGATGATGAGCAAAGGCCACCAACGCCTAAAGAGTTGGGCGATGTCTAAACCGCGATAGCTGTGCACCAACAGGAGCAGCCCGACAAAAAGCAGGGCCAGCCCGGGGAACAACGATCGTTGGGGTGGACGGGAATCGGCCATGGATCGTCAGCGTCCGGAACCCGGCCCTTGGCTCGCGTAAGGATTCTGCGGTGGCGGCGTGGTTCCCGGAGGTGCGGGGGGAACCGGGCCCGAGATGTGTCCGTCGTCGGGGGCCAGGTTGCTTGCGAGACTGATGACTCCGATCACGATAAGGATCACGGGAAAAGTATTGCCAAAAGAAAGATATCCGCCGCGAAGTTGGTCGAGAAGAAACAAAACGCCGACGGTGACGACGACTGCCGGACCCATGAGGCCGCGAATCACACAGCGGTGGCAATTGCAACGAACGCGATGACTCATCGACATGCATCCTTCTCCAGTTAAGAACGACCTTCCAGCCGGTTGCGAAACATCAGAATACCGACGCCAATCAAAACCAGGGGCCAAAGGCGCCCAACCCGCCAAAAGGGAAACCAATTGAAATTGTTCAAAAGAAACAGAACGCCCAGTGCAATCAGAATGATCGGTCCGACAGGGCGATTTTTGCTCCAGGACTCCAGCGGGTCGACGGGTGTCTCGCCCAGATTCCGTGCCTTGGCCACACGCATGGCGTCAAAAGCCATGTACAGGATAAAACCCGCGACCAAGAGGCTCAGCACGGTCTCGGCGGCATCGCCAATGTCGCTGTTGAGCCCGAAAATCATGGCGATGAACACGACAATGTGAATCAACGCTTTGTTGTATTCGCCATTGTAGACCGCTCCGAGTCCCGGAAAGAGCCCGAGCACAAAGGCAACGCCAGGGCTGCTTGTGGAGCGGCTGGGAACTGGTGGCGGCGGGAGTGCCCCGGGTGGAGGAACGATCGGGCCGGTCGCGGCGGCCGGCGTCGCGGCGGAGATGCCCATGATGGTGGCCAGGCAGTCTTCGCAATAGAGAACATCGCGCACTGGTCGCACGCACGTCGAACACATAGCCTTGCCGCAATTGCGGCAGTAACCGACAGCGTCCACATCGGTATGGACGGCACAATTCATGACACTCTCCTGTCCGCCAGCGCGCCAATCAAAGTCGGGAATTCGCAGGCCAGCACGCGGAGATTTCTGCCAATCTCATCGGCGCGGTTCTGCTGTTTCGGGGAGGACGGTTGGGAATTGTCCGTACGGCCCGGCTCCTTCTTGGGAGAGGACCGGGGAATGGTGTCTTCGCGCATGGCGGGGCTTTGCTCCGTCTCATTGATGCGCGACTGAATTTCGTAAACGACGCGGAGATCGCTGACGAACTTCGCGGTACGCGCGTAAACCCGATGGAGCCCGCTATCGGCATTGCGGTAAATGGTTGCCGGAGCAAGGTCCGCGAGCTTGGGCCTGCGCCAGTTGAAGCCGGTGGCGGTCAGCAGCAGGACGATCGTGGCGGCCACGGAAACAGCGCCGTAAACGAATCGCGGCGATTGCAAGCCACGCAGCCAGCGCTTGGCGTTGCGCCAGGTTTGCGGGCCCTGTGTAACGGTCAAAATCGCATTGACGAGCCGCGGAGAAGGTTCGACTTGTTCGAGCCGGTGCAAGCTGGTAAGGACCTGAGAAACACCGGCGACCAGCGGAGTGCAACGCCCACATCCGTTTACGTGGTGATCGAAAGCGGTTTGCTCGGCGGGCTCCAGGAGGCCGTCGAGGTAGTCGCTCAAGCGGGCGTCGGTTTGTTCGCAAGTCCAGGTCATACCATACTCCGTACCACAAAAGCAGCGCACTCGCTTGTTACAAGACCGGCTGAAGGCCGTCGTACAAAGCCGCCGTTCATGATGGACGCACTCCCATCTGCTGCAAAATCCTCGCCAACTCGATGCGCCCGCGATTGATGCGTGACTTCACCGTTCCTTCCGGTACCGCCAGCACTTTCTGAATTTCGATGTACTCCAATTGCTGCAGGTCGCGCAAGATGACCGCTTCGCGTAGCTCCGGCGAGAGCCGCGTGAGTGCGGTTTGCACCTGCCCGCTCAATTCGCCCACGAGCGCCTGCTCATCGGGGCGGCGACCCACGGACTCCTTGTTTTCCACGACCGGCATAGCATCGTCGAGCGAATCCGTCACGCGATCCCTCTTGGTTCTACGGTAATGGTCAATCAGCAAATTGCGCGTCACGCTGGTCATCCATGTGGCGAAACCGCCATAAGCTGACCGGTAACTGCGCAAAGTACGATAGACCCGGAGGAACACATCCTGCGTAAGATCCTCGGCCTCCGTGCTGTTGCCGGTAAACCTGTAGCAGATGTTAAAGATGCGCCGCGTATGGCGGCGCACAAGTTCCTCCCAGGCCGACCCGTCGCCCTGGAGGCATTGCTGGACAAGTTGGGCGTCCTGCTCCAACGTATCGTCAGCCTCTAAACCTACTACGGTGCAAGGCGTGTCTGCGAGCCGGCTTCTCTCTCAAAAAAACCGCTGGCAGTCCATCCCGGCCTGCCAACTATGGAACGAAAACTGCAACGAAAATGTTCCCCTTGAAACCGGGCCAGGCTTTCGACCGTCATTTGCGGGCATCTTACTTAGGCGCTCGACGAGAAACAAGGAAATCCCGCGAGGGCAGGGAAAACACCCTGGAATGGCGCTGCCGCGTACAGACTGGCATTCGCCGGAACGCCCCTGGTGCGTCTTGCCAGTCGCTAACTCACAGATACAAAACAGGTTATTGTCTCTACTGGAACGGGTTCAGGTTTTGGAGATCGCGACCCGGTCTGAGGAATGGACAACCTCGGCGCGGGCGCGGCCGTTCCGCGAGCCGTGCCAGGGGAAAATGCTCGCGATGCTCGGCGAAGCGCGCTCGGGCGAACCTGCCTAAGGGTTTCCAAGGAGACGGCGGTGTGCGGAGGCTCGACGATCGAGGCAACCAGGAACGAGGACGGGCACCCAGGAAGCAGTCACGGACTGGCTTCCGGCATCGGTCGTCGACCGACGTTGACGGAAAGGTGAAAGAAGATTCGGCAAAGAAAGGGAGAGAGGCGCTGCGGACGCTTGTCAAGGGAGTCACCGCAAAAAAACTTCCAGGCTATGGTGGAGCACGGCTGGTTTGCTCGAGATCTATGAGGTCGTCGCGCTACCTAACTTGACGTGCTCCAGGTGCTCCCGATAGTCTGGCCGACGCATGCGAACGTCGTCGAGGAAGCTTTTGGTCATCCTTGCTGGTGTCATCCTGGCTGGGTTTGTTGTTTATCAGTCCGGCGGATTCATCCACAAAGCCAACTTCAGCGCACAGAAACTGCTGCACGCGGTGGCCGGGGCAAATCTCTATTTGTTGCTGCTCTGTGTCGTGGTGATTTACGTTTGCTACGGCGTTCGAGCGTTGCGCTGGCAATTGTTTCAGGGCAATCTGGGATCTTCCCGCTTCTGGATCATTTACAAGATGACGCTGGCAGGATTCGCGGCGATCTTCATCCTGGGACGCCCCGGGGAGCCGGTTCGGCCTTTATTACTCTCGCGAAAAGAGAACCTGCCGGTCGCGGATATGTTCGGCATCTATGCACTGGAAAGAGTCTTTGACTTTGCGAGCACCGCGGTAATCACCGCTCTGGCATTACTTTTCTTCCAATCGCACGTGAGCACCGGAGAAACCTCGACGGCCCTCGGAACTGCGGCAAAAACAGCAGGGAGTGCCCTGTGCGCCGGGGTAACCGCCGCCGTGGTGTTACTGGTGTACTTGCGGTTGCGCGGCACGGCGGCATTGGAGAGAGGGCTCGAAGGGTGGGTCCGAGCGCCCGGCTGGCGACGATCCCTTGCCGGGATATTGCTTGGTTTTGTGCGCGGTGTGCAGGCGGTCCGCAACGTGAGCCAGCTGCTGCTCGCCATCTTTTATTCCGCGCTGCATTGGTTCCTGGTGCTGCTGGTGTACTACTGGGGTTCGCGCAGTTTTGGCGGGAGGCTCGGGGCGCTTACCTTGCGTGACGTCATGCTGGTCATGGCGTTCTCGCTGGTGGGGTCGGTGGTGCAGTTGCCCGCGGTGGGGGGCGGAGCGCAATTGGCTTCGGCGCTTGTGTTTACGAAGATATTTGGGGTAGAAACGGAGCCGGCGACCGCCGCCGCGGTTGTTCTCTGGCTGATTGGCTTCGCCGCTTGCAGTCTCGCGGGTGTGCCGTTCTTGATTCAGGAAGGACTGTCGTTGGGGAAGTTGCGCGAACTGGCGCATAAGAAAGAAGTGCGGGGCGAAGCTGCCCATCAACAAGGAGATCGTGCCTCGTGAAGTGTCCTTTTTGCGCGCACCTGGATGACAAAGTGATCGATTCGCGGGAAGGCCGCGGCGGGGACACCATCCGCCGCCGGCGCGAATGCTTGAAATGCAACCGCCGCTTCACGACCTACGAACGCATTGATGAAATTCCTTATATGGTCATCAAGAAGGACGGACGGCGGGAGCGCTTCGAACGGCAGAAAATCTTGCAAGGGCTTTTGAAAGCATGCGAAAAGCGGCCGGTGGCCACGCCGAAGCTGGAAGGGATTGTCGACGAGATTGAAGCAGTGGTTCATGACGCCACTGAGCGTGAACTGACCACCACGGAAATCGGCGAGCTGATCATGGAGGAGCTGAAAACACTCGACAAAGTGGCGTACGTGCGCTTCGCGTCGGTGTACATGGACTTTAAGGATGTACAGGAGTTCATGAGCGAGCTGAAAAACCTGCTGAAGGACAGGGGCATTAAGAAATGATGCAGTCCTGATTTGGACTCGCTCCGGTGGGGAAAGGCATGGTTCGAAAGCGAGCAAAGAAGTGAATCGTAGAAGCTTTCTGAAGACCGCCGGCGGCGGCGTCGGTCTTGCCGCAACGATGGTGAATCGAGGACGGTATCTGCCGTTTGCCGGCGGACCGGAATACTCCGCGCGCGCGATTGAGCTCGTCGAGCGGTCCACGGTCATCGATATGCTTGCTCCGCTGTGGATCAGCCCGAGCAAGACCATGAAGATGCTCGGCAATCCAGACAATTTCACCTCCGAGGACTACGCCCCCTACAAGGATTGCGGCATTAATGTTTTCCACATCGCCATCGGCACGGGCGGTCCCGATGCTTACCTTGAAACGTTGAAATTCCTCTCCGGCTATGACAGTTTCCTGGCGCGGCACGATGCGTGGTTCGCGCGCGTGGACACTCCGTCACGCCTCGATGGCATCAAGGCCTCGGGGAAAGTGGGCATCCTCCTGGGGATTCAAAACTCAGAGCATTTTCGCAAGGTGGATGACGTCGATTATTTCTACGGCCTCGGCCAGCGTGTCTCGCAGCTTACCTACAATGCGCGCACGCTGATCGGCAATGGCTCGACCGAGCGCCGCGACGACGGTCTGTCGGACTTCGGCGTCGCCATTGTGGAGCGCATGAACAAAGTCGGCATGGCCGTGGATGTCTCCCATTGCGGAGACACGACCACCTTAGACGCCTTTCAGGCGTCGAAAAAGCCGGTGCTCATAACGCACGCGAACTGCCGCGCGCTGAATCCGAATCATCCGCGGTGCAAGACCGATGAAGCGATCAAAGCCATGGCGGCCAAGGGCGGCGTCATGGGCATCACGGAAGTCCGCATGTTCGTCAGCCCGACCGAGCCGACGGGCCTGGATGCCATGCTGGACCACTACGATCATGTAAGGAAGCTTGTGGGGGTCGAACACGTCGGGGTGGGCAGCGACATCGACCTACTAGGGTATGACGCCATGCCTCCCGACGAATACAAGCAGCTCAAGGCCGGTTATAAAAGCAGCTACGGCTTCCGCGACAAAATCGACATCGACGGCTACACGTTTGCCAAGCGGCCTTTTGATCTTGCCGAAGGGTTGATCCGGCGGAAGTACGGCGACGCCGATGTCGAGGCCATTCTCGGCGGCAACTTCCGGCGCGTTCTCAAGGAAATCTGGACGGTCTAGTGGTCCGGCGCCGAGGAAGCGGTCATCGGGGCCACACGCCGGCGGTGAAAGACTTGATGGTCTGGAAGCCGAGCTTCTCGTAAAGCTGCACGGCGGTGCGATTGTCGGAAGTAACGGTGAGCGTTAATTCCCGGAATTTCATCGAACGCAGCGCCTCCGCGGAAGTCTGCATGAGCATGCGGCCGATGCCGTGCCCTTGAAAACCGGGCAAGACGCAGATTTGGGTGGTGTGACCGACACCGGAGGAGACTTCGCTGGTCAGAACGGCGGCCACCAGTTCGTCGCTTCCGGGCTCGTGGAGGACAAAAGATGCCCCGGGAACAAACTGGCCGCATCCCGGCAACAGAATAATGTTCTTGAGAAACTTCAGCGCCCCCGCGCGGCTGCGATACTGGTCGTTGATTTCGCCGTCCACGTGATTGGCATAGGCCAGGTAAATCAGCCTGGCGCAAGGTTCGAAGTAGCGGTCGTTCCAGCGAGCAAGCCGCAGGCCACCGGAAGCACCCGCTTTTGATTCCGCCATTTTGTGCAGATCGAGAAGCATGAATTGGCGCGTGTAAAGACGAAAGCCGTGATCGAGCAGCGGCGCGTCCACGGGGCCGCTGAAAGGCATGAGCTGCGCTTCAATGCGCATGAGATGAGGAATCGCGCGCATGGAGTAAAGCATTTCCTCAAGCAGCCTGCGTCCCAGAGCTTCCTGCGCAAATTTGCACGAGACATAGAGACCACCGATAAGCCCTTTTTGCTCTTCCAGGACATAGAAGGAATAGCCGGCGGCCGTGCCGCTTTCAAACGCCACGCAACCGGCGAGGGCGTGCGCTTCCATAAAGCGCTTGATTAGCTCCAATGCTCCGCGGTAGTCCCAATGCAGCTCATCGCGCCAGTGCCGCGCCTCTTCTTCGAGGAGCGGCTCGATTTGACGCACGGTGGTTTGCCGCAGGTCGATGATATTCATGGGTGCGCGGATTTGCTGGGCCCCCGCCATGATGCCTCTATCATAGCCGATTCGCCGAGGCCAGCCGAATAGGGGCGGATGGTGGGCGATACGAATCCGACACAGGGCCGCAGGCTTTAAGGGGTGCCTGCGAGGCGATGTGCTAGGATGGCCTTCGTTTATCTCTTTACCAAGAAGGAGTTTCGCCCTAATAGGCGCCGCGAAAAGGGGAGCGGCTCAAGCGCAGCATGCAAATCTTCTCTGAACTGCGGTATCCATCGCGGTGGTACACGAAAATATTGACGCTTCTTCTGGCGCTCGGTTTCTTTGCCGTGCTGGCGACCTCGGCGATCTCCGGATTTCTCGTTTATCGCATCGTCAAACCGCAGCGCAGTGCCCCGGAAATCAGCCTGGCGAGCTTTCCGGGACATCCCGAGGTCGTAGATTTCACGCTGCCGGACTTGGGCCGGCGGGAGGGATGGTTTTTCCCCGGCGTGCGCCGGGGACCTACGGTCGTTTTATGCCATGGTTACGAATCCAGCCGTGGCGAATTGCTGACGCTGGTCTCCGACCTTCAAGACCACCAGTACAATGTGTTTGTTTTTGATTTTGCCGCGCATGGAGCGAATTCCGGTGTGTCCACGCTGGGTTACCGCGAAGCCGACGAGTTGCGCAAGGCATTGGACGTTCTCGCGGCCCGCGGCGACCTGGACCCTACACGCTTCGGGTTGTGGGGGTACAACCTGGGCGCTTACGCCGCATTGCGCGAAGCCGAGGATGACAAGCGCATTCGCGCGCTGATACTGGATTCCGTGTATGACGATCCCCAACAGATGGTGAGAATCGGGGTCGAGCACAACGGCCTGGGCGCGTTTCCTTTCATGGTCCGTGCTGCCCAGCGCATTTTTGGCTACTTGAACGGCGTCCACCGCCACGATCCGCCGCTTTCGAGCAAGCTCGCGGCGCTCAGCGGCGTTCACACGCTGTTCATTCAAGCGCTGGACGATCCCGAATTGGCGGCGGTCACCCGGGACATGTTCCTGAAGGCTCCCGAGCCGCGGGACCAGGCCATCATTCCGCACGGCAATTTCGTGGGCTTGAGCGAGCAAGAAAAGCGCGACTACGAAAACCGCGTCGTTTCATTCTTTCTTCTGCGCCTTCCCGTCATCACTGCGAGACCCCTGCCGTGACCCGCCCATGAGGATGTGATAGAGAAACACTCCCGTTTGCTCTTCGTTAAAAGGCACCGGTTCACACGCAAAAGGAACGGGGGTCAGGTTTCTGCAGCGGGGCACATCGGTCAGGACGTATGCTTTCCCGAGACTCTCCTGATTCCAGTCCTTAATCTCTTCGTGCAGGTAGAAATTCATCCCGTAGTGCTGGCCCCGGTTCATCCAGCCCACGGCCAGCTTGGCGAGCGGAATATTCTGGAGTTGCAATTGGCGGGCGAGTGTTTTCCCGGAAGGATCGAACTTGAAGAACGACGGAGCAATGTAATAAGCGAGCAATGCGGCGGCCAGAATCGGCACGACACATGCGCCCGCCCGCAGGGGAAGGAACTCCTTCTTGCGGGCCGGCCTGGCAAAAAAGGCCAGCAGAAGGTTGCCGGCTCCGATCAGAGCGACAACAACGCATACTCCGGTGACAAATCTCGGATTTCCCCGGGACAAATGGGGGGCCAGAAATTCAATAAACGCGAGAGGAACGAACAACAAAAGCGAGAACAGCCATAAGGCCACGCGAAGAAGCCAGCGGGGAATCTTTTGCACGGCGGTGAGGGAATGGGCAAGGATCAAGACCAGGGCCGGGAGCGCGGGAAGAATGTAGCCCGGAAGTTTTGAGCGGGACAGGGAAAAAAACAGCAAGCAGAACCCCGCCCAACAGGTCAGATACCACGTTGATTCTCGCGCGAAGCGCGTGCGAACCAGACCGATCGCTCCATGGACCGACGACCAGAGAAAGACCACCGTCCAGGGCAGGAGCGCCACCAATACAACTGGCAGATAAAACCAAAAGGGCTGGACGTGCTGGAATTCGGCCGTCAGGTAACGCTTGAAATTGTGCTCGATGATGAAGACGCGCAAGAACTCCGGATTGCGGCGAGCGCACACAATGTACCAGGGCAGGGCGGCAGCCGAGAAAGCGGCAATGCCCAGAGGATGCAGGAGCCGAAGCGCGTCGTGCCGGCGTTTGGTGACCCACGCCCAGAACAACACAGCGCCGGCGCAGAGAACAATGGCCGCCGGGCCTTTGGCCAGAACGGCGAGCGCGAGAGAAAAGCCAAACAGAATTAATGCAAGCCACGGTGTGCGCGGGAGGATGGGCGTGTTTTCGTTGCGCGTCAGCCCGAGGACTACTGCGGCCGAAACCATGGCGATGGTGAGCATGCCGCTGAAAGGCATGTCGGTCGCCGCCGCGTGCGAAAAGCCGACCATGCCGACGGTCGTGGGCAGCAAAAGCAGCAGCCATTGCGCGGCCTCTACGCCGTAAAGACGCAGCGCGAGCCAGGCCATCACGAGAGTTGCGAGCAGCGCGGAAATGGCGCTTGGCAGTCGCGCCGCGGCTTCGCTCACGCCAAACCATTTGAAGCAAAGCCCGGCGCCCCAGTAATAAAGCGGCGGCTTCTCGAACCACGGCCGCCCGTAGAGCCGCGGCGTGACCCAGTCATGCGTCTCCACCATGGCCCGGGCGATCCAGGCGTACCGCGGCTCATCCGGGCCGATGAATCCCAGCACGTCAAGATGGCTGAAGTAGCAGACGTAAAAGGCGACGCAGAGGAGCACGCTCCAAGCAATCAGGGCGCCCCTGGTCATGGTGCGATTCTCGGGTATAGGCGTGTTAGATTTCTTCACGGAAGGTTGAGTCTAACATTGAAGGACTTTCTTCCACCGCCGGACCTCTTGCATACTGTCGCGGAGTGGTTCTGCTCTTCCATTTGGCTCCGTGATGAAGGAATGGCTCGAATACGCGGCCGTGTGGTTGATCGTCAAGGGTTTGGGCCTTTTGCCGAGACCCGCGGCGCGTCGTATGGCCTCGGCGCTCACGCGGTTTTTATACGTTCTTTTGCCGAGATTGCAGAAGACCGCGGAAATCAACCTGCGCCTCGCCTTCCCGGAGTGGACAGACGCGCAGCGACGATCCGTAATCGGCGGAATGCTGCGCCATCTAGGTTGGATGGCTGTTGAATTTGCGCGCTTTCCGACATACACCAGGCAGAATATCGAGCAAATGATTGTTTTGGACGGACATGAAAACTTTCTTGAGGGCCAGGGCCGCGGCAAGGGTGTGCTCTACCTAACCGGACACATCGGTGCGTGGGAGCTCTCTTCTTTTGCGCATGCCCTCTACGGCTTTCCTCTCCATTACCTGGCGCGGCCGATCGAAAATCGCCGAATCGACGGGCTGGTGAATGGGTATCGCTGCCTGTCGGGGAATCAACCGATCTTCAAGAATGAATCGGCGCGCGTTACGATCAAGGTTTTGAAAGACGCCGGGACGATTGGCATTCTGGCGGACCAGAACACCATGCCGTCGGAATCCGTCTTCGTGGACTTCTTTGGAAAGGCAGCGAGCACAAGCACAGGGATCGCGCGGCTCGCGCGGCGCACCGGCGCTGCCGTTGTGCCCGGCTACGCCGTCTGGGACGAGCCGCTTGGCAGGTACCGGCTGCGCTTCGAGCCTCCCGTGGAGCTGACTCGAACCGGTGACGAGGAAAGCGATATTCTCGAAAACACCCAGAAGTTTGCAAAAGTGCTCGAAGAGGTCATTCGAAAATATCCCGACCAGTGGGTCTGGATCCACGGCCGGTGGAACACGCGCCCCAACGGAGAGCCGCCCGTATATGATTTTTCGTGAGGCTGAACATGAGACGAACAGCGAGGGAATTAGCGGACGCCATTGACGCAACGCTTGAAGGCGAAGGTAGTCTGGAAATCACGGGAGTGGCCGCGCCCGAGCGCGCGGCCTCGCGCGATTTGATTTATGCTGACTCCGCGAAGCATGCCGAGCGGGCCGCCACTTCGGCCGCCCGCTGCGTGATTGCCTGTGAGGGCCTCGGTTTGCCGGGCAAAACCGTATTGCGGACGGCCAATCCGAAGGTGGCGTTTTCCAAGGCGGCAGCGCTGCTTCTCGATCGCCGACCGATCGCCGCGGGAATTCATCCGACCGCGGTCGTCGCCCCGCTGGCGCGGGTTGCCGGAAGCGCCAGCATCGGGCCATACGCGGTGATCGGAGAGGATGCGCACGTGGGCGAAGAAACAGAGATAGGCGCTCACTCGGTCGTCGGGGCGGGCTGTTGGGTTGGCGAAAACTGCCGCATTCATCCTCGGGTGACCCTTTATCACCACGTGCGCATCGGCCATCGCGTGGAAATTCATTCCGGTGCCGTGATTGGCGCCGACGGATTCGGCTACGCCTTGGGAGACGGGAGGCAGTGGAAGTTCCCGCAGGTTGGTATTGTGGAGATTGGCGATGACGTCGAAATTGGCGCCAACACGGCGATTGACCGCGGTTCGCTCGATGACACGCGCATCGCGGAGGGCGTGAAACTCGACAACCTGGTGCACATTGGCCACAACTGCCAGATTGGCGCGCACACGGTGGTGGCCGCGCAGGTCGGATTTTCCGGTTCGTGTATCGTCGGCAGGAATGTGGTCATCGGAGGGCAAGCGGGATTCGGCGAACACTGTGAACTGGAAGACGGCGCGGTAATTGGAGGACAATCGGGAGTGCTGGGCGGAAAGACGATCCGCGGAGGCCAAACGGTCTGGGGTACCCCGGCCCGCGCGCTCGAAAAGTTCAAAGAGCAATACGCCTTTTACGGCCGTCTCCCCGAACTGGCAGCGCGCATCAAAAAACTTGAGGCTCAACTTGGCGCCAGATGAAAAAAGCGGCTCGCATCGCTGGCGTGTAATCGTCGTTGGCGGTCACACACGCAGCATCGGCAAGACGCAACTGGTATGCGACGTGATTGCCGCTTTTCCCGAGGCGAACTGGGTCGCCGGAAAAATCACACAGTATGGTCACGGCGTCTGCGCGCAAAACGGGGAGAATTGCGACTGCGCACCTAGCGAGCATGTGTGCGCACTGGACTGGGAAACGCACTCCGATACTGGCCGGGATAGCGCGCGTTTTCTCGCTGCCGGCGCGCGCCGCTCTTTTTGGCTTCGTACCAAGCAAGGTTTCCTCGCCGAAGGTCTTCCGCTATTGCGTACCGCGCTCGGCCAAATCGGCCCCGACCCGAATGGTGAAATGATTCCGCTGATTCTAGAAAGCAACTCCTTGCTGCAATTCCTGAAGCCGAGCCTGTATTTTGCCGTCCTCGATCCGGCCAAGGAGGATTTCAAGGACTCCGCCCGGGTGGCTCTGGACCGCGCCGATGCCCTGATCGTTCGCTGCTCCCCCGACCTATTTTCGGCCGCGTCCCCGGCATGGACGCGACTCCCATCCCGGCTGCTCCGCGAGAAACCTTCGGTCTCGCAGCTCGAGGGCGAGCCGCTCCCGCAGCCATTGCGGGTTTTGGTCGGCCGGGTGCTCGAATGTCCGGGGACGGTGGCCATTTGACGGCGCATCGTTTTGGGGCCGGGCATCTTATTCGTTGACCCCTGGCATCGGGGCAGCGATAATCGAACAAGTACCCGTGCTGCTAGGACTCTTTTCGGTTGTGGTGTTCGATTGCAAGTCACCGGGATCACGGCAGTTAAGTGTTGAGGGCTATCGGGAAGGTGCTCGGACGGGTTGGGCCGGCCTACCCTGACCCGTCAAACTTGCAGTGCTCTGGGGGGAGCATTTTATGGCCTCATTTGCCCGCGTAGGAGAGCAACCTGTTGCCGCTCCGGCGGCGGTCCCGGGGCAGGAGCAGAACTGGGCTGAGCGGCTCGAAAAAGCGATTGAGCGCGGCGCGAACCACCTCCTTTCTCTTCAAGCCGAGGAGGGCTACTGGCAGGGTGAACTCGAAGCCGATTCCACACTGGAATCGGATTACATCTATTACCTCCACGTTCTTGGCAAGGCTGATCCGGAGCGCATCGCCAAGCTGGCCAACTACGTCCGCCAGGGCCAACTGCCTGACGGCGGCTGGAGCATCTATCCCGGTGGTCCTTCCGAGCTCAATGCGACCTGCAAGGCGTATTTTGCGCTGAAATTGGCAGGTGACTCGCCGTATGCGCCGAACCTGGTGCGCGCGCGGGAAATCGTGCATCGCTTGGGCGGTCTCGAGCATTCCAATTCCTACGTTCGTTTTTACCTGGCGCTGGTTGGGGCGGTTAGCTGGGATCTTGTTCCTTCGATTCCACCCGAATTGTTGCTCATTCCGAGTTGGTTCATCTTCAACATTTATGAAATGTCTTCGTGGACCCGCGGCATCGTGATCCCCATGGCCATCTTGTCGGCCCTGCGCCCCGACTGGAAGCTGCCGGAGCGCGCCCATGTCGACGAGCTGTTCAAGGATCCCGAGCGCAAGACGGCTGCCTTGGATTGGAGCGGGCAGATCCTATCGTGGAAAAACGTCTTCCTGGCTGTGGACCGCGGGCTAAAGCTGTATGAGAAGTGGCCCTGGAAGCCGTTCCGCCAGCGCGCTATCCGCGAGGCGAAATCGTGGATGCTCGACCATATCGAACGCACCGACGGCCTTGCCGCCATCTATCCGGCAATGATGAACTCGATTTTCTTGCTCATGGCTTTTGGCCACGGGCCGGACGATCCCCTTACTTTGCGCGAAATCAAGGAGTTTTCGCGCTTTGAAATTGAGGAACAAGACACCATTCGCATGCAGCCATGCGTCTCGCCGGTGTGGGATACCTGTATTGCGATGGTTGCTCTGGAAGAGGCGGGCCTGCCTCCGGACCATCCCGCTCTTGTCAAGGCTGCGGAATGGCTTCTCTCGAAACAGGTACTCGGCCCCGGCGATTGGCAAGTCAAAAACAAGGACGCGGAGCCCGGGGGCTGGGCCTTTGAATTTCGCAACGACTTTTATCCCGACGTGGACGACACCGCGTTCGTGCTGATGGCGCTCGAGCGTGTGAGGTATCCCGATCCTGCGCGCATGGAAGCCGCCATGCGCCGCGGCATTCAATGGCTTCTCAGCATGCAGAATCGCGACGGCGGCTGGGGCGCTTTTGACCGCGACAACGACCGCAAGTTTCTCTGCAACATTCCCTTTGCCGATCACAACGCCATGATCGACCCTTCGACCGCTGATGTCACCGCGCGCGTTGTTGAGTGTCTCGGCCGCTTCGGTTGGTCCGACGGCCACCCGGTCATTCGGCGAGCCGTGAATTTTCTGTTGAAGGATCAATCGAAAGACGGTTCGTGGTTCGGCCGCTGGGGCGTGAATTATATTTATGGAACGAGCGGCGTCCTGCGCGCCCTCGAAACGGTTTCCCTTGCCACGCGCGAATTCTGCCAGCGCGCCGTCAACTGGCTCCGCAGCGTCCAGAAAGTGGACGGCAGTTTCGGCGAATCGCTGCTCAGTTACGACGTGCCTGCGACGAAGGGTCAGGGGACGAGCACGGCTTCGCAGACTGCCTGGGGTCTTATTGGACTGCTTGCCGGTGCGGGAACGGAAGACTCCGCAGTAAGAAAAGCGGTGGCTTACCTGGTCCATCGCCAGCAAGCCGATGGCTCCTGGAGCGAGCCGGAATTCACCGGCACAGGTTTTCCCGGGGTGTTTTACCTAAAGTATCATCTTTACCGGAATTCGTTTCCTGTCTACGCCCTCGCGCGCTACTTCAATCAATCGCGCAGAGCGGAAGAGTATGCCGCCGTGAAATTCCAGCCTAGTGAATTCCGGCAGCGCAGCGGGATCTAGACTACATGATGCGCTTACCAGCGCGGCTCACGGCAAAATTGGCAAAGGTCCGGATCGCGCAAATCTTTAGTTCCGCGCGGGAAAGCTCTCTGCTTTATTGTGTGGACCCCGGTGTAATTCTTCATCCTGGCGCCGATGCGCCGGTTTCGCGCGAAAAAATGCGGGAGCTTATCAACAATCGGGCACCGGTCGTTTGGGTTGGCGGGAGCGAACCGTTGCACCACTCGGGTGTGGGCCATTTCGTTCGCGCCGTCGCGCGGGGCGGTCGCTTCGTGTTTCTCGAAACCGATGGAACGCTCTTGCCCCGTCGCATTCACGAATTTCAGCCGCTACCGCAACTATTTTTGACGGTGCGTCTGCGCTCATTCGAAGACCCTGGCTCCGCGTTTGCGGTCGAAGGGCTTCGCGCGGCGAGACTGTCCGGCTTTTTTACCGCCGTCCATTCCCCCGTTCACCTAGAGGCAGACCTCGTGCACTTGTCGCCTCTCCGGGCATTCCTATTGAAAAACGATGTGGACGGCTGGCTGATCACCGCGGGATCTTCAGATCAGACCATTGTCCGCAAAACCGCGGAAGCCCGCATCCTGATCCCCAGCAGTTTCTGGCGTCAGTTTTCCGAGGACGTCGAAGAGGCGCTTCTGTCGCAAACGCAGGCGAGGGAATGGAAGGGCGCTCAGGCATCCCTCACCGAAACGCCGCATCCGGAAGCACGTGAAGAAGGCATAGGAATCGCATGACCATCCTGGTGACCGGCGCTTCCGGCTTCCTGGGCAGCCACGTGGCGCGCCAATTGGTGGCGCGGCGAGAAGATGTGCGCGTAATGCTGCGTCCTTCGAGCACCAATCGGGCGATCGCGGACCTGTCGCTCGAATACGTCACTGGCGATTTGCGCGATCCGGCAGCAGTCGCTCGCGCGACGCAGGGAGCCAAGCGCGTCTTCCATGTTGCCGCCGATTATCGTTTGTGGGCTAAGCGCAAGCAGGATATTTACGATTCGAACGTCGGCGGCACAAAAAACCTTCTCGACGCTGCGATACGCGCGGGCGTCGAGCAGTTCATTTACACCAGCACGGTCGCCACCATCGCCGTTGACCGTCCGCAACATCCCAACGAATTTACGGACACTCGACTCGAAGAGATGGTCGGCCATTACAAGCGCTCCAAGTGGATGGCCGAACAGGAAGCTCTCAAGGCCGCCAAAGCAGGCTTGTCCGTCATCGTAGTTATGCCGACTACGCCCGTCGGCCCTTGGGATTGGAAGCCCACGCCGACAGGCAAAATCATTCTGGATTTTCTGAATGGCAAGATGCCGGGCTATGTCGAGACCGGCTTGAATTTCGTTGGTGTCGAGGAATGCGCCGCCGGCCATCTGCTTGCCGCCGAGAAGGGAAGGGTTGGCGAGCGGTATCTTTTGGGCGGCGAGAATCTCACGCTAAAGCAGTTGCTCGATACGCTTTCCCGAATTACCGGTCTGTCGGCGCCGAAGCTGAAAATTCCCCACGGCTTGGCGTTAGGTGTAGCCTACGCCAATACCTTGTTTTCGCGGCTGATTGGTCGGGAACCGGGCATTCCGGTCGAAGGCGTGAAGATCGCGCGGCACATGATGTTTGTGGATTGCTCGCGCGCGCAACGTGAATTGGGTTTCAAGGCGGGTCCGGTGGCTGGCGCGCTCGAACGCGCGGTCCGCTGGTACGAGGCCAACGGCTATATCAACAAGGGCCGCGCGAGGAAGATGGCACGCGCCCGCGCAGCCTAGAGGCAATCTAGTAAGGCGCAGCTGCGCCCTGGTGGTTAACGCTTTTATCCATGCGCGTCCTGGTCACCTTCGCCGTGGAAGCCGAATTCGCCCCTTGGCGCAAGTTAAGAGGCTTTGAAAAAATGACCAAGGGCAAAGCACAGTTCTTTCGAGCGCGCATCGGCGCCAGCGAAGTAAACGTGCTATTGACCGGGGTCGGCGGGAAGAATGCCTGGTTGCAAGCGACCAAGGTTATTTGCGATGGTGAAGTTGATTTCTGCATTTCCAGTGGACTGGCCGGTGCGCTTCGTCCGGAGTATCACCTTGGAGACGTTCTTGCCGCGAAGGAGGTTCAGGCGGTTGGCTCGCAGCGTGTAGTCGCCGCGGATGCTCGGCTGGTTCGGCTTGCGGAAGAGCACGGTGCGCGCGCGGTCGATTCGTTCTACAGTGCCGACCGCGTGATCGGTTTGGCGACGGAGAAAAGAGAACTTGGCAGGCTCGCTGACGCCGTAGAAATGGAGAGCGGGGAAGTGTTATACGAAGCGGCTGCATTCGGGGCAAAAGGAATTGCCATTCGCGGCATCAGCGACGCCGCGGACCAGGACCTGCCCCTGGACTTCAATAGAGTTATGACTTCAACGGGGGAGGTAAGCATCCCTCGCGTCTTGGGCGAGATGGTACGTCACCCCCTGTCCACGGCTGCACTGGTAAGGTTTGCAACGCAAAGCCGCGCGGCCGCGGAAAAACTGGCGGCATTCCTGGACCGTTATGTCCAGGCGGTCGGATCGTCAATGAGCACGACGAGCGGAGCGGTAGCACGATGAGCCGCACCGGCACGACGCTAGAGGCCGCCCGCTCACGCCGCCCCATCCCCAAAACCATGCGTGCCGGCGTCTTCCGCGAAAAGGGCATCGTTCGCGTCGAGGAAGTCCCGGTCCCCGAAGTCAGGGATGGCGAAGCGCTCATCAAAGTTGCCGCCTGCGGGGTCTGCGGCACGGACATCAAGAAGATTTTCCATCGCTACGTCGAGCCGCCGCAAATCCTCGGACACGAGCTGGCCGGCACGGTGGTTGCCGTCGGCCGTGGGGTCAGCAAATGGAAACAGGGTGATCGCGTGATGAGTTTTCATCACGTGCCATGTGGCAAATGCTTTTACTGCGAGCGTCGCCTCTTTTCTCAGTGCAAGCAGTACAAGACCACCGGCCTGACCGCCGGCTTTACTCCCAACGGCGGCGGCTTCGCCGAATATGTAAAAGCCATGCCTTGGGTCGCCGAGCGCGGCATCGTGGCGGTTCCCGAGAACGTCAGCTTCGAAGAAGCCACCTTCATCGAGCCCATCAACACGATTCTGAAAGCCGTCGAGAAGGCCCGCGTAACGGCAGGCGAAACCGTCCTGGTCATCGGCTGCGGTCCCATCGGCTTGCAGCTCCTGATGGTCGCGAAGCTGGCCGGGCCCCGTCTCTATACCAGCGACCCCATGGCTGAGCGCCGCGCCAAGAGCCTTCGTTTGGGCGCGATTGAGTCGTTTGACCCCAGTGGTGGTAAGCTGGTGGAGGAGATTCAGGCCCGCACGGAGGGCCGGGGGGCAGATGCCGTTCTGGTGGCCGTAGCGCATCCCGCGGTGGTCGTGGAAGCGCTGGCTGCGGCGAGGCCTGGTGGTCGCGTCCTGTTGTTTGCCGCCAACGATCCGGTCACCAGGATCGAGTTTCCCGCAGCGGCTGTGGGGATTGACGAAAAAGAAATTCTGGGCAGCTATAGCGCCGCGGTGGATATCCAGGAGGCGGCCGCGGACCTGGTGCTCCGCAAGAAGCTTCCGGTGATGGATATTGTGACGCACCGGTTTCCCCTGGATAGAATTCAAGACGCTTTGGAGCTGGCAGCCCGGCCCACGGAAGAATCGCTAAAGGTTTTGATCACGCACGGATGAAGACCACGATCAGGAAAACAGAAACGGAAGAGGAATTGAAAGCTGCCGTCGCACGCGTTGCGGTGCCATCCAAAATGACTGCTGCGGTTCTGTATGGCAGCGAGGATCTTCGCGTCGAAATGATCGACGTGCCTTCGTTGGCCGCCGATGAAGTGCTTCTTCGCGTGCGCCTCGCGCTCACCGACGGCACGGACCTCAAGGTTTGGAAGCGCGGCTATCATGCCCGCATGATTCAGCCGCCGGCGGTCTTTGGCCACGAACTGGTAGGCGACATCGTGGCCGTCGGCAAGCGCGTCGATCCGCGCTGGCGCCTCGGCATGCGGGTCGTGGCGGCGAATTCCGCGCCGTGCCTGCGCTGTTACCACTGCCGGCGCGGCCAGGAAAATCTTTGCGACGATTTGCTTTTTAACAACGGCGCATATGCCGAGTACATGCGCATTCCCGGCCGCATCGCCATGGAAAACATGCTGGGAGTGCCGCACTCGGTGGATGACCAAAGCGCGGCGCTTGCGGAGCCGCTTGCCTGCGTTCTGCGGGGCATTCACGAAATGGAGGTGCGCACCGGCGACATTGTCGCGGTGATTGGCTGCGGGCCGATCGGGCTGAAATTCATCCGCATGCTGTCTCGCCGTGGCGCCCGGGTCATCGCCCTGGCTCGGCGCGCCGCCCCTCTCGATGTGGCCAAACGTCTCGGCGCGGTCGCTACCATCAACGTTAACGAGGTGAAGGATATTGTCGCCGCTGTAAGGGCTCTCACCGACGATCAGCGCGGACCGGATTCGGTCGTCGAAGCTGCCGGCAATCCCGCCACCTGGCGCATGGCGCTGGCCATCGTGCGCCGCGGAGGCGTTGTGAATTTCTTCAGCGGCCTGCCTTCGGGTACGCGTCTTGAGATCGAGCCTGCCGCCATCCACTATTCCGAGATCAGGCTCATCTCTACGTTCCATCACACGCCGCGCTTCTTCCGCGAGGCGCTGGAGGCGATTCGTCGCGGTGACATTTCTGCGCACGACTTTGTCACCGAAGAAATTCGTCTGGCCGACTTGCCGCAGGCCTTCGAGCGTATGAAGTCCCGCAGCGGCGAGATCAAGCTTGCCGTGCGGCCGTAGTTTGTACGTGCGCCGTCGACCCGCCCGTCATTCCGAGCGAGAGAAGGAATCTCTCTTCTGATGCTTGTTCCCGGCGAACTCGCCATCACGCAGCGCGTGCCTCAGCCGGGCTGCTCGTCTGCCGCGGCCGAGGAATACACTCACTGGCTTGGCACCCATCATTACGAGAACTTCAGGGTCGTCTCTTGGCTCCTTCCGAAGGCGCTCCGCCAGCATTTCTACAATGTCTATGCCTATTGCCGCTGGGCCGACGACCTTGGCGATGAGGCTCCCGACCCCCTGCGCGGACTTGAACTTCTCGACTGGTGGGAGCGCGAGCTCGACGCTTGCTACGAGAACAAGCCGTCACACCCTGTTTTTGTCGCGCTGCGCAAGACGATCCTCGCCAAGGACATCCCCAAGCAGCCCTTCGCCGATTTGCTAAAGGCATTTCGACAGGATCAGACGACCAACCGCTACGCTGATTGGAACGCCGTTCTTGGCTACTGCGTTTATTCCGCCAACCCTGTGGGGCAGCTGGTCCTTTATCTCTGCGGCTATCGTGACGAGCAGCGCCAACGCCTTTCCGACGCGACCTGCACCGCCTTGCAGCTTGCCAACTTCTGGCAAGACGTCTCGCGCGACCTTGAAAAGGGCCGCATCTACATTCCGCTTGACGTTGCTCGAAACCACGGTCTCACCGAGCGCGACATCGTGGAGCGCCGCTTTGACGAGCGCTATGTCGGTCTGATGCAGGATCTTATCGCCCGCACGCGCGCGTTGTTTGACCGGGGACTGCCGCTCGCAAAAATGGTCGATAAACGTCTCCGTGTTGACCTCGAAATGTTCAGCCGCGGCGGCCTCGCCGTTCTCGACGCCATCGAATCCATCGGCTACGACACGCTCCATAAACGCCCCGCTATCAGCAAGCTCAAGCAGGCTCGGCTTCTTGGTCGCACGTTGCTCAAGCATCTGATCGAACCTAGCGCCGCGGCAGCGGATCAGGCAGCCGAAAGGTTGGTCGCCGGCACGGAAAAGCAGTTTGGAAAACCGCAACCCGCTCGGGCGGTTGCCGACTCCTACGAGCACTGCCATCGCATTGCCCGCGCCTCGCACAGCAACTTCTATTACGCCTTCTTCTTGCTGCCCAAACCCAAGCGCGACGCTCTCGCCGCGCTCTACGCCTTCATGCGTCACATCGATGACGTTACCGACCAAGCCCGGGACCTTGCCGCCAAGCAGCGCGGGCTCGCCCGTTGGCGCACGGCCCTCGATCAAGCCATCACCGAAGAGGAACGAGTTTTCGACGGGAATGCCACCTTGGCTTCACCCGCGACGGCCCTCAGCGGCGCGGCAGAAGTTCTGCCCGCTTTGGTTGATACGATGCGCCGCTACAACATGCCCGCCCGCTATCTTCACGATCTCATCAGCGGCGCCGAGATGGACCTCACCGTCCGCTTCTATCCCACGTTCGACCGCTTGCGCGAATATTGCTATCGCGTCGCCGGAACCGTCGGCCTGACCTGCACCCAGGTGTTCGGTTTCACCGACGCGCGCGCTCTGGACCTGGCCGAGAAACTCGGCCTGGCCTTCCAGCTCACAAACATCATCCGTGACGTCCATGAGGACTATAAGCTCGGCCGCGTGTATGTTCCCGAAGAAGACCTTGCGCGGTACGGCGTTTCGCCGGAAGATTTTGGCCGCGACGAAGCGACGCTCGGCATGCACGAGTTGCTTCGCTTCGAATCCGACCGCGCATGGCAGCTTTACGAGGAAGGTTCAGCCTTGCTCGGCTTGATTGAGCCGGACAGCCGTAGCGCTCTCTGGCTCCTGGTGCATACCTACAGCGCGCTGCTCGGCCGTATCGAAGCGCTCGACTTCGCCGTCTTTGGCGAAAAAATCCGCCTCTCCAAAGCGGAAAAAATGGTATTCATGGCCAAGGCCCGTTTCGGCCACCACCCGGAAGAGAACATCCTTGAAAAACGTGATCGTGATCGGCGGCGGGCTGGCGGGGCTGGCGGCCGGCGTCGCGCTGGCTGATGCGGGTTGGCGCGTTCGTTTATTCGAGCAGCGCCCCTTTCTCGGCGGCCGCGCAACTTCCTATGTGCTGCCCGACGGCGAGCATGTCGACAATTGCCAGCACGTTACCCTGGGCTGTTGCACGAACCTTGAGGATTTTTACCGACGCGTCGGCGCGTCCGATAAAATCAGATTTTTCGACCGGCTCCTTTTTCTCGATCCTCAGGGCCGCCGCGGCGAAATGAAAGCGGGTGCGCTTCCCGCCCCGTTTCATTTTGCCGGTTCTTTCGCATCGTTTGCGCCACTCATGCTACCCGACAAGCTGTCCATCGCCCGCGCCATGCTCAACATCATCCGGCACGCTGGCAGTTCTCCGGACCTTTGCGAAGGCGACGGCCTCTCCATGCTCGAATGGCTCCGCCGCCGCGGCCAGACGAAACGGGCCATCAATCGCTTTTGGCGCGTCGTTCTGGTTAGTGCGCTCGACGAAGAACTCGGCCGCACCGATGCGCGTTTCGGCGTGGACGTCTTTTGGAAAGCCTTTCTTTCAAACAGCACGGGTTATCGCGTGGGCGTGCCCGTTGTTCCACTCTCGAGTCTTTATCATGGTTGCAAAGAAGAAATCGAACGTAGGGGCGGGGAAGTGGTGCTGCGCTCGCCCGTACGCGGACTGAAGCTCGAGAGCGGCCAGCTCGCCGGCGTGCGCTTCGATGAAAACCGCGAGGAATCAGCGGACGCTTACATCTTCGCGATTCCACACACCGCGCTTGCCGAACTCCTCCCGGAAAGCCTGAAGCGGTCGGATCCATCCCTTGCTCATCTCGACAAAATCAAAACCTCGCCCATCACCGGCGTCCATTTCTGGTTCGATCGCCCGGTGCTGGACGAGCCCTTCGTGACGCTCCTCGACACGACCACGCAGTGGATCTTCAACAAGACCGCTCTCTACGGGGGTTCTGGCGGCGATCCGAAGAGAGCAACAGACTCCTCCGAAGGTACGCAATATCTTCAACTGGTCATCAGCGCTTCTTACGATTTGCTTCAAAAATCCCGCGAGGAAATCATCGATCTCTGTCTCGCCGAGGTTTGCCATGCTTTGCCGAAGGCTCGTGACGCACAATTGCTGAAGGCCACCGTCATCAAAGAAGCGGCCGCCACTTTTTCGCCTGAGCCCGGCGTCGATCGTTGGCGCCCCGGGCAATCAACCGCTATTCCCGGGCTGTTCCTGGCTGGCGATTGGACGCAAACCGGCTGGCCCGCCACCATGGAAGGCGCGGTTCGCAGCGGCTACCTTGCTGCCGAGGCTCTTCTTCGCTCTTCCGGCGCCCCAAAGACTTTTCTACGGCGCGATCTCGCACCAGACGGCTTCATCCAAATGTGGCTTGGCGGCAAACCTGCTTCTCAACGGCGCGAATTCTGACGCAAAAAGCCCTGGCTCCTTGGCGGGCTTGTGTTGTGTCAGCCGCTCTCCGTTTCGGCTCTCTTGAACCCCTGCTCAGGCTCTCTCCATGCTCCACGCTCTCAAACCATCCAATCTTCCTCTCGTACCGCGTCAATTCCTCTCCCACCGCGTCTAATCTTTCGTACTCGGCGGCAAGCGATGCCATGAAATTCTCGTACGCCTGCCGCGAGGTCCAGAAATCCAAAGTCAGAAAGATTGCAGGATGCTCGGGATCGTGCCATAATTCAGTTACCTGGTCGTTCGAATCACTCTGGAACAGTTTGGCCCAGTCCCCTCCGGGGCCATAGACTTTCTGGAACCGTTCTTGGCAACGCGGCTTGACTTCGACCTCCCAGAGCGCTACAAACATAGAGGTCCCATCTCCTGCTCTCGGACGTACGTCACTCTGCAAAGCGAATCCATGTAGGGATAGCGCAGTCCGGCCGAGTGTAGCAATCCGAATGGATACAAGCCAAGTGGGCACACGGTTGCCTTGAAGTTTAGTTGTGGCCGTTGCAGTCCGTCAGGACTGGCGGGCGGAGGCGTTTGTGGATCGCAAGTATAGTCATCGTGGTTACCGCGATTCTGAGAAAAGTGAGAAGCGCGAGCGCTCTCAGGAAAAGAAGCCGCCTGCTGGCGGCCCGCGCGGCGCCGATCAATTCGGCCCCCGGACCCCCCGCATGGTCGGAACCGTCACACGCGCGCGCTGTTCGAATTGCGGCGCCGTGCTTGCTCCCGGTTTCGATCCCAACGGCAAATGTCCCAAGTGCCAGTTCGAATTGCATTGCTGCAAGCAGTGCCGCTTCTTCGATACTGGCGCGCAGTTCGAGTGCACCCAGCCGATTCGCGAGCGCATCTCTCCCAAGGACGCCCGCAACAACTGCACGTTCTACGAATTTCGCATGACCGTTGAGAAAGACACCGCGCCCACTTCTTACGCGCAAACCGCAGGCCCCGCTGCACCGGCGCCCCCGCGCTCGAACGACGCGCGCCAGGCCTTCGAAGACCTCTTCAAAAAGTAGCGCCTCGAGGGGCGGGAGACTTACATCGGTCGACGGTTCGAGCAGGGCGCGGGCCAACCTAATTGTTGCGAGCTCCGGAATCTCGCATTCTCTTCTCCAGGGAAAGCTGAAAACTGACCACATTTGATATCCTTGTGCTGTCAGGAGTGCTGCCATGAGGTGCTCTCGCCGCGCCTTTCTCGAAGCCGGTCTCGCCCTGCCCGCCGTGCTGCATTCTGCTCCCGAACCTGGCGGTTGGCGGTCCTCGGGACCCGCGTTTTCGCAAGACTCTTCCTTCGATCCTTGGGTTGAAATCCACGCCGAAAATCTGCGCCACAATGTCACCGAAATCTCGCGCCGGGTTTCCGTCCGCCCCATCCTGGCGGTTATCAAGAACAACGGCTACGGCCTGGGCGTCGTCAATGTCGCGCAACTTCTCGAACCGCAGCCCGAAATCTTCGGCTTCGCCGTCGTCAAGCTTCACGAAGCCTTCTCCCTTCGCGACGCCGGGATTCGCAAGCCCATCCTGCTTCTCGGCCCGTTCGATGAGCAAAATCTCGCGGACGCCGTCGCCCGCGAAATCCTCCCCATGGTTTACACCGCGCTCGGTCCCGCTCTCGAGAAAATCGCCGCCAAACAACAAAAACCTGTTTCGCTGCACGTCTGCGTGGACACCGGCATCGGCCGCGTCGGCGTGCCTTACCACCAAGCCGCCGCGCTTCTCGGCGACCTCGCCGGCCGCCATTCCGTCCACATCGAGGGCACCATGATGACCTTCACCGAAGATCCCGACTTCGACAAAGAGCAGCTCGGTCGCTTCAACCAAACCTGCACGGCTCTTGAAAAAGAGGGTATCGCCCTTGGCAAGAAGCACGCCGCCTCGAGCTTCCCTCTCTTCCAACATCCCGATGCTTTCTTCGACATGGTTCGGCCCGGCATGGCCATCTACGGCATCTATTCCGAAAACGAATTTCGCCACATGGGCATCATGGACCTTCGTCCCGCCGTCAGCCTCAAGGCCCGCGTCATTTACGCGAAAAAACTGCGCAAGGGCGACAGCGCCGGGTACAACCGCGCCTACATGGCCAAAGACGATGTTTGGGTGGCCACGATTCCCGTGGGGCACGCCGATGGCTGGCCGCGCGCCGCGGCAAAAGGTGCCAAGGTGCGCATCAACGGCGATCTCTATCCCGTCATTGCCACGGTTTCCGCGAGTCACTCGATTGTCGAGATCGGCGCCGAAGAAAAAGTCAAAATCGGCGACGTCGCTACCCTTTTCGACGCGCAATCCGGCTCGCGTCCCGAAGATGTTTCCGAAGCTTGCGGTGCCTCGGTCTACGACCTCACCATGCACCTCAATCCCTTGCTCCCCCGCCGCGTCGTCTAACCTCATTCGAGATTCGAGCACTCCTCCCAACCACGTAAGTATGGCCATCCCGGTGCCAGCCGCCGCGGCACGACCCGAGCCTCCAGCGCTTCGGAGCGCACGCCCTTGCTTACGTCCTGAAATCAGTTCACAATCCGGCTGCCCGCGCTCCCACTCGACGCGCGACGCGGGTGCTTTCGATTCTTTTCCAAGGAAGGCCGGCCATGCGACGCACCATTTCCGTCATGACACTGATTCTTTGCACTTCAGCCTCCGCCCGCGCCCAATCGAAACCTCCTGTTCCACCCTCCGATTACGGCCAGTGGGAAGCGCTGGTCACCTTCCGCGAATACGGCGGCCTTTCTCCCGACGGCAAATGGCTCGCTTATGGCATTAATCGGTCGAATCGCAACAACGAACTCGGCGTCACGCGCATCGCCGACGGCGTCACCAAAACCATCGCTTTCGGGTCGCAACCCGCCTTTTCTTCCGATTCCCGATGGGTCGCTTACTCCATCGGCATTTCCGAATCGCAGGAAGAAAAGCTGAAAAAAGACAAAAAGCCCATCCCCAAGAGAATCGGTCTTCTCAACCTCGCGACCGGCGAGCTAACCACCGTGGACGGTATCCAATCGTTCGCCTTCAGTCCCGACGGCGGGTGGCTCGCGATGCGCCGCACTCCCCCCGAGAAAAAGGACTCCGACAAGAAAGATTCCGCAGACGCCTCCGATGCCGATGATGCTCCCGCCGGCGCCACCATGCTTGTGCGCCAGTTTTCCACCGGACGCGATACTTCCTTTGGCAACGTTTCGGAGTACGCCTGGCAAGACCTCCCGAAAACCGGCACTCTCCTCGCCATGACGATCAACGCGGATGACAAAACCGGCAACGGCGTCCAGATCTTCGATGTGCACACCGGTTCCCTCCGCGTTCTCGACACCTCCGCCTCCGTGTATTCGGGCCTTTCCTGGCGCAAGAAAAGTGCCGACCTGGCTGTTCTTCGCTCCAAATCCGACGATCTTCGCGACGGCCCCACCCAGGTCGCGCTTGCCTGGAGCAATCTCGGCGAAGCCGCTGAATCCGCTCATCGCTATGACCCCACCGCCGATGCAAAATTTCCCACCGGCCAGCGCACTGTTTCCTTTCACAAGCCGGAATGGGCTCTCGAAGGTGGCGTCGTTTTCCTCGGCCTCGCCAAGTGGCAAGACAAAATCGGCGAGCCCGCAAAGCCCGCCGCTCCTGCTGCCGACGGCGCAAAGTCTACTGACGCTTCGAACGCCTCCGATGCCGCTGCAAAAGACGCGGAGGCTGCCAAAAATAAAGACAAGGACGAAGACGAGCCGCCGTCGGTCGCCGTCTGGAACTGGCGCGACGTTGAAGTCATGCCCAAACAAAAGCTCAGCGCAAAAAACGACCGTCAAAAAAACATGCTTGCTGCGTGGCACTTCGAGAAGAACTCTCTCATTCCACTTGGCAAAGACTTGGACGAGCGCGTCACTGCTCTCAAGCACCAATTTCTCGCCGTTTCCGCCGACTGGTCCGCCTACGCCATGGACCGCTCCATCGGCCGCCCAGCGGCTGATATTTCTCTCGTCGACATTTCCACCGGCGCGCGCACTAAAATTCAGGATCATCTCAACAATGACTACTACCTCGAAGAAAGTCCCGGCGGCCGCTACCTCCTCTGCTTTCACGACGACCACTATTGGACCGTCGACACCACCACGCGCGCGGTCGTCAATATCACCAAAAACGCTCCAACCGCTTTCGTCAATCGCGAATCCGACTGGACCATCAAACAAAAGCCGCCTTTCGGCGTCGCTGGTTGGACCAAGGATGACGCCGCCGTCCTTCTTTATGACAAGTTTGACCTGTGGCAGGTTGCTCCAGACGGCTTGCGCGCCGTACGGCTGACCGACGGTGCGGCCGATCAAGTCCGCCATCGCTACGAAAAGCTTGATCCGGAAGAGGAATGGATCGATACGAGCAAGCCCATCTACCTCAGCCTGTTCGGCATATGGTCAAAAAAATCCGGCTTTGCGCGTCTCCGGCCCGGCGCCTCCGGCGCTCTCGCCGAGGAGCATCTGGTACTGCTCGACAAAAGCCTCGATCACCTCGCAAAAGCCAAGGACGCCGATGTTTTCGAATACGTCGAGCAAACTTTTGCGGAATCACCAAACGCCTTCATTGCCACCGCTGATCTCAAGGACGCGAAGGCCGCCACAAAAACCAATCCCTTCCAAAGCCGTTACGCTTGGAGCCGCGAAGAACTTATCGAGTACAAAAACAGCCATGGCGGACGCCTGCAAGGCGCGCTCTTCTATCCTGCCGGTTACGATCCCGCAAGGAAATATCCCATGATCGTTTACATGTACGAAAAGCTCTCCGACAATCTTCACCGCTACAGCCCGCCTTCCGAGCGCAATTATTACAACCTGAGCGCGATGGCCAGTCACGGATATTTCGTTCTCGAGCCGGACATCGTCTTCAAACCCCGCGATCCCGGCGTCTCCGTCGTCGATTGCGTCACTGCCGCTGCCAAACGCGTCATCCAGATGGGGGTTGTTGACCCGAAGCGCATCGGCATCATGGGTCATTCCTGGGGCGGCTTCGATACCACGTATCTGGCCACCCACACCGCGAATTTCTTTGCCGCCGCTGTTGCCGGCGCGCCCATCACCGACCTGGTCAGCAATTACGGCAATCATCATTGGAGCTCCGGCATTGCCGAAACCGACCACATCGAAACAGGACAGCAGCGCATGGAGGTCCCTCTTTATGAAGATCTCCAGGCCTACATACGAAACTCCGCTGTTTTCGGCGTGGCAGGCATGACTACGCCGTTGCTCATCGAAGTGGGCGACAGCGACGGCACCGTGTTTTTCCACCAGGGCGTCGAGCTCTACAACATCGCCCGACGCGCCAGAAAAGATGTTGTCCTCATCGAATATGCCGGCGAGGACCACGGCCTGAGCAAAAAAGCCAATCAAATCGATTACCAGCGTCGCATATTTCAGTGGTTTGGCCACTACTTGAAGGACGAGCCTGCACAAGCCTGGATTACCAACGGCGAAACCTATCTCGAACACGAAAGGGAACTGAAGCAACGCAAAGCCGCCAGCGCCAAAGACTAAAAGCCGTCACTTAGATGGGAGACATCGGGGCACGACCGCGACGGCCTGGTTCCCATTGACGGCAAGCCGGTGCGGCGCCAGGCTCCTCACTCCCCCGAAAAATCCAACCTTGCAATCTTGTCATCCTTCGTCAACCCAATCGAAAGCATGATCGTCCTTTGCGAATACCTCGCCCGATACCGGTAATTCCTCTGCCCGCCTTCCTCTGTTCTCTCCATCAATTCCAGCGTCTTCACCTCTCCAAACTCCTTCAGCGCCGGCCCCAGCGCTGCGATCTCGTCCGGAAAAAGCTGTTTCTGCAGCTCTTCGGTGAACCCGTCCGGCTTGGCTCTCCCATCGGCAATGTCCCGCAGCAGCCCCCTCACCATCAGCGTGACTTGAGGTTCTTTATCTCTTATCGGCTTCTCTTCCGCTGGTTTGAGCGCGGGATTATAGATCGTCGCCACTCCCGTCACGATCTTTTTCGGATTCGAGTGCCCCGAATCCAGATTCGTCAGCGCCACGACGGTCAGTCGGTCATCCACGTATCGCGCAATGTAGCAGGTGAACCCCTGCCATGCTCCGCCGTGCGCGATCACCCGATGTCCATTCGCGCTGTCGATTTCCCAGGCGAACCCGTAATTCGCTTTGTTCGGCTTCCCATTGTTCAACTTCTCGACCGTCCACATCCTCTCCAAGCTGGCTTTCGTCAGCAGTCGCTCGGTGTAAAGCGCCCCATCCCATTTCTGCAAATCCTCCACCGTGAAATACAGCGCGCCGTCCGCCGTCGAATTCAGCGAAGGTGAAACCCATTCCTGGTTTTTCAATTCGCCCTTCACCAGCCGGTACCCGGCAGCCCGCCTCGGAATAATGTCTTCTTCGCTGATGATGCGCGTGCGTGTCATCCCCAGGGGCTTAAAGATCCGTTCTTGCAGAAAATCGCCGTAAAATTTTCCGGTCAGCCGGTGAATCAAGATGCCCAGCAGCACGTAGTTCGTATTCCGGTAAGCCCAGTCCTCGCCCGCCTTGAAATCCATGGGCATCTCGGTGATTTTCTTGTACAGCTCGTCTTCCGTGTAGTCCAGACGCACATAAAACGGGCCGCCTGCTTTCGTGCGCGCTCCCGTTTCGTACTCGCTCAATCCCGAAGTGTGGCTCAGCAGGTTGTGCACCTTGATGTCGTTCCATGTTTCGGGCGCATCCGGAAAGTATTTCTTGATGGGATCATCCAGTCCCACCCTGGCTTCCTCCACCAACATCATGACCGCCGTCGCCGTGAACTGTTTCCCGACGGACCCCGATTGAAAGATCGTGTCCGGTGTTACCGCCGCATTCCACTCCACATTCGCTACTCCGTAGCCCTGCGCCTTCGTCAACTTTCCGTCGCGATACACTCCCAGCTCTACGCCCGGAATGCGTTGTCTTGCGAGCTCGCCCTGGACCAACGCGTCCACCCTCTCATCGGCCTCGTCGGCTGCCGGGAGCCTATTCCCCGTTACCAGCGCTACCGCACCCAAAACGCAAAGCACAACCGTGGCGATCTTTCGCATCCTTTCACCTCCAACCGACGCGTGTCTTACGGAACGCGCTTCACCGGCCTTCCAGTTCCAAAATCCAAATCCCATCCCCCGTCAGCTTCCGACGAAACAAAGACTTTCCATTCTCGGTTTGAAATTCAGCCGCCGGGTCGTCCACCAGCTCGCGAGCCGTTCGCAATGGCCAGGGCCAAGCGCCGAGAAACCATCAAGTCCGCAGGATCCTTCGCATGGTCAGCCGAACCGCCGCCGGCAAGGCCACAGCAGCACAAAGACCAGCCCTGACAACGCGCCAAAACTTCATCGAAAAAACCCCCAAAGGCCGCTTATCCATTTTGCGCAAAATGTTTTTTTCATGGTCAGACGTTAGCCGATTCTCCGTTCGCGCTGGCGGTCCGCCCAAGCAGTCCAAGGAACCGTCAGCCATAGCGCCAACGCGCTCAGGGCCACCATGCGAACGTTGGGAGGCGGTGGCCCGAGCAGGGAAGCGGCATAGACCACGGCCAGAAAGAGGACAAAAGAGCAGAGACCATAGCTCCTGGGGCCTTTCGAACGCGTTGCGCTCAAATAGACAAACAAGCCGATTAGGAAGAGCCCAAATTCAACCAGTAGAGTTAAGGGAAGCGAATTCCACATTCCCAGCCCGACTTTTGGGCCCCCGGGATAAAGCGGCATGTCCGGGCGATGGGCAAAATAATCCAGCAGCCAATGTGTCGGGAGCAGTGCGCCAACCACCGGCGCCGTGCGAAGGTCGCGCCGCCAGAAAAAATATGCTCCGCCGAGCAGCAAACCCCACACCAACTGCAGCAACAGGCTATGCGATATGGGATAGGAGATGAAATCGAGCGGAGTGACCCGCGTGGTCCCCGGCACAATCCGCACTTGTTCGATGCCCAGGAGAAGCAGTACCGGCCAAAGGCAATCGGCGAATTGCGTGGACAATACCAGCGTGCCTAGCGACGCCGTCGACGCAAACTTCTTCCCTGCCATGGCCACCGCAAAACGCCCCAGGAACATAGCCCCGCACTATGACCATCACTCTTCATGGTGTCAATATCTGCCAACGCGCGCTCGCAGCAGCCCCGCCGTCCCCCCGCTCCGCTGTTCTTCCTGCCCCTAGTCTCAAAACGCTGGTTTTGCGCTGAACAGGTACTGCGTCTCTCCCTTGATTTCTCGAATCGCCGCTCGTGTCGGAATCCCCGACTCTTTTGCGGACGCCGCGGCCTGCCGACCACGAGGGAGTGGTTTTCCGGGCATTGTCCCAGGATCTGCCGGCGTTTCGTCTTTTCTTGTACGGTTCTTGAGGTCGCGTTGATAAGACTGCTCGAGATGCGCGAGAGATCTGACCGCAGGGCGGTAAGTGTCTTCTGGAGCCGGACTTCAGTTCATCCGCAACGAAAAGGTGGGGCGCTCGACTTGCTCGGCAGGTTTCCCCTTCAAAGTGTCGTGGATTTGCCGCAGCAACGCATCGCGCGAGAACGGTTTCTGTAGGAAGGACGCCCCTTCCAAAAGACTCTGCCCCTCGCTGAATTCTTCCGTGTACCCCGACATGTAAACCACTTTCAGGTCCGGCAGCCGCCGCTTCAGCCGCTTTGCCAATTCCGGGCCGCGCATTCGCGGCATGACCACATCCGTAACCAAGACATCGATTGAATCCGCGAATTTATGTCCGATGTCGAGGCCATCTTCGCCGTCCACTGCGGTCAACACCTGGTAACCGGCTGCGTTTAGGAATTCGCATGTCAGCGTTCGCACATCCGCTTCATCCTCGACCAGCAGCACCGTCTCTCGTCCGCCGCGTACCTTGGCGGCGCGCTCCTCCGCCGGAACGGTCTCCACCTTGTCCGCCACCTGCGGCAGGTATATCTCAAAGCGCGCTCCCGCCCCCGGTGCGGAATCCACTAAAATATAGCCGGAACTCTGCTTCACTACGCCGTACACGGTAGCCAATCCGAGCCCCGTGCCTTTGCCCGGTTCCTTGGTCGTGAAGAACGGCTCGAAGATCCGCGCCTTGATGTTTGCGTCCATTCCAAAGCCGGTGTCGCTCACCGCAAGCATCACGTAATCCCCCGGGGCCAGCGGCGCGCGCGATTGCGCGTACCGTGCATCTACACAAACATTCTCCGTCTCAATGGTCAGCGTTCCGCCCTTTGGCATGGCATCGGAAGCATTCACGATCAAATTCAATAGCACCTGCTCCATCTGCCCCGGATCGGCTTGCACGCGCCCGAGCGGCTTGCCCAGCTGCACCTTGTATTCGATGTCCTCGCGCAAGAGCCGCTGCAGCAGCCTGCCCATCTCCACGATCAATTCGTTCAGGTCCAAAATCTTCGGTTGCAGCATCTGCCTGCGGCTGAATGCCAGCAACTGCCGCGTCAACAGCGCCGCCCGGTCCGCCACGCGCCGAATCTGTTCGCAATTCCCGCGCACCGCATCGGTCGACTTCAGGCGCTCCAGTGCCAGGTCGCTGTTTCCCTTGATCACCGTCAGCAAATTGTTGAAGTCGTGTGCCACGCCTCCTGCCAGCCGTCCCAGCGCATCCATCTTCTGCGCTTGCCGAAGCTGTTCCTCGAGCTGTTCCCGCTGCTCCTGGTTCCGTTCGAGCGTGTCGCGCATGCTTTCGAAGGCGCGCGTCACGCGCGCCACTTCGTCACCGCCCGCCGCCGTCAGGGGGTAGCGGAAATCTCCTTCTTCGAGCGCGCGTACGCCATCCACGAGCGAGCCCAGAGGCTTCGTAAACGTATCCGAAATCACGTACACGAGCATCACTCCCGCCAGCACCACGATCAGCCCGAGGCCCACGAGCGTGTGGTTGAGCCGCCCGAGCGACGCCAGCGCTTCTTCATCCGATTTCAGTACGATAAGACTCAGGTTCGGTTGGGCGCCCGGCAGCAGGTCGAGCGAGCTGGTATAGAAGTGTTTCTCTCCGAGTCGCGCCTCCTCGGGCTTGTCTCCGGTCTTGAGCTGAGCCGCGATTTGTTGTTCCCCCACCGCCGAGAGCGAACTCACCCTTAGGTCCTCTCCGGCCTCAAACACTACTTCGCTCGCCAGAATCCGCCCCAAATCCTTCGCTCGCGCGGGATCGATTTCCCGGCCCACAACTACCGCCCCCATGGGCATGCTGTTGATCGGCGGGTCTTTAAAGAACCGCTTCACCACCACTTGATAGATCTGCTTCCCATTCACCCACCAGTCCCGGCTGCCCGCGCCTCCAACCAGATCCTTGATGCCTTCGCCCGACACATCCGCAGGAAAGTCCGAAATCCTGCTCTGCAGCGCGGTAATTTTGCCCTTGCTGTCCACCAGCGCGAACAGGTCGCATTCTTCCGACTGCCACGGGTTCTGGCTCACTTCGCGGATCACCGTCGGATCACCGTTCCGCATATACGCGAGCGTGGCCAGCAGCTCCGCCTTGCGGCCCAAAACCAGCCGGCGCTGCTGCTCCATGACCTGAAAGGTTAGGATGGAATTGCGCGCGTCCTCTCCGACTTGTTGCTGCACTTGCGCCTGCATCGATTGGCGCACCGTGAGCAGCGTGCCGCCGGTCATCGTGGCGATGACCAGTACCAGCGAGAGCAAGAACTTGCTGCGCAGTTTCATTTGCCCCGCGAACTCCTGGGTTCGTTCAACGGTCACCCGAACCAGCCTCGGTCTTCTTGCTTGGTTTCTTGGGCGCCCGCTCGCTCGGCCCTCGGGGACATGTGTCTCGTGCCCAGTGGAACCGTCATTTTCCGGTGGCGTTTGCATGAGAGGGCTAGGGTCAACTATCATGAATTCTGCGATATTTCGCTGTAATGGCCCTTCGGTACTATCGGCGTGGTACCCACGTGCGGCCTGTGTGTCTGCAGACTGGAAAACTTATTCTCTCCTGTCTTTCTGCGTCTCTGACTTTCTGCCCTGGCATCTTCTTCTGGAACGTTTCACACCCCCATTCCATCCAGGTTTTTTCTTGCCCTCTCCCATGGCCGCACGCGCGGCAGCCACCGCGGCACATTCCGGCAGTATTCCTCATACTCCGCGGCAAACATCCGGCGTAGCGTCGGTTCCTCGTATCCCAGCACAAACAGGTGCACTCCCAGCACCACCAGGCACGCCACCGCGATCGCTGCCAAGTTGCACCGTCCGAACACCACCCACAGCCCGGTCCATCCCGCAAGGAATCCCACGTACATGGGATTACGCACGTAGCGGTAGAATCCCACCACCACCAGCCGCTTCGGCGGAGCGATCGGCGCCGGCGTTCCGTGTCCCGTGCGCCCGAAGTCCCACACGCACCGCAATGCCACGGCAAATCCCAGCACCGACGGCACCGCCGCGATCCACCGCCAGCGCGCCGCGCCCGTCGTTTCCACATGAAACCCCAGCCAGCCCGGCAACAGCCAGAACCACAACGAAAAAAATCCCGCGCCCACCAGCAGCGACGCCACCGCCGTCATGCAATCCCCGTTGCTCTCCGGATGTTCCGCTGTTCGAACCCCGGTACTCGTCATAGGCCAACCCCTTTCTTTTCCCGCTCCTCCCTATCTCGAATTTCTACTTCTCGATTTTCCGGTCTGCCCTTCCTGCTTAAGCAAACGACTCCTCACCCGTTTTGGTTACAAGCTTCCTCCTGTCGATGATTTGCTGTTTGGCCGAATCGTCCGTTTCTTTCATTCCTTTCATTCGCGTCAAAGTCTTCGCGAAGTGGCGTTTTGCTTTGTTTCTGTGCACAATGGAGCCTGCACGTGCTGGAATTCTCAACCCGAAGAAGGCTCGCTCATGAAGAGACGGTGTGCCCTCGCCTTGGTGTGGCTGGCCCTTGCCCTTGGCGCAACCGGCGCTCGGCAGAAGCAAGCAGAGCCGCTCTTACCCTACACCGCGGTCCACGATCCGCAATTTATTCCCGCTTCGTCCGCCAACTTTTTGCACGACCCGGACCGCGTCATCGGCGTCATGGCCGGAACCGTCGCCAAAGCTTACCCCGCCGCCATTCTCTCTCAACACGGCCTTGTCGAAGATCAATCGCCCTCCGGACCCATCGCCGTCACCTGGTGAAGCTACTGCAACACGGCCCTCGTGTTCAGGGCCGCCAGCAAAGGGCGCGAGCTGTACATGGACAATGCCGGCGTCATCGGTGGCAACGAGGTTTTCCAGGACCGCGAAACCGGAAGTCGCTGGCAGCAGTCCAGCCTGCAAGCGATTTCCGGGCCGCTCAAAGGCGAACGGCTCGAGCTGTATCCTTTTCTTCTCACCGATTGGAACGAATGGCGCCGCTTGCATCCCGATACGCTGGTCCTCAAGCCTTTGCCGGGTTATGCCGACCGCATCCCCGAAAAAAATGAAATGATTCGCCGCGGCCTTTCGGGCGGAGGGAGTGCGCCTCCCGGAGTGCTCCGCCTGGACGACCGGCTCAAGCCGCGCACCATGATCCTCGGCCTCGACGTGGGCGAGTCGAGCGAAGCGTTTCCCCTATCCGTTCTCCGCGAAACACGCGTCATTCATGACCATCTCGGCGGCCAGCCAATCCTCATCGTCCATCAGCCGTCATCCGACACCACCACCGCCTTCATCGCGCGCGCAAAAGGGAAGACCCTGCAATTCCGCGCCGCCAACGCTGACGCCACCGAACTCACCGACAAGGAAACCGGCTCGCGTTGGGACGCTTACGGGAAGTGCCTTTCCGGTCCGTTGAAGGGTTCACAGCTCGAATCGCTGATCCTGGAGCCGGAATATTGGTTTGCTTGGTCGGAATTCCATCCCGAAACGAAAATCTACGCCTCCGTCGCGCCAAAGGATTAGCCGGAGAAAACGCTAGGAGCTTGCGGATAAATTCTTCTCACCTGTTATCGCGGAAATCTCTCTATCTCATCGCGGGCGCAGCGAAGGATCTGCTTTTGGATTTCGCGAAGATATATAGGAGACGCCTTTTTGCTTCGCCTGCGGAATGACAGTAGTCTCAAAGCCTTTCGGACATCTTTTGGTTGGCCAAACCTCACGCCGGCCCGGGCATCGTCAGCGGAACACCTTTTTTCGCGAAGATCATCGCCAGCAGCTTTGCCGGCTGAGTTTCGCTCGCGTTGCGCGATACTTCGTGCGTGCTTCCGGGCGGCTCGTAGAACATCTCTCCCGGCTGATAAGTTTTCTCTTCCTGCCCGGAAATCTTGGTCACGATCATTCCTTCGAGCACGTACGCCAGCACGAATCCCGCATGGTGATGCACCTTGCCCACTCTTCCCGGCGCGTAGTCCACGACACTGACGGTAACCTCCCAGTCGTCCATCGTGAGGTTCGGCAAGTCGTGCTCAAAAACCAGGCCCGCTTCCGCCCGCTCCCCGCTTTGCGTCCGCGTAGAAGTTCGTGACTGCCCGGCGGACTGCAACCGTGGCGCGGTTTCCGATCCCGATGCGGACCGCTGACCGGTTATTCCGGCTCGCCCGCGGACTTCGGCCGCGCTCCATCCGGACAGCAATGCAATGGCTCCCGCAAGAGTCTCTCTTCGTGTCATGGTGATCATGGCCCGATTATACTCTCCGCCTCTCTTGCAGCGGGCGACCTTCGCTTGAGTTAGTCAGAACGAAGGATCGTCAGGTCGGCTCGATCCCCTGGGACAGCCATTCGTGCCTGTCCTCCGCCTTGTAAGGACGCCACGCGTCATTTCGAGGGAGCGCGAGATCCCTCTTTACGGGATTGTCGGTCCTGTTTCTTTTCGCTCGCAGGTCCTACCGTAAATCTTTCGCCGCCTGGTTACATTTTGAACCACGTCCGGAAGCCTCCGCCTGCGGCTTGTCACTCCTAACTCCTTCGCGAACAACGAATTACACCATGGCATGCGATTTGCGCCCGATCTCCACACGCCCGTGGGCCTAGGCGTGGTCAAAGGCACACGGCTCGATGGAGGCTTGCATGAAGCCTCTGAAAAACCCCTGCTTGGCTCTGGTTGCCGTTTCTCTGCTCGCGATCCCCGCTGCGGCGCAGGAGAGGGCGCGCCAATAGTGGTGCCGGTAAGCAGCGCGGCCAGGACCGTGCTGAGCAGGTTCAGAACGAGAACAAGAAGGGTGACAAGGATAGGTCCAAAGACGGCCGGAGCCACGGCAAGCATGAAGGCTGGGAGAAAAAGGGCAAGCACAAAGCCAAAGTTCACAGCTAAGAACGTCTTGCTGTAGCTCACTCACCGCACTAGGGGAGCCGCCTCAACTCCGGCCGCGGCTCCCCTGTTTCAATTCCCGCCCTTCCATCTCCACATCCCAACTTTTGCTTTCTGATGCCTGATTTCCCATTTCCTTCTTGCCTTTTCTTTTGTCTGGGCGCAGCAGCGCTGCGCCCATCCTTGTGTTGGCGCGGGGGATCAACGCGAAGACCTCGCGGACGCTCGTTTCGCCGCACCCTTCCCGAGGAAGTTCACAAGTTCCGCGTTCACTTCGTCGGCATGCGTCCAATTTACGGCGTGCGGCCCATCTTTTATGGCGGCCAAGCGGGCGCCCGTGACCAGCTTGGCGGTCTTTTCGCCCGAGGCTTTGATCGGTACGATGCGGTCGGCGTCGCCGTGAATGATCAAAGTGGGTACGTTTATACGAGGGACGTCCTTGCGGAAGTCCTCATGCCATGTGGGGACGCCGGCGAGGCTCGCCGTGGCAGAGGCACTGGCGGCTACGTTCCAACTGGCTTCGACGACCTGTTCGCTGATGCGCTTGCCGAGGAAGACATCCGCGTTGAAGAAGTTCTTAAAGAACTCGGTGAAGAACGCATAACGGTCCGCAGTAATAGCTTTTTGAATCCCCTCGAACACACTGCCGTCCACGCCATCGGCGTTGTCGTTTGTTTTCAACAAGGTCACTGGTCACGCATCACAAAGGCAGGAATAGTCCAAGCCCCTTGGGAGTCTCTACCCGCAAAGGGGTTTAACACTTCAAAACGCTTCAAAACATCAGGAGAGTGGCAATGGCTATCTACCAGACCGGGGGATATCGAGTAAAACCGTCTGCGGTGGGCAAAGTCAAGCAGGCGATCAAGGTGTTTGTGCGTTACGTGCAAGAGAATGAGCCGGGAACAAAGATGTATCTAGCCTGGCAGGAAAAGAATGATCCGACGCGCTTTTTGCACCTGTTTATTTTTGAGGATGAGGCGGCGCACGCACGCCACGGAGCGTCCGCTGCGGTGAGCCAGTTTGAGTCCGTGTATTCGCCCGAGTTGGTGGGTGGCGATGTGGCGTTCACCGATTACAAGATGATTGCCGGCAAGCCGACCGAGCAGCAGTGGATGAAGGCCACGAGCCGGGCCAAAACGGCCAGCAAAAAGGCGCCGAAGAGCAAGAAGCGTTCGCGACGGTAGGAGGCGTTAAGATGTCGATTCAAGGCTTTTCTACGTTGGTTGCCAACTTGTCCCCCGAAGGGCCGCAGCCGTCGAGAGATTCATTCGCTTCTTCCAGCAAAAGGCGCGGCCCGCCTTGAGGTTTCGGGCCGCCTCGGACTCCCTTGTAACGTGAAGATTCGGAAATTCTCCGGCGACTAGCCCAGTGGCACCCTACCTGAGCGTGGTCTAGGTCGCAGCAATAAATCAGGTAATGGCGCGCAAATTTGGTGGGACGCAGGCCATCCGCGACTTGGAGCCTGCTGTAGCCCGACCACAGAGCGGCTACCAGCTGATGTTTGCCGAGGAGGCTACGGCATGGTCGGGGGGGCTCGGAGAACCATCCGTTCGTGGATGGGAGCGCGAAGGTGGTCATAGAACCCTGGCACCGAGAGCACGCCCAGGCGCTTTAACTCGCGAGCCGGAAGCCACGCGTCTTTACTTTATGGTGTCCTTGGTCGGTCCAAAACAAACAGCAGGGGTTCGGCGGGAGGCTGGTCGGCAATGGCGTTGAGTTCGGGATAATGCTGGCGCAACGGCTCCGGCACTTTCACTTTTTGGTTCTTCAGGATGCTGATGAGCTCGAGCGCATTGACGACGGCCTTCCCTTGAAAATGGTTGTTGGTGATGACGAACGACCGCTGCGTATGCTCGCTGACTTTGCGGACGCGCGCGATCCACGGGTCGAGCTCTTCCGGCGAGTACAGATAGTTGTAGCGCTCGTGCGCCGGAACATTTTCGTCGTCGGTGAACCAAGTATCGTAGCGGCGGCCGTGCAGGCGGACATAGCCGACAGGCGAAGTCGCTTGCGCGGAAGGCGCGAGCGAACGCCCAATGATGGGCTGATCGATGTTGCAAATGCCGGCGCCGTGCTCATGCAGCAGGGCCAGCGTTTCGGGGGCGTTCCAGGTATCGTGGCGCACTTCGACGACCAGCGGATAATCGCGAAAGCGCAGCAGCACCGCGGAAAGATACGCCATGTTCTCCTTGGTGCGATGGAAGGAAAAAGGGAATTGCAGTAGTACGGCGCCGAGTTTGCCGGCAGCGCACAACACGTCGAAGCCGGCGCGGACGGCGCGCTCGTCCTCGGCCGAGCCGGAGGTGGTGAAAGCGATGTCGTGGGTGAAGCGCCGCCAAAGTTTCGCGGTAAAAACAAAGCTGCGATTACCGGAGACGAGGTCAACCCATTGCTTGGCAGTCTCCAGTTTGAGCGGCTGGTAAAACGAAGTATTGATTTCGATGGTGTCGAAAAACTCGGACAGATACGCGGCCTCATGGAAGCCGCGCGGCCGCCGAGAGGGATAAACGAAACCGTCCCAGTCCGGATACGACCATCCCGCGGGGCCGATGCGGAGCATGTGCCGGGAGGCGTTGTCCGGCGCCGCGTGCGGCTCGTGAGCGCCGAGATGCGGAAGGGAATCGGGGCCTGTGTTCGCCTCGTTAGGCGCCCTCGGTGCAAACACCCTGGCGGGCAATGAGGTTTTGCGTTTGCGCGGCTGCATGGGTGCTCCGCTGGTCATTATATACACGTACGTCGCTACTACTGCCTGACTATAAATGGGTTTGCGCCGCGAGCAGAGTAGTAAGAAGGGCAGAGAAGTGTCAATGTACGGCTTGCGCCGTGTCGGCGCGGGCGGCAGTCGCTGGCGATTTTCGTTTGATTCGATCAGCACGCGGCAGCTGGCAACCGTGAGGTAACACAAAATCCCAGAGGAGTGATAGGAGTGATGGCAGTGATAGACACCGTTGCCCCGGAGGTGACAGGCTGCTATGCTGTGGATGATGCGGTCCAACTTGCGAGACCTCGTTCGCCTGCCCCTTCCTGAGAAGTTCTACAGGTGCAAACATGAAACTCTCCATCAATTACAAGCATGTCGAATCGCACAAGCCGGTGGAAGTTGAAGTCGAGCGCCACGTTGCCAAACTGCAGAAACTGCTAAAGAGCTACTCCCCCGACCTGGTCCAGCTGCATGGCGGGTTTTCTGTGAACCCCCACACGCAGGAACTTTGCTGCGCCCTGACGCTTTCGCTGCCGTCGGGGACCCTTCGCGCCACCGGCGAAGCCGCCACGGTGCGCACAAGCTGCAAGAAAGCATTCAGCGACCTGGAAGCTCAGGTGAAAAAGCACCAAGAGAAACTGCGCAAGGATTACGAGTGGAAGCGCAAGCGCCGCCCCAGCACTCGCGAAGTCGTTCTGACGTGACGCTGCGCCGCGCGCGACAGTCAAGTGGCTGACTTTACGCAACTGACGAGCGGGCGCTCCGCGACGAATCAAATGAGACGCCGTCCGTAAAAAAGGCTGCCGCTTGCGGCGAGCCGATTCACTCGCTGATTCGTTCCATTCCTCCCGGACTTCGGTAAGCGACCGGATCTCCGTCGGTTTTTGGGTGCCATCGGCTTTCGATGCTGGAGAGGCCTGTGGAAAAAGGGGACCCCGGACTCTTCGACGCTGCGGTTCTCGAAGCAGTTTGCGAGTCCTGCGCACCGGCGCTCGGCTAAGTGCAACAACCCGTTGCTTTCAGCGAGTGGGAGTTTTCACGTGTGCTGAAATTCAATAGCTTTCAGCGAGCTGTGCATTTCCTCAGCCTTGCCACATCCGGGGAGCCACCTGAGAAGCAATTTGGTGTTTACCTGATTTATTTCTTAGCGGAATCCCACAGACTCACCGGCGCGGGTAGCTTGCTCTGCTGGAGCGATTGCGTAACTGGCCATTGGCGCTGTCGCAAAATGTAAAATCGTGTTTTCTGCCTCTTGAATTTTCCATTTCGGGTATTGACCTGGTGCGCGTCTGGGTGTAAGAGTGCCTTGCTTCGTCGCTGGTCCATTCAGGCTCCGGCGAGGGCAGGTCAAAAGACGGCGCTGCCCTTTTGGTTGTCCGAGCAAGTGGGTGTATTCCGAGTGAAACCAAATCTGCATGCATCGCGAATGCGAGCGTTGGCTGAAGCCGTTTGAGGAGGGGTGATGATTCGAAACGGACGTGTTTCGTGGCTAGTTGTGTTGGCGGGCGTGCTGGCGCTTTGGGCGGTCGTATGCACGCCAGGAATTCTGCGGGCGCAATCGGACCTCGGAAGGATCTCGGGATTCGCAAAAGATCCGTCAGGGGCGACGGTTCCGAACGCCAAGGTCACCGTGCGAAGTAACAATGGCGGCGTGGAACGGCAGGCGGCCACTAATGAATCGGGCTACTACGTCATCACGAACGTTCCGCCAGGGCTGTATACGTTGACAGTGGAAGCGTCAGGATTCCAGAAGTTCGAAAGCAAGGACAACAAGCTGGACCCAGCCGCCGACCTGGTGATCGACGCGTCGCTGACGGTAGGAGTGGCGAGCCAAACAGTGGAAGTGTCAGCCTCGGCGGTCACTCTGCAAACGGAATCTGCCACAGTCCAAAAGCTCGTCACCCGCGAACAGATCGATTCCCTCGAGCTTAACGGCCGCAACCCCATCTTCATGGCCAACTTGGTGCCCGGAACGCGCGGCGGCAACCTCGCCAACCTAAGTTTCAGCTTCAGCCAGGGACCCTCGAACATCAACGGCGCACGCACGCCGGAAAGTTTGATTACGTTTGACGGCGCTCCTGCCGTTCGTACTCGGTCGAATGGAACCAGCCTCGGGTCCGCCGACGTGGATTCCACCCAGGAAATTCAGATCCTGACCACCGATTACGGTGCCGAATACGGCAGGTCCTCCGGCGGGCAGATTCGCATCGTCTCCAAAGCGGGAGGCCAAGACTTCCACGGCGCCGTCTACGAGTACGCGCGAAATACCATCTTCAACGCTAATCCCTGGCAGCGCAATGCCAACCCGCTCTTCACCAAAATCACCGCCCCCGTTCATTACAACCAGTTTGGATACAACATCGGCGGGCCGTTTTATATCCCTAACCACTTCAACACTGGCAAGAACAAAGTCTTTTGGTACTGGGGCCAGGAGTGGGTGAGGTATGTTTTCACCGATACTCAGCTTCAGACCGTCCCGACTCTGCTGATGCGCCAGGGCAATTTCAGCGAATTGTTGGTCAAAAACATTTTCACGGGCGACCCCGTGCAGTTGGTCGATCCGAAAACGAACCTGCCTTTTCCCGGGAACATTATCCCCGCGCCAGGTACAGCTACCACCGGTTCAACGGCTACACCAAATGGGCTGGGAATCCTCAACGCTTGGCCTGTACCAAATCTGACTACGCCCATCGGCACCTTCAACTGGTTCTTCTCCGCCTCACACCCGCAAAATCAACGCAAAGATACTTACGCCGTCGATCTCAATTTGAGCAGCAAGCAGCGCCTTCAGTTCCGGCGTACGTATTTCACTTTCTGGGAGTATCAGCCGCTTGACGGCAACACCAACGAAACTCCTAAATACTTTAATCGCCCAAATCAAACCAACTCCATCGACCACGTCTGGACCCTCAGCCCGAACAAGGTGAACGAGGTCTTGTTCACCTTTAGCTTGGACCAGGTCTATATCCCCATTGATGCTGCACACTTTCTGGATCGCACAAAAGGCGCCGCGCAAGGTCCGGGATTCTTCGGCCTCAACTACCCGTACATTTTCCCGGCTAGCGAAAAGTTGCTTCCCACCCGCATTCCTTCGGTCAATATGACGAACTTCTCTACCTTGAACGGTGGGCCTTACCCGTCTCATTCCACGGGTCCCATCTTCGACATATCTGACAGTGTCACCTGGATTCGCGGCAATCATACCTTCAAGTTCGGTGGCTTATATGAGCACTCCGGTGAAAATGATAACGACGAAATCAACGTTTCAGCCTGCTCTACCTGCACGAACAACCAGAATGGCCAATTTGGTTTTAGCGACAATGGCGGAAAATTCATCCGCCCAGGATACCAGGCTGCGACTTCGAATGCCGCCGTTGCCAACGCCGCCCTCGGCCTGTTTGACACCTATTCCGAAATCGGCCACCGCGCTTACACCATCTTCCGCGGCAGCATGTGGGAGGGCTTCGGTCAGGATACGTGGAAGGTCAAGCAGAACCTAACCCTCACCTTGGGCGCGCGATATTCAGTAATCGTTCCCTATCACGCCACCTGGGGAAACATGATCGTCTTCGACCCCGCGTTCTATGACTCGACTTTGGCGCCGACTGTCAGCCCGACGACCGGACTCATTACCGGAACCCCCACCATCGCTCAGCTTTACAACGGCATGGTGATTCCCGGCAGCGGCTTCCCGTCCAATGCATCTAGCCATTTCCCCGAAGCGAGTTCCGGTCTTTACAATGGCCTGTTTCGAGGCGTACCCGACCACTACTCGGACATTCAGTGGGGTGATATCCAGCCGCGCGTGGGTATCGCCTATCAGCTCAACAACAAAACCGTGATCCGCACCGGCGCAGGTCGCTTCTTCACTCGCCTGGGCGTCAGCGACTCCATCTTCCTCGGCGGCAACCCGCCCTTCCAGCCCAACGCCAGCGTGTCGTTTGGCTCCGTGGACAACCCCGGAGGGGGCGGAACAAATGCGGTTCCGCTGGTTGTGACCACCCAAAGCAAAGCTTTCAAGAATCCCGAGTCCTGGGCATGGAATGTCACCGTCGAGCGCCAACTCCCTTGGAATTCCATAGTCAGCGTTGGCTATGTTGCGCACCGAGGTTTGCATCAGCAGCGCGAGGCCGATATCAATCAGCCAACCCTCGCCCAACGGGCTGCCAACCCCACCGCCAACATCAATGCCGTCCGGCCGTACCAGGGTTTCGGCACCATCCGCCGGACAGACAACGTCGCGAACTCCCTGTACAACTCGCTTCAGGTGAACTGGAGCCGCCGCTTCAGAAACGGCCTCCAGTTCGGCGCCTCCTATACTCTGTCCAAGAGTATGGATAGTGGCTCGAACCAGCGCGACGTCGTCCCCGATACCTACGACATAAGTATGTTGTGGGGGCCGTCGGAATTCGACGTCCGTCATATCTTCGTCGCTAACTACTTGTACCAGCTTCCGTTCCTTCATGGACACAACGGCTTCCTCGGCAAGGCTCTGGGCGACTGGCAAATCAGCGGCATCGTCCAGTACCAGACCGGAACTCCTTGTAATGCGATCCAGAGCGGCCAAGACTTCGCTGGCGTCGGCCAGGACGCCAACTTTGGTTGCGGCAATAACGGCCAATTTTGGGCCATGAACGGTACTCCCCATCTTGTCAAGACGTTCGGCCCGAACGGCCAGTGGCTCTCCACCACCAATCCCGACGGATCCCCGATTTTCACTAAACCAGCTGCCGGAACGTTCGTCACCCAACGTGTACGCGACGTCCTCTATCAACCCGGACTCGAGAACTGGAACATGGGACTCTTCAAGAGCTTTCCGATCACTGAGCGCTACGGGCTCCAGTTCCGCGCCGAGGCCTTCAACGTTTGGAACCACCCCAATTGGAACAATCCAAGCCTTAATCCCGCGAACCTCAGCACTTTCGGCAAAGTACTCACGAAGGGCAGCGGCAGTTCAGGAAACGGTGAGCGCAACCTGCAGCTTTCGCTGCGCTTCTATTTCTGATCGCCAATGAATCGTCGATGCTGACACATCTCGCGCGATGGGAGCTGAAATCAATCAGCTCCCCGGCGGGATTTCGTCGGGCACTTGGTAGAAGCGCCCGTGAGACACGCGAGCCGCATAACTTGAGTCAGGCGCGCCGTCTTAGTGATCTTCTTTTGCGGTTCGCGCTGCGATACTTTCGCTTAGTTCACTATTGAGATTTCTCATTCTCCCGATTGACCGAGGGCCGAGCGGCGCACAACCCATAGTTCGCGCGAAGGCCACACTTGGTCCCATCCTATCCAGGCGAAATCTAGGACTGCGTTTTCTTATTCTGTTTGTGGTTGGAGCGACAAGGCGTTGCTGATAAAATTAGTGAATTCAGTGAAGGCGACGTCGTCGGAGCTATGCGCCGGCTTGCAATCCTCCAAGAGAATGGAGACAAACGGGGATTAAATAAGGACGTAAACGTCTAAGGGGATTGCGATGCGGACGCGCTCGCTGCGCCGCCACCCACCCAACGCCTTATCTTTACTGGCCCTACCAGGTCTCGAAGAGCTTGCGTTACCTTCGATAACGTACGGTCTTGGGTTGCTCTCTGTGTCGGACGAGCGTCGAGCATCCTCGATGACACTTAACAACTCTTTCCACTTGTTGGGAGCCACTCCGAGCCTCCTAGCTTCCCCTTTCCGATTTCCCGTATGCGAAGCTTAGACGGGGCTGCCATAACTCACAATGGTACGTGTGTTGTTCGCATCAACTGAACTTGATAGGTACATACAAGCATGCTAAAGCCGAAAAGTCCTTGGGTGGTATCCTCTTCGGGAATAGCAGCCGACTCCAGAAATTCGGAAGCAAGGGCCCTGACGGGGGCAGTTATCCTCGTCGCGAGTTGAGAAACCAAACGGTCAGTCTTGAACGAGGACCGGAGAAATCTCGTCCGAACCGGGGACGGCGGCTTGAACGCGGACGGTTCTCTCTACATGAATCTGATACCAGAAATGGCACAGATAGATCAGCGGCAGCACCAAGAGCCCCGCGACCCAGCTGGCGGAGTGGCTCAGTGTGCTGACCAGACCGGCAGCAACCGCGCTCACCAGGAAATAAGGAAACGCCCAATAGAAGCAGTGAAGCCATTCCTTCTGAAAAGGCTTTTCTTCCGTCAGCGAAATGACTCCTGCAACCAGGCCTGTGTTCAGGAGCAGATAAATTAGAGAAGCAGAGGCAAGAAGCAGAACGAGAGAATTAAGATGCAGTAGCCGGAGTATCGCGTGGCTGAGCCAGTCCGCCAATCCAGCGGACAGCACTAACGTCCCCATGTTGAACACGATCTGCTCCGGTCTGGGCGGGGTTTTGGCGTGCCACAGGGTCTGCACGAACGCAACGGTGCAACCCAGCAGAAGTGTTTCGCCGAAGCCGAAGTCGGCGATCCCGACCAGGATGAACGGGAAGCTGAGCGACATCGTGCCTTTCATTCCTGGGAGACGGATCTTTTGTGTAGAGAGCACCATCGCCAGGAAAAGGAATGCGAGGAGGCGTGGGAGTCCCGTGGACTGCCAGTGAGACAAGCCTGCGACCAACACGATGAGGCCGACGGCGGCGATCCACGATATGTAGAGTTTGGCTTTAGTTGTCATTAGTCAGGCCTCGCGCCAACTCTGCACGTTCAATTCTCGCCGCCAACCAAAATGCTTAGCGCTTTGGAAGTCGCTTGGTTCGATGTGTCACCCCACACAACGCCGGTGCCCCACACGACGCTGAAGCCCGCGTTGGAACTCGCGCCCCAGCAAACGCTACTTCCCCATAGCACCGCAGTTCCGTTCACGAAGACGTTTGTGCCCCAAACAAGCGAAGTGGCCCACGGTGAAGAATCTCCCCAAACGACGCCCTGGCCAGTAACGAGATAAACGCTTTGTGTCGTAGGATCAAAGACCGCGGCCGGAGATACAGCCGAAGCATCGGCCAGGTCATTGCTGGAGAGGGCAGCGCCAATGTCCAGATAGCCGGCACCGATCGTGAAAATGTCGTAGTAATCGGTGTAGGTGATGCCCGTAGTCGAGTCCGTGACTGTGCTGTAAGCAGGAAAGTTCTTGGAGGCCGTTTTCATCAAACGGGCCTTCACTTGATCGGGCGTAAGGTTCGGATTTTGCTGAAGCAGCAGTACGGCCGCGCCACTGACCACAGGAGTGGCCATGCTGGTGCCGCTCAGCCGCATATATGAGGTCGAGATCGTGTTCGCGGTCAGGCTCGACGTGGAGTTCTTCTTATTATTCTTGGTATTGCCGCCGGTGCTGGAGGTCGTCGCGGAGGAGTACTCGCTCAGATAAACGTCGGTGGGAGTACTCAATAGGGACGCATTCGGCGCCAGCGTGGAGACGACCTGATTTCCAGGCGCGACGATGTCAGGTTTTACGACAAAGTCGTATGCCGTTGGTCCTTTCGAGCTGTAACTGGCAATGGTGTCGTCGCTGCGGGTGGGAGTCTCTGCCGTCTTCATCACACCCACAGTGATCGCGTACGGATCGTTGCCTGGAGCCGCGATGGTGCCGTAACCTTCCGTGCCCGCGCTGTCATTGCGGCCCTGGTTGCCAGCCGCAGCAACGACGACGATGCCCGCACTCCAAGCGGCCTCGACAGCCTGGCAGAGCGGATCGAGCGTATAACTCTCGAAGACTTGGCGGCCAAGCGAAAGGTTGATCACTCGGATGTTGTACGTAGACTTCAGGCTGATGGCCGTCTGGATCGCCGCAATTACACTGCTGTCGGTACCGGCGCCGTTCTGGTCTAGCACTCGCAGGTTAATGACGTTTGTGTTCGGCGCAATTCCTTTAAATGTGTGCGTAAAGTTCGAACCGGTGGAAAACCACCCTTGACTCGCAATGATCCCGGCCACATGCGTTCCGTGGCCATATTGGTCCGAAGAATCCGTTGTGCCAGGAACAAAGTTCTGGCTATAGACCACGCGCGAACCGTAGGTCTGATTCGACGGAATCCACCAGTAGAGATCGCCAACGGCGGTAACGCCGCTGTCAATGACCGCCACTCCGACGCCCGTGCCATCCAAACCCCACTGCTGCCAAGCGACTTGAGCATTGACGCTTTCTGGGGTGTAATCGAGAGTCGATGTGGAAGTGCCGCTAAGCGGACGATTGGGCGAGATGTAAGCAACGTCGGGATCGTCGGCGAGCGATTGGAGTGATTCAACAGGGACGGAATAATGGGCACCCTTGATGGCGTCGAGCTTCGTTTTCAGCACCCCGCCCTTGTCCTGCACCTTTTGGTGATGTGCAACGGTCGGCGTTTGGTTAAATTGAACGATCACATCAACGGTGGCACCGTTATGGCCGTCTTTCAGAGCCTCAAGATCTTTGGACAATTTGTGCTTCCCATCAGCAAGGGAGAAGCCAGCCGCAAGCAGGCAGAACAGCAATGTCAATAAGATCCTGGCACCCCACGTCGTCGTGCTGGGCGTCTTCTTGGTGGGAACGAGTTTCCCTGAGCTATGCGGTCTCATACGTGGATAACTCCTTCAATTTAATTCTCGCCGTCGATCAAGGAATACGCTGAATTCGTTGCATCGCCCCACACCACCCCAGTGCCCCAGATGACACTGAAGCTTACGTTCGTGCTATCGCCCCAGCAAACGCCTGAGCCCCACAGCACCGCGGTGCCGTTTACAAATACGTTGGTGCCCCACACCACGGAGTCGCTCCATACGACACTGCTGCCCCAGGTCACCGCTGTGCTTTCGACCAACGTAACGTTCCCGGTGCTTGGATCGAAACTCACCGCGGGAGACATTGCCGATCCCACGGCTAAATCGTTATTGGCCAGCGCGGCGGCGGTTTTCACGTAGCCAGCCCCGATGGTGAAGATGTCGTAGTAGTCCGTGTAGGTGATCCCCGTCGCCGGATCCGTGACCGTGCTGCTGACCGGAAATGTCTTGGACGCAGTCTTCATCAGACGCGCCTTGACCTGGTCCGGAGTGAGGCTCGGATTTTGCTGGATAAGTATTGCAGCAGCTCCGCTCACCACTGGCGTGGCCATGCTCGTGCCGCTCAGTGCGTAGTACTGGTTCGAGGTCCCCGTGTTGATTGTGGTCTGATAGTACTGCAAAAGGGCTTTGTTAGTAGGATAGTTTTTCGCCAGCGTCGCAGCCATGTTTTGGTCGGAAACAACCCGATTGCCCGGCGCGACTAAGTCCGGCTTCACGATTTGGTCGAACCCTGTGGGGCCCTTCGAGCTATAAGTCGCGATCGTGTCGTCCACCACGGAATAGGTTCCGTTGGTTTTCATCGCGCCAACGGTAATTACGTAAGGGTCGTTCCCCGGAGCGGCGATGGTGCCGTAACCGTTGGTTCCCATGGAGTCGTTGCGCCCCTGGTTTCCTGCCGCCACGACCACAACGATTCCCGCTCGCCAGGCGGATTCGACGGCCTGGCAGAGGGGATCATAGACGTACGACTCGTACACTTGCCGGCCCAGCGAAAGATTGATCACCCGGATGTTGTAGGTGCTCTTGAGTGCGATGGCCTTCTGAATGGCGGAAATCACCAGACTATCGGTGCCCGCGCCGTACTGATTCAACACGCGAAGGTTGACCAGCTGGACGTTCGGCGCGATTCCCATGAACGTGCGTGTGCACGTCTTGCAGGTCGATCCCTTCCCTGAGCTGCTGGCGATCCCGGCAACATGCGTACCATGACCGTAGAGGTCGTCTGCTGCAGGTCCCCCGCCTCCAGCAAAATCCTGGTTATAGACAAGTTTGTTCTTCCCGCTCAAATCCTGGAAATCGTTCAGGTTGTGGATGCCGCTGTCGATGATGGCGACGCCGATGCCGTCTCCGTACAGGCCGTATACGTTCCAAGCTACGGGAGCGCCCACTGCGGAAGTTACATAGTCCAGCGATCCATTCACCGCGCGGTCAGGACTAATGTAGGCAACGTCAGAATCATCCGCCAAGCTTTCGAGCGATTCCAAGGGCACGGAATAATGGGCGCCCTTGATTACGTCGAGTTTCGTCTTTAGCACGCCGCCCTTCGCCTGTACTTTCGCGTGCTGGGCGTCCGTGGGCGCCTGCTTGAATTGAATGATGACATCAACGATTGGGCCTTTCGAGGCGCCTTGCATAGCGTCAAGATCTTTGGACAACTTGTGCTTCTTCCCGTCAGCAAGGGAGAGGCCAGGGGCAAGCAGGCAAATTACAATCGCCATCAATACCCGAGCGCCCCACGTCGCAGCGCTGAACACCGGGGAATTGATGAGCTTCTTTTCGCGCTCGAACCGTCTTATGAAGGAACTCCCAAGTTGTGCAAAGTTGGTCGAAACGTAGATCTTGGAATTGTTGTTTGCATCGAAAAGCGATTCGCAAGCGGCCAGGCACGTGAAGGTCGGGTCCATCAGTTTCGCTCTACCGTCCAACCCATTCACAGGTTTGCTCGCCTTTCTGGTATCGGGCCAACTCGTGTAGGAAGTGCATCTGCAATGCCAACGGACTCGAACGGCAATTCCTTGTGATTGAAACAGTTAGGGCGATCCAAGCCGCGGAGTCGAGAAGACAATTTGTCGCTCGGTGAGGGTGCCAGGGACAACCTGTCTCGGACCGCTATGGGCCTGCGTCGGGGTTGCATCTTAATTTTCGCCTGTAATCGCAACGTTGATGCTTTCCACTGATTGTTGTGTGCTGCTGCCCCAGACGGCACCGCTACCCCAGACCGCGCCAAAGCCACTGTCCGTGTTCGTGCCCCAAGCGGCACCACTGCCCCAGACCGCACCGGACCCGCTGATGAACACATTCGTGCCCCACACTGCGCCGCTACCCCAAACGGCACCGGAACCAAAGACTAAGTAGACGTTGCCGTTACTTGAGTCGTAGGCAGCTGTGGGAGAGAGCGCATTGCCAGTCGCCACGTCGGAATCGGCGAGGGCCGCCGCGACATCCAAGTAGCCCGCGCCGACCGTGAAAATGTCGTACTGACTGGCATAGGTGGCTCCTGTGATCGGGTCGGTCGCTGTGCTGTACGCGGGGAAGCTCTTTGAGGCCGTCTTCATTAGCCTGGCCTTGACCTGGTCCGGCGTCAAGTTCGGTTGAGTATGCAGGAGAACCGCTACGCCGCCGCTGACGACTGCGGCAGCCATGCTCGTGCCGCTCAAAATGTAATAAGGAGATCCACTGTTGGAAGGATTCTTTTGGTAATAAGACGCTGGGACATCGTTAGCCGGGTAGGCGAATTGCAGCGACCCTTTCGCATCGAGCACTGAGACGGTGCGATTGCCCGGGGCGACGATGTCGGGCTTCACTACGTGATCAAAAAGCGTCGGACCTTTCGAGCTGTAGCTTGTGATCAAGTCATCGTTGCGAGTGGGCGTGCCCATCGTTTTCATGGCCCCCACAGTAATGACATACGGGTCGTTGCCCGGCGAGGTAATCGTGGCGTAGCCGTTTGTGCCCTGCGAGTTATCGCGGCCTGAGTTTCCTGCGGCAACAACAACGACGATTCCCGCTTTCCACGCAGCCTCGACGGCTTGGCAAAGGGGATCGAGTTTGTAGCTCTCAAAGACTGGGCGGCCCAAAGAGAGATTAATCACGCGAATGTTGTACTTGCTCTTGAGCTGAATGGCTGCCTGGATCGCAGAAATCACGGTGCTGTCTGTGCCGGAGCCGTTTTGATCGAGGGCGCGGAGGTTAATGAGATTCGCATTGGGCGCGATGCCCTTGAACGTGTAGATGTATTGGGAACCCGTCGAATTCGTGCCGCTGCTCGCCACAATGCCGGCCACATGGGTGCCGTGACCGTATTCATCGTACGTTTTAGCTCCCCCGTAGAACGCTTGCGAATACGAGATGCGCGATGTCGATTTGCCGGAAATCTGGAAATCCTTATCATTGCTGACACCACTGTCGATCACCGCCACGCCAATTCCCGTTCCGTCCCAACCTTGGCTCCACGCGATGTTGGCATTTACGGCTAGCGCCGTATTGTTAAGGAGTGAGGTGAGTGGACGATCTTGCGAGATGTACAAAACGTTGGGATTCTTGGAGAGATGCTCTAATCTGTTCTCTGGCACTGAGTACAGGCCACCGTCAATTAAACCGAGCTCGGCCTTGAAGACTCCACCCACCTGACGAATAGCTTCATCATCTTCTTTTTCATTCGATTTATGAGAGTGTTTGAATTGAATGATTACGTCGATTTGTTTGGAATTTTGCTCGTTGAGGTCCTTCGCGAACTGGGGGCCGGGGGCGGAATGCACGCCAACTGCCAGGATGGTGCTAAATAGGAATGCAACGATCTGCAAGCGCTTTGTTGCAGTCACAGAACCCTCCTGGGTGTACTGAGATTGTGTTAAGGCATTTGGATCTCCCAACTGGATTATTCAAAGGATTCTTTTAGAATGAACGCGTTACAGGAAATTGGTCGCGGCGGTCGTTGCGACAATTTGTCGCCAGTCGCGACTCGCCGAAGAAGGTTCGGCGAGCTAATCCCTTTGGATTTTACAGGTTACCAGTTTTGCTCCGCTATTCGACAAGATGTCCCTTAAACAAGCTGCAACATTCGGGGCAAAGCCTTAGAGGGAAGGAAAGCCTCAGATACGCGAGCCACGGCGACGATCCGATGTAAGTGCGGGCCATGGCGGCAGGACGGCTCGGGGGCAGCCACTTCCGTCGCACTTACTCTTTGCGTTTTTCCTGACAAATCAAGAAGCCGCTCTCCACGCTTTGACCAACGATGCGAGTCCAAACCACCCTGGCCATGCCTTTCCCTGCGTCATGGCAGAAGGCAACTTCTTGACCGGAGCAGAGTTCTTTGGAGGAATGGGACGCGCGAAATGCTGCCGCGCTCAAGTCTATCAAGCAACTACGAATAGGCTCAGAACGCAAATCTGACTTCAGAATCTTGAGGAAAATCACGCCCTGGACTTCCCGGCGTGGATTCCTCCGACGTTCTTCCGGATGTGCTGGAAGGCAATCAACCAGCGGCGACTGCTTCAAATACATTAGCGGCCTCATACTTTTTCAGCTTACGAGTGAGTGTTCGCCGAGAAATCCCGAGGACTTTTGCAGCTTTCTCGTGGTGGCCGCAGGTCTGATCCAAAGCGCGGAAAATCATCTGGCGTTCCATCTCGTCGAGACTTGTAACGACGGAGCCCGATTGCAGCGGGATCTTCTGCTTTCCCAGCGGTAAGTCCTCTGGCTGGATTTCGTTTCCCGACCTCATGATCGCAGCGCGAATCACGGCATTGCGGAGTTCCCGTACGTTGCCAGGCCACGGGAAGCTACGAAGCTCGTCGAGTGCGGCCGGGGCGATACGCACATTATTGTGATTCTGCTCGCGCAAGAAGAACTCGGCAAGCACGGGAATGTCTTCCGGCCTCTCGCGCAGGGGTGGCACATGAATGTGAACCTGGGTTAACCGATGGAAGAGGTCGCTGCGGAATTTTCCCGCTTCAATATCTTTCTCCAGGTCACGGTTCGTGGCGGCCACGATGCGGACGTCCGGGGAGATCTTTTTTAGTCCACCGAGGCGATAGTATGGGGCGCCATCCAAAACTCGCAACAGTTTCACTTGCAAACGGGCGTCAAGGTCGCCAATCTCGTCCAGGAAGAGTGTGCCGGGGTCAGCTAGTTCGAGGAGACCCTGCTTGGTCTGAGTGGCACCGCTGAAGGCGCCTCTCTCATAACCAAATAGCTCACTCTCGACCAGATGCTCTGGAAGCGCCCCGCAGTTGAGGTCCACCCAGGGCGAATTGCAACGAAGGGATTGCTCGTGCAAAGCACGAGCAACAAGTTCTTTGCCGACCCCGCTTTCGCCCGTGATGAGGACCGAGGCATCGGTTTGGGCGACGCGCTTGACCATGTCCATTACGCGCCGCATCGCTGCGCTGTGGATGACGGCCGGTAACCCGAGAATCGATCCCGGACTACAACTCATAGTTGTTGCTCCCAGAAATCCCGCTAAGTCATCTATGGAGCGTCGAAACTTTTTAAAGGATGCTCCGAGAAGGACAAATTGACTATGGTACTTCTGAACTGAAGATATGGCCCGAAAGTACTCTCGGAAATAGGAGCTAACCCTTTATTTCTTAACCACCTAGGCAACGCGGAAGCACCAAGGGGTCCATTGAAGTCGTAGGCAAATAGCAGAGACACTTTGACTGTGTCCGAGAGGGCTGCGACAAGTTGTCTCCGCTTGGCGATTGAGCGGCGCGCCTCGCAAACGTGCTGCCAGAATGCGAAGTCGTGAACTTACAACAAGTTGCGGTTGGCCAACCTCCCAGAGCGATTATGGCAGCCCGGTTGCTCCCGTCCTATTCGCTGGTACAACCTTAATGCTTCCGACGAAAGCTCGGTTTATATCGGGATTACTCTTCTTGGCGGACTTTTGTCCTTGTCTCTTGGCCTCTTTCATGGTCAGTGGACTGAGCCCTCGCGTTACCTCTGCTACCTCGCCCTAGCTCTTCTCGCCTCTGGGATGAAAGTGAATCTACCGGGCGTGCATGGAACGATGTCGGTCATCTTTCTGTTCATTCTCATCGGCGTCCGAGAGCTGACTCTGGCACAAACGTTTTGATGGGCGTACTGGGCACGATGATTCAGTGTTACTTGAAACCTAAGAGCTGGCCCAAGCCGATCCATGTGGCTTTCAACATTGCGAGCATGGCGAGCGCTGTGGCGGGCACTTATTACTTGTTTCATTCGGATTTGTTTACCGGGTGGGCCCGCTGCATAGCCGGTGCTTCGCGTTGCGGACCAACGGATAGACGTAGATGTCTTTGATGGCTTGGCCGTGAGCCTTGTGCTCGCGATCCATGCGACCGCGCCCGGTGGTCTGCCCCACATAGATCCAGTTGGCCGCTCGATAGCAGGTTCCACGAAAGCGGCTGGCATCCACGAGGGTTTCCAACAGCAGCGGACGATGGCCGTAGTGACTTTCCCAATCTGCTGGAAGTTGCCGCGCGGCGAGCGCCAGGATCTTGCTCGCCAGTCCGCTGACGTGGACCCACGGCAGAATCAAGAATCTGCCGTTGTTCACAATCCATTGTAGATGGCGCTGCCTTTGCTCATCGCACCAGCCAATCCAAAGGTCCCGCGGCTTCATCTTCCAGGCTGGCGAGGTCCACAGCAAACAGGCTAGTTCCCGTTGGCGATTCCGTACCCAATAGCGCAGGTTCGAACCGAAGGGCACCCGGCTGCCCAAATAGTGATAGCGTTCCACATACTCCCGCCACAATCGGCTTTCCGCAGGGCCTTCCACCAGAACCAGCTCGAGCGGTTCGCATTCGCGGGCCGCACACTCGACCGCTTCCGGCTCCCCGCGGAGCGGAGATAGATCTACGCGCCGCGGTCCTCGGCCACCGGTTGGCCGCAGGGCCGGAAGCCGTAGCACGCCCTTTGCGGCCAAGCGCTCTAGCAGTTGCCGACACTCGTGATCCTTCAGCCGGCCATTGGGCCGCTTCCATTCCAACAACTCGCACACCGTTCGCGCGATCTCCGTCACCGCCAGGCCGCTATAGTCATGCGCCACCACACGCAGCAACTCCAACTCCGGCCCCGAGAACAGGCGACCACAGAAGCGCAACGAAACGGGTAGACTCTTCGGCTCTTCTCGCGGCAGAGGATCCGTGAAACCCTGCGTCATGGCTGGACAGACACCTGCGTACCGTCCACCGCCTTCGGCACAGCATAGAGAGCCACCAACTCCAACGGATCACGAGCCCTTACTTTACGAGGTGGAGGACCAGGCGAGGAATCCTGAGGTATTTCTCGGGTGGGCGGCACCAGGTCGAGAATCTTGGCCGGGTCCTTCCCCACCAGTAAGGCGATCAGCCGATCCAGCGGGTTCTTCCCTTGCTGTCGGGCCGTTTGCAGGATGCTGGTGAGCACGGCTTGCGCACGCGCTCCTTTTGCGGTTCGATTCCCACCCCAGTTCTTGCGCGCCACCACCAGCGGTCGCAAAGCTCGCTCGGCAGCATTGTTGGTCGCATCCAGACCAGGACAATAAAGAAAGGTAAATAGGTAGGACCGCTCCCGCCAAAGATGATTCTTCAGACGGCGGTTGGCGGAATCCCGAACGGGGCGCACCAACAGACGATCTAGTTGGGCTTCTAACCGTCCCGTGGCTGTCCACAGCCCGTGCCGCGAGAGCTCTCCTTGGTTATAGCGGTCCCGCAAGGCCAAGCCTTTTTCCAATAAGGCTTTCACTTGCAGCGGGAAGCGGGCTGCCGACGCCGAGGCCACTGCGGCCATATCCCGGCAGCGGCGCAACAGATGCGCAATACAACTTTGATGTCCCGCTCGGAGAAACTTGTAGTACACCGCCCAACCGTCGTGGGTTAACCAACCGTCATAATCGGGTCCCAACAGCGCGGCCGCTTGCTCGAAGCCGCGTCCCGGCAAGATGTCGCAGAAGGTAACCTGCTCGCTCACCACCACCCACAACCACCGCAGTTGGGCCTCTACATTCCAGCCGGTTTCGTCGATGGCGTTCACCATACTGCGGCGGGCCGCATCGCGCAGCGCATGCCAGGTGGCTTCCCCGCGCCGTGCGACGCGCTCCACGGCGCGGCAAATCGTGCTACGGTTCACCTGTAACTGAAAGCCGTCTTTGAGCACCGCGGCCACATCCGCATGGGGGATACCCAATCCTTTGTTCATCTGCACCGCCCGTGCCAGCGCATCCGGACCCAGTTGTACCGCCGCCGCTCCTAGGGCGTCGGAGGTCTGCCTTGGATCGCGTCCCTGCACCCGTTTATGGCACAGCTGACAACGACAGATGGGAATGTCGAAGCGTCGCCAGATTGTCTTGCGCACGATTTCCTGTTGATACTGCGACTTAATGCTTTCTACTTTTAGCTTGCCACCGCACTCACAACGCACGGGAGCTGGCACGGCAATCACTTGATCGACATGCTCGGGAATAGCTTTGCCGTAACGCCGGCCGTAGGCGGCGCCGGACTTGCGCCCCGGTCGCTGTGGATCTGCTTTCCGCCGACCTCGGGAAAAAGGAGCTGCTTGTCGTTTGCTGGCCCGCTGCGCTTCTTCCAATTGCCGTTTCAGCCGCTCGTTCTCTTCGCGCAGCCGTTCCCGTTCCTGCCGCAATTGCTCGTTCTCTTGGCGCAGTCGCTCAATCTCCCGACGTGTCCTACGCCACTGTTGCTGCAACGAGGCAATCTTCTGCTTTAGTTTTTCAATGATGCCAGCGGCATTGAGGGACTTCGGCCACGCCATGCTCTTAAATCCCGCACTCTAACGTAGCTGAAGTCACGGAATTTGTCCAGCAGATTTTTGTTCAAACACTCAGTTATCGCGGCGGCGACACGGTAAACAAATGCAAACTAGGCAAACGCCGGGGAAGGCACGCTCTTTGTGGTTGTACGGGAGTCGCGGCTAGCGAGCGGTGCGGAATGCGGCATGCTGCGGTTGAAACACCGGGACGGTGAAATGGAACTGCGAGCCCCGGCCCACTTCGCTCTCGACCCAGACGCGCCCACCGTGAGCCTCGACCAGATGCTTGGCGATCGAAAGGCCGAGGCCCGTGCCGCCGACTTCACGGGACCGCGCCACGTCAACGCGGTAGAAACGCTCAAAGATGCGAGGCTGGTCCACTTGGGGGATGCCGATCCCGGTGTCGGAGACGGTGAAGGTGACTTCCTGCCCATCGGAGGAGGCGGATACCACGATCTCGCCGCCCGACGGCGTGTATTGAATGGCGTTGTCCAGCAGGTTCTGTAAAACCTCGGCGATACGGCGGCGGTCGCCCGCGATGTCCGGAAGGGATGGCGGCAAGTTGATGGAGACGCGAAGATGCTTCTCGTTCGCGAGCCGTTGCGTGGTCTCCACGCAGCTCTGCACCACTTGCGAGGCGCTGAGCCGGTCCACCTCCAGGTCGAGACGGTCGGCATCCATCTTGGAGAGCTCGAGCAGGTCGTCGGTGAGCCGCGCGAGACGCTGGGAATGCTCGAGAATGATCTGCAGGAAACGAACGCGGTTCTGAGGATCGTCCATCGCGCCGGCGAGCAGCGTTTCCGCAAAACCCTGAATCGCCGTGAGCGGCGTCTTGAATTCGTGGGACACGTTGGCGACGAAGTCGCGGCGGACTCGTTCGAGCTTGCGCAAATCGGTGATGTCGTGCAGCACGACGACCGCGCCGGAGTTTTCCGTGGCTTTTACGGAGGCAACCGTTGCCGCGAAAAAACGCCGGCGCAGCGTTCCGGTAATGATTTCCGCTTCCACGCGCGGCGCGCCCTTCAGAACGTCGCGTACGGCCTCGATAAGTTCGGTTTGCCGCACAACCTCGACAAGGGAACTGCCGGGCTGCGGTGGCGAATCCAGTTCGAGAATGCCCGCGAAACCTTCGTTGGCAAAGAGCAGGCGCTCGGCGGAATTAACTATAGCGACGCCCTCAACCATGCTGCCAAGAATCGCGGCGGAGAGGTTGCGCTCCTCCGTCAACGTGCGAATCGCGCGATCGAGGTGGGCCGCCGAGTCGTTCAAGGAAACGGCCAAGGCTTCGAGGGCATCACCGTAACGATCCGCATCAATTGGGCGAAAGTCCCCTTCCGCCACGCGGCGGGAAAAGAACTGCAGGCGCTCCACGCGGCGGGCAAAAGTACGGGAGATCAAAAGCGAGGCCATTCCTGTGACCAGGAACACGATGAGAGAAGAGAACCAGAGCCTGCTGCGGAAAGCCCACACTTCCTCGTTTACTGCCCGAACCGGCAGGGCAAATCGCAAAACGACGGGAGGACCGCCGGGCACGGAAAAACGGACGGCGTAATACAGCAGATCGCGATTGATGGTGACGCTGTGGCGCAGGGAAAGTCCGTCACCGTTCGCCAAAGCTTCGCGAATCTCCGGGCGCTCGGCGTGGTTTTCCATGGTGTGCGGATCGGACTGCGAGTCTGCCAGCGCCAGACCCTCGGAGGTAATCACCGTAACGCGGACGCCGCTCGCGGCCATTTTCGCGAGCCACTCGCGAAGGGCGGGAGAAGGCGTGCGCGAGGTGGTCGAGAGAGAGGAAACCGGGGGCGGGCTGGCCAGCGCGATCCGCGCAATCGAGGTGAGTTGCTCGAAGCCGGCGCGCTCATAATCGCGGCGCAGCGTGCGCTCCGCGTAGTAGTCCACGGGTAGCAGCACTGCGATCAGCAGCGCGACAAAAGCAGAGCCGAGTTTCCAGAACAGATTAAGCCGCACGTGTCTCGAAAAGATACCCGGCGCCACGCACGGTTTTCAAGTGGGTCGGGTTTTCGGGATCGGATTCGATTTTTTCGCGCAGCCTTCTCACGTAGACGTCTACGCTGCGCGGCGTGACAAAGCGGTCCGTGCCCCAAACGGCATCGAGCAACTGATCCCGGGTAAAAACACGGTTGGGACGCGAGGCCAGGTAGTAGAGCAGGCGAAACTCCAAAGTGCTGAGCACCACCGGCTTGCCGGACTGGCTCACGCGGTAGGAAGCGGGGTCGATACTCAGTTTGCCAACCTCGACCGGACGGGGGACATCGGTAGGAAGTTCCGTGCGGCGGAGCAGCGCTTTCACCCGGGCGATGAGCTCGCGCGGACTAAAGGGCTTGGTTACGTAATCGTCGGCGCCTATTTCCAGCCCGACCACGCGGTCGGCTTCTTCGCCTCGCGCGGTGAGCATCAGGATCGGCAAACGGTTGAGCGCCTCGTCGCGACGAATCTCGCGGCAGATCTCGAGGCCGGAGAGTTTGGGCAGCATGAGATCCAGAAGCAAGATGTCCGCGGGGGTTTTCTTGAGCGTGGCCAGTCCGGTCACGCCGTCGTAAGCGGCGCTAACCTGATAGCCTTCGTTCGAGAGGTTGTAGCGCACTAATTCGACGATGTCTCGATCGTCTTCGATGATGAACACGCGTTTCATGCTGATGGAGCGCCTGATGCGCCCGCTTTGAGAGAGTGTATCGTAGCCGGGCGACCTGCGATAGGAACTGGAATGATTCCGCTCACTTACGGCTTTTTGCTGCACGGCTGATTGTGGCAGAAGGCACTCTGCTCTAGGTAACACGTTGTTTACATCTCCGTGAACGGAATGTTAAAGCCAAAAGCCTAGTTGTTGCTCGCGGTCGTGAATGCCAAAGACAAAAGGGTTTTCTGCTCGAGTTCATGGGCTTTGGCGGAGCCGGTGGCGGGGCTGGCGCTTGGTGAGCGCTTGACGGAGCGCAACACCAGGCCTGCGGCTTTGACAATGCGTTCGAGTCGGGGAAGCACGAAACCCGCCGCGCCCATGTTCCCCGGCTCCTCCTGCACCCAAACCACCTCGCGGGCCTGGGGATGCTCGGCGATGGCGGCGGAGATTTCCGCACGGGGCAGCGGATAAAGCTGGTCAAGAAAGAAGATAGCCGTGCTCGGGTCTTTGCGGCGGCGGCGTTCGGCGCGCAATTCATGGCCGACTTTGCCGCTGGCGATAAGGATGCGCGAGGCGCCGCGTATTTCACGATCGGGAACGAGCGGCAGGAAGCGGGGGGTCGAGAACTCGTCGATGACCGAGCTGGCGTCGGGATGCCGCAGCATGCTTTTGGGTGTGAAAACGATCAGGGGTTTGCGCCACGGGCGGCGCGCCTGGCGCCGCAGCATGTGAAAATACTGCGCGGCGGTGGAAGGCTGGCAGATCTGCATGTTGTCTTCGGCAGCAAGCTGCAGGAAGCGTTCCAGGCGGGCGCTCGAATGCTCCGGCCCCTGGCCCTCGTAGCCGTGGGGCAAAAGCATCACGATCCCCGCCGGGAGATTCCATTTGTCTTCGCCCGCGCTGATGAACTGGTCGATGATCACCTGGGCGCCGTTCGAAAAATCGCCGAACTGCGCTTCCCATAGGACCAAGGCTTCCGGGTAGTCGCGGCTGAATCCGTATTCGAAACCGAGACAGCCTGCTTCAGAGAGAGAGGAATTGTAGATTTCGCAGAAAGCCTGGTTCGGTGAAAGGTGGCAGAGAGGCAGGTATTCCCGTTCGGTCTGGGTGTCGATCAGCACCGCATGACGTTGATTGAACGTGCCGCGCTGCGAGTCTTGGCCGGTCAACCGCACCGGCGTCCCTTCGAGGAGCAATGAACCGAAGGCCAAGGCCTCGGCAAAACCATAATCGACGGCGCGCTTGCCGTGGCCCATTTCGGCGCGCTGCTCGAGCAATTTCACAATCTTCGGATGAACGTGGAAGCCGTCGGGAACGCGAACCAGCCCGTCGGCAATTTCGGCCAACTTTTCGCGCGTCAACCCGGTGTCGACTTCGTATTCCGGTTTGTAGCGGCCGTGAAAATAAGGCGCCCAATATTCGGGCAGTCTGCGGAGCTGCGGAATCTTTTTGAGCCCGCGCGCTTTGGCCTGCTCTTCGTCGTACTCTTTGCGGACGGCTTCGGCGATCGCGGTGGCGTCGATCCGATTGGCCTCGGCGTAAATCTTCCATAGCGGCGGATGGTCCCGGATGCGCTCGTAGAGTTTTGGCTGGGTAATGGTCGGATCGTCCACTTCGCTATGGCCGTGGCGGCGGTAGCCGATGATGTCGACAACCACGTCGCTGCCGAACTTCGCGCGGTATTCCGCGGCCATTCTCCCGGTGCGCACGACGGCATCGGGATCTTCGCCGTTCACGTGGAAAATGGGCACGGACTGCCGCTTGGCGATGTCGGAAGCGAAGCGCGCGGAATGCTCCTGGTGCGGCGGCGTGGTGAAGCCGATGAGGTTGTTCACGATGATGTGGATCGTGCCGCCCACGGTGTAAGCCCGCAGGTCGGCGAAATTGAGCGTTTCCGCCCAGATGCCCTGGCCGGCGAAAGCGGCGTCGCCATGCATCACGATGGGGATGACCTTGTTCGAAGTTTCCCTCGAACGGTCAAGGTAGGCGCCGCGCAACCCGTAACGCGTCTGCTTGGCGCGCGAGCGGCCGACTGCAACGGGATCGACAGCTTCCAGATGGCTCGGATTCGACACGAGGTGCATCCCGATTTTTTTGCCGGAGCTGGTAACGTAGGTGCCGGTGGCGCCGATGTGGTATTTCACGTCGCCCGCGCCGAGCACGCTGCGCGGATCTACGTCCTCGAACCCAGCCACGACTTCATGCGGGCTCTTGCACGCGGCGTGCACCATGACGTTCAGGCGGCCACGATGACTCATGGCCATGATGGAAGACTCCGCGCCGTGTTCCCCGGCCGCGTTCAAGATGGCATCGAGCAAGGGAATAAGTGCCGTGACGCCTTCCAGAGAAAATCGCTTCGAACCGAGATACCGCGCTTGCAGGACCTGTTCGAAAAGGTCGGCGCGAATCAGCCGCTCGAGGATCTTGTGCGGGTCAACTTTTTCCGCGGGAGCTTCGATTCGCTCAATGATCCAGCGGCGGCGTTCCGGCTCGGCCAAATGCATGAAGTCGGCGCCAATGGTGCCACAGTAGATGCGACGAGCCTCTTCGGCCAGCTCGCCGGAAAAACCCTCAAGGTCAGGGTGCTTGAGCGGCTCGAAAATGCCCAACGGATCTAGCCTAGCTTCCAAATACCCCCAACGGCGAAAAGCGTCGAAGATACGGTTTCGTTCTTGATCGCCTTCTTTCGCCGTCTGCATGGGCCGTTCTTGCGAGAGTGTCGTACGCTGTGCCATCAATCCTGTTCTCTGAACCTTCCATTTTGCCACAGGAACTCAATCGTTGCCCGGGGAGAACCTTTGTTTTCGCCCCTAATGGATTGGATGCGGCGGAAGAGTTGCTATTACAAGCCCGGAGGCTGCGGCGAATGGCTATAGGGAGTTGACGATGGTTTCGAGCTGGCGGGCAATCTCGCCGGGAGGAGTGCCGGGAGCGAAGGTGACGGGAGCGCCGATTCGCACGGTGATTTCGCCAAAATGTGCGAGGCGGCGGCGCTCGCGCTTCATTTGCCAGACACCGTCGAGTCGCATGGGCACAATGGGAATGCGAAGATTTTCCGCGAGCAAGCCGATGCCGGATTGAAACGGCGCCATCCGGCCATCCGCGGAGTTGTTCACCACGCCTTCGGGAAAAACCAGCACGCTGTAGCCGCGATCCGCCGATTCGCCGGCAAAGCGGAAGCTTTCCCGGAGGCCGGAGAATTGCGGCAAAGGGAAAACATTGAAGAGCGCGGTGACCAGCCAATAGCCAAGCCGGTAGGCCCAGCGTTTTGCAACGAACCAGTCGTGCGGCGGGCGGCGCATGTTTTCGAGCGATTCGCCGCCCATCGCCGCCGCGAGACGATGACGAAGTCGCCGAGGAAGCCCCGCGAGAATCAGCCCGATGTCCGCGCGGCGGGTGATGTGATTGGAGATCACCAGGACAGGTCCGCGGAGGTCGCGCAGATTCTCCCGGCCCACGGTTCTCGGATGCCCTAGAATCTCGGTAGCCGGCCAGACCAACGCATAATATACCGCCAGGCGAAGCCACCGGACAGGCTCCCGCTGGGCCCAGCCGGGATAGTTATAGGTGGCGCGGCGAGAACCGGGCTCGGCGAGGAGCCGCTCGACGTCGGCGACCGTCTTGGCTTGGGCAAAGTCGGTTTCGCTGAGTTGCGCTTGAAACGTTTCTTCGAGCGCGCTCATCAGCTCAACGCGATCGAGCGAAGAGAGGCCGAGGCTTTTCTCAAGAGAACCCGAGACAGGCGCCCTCTTGCCGAATCTCGCGAGCAAAGCATCCCATGGACGCGACTTCGCTTCCCGAAAGCCGCCCGTTTGACGGCCGTCCATGATTTGCGCAGCGCGTGCGGCGATGACAGGAAGGCGCGGTTTGCCTGTCGAAGTGCGCGGAAAATCCAACTCGGGCCAGCACAGCCAGTGCCGCATGCGCTGATATTCAGCAAGCGACGAATTCGCTTGTTCGACGGCCCCGCAGCTAGCCGACTCGCTCGCATCCGGCATCAGGAGAATCGCCAAGGGTTCGGCGTTGCCGTCGCTTTCAAAGGGAATGACCACGCAATCGCGCACGCCGGGCTGCCGGTGCAGGGCATTTTCCAGATCCTCGGGGTAAATATTCAGACCTGCGGGAGTGACGATGACGTTTTTCTTGCGTCCGCGAAAACGGAGGTTGCCCTGCGCGTCCACTTCCCCGAGGTCGCCCGTGCGCAGCCAGCCATCTTCGCCCGGAGGCTGGAGCACACCATTTCTCCAGTAGCCAGCGGCCACGTTCTCACCGCGCACGAGAATCTCGCCGTCGCCGGCCAGCTTCAATTGCAGGCTTGGAAGAATCTTGCCGACCGAACCTTCGGTGGCGCGAAACGGGTGGTTCAGACTGATAAGCGAGGCGGTTTCCGTCATCCCGTACCCCTGAACCACCGCGTAGCCCATTCGTTTGAAGAAACTCTCGGTGTCGTTCGCGAGAGCCGCGCCGCCGGAGATGAAGGCCCAGAATTTCCAGCCAAAGCGGCGATGGATGCGGCGAAACATCCATGCCCGTCGCAGAAACTTTTTCCCGCTGGCTACCTCGAGCGTGCGAGTGAGCCAGGGCGACTTTCCCGCTGATTCCCCTTCGCGCTCTAAACCTGCTTTCAGGAGATCCAGCATGCGCGGAACGGCGACGAGCGCAGTGGCGCGCTCGCGTTTGACGCTTCGCATGATTTCCGCGGGATTGCTGGAGGGTTCAAAAACGATGGCCGCGCCCAGCAGCGGCGGAACAAACAGGGCCATAAATTGACCGAAGACGTGAGTCAGGGGAACAAGAGTCAGGAAACGCAACGGATGAAACCAGCGCTCATATTTTCGATACTCTTCGATGCCGCGCTCGAGCGGCTCGAGGTTCGCGAGGAAATTGCCGTGCGTTAGAACCACACCGCGCGGCTCGCCGGTCGTTCCCGAAGTGTAAAGAATCTGGGCGATCGTGCTGCGCCTTGACGCATCACCCGGGGCAACTTGCGTCTTCACTCCGGGCTGCGCCGATAGCGAAGCATCTTTGCGACCGTTGATGACGAGAGAAGGAGGTGCAAGGACTGGGTCGGCAAGTTGGCCATCCCGAACGATCAGCTTCACACTCGCATCTTGAATGGCCCGCCCGACAAAATCGGGAGATGCGGTTGGGTCCATCGGCACGACGATGGCGCCGCGCAGGAGAATTCCCCAGAAACACGCAACCCATTCGACAGAATTCCGTCCCCAGAGCAGGACACGATCTCCCGGCGCAATGCCGCGCCCGCCGAGCGCAGCGCTCCAGACCCGGGCATAGCCGTCGAGCTCCGCATACGTCAGCTTTTCCCTGCGGTACCCGCGGGTTTCGACGACGGCCACATCGCAAGCGAAACGGCGAAAATTCTCGAACAGAGAGAGCAGATTTTGACGCGGCATAAACGCCTTGGTTTCTGTGCCTTGCCCAGAAGTTGATTTTACCCCGGAGTTCCGACCGCCACGTCGCGCGAGCTCGGATATTCCGTTTCGACAGTTCGCAGCATCCTGGGAAAGAGTGCATTTTCCCTGCCAGCTCCAAGGAAGTGTTTCGACAGGGTTAAAAGGAACCACGCAGATTTCTTGGGTTCTCGGGTACAATAGCTTCACGGTCTCAGTTCTGCGAGAGACTCTGGGGGCGTAAAGGCCCCTATCCAATTTCACGGTCAGTGGGGAAATGCCGGTACCAGTCTCGCAAATGTGGACGGTTGCGACCTACGTCCTGAAGCAAAAGCTAAAACGGCGCAAGCGCTACCCGTTCGTGCTGATGCTGGAGCCCTTGTTCCGCTGCAATTTGGCCTGCGCCGGCTGTGGGAAGATACAGTATCCGGCGCACATCTTGAAAAAGGAATTATCACCCGACGACTGCTTCAGGGCCGTGGACGAATGCGGCACGCCAATGGTATCCATCCCTGGCGGCGAGCCCCTGATGCACCCGGAGATCGCCAGGATTGTGGAAGGGCTCGTGGCGCGGAAAAAGTATATCTACCTCTGCACCAATGCCCTGCTGCTCAAAGAAAAACTGCATCTTTTCAAGCCCAGCAAGTACCTGACCTTTTCCGTGCATGTGGACGGGCAGAAAGAGCACCATGATTTCTCGGTTTGCCGCGAGGGCGGCTACGATTTGGCACTCGACGGGATCAACGAAGCGCTAAAGCGCGGCTTTCGGGTAACGACGAACACCACCCTGTTCGACGGCGCCGATCCCAAGAGTGTCCGTGCTTTCTTCGACGAAATGATGGAGATTGGCGTCGAAGGCATGATGCTTTCTCCGGGCTACTCCTACGATAAGGCCCCGGACCAGAAGCATTTCCTCGGTCGTGCGCGCACACGGCGGCTGTTCCGTGCCATTCTGGCCAACCGCAACAAGAGCTGGAAATTCAACCAGTCGCCGCTTTTCCTCGAATTCCTAATGGGCAAGCGCAACTATGCTTGTACCCCTTGGGGAATGCCCACGTACAACATCTTCGGCTGGCAGAAACCGTGTTATTTGCTGCAGGACGGCTACACGGACACCTTCGAGGAACTGATGGACTCGACGGACTGGGAAAACTACGGCACGGAGTCTGGCAATCCGAAGTGTGCCAACTGCATGGTGCACAGCGGGTATGAGGCCTCCGCCGTAGACCATACCTTTAGCGGCTGGCGCGGGCTCTGGGCTACCGTGAAGGCAAGCCTTTCCACGACCTACTCGGATCCGGACGCGCTGGCCATGCTAAACGAGCCGGTTAAGCCCGTGCACTCCTACAATCCATTGGTTCAAATCGAAACCAGCAAGGGGCAATTTGAGGAGAATCATGCATGAGCGGTCCTCGGCATGCTGACCGCCCCAGCCACACCGAAGGGTCCAGGCTTGACGCGGATAGCCTGGAGGTCGCCCCCGGAACCTTGCATGAGGCGGTAGAGGGTTGGGTTCCACAACTTACCAGTGAAGAAGAATTGCGTATCGCCCTGGAGACGGCTTTTGACTACCGCGGTGACGTGACGCTGACGCTCAAAGATAATTCAAAAATCGAGGGTTACGTCTTCGACCGTGTCGTGGGAAATTCCCTCTCGAACAGCTTTGTGCGAGTCATGCCGAGAGACGCCATCCAAAAACTGAAAATTGCCTACGCCGACATAGCGGCACTTTCTTTTACGGGCAAGGACACTGCCGCGGGGAAGAGCTGGGAGGCCTGGGTTAGAAAGTATTGGGAAAGAAAGGCTTCCGGGGAGGGCGTTTTGAGCCTTGAACCGGAGTCCCTTGAATGAGGCTGCCAGGGGGCTGGAGTCTTAGCTAACTATATTATTTATATGGAGTTAGCTGATTTTGAGTCACGGCTGGCTCCGGTGGTTCCACGTGGACAGATTCTCCATTTTATGGTAATTTATTCCTAGCATTTGTTGCTCTTGTATTACCTTTTGACTCGTTCGAGGGGGCTGCAAGGACAGACTTTGCGGCCTTTTTTTGCGGGCTGGAGGCAGTCCCGGCGCTTGGCGGCGTGGGCGTAATTCGCTTCACGAGTAGCAAGGCCTTGGACCAAGAGAGGCAAAGCAATTCTAATAATGAGGTAGTGTAAGTGAAGGAACAAGGCACAGTGAAGTGGTTCAATGCTTCGAAGGGTTACGGGTTCATCCAGCGCCAGACCGGCGAAGATGTCTTCGTGCATTTCTCCGCCATTCAGATGGACGGGTACAAGTCACTCAATGAAGGTCAGACGGTGGAATTTGAGGTGAAGAAGGGCCCGAAGGGCCTTCAGGCAGAGAACGTCGTTAGCCTCTAGCCTGCTTTAGGGGAGTCCTGGTCGCGGCCGGGGCTCCCACTCCAAGAGATTCGAATCCAATTTGGACAGGGTGAACAAGGAGGGCGTTGTGCAAGTAATGCAGGAAGGTCAAACCATCAAACATGAAGTGTACGGCTTGGGAATCGTTACCGCTTCCGATGCGGAACGGACTTCCGTGGATTTCGATGATCATGGTCCCAAGCTGTTTGTTACCAGCATCATGACTGCGGAACTGATCGGCGAAGCTCCCGCTACCCCACCGAAGACCAAGCGTCGCCGCAAAGCTTCCGCGGCCGCGAAAGCTGCCAAAAAAGCCGCTGCTGCCGCCGCTGCCGCCGGCCGTTCCTGATCCCCCCTCGGTTTGCAGCCACTTCTTAGCGCTAGTGCTGCGCGGGGGTGTGATTGAAGGCCCGTTTTTTTTGGAGCCGCATGAAGCGCTTCGTGATCATCCTCGGCATCTTGCTACTCGTCGGCGGCGTTGTGGGGCTGGTGCATCCTGTCTTCACGTATCATAGGCAAGAAGAGGTGGCCAAGCTCGGGCCATTCAACGCCACGGTCGATCGAGAAAGAACGGCGCAAATTCCCGCGGCACTCTCCATCGCGCTTCTCCTGTCCGGCATAGGTATGGTGTTGCTCGGTCCGCGCATCAAGTAGCTTCGATCCTCGACGGAATTTTGAAACATCTGCGGGGGGGCCCTGCAACGGATTACTGTTTCAGGAGGATGTCTGCCGGTATCTGGTTGACAGGGTGTCTACACAGGAATAAACAGAGGACAGGGTTATTAGTTTAGGTTCATCCACAGGGCATTCTCTCAGAAATGAGTTCGACCCGCCTTAGGTTCAGCCTAGCGCTCTCTGTGTGCAAACTGAATTACTCCTCGAAACAGCACAAGGGCTTTGACAGCGTTGTCCCAGCGGTTGTGCGCGGCGGCCAAGCTGCCGCCCACGGATTGGTCGATGGCCGCACCGAAATGAAGACCCTCAAGACACTCGCCTGGGTCACTGGCTAATGGATGCGCCGCTCTCCGGATTCCGGCGAATAGCGGCGCAATAAGGTTGGCAGCCTGCATCCGTTCCCGTTATTGCTTGTCGTATATCGCAGTGCTGCTGATTTTGTTGCCCTTCGCATCCGTTCCGCTTGCGGTGACCGTGCGAGTTTTGCCGTCAGGGGACACGACGATGCGGGCAATGGTGGTAACTTTGCCGTCCTTCTTCTGAGTGGCTGTCAAACTATGGTCATTGACCTTCTTTACTGACCGCATGTCTACACTCGGGTCCCCTGTAACAGGATAGTCGTTGCCATCGAACTTGCCAGTCCATTCGCTGTGTAGCGGCTCGCCCTCACCGTCGGTGCCATCGATGGTCACCTTCACATTGTCGCCCGCAGCCTCATAGACAACTGTACTGTTCTTGGGAGCTCCTGGGGCGATCTTTGACTTAGCTTCGTTCAACTTCCAGGTTCCCATGAATCCGTCGGCGGCGAAGCATACTGCCGCTGCGACAAAGCACAGCGCCAGGGCAAGTACGATTGCTCTCGCTTTCATATCCCCTCCTGATTTTGCGAAAACAGATGCGTGGACCTATCAAGTCGGGCGATTCTAGCGTTGACGAGGACAACTAGCAGCCTTTGTCCTCTCCTGACCTCTCCTGACCTCTCCTGAGGCTCAGTCGGGCCGAGTGTTCCCGCTAGAACCCTCGACCGGCCATCTCGTTTTACTCAAGAATTAACAAATAGCAGTCCGATTCCGGAACCTGGGACTCGCGGCTACTTGCTGGCGGATTCGGCCTGGTCGAAAGCGTGATAAGAAGAGCGCACCAAGGGGCCGGATTCGACATGCTTGAAGCCCATGGCTTCGGCGAGAAACTTGTATTCTCGAAACTCGTCGGGATGAACGTAACGCACCACGGGCAGGTGCTCGCGGGTGGGCTGGAGGTATTGCCCGAGCGTCAGGATATCGGTGCCTTGCCGGGCGAGTTGTTGCATGGTGGACAGCACTTCGTGTTTCTCTTCGCCAAGGCCAAGCATCATCCCGGTTTTTGTGGGTGTTTCAGGGTGCCCTTCCTTGGAACGCCGCAACAGCTCTAAAGACCTTTCGTAGACCGCACCCTTTCGGACCCGGCGGTAGAGGCGGGGCACCGTTTCGGTGTTGTGATTGAGAACATCCGGCTTCGCTCGAAGCACGGTATCGAGCGCGTTCCAATCACCTCGGAAATCAGGGATGAGCACTTCCACCTTGCACCCGGGCACCCGGGTGCGGATTTCCTCGATGGTACGCGCAAAAATGTGTGCGCCGCCGTCGGGCTGGTCGTCGCGATTCACGCTGGTCACGACGGCATAACGCACGCCCATCTTGGCCACGGCGTCCGCCACACGATATGGCTCGTTTTCGTCGGGAGGACCAACGGGTTTGCCGGATGGCACCGCGCAAAATCCGCACGCCCGCGTGCAAATGTCCCCCAAAATCATAAACGTGGCCGCGCCATGTTCCCAGCATTCGCCCATGTTGGGGCAGCGGGCGCTTTCGCACACGGTGTGAAGGTCGAGTGTCCGCATCAGGCGTTTCAGGTCCTGAAAACGCTCCCCGCCAGGAAACTTGACGCGCAGCCAGTCGGGACGGGGATGAGCGTCTGGCGGCGGCACCGGAGGCGCCGGTGGGTTGGAGAGTATGTGAAAGGGCGAGGCCATCAAGTGCGCGCGAAGCCCTTATTTTACGCGTATCCAAGGCCGGCTACAAACTGCGGCTATGGCAGTTATGGCAGTTTGCTCACATCAAGCGAATCGCCGGTTTGGTGCTCGGAAATCGGGAAGCGCGGGAACTCCTGCAGGCGCGCAAGGCCTCCGGGTCCTTCGTGGTGATGCGAATTCGTGCGCCTTTTTTAGTCGTCTCGAGCTTGTACTGGATTTCATGGCGCAGGCTTTTCATGGATTCTGTCCGTGGCGGGTTCTGCGCATGAATAAACACGGCGCTCGGAAATTTCCCGCTGCAAACATGGTGGCAATGTGCGCAAGATGCGAACGGATCTGGTCCCGGCTGGCGGCGTCCTCGGAATCGTTGGCTTCCGCTTCGATGCTGCCCCCATCCGGATAGAGCCTGAAATGATGCGTGGTTTTTTCATGAGACAAGCCCATCATTTCATCGCCACGTTCGACCACGCCCTCTTGGCGGCGGTCCTTGGCCGGGGGCACGTTCTCGAAGTGCATCGGGCAAATGGGTTTGCCTGCGCTGTCGGCTTTTCTTCTGCAAACAAGGGAGAGACGCCGTAGGCCAGGATCAGGATTGCCGGTAGAGTCTTCATGCTTGCGGACCCCCTTTTCCCGCGAGATGCCTACCCCACCTCGCTCACCGTGTCTGACGAGTGAAATGGCAGAATGGCGCGCTCCTATCTGATTTTTGCGACGCGGCCTTGCGTGGGAAACTTTTGAAATTGCAGCATGTCATGACCCGGCACGACACGCTCGGCCGAGCCTGCTAATTCGATCATCCGCGCCTGGTTCTTAATGTTCGCCGCCTGATCGGCTTCAGAAAACGTCGCGCTGGCCTTGTGCTCCGCGAGGTTGCGATAGAGATAGCAATTGTCCGAAGCAAGAACAAATGGAGGATTCCCTGCCAAGCGCAGATATTGTGAGGCGTAGGTGTGTCGCCCGCCGGTGTAGACACGAATCCCGGGAAAAATCTCGACATTATCGCCATCCACTAGGCGCAGGCGTCCTTCGGTATTGAGCTTGACCAGTTGCTGGACGTCTTCGGGATCGATGCCCCCATGATTCCCGCCGGGCTGCCATGCGTCACCGGTGTAATATCGAAATTCCTCCTTCTGAATCCAAACCGTTGCTTTGGGAAACAGATCGATGCCTCCCAGGTGGTCCCAGTGGGCGTGGCTGATGACGATGTCCGTGATTTCTGCGGGTTGAACACCGGCGAGCTTCACGGCTTCGTCGGGGCGAAGGTATTCTGTCGATGGAAAGTATTTGAGGAAGGTATCGCGGTGATAGCCGCTGTCAAAGAGGATATTGTGGCCGCCGCCGCGAATGAGCCACACGACCATGGCGATGTTGATTTTCTCGCCCTTAGGCGCGCCCATAACCAGGCCCGCAACTTCATCTTCCGCCGAGGCGTAACGGACCGCTTGGATGGAATACTCCGGGGACGTGGCCGCCGGCAATGCCAAAGACAGGATCAACAAGAACTCGCAGCACAGCTTTTTCATTGTTCGGCTCCGAGGTTGAGCACCGTTTATTGTAGTCGAGAGAAACATGGTCTGCGGGCGAAGTTAAGATGGCGAACTCCAGCAAGCAAGGGATTCAAGAGAACTAGAACCGCGTGAACCGCGTCCGCCGCATCCCCTAGAGAATCGAGACGCCGTCAGTTCCGGTTCTTGACGTATACTCGGAGGGTCGTGGAAGGACAATGAATCGTCTTGTCCCCGCCCTGCCTGTTCTTCTCTTCTCTGCAGTTTCGGTGTCGGCACAGACGTCTTCGCTGAACCCGCCGTCTCACTCCAAAGCGGAGGACTCGAGCGTTTCCGGGACGGTTGTAAGGCTCGCGGGAGGCGAACCCCTAAAAGGTGCAAGCGTACAGCTGCAAGACCTGGAGAACCGCGCGCAGACGACTTCCACAGTCACTGATGCCGGCGGACGCTTCGAGATGAAGGGAATCGATCCCGGCCGCTATCGGCTCAGCGTCTCGCGCAATGGCTTTGTCAGGCAGGACTACGGGCAGCGGAAGCCAGAGGATCCAGGAACCGTCCTCAGTCTTCGAGCCGGTCAAAACCTGAAAGACTTGCTCTTCCGCTTAATCCCCTCGGCCGTAATTGCCGGCCGGGTTACCAACGAAGATGGAGAACCCCTACCGTGGGTGCAGGTTAGCGCTCTCCGCGAAGTCTACTCCAGGGGGAAAAAGAGTTTGAGTTCCGAGACGACCGTGCCAACCAACGATCTTGGGGAGTATCGGTTGTTCGACCTGCGTCCAGGAAGATACTTCGTTCGAGCAGATTACAAGCCTAACGAGCACGTGATCGGGCCAGGCGAAAGCGAACGCATCGCTGGCTTAGAGCAGCAGGGATATGTGCCCATGTATTACCCCGGCACCTCGGATCCCGCGCGGGCCAGCGCACTCACGGTGAAAGCTGGTGATGAAATTCCTGGATTAGAGATCCTGATAAGTCCAGTTCCCGCGTTCACCGTGCGCGGCCGGATCTACAACCTGGTCTCGCGACGTTCCACCTCGGCCTACACCGTGACTCTTGCACCGCGCGAGAGCAGCCAGTGGTTTACTCTCCCACAGCGCGACGTGCTGGCTGATACTCCTGACGGCAGCTTCGTCATTCGCGATGTTTTACCGGGCTCCTACACGTTGCTGGCCTTCTGGTCGGAAGAGGGCAGGAGGTACCAAGCATCTCAGAACATTGAGGTTGGAAATGTGGATGTGGATGGGGCTAATCTCACGATCGCGCCGGGCACAGCGCTCTCGGGGCACGTGACGTGGGAAGGCAAGCCCAGCCTGGATACAGATTTCCTCATGGTTTTTCTCCGGGAGGCGGATAGGAGCTATGGTTTCAGCCAACGGGCCAGGGTATCGGCAACTGGCTCCTTTACTTTAAACGATATCTTTGACGGCAGGTATCGGCTGGGGATTGCCGGACAAGGCAAAGACTGTTACCTCAAAGACGTGCGGTATGGGGCGGTGGATGGGTTAGCGGATGGGTTCAATGTAAGTCGCGGAACGAACGCTTCCTTGGAAGTTACGGTCAGTTCGAGAGGGGCGCGCATTCAAGGATCGGTCACCGACAAGGACAACGTTCCTGTGACCGGTGTCTGGGTGGTGTTGCTTCCCATCGGAGGGCCTCGCGGTCAGGACCGGCTTTCCCAGAAAGTTGCCACGGATCAATACGGGCATTTCCTTCTGAGAGGACTTCCACCCGGTGAGTACAAACTTTTTTGTTGGGATGAAGTGGAAGATGGCGCTTGGGAGGATCCGGATTTTCTCAAGGCCTTCGAGAATCAGGGGCAGAAGGTCTCCCTAAGAGAAGCCGACTCCAAGACCGTGGATATCGTGGTGATTGAAGCGAAGAGCTCTTACTGAAAGAGTGGACCGGTTTACAGAGGGCGGCGCGAGGAGCGTACGAAATCGCGCAGCACGGTGACGTTGGGGCCGTAGGTTCCGATTCGTCCCGCGTCCACCGGAAGTCCGAGGCGTTCGGCGAGCTCTAGGTTGACGCCGGCGTCATCCAACTCCGAAAGGCTGAATCCTTGCGCGGGGAGCACGCGATTGAGCCCCGTCGGATAAACGGGGCGGGGTGGACGGCGATGTCGCCACGGGCGGCGCGCCGCCTCGTAGAATCGCTTCCAATCGGATTTGCTCCAGGTCGTCATAACTATTTCGAAGTTCCCTTTGCCCATGCCATTGGATGCCGGCCCCGTCCACAAGGTTCACCGCAACTCGTTTCGGCGCCTTGTCAGGGAGCGCTGCTCCAAGGACTGAGTATTGATATACATCAGCGCGGCCCTCGAGAAACATTTTTTCTCGCCTGTTGTATCAAACACGTTACGGGGAGATTTGTTTCGGGCGGTGTTTTCTCCGGCGGCTCGCGGTTGGCAACTTAGCGAAGAGGCGGGGTCGCGATGCGGTGGGTTGATGCGAGGAGGAAAATCCGCCGAAGCATCGGGAAACAAGAAACGGGAGCGAGAAGGAATAGTCTGTGATTCGCGCAGACCTGCCGTTCGGGTTCTCTCCAAGGGAAGTAAAGGGCCCGCTGGGTGAGCCCGGTTCTCTCAGGCGCGAACTGGCTTTTTACCAGCGGTTGCCGCGGTCGCCACGGTCGCCACGGTCTCCGCCGCGCCCGCCGCCGTAGCCGCCCCGTCCGCCACCACCGCCGCGCCCGCCGCCGTAATTACCGCGCCCGCCGCCGCTGCGCTCGTTCTGAGGACGCGCTTCGTTGACCACTAGGTTTCGCCCTCCAAAGTTCTGTCCGTTCAAGGAATTGATGGCGCGGTCCGCATCTTCGTCGCTGTTGATCTCGACGAAGGCGAACCCGCGCGATTGGCCTGTGAAACGATCGCGAATCAGATTGACACCTGAAGGGGACACTCCTGCTTGAGACAGCCACTCTTGAAGCTGATCTTCCGTTGCCGAAAACGGAAGATTGCCGATATAAAGCTTCTTCACCTCTTACTCCTTCTGCCCGGAACCTGACTTGCCAGTCGCGGAGCGTGCCGAAGACACAGCTTTCGTTCACCGGGGAGGCGAATTTGTGGAGCCGCCGAGGGAGCGAGACCGGAACTTCAGCGGTCTGCTGCATGGTCTCGGAATTTCCCTCCATTTGCAACTAAATTAATGATCCAATTGGCTAGATGTTCGACGCCCCGTCCGCCTCCCGTCCGCCTCCTCCCCTTGGCCAAAAATTCGTGCTAGCATCGCCCGACTTGTCCCCACCGGGAGGGTCCCATGCGCGGCACGATGATGAATTTCCCTTTGACGCTCCCGACCATCCTGGAGCGTTCCGGGAAAATCTTTCCCCGCGTCGAAATTGTGTCGCGCAAGCCGGACAACTCCATTGTTCGCACCTGTTACGGGGACTTCTATCGTCGCGCCCGCCGTCTTGGCGCGGCCCTCAGCAAACTCGGCCTCGAACCTGGCGACCGCGTAGCTTCCATGATGTGGAATCATGCGAGCCACCTGGAAGCCTTCTTCGGAGTTCCCTGCGCCGGCGGCATCCTGCATCCGCTGAACCTGCGCCTTCATCCCCACGAAATTGCCGCCATCGCCAAGCACGCTGGGGACCGCTTTCTCCTTGTCGACGACGTGCTTTATCCCATCTATGAACAGTTTCGCGAAGACGCCTCGTTCGAACGCGTTATCGTGGTCCCCTACGGTTTCAACACCGTGGCCGAAGGCTTTTTGAATTACGAAGAACTGCTTGCCGCTTCCCGAGACGACTTCCGCTATCCCGCGATTGACGAAAACGATGGCGCGGCCATGTGCTTTACCTCCGGCACCACGGGTTTTTCCAAAGGCGTCATCTACTCCCATCGCGCTCTGGTGCTGCACTCCTTCTGTTGCGGGCTCGTTGAAGTGCTTGGCTTGAGCGAAGCCGATACCGTCCTGCCGGTCGCACCCATGTTTCATGCCAATGCCTGGGGCATTCCCTTTGCCGCCACCATGCTCGGCGCGCGTCTGGTGCTTCCCGGCCCTCATGTCGATCCGGAGAGTATCCTGGGACTGCTGGTTAACGAGCGCGTGACCATCGCCTGCGGCGTCCCCACCGTTTGGATCGCCGTTCTCGACGCGCTCGAAAAAAACCCCGCCAAATGGAAGTTCGCCTCTCCCATCAAGGTCCTCTGTGGCGGCACCGCTCCTCCTGTCGAGCTCATCCGCCGGCTCGATCGTTTTGGCTTGCACCTCAAACATCTTTGGGGCATGACCGAAACCACCCCCATCGGCACTTCCGGCGGCCTCCGCGCGCACATGCACGGCTGGCCGGACGAAAAGAAGTATGACGTCCGCTCGAAGCAGGGATGGCCCGCTCCTTTTGTTGAGATTCGCATCATGCGCCCGGAAGGCGAAACCCCCTGGGATGGCGTCACCTCCGGCGAAATTGAAATTCGCGGCCCCTGGGTGGCCGCGAACTACTACGAATCTCCGGACCAGGCCCACCGCTGGACCAGCGACGGCTGGTTCCGTACCGGCGACGTTGCCACGATCGATGAAGAAGGCTACGTCAAGATCGTCGACCGCGCCAAAGATCTCGTGAAGTCAGGCGGCGAATGGATCAGCTCCGTCGACCTGGAAAACGCACTGATGGGTCACCCCGCGGTGAAAGAGGCCTGCGTGGTCGGCATTGCGCATCCCAAATGGCAGGAGCGCCCGCTCGCCGCCGTTGTCCTGAAAGACGGCGCCCGCGCGACTGCTGAACAGTTGCGCGCCTTTCTCGCCGAGTCTTTTGCCAAGTGGCAGCTTCCCGACGCTTTCGTCTTCCTGGACGCCATCCCGCGCACTTCCGTGGGCAAATTCAAGAAAATCGCCCTCCGCGAACAATTCGCCAACTGGAAGTGGGAATAGCGCTGATTTCAGGTGCGATAGCTTGCGTTGATGCGCACGTACTCCGCTGTGAAGTCGCAGGTCCAGTAGCGGGCCGATGCGTCGCCTGCATGCAGGTCGACGATGAGTGGAACGTGATCCGCAAGAAGCTTGTTGCTGGCGGCGCGCTCATTGAAGCCGAGCGGCTGACCGCGCCGCAGCACGGGAATACCGGCCATTTTGATATCGACCAGCGCCGGATCGAACTTCACTCCCGAGCGGCCTGCGGCCGCAAAGACGCGGCCCCAGTTCGGATCGCCACCCGCAAACGCAGTCTTCACGAGCGGCGAAGTGGCAATCGTTTCCGCGATGCGACGGGCGGCGGCTTCGCTCTTGGCGTGGCGGACCTCGATTTCGATCACGCGCTGCGCCCCTTCCCCGTCCGCAACGATTTGCAACGCGAGCGACTGGCAAACCTCTTGGAGCGCTCGCATGAAAGCGCGATGTGCCTTGCTGCCGTTGTGAATGATTGGCGCACCCGCCTCGCCGTTTGCCAAAACGAGAAGGGTGTCGTTTGTCGAAGTGTCTCCATCCACGCTAATGGAGTTGAAGGTTCTTCGCGTCACTTCGTTGAGCGTCTTTTGCAGCAACGCCGGCGAGATGGCCGCGTCGGTCACCACAAACGCCAGCGTCGTGGCCATATTCGGATGAATCATCCCTGCGCCCTTGGCGCAGCCCACCAGGTGAATCCTCTTGCCCGCCATTTTGAACGAAGCGGCGGCCGTTTTCGGGCGGGTGTCCGTGGTGCAGATGGCCAACGACAGTTCCACGAAGGAGCGCGCCGAGGGGCGGCGGTTCTGCGTGAGCGAGGGGAGCGCTCGCAGGATTTTTTCCACCGGCAATTGCACGCCGATGACCCCGGTGGAGCACACGAACACTTCCTCGGGTTGCGCGCGCAGGCGCCTCGCGGTTTCTTCGACGGTGCGCAGCGAAGCCGCCTCACCCCGGGCTCCCGTCGCACAGTTGGCGTTCCCGGCGTTCACCACCACCGCCCGCATGCGCCCGCCGGAGAGTTGCAGATGCTTTTTCGAGAGCATGACCGGCGCGGCCACGACGAGGTTCTGTGTGAAGACGGCGGCCGCCGACGCGGACACGTCGCTTGAAAGGATTGCGAGGTCGAGCGCGCCAGTTTTTTTCAGGCCGCAGGCGGTCGCGGCGAATCGGAATCCGCGCGGCAGCGCGGCTTCGGAGGGAGCTTGCTTCATTCGCGGCGCGTCCGGGCGGCTAGCGTGCCGCTCCCGGAAGAGACCTCCAATCTCCTCGAGCGAGTGGGAGAGTTCCTAGATGAAATGCGGATGGTACGCTCACGGTTTTGCTCCTGTTTTGACGGCTTTTTTGTTGAGCCGTGCTTCCAGATCGGCGATGGCACCGCGCACGCTTTCTGGCGCCGTGCCGCCGGGGACTCTTTTGGCATTGAGCGCCGCATCCACGGTGAGACGCTTCAGCAGATCGGCTTCCAAGGCGGGAGAGATTCTCTCGAGGGTACCGAGGGGCAGCGCCGTCCACGGAACGTTTTGTTTTTCCGCTTCGCGCAGGACCTTGCCAACGAGGTCGTGCGCCTGGCGAAACGGAATGCCCTTGCGGACGAGATAGTCCGCGGCTTCCGTCGCGAGCAACGCGGAATCGGACGCCGCGGCCCGCAACCGCTCGGCGCTGAACTTGGTAAACTCGAGCGCTCCCGTCGCGACCGCAAGCATGTCCCGAACCTGGTCGTGCGCGGCGAAAAGCCCTTCTTTGTCTTCCTGCAGGTCGCGCTGATAGCCCGTAGGCAGACCTTTGAGCGTCATGAGCAAGCCGACGAGCGCCCCGCTGATGCGGCCGGTTTTCCCGCGAATCAGTTCCCAGGAGTCCGGGTTCTTTTTCTGTGGCATCAGGCTGCTGCCCGTGGAATATTCGTCGGGAAGCATCACGTAGGAGAATTCCTGCGACGCAAAGAGGACAAAGTCTTCGGCGAGGCGGGACAGGTGCGTCGAAATCCCAGCCAGCGCGAAAAGATAGTCGAGCGCAAAATCGCGATCGCTTACGGCATCCAGGCTGTTTAAAGTGATGCGGGAAAACCCCAGCTCCTTGGCGATGGCGTTGCGGCCGATCGAGAAAGAATTCCCAGCGAGCGCGCCAGAACCCATGGGGCAGGCATCCGCGCTGGTTGCCGCGTGCTCCAGGCGTGTCAGGTCGCGGGCGAATGCCTCCGCGTGGGCAAGCAAAAAGTGCGAAAGCAGTATTGGCTGCGCATGCTGCAGGTGTGTCGTGCCGGCCATGGGCACACCCAGATTCGCTTTGGCCTGCATCAGAAACGTATTCAAGAGGTTTTCTAGGGAGCGTTCGGTTTCCCTGGCGGCATCCATCACAAACAGGCGAAAATCCGTGGCGATGAGTTCGTTGCGGCTGCGGCCCGTGTGCAGTTTCCACCCGAGCGGTCCAAGCTCTTCGACCAGAGCCTTCTCGACAAAGTGATGGACGTCTTCGGCCTTAGCCCCGAAAGAATCGATCCAAGCAGGGTCCGTTTTTGCGCGCTCGGCAATCTTATCCAAGGCCGCAAGCGTTTGCCTGACTTCCGCGGCCGTGAAAATCCCGATGGGTTCGAGAGCTTTGGCCCAGGCGCGGTCCACGGCGATCTCGTAAGCAAGGAGCCGGCGATCGAACGCAAAGGAGCGCTGGAAGCGGTCGAATTGAGCATCGGGCTCGCCTGCGAAGCGTCCTCCCCATAGTCGGTCGTCCTTGCGTTCGGTCATGGCAGGTCTTCCGTCGACGAAGTGGCGCAAGGCTTGGAGGTTTTTGAAGCCGGCCATCCGCTCGATCCTGCTCGGGATAAAGCTAGGCTCCTAGAGAGCCCCTTTCTCGAAATGGTGAGCCGCGAGACCCTCATTTGGTTTCCGCTTTGGCTTTGGGGCGAACGGTCACGGGCAGGGCAAACAAATTGATGAAGCCCTCGGCGTCTTTCGGGTTGTAGCGACCCATCGTGAAACTGGCGAGGTCGGCGCGATAAAGTGAAAAAGGAGAAACGCGCTTGGTGACGTTGAGCGTGCCCTTCCACAATTTCAGGCCAACGGCGCCGGTGACGCGCTGCTGCGCGACGTGGAAAAACCCGTCGAGCGCCTCGCGCAACGGCGAGAACCACAAGCCGTAGTAAACCAGTTCGGCGTAGCGATTCGCAAGCGCCTGCTGGAAGTGCGCCGTCTCGCGGTCCAGCGTGAGCCGTTCAAGTTCCTGATGCGCTTTCACCAGCAGCGTTCCGCCGGGAGTTTCGTAAGCGCCGCGCGATTTCATGCCCACGAGGCGGTTTTCGACGAGGTCGGTTCGGCCGATGCCGTGCGTCGCCGCAATCTCATTCAGCTTGTTCAGAAGATCGACGGGGCCAAGCTGCGAGCCATTGACGGAAACCGGGGTGCCGGATGCAAATCCGATTTCCACCTCCTCCGGCTTGTCCGGAGCTTTTTCCGGCGAAACCACCCATTGCCACATGGCCTCGCTCGGCGCATTGGCGGGATCTTCGAGCTCTCCGCCCTCGTGGCTGAGGTGCCAGATGTTGCGGTCGCGGCTGTAGATGTTTTTCTTGCTCTGCTCGACCGGCACCTGGTGCTTTTGCGCGTAAGCGATGGCATCCTCGCGCGACTGAATGTCCCACTCCCGCCAGGGCGCGATGATCTCGACATGCGGTGCGATGGCTTTATACGCCAATTCGAAGCGCACCTGATCGTTGCCCTTGCCGGTGCAGCCGTGGGCCAGGCCGTCGGCCGAAAGCTTGAGGGCGATTTCCGCCTGGCGCTTGGCAATGACCGGGCGTGCCATGGAGGTGCCAAGCAAGTAAGTGTGCTCGTAAATCGCGCCCGCGCGAAGGGTCGGCCAAATGTAATCGCGCACAAATTCTTCGCGAAGATCCTCCACGTACGCCGAAGACGCGCCGGTCGAGAGGGCTTTCTTGCGCGCGGCCTCGAGGTCTTCCTGCTGGCCCACGTCGCCAATCACGGCGATGACTTCGCAGCCGTAATTCTCCCTGAGCCAGGGAATAATGATGGAGGTGTCCAGCCCTCCGGAATAAGCGAGCACGACCTTTTTGGGTTTGTTTTGCTCGGTTTTCACAATTCCTCTCTTGCCATCCGGTATAGCCAAGCTGGGGCGCAACAGGCTCGGCCCCTGCAAAGAAAAACAAAGAAGGTTCGGTAGGAAACCCGCGAAAGCATCTCTTCCTGTCAGAACAGCGTGTGCAGAATGGCCTTCTGCACGTACATGCGATTTTCCGATTGATCGAGGACGACCGATTGCGGCCCGTCCAGCACCTCCGGCGTAACCTCGAGGCCCCGGTGCGCCGGAAGGCAGTGCATGAAAACCGCCTCGGGGGCGGCAAGCGACATCAATTCGCTGTTGACCTGGTAAGGCTCGAAGATCTTTGTACGCACTTCTTCTTCGGCTTCAAAGCCCATGCTGGTCCAGGCATCCGTGTATACCGCCATCGCGCCGCTGACCGCTTCGCGCGGGTCATGCATGAGCTCGATCTTCGCTTTCGTCTCGCGGGCTACGCGCTTGCTGTCCGATACCACCTCCGGTTCAGGTGCATAATTCTCGGGCGTCGCCACGCGCAAATGAACGCCAAGCCGCGCCGCCAGACACAGCAAGGAATGGCAAACGTTGTTGCCGTCGCCGACATAAGTCAGCTTGAATCCGCGCAAAGCGCCGAAGCGCTCTTCGAGCGTGAAAAAATCCGCCAGGGCCTGGCAGGGATGGAACTTGTCGGAAAGCGCGTTGATCACCGGAATGCTGGCGTTTGCGGCCATTTCCTCGAGCACCTTTTGCGAATAAACGCGCGCCACGATGCCGTGAACCCAGCGGTCGAGGTTGCGCGCCACATCCGCTATCGATTCCCGCTTGCCGAGCGAAGCGGAGGCCTGCGTGTGATCAAGGAACACTACCGCTCCGCCCATGCTTTGAATCCCGACATCGAAGGTGACGCGCGTACGCAGCGAGGGCTTTTCGAAAATCAGGGCAATAAATTTGCCGTGCAGCGTGGAGGCATAGCGACCGGGTCGCGCTTTGATGTCCGCTGCGAGGTGGAGGAGTTCGCGCGTATGCGCGGGACTCCATTCCGCTCCAGTGAGGAGATCGGTCGACAAGGAAATAGGAGCTACGAGAGAAGTGGTAGTCATTCGTTTTATCCCCTGGCCGCAGCGTGGACGGCGCCCTGCGGAATGGCAGAGTCAACCGCATCGGAAGCGGAAGCCTGCTTTGGAGTTTTTTCAAGAACCATTGCGAAGAGCTTCAGAAATTCGCGGACCTGCGCCCGCGTGATAATAAAGGGCGGAAGAAGGCGAAGCGTGAAGTCGTGCGTGCAGTTGATCAGCAAACCCCGTTGCATGGCCTCGGCGACAAACGGTCCGCCTTCGCGGGAAAGCTCGATGCCGATCATCAGCCCTTCCGCGCGGATTTCGCGAACGAAGTCGAATTGCGAAGTGAGTTTGCTGAGCCCCTCCCGCAGCTCTTCGCCGCGCGCACGGATGTTCTCGAGAAGCTTTTCCTCTTCCACGACGCTCAGAAATTCGAGCGCCACGGCGCAAGCCAGCGGCCCGCCGCCGAAGGTAGTGCCATGCATTCCGGGAGACACGCGAGAGGCCACCGCTTCGGTTGTAAGAATGGCGCCAAGAGGAAGACCGCCGGCAAGCGGCTTGGCGATCAGGACGATATCCGGCTTAGCAGCAAATTTCTGATAGGCAAAGTAGCGCCCGGTGCGGCCGAGCCCGCACTGGATCTCGTCGGCAATCAGCAACGCGCCATGTCGTGAGGCCAGCGCGCGAGCACGGTCCCAGAAAGCTTCGCTGACGGGATAGATGCCGCCCTCTCCCTGAACCGTTTCGAGAAGGACGGCGCAAACGGTGTCGTCGAATTTCGCCTCCAGATCGGCGGCATCGTTGAAGCGGACAAACTCGACTCCCGGAACCAAGGGCGCAAAAGGCAGCCGATATTTCTCGGTGGCGGTGACGCTCACAGCCCCAAACGTGCGTCCGTGAAAGGAATTCTCCAAAGCGAGGAATCGGTGCTTCCTAGCGGGCGTCGCGGCGGACTCCCCGGGCGGGCGGCCAAGCAGACGAGCCAGCTTCATCGCACCGTCGATCGCTTCCGTGCCGCTATTCGAAAAGAACACGCGATCCATACCGGACCATTCGGCGAGCTTGCGCGCCAGCGGGCCCTGAAACGCGTGGTGATAAAGATTGGAGAGATGAATTGCGCGCGCGGCTTCGCGGCGGATGACCTTGACGATGCGGGAATGGGCGTGGCCAAGGGCATTGACGGCAATGCCGCCGAGAAAATCGAGATACTTTTTGCCCGTGGAGTCGAAAACATACGCCCCTTGCCCATGCGTCATGACCACCGGCTCCCGCTTGTAGGTAGGCAGAAGAAATTTCTTGGCGTCCGCGAGACGTTCGTCTAGTCTCGCCCGCGGAGGTTTCCTGGCCTTTCCTGCCGGTTCGCTTGCGGAACCTCTTTTGGAAGAGTTGCGCATTAGGCCACCGTGCAGGCGGCCTCAGCAGCCGAATGAGAATGGCCTAGGACAAGCGTCCCGGGCACGGTGGCCACCTCTTCAGGATGGGAGGCGAGCAACAACGCCTCGGGGGTGGCGCCGCCCACGATGCGGACCTGCTGGACGCCTCCTTCGATGGCCCGCTTGGCGGCCTCGAGCTTCAGGACCATGCCGCCACAGACGACGCGCCGCTGCACGAGTTGCTCGATTTCCTGGCAGGCGACGACGGAAAGAACTTTTTCACCATCCAGCACGCCGGCCACATCCGTGAGATAAATCAGCTGGTCGGCGCCGAGGAATTCCGCGCACGCCGCGGCCATGTGATCGGCATTGATGTTATAGAGCTCATTGTCGGAACCGATGCCGAGACAGGGCGCCACGGGCAACAGTCCTTCGCGCCACAAAGACTCTATGAACGGCAAATTCAACCCGGTCAGATAGCCGACATAGCCCAAGCCGCCTTCCACCTCGTTGTGCACCATCGGCTCGGCGAGGAAGCACCGCGAATCCGCAGCGGAGATTCCGACGGCAGGCTGGCCTTCGGCGGAAATCGCCGCCGCAAGTCTTTTGTTCAGCAGGCCCGCAAAAACCATGATGGCGGCGTCGCGCGTCTCGCGGTCCGTAACGCGCAGACCGCCGATGAACTTGCTTTCGATGGCCATGCGCTTGAGCGTGGCGGTGAAGAACTTGGCGCCGCCGTGCACCACCAGGATTTCGTGCCCCTCCTTCGACAGTGCGGCCACCTGGCGGGCCAGGCCGCGCACGGTCGAGTCGTCTTCGAGCAATGCTCCCGCGAATTTGATTACGGTTCTCATTGAAGTGAGGTCTGCTCCTCGATACCCAGCATGTGGTTCAAGTTTTGGACCGCTTGGCCCGCCGCGCCCTTCCCGAGATTGTCGAGACAGGAGATGAGCACCAGCCGCCGTCCCGAGGAATCCAGGGCAAAGCCGATGTCGCAAAAATTCGTATGGGCCACGTGCTGCAACTCCGGCAGCGCCCCGGCGCGCCAAATGCGGACCATCGGCCGTCCGGCGTAGAACTTGCGGAAAAGTGCTTCCACGTCGGCACCGCTTCGCGGCGGATCGAGCGTGACGTAAATGGTAGAGAGAATCCCGCGCGCGAGCGGCAACAAGTGTGTCGAAAAGACCACCTGCGATTCGCTTAAGCCGGTATGCTCGAGGATTTCCGGCGTGTGGCGATGCGTGAATAAGCCGTAAGCCTTGAAATTCTCATCCACCTCGACAAAGTGCAAATCGCGCCGGGGATCTTTCCCTGCCCCGCTGGCCCCGGACTTGCAGTCACAAACCACCGAAGTGTTCCTCGCGATCCAGCCGGATTCAGTGAGAGGCCGAAGGGCCAAAATGACGCTCGTCGAGTAGCAACCGGGATTGGCAACCAGTCGCGCGGCCGCGATTTCCTTCGAATAAAGCTCGGGGAGGCCGTAGACGGCTTCGCCAAGCCACTCCGCATGGGGAGCGGGCAGCTGGTACCAGGAAGTGAACGTCTCGGCACCGCGAAAGCGAAAGGCCCCGCTCAAATCGATGACTCGCAATCCTGCTTGCAGCAATTTGGGGGCTAATTCCGCCGAGACTTCATGCGGGGTGGCAAGAAAGACCGTGCCGGCGCTGCTCGCGGTAATGGCCTCAACCGCTAGCGGCCGTAGGGGCGCTTCGCCCCAGCCGCGAAACTGCGGAAAGCGTTCCGCCAGGCACTTCGCGCCGTGGGCATCTCGCATGTAGAAAACCGGAGTTGCCAGGGCCGGATGACGCAGCAAAATGCGCGCCAATTCCAGGCCGCTGTACCCGGTCGAGCCCACCACCCCGATTTGTCGAGGGTCCCTCATTTCACCAGGGCTTCGATCTTTCTTTGGAGGGACTCGCAAGTTTTCCTGCTGGTGGTGATGATCAACACGGTGTCGTCACCGGCGACGGTTCCGGCGACCTCCGCGAATTTGGCCGCATCGACGGCCGCGGCCAGGGGCTGCGCGCCGCTCGGCGGAGTCTTCAGCACCAGGAGATTTTCTGCTGGGCGAATGTCGAGCAGAAACTCGGCGAGCGCCCGCGCAAGCGGCGGGAGAGGGGTGGGCTCTTCCGGCAACGCCGAGGCCTGCTTGTATCCCTCTTGCGTCTTCACCAGGCGAAGTTCCTGCAAGTCGCGCGAAAGCGTCGCCTGGGTAACGCGCATCTTCTGCGCCGCTAACCGGCGGCGCAGTTCTTCCTGGTTGCCGATGCGCTCACCGGTCACCAGCCGCAGGATTTGCCCCTGGCGAAATGTTTTCCCCGTGTTCATCGCCACACCTGCATATTTATACAGGCGAATGCATATTCTTGTCAATGGAAAAACGAGATTTTCTTCCGGTTGGTCCCGTTGGCGGGTCGGCGCCGGCCATGTAAGATTCGGCGCATCTGGCCAGACGGGCACTGGATTTTCCGACCAGGGAATGTTACTTATCGTCCTGGCCCCGGGTCCCCATGGGAACAACTTGCCAAGTCGCAGGATGCAAGAATGACTCGCCCTCGGCGCTTGCCGAGCAGAAGTTGTGCGTCTTGCACTTTACCCTGTCCCTGGAAACCAACTGCGGAGAGATGCGGCGAGAGACGGCCCTCGGGAATGCGCCAGCGGAACGCCAGCGCGAGATCATGCGCTTCATCACCGAACAGGGGGAGCGGCTGGCGCGGGTGGCCACGAGCGGCCTTCACCTGACCGATGATTTGAAGGCCCGGATCTTAAGCACCTTTCTCACGCTCATGAACCTTCGCGAAAACCTGGATCGCGCCAGCATGCGGAGTTCGCTCGGCCGTTCCGGGCATCCTCGCTGAACCTGGAATTCCTCGCGCGAAGCGGATCACGCGCCCAGATAACGGGCATAAAGGGAGCGCGCCACGGCAGGGTCCTTGGTGCCCTTCAGGATGGCGCGGCCGTCCGAAAAAACCGTCATTTCGTAAGGCGCGACGCGAAAGCAAATGAGAAAATCGTTTTGTCGAACATCCTCGACCAACGGCGCGAGCCGGCTGGCGAGGGCCGGGAGGTCCAAAGCCCGGCTGCGCTCGTGGATCTGCACCGAATCACGCCCGCAAAGGGTGATATGCGGCTGCGCCTCTCCTTGGAGATAGGAGTAATCGTGCTTTGCGCAGGCCCGGCATTCCGGATTGCGGGCCAGGCGGATCGCTTGCATCCGGCCAGTCCATACGTCACCAGAGAGCAACCGCCCATGAAGGGCCTCGGGACGGCCTGCTAGGATCTTGAGGGCCTCGGCAACCTGCCAGGAAGCAACGAGGTTCACAATAGGACCGAGCACGCCGATCGTGTCGCAGGTTTCTTCTAGCGCTTGCGAGGAATTTCCCGATTCGAGAAGACAAGCAAGGCAGGGCGTAACTCCCGGGCGAATGGTCAGGGTCAGGCCGTAGCTCGCGACCGCGGCTGCGTAAATCCACACCCTCCCGGATTCGACCGCGAAATCGTTGATGAGGAAGCGGGTTTCAAAATTATCGGTGCCGTCGAGGATGAGGTCACAACCGGACAGAAGTTCCACGGCATTTTTCGGACCGAGATCGGCTACCACGCCCCGGACCTCGACACCCGAATTGATCGAACGCAGTTTGTGCTCGGCGGCAACCGCTTTAGGAAGCGCATTGCGGGCGTCGGATTCATCGAACAGCGTCTGGCGCTGCAGATTGGACGGTTCAACGAAGTCTCGATCAATGATGTTGACCGAACCCACTCCGGCACGAACGAGGAGGTTGGCGGCGGCAGCTCCGATGGCCCCGCAGCCAACGATCGTCGCGCGTGAGCCGAGCAGACGGCGTTGCCCGTCGGGTCCCATCCCGGCAAACAGCATCTGGCGGGAGTATTTTTCCAGGAGAGAATCGCTCGCCAAGGGTTAGTTCCGTACTGGCCAATCAGACAGGCCTGCCAAGTAACATCATAGCGCCAAACTGCAGGGGGAAGGCAACGCCCCTGTGCTACGCTTCGTCTGAGCGAAAGAAAGCATGAGAATGCGCTCGACCAAGAGAAGGCGAGGTATGATTGCTCTTGCGCTGCTGATCGGGGCGGTGCCGGCGTATTCGTACCCGCACGCTCGTCAGGCGGCTTCCGGCAATGAGGCTGGCTCTGCCCCGGTGGTTGTTGCCGTCCGCATCGTCGGCGAGGACGGCCAGGTTTTGGTCGGCTCTCCCCGAGGCATCCCACTCGAAACGGGAAAGCCTCTGGATCGGGAGGGAGTCGCGGGAAGCCTTCGCGCGCTTTATCGAACGGGAGATTACGCTGATCTACGGGCCGTGGTCACGCCGGAGAACGGGGGCGTGCGGCTGGACTTCGTGGTGCGGGAGAATCTGTTCTTCAATTTGGTGCGCCTGGAGGGGCTGGAAGCGCCGCCGAGCGAGGCTTCCGCCGTGGCCGCGATGCAGATTGGCCTCGGCCAGACCTACCGCAAAGAAATCCTGGGCGAAGCCCTGGAACGGTTACGCGAAACTCTTCGGGAGGAAGGCTTGTACCGCGCGGAAGTTTCCGCGGAAACGGTGCCGCATCCCGAGACCCATCAAATGGATATCATGGTGCATGTGAAGCCCGGCCCGCGGGCCCATGTGGCGAGCATCCAACTAACCAATGATACCGCGTACCGCGAGGCGACCCTGCTGTCCCGTTTCAAGATGAAGCCAGGACAGGCCATCACATCCGCGCGATTGCAGCGCGGAACGGGGCGCGTCAGAAAATTCCTCGCCAAAAAAGGCCATCTTAGCCCCCGCATCAACGTGCGGCGGGGCGAATTCGATGCGGCAAAAAATGCCGCCGCGATTTTCCTGGAAGTTACGCAAGGGCCGGGCGTCGAAGTTTCCGTGAATGGCGCGAAGTTCTCCGCAGGGGAGCTCAAGAGACTGATCCCCATATACCAGGAAGGAGCTGTCGACCCGGACCTGCTCGAAGAAGGGAAGCGGAACATCCGGGAGAGGTTGGAACGTCAGGGTTATTTCGATGCCGACGTGAGCTACAAGATCGACATGCGCGACGTGAAAGGCAACGCCTGGCCAGGGACGCAGGAAACCATCACCTATACCGTCGAACGAGGCGACAGGCACAAACTCGTGGGCATCGAGATCTCCGGAAGCAAATACTTCGACACGGAATTGCTAAAGAGCCGTCTCCAGGTTTTCCAGGGAGCTTTCGGCTCGCCGGGTCGATTCAGCCGGCGGCTTGTGGACCTCGATGCGCAATCCATGCAAGGCCTGTATCAGGCCAACGGTTTTCTTGACGCCAGAGTCATTCCCTGGGTGGAGGATAATTACAAGGGCAAAGAAGGGGACTTGTTCATCAGCTTCACGGTGCTCGAAGGCAAGCAAACGCGAGTAGCCTCGCTCAGGATCGAGGGAACTCAGGCCTTCAAGGAGGACGAGCTCCTGGGAGTCATCGGTTCCGGTCCCGGCCAGCCCTATTCCGATTTCGGCGTGAGCACCGACCGCGACAACATCCTGGCGCTTTACTTTAACGAAGGATTTCCCGAGGCCACCTTTTCCGCGACGGCGGAACGCGTTCCGGCCACCACGGCGGAGGAAGAAGCATCCGTGGGTACGCATCACGGCTCCCCTCCCGGGGAGCACAAAACGGAACAATCAAGAAAAGAGGCCAAGCCTGCGGCCGAGCAAGCTGACGAAGTGAGACTGGTCTATCGCATCCAAGAAGGCCCGCAGACTCGCGTACGCCGCATTTTGATCAGCGGGTATGAACACACGCGGCCGGGTGTAATCCGCCGTGAGGTACATATCAAGCCGCACGAACCCTTGCGCGAGGGCGACGTCGTCGATTCGCAGCGCCGCCTTTATAACCTCGGGATCTTCAACCGGGTCACCATCGAGCCGCAGAACCCCACCGGAACCGACATGGACAAGGACATCGCCCTTCTCGTTGAGGAAGCCAAACGCTACACCCTGGCTTATGGCGGAGGATTCGAAGTGCAGCGCCTCGCGAGCACCACGAATCCGACCGAAGGGCAGGTTCAGGCCGCTCCCCGCGGCATTCTCGAAATCAGCAAACTCAATCTGACGGGCCGCGCGGATACGCTCTCCTTCAAGTTGCGCGGAAGCACCTTGCAGGGACGCGCTTTGCTCGGATACTCCGCGCCCAACACTTTCGGCAATTCCAAGCTTAGTTTTCAGGCCACCGTCTTTGCGGAAAAGACTCGCGACATCAACACCTTCACCGAATCGCGCTACGAGGGCTCCGTGCAGTTGACCGACCAGCTCAACACCCGGAACACGCTCTTTTTGCGCTACGCTTTTCGCCAGGTAAAAATCTCCGACCCCAAGATTCCCAGCGACGAGATTCCGCTGTTCAACCAGCCCACCCTGGTTTCCGAGTTTGGCGTGACCTGGGTTCGCGACTCCCGCAACAATCCGGCGGACGCCTCGAAGGGCAGTTTCAACAGCGCGGATTTTGGCGTGTCGGGCACCTACATTGGCTCGAGCGCCAGCTTTTTGCGGTTTTTCTACCAGAACTCGACCTATTACCCCATCAAGCGCCGGTTCAGTTTCGCGCGGTCGACTCGCTTCGGAGTTCTAGCGCCATACCGGGATACCGTCTCGCTCAGCTTTCCCGCGCCGACCACGCCGCCGCTGCCAACGGTCATTCCCCTGCCCGAACGTTTCTTTGCCGGAGGCGGAACGTCGCTGCGCGGGTTCGCCCTCAACCAAGCCGGGCCCCGCGACTCCGTTAGCGGATTTCCCGTCGGCGGCCAGGCCCTGCTGGTGCTGAACCAGGAATTTCGCTTCCCGATGCGCCTGCCGTTCCTCGGAACCTCGCTAGGCGGAGCTTTGTTCTACGATGGCGGCAACGTATACAGCCGCCTGAGCCGCATCTCGTTCCGGACCAATCTGCCGGCTCCCACTCTTGCCTTGCAAAATCCGTCGTTGCCCCCGAGCTCGACAAACGTACCGATGTGCGTAGCGAATTGCTCGAATGAGCTGAACTATTTTTCACACACGGCGGGCCTCGGGTTCCGCTACAAAACGCCGGTCGGGCCCATTCGTATCGATCTCGGCTACCAGCTCAACCGGCCTTCGTTCATCGTCCCTATTCCTTGCCCGTCGAATGCGACCGATTGTAAGTCGGGTTCCCTCGGCCAGATGAGCACACGGCTGTCGGGCTTCCAAATCTTCTTCAACCTGGGGTCCACTTTCTGATGCGCGGCCCGGCCATCCGCGGAATTCTCCTGGCGGGGTTCATGGCCATTCCCTGGGGATCGCTTGGGGCCCAAGAAGTCGTGGATCGCATCGTGGCCCGCGTGGAGAACGACGTCATTCTATGGAGCGACGTTCGCGCCCTGGCCCGCTACCAGCAATTCCTCGACGGCAAATCAGAGTCCGATGATCAAATTCTCGACCGCCTGATCGACCAATGGATCGTGCGAACCGAGGCCGACGCCTCCCATTCGCCGCGCCCCTCCGAAGCGGACATCGATCGAGGCCTCGGCCGCGTCCGGAACTCGTTTGCGACGGACGAGGAATATCAAGCGAGAATGAAACAAGCTGGACTCAGCGAGCAGGACCTGCAAGCCATGGTCGCCTCGCAACTCTACCTGAGCAACTACTTGGATTCGCGCTTTCGCGCCGCGGTGCGCATCGATCCCAAGGAGATTGCAGATTTTTATCAGTCCTCCGTTGTGCCCCGCGCAAAGGCCCGCGGGCAGGAGCCGCCTACCCTTGATGCGGCGCGTGATTCCATTCAGGAAGCGCTGATCCAGAACGGCATCAACCGGCAGGCGGAACAATGGTTAAAAGAGAGCCGGCTGCGAGTGCACATCGAAAAATCCCTCGATGAGGTGGCGAGATGAACCAGCGACGCCGCCATCTGATTTGGCGCTGGGTCATTCACACGCCTTGGGTGCTGGTGGTGCTCGCCGTCTTGGGCGTGGTGACCTTTTTCGGAAGCGGAAGCGGCAATCCCCTGCTCGAGCGGCTGCTCGTAAGCCGCCTGGAACGAGCGACCGGCGGAAAAGCCGAATTGCGATCTATATCTATTAGCTGGCTGGCCATGCGCGTAACCATCCATGGCTTGGTGATTCACGGAAAGGAGCCCGCCGGGACGGAGCCTCTGTTCACTGCAGGCGAAGTGCAAGCCGCTCTGCGCATCGATTCCCTGTGGGGCAGGCGAATCTCGCTCGATGAGCTTTTGCTGCGGCAGCCGCACGTGCATGTCCTCGTGGGCAAAAATGGCTCGAGCAACGTGCCGACACCGAAACGGCCTGCTTCGGCCAAACAGCACTGGAAAGACACCCTGTTTCAACTGCGCATCCATCGTCTCTTGCTCGAGGATGGATGGCTTCTCTACAACGATGTGAAGGAGCCCGTCACCGTCCACGGCGGTGATCTGAACTTCTCTCTGGATGCGGGTGGCACGCCGGAGCATCCCTTATATCTGGGCAACCTCGAATGGCAGACCGTGGAGTTCGCTTCCAAGCGCTATATGCCCTTGCCCGTTGGCGCGACCGCCAAGTTCACCATTTGGCGCGATGGCTTTGCCCTCGAGCAAGGCGTGCTCAATGCCGGCCATTCGCGTCTTGACGCTCAGGCCGAAATGAGCGATTTTGCGGATCCCCAATGGAATTATCGCTACCGCGGGTGGGTGGAGCTGCTCGACTTCCGCGATACTCTCCGCAATCCCAAAATCCCGACCGGGCGAGTCGATCTCCGCGGCGAAGGCCAGCTTGCCGATGGCCGGCTTAAAGGCAGCGGCACTTATTCGACCGAAGACATCGCCTTAGGCTACGAAATTTTTCACGCCAGCGGATTGACCAGCCGCGGCACCTATCGTATGGATAACCGAGGTCTCGAGATTCCTGATTTCTTTGCTGGCGCGTTCGGAGGCGCCGTATCGGGCCGCGTGAACCTGCAGTGGCAGGGATGGAAGTTCCGGGCCGAGACCCACGTGGCAGACATGCAACTGGCGCCCATCTGTCTCTCGATCGAACACCGAAATTTCCCGGTGAACGAACTGCACTGGGACGCCCGGATTTCCGCCGATTCGGTGGAAACCTGGACCGGCCCGTTTCAAAACTTCGAAGTCTCCGCGAAAAGCGTATGGGATTCTCCCGGACAGCTGGCCCCACACCATGAGCCGGTCCGCGGTTCATGGCAACTGCACTACCGCTATGATCCGAACACGCTTTTTATCAGCGCTGGCGAATTCGAAACGCCTTCTTCCCACGGCACGGTTGACGGCCTGCTCGCGCCGCGGAACTCCCTGCTGAACGTGAAGTTTGAAACACAGTCCCAGGCACCCTACAAGGACTTTGTCAATGCCATTCGAGAGGTCGCGCCGGGCTCGCCGGAGGACGCCAAAGCGATTTCCGGCAGCGTGAAATGGGACGGCAAGATTACCGGCCGATCTTCCGGTGCCACGTTTCAGGGCCACCTCCGTGCAGAAAATGCCCGCTATGACGGCGCCTTTGCGGATTCTGTGGAAGGCGACCTGACTTATTCGCCGACCGGGCTGGTTCTCGCAAACGGAACCGTCCGCCAGGGCCAGATGCAAGCGGTTATCGAAGCCAACTTTTCTCTAACGAAATGGACTTTCAGGGCCCAGAACGCGTGGACCGCCGACGCAAGTTTCGAGAAAGTTCCTGCGGAAAACCTCGAGAAAGTTCTGGGAATGACGTACCCGCTGAAAGGGTCGTTGACCGGCCAGTTTCACGGACGAGGTAGCCGCGCGGAACCGAACGTTACCGGATTATTTGATCTTGCCGACGGTAGCGTGTATGGCGTCTCTTTCAACCGCCTCCGCGGACAGCTTAACCTGGCTTCGGGCGAGGCGCGCATCGCCAATGCGGAATTGAGATTCTTTGCCCCCGGAAAAGAGGGTGGCCGCGGCACCGGAATCATCACCGGATCGGCGGGCTACCGGTTCAGGGCGCAAACCTTTTCGGCGGATCTTGTTGGCGCGGGTTTGCCGCTGGCGAATTTCGAAACACTACAGTCGCCCCGTTTGCCTGTCGGCGGACAGTTGAGTTTCCGGATGAAGGCCGATGGCTCGCTCGTGGCGCCCGCAGGTGAAGGAACCTTCCGTGTGGTTGATTGGACGGTCGGAGAATCCGTAATCGGCAGTTTCGAAGGCCATCTGAAATCGGACGGCGTCGCCGCACACCTCGACTTGAGCTCGGCGATGTCCTCCGGAGAGATATCCGGCGGCTCCACTCTCAGCCTCAGCGAACCCTACAACCTGGGCGGCAAGATCACCATCAAGAACATCAACCTGGACCCGTTCTTGCTCACCGCTCTGCACCTCGCGAGTTTCAGCGGGCATGCCAACGCCGACGGCGACATTACCCTGAAAGGCGCGCTCCGCCATACGGAAAACATCGTGGCGGACGCGAATTTCTCGCGCATGGCCATGGATTTCGCCGGCGTCCACCTGGAAAACACCGGAGTGGTTCACTTCCGCACATCGCGCGACTCTCTCGACATAGAACCCGTCACGTTTCAGGGTAAGGACACCAACCTCCAGATTGCCGGGGCCGTGCAATTTGCCGGACGCCGCACTCTGGGTTTGCGACTGAACGGGGGCCTGGACTTGCGCCTTCTCGGTGGCTACGTGCCGGAACTGGACGCGCGTGGCAAGGCCCAAGTCAACGCGTCCTTCGAAGGGACTCTCGACCGCCCGCGCATCACCGGGGGCGTGCATATTGAAAACGTGTCGGCTCGCGCAGCAGATTTTCCCACCGGGCTTAGCGCTATGCAGGGCGACTTGATCTTCGACTCGACCCGCCTGTACTTCGACAATGTCAGCGCCGAATCCGGTGGCGGAACCCTGCGCCTCGCCGGCAGCGTCAATTACGCCGAGAAACCTCTCCGCTACGACATCAACGTGCGCTCCGATCGCGTCCGCATTCGTTATCCCGAGGGCATGAGCTGGCTCGCCGGCGGAACGCTGCGCCTGACCGGCACTCCCGCCGCCGCCGTGCTTTCCGGGCGGGTGACGATCGAGCGCGTCACGCTCACCCAGGGCCTCCAGGTCGCGGGCATGCTGGTCTCGGCGAAGGAAGGAATCACCGCGCCGGCCACCAGCTCCTCCTATTTGCGCAACTTGCAGTTCGACCTGGAAGCGCTCTCCGCTCCCGATGCCCGCATGGAATGGCCCGGCGCGGAACTTCAGGCCGAGGCCAGTCTACGTGTGCGCGGAACCTGGGAGCACCCCATCCTGCTCGGCCACATCCATATTCTTTCCGGCAATTTGAATTTCGCCGGCAACCGCTATCGCGTCTCGCGGGGAGACTTGAACTTCGCCAATCCTTTCCGTCTCGACCCCGTGCTGAATGTGGAAGCTACAACCACGATCGAGCAACACGAGATCACCTTGAATTTCAACGGACCTGCAAGCAAGCTCACTCTCGCTTATCGCTCGGATCCCCCCTTACCCACGGACGATATCATCACCTTGCTGGCCTTGGGGCAAACCACATCGGAGTCCACGGTGCGCAGCGGCGGCACCTCCGGGAGCGGCACTTCCAACGCCTCGGCCATTCTCTCGGAAGCCATCTCCAGCCAACTGGGCGGGCGGCTCGAGCGGCTGTTCGGCATCACTCGTTTTCGCGTGGATCCAGGACTCGCGGAGGTCGGCTCGACTGGATCGGAACAAAACGCGGCGGCGCGCGTCACCGTCGAGCAGCAAATCGCTCGCAATCTCACCATCACCTACGTTTCCAACGTCAGCTCCACGCAGCAGCAGGTCATTCAGGTGGAGTACAACGTGGATCGCAACGTTTCGATCGTGGGTCTACGCGACCAGAACGGTACCTTCGGCATCGACATCAAAATCAAAAAACGCTTCTAGTTTCTCCTAGAAGCGCTTTCTCCGACAAACCACGCGACAAGCCTGTTACTGCGGGCCTGTTACTGCGGGCCTGTTACTGCGGGCCTGTTACTGCGGCTTGTTACTGCGGGTCTTGTTGTTGGGCGGTCTGCGGTTGAGTTTGTTGCCCCCGCCGCTGCTGCCAGCGCCCCTGGCCCATGCCGAGACGCGCCGACTGCCCCACTCCGGGGTTTTCCCGCTTGGCTTCGGCTAAAGCCTCTCTGGCCGCTTTGCCGCTCGCCGCGCGGACCGCAGCTTGGGTTTCCCGGCCGATCTTCGGCATCTCCATGGCCACTTTCTGGCCCAGGGGCGAACCATAAAACTGCAAGAGTCCTTTGATTTCATCTTCGGTGAAGTGCTTGTCGTAAATGCTCACGAGTTCGTCGGTTACCTGATCGGCGTCAAATCTCTTCTCGTAACTGGTGGCGAAGGCATTTACAAAAGCTTGCCCTTTGTCGTTGTTGGGCACGGTCGAGAGCAGCTTTTCCCGCGCCTGCTCAATGGCGTTGTTGGCTCCGTCTGCGACCATATCGCGCGCCCCGGGAAGTTCCATGAGCGAACGAATGTCCGCCTCTTTCAGCGGATCGATGTTCGCATTCGATTGCGCGGAGGCCATGCCTGGTGCGGAAGCCGAGGCTTGCGGCGCTGCGTTCACGGAATTTTGCGACGATCCCTGAATCACAACGAAAAACGTGCCGATGTAAATGACAATCAAAGCGAGCAGGGGTTTCATGACGGCCTCCGTGGCGCCGCGTTCCTGTCCCGCGCCACGCCTCTGATTCTAGAGTGCATGACACGAGAAGCGAGCGCTTCTTGAGAGGGTCTGTGTTCCGTTCGTTCACTGTCCGAACGTCCAGTTCGAAACTAGCCAACAGAAGAACAAAGGTTAAGTTTCTGTTAGGATGCCTCGCCATGAGCGAACTCCCTTCCGAGATGGCGGTTGAAGACAGCCGGGCGGCGACCATCGTGGCTCGCGAGTCCGGCCTCGAGCGCAGCCTTAGGCCCGCGCAGCTCGCCATGCTCGGTCTCGGCAGCACCATCGGTACCGGGCTGTTTCTCGGCAGCGCCATCGCGGTAAAGCTCGCCGGCCCCGCGGTGATTCTGAGCTTTGTCGCGGGCGCGTTGATCGCCTTGCCGATGATGTGGGCCCTCGCGGAAATGGCCGCGGCGCATCCGACCGCAGGTTCTTTTGGACTCTATGCGGAGATGTATCTGCATCCATGGGCCGGATTTGCGATTCGCCTCACCTATTGGCTTTGCATGATGGTCGTGGTGGGCAGCGAAGTCGTGGCCGCATCGATCTACTGCAAGCTGTGGTCCGCGAAAACACCCGCGTGGGTTTGGATCGCTTTGTTTTCCGTGCTGATTCTTTACGTCAACACCATCCACATCGGAAACCTTGGAACCTTCGAATATTGGCTTTCGCTCGTCAAGGTTGTCACCATTCTGGCGTTTCTCGTTCTCGGCTCCGCCTGGTTGTTCGGCATCGGGTTCCCGAAAGTCGGCTTCGCCAACTACACCGCCTATGGCGGATTTCTTCCCCATGGCTGGAGCGGCGTCGGGCTGGGCGTCATCCTCGGGCTGTTCAGCTTTTTCGGAATCGAAGTCGTGGGAAGCACCGCCGGCGAGGCAGCCAATCCCAAGGAGGCAGTTCCGAAAGCATTGCGCTCGACCGTCGCCACGCTCATTCTTTTTTACGTTGCGGGACTCGCGCTGGTCGTTGGCATTGTTCCCTGGAAGCAAATCGACATGGGCGCGAGCCCCTTCGTCCGCGTGTTCCAGACCGTCGGCATTCCCGCCGCCAGCCACATCATGAATTTTGTGGTTCTGACCGCCGCCCTCTCAAGCGCCGTGGCCAATTTGTATTTCGCCGCGCGGCTGGCCTTTTCACTAGCCCGCGCCGGCTATCTCACCCGGACGCTCGGCCGGCTGAACAAAAAAGGCATGCCCATCGTCGCCGTGCTGGTTTCGGGCGCCGGCATGGTCCCGGCGATGGTCTTGTCGAAGTTCTTCCCGGATTCCCTCTTCGTTTCCATGATCGCCGTCAGCACGTTTGGCGCGCTCTTTGCCTGGCTCATGACCCTCGTCACGCACCTCGCGTTTCGCCGCCATCATCACCGCCAGGCCCGGCCGTACCTCCGGTTCGGACCCGCGGGGCCCTGGGCCTCCCTTGCCGGACTCCTCGCCGTCCTCGCCGTGATGCTTTCAACCTGGTGGGTCCCCGGCTTTCGCATCATGCTGGGTGCCGGGGTCCCCTGGCTCGCCCTCCTTACGGTGTGTTACTTTGTCTGGAGAAGGAATTATCCCCGCACCCCCGGCCTTGGAGAATAGCCTGGTGGATCCACTTCTCAAATGGCGCGCCGAGTTTCCGATTCTCGAGCGCACCACTTACCTGATCAGCAATTCGCTCGGGGCCATGCCGCGCGGCGTTTACCAAAGCATGAGCGCCTATGCGGATTCCTGGGCCGGGCGCGGCGTGCGCGCCTGGGAAGAAGGCTGGTGGGAAATGGCCGTCGGCATCGGCGACCAAATCGCCCCGCTCGTGGGCGCCAAGACCGGGGAGATTTCTCTGCATCAAAACGTCACGCTGACCGAAGCCGTGATTTCTTCCTGCTTTGACTTTCGCGGTCCGCGCAACAAAATCGTGATGGTCGATCTCGAGTTTCCTTCGATCCAATACTTCTACCACGAGCAGCGCCGCCTTGGTGCGCGTGTGGAAGTCGTGCCTTCGGAAAACCCCGTCCGTTTTGACTTGGAAAAGTTCCTTGCCGCCATCGACGAAACGACCCTGCTCGTTCCGATTTCGCTCGTCCTGTTTCGCAGCTCTTTCATTGTGAATGCCCGCGCCATCATCGAGCGGGCCCACCGCGTCGGTGCCCACGTTGTTCTCGACGCCTTCCAGGCCGCGGGAACGATTCCCGTCGATGTTCGCTCCCTCGGCGCCGATTTTGCCGTTGGCGGCGTGCTTAAGTGGCTGTGCGGCGGCCCTGGAGTTGCTTACCTGTATGTCCGTGAAGATTTGCGCGCCAAGCTTAAGCCCTCACTCACGGGATGGATCGCCCATCGCCGCCCGTTTGCCTTTGAAACCGGCGCCATCGATCCGCGCGACGATTCCTATCGCTATCTGAACGGCACCCCGCACATCCCGGCGCTCTTCGCTTGCCGCCCCGGCCTGGACATTCTCAAGCAAATCGGCATTGCTCCCATTCGCGAGAAGTCCGTCCGCATGACCACGCGTTTGATCGAAGGCGCGAAGTCCCGCGGTTGGCAAGTCAACACGCCGGAAAACCCCGACGAGCGCGCGGGAACCGTCTCGGTCGAATGTCCGCACGCCTACGAAGTTTGCCGCGAACTTCTCGCCCGCGAAATCCTCGTCGACTACCGGCCCAAAGCTGGCGTGCGCCTCTCGCCCCATTTTTACAATCGCGAAGACGAATGCGACTTCACCCTCGCCGAGATGGAAGAAATCCTGAAAACCGGGGCCTGGGAAAAGCACGCCGCGGCAGTCACACATGTTTGAAATCAAAGACGACACGTGGCAACGCGCGGAAATGGTCGAAAAGCAGCTGCGCCGGCGCGGGATCCGCGACCCCGCCGTCCTCGCCGCGATGCTTGCGGTACCGCGCCACGAATTTGTCCCGGGGGAATTCCGTGCGCGCGCCTACGACGACGTGCCTTTGCCTATCGGCGGCGGTCAAACCATTTCACAGCCTTATATCGTAGCCGCCATGACCCTTGCTCTGCGGCCTCAGACCTCCGATAGG
>Ga0209350_1000013_pt1 | contig 134997 bp, 107 predicted proteins | sample GraSoi013_2_20cm_2_FD_185822 | JGI IMG/M metagenome (GOLD analysis project Ga0209350, IMG submission 185822) | Grasslands soil microbial communities from the Angelo Coastal Reserve, California, USA - Sample 09_27_2013_2_20cm (SPAdes) (version 2) | ecosystem: Environmental > Terrestrial > Soil...
ACCGTCTGTCATCCCTATCCCCTGCGCCGCATGGGCGTTATCACCTAAGGCAAGAGCCGGATGCGGGAAACCCGCCTGTCCGGATCCGTGGAGGGGGTTGTGAGCAATCATGATCCCTACTCCGACTGTGCTGGTTGGCAAATAGAGAAGAGACAGGAAACTGGAGGCTTGCTCCTCTCGATCCGACTTTTTCGCCCATCTTTTTAGCTCTGTGGCACGGCGGCCTTGGCTTCCGCAAGCGTGACGCGCCGCTTCTCCCGATAGGCAATATTCGCCATGTGTGCGGCGATTGCCGAGCGGTAGCCAATGTCCACGCTTGCATTCGGTGTCTGGCGGCAGCAGATACAATCGATCCAGTTGGCCATGTGGTTCTGGTTTTTCGATGCGCCGGTAAGCACGATTCCTTCAGGCCGATTGACCTTCTCCGGGCAGTAGCGAATGGTTTCCGGGGACCTACCGGTGACCATGTCGGTCGCCCCGGAAACATGTTCGATGGTGCCGTCGCTGCCGAGCAGACGCTCGCCTAATCCGTAGTGGCTATTGTTGAAAGTCGATTGCCAGGTGACCACCACGTCCTCGGGAAATTCCAGCGTCACCACGATGGTGTCCGGCACTTCGCGTCCGTCTTTTTCGGAGAAGATGCCGCCGCTCATGCACGCCGCGCTCGGCTCGGGCAAATCCAGGGCCGTCTGGATCCAGGCGATCTGGTGCACCATGTTTTCGGTGATGTTCCCGCCGGAAAATTCCCAGAACAGGCGCCAGTTAATGAATTTGTATGGATCGAAACCGTGGTCGGGCCGGCCGTCGAGAAAGGCTTTCCAGTCGACGTTCTGCGCCGTGCAATCGGAGGGCACCGGGCGCACCCACTGACCTTTCCCATGCGCTGTGTTGCGGCTCATCCAGGACTCCACCTGAGTGATTCTTCCGGCCAAGCCGTCCTTAATCCACTTGCGCGTATCCGCAAGCGAACCGGAACTTTCGCGCTGCAGCCCGATTTGCACCACGCGATCGGATTTCTTCGCAGTAGCGAGGCACTCTTCGGCTTCGGGAATGGACCAGGTCATCGTTTTTTCGCAATAAAGATGTTTCCCGGCCTTGATCGTGTCGACAAAATGCCGCGCGTGGATGTGCAGCGGGCTGGCAACAATGACGCCGTCGATGTCTTTCATGTCCAGCAAACGCCGGTGATCGTCCATCGTCTGAATGCCGGGCGCCATCTGCTTGGCAGCTTCGCGCCGCCGCGTGTAAACGTCGGCAATGGCCACCAATTGCGCGTTCGGCACTTGCAGAACCTGTTTGAGCAGGTCCTCTCCGCGGTCGCCTACTCCGATCATTCCCACGCGGACGCGGTCGTTCGAGCCCAGCACCGACGGAGGCGGGTAAGCCGCCAGAGCGGCCGCGCCGATGGCCGCCTGCTTTAAGAATTCACGTCTTGTGTTCGCTGCCATATCCATATCCTCCAGAAAATGAATCTATAGAAAACCGTCAAGAGTGTTTCTGGCGCGTGCTACCGGCTTCAAGATACTCGGTCATGACGCGGGCAAAGTCGGCGATGGCCACCTCCGGCTCTGCGATTTCCGGATGCCAGGCCTTTTCCCATTCGAAAGAGTAGTAGCCGGTGTATCCCGCCGCAACGAGCAGCTCCACCTGGCGTTTCACGGGCACGTTGCCGCGCCCGGTGAGCACGTAATGATCCTGTCCGTTCTCCGCGCGCGAGTCCTTCAGGTGCGTGTGGCGGATGTACTTGCCAAGCTGGCTTACGGTGATGGCCGGCTCTTCCTTGCCCTCGACGAAGGTGTTGTGCGCATCCCAGAGCAAGGCTACATGCGGCGAGGCGGCCTTCTCGAGGATTTCTCGCAGAATCGCGGAATTCGTAAAATCACCGTGAGATTCTAGGATGACAGTCACGTTTTTGGGTCCGGCGTAGTCTCCCAATTCGCGCAGAGAAGCGGCAATATGCTCGACTGCCGCGGCTTGCGGTCCAACCAGCTTGTTGCCGAAAACTCGAACGTAAGGAGCGCCGAGCCGCAATGCCAGGTCAATGAAGCGCCGCGCATCGGCAAGCTGCTTCTCGTGTTCCTGGCCGGTGTCGTGCATGTTGGCAGAACTGCTCACGCAAGAAATGCGCAGCCCGCGGCTAGCGACGTCCTTCTTGGATTGTTCGATCTGCCCGTCTGCAAATTCGGGGCGCGAAGGCAGGTCCATCGTTCCTTCGAGCCCGCGCAGCTCGACCGCGGCAAAACCATTCTGCTCGGCGAAATCGAGGATTTTGAGCCAACTCCACGTCGGGCATCCTAAAGTCGAAAAGCCAATCGGCAAACGCCCGCTTGCAGCGCGGGCAAATTCCGGCAGCATCGCCAAGAAAATGGCCAGGCGCTCAAGAAAATCCCGTCTTGCTAAGGGAGTCGCAGACATGGGCGTAAGCGGAACAACATCCATCAATTTCGAAGCTCGATCTCTAGTCGGGCGAACCGAGTCCCGGCAATTAAGCGGCTAGCGCGCCAGCCTCCAGCAGCTCTTTCTTCATCCCCGCCCAGCTCTGACGCGTCGATTCTTCGGGAGTGCCCGCGCCACGCCAATGGGTTTCTAGGCTGACGGCGAAGTGGTACCCGTCGCGCTTCAAGGCCTTGAATTGGCCTGTCCAATCGATGATGCCTCCGCCCATCGGTGCCCAGCTATACTTGCCATCCGGCTTTTTCACCGCATCCTTGCAATGACAGTGACCAATGCGGTCTTTTGGCAAGAGGCCATAGCCATCGGGATAGGGTGTCTCGCCGCGCTCCGATGCATTTCCAGGATCCCAGTTCAACATTAAGTGGGGAGACTGCACGGCGCTAAGAACTTTTGCTGCTTCCGCACCTGTGGCCGTGTTGCACGAAGGCTCATTTTCCAGTACGAGGAGGGCGCCCTTTTGGCCGGCCTTGCCTGCGGCGTCCAGCAACTTCTCATTCATGGCCGCACGATACGGCGCTTGATCGTCGAGCCGCCAAAAGTCGAAGCAACGCACGCGGTCCGTGTTGAAGGCCTTGGCAAGCTCAATGCTGCGCTCAAGGACTTCATCTTGCTGTTCGAACGTGAAATCAGCGTTGAACTGGTCGCGCTTGGGGCTGAATTTCGACTGAGGCGCGCCCTTCCAGTCCACTTTGAAGAGTGGGCTGGCAATGTCCGTCACCCGCAGCTTGTACTTTTCCAGAATCCGCCGGGCTTCTTCAATCTCTTTCGAATCCAGTTTGAGCAGGTTCTTGTTCCACATGCCGCGCAATTCGATCCAGTCCATGCCGAACTCTTTGGAGGCGATTTCGCAAGCACGGCCGAAATCCTGCGTGATTTCATCGTTGATGACGGCAACCCGGAACGGCGAATTCATACCGTTACTCCGAGTTTTTCTTCGAGATATTTCTTGCTGATGGCTCCGGACTCCTTCGGAGTGCGCGCCTTGTCCGGCACAACATCCAGTTCGACAATAGCCCAGCCGCGGAAATTCACTTTGTGCAAGGCAGCAAACGCCGCAGGAAGATCCACGCGCCCCCTGCCCAATTCAACAAAGCGGAAAGGACGTTTCGCGTTCGCGCCGCTTGGCGCGGGTTCCACATCCTTGATGTGCAAGAAGAGCAGCCTGTCGCCGTACTTTTCGATGGCCTTGGCCGGATCTCCGCCGCCCTGGAAGTAATGCGCCACGTCCAGTTCCAGCTTGGCGAAGCGTGGATCCATGGCCTGCAGGATTTGATCCACTTCTTCAGGGCGCTCGCCGAGTGAGCCCATGTGGTTGTGATATCCAAGCGAAACTCCCAAATCAGCGGTGCGCTTCCCGATTTCGGTTACTAGCTTGCCCAACCGCGCATAGTCTGCTGACGTGATGGTGCGGTCTTTCGGACGATCATCGGTGACCTGTAGGTAAAGTCCCCCGACATCCTTCACGAACTTTGCATGGGCCGTGTGCTTGGCGATTTCTTCCGTCTCAGCGGCGGGATCAATGCGCACGCCGCCGCTCGAAAGCGCGACCATTTTGAGTTGATGCTTCTCGAGCAAATCGCGCAGCTCTGTCGCGCTGGCAAATTCTTTCAGGACGTTGGAGCGCAACTGAATCCCAGGAAATCCTAGCGCGGCAATGTCCTCAATGGCCTGGCGGTCATTGCCATCCCAGGTGATGGATGCGTAGCCGAAATGAATCTCGGCGGGCCCCGGCGAAATCGGCGTATCGAAGTACGACAAGTCCATCGGGGGGTAAAGAAGATCGGCCGCGCAAAGTTTCTTGAATGGGAAAGCGGTCGCCGCAGCGGCCCCCGTCACCGCACCTATGCCCAGCAGAAATTCACGTCGCGGGACTCGATACTGCATCACTACATCTCCTCAGATATTGTTACAACATTTTGGTAAGGCTTGGCTAGCGCCGTGCAAAGCCTCTCATGAACTAGAACGTTAATTTGGCGCCAAGTTGAAGTGTGCGGCCGCCGGAAGCGTTGTTGATGTGGCCGAAAGGGCTGGTGGGATTGGGGTTATAGGTCGTACCGTTGGAGGTGCCGCCGTTTGACGTGAAAAAGAATTGCGGCGTGTTGGTGACGCCGAATGCTTCGAGCCGCATTTCCATGTTGTAGCGCTCCGTGAAACGGATCGATTTGGAAAGGGTGGCATCAAGGTTGAAGAAATTGGGGCCGCTCAAGTAGTTGCGGCCGACGTTGCCAAAGGCGCCCGCAGCAGTGGGAGCCGCGAAGCTCGTTGTCGAGAACCAAGGGTTGTTGGGCCCGATGCCATGAAGAATCTTTACGGGGGCAACGAGATCCGGCGTTTGCGTGTTACCCGGCGCGTTGAGCGAAGTGCCACTGGACGTGAAGGCCATAGGTAGGCCGGACATGATAGTCATAAACGTCGAAATCCGCCATCCGCCGACAACCGCGGAAGCGGGCCCGGACGAGGCCCAGCGCTTGCCGTGGCCGAGCGGGAAATCGTACACAAAGCTTTGGACGAAGGTTTGTGTGCGATCGAAATCGTTTCGGGCGTAGTTTCTACGCTGGTTGATGTAGAAGAATAGGTTACCATCGTCACCGGTTTGGAACCCCATTCCTTTGCCGAACGTATAGGCAGTCGTAGTGGCCAAACCGCCGGTAAATTGGCGGTCGAATTTGACCTGCAAAGCATGATAGCGGGAAGAGTATCCGGCGAAGAGCAGGTTCGTACTGGCGGTCCGGCCGAACGTCGCCTCGGGAAGTCCTGCATTGCCGACGCCGGCAATCGTCGCGGCGTTCAGATTGTAGTTCACGACAGTGTCCACGCTGTGATTGCCAACGTAGGCTACATCGAGAACGAACTTTCCCGGGAGTGACTGCTGAATCGCGAAGTTCCAGGATTCCACGTAGGGGTTTTTGAAATTCTGATTCACCACAAAGAGGTTGGAGTTCTTGAGCACCACTGCCGCAGCGGCACTGCTCGCGCTCGTGACGATACCATCCGGCGGAACTACGGGCTGGATGATGGCGGGAAAACCATTCTCGAAAGTTGCCGGAGTTACGCCATCAGCAAGTACTGCGGGGCCAAAACTGGCGACTGCGGGATTGAAGGCATTGTTCGAGCGGACCGGAAAATTGTAGGCGTAGCTGTTGTCTGGGAAGGGCGTGAAGCTGATGCCGAAACCGGCGCGGATAACGGTTGAATTCTTCAAGCGATAGGCCAAGCCGATGCGTGGCGCAAAGTACTTGTAATGCGTGGTGATTCCAAGATTGTTGGGAATGCTGCCGTACCCGCTGACGCGAAGCGTGTTGTTGCTCGGATCGTAGTTCGAGAAACCGCCTTTTTGGACAGGCGTGGCAGGGGGATAAAACTCCCAACGCAGGCCGATGTCGGCGGTAAGCTTCGGAGTGACGAGCCATTTGTCCTCAACGAAGGAGAAGAATTGCCAGGCGCGGTAGTTGGGGAAGAAGGTCGCGAGGTCACGGCCCGCCTGGCCCGGAACGTCGAAGAGGAAGCTGGCAAAGTTATTGAAAAAGCTGGTCTTTGACGCGCCGGCGCCAGTGTTCAGTGCCGTCTGACCGTCGTTAAATGTGTAAACACCCCGCGGGCTGAAGGTCTGTTCTTGGAGCAAAGCGTCACGGACGCGGCGGAGGTCCGCACCGAACTTCACCGTGTGATTGCCCATGATTTTGGTCCACGTGTTTGCGAAGTCGATGTTGGTTTCCGAGCGAATCCAGGGCAAGCTCGCGGAGAATCCGATGATGGGATTCGAAAGAACGCCGCCGTTGATTTGGATGCCGACGATTCCGCTGGTGATTGTCTTGTCGAGGTTAACGCCAGGAATGCCAAGCGTTTCTGAGGTATTGGTACCGTAATCGGAGTTGTGAGCTTCATTGTGATACCAGCTCGCACCAACGCGGAACTCGGCAACCAAAGTATTCGAGAAAAAGCGATTGTAGTTGATACCTGTACTGTAAGTGTTCTGAAGCCCGCTCCCTTCAAAGTTGTTTTGTGCGGGGCCGCCGGCGAGCCCGAAAATCGGCGCCTGAAAAATGGAAGGCCGTTGATAGCTGAAACGGCCGCTTAAGCGGTCCTTCTCGGTAAGATTGGCATCGACCTTTGCGTCCACGAAGTCGGTGTCTTTGTGGAAGGGGAGCAACGCGAAATAGTTGTTTGACGTTCCAGGAAGATTCGGGGCGGGCAGCAATGCCATTAGTTTTGCAGAAATGGGGTCAATCATGGCCGAGGGAATAATGTTCGGGCAGCCAGCAGGGTTAGTGCATGCGGGATTGTAAGCATCCACAGGCCCGCTGGGGCCGGGAACAGTCGGTCCCGGCGACGAAGAGGCAACAATCTGCTGGCGGAGCGTGCCGTCGGAGTTGCCGCTGAAGGGATTGTAGATCGTAGTTGTAGAGGCACTCAGGTCGCCGGAGCGAATAGCCTTTGTGGGGATGCTGATCCGGTTGGTATTGGCCTCATGGTCAAAAACTTTGAGATAGTCGGCAAAGAAAAAGAGCTTGTTTTTCTTGATGGGTCCGCCGAAGTTTCCGCCGAAATAGTTATAAGCGAGGTGGCCGACGGAAGGATCGAAGAAGTTGCGCGCGTTGAAATAACTGTTGCGGATGAATTCGTAGGCGGCGCCGTGGAAAGTATTGGTGCCTGACTTCAGGATGACATTCGTGACCGCGCCGCTCGCCCGCCCCAATTCCGCATCGTAATTGCTTGTCGATACGTCTACGGTCTGAATGGCTTCTAGCGGCGGTATTAGGATCTGCAGAAGACCGGTGCGTTCGTTGTCGTCGATACCCTCGATCTGATAGTTATTTCCTTCGCGCAACTGGCCGTTCACCTCGGTCTGGAGCGAGTTGCTCGCGTTGAAGAACTGTGAGTGCTGGAAAGTGGCCCGAGTTGTGCCGGGAACCAGGTTCAACAGGTTTTGAAAATTACGATTGGTTCCGAGGGGCATGTTCTCTGTTAGCACGGTTTCAAGCTTCCGCCCTGTGTCCGCTCGCTCGGTCTGCAGGATGGGGGATTCCGCTTGCACCGTGATGGTGTCGGTCACATTTCCAGGTTGCAGGACTAGGTCCACGCGCTCGGTCGTGTTCACGATCACATCGATACCCGTTCTCGACGCTCGCTTGAATCCCGATTGTTCCGCAGTGATTGCATAGGTACCCGGCGGCAGGTCAGGAAATACATAGTTGCCGCTATCGTTGGTTTGCGACGTATGGCTTATCCCCGTGTTCGTTTCGGCGAGGGTCACTTTCGCGTTGGCAACCGCGGCACCGGACGAGTCGGTCACGGATCCAAGCAAAGTTGCATTGACTGCTTGACCCATAAGCGGCGCAGAAAACAGAGCGGAAAATACAACGAGGAATGTCCCAAGCGGGATGGCCAAACTCAGCAGCCACGGTTTGACGTGGCCGCATTTTGTAATGGCTTGGAACCTGTGGTTCTCCAGGCGGGGTTCCCTCGGGTTTTTCCTTGATGAAAGAGAAATACCTGGAAATTTGCTCATGATTCGTAACCCTCACGCACTTCGAAAACTTCGCGTCTGATGCTGGAAGAGCACACGAGATCTCTGGAACTGGTTCCACAACTTACTCGGCGAAAAGCCCCATGTCAAGCGAGAAGTTTTGCAAAGGAAATCCCTTTCATCGATCTTTTTGCACCTGCGAAGGCAGGGATGACGGCGGCCTCTGAAAGAGAGCACACGCCTTAGCGGGCTTACTTTCCTCCTCGCAAGATCGGTTTCTTGCACCGGCCTTTTCCTCGCCGGGTACACTTCTTAAAGCTGCGGGAAGCAGTGTCACGTCGATTGGGTCTACAAGGTCTCGCTGGCTTCATTAGGCTACTTGGCACATTCTAAGACACTTACCGCGATATCGGCCGCCCGATATTCGTTTTACTTGAGAGCCCTCTGCTCCGACAGATTTTCCTATTGAATGAGCCGCAAATCGTGGGTGTGGTGGCCTGGGGAACTTAAGGATTGCGGGCTGACCTTTCTCGCACCGCAACGTCGAGCTGCTGTGCTAGACTCGTTCACGACGGAAACACCCCGGGACCACGAAGTCGAGGGAAGATGCGAAGGCCGCAAAAAGCCCACAATGGTGTGGAAGCAGTTCCAAAGAAAACGACCATTCGTGATGTGGCGCGAGCCGCAAGTGTGGGCATTGGAACGATTTCCCGCGTGCTCAATTCCAGCTCTCAGGTGAGCCGGCAAACCCGGGCGCGCGTGCTGGAAGCCATCCGCCGACTGGGATTCCGGCCCAACGCCCAAGCTCGCCGCATTCTCAAGCGCCGGTCAGAGATCGTCTGCTTCCTTTTGAGCAACCGCGACTTTCTTCACCCCTTTCACGCGCACATTTTACAAGGCGTCGAGTCTTATGCCAGCAGTTTGCAGCATCACGTTCTGTTTGCGGTGCTGCATTATTCCCCGCGAACCCCGCCTGAGAAGATCGACCTGCCTCCCGTACTGCAGGAACATGGTCTGATTGACGGAGTTATCCTGGCGGGCACCATTTATCCGAACCTGCTCCGCAGGATCGAAGCCATCCACATGCCCTTTGTGGCTTTCAGCAACAACGTGGTTGGATTGGATGGCGAGCAGCGCTACGACCAAGTGGGCTTCGACGACTTCAACGGGGCACTCCAGGCCACGCGCTACCTCATCGCACAAGGTCACCGGCTCATTGATTTTGCCGGCGATATGTCCTACCCGTGGATCCAGCGCCGATTCGATGGTTACCGTCAGGCCATGCGTGAGAAGAAGCTGAAACCAGTTTCAATCCAGCCGCAAAATTTCGACAGTTTTGTGAACTTCGGCCAGAAAAGCGCAGGTCGAATTTTGGCTCGGCCCTCGCGCCCCACGGCAGTCGTGGCCGGCAACGATGAAACGGCGTACGGCCTTTGGCTCTCTTTGCGGCGGCATGGCGTGAAAGTGCCGGATGAAATCAGCCTGGTCGGCTTCGACGACCGCGAGGAAGCCGTGCTGATGGATCCGCCACTCTCCACGGTTCGCGTTTACAAGGAAGAGATCGGCGAAACCTGCATGAAGATGCTTATCGAGCGGCTGCATCATCCGCAAATGGCCTTTAGCCAGCGAATCCTGCCCACTGAATTTGTAGTTCGTGAAACCGTTCGCAAACTCTAGAAAGAAACTGGCTCTCGGAACGAGGAGTGACCGAGGTTCCTTTCACACTCTGGCAGTTCTTTGCGGAGCGCCTGCGGCGCGATAGATGGCTTCGACCAGGGCAAGGCTGCGCCGTCCTTCGCGTCCGTCGCAAGCGGGGAGAGTGTTTTTCTGTATGGCGGAAAGAAAGTCTTCGATGACTGCCTGGTGACCGCGAAAATCGCTGACTGTAGCGGAAGAAGCGCTTTGATTTTCGTCCCGCGGAGCCATTCTTGCGCCTTCGTCCGGTGCTTTCCGGAGATCGGCGGCGATGATCTGGTCGTGTTCGAGGATAACTGTCCCCTCGGTACCGGAAATCTCGACGCGGCGCGGATAGCCCGGATAAGCCGCGGTGGTCGAATGAAATAAGCCGAGCGTACCGCTCGAGAATTCGAGAATCGCCGTCGCAGTGTCTTCGGCTTCGATCGAATGCAGCTCCGTGGCCGTTTGCGCCTGCACGCGAGAAACCTCTCCTAGCAGCCAGAGCAGCAGGTCGATCGTATGGATGCCCTGGTTGATCAGGGCACCTCCGCCATCGAGCTCGAGGGTGCCGCGCCAGCGGGAGTTTCGGTAGTATTCCGGCGGCCGATACCACTTCACGCGAGCGTCCGCCAGCAGGGGTTTGCCGAGCACGCCGTGATCGATCCAGTCTTTCCATTGGCGGATATGAGGTTTCATGCGGTCCTGAAAGATCACGCCGAGTTTGACGCGAGCCCGGTCCGCCACTTCGATGAGTTCGTCGGCGCGGCGAGTGCTGATATCGATAGGCTTTTCCGTTAGAACGTGGAGACCTTGCTCTGCGGCGGCGATGCCCTGTCGAGCGTGAAGGCCCGAGGGGCTGCCGATGATCACCAGGTCCATCGGCCGGTGTGTCAGAAAAGCGGAGAAATCTTCAAATGGCGTTCCGCCGTGGTCGCGACAGAGCCGCCGCACTTTTTCAAAATTCGTACCGTAGACCGCGGCAATTTCGACCCGAGAGATGGCACGCGCGGCACGCGCATGGGTGTCGGAGATGTTGCCGCCGCCAATCAAGCCGACGTGAAACGTCATGGGAATGAAGGCATTAAAGCATTACCGATACGCCGCGACAAAGGCTTTGTAGGCCGCCTCGATGCTTTCCGGTGAGGCCATTCCCGAAGTGATCAGGATGCGGTAGCGGAACATAACAGTCTGGTGCGGGGCTAAGGTAAGGTTCAACTCTTCCTTGCCATTGCTGAAAACCTTTTCGCCGAGCGGGTTGGCGGCGAAAAGCCCGTAACCCCGCGCGTGCCAATACGTCGGGAAGCCCGGATTCGCGGGATGATCCAGAATCGTAATCGTGACCGGCTCATCGCCGATCTTTCCGCTCAGATTGCACCAGCGGCCGCGCGTACCCCAGGCGGCTTCGCCTTTTTTGCCTTCGCTGGTCAGATAGACTCCGTTCACGCCGGTGTTGTCGAGCTTCGCCACGGTAGTAGCTCGCCCGCTCGCGTCGGTGAAAACTTCCGCTTTGTCCGAGGGCATTTCCAGGGCACGCACGACGCGCAGGCCGAGCATCCCGTCCTTCGCATCAGCAAAGACTACCTTTTCGTCCTGTGCGCGCAAAGTCGTGATGCGGTCCACGCTTCGGAAATCCGGCCCACCGCGAAACACAAAGCGCGTATGTTCCTGCAACAACACCTTGCTGCTCGACGTCAGCCAATCAGCGTCTACTTCCAGCTTGCCCTCCTCCGGGCCGCCTTCTGCTGCGACGATTGACCGGTGTCGGATGGTGCCCATCTTCGGTGCATCCTGCGGTTTGATCGCTTCGGAATTGTTCCAGAAATCAATTCCATTGACGTTCTCGTAGTTGAGCCACATGCCCACGTGATGCGGATGATCGACACGTTCGTCCGGGCGCGGCTCGAGCGGATAGCCGCGAGTGATGATCGTGCCGTTGGCCGTGCGCAGCGGATAAAGCACGGGCTTCGCCAGCCTGTCGGGCCAGATGTAGGACGTGAACGGCTGGCCGTCGATGGAAACGTCGACGCGGCGGGCTTCCTCGTGAACGGTAACGGAGATGCGGTCACGCGGATGTGGCCCGGCAGAACCAAGCAACGCCGACAACAGCGCTAAGCTTGAAACGATCGGTCCTCCGACAAGGCGAAAGTGCATAGGGTGCCGCAATCTCCCGCGCCTCAGACTTCTTCCGGCACGACATAGGGCGCACGATAACTTCCCCGCAGCATACGATTTGCTTCCTCATCTTCAATGACGCACTCCTTCTCAGGATCGAAGCGCAGCGCGCGGCCCAGCCGGTACGAAGCGTTCGCCAAGTGCACCAGCGTCGTCGAGATATGCGCTTCCTCGATCGGCGAATGAATATCCTCGGCACGGCGGCTGCGAACGCAATCAACGAAGTTCGCGTAGTGATCGCCCGACCCTTTGCCGGACGGCCCGGGTTCCGCCTGATCCGTAATCCAAGTCTTGTAAGAATCGTATCCATCGGCGGCGAGATAGCCGTTCGATCCGTAAAAAATATTTCCGATGGTGTTGGTCTTTGCGTCCTTGGGCCCCAAGGACTGTTGCTTGTCGTCATTCTTCTTGTTTGCGTTGTTGGCGGCAACATTCAGCCCCGCGGCGGGCACACCCCCGGCCCCATAAGCGCCGGTGCCGATCTCCGCTTCGTGATTGGTGATCCAGTGTCGGACTTCGAGCTCCATCATCTTGCGCTTCCCACCGCCTTCGAAACAGAACGTAGCGTGCAGCGTATTGGGCGTTTCCTGGTCGTCCTGAAACATGAAATGTCCACCCATGGCGGACACATGCACCGGGAACCCCACTCCCAACCCCCACCGTGCGATGTCAATTTCGTGGATGGCTTGATTGCCGACTTCGCCGTTTCCCGTGTCCCAGATCCAATGCCAGTTGTAGTGAAAGCGATTCCGGGTAAACGGCTTCAGCGGCGCCGGGCCAGTCCACAAGTCGTAATGCACGCCTGCCGGAACGGGTTCTTCCGGAGCATGCCCAATCGACGGCCGCCACTTATAGCAAAGCGCTCGCGCCAGATAGACATTGCCGATCGTCCCGTCGCTCAAATGACGAACGGCTTCGATCATCCCGGGATTCGATCGCGATTGGCTTCCATGCTGGCAAATCCGGTTGTACTTCTTCACCGCGCGCACCAATTGTCGTCCTTCAAACCAATTGTGCGAGCACGGCTTTTCCACATAGACGTCTTTCCCGGCCTGGCACGCCCAGATCGCCATCAGCGAGTGCCAATGATTGGGAGTGGCGATGGAGATGGCATCGATGTCCTTGTCCTCGAGCACCTTGCGAACGTCCACGTAGGACTTAGGCTTTGGCAGCCCCAGTTTCTCCACGTTCGCCAAGCGCTGGTTCAATACGTTTTCGTCCACGTCGCAGAGAGCGGCAATCTCTGCGTTTGGCACGCGCGAGAAGCCGCGGATGTGATCATGGCCGCGGCCACGCACTCCGCAGATGGCCACGCGGACGCGGTCGCTCGCTCCCAGAATGCGCGAGTAGCTTGGCGCCGCGGACGCTAGCGCCGTGCCAGCCATACCGGCTCCTGTAATTTTAAGAAAGTCTCGACGGGAAGCTTTTGAAGCGCACATAACACCCTCCAAGAAACTCAAATGGGGACCGGGGCATTTCGGCACGGCGTCCTTCTCGCAGCGGCTAGAGTCTGGTAGAAGGAAACCGGCAAAGCCACTGTTTCCTCCGGGTGCCAATGGTAATCCAAGTTTGGGAAATGTGAGCATTGAAACTTCTTAAAGAGATTGTTTAGGCTGGATAATGGAGCAACCACGGAAATACCTAACCGAACGTTAAGCACGGCTGAATGCAGATTTCAGTTTTTTGCATTTGACACCCTTCCTGACGCCTTCTATATTCCCCTTCGCTTGGCAGCCTTGCACACCTGACGGCCGGCATTCCGGGCAACGGTTCCTGTCGGCGTCACGGTGATTTTTTGTTTTCGGCAAGGCAGAAAAGAAACAGAACATTCTGGACACAGCGCATACCCCGATGGCAGCCACTTCTGTTAAATCGCCAAACCGCAAGGAAGTTCCCTCTTCCGCTCGCCGGATAAAGCCGGCCGAGATCGCGGATGAAGCGCTGGACGTCCTGGCATCCACGCAGGTCATTGATATTCACACCCATTTGTATTCTCCCGCCTTCGGCAGGATCGGCTTGTGGGGAATCGATGAACTTCTGACTTATCACTATCTGGAAGCCGAATTTTTCCGCTCCTCCGATACGACGCCCGAGGAATATTGGAAACTCTCGAAAATCGAACGCGCTGACGCCATCTGGAAGGCCTTGTTCGTCGAAAACAGCCCGGTTTCCGAATCCACGCGAGGTGTCATTGCGGTCTTGAGCGCTTTTGGGCTGCCGACCGAAGCCTCAGGGTTGCAAGAGGCGCGGCGGTTCTTCGCGGCGCAATCGATCGAGACGCACATCCGAAAAGTGTTGCAAATAGCCGGCATAAGCGATGTGGTGATGACCAATGATCCGCTCGACCCCGAGGAGCGCGCCGTTTGGATGGGCGGAGGACAGAATCACCCTCAGTTTCACGCGGTTCTGCGGCTGGACCGCATCCTGTGGGGCTGGCCGCAGCACTGGCAGCAGTTGGCCAGCGAAGGCTATGCCGTAGACGAGCACGGCTCCGGAAAATCGGTTTCCGAAGTCCGCCGGTTCCTCGCCGACTGGCACAAGCGCATGCGCCCGCTCTACATGGCCGTGTCGCTGGCCGACACGTTTCAATTCCCGGACGAGAGCGTCACCGGCCAATTGTTGAGCGAGGCGGTATTACCGTCCTGCCGCGAATTGGGCCTGCCGATGTCGCTGATGATCGGCGTGCGGCGGCAAGTCAATCCGAGATTACGCCTTGCCGGCGACGCCGTGGGGAAAGCGGACCTGCGCGCGGTTGAAAACCTTTGCCGCAGCTTTCCTGATAACCGGTTTCTCGTAAGCGTGCTCAGCCGCGAAAACCAGCACGAGCTCGCCGTCTATGCCCGCAAGTTTAATAACCTGATGCCATTCGGATGTTGGTGGTTCCTCAACAATCCCTCCATCGTCGAGGAAGTCACGCGGGAGCGCATGGAACTTCTCGGAACAAGCTTTATTCCGCAGCATTCCGACGCGCGGGTGCTCGAGCAGGTCATCTACAAGTGGCAGAACACGCGGCGCACCCTTGCGCCGATCCTCGCGAATGCTTATCAGTTGCTGCACGCCGACGGCGCGGAAATCACCCGGCAAAAGATCCAGCGCGATGTGAACCGGCTCTTCCGCGCCAATTTCGAGAAGTGGACGGGACCGCTCCGCGCATGAGGGTTTCAAGACGCAAGGCCGCGACGGACACTAACTTTTGCCCGCGGCTTTCGGCAGGACCTGCGGACGGGAGCTTCGCTCTTGCTCCGTAAGCACCTCCCGGAGAAAGTTGGCGATGGCCTCGGTTAGCTTGCGCGGACTCTCGGTCGCAGCCATCGCCAGCGCCAGGTTTCTTGTGAGCCGATGGCCTTCGACCCGAAACTTTTGAAAGAAATGCGACCGGCCCCGCAAGGCATGTTCCGGGAGGATGGAATAGCCGAAGCCGGACTCCACGAGCCGTTTGATGGCTTCCGTGTCGTCCGCTTCCATGCGAACGTTTGGCTGTACGCCGATTTCCTTGAAGATTCCATCGATGGCACGCCGCACATTGCTTCGTTTGGGATAAAGTAGAAACGGCACATTCATGAGCTCGGCGGGCCGCAGTGTGCCGATATGGCTGCTGGCGGTTTTCTTGAGCGATGGGCGCACGACGAGCAGCTCCTCGTCGAACAGGGGAATGATCTGGAGATTGTCTTCCGGGACGGGCAGCGTAATAAGCGCCAGGTCAAACCGCCGTTCGTGCAAACCGGCAACCATCTCTTCCGTTACCCCGACGGTAACGCGGATCTCGGCATGAGGGAACCGGCTGCGCAATTGCCGGAGAGGCCGGCCGAGTTGGTAGATGAGCGTGGTGACGCCGGTCGCGAAATGAAAAGGACGCGTGTCCTTGGTGATGTCATTCTGAAATTCCTGCTGGATGTGGCCCATCAGCCTGACGAGTTCCCTGGCACGTTCCGCGAGGCGCGAAGCGGCGGGCGTGGGAATCAGGTGCTTTCCCCGGCGCACGAAAAGCTCGGTGTGGAGCTCTTCGGCGAGGTTGTGAAGCTGGAGACTTACGGCGCCCGGAGATAAGTGAACTTTCTCCGCTGCCCGCGTCATGCTGGGTGAGTCCATCACCGCGAGGAAGAGTTCAAGTTGATGGACATCCATTGGCACTCTCCGAAAATGGCCCGCCGGTAGAGACGCGGGGGCCGTGCCCGGATTCAAAAAAGCAGCAAGCGAAAGCAAGCCGTCCGCGCAGGAATTTTACACTGGCCGCAAGCGAAAGCGTCAAGTTTGCGCGCTGCGGCGGTGACGGACGGGGCTTTTGGAGGGCTCTAGCGTCTAACACTAGATTGTGCAAAGCCGTGCGGCTAAAATGAGCATCGAGAAAGCAAAGGTTCGGATGGCGAGCTACTCAACAACGAAAACCCGGGTCTTGCAACTCGACCCGCGAGACAACGTTCTCGTGGCCCTGACGGACCTCGGCAAGGGAGAACGGATTAGTTTTTTAAAAAAAGACTACGTTTTGTCCGCGGATGTTCCTGCCAAACACAAATTCGTCACCGCGGACGTAGCGGCTGGCGGCGAAATCATCATGTACGGTGTGCTGGTTGGAAAAGCCACGGAAGCGCTGCGGCCCGGGGATTTACTTTCGACGCGCAATCTTCGCCACGCCGCCGCAGAATTCCACGAGACGGAGAAGGTCGGCCGCGCCTGGACGCCGCCCGATGTCTCGGCGTGGCGCACAAAAACCTTCGCCGGGTACCACCGAGCCGATGGCCAAGTGGGTTCGCGGAACTATTGGATCGTGCTTCCGCTGGTGTTTTGCGAAAACCGCAATCTTGCCGTTTTGAAGCAAGCGTTTGAAGAGGAGCTCGGTTTCGCCGCTCCCCAGGTTTATCGCCGCCAGGTTGCCGAAATGGTCCGCCTGTACCGGGAAGGAAAGAATGACGAATTGCAGTCGTTCTCCTTCACTGCCCTGCAGCCGGGAGCGCCTTCCCTAAGAGTGTTTCGAAATGTCGACGGGATCAAATTCCTGATGCATGAAGGCGGCTGTGGGGGCACGCGGGAGGACGCCAATAATCTGTGCGGTTTGCTCGCGGGTTACATCCACCATCCGAACGTAGCCGGCGCCACGGTTCTCAGCTTGGGTTGCCAGAATGCACAGATCTCCATACTGCAAGAGCAGATCACGCGCCGCGATCCCCATCTCAACAAGCCATTGCTGATTTTCGAGCAGCAAAAGAGTCCTTCGGAGGCCGCGATGATTTCGCGCGCCATCCGCGAAACGTTTCTGGGTTTGGTCGAAGCGGACAAAGCCGAGCGGAAGCCGGCGCCTTTGTCGAACCTTACGCTGGGCTTGAAGTGCGGCGGCTCCGACGGCTTTTCCGGCCTCTCCGCGAATCCGGCCATCGGGCACACGGCCGATCTGCTCGTTGTGCTGGGCGGAAGAGGAATTCTTTCTGAGTTTCCGGAACTGTGCGGCGTGGAGCAAGAATTGATCGACCGCTGCATGCGAATTGAAGTGGCGGACCGATTCGTTAAGCTCATGCGGGACTACGCCGCCCGCGCGAAAGCCGTTCGCTCCGGATTCGAGATGAATCCGTCTCCGGGAAATATCCGTGACGGCCTTCTCACCGACGCCATGAAGTCGGCTGGCGCGGCCAAAAAGGGCGGCACTTCGCCGGTCACTGCGGTTCTGGACTATCCCGAGTATTCGAGCGAGCCCGGCCTCAATCTGCAATGCACGCCGGGGAACGATGTCGAGTGCGTGACCGCGCAAGTGGCGGCAGGCGCGAACGTCGTGTTGTTCACCACGGGATTGGGTACCCCCACGGGAAATCCCATCGCGCCGGTTTTGAAAATTTCGACCAACTCCGGCCTTGCCGGGCGCATGCCGGACATCATTGATATCGACGCCGGCTCGATCATCTCCGGGAAAACAACCATCGAGCAAATGGGCGAAGTCATTCTCGACCGTGTGATTCAGGTCGCTAGCGGCGAGGCGCGCACCAAGGCGGAAATCCTGGCGCAAGATGATTTCATTCCCTGGAAGCGGGGAGTCTCTCTCTAGCAGTTGTAGGGGCGCGCTTTAGCGCGTCCCTTTCAAAGTGCCACGAACTGCTTGGGCAGAGCGGTAAAATGCCTTGGGCTTTTGTCATGAAGATCGATGCGCACCAGCATTTCTGGAAATACCATGCCATGCGGCATTCCTGGATCACCGAGGAAATGGCCATCTTGAAGCGTGACTTCCTGCCCGAAAATCTGGAGCCGGAGCGTAAGGCGAGCGGAATAGATTCGACCATCGCCGTGCAGGCCGAACAATCGGAAGACGAAACCTTGTTTTTGCTCCAGCTCGCCGCGCGCAACTCGAGTATCGCCGGCGTCGTTGGCTGGATCGACTTGCGCTCGCCACAAGCTGCGAAGCGCATGAAGTTTTTCTCAAAGTTCGACAAGCTTTGCGGATTCCGCCACATTGCGCAGGACGAGCCGGATGACCGTTTTCTGGTGGGCGATGATTTCGTCTGCGGCATCGCCTACCTCCGCCAATTCGGCTTTACCTACGACATTCTCATCTATCCCAGGCAGCTGCCCGCCGCGCTGGACTTGGTCGCTCGCTTTCCACAACAACCATTTGTCATCGACCATTTGGCGAAGCCCGCGATCAAGCTCAGGAATCGCTCGGGATGGGCCGCGCTCATGCAAAAGATGGCGGCGCACCCAAACGTGTACTGCAAGCTCTCGGGAATGGTCACCGAAGCGGACTGGCATCACTGGAAGAAAGAAGATTTTCGCCCCTATTTGGATGTAGTCTTTGGCGCGTTCGGGCCCGAGCGGCTGATGTTCGGCTCGGACTGGCCGGTGTGCCTGCTCGCCGCGAGTTATCAGCAGGTGTTGGAAATCGTGGAAGAATACGTGCAAGACTGCGCGGCGGACGTCAAAGGAAAAATCTTTGGCGGCAATGCCGCCCAATTCTATGGTTTGAAAATGGCGCAACATGGACTTGCAGCTTAAAGACAAAGTGGTCCTCATCACCGGCGGTGCCAAAGGAATCGGTGCGGCCATCGCTCGCGGTTGTGCGCGCGAGGGTGCCATCCCGGTCTTCGTGGACAAGGACGCGGATGCCGCGACGCAACTCACAAAGGAATTGTCGACTAGCGGGGCAAAGTGCCGCGCGATCTTGACCGACGTGGTGCCCGCGGAGAATTGCGCCGCGGTCGTCGAACAAACCCTCGGCGAGTTCGGGCGACTGGACGTGCTCGTCAACAACGTGGGCGTGAACGACAACGTCGGGCTGGAACACGGTTCTCCGGAAAAGTATGTCAAGTCGCTCGAACTGAACTTGCTGCATTACTACAACATGGCGCATTACGCCTTGCCGCCGCTTAAAAAGTCGCAGGGCTCGATTCTGAACGTCGCGTCCAAAGTGGCCATGACCGGCCAGGGCAAGACCTCCGGGTATACCTCCGCAAAGGGCGCCATTCTCTCGCTCACGCGAGACTGGGCTTGCGAATTGCTCCCCTATGGCATGCGCGTGAACGCGATCGTTCCTGCCGAAGTCATGACCCCTCTTTATAAGTGGTGGCTCAACACGTTTCCCAATCCAGAAGAAAAACTGAAGCACATTGTTTCCAAGATTCCGCTGGGGAACAGAATGACGCAGCCCGAGGAAATCGCGGCTATGGCCCTGTTTCTGATTTCGCCGCAGGCCAGCCACGTGACGGGCCAGCACGTTCTCGTTGACGGCGGCTACGTGCATCTCGACCGCGCCTTAACGTGAAGCTCCGACGGTCATTCCGAGACCGTGGTCTAGAGTGGCATCTGCTTTTCTCTTCTTTCGTTGCTGCGAAGTAGCGCCACAGGAGGAAACTTGGCGTCCGAATCCGCTCCCCTCACGGAACGAAAATACGTTTTGCCCTTCATCCTGATTACCAGTTTATTTTTTCTCTGGGCCTTCGGCGTCAATTTGAATGATGTTCTCATCCCGCACTTCAAGTCGGCCTTCAGCCTGAGCGACTTTCAGTCCTCCTTCATTCAAATCGCCTTCTTCGGCGGCTACTTTCTTGCGGCTCTGGTCGCCGGGCGCCTGATGGAACGCATCGGCTACCGGCTTGGAATCCTCACCGGCCTGTTTCTCTGCGCTGCCGGAGCCCTCCTGTTTGTCCCTGCGGGCTCGCTCGGGATTTACGGACTATTCCTGCTTTCTTCCTTCGTGCTGGCCTGCGGCCAGAGCTTCCTCGAAGTCGCCGCCAATCCCTATGCGACGATGCTCGGCGCACCGGAAAGCAGCGAGCGCCGGCTGAATCTTGCGCAGTCTTTCAATGCCGTCGGCGCTGTGGTGGCGCTGCTGGTGGTCGGGCCGCTGATCCTCACCGCGACGGCGCCGAGCGCCGCCGAGCTTGCGGGGCTTAGCCCGGCGGGCTTGCAGGCTTATCGCGCGTCGCAAACGGCTACGGTTCGCATTCCTTACCTGGTGATCGGCGGCATTTTCCTCCTGGTCGCCGCCTTGATTTACTTCTCCCACCTGCCGGAAATCCGCGAGCAGGCATCGTCCGAGGAAGCCGGGGCTGCCGCGAGCTGGAGGGGGGTTCTCTCTCACCAACATCTGGTGAGCGGCGTCATCGCGCAATTTCTTTACGTGGGCGCGCAGGTTGGGGTTGGAAGCTTCGTCATCCGGTTTGTGATGCATGCCGAAGCGTTTCTCGGGCCGCGGGCGGCGGCAAGATACCTGCAGCTTCATCTGGTGGGCTTCATGATCGGGCGATTCGCAGGCTCCGCGCTCATGAAATCGATTCGCGCGTCGCGCCTGCTCGCCTTTTTCGCCTTTGGCGCGCTCCTTTGCGCGGTGGTCGCGACTTCCACGAGCGGTGCCATCCCGATTTACGCGGTGGTGTTGATCGGATTCTTTCACTCGATCATGTTTCCGACGATTTTCGCCCTGGGCATCAAGAATCTTGGCCCCTTCACCAAGCGCGGCTCGTCCCTGCTGGTGATGGCCATCCTCGGAGCCGCGGTTGTGCCGCCGATTATGGGCAAAATCTCCGATCTCTCGAACATTCAGCGCGCGTTCTTGGTTCCCTTGCTTTGCTACGCGTACGTTTGGTATTTCGCAGTAGCAGGGTACAAGCCGAAGCCGGCTGGCGGCGGAAGCCGCACCCGCGGCCAAACTCCCATGACGATCGCCGAGGTCCCATAACCAAATGACGAAACGCTATTGCCTGACACTGGATTTGAAGGACGATCCGAAACTGATTGCCGAATATCGGCGCTATCACGAGAAAATTTGGCCGGAAATTACGAAGAGCATTCGCGACGCGGGAATTGAAGACATGGAGATCTACCTGCTTGGGACGCGCATGTTTATGGTGATAGAGGTGAACGAGCAATTTTCGTTCGAGAGGAAGGCGAAAGCGGACCTGGAGAACTTGAAAGTGCAAGAGTGGGAAGAGCTGATGTGGAAGTTCCAGAAACCGCTTCCGCACGCCAAGCCCGGGGAGAAGTGGCTGCGGATGGAGCGCATCTTCAAGCTGGAACGGTAGTCGAGGAGAGCGGAAAGCGAAAGCTGACCCACAAAGGGGCGAAAAGAGATTTGAAAGCGAAGGAAGCTCCTGATATATGTCTTGCTTCGCGTGACGGCAAGAGGCGAGCAGAGAATACGATGAAGATTAAAGACGCCAAGGTGATGGTATGCAGCCCGGGGCGGAACTTCGTGACCCTGAAGATCACGACCGAGGACGGCATCTACGGGCTAGGAGACGCGACGCTGAATGGGCGCGAGCTGGCGGTGGCCAGCTACCTGAGCGACCACGTGATTCCGCTGCTCGTCGGACGAGACGCGCGGCGCATCGAAGACACCTGGCAATACCTTTACAAAGGGGCCTACTGGCGGCGCGGGCCGGTGACGATGTGCGCGATCTCGGCGGTGGATACGGCGCTGTGGGACATCAAGGGCAAAGCGCTCGCTGCGCCGGTGTACCAATTGTTGGGAGGCGCGTCGCGTGAAGGCGTGCTGGTTTATGGACACGCGAGCGGGAAGGATACCGAAGAAACGGTCAAAGCGGTGGCCGAGTATCTGAAGCTGGGGTACAAGGCCATCCGAGCGCAGAGCGGCATTCCGGGACTGCCGAGCACGTACGGCGTTGGCCACGGGAAAATGTACTATGAGCCAACCGAGAAAGATGCGCCCGCCGAAGAAGTGTGGAGTTCCGAGTTGTATCTGAACTTCGTGCCGCAATTGTTCGCGCGGCTGCGACAGGAATTCGGCGAAGACATTCCGTTGTTGCACGACGCGCATCACCGGCTCACGCCGATGGAAGCGGGGAGGCTGGGAAAAAGCCTCGAGCCCTACCATTTGTTCTGGCTCGAAGATCCGACGCCGGCGGAGCTGCAGGAGGGCTTTCGGCTGATCCGGCAGCACACCACGACGCCGATTGCGGTCGGAGAGGTCTTCAACTCGATTTACGATTGTCAGCAGCTCATCCGCGAGCAGCTGATCGATTATATTCGGACCGCGGTGGTGCATGCGGGCGGGATTTCCCACCTGCGAAAGATCGCCAGCCTGGCGGAACTGTATCAGGTGCGGACCGGATGTCACGGAGCGGTCGATATGAGTCCGGTGTGTATGGCGGCAGCGCTGCATTTTGATTTGAGCGTGCACAATTTTGGCATCCAGGAGTACATGCGGCACACGGAAGAAACCGACCGGGTGTTCCCGCATTCCTACCGTTTTTCGGACGGGATGATGTATCCGGGCGACAAGCCGGGCCTGGGTGTAGATATCGACGAAAAACTCGCGGCGAATTATCCTTACCGGCGAGCTTACTTGCCGATCAACCGGAAGCTCGACGGCACGATGCACAGTTGGTAGGCGCTAAGGGTTCGTTGAGCCGCGTTGAATGTCGAGTCAAGTTTTGCTGTTTGACGCAAGAAAAAAGCCGGAGCTAGAGTCTCGAGGGGAGCTCCAGCGAAGCAGTTTATCCATGGATCCTTCGCAACCGACGTCTCGGTCCGATACCCTGCCACCGGCGGCAGAAACCGCCAACCTTGGCGAATCTGCGGCCACGGGCTTTCGCTTTCGACTCGGATATTTTCGCTGGGTGATCTGCGCGCTGCTGTTGCTCGGAACCACAAAGAATTACATGGACCGGCAAGTCCTGGGCGTGCTCAAGGTCACGTTGCAGCACGACTTCCACTGGAATGAAATTGACTTTGCCAAGTTAGTGAAAGCGTTCCAGGCCACTTATGCGCTGGGCATGCTGGTCATGGGCTGGCTTGTCGATCGCGTCGGCACGCGATTGGGCTACGCTCTGGCAATGGTTTTCTGGAGCGTGGCGTCGATGGGGACGTCGCTAGCGAATTCCCTGGGGGGCTTTGCGATGTCTCGCTACGCGCTGGGATTCTGGGAACCGGCTGTTTTTCCGGCGAGCATCAAGGCGGTGGCGGAATGGTTCCCAAAGAAGGAGCGCGCGCTCGCGACGGGCATTTTCAACGCGGGAACGAACATAGGCGCAATTGTTACGCCGTTGATTGTGCCGTGGATCGTCGTGCACTGGGGCTGGCGAGCGGCGTTCGTGGGAATCGGGGCGATCGGGTTCGTCTGGCTTGCCGTCTGGCTCCTGATTTATCGCACGCCGGAGGACCACTCCTGGGTTTCCAAAGCGGAATTGCTGTACATCCGCAGCGATCCGCAAGAAGCCGGTCGAAAAATAAAATGGGCGCGGCTGGTGCAACTGCGGCAGACGTGGGCGTTCGCGCTGGGAAAATTTCTCACCGACCCGATCTGGTGGTTTTATCTTTTCTGGGTGCCGGGATTCTTGCAGGACAAACATGGATTAGCGCTGACGGGAATCGGGATTCCGATCATGGTGATTTACCTGATTTCGGACGTGGGAAGCGTTTTGGGCGGCTGGATCTCTTCGTCGTTGATCAAGCGCGGACGCAGCGTGAACGCCGCGCGAAAGGTGGCCATGCTGCTTTGCGCCGTGGGCGTGATTCCGGTGGTGTTTGCTTATCGCGTCGAGAGCACTTGGTCCGCGGTACTGCTGATCGGGCTTGCGGCGGCGTGCCATCAGGGATTTTCCGCTAACCTTTACACGTTGACCTCCGACATGTTTCCCGCACGCGCCGTGGGTTCGGTGGTCGGCATGGGCGGGATGGCGGGAGCGATTGGAGGCTGGTTCATTGCCGACGTCGTAGGCCATGTGCTCGAGTGGACGGGAAGCTACATGATTCCGTTCGCGATGGCGGGTGTCGCTTATCTGGTCGCATTGGGCGCAATTCATGTTCTGACCCCTCGCTTGGAACCCGCCAGGGTCGAGTGACGAAGAAGCGGTTAAATAAGGCAGCGGGTGAGGAGCGCGCGTGGCGCTAACGATTAAGCCGAAAAAGGAATGCCGCTGGGACCTCGTGAGCCTGGGCGAGGTGATGGTGCGGTTCGACCCGGGTGAGAGGCGCATCGCGACGGCTCGCAGCTTTGAAGTGTGCGAGGGCGGCGGGGAATACAACGTGGCGCGGGGATTGAAGCGCTGCTTCGGCCTGGACACGGCCGTGGTGACGGCGTTTGCGAACGATCCGGTGGGGCGGCTGCTCGAGGACCTGATTTATCAGGGAGGAGTGGACCCGTCGCTGGTGCGATGGGTGGAGCACGACGGGGTGGGGAGGGCGGCGCGGAACGGATTGAATTTTACCGAGCGCGGTTTCGGTGTGAGGGCGGCGCTGGGAAGTTACGACCGCGGACACACCGCCGTGTCGCAGTTGGAGCCCGGAGAGATCGCTTGGGACGAAATTTTCCGAAAACAGGGCGCGCGATGGTTTCACACGGGGGGGATTTTCTCTGCGCTTTCCCAGACGACGCCGGACGTGGCCTTGGAGGCCATCGAAGCGGCGCGAAAAAACGGCACGATCGTCTCGTATGACTTGAATTATCGGGCATCGCTCTGGAAATCACTGGGCGGAAAGAAGCGCGCGCAAGAGGTGAACCGGCGGATTGCGCCGCATGTGGATGTGATGCTCGGGAATGAAGAGGATTTCTCGGCGGCGCTGGGGTACGAAGTGCCAGGAATGGACGAGCATCTTTCCTCGTTCGAGGTGGAAGGATTCAAGCAAATGATCGGCAAGGTGGTGAAGGATTATCCGTTCAAGGTAGTGGCCACCACGCTCAGGAAGGCCAAAACCGCGACAGTGAATGATTGGGGTGCCATTTGTTTTTGCGAAGGGAAATTCTATCAGGCGAGGAATCGAGAGAACCTCGAGATTTTCGATCGCGTGGGCGGCGGCGATTCGTTTGCTTCGGGCCTCGTATACGGATTTTTGGCAGGGCAGGATCCGCAGTGGTGCGTGGAGTGCGGAGCGGCGCACGGAGCGCTGGCGATGACGACTCCGGGTGATACTTCGATGGTGACCTTCGAGGAAGTGGTGCAGGTGATGAAAGGCGTGGGTGCACGGATCGCGCGATGACGGCAAGGACAAGTTTCGCGAGGCGGCGGAAAGATGGATAAACAACAAGTTCGCGAGCGGATCGTTGAGATTGGAGTGGTGCCGGTGGTTCGCGCATCGTCGGCGTGGGAAGCGCGCATGGCAGCGGACGCCGTTTGCGAGGGCGGGATTCCGATTGTGGAGATCACCATGACGGTACCGGGGGCGGTCGAAGTGATCCGGGAGCTGGCCAAAAGCAGCCCGGCTGATGTTCTGGTTGGAGCCGGAACCGTTCTTAATGCGGAAGCAGCAAGGCGATGCCTGGATGCGGGTGCGCAGTTCCTGGTAAGTCCCGGGCTCAATCTGCAAGTGATCCATCTGGCGGTCGCGGAGGGAAAACTCATGATGGCTGGGGCGCTGACGCCTACCGAAGTGATTACGGCCTGGGAAGCGGGCTCGGATTTGGTGAAGGTTTTCCCTTGCGGCCAGCTGGGAGGAGCAAAGTACATCAAGGCTTTGCGGGGGCCGCTTCCACAAGTACCGCTGGTGCCGACTGGCGGCGTGAGTCTCCATACGGCGGCGGAGTTCGTTGAAGCGGGGGCTGCCGCACTGGGTGTTGGTGGGGAATTGGTGCAATCCGACGCGCTGCGGGCTGGCAAACCGGAGGTTATTGTGGAGAACGCCAGGAAGTTCCTGGCGGTTGTGAAAGAAGCGCGCGCGCGGATGACGGCGAGCGCCGCTGCAAAAGGAAGCTGCTGAGCGCTTGCATTCTTTTTGCGATCGGCAGGCGACTTGGGTTATTGATTCACGCCGCTGGCCAGGATGCCGCCATCGACGACGAGCAGATGGCCGGTGACAAAGCTCGAGGCATCGGAGGCAAGAAACACCGCGGCACCGGCAAGCTCGTCGAGCTTGCCGAAGCGGCGCATTGGCGTGCGCAGCAGGAATTCTTTGCCGCGCTCCGTGCCGTCAAGAAGGTCCGCATTCAACTCCGTGCGGAGCACACCGGGAATGAGCGCATTGACACACACGCCCGAAGTGGCCCATTCGATGGCCAGCGTTTTGGTGAGGGAGGCCACTCCGGCCTTACTGGCGCCGTAAGCCGCGACTTCAAAGAGTCCTACCAGAGAAGAAAGCGAGCCGATGTTGATGATGCGCCCATAGCGCCGCTCGATCATGTGGCGACCAAAGATCCGGCAGGCGCGAAGGGTTCCTTTGAGGTTGGTCTCAAAGATGGCGTCCCAGTCGGACTCGGGGAAGTCGAGTGTGGGCATTTTCTTGGTGCGACCGGCGCAATTGACAAGGATTTGAACGCTGCCGAATTCGGCCGAGACCGCCTGCAGCAGGCGCTCGATACTCGAGTTGTCGGTGACGTCACAGGTCTCGACAAGCGAGCGGCGGCCAAGCGCCTCCATTTCCGCGGCGCTTTTGCGCACGAGTTCCGCGCGGCGGCCGGTCGGGACGACATTGGCCCCCGCTTGCGCTAATCCGCGGGCAAGGGCCAGCCCGATCCCGCTTGTTCCGCCGATTACGACGGCGGTCTTGTTGGTCAGGTCAAGAAGCGGATGGCCCATGAGCACTCGCGTATGAGTTCAATTTTCCTCCCGCGGTGAGTCACCCATCTCGTGTGGACAACGATTGTACTGCCACGGGCAGGAATTCCGTCTTGAATATCCTTAAATGGACCGTTTACCAGACCTGAAGGCGACTCCTTTTTGGGAAGCACTGGCGACGCCCCGGCCGGATTTCGCATCGAAGCTTACAGTACAATAAGAGAGAATGCTTTGAGGAGGGATCGAAAATGTTTGGCCCCCCGGCTGCGGCGACTAGGAATTGTTTAAAGAGCGCATGCTTTACCGCTTTATGCGTTGTTGCGATAGCTCGGCCTGCGCTTCCGCTTGCGGCCCAGCAAGGCGGCCCATTGCCGGCACCGCCTGCGGGTACGATAACGGCTTCCGGGCCAGCGACTCAGTCTTCCACCGGGCCGCGCGAGCCAACCTCGCATATCATCAACGAACCACCGGCGATGCCGGTGGACGAAATTATCCAGAAATTCGCGCAGCGTGAAGAAGACTTCCGGAAGGAGCGCGACAATTTCACCTACACCCAGGACGTCGGCTTTCAAACCATTGACGAAGACGGCCAGGTGGATGGAGAATTCCGGGAGGTTCGCGACATTCTTTTCACGCCGGGTGGCAAGCGCTACGACAAAGTGACCTATGCACCGGTTACCACGATTACGCGCCTGATCATGACGCAGCAGGACTTTGACGATATTGAGAAAGTGTGGCCCTTTGTCATGACCACGGAAGAACTTCCCAAGTACGACGTGAAATACGTGGGCCGCGAGCACGTGGATGAACTGAATACCTATGTGTTTGATCTCGAGCCCAAGAAACTGGAAAAAGGCCAGCGTTACTTTCGCGGGCGCGTGTGGGTAGACGACAAGGACTTGCAGATCGTGAAGACCTCGGGAACCTCGACTGGCCTCTTAAAGAAGAAGGAAGACCAGGCTTTTCCGCGTTTCGAGAACTACCGCGAAAATATCGAAGGGCACTACTGGTTTCCGTCGTACACGCGAGCGGACGACATCCTGCATTTCAAAACGGGCGAAGCAGTGCACGTACGCATTGCGGTCCACTATTCGAACTATAAGCGCTTTAGCACGACCATCAAGATCGGAAACGCCACGCAAATCGATCAGCCGAAGCCCTAAGTACCAGCGACGGCGATACGGAAAGTTGCTTACCTCCGGCTGAGCCAGACGAGCGTCACACCAAGGCACACCACCAGCACGCCCAGCCAACGTTGCTTGCTTATTTTTTCGCGCAGGAATAGCGCCGCGCCGATGGCGCCGGCTGCGTAACTCAGCGCGGTCACCGGCACAACGAAGCTTACATTTTCCATGGAGAGCATCGCCAGCAGGGAGAAAAATGCCACGGTCATCATGCCGATCCCGATCCACATCCATCCGACACGCGCGGCGCTCCACACAAACCGCGCCAGCGCCGCGGGGCGGAAGTCGTGGACTTCGCCGACCGCTTTCATGGCGTGCGAAACGCATAGCTCTCCGCCGGTTCCGGCGGCGACGATCAGCGTCAGAAAAACGATCTCCAGCACGTTTACCTTTTCTCCGTGGTTCGCGGATGGGTATGACCGACAATGAAGACGCCAAAACAAATCACCACGATGCCCGACCAGCGCAAGAGGTTCACTCGCTCACCAAGGAGAAATAGACCAAGAACGGCTACAACGGCATAGGAAAAAGCGGAAGCGGGCTGGACGTAACTGTAGTCCGCCCAGGTCAGCACCAGCATGTAGGCCACGAAAAAGGCGAGCAAGCAGGCGATACCCAGCCAGATGTAGCCGGACATGAAAATTCGCATCAAGATGTGAAACAGTCCTTGAGGCGCCCAATCTTGCGCCGAGCCGATGCCGCGCATCCCTTTGCTAAGCAGGACGTTGCCGAGGGGAGCAAAGAAAGCGATGAAGAGAAGGAGAGTGTAGGTCTTGAGGTGCAGGCCTGGAGAGTCTTTCATGCGATTCCCGGTTTCGGCGCTTCCCCTTAAAAAGATACGGGCATTCATCTTACTCGATGTCAGGCCTTCTTCTAAAGCTCCAAGAGGGCGAAAAGGTTCGCTTTTTGCTATGCTCTTCCTTCGAAACAAAGGTCCGGCAAAGCGAATAGGGACGCTAAAGGGGTGCAATGATTTCCCAGGCTGTGGATTATCTCTTTCGGACACTCGCAGCCACACCCTTTATCTACTATTTGCTCGTATTGTTTAGCACCTGGCGATTCTTCCGTGGCGCCGGCCGCCGTTTATCTCAGGATTCGGATTTCACTCCTCCTATCAGCAACCTGAAACCCCTTCGCGGGTTGGATCCCGAAGCCTACGAGAACCTGGCCAGTTACTGCCGCCAAGACTATCCCGAGTATGAACTGATTTTCTGCGTCGGCGATGAGAACGATCCCTCGGTGCCGGTCCTCGAAAAGTTGAAACACGATTTTCCCGACCGGCAGATTCGCATCCTGTTTGGCTCCGGACGCAAGGCCATCAACGATAAAGTGGCCAAACTCGTGCGCATGGTGGAGGAAGCGCGCCACGAGGTGCTGGTCATTAACGACAGCGACGTTCGCGTGGAACCAAACTACCTGCGAACGGTAGTCGCACCTTTGCGCGATCCGAAAGTGCGCGGCGTGACCTGTCTTTACGTTTCTACAGACGATAGGACTTTCACGCAACACCTGCACTCCATCGGTATGATCTGCGATTTTTTCCCCGGCATTTTTGTGGCGCGCCAGCTGGACGGCATCAAGTTTGCCTTTGGCCAGACGATTGTTACGACCAGATCCTGCCTGCAGGCCTTTGGTGGCTACGAGTCTATCGAAAACCGTCCCGCGGACGACTTGCTGGTTGGCCGGTACATCGCGCAACAAGGCTACGAAGTGGAGCTGCTGCCGTACGCCGTCAAAACCGTCCCCGATTATGATTCCTTCAAAGGCCTTTTCATCAAGCGCCTCCGCTGGCTGACGGTCATGCGCCACATGCGGCCCTGGGGGCACATTGGCCTGACCTTTACGCAAGGCCTGCCGTGGTCCTTAGCCATGCTCCTCACGCATCCGGCCGATGGCATTGGCGCCGCGTACATTGGCGCCTATGCGTTGTCCCGCTTAGCGATCACCTGGCTTGTGGGCGCATGGGGTTTGCAGCAGCGCGAACTTTGGAAGAAGATGCCGCTCGTCTTCGTCTGGGACGCTTCGGCTTTTTTTATCTGGCTGTTATCCTTCGGACGCAGGCGGATTCGGTGGCGCAACGTCGATTACCGCATTCGGGATGGCATACTCGTACCCGTTGCACCCAACCCGGCGTCAAATTCCCCAAGATAACGTTGGAGGCACGCTGATTTCCCCGAAGGGTGAGATGGGCGCGAAGGTTTGCGGGAAGGCCAGCAATCTAGGGGCAACCGCCGCGATTGACCTGCTTAAAGGCAGCGGGCTCATCATTCAGGACTTCATGAAAAAAGTAGAGACCGCCGTCGAACCCGCGGCCTTTCCCTTCGATCTGGGTTTTGTCTTGCGTGTGGCGAATCAGCTCGACGCCAACAAGGCGCGCTGTCCTCGGTGACTTATTCAAGCTTTCTTGGCTTTGGCTTCGACGCGCGTCTCCATGCCGGACGACTTCGCGGGCATGCTCATCTGCAGGCGCCGCTCGTTTTTCGGTTCGCGCCAGTTCACTTGCGGGAGCATCAAGGAAGCGTCCACTCGGTCACGGTACTTGAGGGCGATGTTCATCAGCGAATCGAGCAAAGAATCCGACAGATAATGCGGTTTCAAACCGAGGTCAATGAGTTTCGAGTGCTTCGCGTTGTAGTAATGCTGCTCCGCCTCGACCCGCGGATCAGGGATGTGGTCAACTTCAACGGGGACGCCCATCTTCTTTGCCGCCCCTTCCACAAGCCGAGCGAGGTCCATGACAGAGAATTGCTCAGTAAACTGGTTGTACACGCGGCATTCGCCCCTCGCCGCGGGGTTGTTGCAGGCAATCTCGATGCAGCGAACCGTATCGCGAATGTCCAGGAAGCCGCGGGTTTGTCCGCCCTTCCCGTACACGGTGAGCGGCTGGCCGATGGCAGCCTGCACGCAAAAGCGGTTCAACACCGTCCCGAAAACATCGTCGTAGTCGAAACGATTGATCAGCGCTTCGTCGAGGGCGCATTCATCGGTCATCGTTCCGTAAACGACACCTTGATTCAAGTCCGTAGCGCGAATTCCCCAGATTTTGCAGGTGAACATGATGTTGTGGCTGTCGTGAACCTTGGAAAGGTGGTAGAAGGACCCCGGCTGCTTGGGGAAGGGAACGGTGTCCCTGCGACCGTTATGTTCGACGGTAATGTAACCTTCCTCGATGTCGATGTTGGGGGTGCCGTATTCGCCCATCGTGCCGAGCTTGACGAGATGGCAATCGGGCAGGAATTCGCGCATGGCGAAGAGCACGTTCAAAGTACCCACGACGTTGTTCACTTGCGTAAATACCGCGTGTTTGCGGTCGATCATCGAGTAGGGTGCGGAACGCTGCTCGGCGAAGTGCACGATGGCTTCCGGTTCGAACGACTTAAAGGTGGAAGACAGAAAATCGTAGTCGGTGACGTCACCGACAAACGTCTCGATGGTCTTTCCGGTCAGGTTCTGCCACACACGCAGGCGATCGGTCAGCGGACGAATGGGTGTAAGCGTTTGGGCGCCCAGTTCGTGGTCCCACAGCCGCCGTATATAATTGTCAATAACGGCGACGGCGTGGCCCTTCTGCGAAAGATAAATCGCCGTCGCCCAACCGCAATAGCCGTCCCCACCGAGCACGGCAATCTTCATGAACCCTCCTCCAGGTTACTCATCGTTTGAATGTCTACGGCTCTGGGAACCGGGCGCGCCTTGACCGCTGCAGAACCCAGCAAGAAACAGGAGAACACACGACTTCGACCGGGACTTCTTTTTTTACCTGTATACCATGGCCCTTTGCAAGCAGGTTTTTGTCGAGTGCCCACAAAGAAGGCAGACCGCGCGTTGGCCTGGGCGATAGATTGACTCACGGCGAACGGGCGGGCTGACTGGCTGTTTGGAAAGGATGGTTCGTGATCACCATTTTTCCGCCGCTAGAAGCGACCACGGTTAGCCGCTCCCTTCCCACCAGTTTCTCAAAATCACCGAACGCTTTGGCGTAAGCCAGCAAATAATAGCGCTGGGGCTCGCGCCAACGAGGTTTGAACTCCGCATCGTCGATAAATAGCTTGGGTGCTCCCGGGGCGTAAGACCCGTATTCCAGATTGAAATACCGGCCGTTCAGAATCAGCGCGTCTTGATTCGTGTAAAACGTAATCGAGGAAAACTCATAGTAGTTGCGGTTATTGATCAGTGTTCCTTCGGGCGCGCGCCGGATTGCCTCGGCAAGCGGACGCGAGGACAAAAAGGGGTCAAAGACCACAAGCGCCAAACGTGCGGCGTGAAAAAAGATGATCATCATCACGGCTGCCGCCAGGAAAGAGCGCTCGCCCCGCCAGCGAAACGTTCCGATGGCCCCGGCAAGAAACGCCAGCGAAGCCACAAGCAAGGGCAGCCGCAAGTAGGCGAAGGAAGCGAACGTAAGGTCCAACATGTGGCCCAACGACAGCGTGTAGGCGCCAGGGTGGTGGCCGAGGACCTGCGAGATGTCACCTGGGGTAGGCAGATGGCGCACGGCAACAAAGATTCCAAGTGTCGTGAGCGCGGCAAGAATCGCTACGGCACAAAGAACGCGCGTTCCCCGTTGAACCCAGGCTCCGCCCATGGCCATCGCCGAGCCGAGCAGCAACGCCAACGCCGGATAACAGGGCATCGAATAGTATTCCTGTGTCGTCGAGAACGTGAAAAAGACGAGGATGAATCCGCTCCAGCACAGCGCGAGCAGTCGTGTTCGGCCTGCGCGGTCCAGCGGTTTATAGGAAAGCTTGACGAGGGCGGGAAAGTATACGCTCCAGGGAAACAACCACGCGAAATGAAGCAGCCAAAACCACGCTCGGGGGACCGTATTGTAATCGCGCGGGTAGCGCAGGTTCAGGAAGCGGAGCACCTGCTCGTTGATGAAATAAAACCAAAGGAAGCCATGGTATTGACCTGGTCCGCCGTGAAGCGCCAAGGAGAAATACGGCGGATTTCGCAAGGTGGCGAGGACATGCCACGGCGCGGCAATCGCCAGGACGACAAGCAAGCCGCTCACTGGGCGGAGACGTTGCCAGGTGCGGCGCAGAAAGAACTGCTTCGTCAGGAACAGATAAATCACTCCGGCGGCGATGGGAAAGGCCAGAGCGATCAGGCTTTTCAGCAGCAACCCCGTGCCGAGGCTGGCCGCCAACAAAAATGCCCACCATCGGGGATGCGTTTCTTCTTCATCCAGTGCGCGCAGAAAAGCCCACATCGCGAGGGCGATGGTGAGTGTGAGCATCACATCGGGAATCAAGATGCGCGTGAATAGAAAAAGTCCGACGCATGTGGCCGTCGACAGGCCGGCGTAAAGCCCGGCGCGCCTGCCAAATGCCCAAGTCCCAAAGGCGGCGGTGAGCCACGCAAGGGCCATAACCGAAAGGGCAATGGGAATGCGCGCCGCCCAGTCGTGAACGCCGAAGACCTTGTAGGAGATAGCGATGATCCAGTAGACGAGCGGCGCCTTTTCGAGATAAGCGACGTGGTCCAGTCTCCCGGTTACCCAGTCGCCCGACTTGAGCATGTTCCGCGCAATCTGTGCCTGAATCGCGTCCACATCATCCATCAAGGAAGGTGGAGAAACGATCGAGCCCAGATAAATGATTCCGGCAACGAGCAGGGTCGTCAGGCAGACGCGCCAGCTTTGACTTGTAATAAAACCTTCGGCGTCTCCGAGGACGCCGCCTGAATTCGCCATTTTCTCATCCATAGAAACAGGATCAGCAACCCCCACAGGTGATACCCGAGATTGGCTTTCCGCTCCAAATGGAGCCGGAGGAGGTTATGCATGACCTCCGGGCGGAAAACGTCGCCGTATTGGCTGGCGCCATGGTGCAGAGCATCGGTCAGCAGGGGGAGGAGCGGCCCGCGCAGCCACTCATGTGCTGGAATATCGAAGCCGATTTTGGGCCGCTCGAGGATTGCCGGCGGCAGCCTGTCTTTCATCAATTCTTTCAGAATTACCTTTTGTTGCCCGCCGCGAATCTTCAGGAAGGCGGGAAGCTTGGCGGCAAACTCGACGACGCGATGATCCAGAAATGGCGGCCGCACTTCGACGGAATGGGCCATGCTCATGCGGTCGCTTTTCGTCAGAATGTCGTCCGCGAGGTAGTATTTTTGGTCCAGCCAGAGGTACGGCGCAAGATCATCGGAAGTTGCCGGCAGTCCATCCCATTCGCTCAAGACTTGTTGCAATGAAGAAGGCAGAGGAAGGCAGACGAGCGCCTTCTTCTCCCTATCGGAAAAAGTGCCGTTCCAGTAGACGTGACCGCGCGCGGGCGACATGAGTGTGCCTTCCAGGAAGCGCTTCACTTTGTATTCCAAGCTGATCTTGTCGTCCGAGACAGGCCAATACTGAAGCGCTCGCAGAACGGTTCGCACCAGGGAGCTTGGAAAGCGGCGCATCTTGTTCGCGAGACGATTCGCGCGGTAGGTCAGATAACCCCCGAACAGTTCGTCGGCGCCCTCTCCGCTCAAAGCGACCGTGGTTTTCGTTTTGCATAGTTTTGACAGGAACCAAACCGGGAGAGCCCCCGCATCTGCGCTTGGCTCGTCCGAGTAGTAGGCGAATTCCTCGATCGCGCCGCCGAGATCTTCAGCCGGGGTCAGATCCAGTTCGGTATGATCGGTTTCGTATTGCTTTACGGCGCGCTGAATGTACTGCGTTTCGTCAAAACTGCGACCACGAAACGAAATGGAAAATGTTTTTAGCTGGGAGCGCGAAGCCTTGGCGGCGTAGTGAAGAATCGTCGTCGAATCAATCCCTCCGCTGAGCCACACGCCCAAGGGCACGTCGGAAATCAAGTGCTCGCGCACCGCGTCTTCGAGCAAAGCATCGAGCTCTTCTTTCGCGGATCGCAACGTGTAAGCACGGGAGACGCCGAAGGGCAGGCTCCAATACGAGCCGGTAGAAACCTCGCCGTCCCGCCACTCCAACCACCCTCCCGGCGCGAGCTTTTCGATGCCCTCAACGAGCGTCCAGGGAGAAGGGATGTAGTTCAAAGCGAGGTAGCAATCGAGCCCGGCCAGGCTCAGCCGGCGGTCCATCTCGGGATGGATGAAGAGGGCCTTTAGTTCGGAGGCAAAAAACAGCTCTTCCTCCTTCCGCGCTACGTACAGCGGTTTGATTCCCATGCGGTCTCGGGCAAGGACGATGCGCTTCTGGGATTTGCTCCACAGCGCGGCCGCGAACATCCCGCGGAGTTTGGCAAAACAGTCCTTGTCCCATTCGAGGAAGGCGCGCAGCACGGTTTCCGTGTCGGAATGTGATTCGAAGCGATGACCCAGGCCTTCCAGTTCGGCGCGCAGCGCGAGGTGGTTGTAAATCTCCCCGTTAAAGACAATTCCGCCGTCGCCATCTTCAGTAAGGATGGGCTGATTGCCGGTTTCCAGGTCGATGATTTTCAAGCGCGCCGCGCCCAGCGAGAAGAGATTGGATTGAAACACGCCCTGCTGGTCGGGACCGCGGTGAATCAATGTAGCCGTGGCTTGCCGGATTCTTTCCGGCGGCGCGCTCCAATTTTTAGTGGTAAACCCGGCGATTCCGCACAACTCCCGGCACCCTCTTTGTCGCGCGAGGATCTCGCGCGGTGTCACCTTGAATTTGAGAAAAATTCACCCCTAGCAGTTTATCCGGTGTACCAGCCTGACCGCAATCGAAGACTCCGGGGACGATCAGCTTTTGGTCGACGCGCGCCCCTAAGGCTGGCCTGGCCACGGAATCAGTGAACTATAAGGGCGAGAGAGCGCACCAGGGCGCTCGCGCCATTCCACATGATCTGCACGCCAATGCAAAGCAGGAGAAAGGAGAAGAGCCGCAGGACGATCCCCATGCCGCTTTCGCCAATCACGGCAGCCATGCGGTCGGCAAAGCCGTAGCAAACATAAATCGTGGCGGCTACCACCCCGGAGCCAATCAGTGTGGCGAGAATGGCGGGCAAATTGGTTCTCAGGGGATGCGTCAAGTTTGCGCCGAGCGTGATGGCCACGGAGATCGAACCCGGGCCGACGGTAAGGGGCAAGGTCAAAGGATAAAAGGCGTTCCGAAAAATATCCTGCAAATCCACTTTTTTCTGGACGTCGCGACCCCGGTCCGGCTCCTCTTTTTGCTTTAGCATGGCCCAACCGTTGGAAACGACCACCAGACCGCCGCCAACCTGCACGACGGGAATAGAGATGCCGAAGAAGTTCAGGATGTGTGTGCCGACCATGAAAGAGGCGATGAGCAGAATAAAGCTGTTGACAGCCACTTGGCGCGCCAGAGCGCGGCGCGCTGAGGTTGGGTAGTCGCGCGTGAGTGCCAGAAAAACGGGGCTGCCGCCGAGCGGATTGACGATGGGAAAAAGCGCGCTCAGGATCAGCAATACGTTTTTGGCAGTTTCGACCACCTAATTGCTCCGGGGCGAAGAGTATAGCCGAAAATCGCAAAAGCGAAGAACTGCCGGAGTGGGGTGCTAAGTCCTTCGGTCAGTACGTCTTATAGCCTGAATTGGTGCCCGCAGTCGCAGGTCAACCGCGCTACTCCAGAGAGCCCCGGCGCACCCCTGCTCCGATGAGCAACCACCCAACGCGCGTAGTCGTCGCCCAGCAAAGTGCCAGTGAGGACGGTCACCGCAACAACGCCCTCATTCCACGATGATACGGTCGGCCCATTCCACAAGGCCCACAAAAATGGCGAGACTGCCGAATTTTGCGCCCCACTCGGCTAGATCCGCCTCCGTGACCCCACGGGCCCGGGAACAGGCCCGTCAAGCAAAGACGGGAATGTGCTTGGCGATGATTTTTCCGAGGGTTTCTGTAAGCGGCGGCCAGCCTACAGGGACAATGGCGCCGGCCGTGGCTTTGCGCATCAGATAGGTGGCTTCGCCAAGAAGAAAAATCTGGACGTCATGACCGGCATCGGCTAAGGCGAGACCATGTATGAAGGGAAAGGCCGCCCGAGTGGGATCATCGGAGCCCCAGGCGCTCTTCATCATGATCTTCAAAGATTTCTTTCTTGGTTGCTCGGACTGCGACGCAAGGCCGAGCAGTGGCAAGGAAAACAGTTGTGCCAGGAAACGTCGTCGCGCCATTTTGTTCTCTCCTACAGCGTGGATTTCCAAGGAAATGATCGCGGCGAACTGTACTCTTTTTCTTCACGACGTCCATGGTCCAGCCAGCGCAATCAGTCGAACCACAAGGCCAACCGGCTTAAGCTTGAGCGTCTGACTGAATAGAACGTTCTCTAAAACGTAATTTTTCCCGAGAGCTGAACAATTCTTGAGCCAGGGCTGAAATTCAGCTGCGTGCTCAGCGGTGTCTGGAAAGGCGTCCTAGGCGGAGCCAGGCAGATGGTCACGGTTCCCGTACAACTCGTAGTTGCAACCCGCGAGAATTCGGCGCTGCTGACCGAAGTAAAGTTTGTGTGATTTAACGAATTGTACGCCTCCAAAATGAGCTGGGCCTTGACACGCTCCGTAAGCGAAATGCTCTTGGTGACTCTTGGGTCGAGCGAGACAAAGTTCGGTAGATAAAAGGTGTCCCGCCCAAGGCCGGGCGCACGGTCTGTCCGGCTATTGCCGTCAAGGTTCAAGTCGGAACTCACCATTCGCGAGTAAGGTTGGCCGGTCTCCGCCGTGAGAATGCCACTGAGTTGCCATCCACCGACCAGATAGCGCCAACCATGTGAGAGCGGGTGAGCATAGCTGTCGAGGTCCCAGATCGCACTCAAGACGAAGCGGTGGCGCTGGTCATTAACGCCGGGGCCGCGGTCACCGCGAATGTTCAGCGGATCTTGAACCATCTTCGCATCGTCGGAAGAGAAAGGGACCACGGAAGTAGCGTCGGGAGTGTCGTCAATGACCTTTCCAAAGGTGTAAGAAGCCAAGAGCTGATAATTGTGAGAGAGGCGCTTATTCACCTGGATGGTCAAGCCGTTATAGACAGAGTTGGCACTGCTTTGGAATTCTTCAATGCGCGCGAAGCCTGCGATCGGGCGCGGCTGGGTGATCTGATTCACGGTAGCGACCTGCGTCGAGCCTACAAAGCCGACGGTTGCCGTGGTTTCGGGTCCTTGCTGGTTGACGTCCACCGTGCGAGTGAGATGCGTGCCCTTCACCCAGAGATAGTTCACCTGTACGGACATTGTGGGTCGGATTTGGTATTCCAAGCCCAGGTTCGCCTGTTGCACATCAGGCCCGTGGTAATTCGGCTGGAAGACGAAAATGGTCGGGACCCCGCTTGTGCCGCCGGTCGGCGCCGCACAGCTTGGGCTCGCGACAGGCGTGCCGCACTTGGTGTTCGGATATTGCGGGATACCCGCAACAGTGAAAGTCAGGGTCTGCACGTTCAAGGCGTTGTTCGAGAATGATGTGCCAACGGTGATGGCGGGAGTGCGGCCGTAGAAGATTCCGTAGCCGGTGCGCACCACGAGCTTGCTGCCGATGGGCGTCCAGGCGATGCCGACTCTCGGCCCGAAGTTGGCATGATCGTTGTGAATTCTGTTGGTGAAAATCCCGGCGGCTGCAAGGCTGGCACTGGGGTTGAGCGTAGGGGGCTGAGCGATGAGATCGAGATCGTAACGGAGGCCAGCATTGAACGTCAGATCATTGCGCATGCGCCATTCATCCTGCCCGAAGAAGGAATATTCCTGGAGATTGGGGTTTGTGGCAGGACCCGTTGTGCCAGTTCCAGCAAAGGCCTGCGTAAAGGTGTCGGCTGCATCCGGACCGGTAAAGCAAGCTGCACCGCCGCCGTTTAGGTCGCATCCGAATCCTTCCAGGCTATTGAATACATACGCCCCCGAGAAGTTTCCGGGAAAGAAGTTGGCGATTTTGTCCACCATCGCATTTCCACCTGTTTTTATGGTGTGCCGGCCGTGGATGAAAGAAACGGTATCCCCGAACTCACCGCGATGGATGTTGGTGAAACGCGGGCTGAAGAAATTGCGGCCAACGACAAGATCGGTTATACCGCCGTCCCGGATGGTGCCCTCCGGGTTAATGCTGTTGGCTAAGCCGGGTTCGTTGTCACGCGTATATCCAGCGCGAGCGACGCTGACAATGGAGGAGGAAATCGTAGACGTCAGCGAACCTGTCAATGTATCCGTGGTGACATCCGAGGCCCCGGTGTGTTCGAGGCTGTTCTGCGGACCGCCATTCTCAAACCCATTCCCAACGAAACGCTGGGCGTTATATCGAACGCTGAGCAGCTGGTTGTCCTTAACCCGCCAATCCACTTTACCCAAGTACACATTTTGGTTCTGGGTGCGCGTCCAGGAGCCAACGCGAGCTTCGAGGTAAGTGAGAGCCGCCTGCTGGTTCGCGCTCGGATTAGCGGGCGGGGCGACGCCCAGGAAGACGAGATTGGGGAGGGTGTTTCGCTGGCCATCATAGTCAAAAAAGAAAAACATTTTGTCGCGGCGAATGGGGCCTCCGATGTCGCCGCCGAATTGATTGAAGTGATAGGGCGATTTGGGGCGCTTATTGATGATGTTGATGGGGTCGTTGGCATTAAGGCTTTGGTCACGATAGAACTCGAAGCCAGCGCCATGAAAATCGTTTGTACCGGATTTGGTCACGACGTTTATGACCGCGCCGCCGGCGTGGCCCAATTCGGCGGAATAGGCGTTGGAATTAACTTGGAATTCCTGAACGGCGTCTTCGCTGAATTGATAGGGAGCGCGGCCCGAACCAGTACGTCCGACGGACTGGCCGAAGAAGGTGTTGTTGTTATCTGAGCCGTCGACAATGAGGGAATTGAGGGTGCCGCGCTGCCCAGCAAAGCTGATGTCTCCGCCGCGGACATCCAGCGTGACCCCAGGAGTCAGCAGAACGAAATTAATGAAGTTGCGTCCGTTTGTCGGCAGATTTTCAATGGCCGTGTCGTTGACCGTGGAACTAACCTGGCTCCGTGTGGCCTCAAGGATGGGAGTTTCGCCCGTGACCGTCACGGCCGCCACCTGTCCGGCCAGGGTAAGAGTTAGAGAAAGGCTCAACTGCGCGCCGACGGTCAGGGTTAGGTTCTTTTGCGTCAGCTTGCCGAAGCCTGCATGTTCGACTTCAACGGTATAGGTGCCGACGGGAAGCACGGGGATGGTAAAGAGCCCGCTTGAATCACTTGACGTGCGAAACTTGATCCCCGTGGCGTTGTTGGTAACCGTTAGTTTGGCATCGGGTACTCCCGCGCCGGACTGATCGACTACCGTCCCTTCGAGCGTGCCCTGATTTCCCTGGCTCCACGCCATAGACGCCGTCAACAGGCCGGCAAGGAGCAATGCGAAGCCTGAGCGCACCGCCCCTTTCGTCAAGGAAACGAGAAAGCGGCCAGGGAACAGCATTTGCCGATCATTGACTCTCATCGAAATCTCTCCCTTCTTGGGCATGCGTTTATTTGAGCACTTGCCGAGGGCCCGCCATCTTCCGCGGAGAAACGGAAGGCTTCCCGAAGGTTGAAGGCGAGTCGCCGCAAGGGCCGGGTAGCGAAAGACTGCAGGCCAAACACCACCCCAACGCCTAACTTTTCTATCACAGGATCGTTTTTGGCTGAAACGCAGTCTGTGGAAAACAAGGCACGTGGCTGCAATTTCAATGGAGGGTCGCTCCTGAAGCAGTGCTCCTCCACAATTTCAGCAAAGACTAATCGCGGACTTTTGGCCGCGCATGAGTGTTCCGCGATTCCAGCAGGACGGCCCGGACGTCTGCCTTGGGGCTTGCATGGGGTAGAGTCTCGCTTCCGCAGGCGGGGAAGACATCATGATCTTCAAAGGTTTCGTTCTTGGTCGCTCGGCCTGCGACGCAAGGCCGTGAAAGGTCAAGGAAAACACTTGCGCCAGGAAACACCGTCGCGCGAGTTTTGTTCTATCTGCACCATTGTTTCGCAGGAAAAACGGCGCGGCGAAAGATCCAAGAGCTTGAAGCTTCCGCCGCATCAATGCCGTGTGAAAAGGTTAGAAGAAGAATCGGAAGCCAATCTGAATCTGACGGCTCGTGTAGGCAAAGTTGCTGTTGGAGTTGGTCACCGAGCCAAACGGCGAGTTAAACGACAGAGTGGGCGCGGTTGCGGTACCGCCAACGAAGTAACCTGTATTGTTGACGCCGGTGACATTTTGATGATTGAAGAGATTGAAGGCTTCACCCAGCGCTTCAACGGAGTAACGATCGCCGAAACGGACTCGCTTGGAGAGGCGCAGGTCCAGGTTGACGGTACGCGGCATCCGGAAAGTGTTACGGCCGACAACGTCGATGCCCTTGCGGCCGTTCGAGCCGTTGACCCCTCCGCCGAGGGGTCTGTAGGTGATCGTCGTAATGTTGCCGGTAACGGGATCAGTGCTGGAAGTAGTGAGGTTCGAAGGAGTGCCGGAAGTCACTAAAGAGTAGGGAAGACCATTCTGAGCGGCGATAATCGGGGAGAGCTGCCAGTCGTTCGTGACGTAACCGAGGGGCCCGCCGACATGCCAGGGACTCTCGCCTACAGCACTGACCACAAAGCGATTGGACACATTGAAGATGGAATTGCCGTACTCAAGTCTGATGTTGGTGGGAACCAGAAGATCGTTGGTATCCGTGAAAGTTGAGCCGTTTTGACCAAAATCGAGGGCATGTGACCAAGTGTAGTTACCCATGAACTGCAGATGGCGTGACATTCTGCGGTTTATCTGAACGGCGAGGGCATTGTAATTGGAACTGATGCCACTGAAGACCTCGGTCATGGACCCAAAATTGGGGTTCGGGCGGCCCTGCGTGGTGCTCGAAACGACGGTGCCCGTTGGAGTTTTCACCACCGTGGATGCTGTTCCATAGAAGGGAGTCGTGTAAGTGGTTCCGCCGAGCGGGCCTCCGGTGACTGCGTAGCTGATGCTAGTGACGGCAGGGCCGGTGTTCGTGTCGACGAAGTCCGGGAGGCTGCGACCAAAGCTTCCCATGTAGCTGACAGAAACAACCGTGTTGGTTGCGATCTCGCGCTCGATCGTCAGGTCGGTTTCATGGACCTGGGGGAGTTGGAAATGCGGATCGAAGTAGACGATGCTCAGGCCGGAAGATGCGGAGGGTTGAGTGCTGAGAATCTGCGGAAAACTTGGCGGGTTCGCGGACGTGTTGGTGAAGAAGAAGGAGAACTGGCCGCCCGTGACGCCCGTGTTCGTTAAGGCATTGTAAATGGTAGAGTTGATGACACGTCCGAAATACATGCCGTATCCGCCGCGAACAGCGGTCTTGCCATCGCCGAAGACATCCCACGCAAAACCGATGCGAGGACCGAGATTGTTGGTATCGCTGGGCATGTGCTGGGTTTGTGGAACCGCCGGATTGGGTAGAATGACGCTAGGCAGCATTTCGTATTCGTAGCGAAGGCCAAGATTCAGAGTGAAGCGGGGCAAGAGGCGCCAACTGTCTTCGGCGAAGAAGGCAAGGTCGTTCGTGTTGAAGGTGAAGCCGAGCGGGCCGAATGCCTGTTGATAGCTCGAATAGCATGGAACCGGCGTAGCTGTATTGTTGATGGTAGCGGTGCAGCTATTGGGTTTGTAAAAATCGGAGAAATAATTGAGCAAGCTGCTATAGCTAAAAGAGCCGTACTGAAAGCGCAGATTTTCGCTTAGGTCGTTGGTATGGGCAACATCCAAACCGAATTTGATGGCGTGCTTATTGTGTGACCAGCTCACCGTGTCAGCATATTGGGTGCGGCGTTCATCGGGAAAAGCAGGGCGCTCGAGAAATGTGGGGACGCCCATGTCAAAACCGTTTGTGATAAAGACGTCGGGAGGCAGGCCAAGAGGATTCGCATAGCCCGGAAAAAGCGTGGAAGTAAGGAAATTGGCTTGCTCGTAAGCAGTAGGAGGTTGCGCAAATTCAAATTCAAAATCCCGCCCATATTGGAACCGGGCTTCATTGGTGAGTGTGGGAGTGAAAGACGTATAAAGTTTGGCGACGCCCCAAGTATCCCTTACGTAATCGTTCCCAAAGCTGGCGACGCCAAACGTGTTGCTGGCCTGGGTTTGGATGCCGGCAGGAGAAGTCCAACGCATGCGGTTGACTTCAAACGTGGCATGGTTCTTCAAGTTAATCTGCCAATCAATCTTGGGAAAGAAGATCGTCGCTTGACCTTTGCGTGGCACAGGCCCGAGTTCTCCAAGAAGTCCATTGAGACCGTTGGTGTAGTCGGCCTGGGCCTGTGCAGCGGTGACGCCAAGCCGTGCGGCTAGCGTATTAATCGTAGCGGCGCTAGGAGCAGCAAAGAAGGCGGCAGGACTCGTGGCTTTGGCGGTGCCTGGGAAATTCCTGTCGTAGCGATCAAAGGCTAAAAAGAAAAAAATCTTGTCCTTTTTGATTGGTCCCCCAACCCCGAATCCGTACATCTTGCGAACGTCGGTGGGGGCGTAAGGAGAAGTGGTGAAAACCCCCGGCGAGGTTTGCGTGGTAAGTGTGGTAAACGGGTTGATGGCGCCCCAGGAATTGTCGCGATCATAAAAATACACTTCGCCGTGGTATTGATTGGTGCCGCTTTTGGTCACGGTATTCACGACTGCCCCAGCAGCGCGGCCATACTCGGCAGAGTAGTTAGAAGTATTAACCTGAAATTCTTGCACGGCGGCCTTGGCGCTGGAGTAGCCAATGCGCGTGCGACCCCGCTCCTCGGAAAAGAATGCCTGATTGTTATCACCACCATCGACGGTGTTATTGTTGAGAAGAGTGCTCATGCCGCGAAAGCTGATCAGGCCAAAACCGTTGGCATCATTGACCGCGCCAGGAGTGAGGAGAACGAAGCTGGACCAGCGCCCGCCATTGATGGGCAGGTTGCTGATGGCGGTTTGATCCACAGTGGGAGCGAACTCAGCCGAATTCGTGTTGACCTGGGGAATTTCCGCAGAGACGATAACAGTGGCGCCAGCAGCCGCGACATTCAGTTTTGCAGAGACGTCAGTGACAGAGCCCACCTGAACGATGACGCGCTCCACTTTGAAGGGGGCAAACCCCGACGCTTCAATACTGACGGAGTAGGTGGCAGGCTGAACCTTGCCAACACGAAAATAGCCAGTTTCATCCGTTGTAACCACTTCCTCGGCGTTCGTACCGAGGTTTTTCACTGTGACTTTGGCGTTGGGAACAGCCGCGCCACTGCTGTCGGTTACCACACCGCCGATAGCCCCATCCGTAGTGGACTGGGCAAGCGAGCCTGAGGCAAACAGGAAAAGTGCTATCATCACCGCAAAGGACAAGAGCCATGCCTTGATGATGGGGCGTCCCATCTCGTTCTTTTTCATGAAGTTCCTCCTTGAGAACCCACGCCGCGTGCTGCGCTCTGGAGCACACACGCCAACCTTTCCCGGAGGTGATAGGCGGCTTCCGTTTAGGCCAAGGCTGATGGTCACTCGCACCGGCCGTCGACGCTTAACGTAACTCTGTGATTTTCTTATCTTCTACCACAGGAGCGAGCTGAAGATAAAGCTGCGCCTTGTGGAAAAGCCCGTAAAGCAAGGATTTGCCATTTCAGTGAACCCCTGCACTCGAAGCCACGCCCCATCACACCCCCAGTAGATTAATTGGCCGAATTTTGCGAGCAAATGAACGCATCGCGACCACTCTGTGAACTCTGTGAACGCCCGAGGTTGCCTTGCGGTCTTGCGTGGAGTAGAGTCTCGCTTCCGCAAGCGGGGAAGAGAAATGTCCGAGGCAAGAACAGCAAAGGGAAAAATCAGGCAGGGGCAGAAAGAAAGCGTTCGCCCGCTGATCCCGGCGGCCCGGATTCAGAAGAGAATTCGCGCCATGGCGAAAGAGATTCGCCGTGATTTTCCCGAAGAACGGCTGCACCTGGTGAGTGTTTTGAAAGGTGGAGTGTTTTTTCTGACGGACCTTGCTCGAAGCATCCCGGGAGAAGTCTCTTTCGATTTCATTGCCGTCGCCAGTTACGGGCAGAACACGCATTCTTCCGGTCAAGTGCGTCTGACGCGGGACCTGGACTCCAGCATCGAGGGCCGAACGGTGATCGTCGTCGAGGACATCCTGGATACCGGCATGACGCTGCAATACTTATTGCGGCTTTTCCAGCAGCGCAAGCCCAAACACTTGCGAGTGGCGGTGCTGCTCGACAAGCCGGAGCGGCGCATTGCGGCGGTGCGCGCGGATTATGTGGGCTTCACTATTCCGAACGAATTTGTCGTCGGATACGGGCTCGACTATTCGGAGCGCTACCGCAACTTGCCCTATGTCGGGATTTTGAAGCTGGGGAGCGGAGCGAAGCCGCAAAAGTAAGAAAGGCAAGGCTTCCTGAATTCTCTCCTGCCGACGTTCGTGGCATTGTCCCGAGCAGGCCAAAAAGGACCAAGGAGTACTAAGCGGATTCCCGCCGGCAAACCTGCCCGTTCTCTCGCACCTGCTATAATAGTTTTAGTCCATGAACCCCACAGAGGAACACATGATTACCGCCGCTCTCGGCGGTGGCTCGGAAATCTCTACCGAAGTGCTTGCCACGCTTGCCGAGATCGGCGAGGACGTGAATGCCTCGCTCGATCTAGATGAAGTATTGGCGCGCGCCGCGGCGCTCATCAAGCGACACATTGATTACGAAATCTTCGGCGTACTGATGATCGAAGGAGACGGAAGCTATCTCCGTCACCGGTTTGCCATCGGCTATCCAAGAGAGCTCGCGGAAAGCTTGCGCATTCCGATGGCGCAGGGAATAACCGGAACCGCCGCGGCCACCGGCCATTCGGTTCGCGTGAGCGACACCTCTAAGGACCCCCGGTACATCAACGCCATCGAGAGCGTGCGCTCTGAATTGGCTGTTCCTCTCATGGTGCGCGGCAAATGCGTGGGCGTCCTGGATATTCAGAGCCGCCATCTCGATTACTTCACGCGCGATCAGCAAAACATTTTGACGCTGCTGGCAAGCCGGCTGGCGATCGCCATTGAAAACGCCCGCCTATTCGAAAAGGTGAAAGCGCAGGCGGACACCTTGCTCTTGCTGAGCGAAGTGGGCCGCGAGACCAGCGCGATTCTGGACGTAGAAGAACTGCTCCGGCGCGCCGCGGAACAAACCAAGCGCGTGATCGATTATCAGATTTTGAGCATCATGCTGTATGACGAAGAGCAGAAGGTTTTCCGGCACCGCGTGGATGTGAAACACGGCCAGAGCGTGCAGGGCCGTCTGCGCGCAACGACGAGCGAAGGTATCGTAGGCGCGGCAGCCACGCTGAAAGAGCCGGTCCTGGTTCCTGATGTCACCGTGGATCCGCGCTACGTCATGGTCAATCCCGAGACGCGCTCGGAGCTGGCGATTCCCATGATGCACCAGGGAAAAGTCATTGGCGTGCTCGACGTGGAAAGCCCCATTCCGAATTATTTCACCGAAGACCACGTGCAGACGCTTTCGATCCTCGCCGCGAATCTGGCGGTGTCGCTCGAAAATGCGCATCTTTACGAACAACTCGCAAAGGAAGAGGCGCGGCTGGAGCGCGATCTGCAAGCGGCAAAAAGGATCCAGGGCGCGCTGCTCCGGCCGGTGCCCACGGAAGATTACGGCGTGGACCTCGCGGCGCGGTATTTGTCGGCTCGCGAGGTATGCGGGGACTTGTATGACTTGTTGCGATACGGGCCGCAGCAACTTGGTATCGCGCTTGGGGACGTCAGCGGAAAAGGAACCGCCGCGGCCTTGTACGGCGCCGTGGCGATTGGCATCATGCGCAGCCTTGCGCCGCAAAAACTGCAGCCCGCCGAGATGCTCAAGCAAATGAATCAGCTTGTAGGCGAACGCCGCATCGAAGGGCGGTTCATGACCGCGTGTTTCGCAACGTGGCAAAAAGGCCGCCAAAAGCTGCGCGTGGCGAATGCGGGCCAGTCTCAACCTTTGTTGTACAAGGACCACCGCTGCGGCAAGATCGAATTGACGGGCTTTCCCCTGGGTATTTATGAAGATGTGGCTTACGACGAATGGGGGGTCACGCTGGAGCCGGGAAATATTCTGGTATTTCATTCCGACGGCATCACGGAAACCGCGAACAGCGAAGGCCAATTCTTTGGCACTACGCGGCTGCGCGAATTGATTGAGAAACACCACGCCCTGACGGCAGCGGAGTTGGCCGACAAGATTCTGGGCGAAGTGGACTGGTTTTCGAGGAGTGCGCCCCTGTCAGATGACCGCACGCTAGTGGTGATGAAAGTCCGATGAGCCATTCGACGACTGGGTCCCTGCGCAAATTGCAATTTGTCGATCCGGTGGCGTTCACGCCCCATTTCTCTTGGAAGAAGGCTTCACCCGCACAGTCGCAAGAACAAGTCTTCTGCGAGCGAGTCTCGTTGCCGGCCGTGGCCGACAAGTTTGCCACGCCGACCTATTTGTACAGCAGCGCAGCGATTGACGACGCTTACCGTGAATTCCAGGAGGGTTTGCGCGGAATTCACCACACCATTTGCTTTGCGGTGAAGTCCAACGGCAATCTTTCCATCTTGCAGCGGCTGGCCAAGCTAGGCAGCGGCTTCGACATCGTCTCGGGCGGCGAGCTGCGGCTCTTGCAGCGCATTGGCGTTCCCGGGGACCGCATTGTTTTTTCGGGGGTAGGGAAAAGTCGCGAGGAAATTCGAGAAGCGCTGAACTACAGCATCAGCGGGCAAGACGGCCGTCCCGGGATACTTCTGTTCAACGCGGAATCGGAAGCGGAACTCGAAATCCTGGCCGAAGAGGCCGCTCGCGTCGTCGAGAAAGGCGGAAAGCCTCCGGAAGCCGCCATCCGCGTGAATCCGGATGTGCTTGCCGGCGGCCACCCGCACATTGCCACGGGCCGGCACGAGCATAAATTCGGCATGGACTGGAAAGAAGCAAAGCGACTGTATCTGATGCATGGCGATTCGAAATGGATTCGATGGGCGGGCCTCAGCGCGCACATCGGATCGCAGATCACCACGCTCGAGCCTTTTCGCCTCGCAGTGAGGCGGCTAGTAGGTTATGTCAAGGAACTGAAATCGCAGGGAATAGGCCTGCGGTATCTCGACGTCGGCGGCGGCTTAGGCGTTCGGTACGCGGATCAAAAGCCGCCGAAACGAAGCGAATACTCGAAACTCATCAAAGACCTTGTCCGCGGGAGCGATGTCGAGGTTCTCTTGGAGCCGGGACGTGCCATCACTGCGCAAGCGGGTGTACTGCTTACGCGAGTTGTTTATACGAAAACGAACCGCGGCAAGCGCTTTGTGATTGTGGACGGCGCTATGAACGATCTCCTGCGGCCTTCCCTCTATGGCGCGATTCATCCCATTACAAAGCTGACGCGCGATACAGCGGAGCGGAACGCGAAGCGGCAACGCGCGGACGTCGTTGGCCCAGTGTGCGAAACCGGAGATTGTTTTTTACACGACTGGCCCGTTGGTGAAGTGCAAACCGGCAACCTGCTGGCCATTTGGTGCGCCGGCGCTTACGGAATGGTGCTCGCGTCCAACTACAACGCCCGCTGCCGCCCGGCAGAGGTGTTGGTCGAAGGCGACACCTTTCGGCTGATTCGCCGGCGCGAGACGCAGGAGGACTTGGAGCGCGCCGATGTCGTGGACCAGAAGCAAGTTTCGAGAACAGCCTAACCCACTCATTCCAAGGGAGTAAGGTTCTCCGAAAACCGCCCTGCGTCTGTTAAGAGGCGGGTAGCGCGTTACTTCGCACTGGCTTCGTATACGACCCTTCCGCCCACCATCGTGTAGCGCACCGCCGCGTCCTTGATTTTCTCCTGAGGCATGACAAACAAATCGCGATCGAGTACCACGACGTCTGCCAGTTTCCCCGGCGTGAGCGAGCCTTTTTCTTTTTCGCGAAACTCCGCAAAAGCCGAGCCCATCGTATAAGCCTGTATGGCTTCCTCAAGAGTTAGCTTCTGCTCTGGAAACCAGCCACCCGGGTTTTTCCCGTCGAGCGTGGCCCGTGTCACGGCAGCGTACAGGCCAAGCATCGGATTCAGCGGAGCGACAGTCCAATCGCTTCCGAAAGCGAGCCGCACGCCGTGGTCGAGGAGCGTTCGAAAAGCGTACGTCGTTTTGGCGCGCTCGTGGCCAATGCGCTTTTCGGCCCAGCGGCCATCGTCAATGGCGTGGTAGGGCTGAACCGACGCAATCACGGCAAGTTGCGCAAAGCGCGCGAAGTCTTCGGGGCGAAGATGCTGCGCGTGCTCGATGCGCCAGCGCCGGTCGCTCTGCGCGCCGTTTTGCTTCGCCACTTCTGCGTAAATGTCCAGCATGATGCGGTTGGCCTTGTCCCCGATAGCATGGACAGCCAGTTGCAAGCCCGCGCCGTCGGCGCCGAGTGCCATCTTCAGCATGTTGCCCTCGGGCAGCATCATCTGGTTGGGCAAGCCAGAAGTTTCTGGCGCGTCGTCGTATGGCTTTTCAAAAAGCGCGGTGGTTGAGCCCAGCGAGCCATCGGCAAATCCCTTGAGCGCGCCGAGATGAATCCAATCATTGCCAAAGCCGGCGCGGATCCCCGTCGTGGCCGGCGCTTGCCATCGTGGAAGCGGGGTGATCGAGTAGATGCGCAGCGTCAATTCGCCCCGATCGGCAAGCGTTTGGTAGGCGCGAACATCTTCCGTGGAGCTAATGTCGTGAATGCTGGTCACTCCGGCGCGGCGCGCTTCATCCATTGCGGCATGAACCATACGAAGGAGTTGTTCTTCCGACGGAGGCGGAATGACGCGATAAACCAGGTCCATCGCAGCATCCTTGAGGAGGCCGGTGGGATTGCCGTCTCTATCGCGAACGATGGTGCCCCCAGGAGGATCTTCGGTCTCTCGCGTGATGCCCGCCAGACGCAATGCGAGAGCATTGGCCATGGCCATGTGTCCGTCATAGCGGCTCAAGAAAACCGGAGTGTCCGGAGTCAGCGCGTCAAGCCAATCGTGCGAAGGTAGGGGCGTGCCGACCCACAGTTCGTGGTCCCACGTTCCGCCGAGCATCCATTCGCCCTTGGGCAGCTTCTTGGCTTGTTCGCCGACGCGACGGGCAAATTCCTGCGGTGTGTTGGCATCGCGCAGGTGCACGCTGCTGATTTCGCCTCCGCCGCTGCTGAAATGCACATGCGCGTCGATGAATCCGGGGAGGACGCTTTTCCCCTGAGCATCGATCCTTTTCGTTGCCGGCCCGGCCCATTTTGCGATTTCTGCGTCAGAGCCGACCGCAACAATATGGCCGTCGCGGATGGCAACAGCCTCCGCGCGCGGGTTCCCTGGATCGACGGTCCATACGTGCCCGTGAACAATAACCAGGTCAGCAAAAGAAAGCTGTTGCGCGTAAGCGCTTGCCGAGGAAAATAACAAGATCATCACAACCGCGAAGGCAATTCTCATGAACGGCGCCAGACAGATTCCGCCATGGAAAGCGAAAGAAAGGATGGCCAGGAAGTCAAGCTTCGCCCCATTTCAGCTTGCCGCGCAAGATCTCGAAATACGGCTTGTTTGGCGGCTGAATGAGTTGCAACTGTTCGTTGCCCCGCCGGATGCGCGCGATATCCGTGGGCTGCATGGGCAGGCCGCGTTGTCCGTCGATCGTGAGATAAACGGATTCCGCGTCGCCGACTCGCACTTCGATGGTGGAGGTATCGGGAACAACCAGGGGGCGGTCGCTCAACATGTGCGGACAGATGGGGGTGATAATGAACGCTCCCACGGCGGGATGCAGGATGGGGCCACCGGCGGAGAGGGAGTAGGCGGTGGAGCCAGTCGGGCTCGAAACGATCAATCCATCCGCACGGTAACGGCAAACAAAATCGGAATCGATGCTCAACTCCAATTGAATCATTCGTGCGAACGAGCCCTTATGAACAACGGCCTCATTGAGGGCGCACTGGGTTTCGACGACCGAGCCCGCGCGCACGAGCTCCGCCTGCAACATCACCCGCTGGCTGATGGATGACTGCCCCCGGAGCGCTTCTTCGAGGGCGGGATAAAGCTCATCGAGGGTGAAGCTGGTGAGGAAGCCGAGGCGGCCCATATTGATGGGTAAAATGGGAATATGGCGTGATGCCGCCAGACGTGCAGCCGCGAGGATCGTGCCGTCTCCGCCGAGAACCAGCAAGAACTCGGAAACATCCGCAACCGCAGGGGCAGGCTGGCCTTGGAATCCACCCGTCGCTGCGGCCGCCGTGTCCTTGTCCAGCACCGGTTTGATTCCGCGGGCCTCCAGCCATTTCAACAAAGGCGGAACGACGACGGAGAGTTGTTCGCGCCGAGGCCGGGAAAGAATGCCTATCGTTTGAACCGCTTTTCCGGGCTGCATGGGCGGTTGTGATTCTACCGCATTGGAGCCGTAGAGCCCCTGCCTTTCTGGCATGGGATATAAGGTTCCTAGAAGACTATTGACAAACAAAAAGCGAATGTGTATATACTTTCCCAATGATGCTAGGATACAAGTCGAATAAGAATGTCGTTTACAGCAGCAAATATCGCGTCGTTTGGTGCCCCAAGTACCGCCGCAAAGTTCTCGCCGGCGGCGTGGAGAAACGATTGCTCGAGTTGATACATGAGGCTGCTGCGAAGTATCGAGCCGGGGTCATAGCCTTGGAGATTAGGCCCGACCACGTCCATCTGTTAGTCGAGGTGGACCCGCAATTTGGCCTGCACCGTTTGGTCAAGTACATCAAAGGTGTCACGTCACACGAACTCAGAAAAGAGTTCGTCTCTTTGCGAACTCGGTTGCCTAGCATTTGGACGAACAGTTACTTCTGTTCGACTGTTGGTGGTGCGCCGCTAGAAGTCATCAAACAATAGGTGGAGAACCAGAAGAATGTCTGAGCAGAAGCGAGGCATCAAAGGGCGTGTATATCTCTCGGACGAACAAGTCCTTGCGGCTGGACATCAATTCGGCTGCGGCCGTTTCGTGTACAACCGTCTTCTGGGGTTCTCTCAAGAACGGTACTTTACAGACAAAACCAAGACTTCACCGAAGGATAGAAGCCTGGAACTCACGCGGCTTAAAACCGAGTTGCCGTGGTTGCGCGAGGTGAATGCCCAGTCGTTGCAACAGACAGGCAGGGCTCTGGATAGCGCATACAAGAACTGGATTGACTCTATCACGGGCAAGCGACCAGACCAAGTAACGCCACCGAAGTTCAAGAAGAAGTCACAGCGGCAGTCGGCACGATTCACCCGAGGTCTTTCTCGTTCCGTTACGGCGTGCTCCACCTTTCCAAAATCGGAGATATTCACATCCCGTGGTACCGGAGAGTAAAAGGTGCACCGTCGTCCCTCGTCTTGAGTAGGACACCCTCAGGCAGATATTATGTTTCGTTCCAAGTAGAACAACCGTTGCGTGCTATAGGTTCAGCAACCAATCGGTGCGTTTCTATAGACATCAACACGAAAACATTTCATTTCTTCAATGGCCAAACGTGGTCGCGTGTCGAACTGCCTCGCCCCTTGCTTGCTGCGTTGTCTCGGCTCCGCACAGCACAGAAGCATTTGAGCCGCTGCACCAAGGGCTCGCAGAATCGAGAGAAGGCGCGCATCAAAATCGCCAAGATTCACCAACGGGTCATCGACATCCGCACAGATTTTCTTCAGAAGTTGAGCACTCAGCTTGTTCACGAGAACCAAGTGATATTTGTTGAGACGCTCCGCATCAAGAACATGCTCAAGAATCGCCGTCTAGCTCCTGCCATCTCGGACGCTGGTTTCGGTGACTTTATCCGCATGCTGGAATACAAATGCAAGTGGTATGGAAGGACGCTCATTAAGGTAGACACGTTCTTCCCATCATCGAAGTTGTGCTGCGTTTGCCGTCAGAAGAACGCAGAACTCAAACTCCAAGACCGTTGGAAGTGCCCTAATCCCGAGTGTCAAACGGAGCACCAGCGAGATGAAAATGCTGTCGTCAATATCTTTGTCGAAGGTTTGCGAATCTTAGCCGAGGGACGCTCGGTATCAGCCTGTGGAGGCACAGCAAGACTTGGGGGCGAACTCAAGCGTGTGCCTGTGAAGCAGGAAACATCGTTGGAGACGAGCAGCAATGCTGCTTAGTAACTCCAAAGAACCCCCGCCTCTAGGCGTGGGGAGTCTCAACGCATGGACTTTTTTCGCGCGCAGAGAAAATACTCCTGATTGCCTTCGACGCCGCTAACCCTGCTGGGGCGGACTTTGAGAAATTTGAAACCGAGAGATTTCACGTGTTTGCTCACGGATAAAACCGCTTTTTCCCGCAGCCTTTTGCTCTTAACAATCCCGCCGGCGCCAACCTGCTTGCGCCGTAATTCGAACTGCGGCTTGATCAGGATCAAGAATAAACTGGAAGGTTTTGCGAGCCCTGCTGCAGGCTCGATGACCTTTTCGACGGAGATAAAAGAAACGTCGACGACGGTCAGGTCCGCCGGTTCCGGAATATCCACCGTCTGCAGTTCACGTGCATTTTTCCTGACGGCAACTACGCGCGTGTCCTGTCGCAGCTTCCAATCGAGTTGTTCGACGTTGACGTCCACGGCGTAGACCCGCGCCGCGCCGTGCTGCAGCAGGCAATCCGTGAAGCCGCCATGCGACGAACCAACATCAAGGCAGACCAGGCCCTTCGGATTCAGTGAAAAATCCTTAAGCGCGCCTTCCAGCTTGAACCCGCCGCGGCTGACATATTTCGGGTGCCGACTGGCGACTTCAATCTTCGCATCGCCGGCGACGGGCATGCCGGCCTTATCCTCACGCTTGCCGTCCACCCGCACTTCGCCGGCAAGAATCATGGCCGCTGCTTTTTCGCGGGACTCGGCAAGCTTGCGCTCCACAAGAACTAAGTCCAGACGTTTTCGAGCCGGCTTTCCCTTCATGAGGGCCCCGAATCTTTTCAGGTTCTGCGCAGAACAAGAAACTCGGCGATCTCGCGCAAGCGCGCGGCGCGCGCGGCGTAGGGAGAGAGTTCGGCAATGGCCTTGGTGGCGAGCTCGCTGGCAATCTGATGCGAGCGTTCCAGTCCATACACCGCAGGGTAAGTGGCCTTCTGCTGTGCCAAATCCTTGCCGGCGGTTTTGCCGAGAGCGGCCGAAGATTCTTCCACGTCAAGAATGTCATCGGTGACCTGGAACGCCCAGCCAATGGTCTCCCCGAAGCGGCGGAGTCGCCCCACATCCTCGGCGCCTGCGCCGGCGCACAGGGCTCCCGCAGTAACCGACGCGCGAATCAGCGCCGCGGTTTTCGCGCGGTGAATGTATTCGAGCATCTTCTCATCGACCGCCTTGCGCTCTGCTTCGATATCCGCCACCTGGCCGCCCACCATGCCGTTGACGGTGCCCGCGGCGCCGGCAACTTCCGTGAGGATGGCGGCGCGGCGCTCCGCGGGTACCGGGGTTGCTCCGATGGTCTCAAATGCCAGTGTCAAAAGCCCGTCACCCGCAAGAATCGCCAGGGCTTCGCCAAATTTCTTGTGGCAGGTCGGTTTGCCGCGCCGCAAGTCGTCATTGTCGAGCGCCGGCAAGTCGTCGTGAATCAGCGAATAGGTATGAATAAACTCGAGGGCGCATGCCGGATGCAATGCGGGACTCAGGTCGCTTGAAAAAATGCGCGCGGTTTCCAGACACAGAATCGGCCGCATGCGCTTGCCGCCGGCAAAGACGCTGTAGCGCATGGCAGTGTGAATGGAAACAGGCTGTATGGTCTCGGCGGGCAGCAATCGGTCAAGAGCGGCGTCCACCGCCAGTCGATCCTCTTCAAAAAAAGCGGAAAGTTTCATCGCGGGATGGAATTCACGCGGGCAAGCGGCTTGCGAAGTATCATGAATCGGCCTCCCGCTCGGGATCAAACGGTTCCGCCGCCAGCTTGCCATCCGCTTTTTTGAGCAGAATTTCCACGCGGCCTTCGGCTTCTTCCAGTTGCTTCTGGCATTCTCGCGACAGGGCCACGCCTTCTTCAAAAAGCTTCATGGCGTCGTCCAAAGAAAGCTGCGGACTTTCCAATCGGCGCACGACCTCTTCGAGGCGTACGAGGGAGCGCTCGAAGTCGGGCTTCTTTGGCGGTTCAGGCTTTTTGGGTGCAGGTGTATTCACAAAATAGGCCTTTGTTCATTTCTGGCACTTCCGGCAGCAGTATGTCGAGCGGCCGCTCTGCGCGATGCGCTGAATGGCCGCCCCGCACCGGCGGCAGGGCTCTCCTTCCCGGCCGTAGGCGCGCAAAATCTTCTCAAGTCCCTGAAACCACCATTGCGAATCGTGAAAGTCCGGCGCTGGGTGTAGGCAGCATTCTAAGGCACGCGCGAGAACCGACACAATTGCTTTGTGCAGGCGGCGGGCCTCTTCGGTCTTCAATGATTTGGCCCGGCGCCGCGGATCGAGGCGCGCGTGCCACAGCGATTCGCAAGAATAGATATTTCCCAGCCCCGCGACGCGGGTTTGGTCCAGCAGAAAATCTTTCAACGGCCGCGCCGATGCGGCGAGCAGCTCAAGGAATCGCGGGCCGGCAAAATCCTTAGACAGTGCATCGATTCCGAGCGAAGTCAGCCCAGGACTGTCTTCCAAACAGCCCCAGGCATAAACGCGCCCAAAATGGCGACGGTCCGCGAAGCCAAGTACGCCTTTCGCGAATTCCAACGCAACATCCACGTGAACTCCATTCTCCTTGAGGTTCGCACGTTCCAGCAATTCGGCTCGGTCCAAAAACCATACAAGCTGGCCATCGAGCCGAAAGTGCATGGTAAGCAGTCCCCGATCCAGTGCCAGAAGCACATATTTGCCCTTGCGGTCCACTCGCTGGATCGCACGATTAGTGGCCAGGTCGGCCAAGCGCGATGCTTCCTGCGGCTTCACGGCGATGGGATGAAAGACGTGGACACAGCGAATACGCTGACCTTGCACGAGGGGGCGCAGTGTGCGTACCACAGCTTCGACTTCAGGCAATTCGGGCATCGGCGCGCGGGTGATCAAGAACCCGGTTCCAGGATGAGCGTGTGCTTCTTCGCCTTGGCTTCAGCCGCCGCGCTAAAGCGCGCCAGAATCGGCTTCCCCTCGTACCAATAGGAAAACTGATCTGCATAATGGCGGCTGCCCAGCTGACCCGATTCGCCGGAAGGAATCAGCAGGATAGATTCGTCCCAGTTTGCAGGATTGGCCACAAAGCGCATGGCCGGCCCATGCGTCTTCGTCGCGGCGCGCACGCTATAAACCGTCCCTGATTGCGGCTTGCCCGCAATGCTCAGAAGCGTTTTCAAAAACCCCTCGTGTCCCAGCGGGTGGAACATTTCGAGCGAATCAAAGTTCTTCCACGCCCAATCTTCCACGTGTTCGCTCCTGCTGTCTTCGGCCAGCTTCTTTACCGCCAAGTCCGCCGCCGCAACCAGAAGTTCGTCGTAATTTTTGTAGGCGGCCGGCAGCCATTTGGAAGGGCGGCCGGTAAGCGTTTTCTGCAGAAACGTCATGCTTCGCCACTGGTAGAGGCCGGCCTCCTCCCCGAGCACCGGCTCCAGGATCAGCTTGAGCGCGGCAAGGCGCAGGTTGTGAAGAAAGGAAATCTCAGGCGAATTGGCATCGGCAATTCCGTTCCAATCCGTTAATCCATCCATCAGCTTCTGCGTCCGCGGGTCTTTCGGCTTCACCGTTTTCGCGGCGGCGAGCAACTGCTCGGCGAGAAACACATGCGGGTAGCTGTAAGTATCGGTCTCGACCTTCAACATGTCCTCCAGCCGCAAGTCGCGGCGGTCGTGCAGCAAATCATAGATGCGCGCCGTGCGGTACGGTTCCTCCCAGCGGTCGGTCAAGTATGGCTTGTAATTTGGCCCCACCACGCGCGCGTTGGCGGTGACAATCAATCCGCTCTCAGGATTAAGCGCCTGCGGAAGCCGATCAAACGGAAGGTATCCTGTCCATTCGTAATCGTCCGTGTCTCCCGGTTCGGGCACTTCGCCATGCCCCTTCTTTCGAATGGGCACACGCGCCGCCATGATGTAGCCGATGTTGCCTTCCACGTCGGCATAGACCGCATTTTGCGCGGGCCCCCACACGCGTTTCATCGCCTCACGAAATTCCTTCCAGTTGCGCGCCTTGCCGAGCCAGTTGTAGCTGTTGACCAACCCGCCGGGCTCGGTAGCCGTCCAGCGCATCGCGTAACCCCCCTCTCCCTCGCGGCGTACGACCGGTCCATGCCGCGTCACCATGACAGGCAAGCGCTCATCGGGCTGCCCCTTCACGCAAATCGTTTCCTCGATGATTTGCGCCTTTACCCACGAGCCCTTCACGCGATACTCGTCGGGCGAAACTGGATTCAACGTTTCGATGTAAAGATCCTGCACGTCCGCGCCGTTATTGGTAAATCCCCACGCGATGCGCTCGTTGTGGCCGATGATGACCATCGGCGCACCCGGCAAAGTAAGACCTTTTACGTTCCAATCCGGGGCCGTGAGGTGCACTTCGTACCAAATGGAAGGCATCATCAGATCGAGGTGCGTATCGTTCGCGAGCAGCGGTTTTCCCGTGGCCGTGTGCGCTCCGCTGACAACCCAATTGTTACTGCCCAGTCCTTGCCGAATTTCGTTCCGGGATTCCGCCAGAAACCTTTCAACCGATTGTGCTAACGCCGAGGTTAAATCGGGAGCGTTTCCGTCCGGCCCGCTGGTTGCGCCGCCGAGCTCCGCTTTAAAAACCGTATCCGGCTGTATGTCGTCATCATCATCATCCTCATCGGGATCGGTCGCCGAACGCTGTGACCCATCATTCGGCACATTCGGATCGCCGATCACAAAATGATCCAGCGCAGATTCCTGGGAAAACAGGTCCCTGGCGCGATCCGGTCCTGCGCGCCCGGCGACTTTGGCGCGGTTCATCTCGCGTTCGCGGGTGTCCGCCAACGTCCGATACATGTAGCCGGAAATCGCCAGCGTGTCGGCCGGCTTCCAGGGCTGTGGCTTGTAGCGAAGCAGCGAAAACTCGAGCGGCAGGTTGCCGACGCGCTGCTCGATAAATTGGTTCACGCCGCGGGCGTACGCTTCGAGGATTTTGCGCGGTTCTGGGTCGAGCCTCGCCGCTTCCTGGTCCGCGGCGCGGCCGAGCCCGAGCGTGCGGAAATCTTTATCAATGGCAAGAGTCCGGGGCCCGAGAATTTCCGAAAGTTGCCCGCGCGCCACGCGCCGCAGCAAGTCCATCTGCCATAGGCGGTCCTGCGCCATGACGTACCCCTGCGCTTCGGCGACGTCCGCGACCGACGCGGCGCGGATGTGCGGCACGCTCCAGCCGTCGCGGTCGACCGTAACCTCGCGTTCGAGACCAGGAAGCGAAATGTTTCCGGCGAGCTGCGGCAACGGCCGGTAGACGAACCACCACGCAGCCGCGCCGGCAAAAATGACAAGGAACCCAAGAATCCAGGAAAAGACTCGGGCGACAGTTTGCAATGGCACTCCTGGGTAAAGTGAGAAAAAAATTAGTTTAGAGTAGGCCTTAGGCGCGTGCAACCGCGCTAAAAGGAATGGACGGCATGGTTCGCCTGGCGTAACCAGCCCATGTTCTCGCAGGCGGATCACTGATCCCCGTAGCGAAACACCATGGACAGGTCATCCTGGGGCTGCGTCTTTGCCGCGGATGAATCGCAGCCGAACCGCCGCTGGCCATTTCGGGGCGATCCCGATTTCGCCGTCCTCGTGAAGACTGCCTATTTTTTCTTGGGTTCCGGTTTGGCTGGCGCGGCAGGCCTCAAGCCAGCCGCCGCATCTTGCAAATTCTTAACCGCGGTGGCGCTCAAAGCATAGAGCGCACGCTCATTCTCGCGTTTTGCCAGGTAGTCGTCGCCGCTTTTTGCGATTTGCGCTTTTTCCACGCGCTTCCCGCTGTCGGAAGTCACGGTGATCTCGATCGAAGGGGCCGTGAAGCCATGGTCTGGGAATTTTGTCGCCGCCAGATCGCGAAGGTCCGCCACCAGCGTGCCGACGTTCCCTTCATCCATCTTTGTCCCGTTGGACCACCAGTCAGAGCCGCTGCGCGTGAGAAAAGTGCTCTTCGCGCCATCGTGAATTTCGATTTTTTCCGGATCGGCCCAGCCGAAATCAAACAACTTCTTGTTTCGAAAGTCGTCCAGGCTCTTGTCCATCGATGTGCCGACGGAGGCTGAAACCTTGTAGACTCCCGTGCCGGCACTGGGTTTCGCGTAGTAGTCGTCTTTGTTCTTGCGCACTTGCAGTTCTTCCGTGCCGGCAACGTCGGTGAGTTTTGCGGTACCCACCGGCGTGCCGGAGTTAAACGCGCGCAAGTCCTTTTTCTCATCCTCAGTCGCGCTCAGCTCCATCTTCGCATCGCCCAGCGACCGCACCAGGTCCTCCACCGCAGTCTGATCCGCCCGCAGCGGCTTGGGCTTCAGGATCTGCCATTGGTCTTTGCTTCGCCCGAACTCGATGGTTTGTTTCTTGGCGGTCAGTTCGACTCGGCTCAGCTTCTCCGAATCGAATGTCAGCAGGCGCTTGTCCCTCAGATCGTTTTCCGTCTTCTCCAGGCCGGTTTTATGGTAGCTCGCGACAATAAAGACCCGCGGATCGCCCTCGAGCGCGGCGTAAGCTCCGCTGCCGGTCGGCGTGTCATCGCCGAGCAGCAATTCCTCTGATTTTTGGCTTTTCTCCGTGATGCCGATTTCCATCGCGGGCTTTGCCAGCCCGTAGGCATTCAGGTCGGCAGCTTTCTCTTCCAGCAGGCGGTCGGAATTCAACGGCGACAGATTGGAAAGCAGGGTTGAGACGGAGTCCTGGTCCGCAGGCAATGGTTTTGGCGCAGTGATTTGCCACTTGCCCGCCTCGTTCTTGGCCAGCGTCAGGTCCGGGGCGCCCCTCTTTGAAATCGAGATGCCCGTAACGTCCGCCGGCTTCACGTCCAGAATCTTCGGCGACGATTCCGCCGCGGACGTTATGGTGCTCGCAGGCGGTTTTCGATGATTCGACCAATATAGCGCGCCGCCCAGTGCTAGGAGCACTATCGCGGCGACCAGCAGTCCTCTACCTTTCATAAATCGTTCCCGAAAATATTCTCGCCTGCTTCTCCGCGCCTTCTACCTTCTCCGCCACCATACCCAGACTCCCGCAACCGCGATCCCGATCGGCAGGATCCCCAGGCTGGTAATGCCCACCCAACTGAGCTGCGACCGCGTCATGGTGATGGTCCGGATGTCCCGGTCTTTCGGCCGGATGGAAATCAGCTCTTCATCCGAGGCCAGCCAGTTGATGGCATTCATTGCCAGGTCCCGGTTTCCGTTAAACGGAAGAAACGCGTTCGCGACCCAATCCGAACTGCCGACGACCACAAAGCGCCCCTGTGAATTCTCCTTACCGGTCCGGTAGGAGCCGGCAGCGGCCAGGGTCAGGGGGCCTTTCTTGTTTTTGGGGTCGCTCGCGTTGATGCGCGGCGTATCTAGCTTTTCCGTTGCCAGGCTGCTCTCGGAGGATTCGAACAGCTTGTCAACCGTCGTCTTGTCTCCGTTCTTGACTTCGAGGGACCGCGAATAGGGGAACGCTGTAGCGGTGCCCTTCATCGTGTTCACGATTTCGTGCGAGTCGTAGCGCGTCACTAATGCATCCTGGTAGCCGAGACCTGCGAGCTGGCCGATGGGGTTGAGGTCCAGGATCAAGTCTTTGTCCGGCGTGACTCCCCAGCTTTCGAGAGCCTTCGAGAGCGCGTCGTTGTCGGCAATTTCCGTGCGCCCCATTTTCAGCGGCGGATTGAGCAGGAACATGGCGCGCCCGCCGTCTTCGACATATTTCTTGATCGCGTCCACTTCCGGTTGTTGTTGATCCGACTTCGGCCCCGCTACCACAAGCACGGTGCAGTCAGTGGGAACTTCCGCTTTGCCGAGCAGATTGATCGACTTTGTTTCGTAGGCCTCTTTCCCGAGCAAGTCCTTGAACCGCGAATATCCGTCGCTGCCGGTTTCGTCGATCTGATGTTCGCCGCTGCCGGTGACGAAGCAGATCGTGCGCTTGTTCGACTTGAGGTCCCGAATGAAAGCCCCGGTGATGCCTTCCTCGGTCAGCCCGTTGGCTTCCTCCTTGCGCGTGCCAATCTCAACGACGGCCGTCCCCAGGCTCTTAACCCCTGCCGCTCGTGCCGCCAGGGGATTCTTCTCGAGATCCACATATTGCACATGGACCTTGGGGGAAAGATTCGAGTACTGCTCGAGCGTGTCTTTGGCATGGCTGAATCCGGTCGGCCGGTCGTAGTAATAAATCGTCGCCGGCTCCTTGAGGCCCTTCACAATTTTCGCGGTTTGCTCGGAGAGGCTGTAGCGCTTGTTCGCGGTTGCATCATAAGTTTTGTTGTAGCGGTCGCCCAGGACATTCGCCACGGTGATAATGGCCACCACCACGGCAATGTAGAGCGTCACATAAGCCACATATTTCGTCTGTCTCGCCTGGAGCAGTGGAAGGTTCATTTATGCCCTCCACCGCAGGGATTCGAGCGAGCGCGCCGTCAAAAACAACCCCAGGAAGATCACGCTGAGGTAATAAATAGCGTCCTTCGTATCGATGACCCCTTTCACAAACGAATCCATGTGCGTGGTCGTGGAAATGTACGTGACCACATCCGCCCACGTTCCCGACTGATAGCCGCCCACCCAGCCCAGCACGAAAATGAGCAGGCACACGCCAAACGTGGCGGTGCCCGCAATGATCTGGTTCTTTGTCAGCGTGGAAATAAAAGTACCAAGCGCAAGCAGCGCCGCAGCCTGGAGCAGCACGCCGAGATACCCTACGGCCATGGGCTTCCAGTCCGGATTGCCGTACTTGAAGAGGAACGCAAAATTCAGGCCCGTCACGAATAGCATCGCGGCGTAAAGAAGAACCGAAGCCAGCCACTTTCCAAGAATGATTTCCACGTCGCGGATCGGAGAGGTCGCCAGCAGCTCGATCGTGCCATTGCGCTTCTCTTCTGCAAACAGGCGCATGGTCATAAGCGGCACAAAAAACAGATTCACGACGTTCATATTGCCCAGCAATTGCCGCACGATCTGGTCGTTGACGTTCATGGGAAACATTTCCCCGCGCATCTGCGACTCCATGCTGTAAAAAATGAACGCGCCCACCATGTTCCAGAAGAACCAGCCAAAAATCAGGGCGAACATGATGAACAGGATGTATGCGACGGGCGAAACAAAGTAGCTTCGCAGCTCCTTTTGGCAAATGACCCAGATGTTTTTCATTGCGCTGCTTCCTTTACCTTGGCTTTTTCTGGCGGCGTTTGCGATTGCTCGCCCGTCAGTTGCAGGAAGATTTCCTCCAGGCTCACCGACGCGGGCCGCATTTCATTGAGGTCCCAGCCGGCCGCGACCACCGCGCGGGCGAGGTCGCCCCGCGCGAAACTGCCTTTGCGGTTCTCTACTTCAAAAGTGCTTCCCTGCGGGCGTTTTCCCTTGAACGTCACGCGGCTCACTCCGGCAACCTTCTCGAGCTGTTCGCGGACCGCCTCCGTATCGAGCGCTCCGTCTCGCGAGCCGACCTCCACAAGCATGGTCTCCGCTCCGCGGGCGCGGCTTTGCAGGTTGCTCACCGAGTCCGTCGCTACCAGTCTTCCTTTGTTGATAATGATCACCTGCTGGCAGGTCTGCTCGACCTCCGGGAGAATGTGCGTGCTCAAAATGATGGTATGGTCGCCAGCAAGACTCTTGATCAGATCCCGCGTCTCATTGATTTGCTTCGGATCGAGTCCCGCCGTGGGTTCGTCCAGAATGAGTACGTCGGGATTGTGCAGAATCGCTTGTGCCAAACCGACGCGCTGGCGGTAGCCTTTCGATAGTTTGCCGAGCAGCTTGTCCTTCATATCGGTAATCGCGCAACGCTCGCAGGCCGTGTCGACGCGCTGCCGCAGGTCCGTGCCCGCCAGCCCTTTCAGCTTCCCCACGAACATCAGATATTCCGTCGCGCGCATCTCGTGGTACAACGGCGGCATCTCCGGGAGATACCCGATGCGCTTTTTTACCTCCATAGGTTGTTCGAGTACGTCAAAGCCCGCGACCGAAGCCGCGCCTGACGTTGGAGGCAAAAAGCACGTCAGCATGCGCATGGTCGTGGTTTTGCCGGCTCCGTTCGGGCCAAGAAAGCCTACGATCTGGCCCTTCTCGACTTCGAACGAGATGTGATCGACAGCCGTCGTGCGTGCATACCTTTTTGTCAGCTCGCTTACTTTAATCATGATTTTTTCAATTTGGAGAACTGTCGAATGCTTCACTCAATGCGTAGCAGTGAAACAATATCCTAAAAACTCGGGAAGCCATGTGTCAACCCTCCCTTTTCAAACACCCTCCCTTTTCAAATCTGATTGCATCTTTTCGAAAAAAGGTGCCTGGGCAAAAACGTTTCTGCCGCTTTCCCCCTCCGGTTTCTCATGAAACACGCCGGCAAGCATCGCGCATTTCTCCTGCTACAATCTCAAGAAGAGCTAAAAGGAGAAGTTTCGTTGCCATGTTCGTCGTGCGCTTAATCGGCGTGTTGGCATTGGTGGCGCTCAACGGTTTCTTCGCCGCGACCGAGTTTTCCCTCGTCGCGGTGCGCTTGTCGCGCATCCGCCAGCTCGTGGTCAAAGGCAGCTTGCGCGCCCGTGTCGTCGAAAGTTTACTGGGCGATCTGCACCGGGTGGTTTCCGGCGTTCAACTCGGCATCACTCTGACCAGCCTGGCCATCGGCGCGCTTGGCGAAGTCACACTTGCGAAGGAGCTCCAGGTCCTGTGGCCTGGTAAACCCGGCGCACACTCGGTTCTGCTGGCCCACGGCATCGCCTTGGCCTGTGCCTTCGCGCTTCTCAGTGGCCTTCACGTGGTCATGGGGGAGCTCGTCCCGAAGACCGTGAGCCTGGCACGCGCCGAACGCGTGGCCTTGCTCGTGGCTGTGCCGTTTCGCTGGTTTCTCAACACCTTTCGCTGGCTTATCAGTCTGCTCGACGGCGTCTCCGGCGCCATCGTGAAAGCTTTGGGGGTCTCCGTTCCTCCAGCGCACGGCGTCGCGCACTCGACCGAGGAGTTGCAAATCCAGATCCAGCAGGCGCGCGAGCGTGGGCTGCTCGCCGCCGGCGAGGAAAAATTCATTCTCAGCGCCATCGAACTGTCGCAAATCCAGGTCCGCGAAATCATGGTGCCTCGTCCGGACATGCATACTTTGCCCATCGAATCCAGTCTTGATGACGTGATGCGTGCGTTTGCCACCACGCAGCGCTCGCGTATTCCCGTTTACCGCGACTCTCCCGACCACATTCTCGGGTTCGTGCACATCAAGGACATGATGTGGGTGCTTCTTGACCGCGAGCGACGCCTCGAAGAAAACCTTCCCGCGCCTTCTTTTGATTTGCGGCGCGTTCTGCGCGAAGTCCTGATTGTCCCCGAAACCAAGCCTGCCAGCGAATTGCTTCTCGAATTGCGCACGCGCCGCGTCGGTTTGGCCATGGTCGTCGACGAATTCGGCAGCATTCTCGGCCTGGTGACCATCGAAGATATCATCGAACAGATGGTTGGCGAAATTCACGACGAGTTTGACGTGGTGGAAAAGCCGTTCCCGCTTGCGGACGGGGCGATGATTTTTGACGCCGCCCTCAACGTGCGCGACCTCGACGCGCAATACAACATCACGCTGCCCGAGGATCCTGCTTACGCCACCGTCGGCGGTTTCGTTCTCGATCAACTTGGCTTCATTCCTAAGGGCGGCGAGAGTTTTGATTTTGGCAATTACCGGTTTGCCGTCGTCGAAATGGATGGCAAGCGTGTCGCCCGCGTAAAGATCCAGCGCGTCCGCCCGCCAGAAACGGAAAGCGCGCCTGCAAACACCGCCGATGTTATGCTCCAAATGGCCAAAAGCCAAAAATCCTCCGCCGGAGATTCCTAGCCGTGGGCGAAAACCCATTTGGAGTGCGGCGGCTTGCTTGTCCTGAGCGGAGTCGAAGGGCCGCCGCTTTTCTTTCCAGCAAGCTCGAGCCAAAGGAAAGATTTATCATTCCGAGGCCGCCTATTTTGCGGCCGAGGAATCGAGGCAGATTTCAGCTACCCCACTGACCAAACTTTCGTATCTCGAAACAGGCACATCCGAAAGCCTTGACCCTTAGGGTAGGCTCCGGTAGACAATGAAGGCGTGAGTCCGCACAAGCACCGGATCGCCGATTACCTGCGGCCCAAAACGCTTGCGATGTTGTTGCTCGGGTTTTCTTCAGGCCTTCCCTTTTTTTTGGTCGGCAATACGTTCGGCTACTGGCTGCGCGATGAACACACCTCCCTGACGGCGATCGGGTTTCTTTCCTGGGTGGGCATTGCATATTCGCTGAAGTTTCTGTGGGCGCCCTTGATGGATCGCGTCGACTTGCCGTTGTTTAAACGGCTTGGACATCGGCGCGGATGGATGATGTTCTCGCAGATCGTCGTCGGGCTGGCGCTGTGCGCTATGGGCGGAACTGGCACGAAAGCTGGGCTCGGCCGGCTTGGCGCTTTTGCCCTCGTCGTCGCGTTTGCCTCATCGACACAGGACATTGTGGTCGATGCCTGGCGAATTGAATCGGCAGACGACGGAGAAGAACAAGGCCTCCTCGCGTCTGCCTATCAGTTCAGCTACCGCATGGCGCTCCTGGCTACGGATTCCGTTATCCTCATCGTGGCAGCGACCGTGGGCTGGCGCATGTCCTACGGTATCTACGGCGCATGTATGGCCGTTGGAATGATCACGACCTGGTTTGCGAAGGAACCGGAGCGCGCGGATGCGGTGCTGGATGAAAAAGAGCGCGAAGCGCCGCTTTGGACGCCGCGCGGTTTCTTCGACGCTGTTGTGGGACCGTTCATCGCTTTCTTCCGTGCACATGGCTGGCTCGCGCTTGTGATGTTAGCGGCAATCAGCCTCTACCGGTTGCCGGACTTCATCATGGGTCCGATGTCGAATCCCTACTACCATGACATCGGTCTTTCGAAGGAAACGGTCGGAGCGGTGCGCGGCTCAATCGGACTCATCGCTACGTTTGCAGGCATCGCCGCGGGCGGATTCTGCTCGCTGAAGCTTGGCTTCATGCGCGCGCTCGTCATCGGGGGCATTGTGCAGGCAGCCGCGATTGCCGCGTATGCGACTCTCGCGTTCGCGGGCACGAGCATTCCTCTCTTCGCGCTCGTCATGGTGGGTGACAACTTCGGCATCAGCTTTGCAGGCGTTGCGCTTGTCGCGTACATGTCGAGTCTCACCAATCTGGGATACACCGCCACGCAGTATGCGCTCTTGAGCTCAACCTACGCCTGGCTGGGAAAGATCTTGAAGGGATTTTCCGGTGCTGCGGTCGAAAGCCTGAGCACCAGGCACGGCCTCATTCACGCCTACGGCATTTTCTTTATCGCTTGCGGATTGACCGGCGTGCCTGCGGTCCTTCTGTTCGCGGCATTGGGTTACTGGCACAGGCGGAAACAACCGGCGCCAGCCGCTGCCTAGGAAAGTCTTCGTAACGCAAAGCCACTGCCCGGTTGACGCGCGAGGCACGCTGAGCTTCCTCGGCGTCCTCGCGCCCGTCCCAGTTGGGACGCCATGCTTAACGACGCCCGCGGCCACCTCTTCGACGCTCCGCACATGGTCGTCTATCCCGCGCTCGCTGTCATGATCGCGGTGCCTGTTCCCGGCATACGCCGGGGGCTACCCTTATTACCTTATAGCGTTGCCATAGCGCGTGCTCCTGGTCTATGCTGCGTGGCAATCGTGAAGGCAAGGCATGCATCTCTCCATCCTCTGGGCCTCTCCTCGACAGCTTTCTACTGGTGCGCCTGGGGCCTTTTGTGCTCGACCATGCTTTTGGGGCCTGTTGCATGGGCACAGCAGACAGAACCGGCCAAGCCGGTCGTTGTGCAGCCGGGTGCGCCGGGCAAGCCGAGCAAGACGCTGCCGCCTGCCACGGCGGGCATGCTGCCGCCCTTCTCGCAAGCGGACGCGGAGTTTATGCACGGCATGATCATGCATCATGCCCAGGCCATCGAGATGACCGCGCTGATCGTGTCGCACACCGACAATCAGGAATTGCGGTTGCTCGGGGCGCGCATCAGCCGCTCGCAGTCGGATGAGATCAAATTTATGAAGCGTTGGCTCGCGGCGCGGGGGGAGGCAGTCACCATGGCTAGCTCGTCTGCGGCAGCCTCCTCGGGGACGACTTCTTCGGGCGCAGGCCCTTCTCAAGGTGTTGGGGCCACGCCAGGAATGGATATGTCGAATATGTCGCACGGGGCGATGGGGCTTATGCCCGGTATGCTTTCGCCGGAGCAGATGGAAGCGCTGCGGAAAGCGAAGGGCGGGGAGTTCGACCACTTGTTTCTAACCGGGATGATTCAACACCACAACGGCGCGCTGATCATGGTGAAGGATTTGTTCGACACCGCGGGCGCCGGTCAGGATGCCGAGCTATTCAACTTCGCGACCGATGTGGACACGGGGCAAAGGGCCGAGATCCGGATCATGCAGGGACTGCTGGAGAAAAAAGCATCGGAGGAGAGACGATGAACCGATTGGCCGAAGGTTCTTTTCGTATGGTGGTGGCGGCACTCTTTTTCTGTTTCTGTGTGAGCCGAGTCGAGGCACAGGCGCAAGGCCAAACGCCTCGAACCCCTCCGCCGGCTCACGCGACCTCACAGCAATCCGCGGACAAGGACAAAGATAAAGATCAGGAAAAGCAGAACGGGGACGACGAGAACGCGAATCCCTTTGCTCCCGAACCCGCACCGGCGCTCCCGCCGGGGATGACTGGCTCCGATGTGAACGATCCGCGCGCCAAGCTGGCGCCGGGGTTGTATGACGCCGGCGAAGCCACGATGGGCATGAAGCACCTGGCGCTGGTCAGGAAGCCCGACGCATTTCAACTGGGCGCCAGTGATCCCGATGATCCGAAAGTCCAGAAGGTGATCGGCCAAATGGGCATCGGCAACATGACAGCAAAGATTCCGAAGGAAATGCATCTGGCGATCGCACAGCTGGCTTTCGGGAACTCGGACATCGCGTTCCAGGGCAACCACCTGTTTCTGGGAAACTTTTATGGCGTGAACATCTTTGACATTTCTGATCCTTCGAGCGCGAGGTTGGTGACTTCCATGGTGTGTCCTGGCGGGCAGGGCGACGTGTCGGTGTACAAGAACCTGCTGTTCATGTCGGTCGAGATGCCGAATGGACGGCTGGATTGCGGCGTCCAAGGATTTCCGCCGGAGCCTCCGCCGCCGGCAGGCGAAGACAAGGACAAAGAAAGGAAACCTCGCATTCCGGCAGCGCAAAAGGAGCGTTTCCGCGGCGTGAGAATCTTCGACATTTCCGACATCCGCAACCCGAAACAGGTGGCGGCAGTGCAGACATGCCGCGGATCGCACACGCACACTCTGGTGCTGGATCCAAACGACAAAGACAACGCTTATATCTACGTCTCGGGCACCTCGTTTGTGCGTCAGCCGGAAGAACTGCCGGGCTGTTCTGGCGAAGCGCCGGACAAGGACCCGAATACGGCGCTGTTTCGCATTGAAGTGATTAAGGTTCCGCTGGCTGCGCCGCAAGAGGCAAAGGTCGTGTCCAGCCCGCGCTTGTTCATCGATCCGCGAACCGGTGCGATGAACGGCCTGAATAACGGGGGCACTCACGGCAGGAAAGGCGCAGAGAAACCGAAGGACACAGACCAGTGCCACGACATCACCGTGTACTCGGCAATTGGGTTGGCAGCGGGCGCGTGCTCCGGAAACGGAATTGTGCTGGACATCAAGGACCCGGTGCATCCAAAGCGCGTCGATGCGGTGAACGACCCGAACTATTCCTATTGGCACTCGGCTTCGTTCTCGAACAATGGGGACAAAGTCGTGTTTACCGACGAGTGGGGCGGGGGACTGGGCGCGCGCTGCCGGCCAAACGATCCGAACAAGTGGGGCGCCGATGCCATCTTTCATCTGAAGGACGACAAGCTGAGTTTCGCGAACTACTACAAGATGCCCGCCGCCCAGGGCGACACCGAGAATTGCGTTGCGCACAATGGCTCGCTCGTTCCGATTCCCGGCCGCGATATTGAGGTGCAGGGGTGGTATCAGGGCGGCTTGTCGGTGATGGACTTCACCGATCCGGAGAACCCTTTCGAGATTGCCTACTTCGACCGTGGGCCGGTTGAATCGAAGATGCTGGTGCTCGGCGGCGAGTGGTCGGCCTATTGGTACAACGGCTACATCTACGGTTCGGAGATTGCGCGCGGCCTGGACGTGTTTGAATTGTCGCCGAGCAAGTTCCTGACGCAGAACGAGATCGATGCGGCCAAGACGGTTCGCGTGGCGGAGTTGAATGTGCAGAATCAGCAAAAGATCGCGTGGCCCGCAAAACTGGTCGTGGCGAAGGCCTATGTCGATCAATTGGAACGGTCCGCGGCTTTGCCCGCACAACAAATCGCCGCGCTACGGCAGGCCATGCAAAGCGCAGAGAGTTCGCACCTGAGCCGAAGCAAAGTGGCGAAGTTAAAGGGCATGGCGCCATCGTTGGAAAAAGACGCGGCCACGGCGAAAAGCCCGGCGGATTCGACTCGGCTGCATGAGCTAGCTGAGATTCTCAAACACCCGTCAGCTTGAGAGACTCCCCAACGAGGCGCGAAGCGGCGGCTGAGGGCGGCGCTAGGGCTGCCGGGGATCTATTTGGTGAGGATGACGGGGGTGCCGCGGTTTAGGCCCAGAGTACGGGCGGCATTGCCTCTGTTGAGGCCAATTTCGATGAAGCCGCCGGAGCCGAGATACGCAAACGGCTCAGCGCCGTTGCCCTGCGCAAACGTTTCGACGAAGCGAGTAACCGCCTGGGTTCCGGCTTGCAACTGGATGGCGCCGCCGCTCAGGGCGCTCTCCGGCAAATCCTCCTGGCGGAAATTGGTGATCAAGTTGCCAAACGTATCGGCGCGCAGGATGACACCCTTGAGAGCGCCATCGGCTGGTTTGGGACGGGGAAGGGCGAAGCGCTTGTAATCCTCAATTTGCTCGCCCATGCTCGAGCTCTGCCAGTTTTTCGTGAGCCACGCCGCCACGGGCGCGAAAATGTCGCGGCCATGAAACGTCTTGCTGACCGGCTGCAAGTAATAGTGTTCGGCGTTGGCGTGGCGCACCACCAGGCCCTCCGCTTCGCGTTCATAGACCACGGAGAGAACGCCATTGTCCGGCGCGACGAAGTATTGATTGCCCGCGCTGACCAGCAGCGGCCGTCGCTCGGTACCGACGCCGGGATCGACGACGACGACGTGAACGGTCTTCGGCGGAAAATAGGAATATGCCGAGCCAATCGCCAGCGCGCCGTCGAGCAGGTCAAACGGCGTGACGTTGTGAGTGACGTCCACGATGGTCGCGTCGGGATTGATCTTGAGAATGACGCCCTTCAGCGTGCCGGCCAGATGGTCGCTCGTACCGTAGTCCGTCGTCAGAGTGATGATCGCGTTGGCCAAGGAGCTCTCTCGTCAGCGAAGTTGCGCGATTCGCGCTTGCGAAGACGCGTTCCTCGCGTCGCGCGGTTCACCCGCGCGCAGTAACGCGCTCCGCATTCTTGACGCTAACGAATGTCTTCGTTTGCGTCAAGAATCGAGACGTTCTGTGCTTGTTCAATTTGCCTACGTTCGCGCGGGCTTGGCAGGCCGATGCATAGATGAGGTTCGGCGGGCCCTGAAGGAATTTTCAGACGTGGCCCTGCTCGGGTGCGCAGGGATGCCACTCGGGGTCGGGGAAATGCGTGCGGCAGAACCACTGGCTGCAGCGCTCGCAATATTGCTGAGCGACTTTGTCGCAGGGTTCGTCTACGCGCGAAATGCCCTGACAGGTTTGTTCCTGCGGCTTAACGGCTGGTCCGGACATCGGTTCCTCCTCGGCAAATGAGGTGCTGCCTTGGAAGGGCGGTTAGCGGGCAGGTACGACCACACCCACTTTGTTCACTCCGCTGCAAGCAATATACACCCGTCCGTCTGCCGTTGCAGCCATATTGCGTACCGTTCCGCCGCCGGAGGGAATTTCGGTGCGGGCCATGGTTTCTGCCTTGGGATCGAAGCGGATCATCGTGTTCGGTTTCACCCCGGATTCGCTGTACCAAACCATCCCGTCAGGCGTGATGGCGATGCCGTACGGATTCGATGTCGGACCGCCGGGTGAATTCCACATTTTTACGTCGCCGGTCTTGGGGTCCAGGCGGCCCAGATGCCCGCGCTCGAAATCCGTGAAGTAGACGCGGTCTTCCGCGTCGATGGCCATTCTTCGGGGGCGCACTCCTTCCGGCAGGGGATACTCCCGGATGGCCATCGTCTTGGGATCGATGCTGGCGAGCTTGTTGGTAAAGAATTCACAGAAGAATGGCACGCCTTGGCTGTTGACCTGAATTCCGTAGGGGTGAGCGTTGCCCGTCGGAACCGTTTGTAACTCGACCTTTCCGCTTCCGGGATCCAGCCGCCCGACAAAATTACCGACTTGCACGGTGAACCAAAGGATGCCGTCGGAGTCAAAAACCAACGAGTGCGGATCTTCGGCCTTCTTGTCGGGCATTTTGTAGTCCTTGACTTCGCCAGTTTGCGGGTCGAGCTTACCGATGTAATGAGCAAAGTTTCCTGTAAACCAGATATTGCCCGCAGAATCGGCAACCAGGCCGTGCGGACCAGAGTTGTCCACCTTCAAGGGAAATTCCTTGAACGCGCCACTTCCCGGATCGAGCCGTCCGATTTTGTTTTGCATCTGTTCGGTGAACCACAGCGCACCGTCCATGCCGACGGCGGGATCGTGGGGATGCGCTCCTCTGGTTGGCACATCCCACTCCTTGATGCTGACCTTCAGCTCGCCAACACCGCTCCCGGTTTCTTTGGTAGCGCCGGCGTGTGTGCCGGCGGTTTTTCCATCTGTTGTAAGGGCACGATCTATCGTGCTCTCTTTGTTTCCCGCCGCCGTGCGCGGTGACACGATCGCCGCGCCCAGCACCACGGCCCCCGCCGCCAGGGCCACCGCCAATTGGCCGTAAGTCCACATAATCTCTCGCCAGCTTGCTTTCATAACTGCCTCCCGACTGGGATGTTTCTCCGAAACCTCGCGACAGCTTACGCCTAAGGAGATTCCCTGGGAAGGCGGAGTAAGGTGAATGAAGGTGAATGTGGATTTTGGCGCGTCGGAATTGCAGACACATGAAACCGGGAATCATTTCGACGATGCCCTTGCTCCTCCCGCAACCCCTTTCCCCTCAAGCTTTGCCATCGCCGTCCCGGGGACATACGTGGTGATAGCTCTTCTCGTGCGGCCACACCCGGCTTGAGCCCCGGTTCTGTTAACCATTTTCCCCTTCAGGCGTTATAAGGGGTGGACGAGCAACCGAGGTTCACGTGCAACCTGGCACTAAACAAGGAGCTAACCATGTCCGAGGAAGTTATCCTCTTTCCGATTCTCTTCAGCTTGATAGGATTTGTGATTTGGACCATATTCTCGACGATCCGCCGTTACAAAACCACGCAGTTGCAAGCAGGGCTGCAAACCAAGCTACTCGAAAAGTTTGGCTCCGGCCAGGAATTGCTGGCCTATGTCCAGAGCGACGCGGGGAAACGCTTCTTGGAATCCCTGACCATGGAACAAAGGACGCCCTATCGACGGATTCTGGGTGCGGCACAGGCCAGCGTGGTTCTTATCTTGCTTGCCTTCGCGCTCTTGTTTCTGCGCGGCAGAATATACGGCGCCGAAGAAGGCTTCCTCGTATTCGGCACCATCCTTCTCAGCCTGGGCGTCGGTTTCGGACTGTCGGCGGCCTTGTCCTACTACCTGTCGAAGTCGTTCGGGTTGCTGACCGAGAGCACCGAGCACCGTCCGTGATGCATGCGTATTTGGCCACAAGTTCGCTCGGCTAGCATCGAGCTTGCGGAGCCCGCGGCCGACTCGCTTGGGTGCCCGGCCGCCCAGCCGACCCTGAACCGGGAGGCCTTCCGCGTTTTCTACGGCCGGACCAACCGTTCGCTGTGGGCCTATCTTCTGCGGGTATCGCGACGCCGAGACGTTGCGGATGATTTGCTGCAGGAGAGTTACTGCCGTTTTCTGGCGGCCAAGTTGCCGGAAATGAATGCGGCAGAAAGCAGGAGTTATCTCTTCAAGATTGCCACGAATCTGTTGCGTGATCGATGGCGCACGAGAGAAGTTCCCGACACCGTGAGCGCCGCCGCTCAACCCTGTGCACGTGATGCTGAAACGCGCACGGATGTCCGCCAGGCTTTTGAGCACTTAAAACCCCGTGATCGTCAGCTGCTCTGGCTCGCCCATGTGGAAGGCTTCGACCACAGAGAGATTGCTCGCCTGACGGGACTAAAGGTAGCGAGTATTCGCGTGTTGCTATTTCGCGCGCGCCGCGAATTGGCGAGCATGCTGGGGGAGCGTTCGCGAATGGGAGGCAAAGCGTAGCCATGAACCGATTTTCTTGCGAAAAGCAAACGGAAATCATCGAGTCCTTGCGTCGCGGCGCTTGGGATGCTGACCTTGCGAAGCATGTGGCCACTTGCGCGATTTGCGCAGACACGGTGGCGGTATCGCAATTCTTGCTGACAGACCAGCGAGCTGCCGCTGTGCTGCCTGACCCCGACTTTCTCTGGTGGAAGGCACAACTTGCGAGCAAGCAAATGGCCGTGGAACGAGCGACCCGGTCGATTTCGCTAGTCAGGAAGGTCAGTTACTGGAGCGTGGCTGCGGCAGGACTCTGGATAGTATTCGCGCCAGGCCACATTGAATCGGCTATGGCTGCTCTCTCAGAGCATGAGATTTGGCCGGCGGGTGCGTTAAGTCAAAGTGCGCTGTTCATGGGCGTTGGAGCGCTTGTCTTTGCGCTCCTCGGTTGTTTGTACTTGGCCCGCGCAGAAAAATGATGTTCTCTCTGGACTTGTCAATGACTGCCGATTTGGTGGAAGCATACAGATGAAGAAACAAACGGGAATCCGGAAGGGGCTTCTCCGGATTCCCGTGGGGTTGCCGCCCTCGTTCTGGAAGGGAACTAGGCTTGGGTACGATGAGGCGGGCAACAATCGTGACCTGTTCCGGCATCTCGTTGCTCGCTGCCTCGCGCGGAGCCTGCTATCCAGATCTGGGAAAGGAAGTAGCGGTTGCGATAGCGATGGAAAAGCAATTTTGACTGAGCTTGCTTCGCGTTGGCCTGCGCCGCGAACGACGTCACAACCGTCGCGGCAGCGTGGTCCGTACGTTGAATCAACAAAACCGAAGAGTCATACGCCACTTTCTGAACCCGGTACTCGCCTGCCGGAAGCGCCATCCTCCCTGCCGCGAATGCGAAGGGAATATTCACGAGCAAGGGCTCCTGCGCTCACGCCGTTTCGGTCGCTGCCATAAGGGCCAGCGCCAACATCCCTGTCATGGTGATTCTGATTTGATTCTGAAAAGGGCCATTTTCGTGATCACTCCGTCGCCTGAAAGGCGACGGTAAGTCGCAAACCAAACGGGACTTGGCGGCTTTGCGCTAGGTGTCATTCTGGGCGAAGCGAGGGATCTGCTTTTCGCGAAAACCCCAGGAGGCCCCTAAAGTCGTGAGTCTCACGCGAACTCTTCAGCCCAGGACGCAGCGCGCCCGAAGCTACGTGTCTTTTGAAGCGAACGAACGGCCAGGAGCACTAACAAATCATGATGGGTGGCGGACGGGAGGAACTCCTTGTGCCGCGGCTTGGTGCCGTGGTGCTATATTCGTCCCACACAGAGGGGTTTGAGTGACGCGAGGCAGTCAATCCACGGATGTAGTGCGCTTTAACACCTACGAAGTGCATCTTCGCGCTGGCGAGCTGTATAGGGCGGGGCACAAAATCAGGCTGCAAGACCAGCCGTTTCGGGTTCTCGCCATGCTCTTGGAACATCCGGGAGAAGTCGTCGCCCGCGAAGAGCTTCAGAAACGGCTTTGGCCGGCGGACACCTTTGTGGACTTTGACCACAGCCTCAACACCGCTATCAAGAAGCTGCGCCTGGCGCTGTGTGATGACAAGGAGAATCCGCGATTCATCGAAACTCTCCCCAAGCGCGGTTACCGGTTTATTGGTACCGTTAAGCAGCCAGCCAAGCAGCCATCATCCGCTCCGCAAGCAACCCCACCCCTCTCTCCGTCAAATACAAAGTCTGCGGCTGCTTCAATCTCGGTCGGGCGCGTAGCCCGGGTCTCTACCGAAGGTAAACCAACTTTCGTTTTGGTCTCTTCGAACGAGGAGTCCGCCGCCGAACGAGAAAAACTCGATGCCGCAAACGACGATGTTGGATTGTCACTCCTAATTGCCGCTCAAAAGGTGTTTTTGGTCCCCAAAGGGACATCCGTAAGGATTCTAGAAGTCCAGGAAACGGCGTCCCGTTGCCTTGTCCGCATCCTCGAAGGCGAACATTACGGCAAGACCGCGCTGGTACCACTCAAATTCCTCCCGGAATTGGCCTCATAACTGCCCCCCCTCGCTCAACCATTGCTGCCCCACCGAGCGGAGCCAAGCGCAGCGAGTTGCTCTCCCGCGTCTTCGGGTAATCTACGGAGCTTCAGCTGCCCATTTGTCTTGACGTTGCGGAGCGCATCGAGCGCGCTGTTCGGAGAAGCCGGAACCGCCGCTGGCCAGTAGGCCAAAGATAAGGCAATAACCCGCCTTATCCCAGAACTCCGTTGGGAGAACCCCTCCGGTCGGGACCAGTGTTTTAGGGAAGATGCCGGGAACAGCGCCGGCTTTTTTGCAAATCCATAGCTCTTCGGCTGTGAGCGATCGGCCCACCGGCCGGAAAGGAATTCAAGGGATCCTGACAACCCGGGCAAAAACGTTGTTTGGGTTGTGGTGGCAGCTTCTTCGGTCCAGGTTGATACAGTATCAAGAGAAATAGCAGGGCAGGCGTGTTTCCGCGACGAGGCTGGCCAGTGGCGATTTTCAAAGGGTAGGAGCACGATAGATTCTGCCCTCTGCAAAGGCGGGCTGGATGAGGGCTGAAGGGCGCATGCGGGTTTAGGTGACGCAAGGGACAGCAAGGCGAAAGGCGGAGGCGGCGCTCGAAAGGGCGCGGCGGGGGCAAGGTGTGAGCGGCGAAGAGGCGCTGGGGCTAGCCGAAACAACTTCGCTCGACGAACTGCTAGCTACGGCCGGCGACTTGCGCGAAAAGGGGAAAGGCAGGGCCGTCAGCTACTCGAAGAAAGTATTTATTCCGCTGACGACACTCTGTCGCGACTACTGTTCCTACTGCACGTTTCGGAAGGATCCTGGGCAGCCGGGCGCGCACTTTATGACGCCGGACGAAGTGCTGGCGATGGCCGAAGAAGGGCGGCGCGCCGGTTGCAAGGAGGCACTGTTCAGCCTGGGAGATCAACCGGAGCGGATTTTCCGAGAAGCGCGGGAATTTCTGCGGGGCCAAGGCTATCGACGTACGCTGGATTATTTGGCGGCCATGTGCGAGCTGGTGCTCGAGCGCACCGGGCTCTTGCCGCATGCGAATCCCGGCGTGATGGACGGCGCGGCGCTTGACAAACTCAAGGAATCGAACGCCAGTGTGGGCCTGATGCTGGAAAACGTCAGTGTGAGGCTGATGCGCGACGGCCTACCGCATGCGAATGCGCCGGACAAAGTTCCTTCGCTGCGACTGCGCACGATCGAAGAAGCCGGGAAGCGCTCGATCGCGTTCACGACCGGCATTCTGATCGGGATCGGCGAAACGATGGAGGAACGGATCGACTCGCTGCTGGCGATCCGCAAGATGCATGAAAAGTACGGTCACATTCAGGAAGTGATCGTGCAGAACTTTCGCGCAAAGCCGCAGATTCCGATGGCCCATCACGTTGAGCCTTCACTCGAGGAAATGTTAAGAACGCTTGCGGTTGCCCGGTTGATTCTTGGTGCGGAGATGAATCTGCAAGCGCCGCCGAATTTAAGCTACGAGGGCTTTCCGCGATTGCTCGACGCGGGGATCAACGATTGGGGCGGGATTTCGCCTGTGACCAAAGACTTCATCAATCCGGAGGCGGCGTGGCCGCAGATTTCGAAGTTGCAAGAAGAAACCGAGGCCAGAGGGTTCGTGCTGCGCGAGAGGCTGGCGCTGTATCCGGAATTCGTCGCACGGGAACATTTTGTCTCGGCGCGAGTGCGGCAAAAAATGAACGCGCTAGCTGCGGCGGACGGATTCGCAGCGCAGTAAGGACGGAGAATGCAGACGGCTCGCCACGCTCGGAATGGCCAGGCATTGGCTTGAACGTCGATGATCGGGACTATGCAGAAAAACTGGGTCGTCCCCGAAGCGTGAGGCAGTCAAGCAAAAGCGGCAGCGGGGCAGCGGGGCTGGCGCACCCCACATGACCTACAGTGGAGGAAACTCCGTCGCGAGCTACAGGGGCAAGCCGGTGAAGCGAATGCCGACAGAATGCGCTTTGTAGCGGATGTTCAAACCAATCAGCAAGGCCGTTATGGATTCGACGATGCGGGCGTTTTCGAGTTTGCCGCCGTTTACAGCGCGGGCACCTGGAAGTTTCTCTGCCAGTTCGGTTGCCACTCGCTTTGCCAGGTCGTCGTCGCTGCAGACGAGGATGTCGCAATCGATCGAGCCAGTTTGCGCGAGCAATTCCGCGCTCACGTTGTGAAACGCGGCTGCGACGGCCACCGACTCGGGGACAAGTTCACGGGCCAGCTGAGCGGCCGAGCCTTGCCATACGCCGAGCATTCGGGATGGTGCGCCGCCGACCGCTGCGGCAAGCGGAACCGTCGTGTCAATCAGAATTTGGCCAGGCCTCCAGTAAGGCTTGAGTTGTTTCAAGAGGGCAGCCTGGCCCGTGAAGGGAACGGTAAGCACAACGACTTCGCACTGTCCGACAACGGCAGGGTTGTCTGCGCTTTCCATCTTTGTGTTCGACCCGAGGCGCGCACGAAGCAGCTTTGCAGTTTCCGCCGCGCGATTCGCGTCGCGCGAACCAACTACGACGTGTTCACCGGCAGCGGCCCAGCGGGCGGCCAGCCCTGAGCCTTCCGGCCCGGTCCCACCAAGAATGCCTATTTTTCTGGTCATTCGATCACCTGTTTTTGCTCATGGCCGCGCTAGCGGCGGTCAGCGGATTGGCAACGCGCGACAACGCGCTCCGACGACGGCGCTATCCACCCTCTGTCAAAGGCCTTCCGCAAAGCGGCTGGTCTCAATCTAGCGGCAAGGGGCAAATTTTTGAAGCTGAGTTTTTCGAATATGCCGGTATCTTGACAGGCCAACAACGGCGGGAATAGGCTCGACGCAGTCTTTCCTTCCGCAGGGGGTGTGGAGTGAGCCGAAAGAACCTTGTGTGCTTGCAGGTTTTTGCTGTCCTGGTGATTGTGGGCCTCGCGTGCTGCCAGGGTTCAACCGCGTACGGGCAAGCGGTAAATGCGACTCTCTCTGGAAAGGTCGTCGATTCCTCGGGGGGATCTGTAGGCAAGGCCAGCGTGACGGCCACAAACACGGCTACAGGATTCTCCCGTTCGGTCGAAGCATCGGATGCCGGCGAGTATACGATCCCTGCGCTTCCTGCGGGTGAATACGCTGTTTCTGCGGTGTTCGTCGGCTTTGGCAAACAAGCAAAGACGATTACCCTGCAAGTTGGGCAAGCGGCGGAATTGGACTTTACGCTGACGCCGGGAGGCGTTGCCGAAAAAGTAGAAGTGGAGGCGACCTCGGAGCTTCAAGAACCGACGCGAACGCAGGTCAGTACGGTCGTCACGCAGAACCAGATTGTGAACCTGCCGGTAAACGGGCGCGAATTCATTAATTTCGCGCTGCTTTCTCCGGCGGTGCAAATCGGGGACACAACGTCGGGAAGCACGGACGTGATCGTCGAGCCAGTGACGAAGCTTTCGTTTGCTGGGCAGAACATTCACTACAACTTTATCGCCGTGGACGGGGCTGATGACGTGTCCACGGCTTCGGGCATCCAGCGCGGCACGCCGCCGCAAGAATCGGTGCAAGAGTTCCGCGTAATTAACACGGATTATTCCACTGAATTTGGGCGCGCGGTCGGCGGCATCGTGAATATCATCACGCGCAGCGGCACCAACGAATGGCACGGCACGCTGTACGAATATTTCCGCAACGACAAGATGGATGCCGTCAATTTGCTGCAAGCTACCGGCGCGCACACGTTGCGACAGAACCAGTTCGGCGGTGCGATTGGCGGGCCGATCCAGAAAGACAAGACTTTTCTTTACACCAATTATGAACTGCAGCGTCGCGGGGAATCGCCGTTTTACAACTCCGCAGTTCTCGCGAACATCAAGTTCATCGACGAATTGAAGACCCAAGTGTACGGTCTGCCGGCAGAGCCGCGTCTAGGCGGCGTTCTCCGCAGCAATGATACGGACAACGGCTTCGTGCGCATCGACCACGGCTTTAACCCCAACGAGCAGTTGTTCGTGCGTTATTTCGTGAACGACGGGCGTTTGTTGAATCAGTCCCCCTTGAACGATGGATTTGACCTGCCTTCGGCTTTTAAGAACAACTTTTACCGCGATCAGTCGATTGCGGGCACGCTGACTTCGGTGATTCATCCAAAGCTGGTGAACGAATTGCGCGTGCAGTTTGCCCGGCGGTCTTTTGATTTCCCCACCGTGACCACGCAGCCGCACCTGGAGCTTTCGAACACCTTCACGCTCGGCGTGAATCGGGGAAATCCTGATTTTTACCGGGAGTCGCGGTTTGAGTTGGTCGACAACGTGACGCGCAACTTCGACAAGCACACCGTCAGCTTCGGAGGAAACTACAACTTCGTAAAGACGACGGAGTCGTTTCCGCTGTTCTATCCCTTCGAAGCGGATTTTCCGAGCCTCGGCGCTTACCTCGGTAATGACCACGCGAATGATAATTCTTCGACAGGTCTCGTATGCGCTTCTCCAGCAAACGACCCCGGTGGTCCAGGGCCGGCGGGGTGCCAGCATCCTAACGTCGTCTTCTTCGAGCGGTTCCAAGCGCCAAATTACAACGAACCGGCGTTACCTAATTTTGCTTCCGTTTACGCGGGAGGACGCATCAGTTCGGCGATTCGCAATGCGGCGGAAGGATCGATGAATCATACTTACAACGGGCTCTACATCGAGGATCAATGGCGAGCCACGGGCAATCTCACGCTCAACGGCGGAATTCGCTGGGAGTGGGAGACTTGGCCTTCGAACGCACTGTCGACGCAGTGGAAAAACTTCGACCCGCGTCTTGGCGCAGCCTACAAAGTAGGGACAAGGAAAAATGTGGTGTTGCGTGGCGGATTTGGACTCTTCCACGGGATTATTCCTGCCCCCTTGCTGGCTTGTCAGATTCCTTCATGCGGCGGCACTCCCAATGTCGCGCAACTCGACAATGGTAAGTACCCCGGACGCCCGTTTGAAGATAGTCTGAACGCCAAGACCGAGCTGTTCGCGTTTGCCAGTTCGCCGATGCTTACGAATTTTGCGATGGGCCAGCTGCTCGACAGCGGTACTTACCCTGACGCGACGACGATTTCCCCATTTACCGGGACGACCACCGGGCCGTGCATCCCTGTTTCGACGTGCGCGTTTTTCGGACCTTCGGTGATTGTGCGGTTCGTGCAAAATCATCAAAACCCCTACGGCATTCAGGCCAGCCTGGCGCTCGAATTCGAGCCGCTGCCAGACACGACCGTGAGCATCAGCGGACTGCATGTCCGCGGGGTGCATCTCGGCAGCTTCTACAATGTAAATCAGCCGGACGTGCAACAGGTTGCCACATTGCATGACTCGCAGGGTCGTAGCGGATCGAAGGACGAGTACTGCCCGCTGATTCCGCCGGCGGGTAGCCAGCAGCCACCCTGCGCGTTCAATCCCGGCGTGCGCACATTCCCGATCGCCGTGTACTTTGAGGCGACGTCCCGTTGGGATTCGCAATACGACGGATTGCTCATCAACGTCAACAGGCGGCTTACGCGCAACTTTTCTTATGGTCTCAGCTATACGTGGTCGAAGACGATTGATGACGGGCCGAACCCGAGTTTTGTGCTTATCCCGCAAGATAGCCTGAATTTCCGCGAAGAACGGGCCCTTTCTTCGGATGACGTTCGCAACCGTCTGGTGCTGAATGGAACCGTGACGACGCCAAACACCTGGAACATCTTCGCGCGGGATTTCCTGGTGGGGCTGATCGTGACCGTTCAGTCGCCGCAGCGTTTTTCGAAGTTTGCCGGGTTTGACGCGAATGGCGACATCTTCGGCAACAACGACCGCGCGGGCATCGAGCCGCGGAATACCTTTGTCGGCGATAATTTCCGCTCGGTTGACGTGCGCCTTGCACGCAAGTTCACTTTCGAGGAAAAGCGCAGCCTCGAGTTAATCGCCGAAGCGTTTAACCTCGGGAATACTCTGAACGTACGCTTCTTCAATACGGTTTACGGCGCCTCGGATTTTTGCCCGTTCAACCCCACGGCATTTGGCTGCCCGGCAACGCCTTCCGGCTTCCGCGAGGGCTCGCCAAATCCGCTTTATGGCACGCCCCGGGCCGTCTTCAACCCACGCCAGATTCAATTGGCGTTGAAGTTCAATTTTTAGAAGTGTCTTATCATCTTCGTTCCATGGTCCGGCTGCGGAGAAATCGCTAGCCGGGCCGCTGTTCATCGAAAAGTGCGCGACAGCTGGGGATGGCCTTGATGGTGGATTCTGGGCGTCTTGGAACGGTTGTAGGGATAGACGCCGAGAGTGCGTTTCGGCCAATGAGCGCACGGCGGCTGCTGGTGCTTGGCGGCATCGGGCTCATTCTCGTGGGCATGCTCTTCGGCGACATTTTCGCGGTTTTTGTTTTGCACCAGAATGCCGCGAAGGTGGGAGAGAGTTTATCGTCGGCGGCACACGCGGCGGTGGCGGGGGATGCGCGGGCGGTCGCCTTGAGTTTTCAAGCGGTTGGGAGTTTCCTTGAAAACCGCGGAACGAAAGTGGACACCCACGTCCACATGATTGCGTTCGGGTATTTGGCGCTGATGCTGGCGCTCTTCGAGCCGTGGGTGGCGCTTCGGGAAAGCACAAGAAAGAACCTTGCATGGACGTTCCTTTTTGGCGCGTGGCTGCTGCCCGTCGGCGTCTTCCTGATCCACTACGTTGGCCTCGCTTACAGCCCGCTCGAAGCCATCGGCTGGGCCAGTATTTTCGCGGACTTCGGCGGCGCACTCGTCATTCTCGCCACCCTTGCTTATCTATTTGGAGTTGCCCGACGCTTCCGCCGGCCAGAGTGGGCAGCAAAAGAAGACGGCCTGCTCGCGGATCGCAGCATGGCTGGACGCGTTCTCTTCGCTGGCGGGCTCGGGCTCGTGCTATTGGGCTTTCTTCATGGGGCCTACTACGCGGGAGTTGATCTCTATCGGCACGAGGCTCTGGATTACTCGCTGCTCTCGGAGATGACCAGTACGGCAGCCGCAAGGAATGGGACTGCCGTGGACACGGCTGTGGGGGAGTATGGAGAATTGGCGGGTGAAAAAGCCGTGAATATCGCGGCGCATGCGCACGCCATCGAGTTCGGGTTGCTGGCGATGCTGCTCGGTTTTTTTCAAGGTTATGTGCGCCTGTGTGAATCGTGGAAACGAAATTGGGCCTGGCTGTTGCTGCTCGGTTCGCTGGTGCTGCCGGTGTTCGTTTTGCTGGAGTTGCGGCTCGGGCTTCTCGCCGGCGGGATTGCCGATGCGGGCGGACTACTGGTGATTTTGGCGCTGCTGGCGATGTGGATCGGAATCGTGCGATACACCGGGGAGATGGATGCCGGATCTGTTTCGATGGGAGCAAGAGGATGAGCGCGGGGCGGCGTTTGCTGATCGTCGGAGGAATGGCCCTGGCGCTGCTCGGGATGATTTACGGAGGGTGGTATGCGGTTTTTGCGGAGCATCAAGAACTCGACGGCATCGGCAGATCGTTGACGGCAAGCTTTAGCGCCGCGGCGGAACGCAATGCTCGAGCTGCGCAAAGCGCCCTTGAGCAGTATCGGAAACGGAAGTACGACTACGACCGACACGTCGATGTTCATGGACATTGGATTGGACTCGCGATGCTTTTGATTGTTTTGGGAATTGGGCTTGACCGCGTGAGCTTCAGCGAGCAGGTGAAAATGCTTTTGGCGACGGCGCTGGTGCTGGGTTCGTTTCTTTTTCCGCTGGGAGTGCTTCTCGAGACGCTGAACCACGGGTCTGAGCCCCGTGCGCTGGCGGTTGCGGGATCGGCGCTGGTGATTGTGTCACTGGCGGGAATGACGCTGGGATTTCTGCGGGCGCAAAACAGCAACTGAGCTTGTGTTCGCTTTTTTGCCCGGGCCGCCTTGCTACGCGGTTTCGAGCGAACTAGAATGACGGCGCTGGAGTGGAGCACCCACACTCGCAGCGAACTGCTGCGTTTGCCTTTGCGCCAAAGGAAGAGCGGAATCTAACGTGTACGCCGCCCCATTTTCGTATCATCGCGCCGCTTCGCTAGAAGAAGCCGTGACGCTGTTGCGGGAGCTTGGCGAGGAAGCACGTGTCATTGCCGGGGGCCAGAGCTTGATTCCGCTGATGAAAATGCGCATGGCGCGACCGGGCGCGCTCGTCGATATCCATCTCATTTCCGGGCTGAACGGCATCGAGAGGTCCAACGGGGAGCTGCGTTTCGGCGCGCTCGCACGCCATGCTGAAATCGAAGACTCTCGAGTCGCTTCCACAATTCCCATCCTTCACGATTGCGCGGCGGGGATCGCAGACATACAGGTCCGCAACCAGGGAACGATCGGCGGCTCGTTGGCGGAAGCCGACCCGAGCGGCGATTGGGGAACAGCGCTCATGGCGCTCGAGACCTCCGTCATTTGCTTTGGCCCGGGGGGCGAGCGCACCGTGCCGCTCGAAGCCTTCATCAAGGATGCGTACACGACGGTGCTGGCCCACGATGAACTGATCAGCGGAGTCCATGTGAAACTTCCGCCTAAGGGCAGCGGCGGCGCACACCTGGCGTTCAAGCGCACGGCGCCGGTATACCCCACCGCGAGTGCTTCGGTCGAGCTTACTCTCGAAGACCACCACTTGTGCAGAGACGCACGCATTGTTTTGGGCTGCGTGGGGCTTACGGCGATTCGCGCGAAAGAAGCGGAGGTGGCGTTGCGCGGGAAGACGCTCGATGAGAAGAGCATTCGGACGGCCGTGGACGCCGCGCGAGCGGCTGCAGATCCACAGAGCGACATGCGCGGCTCGGCAGATTACAAGCGGGTGTTAGTGGGAACGCTGGTCAAGCGCGCCATCGGCATAGCGGCACGGCGCGCGCGAGGGGAATCCGTCCCAGCGGGGCATGAATATGCCGGACGCTAAGAAAATTCTTGTACGCGTTCGCGTGAACGGAAAAGCGCGCGAAGCGGAGGTCGAGCCGCGAACGCTGCTGGTGGAATTTTTGCGCGAGCATCTGAATCTGACGGGCACCCATGTTGGATGCGACACGTCCTACTGCGGCGCTTGCACGGTGATTCTGAACGGGCGCACCGTGAAATCGTGCACGCTGTTCGCGCCGATGGCGGATGGCGGCGAAATTACGACGGTCGAAGGGCTCGGGATTGACGGCAAGCTCGATGCGGTCCAGGAAGCCTTTGCGGAATGCCACGGGTTGCAGTGCGGCTACTGCACGCCGGGGATCCTGCTTTCCACGGTGCAGCTTCTCGAGAAACACCCCAAGCCGACCGACGCGCAAATCCGGAAGGGCATCGCCGGCAATACCTGCCGCTGCACCGGTTATCAGAACATTTTCAAGTCCATTCGCATGGCCGCCGCGGAAATGGAGAAACGGTAGGCGATGGAGATCAAGCTCGCCGGCGAGTTCACGGTGCAGAAAACGCCGGAAGAAGTCTACGGGTTCCTGGTGGACCCCAAGCGCTTTTGTCCGCTGCTTCCGGATTTTGAAAGCATGGAGGTTGTGGATCCAAAGAATTTTCTGGTGAAACTGAGCGTGGGCATTTCGCATATTCGCGGGACGGCCGCGGTAAAGATGACCTTGGTCGACGAGGAGAAGCCGCGGCAAGCGGCGTACGAAGGGAAAGGCGAGGTGCCGGGAGGCTCGGCGACGATTCGCGCGCGGTTTCAACTCGAAGAGTTGCCGGGCGGGCAGACGAAAGTGAAATGGTCGGGGCAATCGAGCGTGCTGGGTCGGGTGATTTCGCTGGCCGGAGGTTTGCTCGAGCCGCTGGGGAAGAAAAACGTGCAGAAACTGATTGATGGGCTTCAGCAGGCGCTTGCCTAATCTAAGCACGAGAGACGAGACCTTTGATGGCCCGCAAATCAAATAGGATGAGTAAAAAGAAGCCGGCGCGCGCCGCGGCGCATAGCTCTTCCACAAATGGCACGAAAACCGCGGCCGCGAAGTGGGTGGGCCAGCCGATTCGGCGCAAGGAAGAGAGCCGCCTTGTGCGCGGGAGGGGCATTTTCGTTGACGATGAAAAAATGCCCGGGATGCTGCATATCCGGTTTATCCGGTCGTCTTACGCGCATGCCCAAATCTCGCGGGTTGATGTCTCGAAGGCCGAGAAGTTCCCCGGAGTTGTTTGCACGTTGACCGGCGCGGAAATCAAGAAGCAAGTCCAGCCGTTCATCGAGATTGGACCCGGCGGCGCGCAGAAAATTGCCGATTATCCAATGGCGGTGGACAAAGTTGTGTTTCAGGGTGAACCGGTGGCTGCCGTGGTTGCGGAGACCAGGCTTGCCGCGGAGGACGCCGGGGAACTGGTTGAAGTTGATTACGAGCCATTGCCGGCTGTTGTTAGCGCAGAAGACGCGCTGAAGGACGAGAGTCTCCTGCACCCTGCCATGGGCACGAACCGCAACTGGCACGGCGTTTTTGAATACGGCGACGTCGAAAAAGCCTTCAAGCAGGCCGCCCACGTCGTGCACATCGGCCGATTGCACTTTCATCGTTTTTCGAGCACGCCGCTCGAGTGCAACGTCATCATGGCGAACTGGGACCCGCGCTCCGGCGACATCGAGTATCACTGCAACAACACGTTTCCGTCCTTTGCGTCGCAGTTTCTGGCACCGGCGCTCGGCGTGCGCATCGACCAGATTCACATGAAGAGTTTCGACATTGGCGGCGGCTTCGGGATCAAGATTACAAGCTATCCGTACATGGCGGTTTGTGCTCTGGCTTCGCGCAAAGCGGGCGGGCGTGGGGTGAAGTGGGTCGAGACGCGCATCGAGCACATGCAAGCGAGCGCGCACGGCAACGAACGTGTGTTTCTCGACACGCGCGTGGCGCTGGACCAGAACGGCGTTATTTTGGCAATCGATTCGAAACACGTTGACGATTGCGGCGGGTTTCCGCGGTATGAGCCGCTCGGCTGCGTGATTTGGGCACAAGTGCTTCCTGCCACGTACCGGCTGAAAAACATCCGCATCGATATGCATCAGGTGGTTACAAACAAGTGTCCTGTCGGGCCGAATCGCGGTTACTCGCGGATGCAGCACCTGTGGTTTATGGAGCGCGTGATTGATATTTGCGGACAGGCGCTGGGAATACCGGCCGATGCGATGCGAGTGCGCAATTACATTCGCAAAAACGAAATGCCATACAAGACGCCGAACGGGTGCGTGTATGACTCGGGCGATTACGCGAGCATGCTCGAGGCGGCGAAGAGACTAATCGGTTGGGACGGGTGGAAGAAGAAACAGGCTGCGGCGCGGAGCGAAAGGCGCTGGGTTGGCCTCGGGATTGGCTCGACGCTTGATTCGGGCACTAATAATTTCGGACAAGCGCGCATCATCAATCCCGACGCACCGTTCTCGGGGCAGTCCAAAGTCGGCATCGTCAAGCTGGATATCTACGGAGAAGTGGTCGTCAGCATGGGTTCGGTGCCGCAGGGGCAAGGACACGAGACAGCGGCGGCACAGGTAGTCGCGGACGCGCTCGGCATCACACCCGATCTTGTGAACGTGCGGCCGGGCTTTGATACCGCACACAACGCGTATACCGGTCACACGGGGACGTACGCGAGCCAGTTTGCCGTAACGGGGCTCACCGCGATTCACGGCGCTGCGATGAAGCTGCGCAAGGAATTGAGCAGGCTTGCGGCGTGGAAACTCGAAGCCAAGGAAAAAGACTTGGAGTTCGGCATCGGCGCCCAAGGACCTGAAGTTCGTGCCAAAGGAACGCAAAAAGCCATCAATTACTGGGCGCTGGCGAACCTGGTCAACGTGAACAATGCCGGGATGCCGAAATCACTTTGGGACATTACACTCAACTGCCGCCACGTTTTTCATGCGAATTTCGAAATCCCCGACGTCCAGCGCAAGTACGGCAATCTCACGCTGACTTATGCGGCGCAAATCCATGCGGCGGTCGTCGAAGTGGACCGGGAGACCTTCCAACCAAAGATCCTGGCTTATGCCTGCGTGGACGATTGCGGCAAAGCGGTAAATCCGCGGATTGTCGAAGGGCAGGTGCACGGAGCGTCGGCGCACGGCATCGGCGCAGCGCTGCTCGAAAATTGCGCCTACGATTCCGACGGCAACCTGCTGACCGCGACGTTCAGCGATTACACGCCTATCACAGCGATGAACATGCCGGAGCTCCTCTACGCTCACATGGAATCGCCCTCGCCCTTCACGCTGAACGGGGCGAAAGGCATGGGCGAAGGCGGCGCGGCTCCGGTGCACACGATTTGCGCGGCGCTTCAGGACGCACTTTATCCGAGCGGCGTGATCATCGACGATTCGCACAACACCGGGGATTCGCTCTTTCACGCGCTGCGAAAGGCGGAAAGCGGCGGCTACGCGGCGATGGTTCGTGTCGAGCATCGCACCGCCTCACGGTAGCGAGTCATTTTTGATATTCTCCCGCGATGTCAGGAAAAACTTAGATGAAGCGCGTGTGCATCATTGGCTGCGGATCCATTGGTAGCCTGTATGCCGCGCATCTGGCGGGTGTGACGGAAGTGTGGGCCTTTGTGCGGCGCGCGGAGCATGCCAGGGCACTCAACCAGGATGGGTTGCGCGTGTCCGGCACCCATGAATTGCACGCGCGTCTCCGGGCGACGAATGATCCCTCCTTATTGCCACAGTTTGATTTCGGAATCGTTGCCTCGAAGGCGACGCAAACGCGAAACGCAGTTGCTCCCGTCGCTCATCTTTTCAAGACGGGGGCTATCCTTTCTTCACAAAACGGCCTGGGCAGCGAAGAAGTCGTCGCCGAAATGGCGCAAACCTGCGTTATGCGCGGGACGACGTTCATGAGCGGGACGCGCGTAAGCGATACGCATGTGCGCTATGAGCTGGATACCGCCACATGGATGGGGCCATTTGAACCGACAAAAACGCCATTCTCCTTGGTCGAGGAAGCCGCGGCCCTGATTAATTCGTCAGGATTGAAAGCGGTGGCTTTAGAGGATGCCCGTCCCGCACAATGGTCGAAACTCATCTTCAATTCCTCAGTGAATGCGGTCGCGGCGCTTGCCGAGCTTCCACACAGTTTCCACTTTGCCGAAGAAGGACAATTCAGCGATCTCGGACATCTGCTGCATGCTTTGATCGAAGAAGGCAAACGAGTTGCTGAAGGCCTGGGTGTGAAGCTCTACGAAGACCCCTGGGAGATGAACAAGGTCGGCGCCCGGACGGATCATCCGCCCTCGATGCTCTATGACATCCGTCACAAGCTTGAAACGGAAGTCGATTTTCTTGGCGGGGCCATTGCCCGTGAGGCGCAACGGGCAGGGATCCCCGCGCCGCTGCATACCGCCCTTTATCGGCTGATCAAGGCCAAGGAGGTTTCCTGGACCTACCAAGGCAACGAAAAGGCGGTTGCCAAGTGAGCTATCCCGTCGACGAAAAGAAGTGGCAGCGCGTGCGGGAGATGCTGGAGCAGCACCATCTCGATGCGCTGGTGGTCCGCGCGCCTGACAACATTCTTTACCTGACGAACTACTGGACCATGAAGGGATATGACCTGGTTATTTTTCCGCGCGACGGCGATCCAACGCTTCTGGTCATCGAGCCACAATTCCGCGAAGCGCAGCGCACGGCGTGGAACAAAGACGTTCGCTTCTTCCATTTCTACGACGCGAAAGACCCGCGCCCGCCCATGGTGCGCGCCGTCGAAATGGCGGTCGATGTTCTGCGGGAACGGAAGCTCGATGCCCGCGTGGGGATCGAGCTTTCGCAGTTTTCACAGATTTGCGATCGCATGGTGGGGGAGCCGACGGTTTACTGGGAGGGTTATTACGATGCGTTTCGTTCGCGTTGCCGCGAAGTCATCGACGCTGCACCGCTGCTTGCCGAAGTGCGCATGATCAAAACCGCGCAAGAAATCGAGCGCATGCGTTTTGCCAATGAATTGGCCTCGATCGGCATGGAATACGCGCGCAGGAACATCAGGCCAGGAATGAAAGAAAGCGAAGTGGCGGCCATGATCGAGGGCCACATCCACACGGTGGGGGTCGGCTACAACGGAAAAGTCGCGATGGCGCGGGCGTTCACGCTGGTCTGGTCTGGGAAGGGCATCGCGACCTTCACGGCAACCAGCCATCGTCCGGTGGTCGAGAATGAGCCGACGCTGGTGGAGATCTGGGTCTGCGCCGACGGCTATTGGACCGATCTCACGAAAAATATTTGTCCAGGGCGGCTTACCGGGAAATACAACCGTTTGCTCGACCAACTCCTGAAGATTTTCTCCGATGGAATCGCGTGTGTTCGAGAAGGCGCGCCGCTCGGGGACATTGATCGCATCCTGCGGAAAGGGATTGCGGCTGCGGGTTATCCGGGCCAGCCATCGCATCCCGTTGCTCACGGCGTGGGCGCTCGGGCGCACGAGCCGCCGTATTCCCATCAGGCAGCTCCTGGTACCATGCGTTCCGGTATGGTGTTGGCCATCGAGCCCGGTGTGTACTGGGAAGGCGGTGGCGGCTTGCGCCTGGAAGACAATTTTCTTGTGACCGAGAGCGGCTGCGAGAAGCTTTGCTCGTACCCCGACGATTTTCGTTTGTGAGGCCAGGATGGCGACATCATCCGTGCGAGGGAAAACCGACAGGATGAATGAGGATTTGACCAAGGCGATCCTCGGGCAGATTCGCGAAGACGAACTCGTTGCCATGTGCTCGGACGTCGTCAACATTCCGAGTCCCACGGGCGAAGAGCTGGAAATGGGGCGCTACATCCGCGCTGCGCTTGAGGCGGCGGGACTGACAGTTACCTGGCAAGAGGTCGAACCGGGACGCGCGAATGTGCTGGGGCTCTGGGAAGGCACGGGCAACGGCAAGAGCCTGATGTTCAACGGCCACATGGATACTTCGAACACCGGGCGCGAAGAGTTTTTAACGGGGATCGGTTACAAACCAAAAGCCATCATCAAGAACGGGTTCATCTACGGACTCGGCATCTACAACATGAAGGGCGCGCTGGTTTGCTATACGCAAGCCATAAAGGCGCTGAAGCGCGCAGGCATGAAGCTCGAAGGCGACCTGCTTGTCGCTGCCGTGGTTGGCGAAATCGAGAAGACGCAGTGGAGCGACGAATTCGTCGGCAAGGAATTTCGCGGCTACGGCGTGGGGACGCATCATCTCGTGAGCCACGGGGTGCTGCCCGACATGTGCCTCCTCGGCGAACCTACTGATCTGCAGCTGGTCCTGGGTCATTACGGGACGGTGTGGGTGCGCCTCTCGGTACATGGCCACTACGTGCATACGGGCTTCACACGCGGCAAGCAAGATTTGAACTCGGTGTTTCGCATGAAGGAAATCTTGCCAGCCATTTACGATTGGATTGCCGCTTGGGAAAACAAAGCGGCGTACCATGGTCAGCCTGGCGTCGTCAACGTTGGCTGCATCCGCGGCGGCTTTCCCTGGCGCGTCAGTCGCACTCCGGAACGCACCGACGTCTTTCTCGATGTGCGCGTGCCTCCCACGATGCCACTCAAAGAGGTGCGCATCGCGATCAAGCAACTGGTTCTCGAGCTTCGCAAGAGACACCCGGACTACGAGGTGGAGTACGAAACGTTTGTTTCCGTTCCCGGGGCGGAGATCTCCAAAGATCACCTGCTGGTCAAAACCGTGGAAGCCTGCCACGAGCGCGTTCTGGGCACGCCTGCCAAGCACAATACGGTCTTGTGGGATTCCGATGCCTCGGTGATGACGCGCTTTGCCATCGAAACGTTGAACTATGGGCCGTCGAGCGGGCCGCGCGACGCGGAAGGAGAAAAAGTAGCCGTCGAGACGCTCGTCAACACCGCAAAAATTTATGCCCTGGCGGCCGCGGAGATTTGCGGTGCGCATGGATAGGGAGGGTCAGACGAAGCCGCTGAGGCCCACGCAAAAGGAGATCGACCGCCGCTACGCGAATATCCGCGCGGCCATGGCAGCCGACCACCTTGCTGCTCTTATTATTTGCGGAAACCAGTACACGGGTTTTGAGGGCGCCGTCCGCTACGTGTCCGGTTTTGAAATCGTGCACCGCTATGTGTACGTTCTGCTGCCGCTATCCGGTGAGCCCACGCTCGTCTTTCCTCGGGAGGCCCGTTGGATCGGCGACAAAAAGGCTCCTTGGGTTCGCGACCAGGTCTGGGCGGAGATTCCTGGCAAATGGCTGCGCGAAAAAATCGAAGAAAAGAGGTGGAAGCGCGTCGGCGTTTACGGACTGGACTTCATCATGGCCGTGCGGGATTATCGCGAACTTCAGCAAGGATCGCTCGAGCTTGTTCCCTTTGATTTTCAATTCGATATGGCACGCGCCGTGAAAAGCGAGGAAGAGCTGGCAGGCGTGCGCGATGCAATGGATATCATCCTCGACGGGTTCGCTGCGCTCTTGAAATCCTATCGGCCCGGCAAGACCGAGGCGGAAATCATGGCCCCGGCGGTCGGGCGTTTCTTTGCGCGCGGCGCCGGGCCGCGAATGATGAACATCGTCTTGAGCGGTACGGGCGGAGAAGCGGAAGCGCACTTTAAGGTTCCTTCGCTTCGCAAGGTGGCCGCCGATGATTTGCTGCTGTACTCCCTCGAAGTTACCGGTGAGGCCGGCTACTGGGTGGAATTTTCTCGGGCGCTCATCGAAGGTCAGCCCAGCACACGCACGCGCGCCATGAGCGACGTTTATCCGGAAGCGATGGAAGCAGCCCGACTAAAGATGCACGACGGTGTTCTGGCCTGCGATGTTCACAAAGCCGCCGCCGATGTGTTCGAGCGCGCGGGCTTCGCGCTCGGCCATCTCACCGGCCATTCCATCGGCTTGACCATGATCGAACATCCCGCGATCGGGGCGAATACGCGGATCGCGCTCCGGGAAAACATGGTTTGTAGTTTCCATCCGCAGGTTGTGGATCAAAACGGCCAGGTGTGTCTCTATACGCAAGACACCTACCGCATTGGCAAGAAAGAGGGCGAATGCCTCGCGAGCGTGCCGTGGAAGTTCTACTCCGGGGCGGAGGTTTCGAGCAGAGCATGAGCGTTTTCGCGTTGGTCCATGGTTCTTGCCAGGATGCCTGGGTTTGGCACAAGGTGATCCCTTTGTTGCGCGCGGGTGGCCACCGTGTCGTCGCCATGGATTTGCCATTGAGCGATGCGGCCGCCGGTGCGAACGAATATGCCGATGCGGTTGTGAGCGCACTCGCGAATCTCGACGAGCCGCCCATTTTGGTTGGTCACTCGATGGCGGGAATGGTGATCCCGGTCGTGGCTTCCCGCCGCCCTGTCGAGCTGCTGGTGTTTCTTGCGGCGGCCATCCCCAAGCTCGGGAGGAGCTTGTTCGACCGTTTCCGCGGGGAAGAACGCGACATGTTCCAGCCGGACTGGCCCGGGAAAGATCCGTCTCGGAATCGCCAGGATGCACTCGACTACCTCTTCCACGATTGCGATCGGACGCTCGCCGAAGAGGCCATCAGGCACCTGCGCCCGCAAGCCTCTAGCCGCGTGGCTACGGAAGCACCACCGCTTGAGAAATGGCCCGCCGTGCCCAGCCAATCCATCGTTTGTGCCGAAGACCGGACCTTCAACCCTCGATGGTCGCGGGGAGCCAGCCGGAGGTTGCTCGGCGTCGAACCGATCGAGATTCCCGGTGGGCACTGTCCCTTCCTTTCTCGGCCAGATTTGCTTGCGGCTGAGCTCGCAGGACTTGCGGCATCGGAGGCCGCATGAGCGTGAAGGTCTGCATCGTCGGCTGCGGCGCGATTGGCAGCATCTTCGGGGCGCATCTTGCACGACTGGAAGAAGTCGAAGTCTACGCTTACGACGTGAACAAAGAGCACGTTCGCGCCATTCATGAGCGCGGCCTGCGCATCAGCGGCGCGGCGGATTTTACGGTGCACCTCGAGGCGACCTCGGACGTCTCACAGATTCCGGCTTGCGATCTTGGCATTGTTGCCACGAAAAGCACGCACACGCGCCGTGCGATCGAGCAAACGAAACACATCTTCGGTCTAGCCAGCGCGGTGTGCTCGGTGCAGAACGGCGTTGGCAACGAAGAGATTCTTGCCGAGCATGTCCGATACGTGATTCGCGGAACGACGTTTCCGGCAGGCCATCTTATCGGACCGGGACACGTCGGCTTTGACATCAACGGCGACACCTGGATCGGGCCCTTCGAGCCCACGAACACGCCCTATGAGTTTGTCGAGCGCCTTGCGGGCCTGCTCAATCGCGGCGGCATGCAGGTTATCCCGCTCGAAGACGCACGGGGCGCGCAATGGACGAAGCTGATCTTCAACGCCTCGACAAATCCCGTGGGCGCCCTTACGCTCCTCCACCATCGCGCCGCCACTCGCCTCCCTTCGACCGGAGCGCTTTTCAACGACCTCATCGCGGAAGGGGAAGCTGTGGCCAGGGCTCTGGGAATCGAACTTCACGGCGACCCGCGCGAGCTGGTGGAAAGGGGGGCAAGCGCTCCGGGCAAGCACCACGCCAGCATGCTGCAGGACGTGCTGGCCAAACGGCAAACCGAGGTCGACTTCATGAACGGCGCGATTGTGGAATGGGGAAAGAAGACCGGAGTGCCGACTCCCCTGAATCGGGCCATGTGGCAATTGATCAAAGGGCTCGAACATTCCTGGACCGACCCTTGAATACTTCTTTCAGGGTTGCCGATGCCTATTGCGAGAGAGAGGGCTCCGATGCCAAAAAAGTACGAGCCAAAGATGCTGGTTCGCAGGGCGGAGCGCCAAGACATCGCCACATTGGTCGAGATGAGAATGGCGCTACTGAAAGAAGTCGGCAACGTGCACAGTAAAACCGAGGGGAAAGAGCTGATGGGCGCGATCCGGCGGTACTTTCACAGGGAATTGAAGGCCGGACGATATGTGGGATTCATCGGCAAGATTCGAGGTCAAGCGGTAGCGTGCGGAGGCCTCGCCTTTTACGCGCGTCCTCCCTACCGGGGCAATCTCTCAGGAAAGGAGGCGTACTTGATGGGCATGTACACGGCGGTCGATTGGCGGCGCAAGGGACTCGGCCGTCGCATGCTCAGAAAGATCCTGGCCTTTGCCAAGGCTCGACGCGTGGGGAGAGTGTGGCTTCATTCCGAGCCTGGCGCCATAAGCTTGTACGATCGGGAAGGCTTTTGCTCCAACGACTGCTATAGGGAAATGATTTGTTGACATCCTCCCCGCCGCAAGCGGCGAGGATTCCTACGGCCTCTCGGTTTGTTTTCCCGAGATGGCTTCGGTGGGTTCCTCCCACAGCCGCCCTACTTCAGCGGAGGACCACGAAGAGGCTTTACGGCCCACCTGGCAAGGAGGAACAGTGCGTGATGATGGCTCCTGAGCGAGCCTAAAAAGGAGCGATGAGTCTTCCGTTCAAAATTGGCGTTCTGCAATTGAGTATGGAGCCGCTCGACGAGACCGTGCATATGGCGCAGGCGTGTGACGCTGCCGGCTTCGACGTCTTCTGGCTGGCAGAGGCTTACCCCTGGTGGCGCAAGCACTCGATGGAGGCGCGTTCCTCCACCGCCGCGACGGCCATCATTGCGCGCGAAACAAAAAGAATCGTCATCGCCTGGGGCATCATTTCGCCCTACACCCGTCATCCGGTGCAGATTGCCATGGAGGCGCGCATCCTCCAGGAAGCTGCCGGTGAGGGACGCTTTCTTCTCGGTCTCGGCGCATCGAAGATCTTTATGAAGGAAATTGGCGAAGGCGAGAAGGGCAGGGACGTCGGACCGGCCACCGTGATGCGCGAAAGCATCGAGATTATCAAGGGCATGCTCTCCGGCAACGAGGTGAAGTATCAAGGCAAAGCGTTTCAGGCCTTTGCACCGGCCCTGAAATCCGACGCGCGCGCGCCGCGCTGGCTGCCGCCGATTTACGTTGGCGCCACCGGCCCGGTCCTGCAGCGGCTCGCTGGCGCCATGACGCAGGGCTTGCTCACCGCAAGCATCACCACGCCGAAATTTGCCAGGTATTCGCGCAAAGTCATGGAGGATGGCGCGAAGAAGGCCGGCCGCGACGCCTCTCAGCTCGATCTTGGTTGTGTGGTGATTGGCAGCGTCGGCGAAGATCCAAGAACCGCTCGTGAAGGAGCCCGCGAAATGGCCGCCATGTACCTCGCCAACAAAGTGCAAAACATCAAGGGCTCGGCGGACACACTACTGGAGTGCGCCGGGCTAACGCGCGAAGAAATCGAGCCCATCGCCGACGCTATGGAAAAAGGCGGCCGCAAAGCCGCTGCGCGCGCCCTCTCCGATTCGACGCTCGAGAAGGTTTGTCCCATCGCGGGTTCGCCAAAACAGTGCATCGAAAAACTCGAGGAATATCGCGCCGCGGGCTGCACCCAGATGATGCTGGAACTCTGGGGCGACGACCGCCTCGAGCAGGCTCGTCTGTTCGGCGAAAAAGTCCTCCCTCATTTCCACCATCCGTAGTTGCTGCAGCGTTATCCTGAGGATGCTCGAAGGATCCCATGCCGGAGTTGCCGGACATCACCATTTACATCGAAGCGCTCGAGAAGCGCATTCTCGGTCAAACGCTGGAACGCGTGCGCGTCGTTAGCCCGTTTCTGTTGCGTACAGCGACGCCCCCGCTCGGCGGCGCCACCGGCAAAAAAGTCCTGCGTTTACGCCGCGTCGGGAAACGGATTTGCATTGGCCTCGAAGGCGACCTCTGGCTCGTTTTGCATTTGATGATTGCGGGCAGACTTCACTGGCGGGCCCGCGGCGTGAAGGTCTCCCCGCCCCGGGGCCTCGCGGCGTTTGACTTTCCCGTGGGATCGCTTCTCTGGACCGAGGCTGGCTCCCAAAAACGCGCCTCGCTCCATGTTGTTTCGGGCAAGGCTGGACTTCGCGAGTTGGACCCCGGTGGCATTGAGGTTCTCGTCTCCGACTCGGAGCAATTCGCTGCCGTTCTACTCTCGGCAAATCACACGCTGAAGCGCGCCCTCACCGACCCGCGTCTTTTCAGCGGCATCGGCAACGCCTACTCCGACGAAATCCTGTTCGAGGCAAAACTTTCGCCTCTTGCGTTTACCCGGAAACTCGCAGCCCCGGAAATAGATCGCCTTTTTGAGGCTGCGCGCACAACCCTTGCGCGTTGGACCGAGCGCCTCCGCCGGGAAGCAGGAGGAAGATTCCCCGAAAACGTCACCGCCTTTCGCGAAGGCATGGCCGTTCACGGTCGCTACAAACAGCCGTGCCCGCGTTGCGGAACGAAGGTCCAGCGCATCCGTTACGCCTCCAATGAAACCAATTACTGCCCCGCGTGCCAGACCGGCGGAAAACTCCTCGCCGACCGTGCTCTCTCTCGCCTTCTCGGTGAAGATTGGCCGCGCACGCTCGACGAGCTCGAACTCCTCACGACGAAACCCAAGTAGCTTTTTGGCATTGGAGAGGACTCGAAGGCTCGGCCGGCCGGGTCAGTCGAGGGCTCGAGCAATGGCTCCCTCGGCAATCAAGGCGGACACGGCTTCGATATCCGCCGCGAGGGGCCGATCCACGGACAGCATGCGCGATTTCGAGCGCACCGCTTCATAGGCCTTCATGGCCAGGTTTCCGGTTTTCAGCGGCGCGAGCAGGTCCACCCCCTGGCAGGCGCACAACAGCTCAATCGCAATCGTATTTCGCAGGTTTTTGAGCATCCCCTCGAGCCGCCGCGCCCCGCTCATTCCCATGGAGACGTAATCTTCTTGGTTCCCGGAAGTAGAAATCGAATCGACCGAGTGCGGTGTCGCCAGCGCTTTGTTCTCGCTGGTCAGCGCCGCGGCGGTCACCTGCGCAATCATAAACCCGGAATTCAGTCCTGGCTCCGGCGCGAGGAATGCGGGCAACATGCTGGTTAAAGGATTAGTCATTTGCTCGACCCGCCTCTCGACAATGCCGCCCAGGGTGGCGATTGCAATTGCCACTTGGTCGGCTGCCATCGCCAGTGGCTGACCATGAAAGTTGCCGCCACTGATGATGTCGCCCGCCGCGCCATCGCCCACGAACACCAATGGGTTGTCCGTCGCGCTGTTCAGCTCCACCGCGGCAATTTCTCGCGCTTGCCCGAGCGCGTCGCGCACCGCGCCGTGCACTTGCGGCGTGCAGCGCACGCTGTAGGCATCCTGCACGCGCGGATCTGTCTCCGCCGCCCGGTGCGATTCGCGAATCTGGCTCCCTTCGTTCAGACGCGCAAGGTTGCGGGCCGTCGTGGCAGCCCCGGGATAGGCACGCGCGTGCATGATTCTTCTGTCGAAGGCGCCGGGGCTGCCGCGCAGGGCATCGAGCGACAGTGCCGCGGCCACATCGGCAGTGTCCACGAGAATGTCGGCTTGCTGCAACGCGAGGCTCAGAAGCGCCAGCATTCCCTGCGTGCCGTTCAGCAGCGAAAGTCCTTCTTTCGCCTGCAACTCGATCGGAGCGATGCCGGCGCGCTTCATGGCTTCGCCGCCCGGCAAAGTTTCGTTGCGAAACCTCGCCTGCCCCTCGCCAATCATCACATGCGCCAGATGCGCCAGAGGGGCGAGGTCCCCGGAGGCGCCGACCGAGCCTTGCGACGGAATGACAGGGTGCACTTTCCCGTTCAACATCTGGCACAGCGTTTCCACGACACGCGGCCGCACGCCGCTCAGTCCTTTCGCCAAGGCGTTGGCCCGCAACAGCATCATCGCCCGGGTTTCGGCTTCGCCGAGCGATGGGCCGACGCCGCTCGCGTGTGAGCGCACGAGATTCACTTGCAGTTGGCGCACCTCGTCGGGAGAAATGCGCACGGACGCGAGCTTACCAAAGCCGGTATTTATCCCATATGCAGTTGCGCCGGAAGCCAGAAGGCGTTCCACCGCCGCGCGGGAGGCATTCATCTTTTCGAAAGACGCGGGCGCCAGTCCCGTGTCTTCGCCTCCGAGGGCCACGGCATAGAGTTGCGCAAAGGTCAGATCGTTGCCCGTCAACAAAAGGCTCATGGGCGGCTCCGATGCGGTTCAGGCACGCCTGCCGCAACCATGATCTTTCTATATTTTTCCGGCATAAGTTTTGGACGTCCGTTGCTTCCGCAAATCACATGTGTGGTTTCGCCGTTGGCCAGCACTTGACCGTCCGCATCGCGGATCACTTCGTAGGAAAACACCACCACGCGGTTCTTCGACTCCGCGATGCGCGTGCGAATGCGCAAGACTTCGTCGTAGCGCGCGGAGTGATGATAGCGGCAGTGCACGTCGGCCACCACGATGTGGCAGTCGTCTTCCTTTTCCATCTTTTTGTATTCCACGCCCAGCGCGCGCATCAATTCCACGCGGCCCACCTCGAACCACACCAGAAAATTCGCGTGATAGACCACGCCCATCTGGTCGGTCTCCGCATAGCGAACACGCACCTTCGCATCGTGATATTCGAGCATGCGATTCTCTCTGCCTATTCCGGCTTGCCTTGCCAGACCGGTTTGCGTTTTTCCAGGAAAGAAGCGAGGCCTTCTTTGAAATCGGGGGTGCAGCGAATGCGCGCATTTTCGAGGATCGCGCGCTCGAGGTCGTGGTCGACGGCGGGCGCCGCCGCGGAGGTCATCAAACGTTTCGCGCGCGAGAGGCTTGCGGGGCTCGCGGCAATCAAAAGGTCGGCAAGCTCCCTCGATCGCGTAAGAAGCTTTTCCGCCGCAACGATTTCATTGACCAGGCCGATGGCCCTGGCATCCTCCGCTTCCATGATCCGCCCGGTGAGCAGCAGGTCCCGGGTGCGCTTCTCTCCGATTTGACGAATCAGAAAAACGGAGACTAGGGCCGGCAAAAATCCGATTTTGACTTCCGTATAGCCAAACCTCGCCTCGGGAACCGCCAGCGTGAAATCGCACAACGTGGCAATTCCGCAGCCGCCTGCGAGAGCGGCGCCATTGACCGCGGCGATCGTCGGCCGCGGAAAGCTCCAGATGCGGCGGAACATTTTCGCCATGCGCCGGGAATCCTCCTGATTTTCCGCAGGCGACTGACCCGCAATCGCGGCAAGCATTTCCAGGTCCATGCCGGAACAAAACGCCGTGCCTGCTCCGGTGAGAATGGCTACGCGCGCATGACTTTTTTCTATGTCATCGAGCGCGGTTTGCAACTCGGCCATCATCGTCGCGGAGATGGCGTTGCGCTTGTCGGGACGATTCAGGGTAATGGTGGCGACAGCGCCGGAGATATCAAGAAGAAGCGTGGAATACATGAGTCAAATCTCCTCTCAGTTCACGAGTGGAGCATGGGCGTATTTTGCGCGAATTTCACTGGTCATGGCGAGGGCTTTGGAGAGCCGCCCGGCCTCGATGCCGGGATCGGCGCCCGTCTTGCGTAGCGCCTCGAGCACATTCTCGGTCGGGATGTTGCCCACCAGCTTGTCGCCGGCGAACGGACAGCCGCCGAGGCCGGTAAGGGCACTGTCAAAGCGGCGGCATCCGGCTTCGTAAGCCGCCAGGACTTTTTCTTCCGCATTTTCCGGCCGGCTGTGCAAGTGAACTCCGAGTTCGATTCCCGCAACATGATCTTTCACCTGACGGAAGAGGTCGCCGACCAGTTGCGGCGTGGCCGTGCCAACCGTGTCGGCGAGAGAAACCGTGCGAACGCGGATGTCCTTGAGCCACTCCAAGGTATCGGCAACGATCTCCGGCCCCCAGGGCTCGTCATAAGGGTTGCCAAAGGCCATCGAAATATAAACGACCAAGCCGCGATTGGCCGCCGCAGTTTCCTTTTTCAGTTTTTCGACCAGCGCGCGAGATTCCGCCCGCGTCATGTTAGCGTTGGCGCGACGGAAATACGCGGAGATGGAATACGGATAGCCGATGGTGGTCACGCCCGGCGTGGCCAAGGCACGTTCGAATCCTTTTTCATTGACGACGATTCCGATGATTTCCGGCGGCACGGTATCTGCGGAAAGGGCGGAGTTGAGTTTAGCCATTACCTCTTCGCTGTCCGCCATTTGCTTGACATGCTTGGGTGAAACAAAGCTGACCGCGTCAATGTGGCGGAAGCCGGCGACCACGAGCTCCTTCAAATACTCGGCTTTGTACTCCGTGGCAATGAATTCTTGCAGTCCCTGCCATGCATCCCGGGGGCATTCGACCAGTTTTATAGATTCAGCCATGTTTTGTGTGACGATGAAAGACATCTGTTGTGTTGACCGTCCCGGAACACAGAGGCGCGGGACAGGGTAAAGGTAAATGAGCCACGCCCAAGAAAGGCCGGTGGCCTAGCTCAAACGTTGTGTGGATCATGTCTGAAGCACCCCTGTTTTGAATTCCGGGATATAGGGATTGAGTGACGCCGCTTCGAGCGCCCAGATCAATGCTTCGCGCGTATGGGCAGGATCGATAATGGCATCTACCCACAGCCGTGCTGCCGCGTAGCGAGGATCGCTTTGGTGTTCATAGGTTGCGCGGACGGATTCGTACAGTTCTTTCTTTTGCTTTTCGTCGACTTTCTTGCCTTCGCGCTCGAGTTGTTTGAGCTTGATTTCCACGAGTGTGCCGGCCGCGGAATCGCCGCTCATCACCGCGTAGCGCGCCGTGGGCCAGGCAAAAATGAACCGGGGATCATACGCTTTCCCGCACATCGCGTAATGTCCGGCGCCGAAGCTGCCACCGCAAATCACGGCAATCTTGGGGACCACGCTGTTGGCCACGGCATTGACCATTTTCGCGCCCGCGCGGATGATGCCGCTCCACTCGGCGTCCTTGCCGACCATAAAGCCGTTCACATCGTGCAAAAACACAAGTGGGATACGGTTCTGGTTACAGTCCATAATGAAGCGAGCGGCTTTCTCGGCCGATTCGGTATAAATTACTCCGCCAAATTCCATGCGTTTTTGGTCCGATCCGCGCGCCTGCGTTTGCACGTGCTTCTTTTGGTTGGCGACAAGACCAACTGCCCACCCGCCAACTCGCGCATAGCCGCAGAGCAGCGTTTCGCCGTATTCGGCTCGATACTCGTCGAATTCACCGGCGTCCACGATGCGCCCGATGATTTCGTGCGTATCATACTGTTTCGCCGGATCGCTGGAAAAAATGCCGTAGATTTCCTCGGCGGAATAAAGCGGGTCGCGCGGCCGCACATGGCTGAATGGCGAGGGATTCGGCGCTCCCAGCTTATCCGCGAGCGCGCGAATGCGATCAAGACACGCCCGGTCATCCGGCTCACGAAAATCCACGGTCCCGCTGATTTGCGAATGCATTTTCGCGCCGCCCAGATCTTCGGCGGACGACTTTTGCCCGATGGCGGCCTGCACCAGCGCGGGACCGGCGAGAAACAGTCCCGACCCTTCGGTCATGAGGATGTGATCGCACATCACCGGAAGATATGCGCCTCCCGCCACGCACATGCCCATGATGGCGGTAATCTGCGGAATGCCCATAGCGCTCATGATCGCATTGTTGCGAAAGACGCGGCCAAAGTCGTCGGTATCAGGAAAAACATCTTCCTGCAACGGAAGAAACACGCCCGCGGAATCGACCAGATAAATTGTCGGAATGTGATTGTCGATCGAGATATTCTGAGCGCGAATCACTTTTTTCGCGGTCATGGGAAAAAACGCGCCGGCTTTCACGGTGGCGTCGTTGGCGATGATCATGAAAGTGCGACCGCAAACTTTGGCGAGCCCGGTGATCGTGCCGGCACAAGGCGCGCCGCCCCACTCTTCGTACATTTCAAACGCCGCATAAATGCCGAGCTCGAAGAATGGCGAGTTGGGATCGATCAGCTTCGAGATGCGCTCACGCGCCGTCAGGCGGCCTTTTTTGTGCTGGGCCTCGATTGCCTTGGGGCCGCCGCCCTGGCGAATCTGTTCTTCCTCATTCTTAATTTCCGTGAGGAGATCGACGATGCGGCGGGTGTTCTTTTCGAAGTCGGGAGATTTGCGATTTGCGGCAGTTTTCAGGACGGAACCGGCCACGCTATAGCCTCACGCCATGTCGGGCGTTGGATACTCATAAGATAGATGCTACTTAGCCTTGGCTCACAGTATACGTGGTTTGCGCGCGTCGCGCGAACCGGAACCCATGCCGGGGCGGTAGCAAAGCGTGGTTAAGCTTGACGCGGACCTCTCAGAGCAGTCTAATTCGAGGCCTTACGGGAAAAACGACCGAGGGAGACCATGATCAAAGTCACCGTCGTGTATCCGAACACCTCTGGCGGCTATTTTGACATCCGCTACTACTGCGACACACATATCCCTTTGGTACGCAGGCTGCTGGGACCAGCGCTCGAGGGCGTCGCCGTAGAGCATGGAATCGCCGGCGCGACGCCCGGCTCTCCCGCTCCCTATCTGGCGATCGGACAGCTGCAATTCGATTCTGTGGAAGCGTTTCAATCCGCTTTTGGGCCGCACTCGCAGGAAATCATGAGCGATGTTCCCAATTACACGAACATCCAGCCCGTCATCCAAATCAGCGAAATTAAGTTGTAGCGCGTCGGGCAAAACGACCTTGCACTGCACACTACTGCACTGCACTCGGAAGGAAAAGAAAGAGGGGCCTTATAATGGTAAGCTAGGGATGGGTTCCTCAAGCAACCTGCGAGCGTGGTCCAGCGGTTAAGCTCAATCTGTGTCCAGTCGAAAGGAACTTTGATGAAAGCCTATTCGAAGAGTGTCTTGTCGCTCGGAGCCGCGGCGTTTTGGATTTTCGCGATCCCGTCCGCCGCGCAGCAGGCGGCCCCGGCGCAATCCACGGCGTCGGGCGCAAAAAAGGCTCCGGCCCCGACGCAGACAAAGAAACCTGCCGCCAAGCCCGCGCCGCTTGAAACCCCGCAGCTGAAGTTCGAAAAATACAAGCTCGAGAACGGCCTGGACGTCATCCTTTCCGAAGACCACCGGCTGCCGCTGGTGGCGGTCAATCTGTGGTACCACGTAGGGCCTGCGAACGAATTGCCCGGCCGCACAGGCTTCGCGCATCTTTTCGAGCACATGATGTTCGAAGGTTCGCGTCACGTCCCGGGAAATGCGCACTTCCATTTTCTGGAAGCTGCGGGAGCGAGCGATATCAATGGCACCACCGATTTCGACCGCACCAACTACTACGAAACTCTTCCATCGAACCAGTTGGCGTTGGCGCTCTGGTTGGAATCGGACCGCATGGGGTATCTGCCCGACAAGCTGGATCAGGCCAACCTTTCCAACCAACAGGACGTTGTGCGCAACGAGCGTCGCCAAAGCATGGAAAACGCGCCTTATGGAATCGTGGAAGAGGGAATGTTCCATTTGCTCTATCCCAAGGGCCACCCGTATTACGGCGACGTCATGGGTTCGCATGAGGACATCCAATCCGCAAAGCTGGAAGATGTGAGGAATTTCTTCAGGCTGTACTACGCCCCCAACAATGCCAGCCTTGCTATTGTGGGTGACTTTCAGCCGGAGCGTGCCAGAGAACTCGTGGAAAAGTATTTTGGCCCACTCAAGCGCGGCGACAATGTGCCGAGGATCACCGCCAAAACCCCGCCGATCACTTCCGAGCGCCGCGCCGTCATTCAAGACAACGTGCAACTCCCGCGGGTGTACGAGGCGTGGCTCACCTCGCCCATTTTCAAGCCGGGTGATGCGGAGGCGGACCTTGCCGCCACGGTGTTGGGAGGCGGGAAGTCCAGCCGGCTTTACAAGAAGCTCGTCTACGAAAAGCAGATCGCGCTGGATGTAGCGGCCAACCAGCAATCGCTGATGCTGGGTTCGGAGTTTCAGGTGCAGGCGACCGCGCGCCCGGGAGTGAAGCCGGAAGACCTCGAAAAAGCCGTCAACACGGAACTCGAGGCATTCCGCACCAATGGCCCGACGGAAGAAGAGTTGCAGCGCGCGCGAAACGTACTCGAGTCGCGCGTTATCGAAGGGCTCGAAACACTGGGAGGATCTGGCGGCGTTGCGGATCGCTTGAACAGCTACAACCATTACCTTGGAACGCCTGATTTTCTTGCCGCAGACATTGCGCGCTATGAAAACGCGTCCGTGGAATCACTGAAGGCTTTTGCCCAGACGCAGCTCAGCAGCAACCAGCGTGTGGTGGTATACGGCGTGCCCGGCAAACCGGACCTTGGGTCGGAAGTGCCGACGCCGAAAGCGGAAGCCAAGGACACCGCAAAGGTGGGCGGCGAGCCTGTGAATCCGGATGCGGAGTGGCGGAAGGAAACGCCAAAACCTGGCCCCGCGAGCCCGCTGCATTTGCCGGTCCCGCAGGAACTCAAGCTTTCCAATGGTTTGAGCGTCCTCTACAACGAGCGCCCGGGGCTGCCGTTGGTGGCAGCGGCTCTGGTGTTGCGTTCGGGAAGCGGCGCGAACCCTGCGGGCAAACCGGGCCTCGCAAGCTTCACGTCGCGCATGCTGCAGCAGGGAACGACCACGCGCAGTGCTTTGCAGATTGCCGATCGCGCCGCAGACCTGGGAGCCGCGCTTTGGTCTAGATCTTCAATGGACAGTTCCATCGTTGGCACCCTGGCCCTCACACGGAGCTTTCCCGATGCCTTCGAATTACTGGCCGACATTGCACTGCACCCGACTTTTCCCAATGCCGAAATCGAGCGCGTCCGAAGAGAGCGAGAAGCCGCGCTGGTGCAGGAAAAGGATGATCCTTTCACCGTGGCGACCCGCGTGATGAGGACGGCGCTGTATGGGCCCCATCACCCTTACGGATACCCGGACATTGGGACGGCGGAATCACTCAAAACGATTTCGCGGGACGACTTGCTGAAGTTCTGGCAGGAGCATTATTTCCCGAATGACGCGGCGCTCGTCATTGCCGGAAACATCAAGTTCGAGACACTGAAACCCCTGCTCGAGAAGGAGTTCGGTGGGTGGAAGGAGGGAAAGCCCGCGGGCGCGGCGTTCGGAACGCTCGAGACCAGCGATGCGCGCCTGATTCTCGTCGACCGGCCGGGTGCTCCCCAAACCGCCCTGGAGTGCTATGAGCTTGGAGCAGCACGCTCGACTCCGGACTATGTGCCGCTCGAAGTGATGAATACCGAACTGGGCGGATTGTTCTCGAGCCGCATCAACATGAATCTGCGTGAGGCCCATGGCTACACATACGGAGCGGGTTCAACCTTCGCTTATCACCGGCAGCCGGGTCCGTTTCTCGCGTATTCGGCAGTGCGGACAGATGTGACGGCGCCGGCGACGTCGGAGATATTCAACGAACTGCGTCGCATGCGTGACACGCAGATGAACGCGGACGAGATGAAGCTCTCGAAAGATTCCATCACGCGGTCCATGCCCGGGCGGTTTGAACGAGGCACCGAAGCTGCCGGGACGTTTGCCGAACTCTTCATCTACGATTTGCCGCTGGACTATTTCTCGAAATTGCCGGAAGAGGTCGATGCCGTGAGCCCCGTGCAAGCGCAAGCGATGGCGCAGAAATACATTCACCCGGATAAGATCGTGGTCCTAGCGGTGGGAGACAAGGCCAAGATCGAAGACGAAATGAAGAAGCTGAATCTTGGCAAGATGGAAATCCGGGATGCCGAAGGCAGGCTGGTCCAGTAACTGAGAAATACAAGACGAAAAAGACGAAAAAGCAAAAGAATTGACGGGACCCAGTTCTCCCGTTAGGATGTGAATCGGAGCAAGCTTTCATTGCTGGCTTGCTCAATTCCGTCAAGGAGGCGCCTGTGCGAACGCTCACCGAAGTTCCGGCGGGTGGGTGTGCCTCCGCGGCTCCACTGAACTAACTGACGGAATCACACCTTCCCCGCATCTCTTACTCACTCCAATAAGGGCTGCTTTGCTTGGGCACTAGCTGCGGCCGTGTGTCGTGTCATTGCCGCGGGAGGATACTGCCGTGTCGATTTTTCATTGGGGATGGAATAGCTACTTCGAAGCAATCTGGCGCGCTATGGATCGCGAGAAGGCAGTCCCGGCACGAGTCGTCGCGCAGAGTCGAGGAGTTTGGCGTGTTGCCGGTAACTTTGGCGAGTCGGCGGCAGAAGCAACCGGCAAGCTGCGCTTGGCAGCGGAAGAAGGGGCGGATTGGCCTGCTGTGGGCGACTGGGTCGCCGCCGAGCTTCAGGACCAGGGCGGTGCTGCGATGATTCGCGAAGTGCTGCCTCGCCGCAGCCAGTTTGTGCGGAAGCTGGCGGGGAAGAAGCCTGCCGAACAAGTGATCGCCGCGAATGTGGATACGGCCCTGCTCGTTTCCGCACTCGACGGTGATTTCAACCCCAGGCGCGTCGAGAGGTATCTGGCGCAATGCTGGGAGTCCGGCGCGAAGCCCGTGATCATCTTGAACAAGGCGGATGCCTGCGAGTGTCTTGAAGAAAAAGTAGACGAAATCGAGAAAGTTGGCAGGGGCGTCCCGGTATGCGCAGTCAGCGCAAAGACCGCACAAGGGTTCGAAGAATTGGTGAGATATTTGGGCCGAGGGCAAACGCTGGTCCTGTTGGGTTCCTCGGGAGTGGGAAAGTCCACGATCGTCAACCGTTTGCTGGGGCGTGACCTCCAGGAAGTCGAGCAGGTGCGCGAATCCGACAGCCGGGGACGGCACACCACGACCGCGAGGCAACTGTTTGCCTTACCAGGCGGCGCGCTGCTCATGGACACGCCGGGGCTGCGCGAATTGCAGCTCTGGGACGCAAACGAAGGAATCTCCCAAACTTTTGCGGAAATCGAAGCGTTTGCGGCGTGCTGCCGGTTCACCAATTGCACCCACGGAAGAGAGCCGGGGTGCGCGGTGCAAGCGGCCATCCAAACAGGTGCGCTCGATCTGGGGCGGCTCGAAAACTGGCGGAAAGTTCAACGCGAACTGGAATTTCTCGAGCGCAAGATCGACCCAGAAGCAAGACAAAACGAAAGGCAGCGAATCAAACGGCTCATGCGCGGCGTACGGCAAATGTATCGTGATAGGGAAAAGCGCTAAGCGCGACACACTTGCGGCCGGCCAGGGGAGCAGACGTGATCCAAAGAAGGCCAGAAATTGTGCCGAGAATGGTCATAAAGGCCTTCGTAAACGGCAATTTAGCGCCTGCTGCGCCACCTCGTCACGAAGTCGCATCGGTTGGAGGTCCGCCGTGGATTCATTTCGGCGCTCAGCCCTGCGGAACGCGCTTGTGGATAAAGTCTACGATCTCTTGCGTGGAAGTGCCGGGGAGGAAAATCTCGGCGATGCCCGATTTCTTTAAGCCGGAGATGTCGGCTTCAGGAATGATGCCGCCGACCAGGACCGTGACATCACTCATGCCTTTTTCTCGCAGAAGATTCATAAGCTGCGGGCAAATCGTGTTATGCGCGCCCGAGAGAATGGAGAGGCCGATGACGTCGACGTCTTCCTGAAGCGCAGCAGAAGCAATCATCTCTGGAGTCTGGCGCAGGCCCGTGTAGATGACTTCCATGCCGGCATCGCGTAGCGCCCGCGCAATCACCTTGGCGCCGCGGTCGTGGCCGTCCAACCCGGGCTTAGCAATCAGAACCCTTATCTTCTTTTCCGGCATGGGCTAGGTGATGGCGACTTCTTCGTAGGTGCCGAACACGTCGCGCATGGCGTCGCAAATTTCTCCCAACGTTGCGTAGGCCTTCACGGCATCGAAAATGAACGGCATGAGATTTTCGTTGCCCTTGGCGGCGTTGCGCAGCGCGCCAAGTCGGCGCTCCACCTCCGCTTGCGAACGCTCGGCGCGGAGTTTACGGAGGCGCTCGGCCTGGCGCCGCGCGACCGTCTCGTCAATTTGCAGGATCTCGAGCGGCTTCTCTTCCGAAATAAAATCGTTCACGCCCACGATGATTTTTTCTTTTTTTTCCACCGCCATTTGGTACCGGTAAGAGGCTTCCGCGATCTCGCGCTGTGGGTAACCGCGCTCGATGGCCGCAACCATACCCCCCATGGCGTCAATTCGTTCGATGTGGTCCCAAGCGCCGCGCTCGACCTCGTTCGTGAGCGTTTCCACGAAGTAAGACCCGCCGAGCGGGTCGACCGTATTGGTTACGCCGGTTTCGTGCGCGATGATTTGCTGGGTGCGCAGGGCAATCGTGGCGGCAAACTCTGTCGGCAAAGCCCAAGCTTCATCAAGAGAGTTGGTGTGCAAGGATTGCGTGCCGCCCATCACCGCAGCAAGCGCTTGAATGGCCGTCCGAACGACGTTGTTGTACGGCTGCTGGGCCGTGAGCGAACAGCCCGCTGTCTGGGTGTGGAAGCGCAGCCCCCAGGAGCGCGGATTGCTCGATTGGAAGCGCTCGACCATGGCCTTATGCCAGATGCGCCGCGCGGCACGATACTTAGCAATCTCCTCGAAGAAATCATTGTGCGCGTTGAAGAAAAAGGAAAGCTGGGGTACAAATTGGTCCACCTCAAGGCCGCGACGCATTCCCCATTCGACATACTCGAGTCCGTCGCGCAGGGTAAAAGCCAATTCTTGAATCGCCGTGGAGCCTGCCTCGCGGATGTGGTAGCCGCTGATCGAAATGGTGTTGAACTTGGGAGTGTTTTTGACGCCGAATTCAAAGGTGTCGATGACCAACCGCATGGAAGGCTCGGGCGGGTAGATGTATTCCTTTTGCGCGATGTACTCTTTGAGGATGTCGTTCTGCAGTGTGCCAGAGATTTTCCTCCAATCCGCACCCTGCTTCTCCGCCACCGCCAGGTACATCGCCCAGATGACCGCCGCCGGCGAATTGATGGTCATGGAGGTGGTTACGCTCGCCAGCGGGATTTTGTCAAAAAGCACTTCCATGTCGGCGAGGGAGCTGATGGCCACGCCGCATTTCCCGACTTCTCCTTCCGAGAGCGGATGGTCAGAGTCATAACCCATCAGAGTCGGTAGGTCGAAGGCTGTGGAGAGGCCGGTTTGGCCTTGCGAAAGGAGGTAGCGGAAACGAGCGTTGGTGTCTTCCGCGGTGCCAAAGCCCGCAAACTGGCGCATCGTCCAGAGGCGCGTGCGGTACATCGTGGGATGGATTCCGCGAGTATAGGGGGGAACACCAGGCATGCCTAAATCGCGGTCGGGATCCCAGTTCGGCAAATCGGCTTGCGTGTAAAGGCGGCGAGTCGGATGACCGGAGGTGGTTGTGAAATGGTGAGTTCTTTCGGGGCTCTTTGCCAAAGTCGGCTGAAGAATGTTCCTCTCCCAGTCGAGTTCTTTGCCCGAGGGCTGGCGGTGCGGGGCGGAAGTTTCGGCGGGCGTTAAGGTCTCTGTCGATGCTTTTGGCTTATCGCTCATTCCGGAGCTTCTCCTCAAGTGCGCGAGCCAATGCGTAGGACGTCTACACCACCAATGCTATGCGAAAGGTAGAGGACGGGCAAGCTTCGACAACACCTGCAAACACCTGCGGCACCGGCGAGAATCGGCACACAAGCCTGACATGGCATGCACGGGGATTGTAACGTGGGGCGCTAGCCTTGCGGGTTCTCTCGCGTATGGGGATATCGAATTGTGGCAGAACCCGCTGGCGAGCGGCAACGCTAGGGCTGCCGGCGACGAAGTGCCGCCACGTAGTGGAGAGGGCAGAAGGTCATCGTGTCTAGATCGGCCCGCCCCGGGACGCAAAGTTTATCCCCGGAGCTTGCTGCGAGTTATTTCTGGCCGGCATTGGTGCCGGAGAAGAGTTTGTCCACACCAACGACCTGGCCGTGCAATGTTCCTGGGATGAGCGTTTCGCGGTCGATTGCGCCGCCTTCGGCGTCGGCAACGGTGACGTGATTGACTTCCAAGGTCTTGCCAACGGCGCGCTCGTAGTTGGCCCTGGCTTCAAGCAGATCAGCAAGCGCGCGGAGCTCCGTGCCCTGGGCGGTGATATAGTCGCGCTGGGTCAAGATCACTTGGTAAACGGTCGATGCACCCAGTTGGTACCTCTTCTGCTCGGCCTCAAAAGTCTGGCGTTGCAATTCACTCGCCTTGGAGGCGGCAGCCACACGCGCGCGATCCTGTTCCAAGGCGATGTAGGTGTTGCGCACGTCCAGCAAGGCGGCGTTCTTCAATTGTTGCACTTCCATCTCGATCTGGCGCTGGACGAGCTGCGAGCGCTGATTGTCGGCCTGCAACGAGCGGTTGCGAATCGGAATGGTGATGCTGACTTGCGCAGCATAGTCCGGAAAGTCGTTGTGAAGCACCATCTTCATGGCATCGCTGAAGCCAGCGAAGTTGGTTACGTTTGAGGCACGAGCGAGACTCGGGAGGAACAGACCCGGGACGGGATTACCGTTGGCGTCGACCACTGGAGCTCCTGCAACGGGTATTGTGGGCAGAGGTTTGGAGTTTCCCGCGAGTCCCACGGTTCCGTATTGGGCACTGAGCGTCGCGGTCGGGAGCAGCGCGTTGTGCGTAGCTTTCACGTCGAGGGCAGCGTTCTTCAGGTTGTACACCTGTTCGAGGAGATCCGGCCGCTTCGCGTAAGCTTCCTTCAACGCCTCCTCGAAGCTTGGGGCTTCGGTTTGTGCCGGGGCCGCTGGCTTATCAGTGGGAATAATTTCGACGTTGACGACTTTGGGATCAAGCGGATTCCGGGTAATCGCATTTTTCAAGGTCTGTTCATCTGTCAACTGGACAGTCTGTGCGACGATGAGGTTCTGTTGGTTGGTGGCGAGTTCGGACTCCGCGCGCGTGACATCCAGCGGAGCCATCGTGCCGATCTCGAGCTGCTTTTTGTTGTCGCTATACAGCTTTTCGGAAACAGCAACGGCTTGCTGCTGGACTTTAACATTCTCGTGGGCGTAGGCGAGTTCCCAATAGGCGTTGATGGTATTCGTGACGCTAGTGATAGCCTGCTGCGCGAAATCAAGGTCGGCGATTTTGCGGTTGTTGTTCGCGATGATGATATTGCGACGGTTCACGGTCAGGCCAAAACCGCTCAGCAAATTCTGGCTGAAGCTAACGAAGATGGACGACTGCACGAAGGGATTAAAAAAGTTGGCCGTGGGATCGCTGGATGATCGCGTGTTGTCATAGGTAACGGTCATGCTCGTTCCGGTTGGGAAATACTGGGAATACTGCGTATTGTACGTGTCGCTGTGAATGAAGAGGGGGGAGGCCCGAAGTGCGCCGACGACTCCCGATCCCGAGGTGAAGGGGTTGTTGATGGGTTGCGTGCGATCGTCGAGCGAAACCGTTGAGGTCAACAGAGGGTCGTACGAGTTGATGATAAACGCGAAAGGATTGAGGCTCGCGGAAGAACCAGGGATGGCAGCGCCGGGTATCCCATAACCCGAAGAATTAGGTCCAGAGGACGCTTTGAGAATGCCTACGTCTGCGATCCATGGATAGTAGCGCCGCACCGCAATATCCACGCTGTTTTCTAAAGCGAGTTCCACTGCGTCCTGAAGAGAGATTTCGAGCTTGTTGTCGTGGATGAACTGCTCGATGCGCGGCGAGTTGACGACGGAGCTTGGCGGGACCTTAATCGCGCGGTAGGGCGCAAACAGATTGGGAAAAGGCCGCGGCGCGCGCGAGAAATGGTATTTGGCGGTACCGAGCGAAATGGGAGTGTTCACAGCACTTGGCGCGGCTTGCGGAGCAGGCGCAGGCGGCGGATTTTGCGGTGCGGCTTGCGCATACGCCGGGGAGGCAGGTCCCCCCACAAGCGTCGCCGCGAGAATTAGCGCCATCAGCGGTCGGGCCAACAGCGTTGCTCCAGATGCAGCCAGGGTCCTGCGTAGCGAAGTCATAGCGCTCCTTACCCTCGTGATTCCCCCAAGGGATTTGAATTTGAACTTAAAGGGCTCAATCTGTAAAACGTTCACACAATGGAATTTGTTTCGCGAGCTTTGCTTTTATTTGTTTCACTCTTGGAAACAAGTGAACCGTTTTTTGGGGTTAGCAAGATCGAACTGGCCCGCGCCTGCCCCCGATTCGGACGGGAAAGCCACCACAAACAAAGACACGCATGGACCGGGCAGACCGAGTCTAACAGGGCCGTCTATTCTTGACAATTCTTGACAATAAAAGGCACGACCGCTAGGCTGCTGACAGTTCGACGTTTAGGAGTCGCTGACGATTAGCTGAGGCCATGCTCAAGCGCGAAGAAATCCTGAAGATGTTCGAGACCGCCGGCGCCATCCGCCACGGGCATTTCGAACTGTCTAGCGGACGGCACAGTGGAACCTATGTGCAATGCGCGCTCGTGCTGCAATACCCGCGGTTTGCGGAAAAGCTCGGGCAAGCCCTGGCGGAGCTGTTTTCGGATGTTCGCGTGGACGCGGTGGTCTCGCCGGCCATCGGGGGCCTCATCATCGGGCAGGAAGTGGCGCGAGCATTGCCTGACCCAAAGACCGAGATGGGCGCAGGAGTGCCGGCCCTGTTTGTAGAACGAGACGCCAGCGGGATGATGACGCTGCGCCGCGGGTTTGAGGTCCGACCGAACCAGCACGTCCTGGTGATAGAAGACGTGTGGACCACCGGCGGCTCGACTATGGAAGCCATTCACGTTGTGGAAGAGGCCGGCGGGCGCGTGATGGGCGCCGGGGCGCTGATCGACCGCAGCGGCGGAGCGATCGACTTCGACGTCGAAGCGCAGTCGCTGCTGCAAATGCCCCTCACCCACCATGAGCCGGAAGATTGTCCGCTCTGCCGACAGGGCAGCGTTGCCCTGAAGCCGGGCAGCCGCTTTGCGCGCACGGCGCTTTAGCCGGATCTAACCTTCTCTCGCCCTGATGCGTCATTTCAAGCTCACCATTGCCTACGAGGGCACGGATTTCCACGGCTGGCAGATGCAGTCGAACAAGCCGACCGTTCAAGGGGAAATCGTCAATGTGCTCGAGCGTGTGACGCAAGAAAGAGTTTTTCTGCACGGCGCGGGACGAACGGACGCAGGCGTACATGCGCTCGGCCAGGTAGCCAGCTTCAAAACTCAATCGGCGCTGTCGGCCGAGGAATTCCAGCGCGCGCTAAACGCGCTGCTGCCCCCGACGATTCGCATTGTGGCGGCGGAAGAGGTCGGGCCGGACTTTCATGCGCGCTGGTCGGCGCGACGCAAAACCTACCGCTATCGCTTGTATCGAGGAAAAGTCGTGCCGCCATCGCTCTGGCGCTACGTCTTGCACTATCCGTTTCCGCTCGATGAAGATGCCATGCGTGACGCAGCGGCTCGTTTTATCGGAACGCATGACTTCACTGCGTTTGCCGCTTCGGCAGATTCGGAGGACGGGGATCGCGAGCGTTCCACCGAACGCGAAATTTATGCCGCGGAACTCGCACGCTCGGCGGACGGAGAAGAGCTCGTCTTCACGGTGAGCGGCCGATCCTTTCTTCGTTACATGGTGCGGAAAATGGTGGGCACGCTGCTGGAGGTGGGGCGAGGAAGGCTCAAACCCGAAGACATTGACCGTCTCTACGAAATCAAGGACCGCGCGAAGGCCGGCCCCACCGTTCCGTCGCAGGGGTTGGTGATGGTCGAGGTGCAGCACGAAGAGGCCTGGCGCATCGGAGACCCTTAGAAGATTCTTCGTGATGCCTTGCCAATCGCCGTGTGAATCGCCCTGGTTTGCGGTTCACGGTCTTCACGGTGCGGTTTGCTCTCGCCGAAGCAGAAAATCGGTTAGAATCCCGATTATGGCTGCCACGGCCATCCCTATCGAAATGCTGCCCTCGATCGACCCCGCCACGGGGAAAGTCCTGGCACATATTGGAAGGACTCCGCCGGAGATGGTTGGGCGGACGGTCGTGCTTGCGCGAGCGGCACAAAAGGAATGGGCGAAAGTTCCCGTGCGCGAACGCTGCCGGCGTTTAAGGAAGCTTCGCGAATGCTTGATGGCTTCCCGCAACGAACTGGCGGACGCCGTTGTCGGCGAATCGGGAAAGCCGCGTGTGGAAGCCGTCTTCGCGGATATCTTTGTCGCGCTCGATTCGGCAGAGTATTGGTCCAAGAAAGCGCCCGCGGCGCTTCGCCGGGAACGCGTACCGCATCACAGCAGTGCCGCAAAGGCCAAGTCCGGGCATCTGGTGTATGAACCGCTCGGCGTGATCGGCATTATTTCTTCGTGGAACTATCCGCTAGCGATTCCGATGAGCCAGATTATTCCTGCCGTCGCAGCCGGGAACGCGGTCGTCTCGAAGCCGAGTGACTTTACGCCGCGATGCGGAGAGCTGATCGAAAGGCTTTTTCGCAGCGCCGGCTTCCCGCAAGACCTCGTCGCCGTGGTTCAGGGTGGAGGAGAAGTGGGGCAGGCGCTCGTCGAGTCGGGCCCCGATAAAGTTCTTTTCACCGGAAGCGTCGGGACCGGGCGGCAGGTTGCAGAAGCTTGTGCAAAGAAACTCATACCGACGGTCCTCGAACTGGGTGGCAAGGACGCCATGATTGTTCTTGCCGATGCAGACCTCGAAACGGCATCGAGCGCCGCCGTTTGGGGCAGTTACACGAATTGCGGGCAGGCTTGCCTGTCGGTCGAGCGGCTGTTCGTCGAGGAAGCGGTCTCGCAAAGATTTGCAGAGCTCTGTGTTCAGAAAACGAAGAAGCTGCACCTCGGCCCGGGCAGCGATCCCGCGACCGATGTTGGACCTTTGATCCGGCCGCAACACGTGCGACGAATGAGCGATGTAATCGAAGACGCGGTGGCGCGGGGCGCGCGAGTTTTATGCGGCGGCAATCCGCGTCCCGATCTCGGGCCGAACTTCTTCGAGCCTACCGTGGTTACGGACGTTGATTCCAGCATGAGTCTATTTCAGGAAGAGACGTTTGGACCTATTCTGGCCATGCAAACGGTGAAGGGTGCCGAGGAAGCCATCCGTCACGCCAACGATTCGCCATTTGCCCTGGCTGCCAGTGTGTGGACGAAAGATGCGAAGAAAGGACAATCGATCGCCGAGCGAATTCGTGCAGGCGCAGTCATGGTCAATGACGCCATCAGCTGCTTTGCGATTGCCGAGGCTCCTCATGGCGGAAGTGGCGCGAGCGGCTGGGGCCGCACGCACGGCCGCGCGGGAATTCTGGAAATGGCGCAAACGAAATACATCGATGTCGACCGCCTGCCGCGGAAGGAAAAGCCGTGGTGGTATCGTTATGGCAGGGAGCTGGAGCAGGCGGCGGACGCCTTCCTGCGGTTCGAGTTCTCCGGCGGCATCAGCGCAAAGCTCAGCAATGTTCGCGCCGGGCTGAAAACTTTTTTCCGTGACCACGGTTGGTAGAAAGGGCTTCATGGCAGAAGAATCGGCAGCCACCCCCAAAATCAAAACCCGCAAGCCCAAGCAGCGTGCTTGCGACGAGAAAGATGACAAGGGCAAACTCTGTGCCGGTCATTTGAAGCGCTGGTACGACTACCCCAAAGAGGTGGCCGAGCATATCGGGCCGAACGCGGAGATCTATCGGTGCGAGTTTTGCAAGACGCTGTATCGCCCTGATCCGGCGCAGCAGCCACAAAGCTACACGTTGCGAAACTAGTGGCGTCCGGGAGCAGTCGAAGACGTATGCTGCAAAACGAATGGATCTACGACTGGAACACGGCCACCCCGCCCGAGATTCCTACGGGCACACCGGTGCTCCTGGATGACGAAACGCTTCGCGATGGGTTGCAGAATCCTTCCGTTTTCGATCCCAGCATTGAAGACAAACTGGAAATCCTGCACCTAATGGAGTCGCTTGGCATCGATGCCGTCAATATCGGCCTCCCGGGCGCCGGGCCGCGCGCGGCGGCACATACCGAAGCTTTGGCGCGTGAAATTGCCGCCAACCGAATGAAGATCAAGCCGAACTGCGCCGCGCGAACGCACGAAAACGACATTCGTCCCATCGTGGAGATTTCCGAGCGCGCAGGAATCGCGATCGAAGCCGCCACGTTCCTTGGTTCGAGCCCCATCCGGCGTTTGGTCGAAGACTGGACCGTCGACCATCTCCAGCGCACCACGGAAAATGCGGTGAAGTTCGCGGTCGAACATGGCCTGCCGTCTATGTACGTGACCGAAGATACCGTGCGGACGGATCCGGAAACAGTGAAGCGCTTATATTCCACGGCGATTGGTAACGGCGCCCGAGCCGTTGTTCTGTGCGACACCGTGGGCCACGCGACGCCAACGGGCGCTTTCAACCTGGTCAAATTCGTCGTCGAGGAAGTCGTGAAGCCTTCGGGCGAAAAAATTCGCGTCGATTGGCATGGTCACAACGATCGTGGCTTGGCCATCGCCAATTCCTTTGCCGCGGTTGCCGCAGGCGCGCATCAGGTCCACGCCGCCGCCAATGCGCTCGGCGAGCGTGTCGGCAACACGCCCATGGAACTCATGCTCGTGAATCTGCGGCTCGCGGGCCTGATTGACCGCGACCTTTCCAACCTCAGGTATTACTGCGAGAAAGTTGCCCGTGCCACGAAGACTTCCATTCCTCCCAACTACCCCGTGATTGGCCACGACGCGTTTCGCACCGCAACCGGGGTGCATGCGGCTGCAATCATCAAAGCGATTCAGAAACACGATCATCGCCTGGCCGACGCGGTTTACAGCGGCGTGCCCGCCCACCTGTTCGGCATGGAGCAGGTGATTGAAATCGGCCCCATGAGCGGCAAATCCAACGTTCTTTATTGGCTCGCGCGCCACCAGATTCCCGCCGATGACACTCTCGTCAGCCGGATCCTCGAGGCTGCCAAGCAATCCGCACGCGTACTTACCGATGCCGAGATCCAAGCACTTTGCACGGAGCCGGCATCCCGTTGAGACAATACGGGCGAGACAAGATAGTCGGGCCGACGATGAAACGTGCCTTCGTTTGCGCTATTCTTCTATTTATGCCGGTTCGCTCCGCCGCTCCGTCCCATGCGCGTCGTCTGGCCGCGGGTCCCCGGCTCGCCGAAAGCGTGCAGGTGCGCGCCGCCCTCGAATGGTTTGATCGCAATCTTTCCTGGATCAACGATGCGCAAGCGAGGTTAACGGAGATTCCCGCGCCGCCCTTTCAGGAAGAAGCGCGCGCCAGTGCCGTGAGCGAATTGCTCTCGGAAAGCGGCCTCCCAGCGCGCGTCGATAAGATCGGCAACGTCATTGGGGAGTTGCGCGGTGCAACCGAAAATGAAATTGTGATGCTTTCCGCACATCTTGATACGGTTTTCCCTGCTGGCACGGACGTGAAAGTCCATCGCAACGGCAACCGCATGACGGCGCCGGGCATTTCCGATAATGGCTCCGGCATTGCGGCACTTGTCGCCATTGCGCGAGCGCTCGAATTTGCTCACATCAAACCCGAGCGCACCCTTTTGCTTGTGGGAAACGTGGGAGAAGAGGGGGAAGGGAATCTGCGCGGAATGCGCGAGTTGGTCGAGACGTACGGGAAAAAATTGAAAGCGGTGGTCGTGCTCGACGGCTCCGGCACGGATCACGTCACGACCAAGGCGCTGGCCTCCCGGCGCCTGGAAGCTATGATCACCGGCCCCGGCGGGCATAGCTGGTCGGACTTCGGCATGCCCAATCCCATCAACGCTTTGATTCGCGGCTCGATGCGCTTTATCAACACAAAAGTACCGGCCAACCCACGCACCACCTTCAACCTTGGCCAGATCGAAGGCGGAACGTCGGTCAATTCCGTGCCTTACGAGGCTAAAATCAAAGTGGACATTCGTTCGGAAAACGAGGAGGAATTGCGCCGGCTCGAAGCCGCGCTTCGCGATTCCATCGCCGCAGGCGTGCGCGACGAAATGGAGCCGCCGCGCGACCGCTCCAAAGGGGCTCTCGAATGGAAAGTGGAGTTGCTTGGAAGCAGGCCAGGCGGCGAGCTTTCGCCCGATTCACCGCTGCTGGCGGCCTTGCGCACGGCAGATGAATTCATCGGCAACCAGTCCCGAACGGAACGGTCCTCTACAGACGCGAATATCCCGCTCTCCCTGGGAATCGAAGCCATCTCTATTGGCGCGGGAGGAACGGGCGGCGGAGCGCATTCCCTGCAGGAGTGGTACGACGCGGCTGGCCGGGAGGCGGGCTTGAAACGCGCGTTGCTGACCGTTCTTGGAATCGCCGGGCTCGAAGAGGCGAAATCTCGATGAATGCGGGCGCGACGCGTCTCGGGTTCGCTTGTGATGGTTTTGCTTTGGCAGCGACTTTGTGCGTTCTGCCGTTGTGCCCGCATTTAGCGGCGCAGGAGAAGCCAAAGCACACCGTCTTCTACACTCACGGTCGGATTTACACGAACGATCCAGCGAACCCGTGGGCCGAAGCCATGGCTGTCGAGGATGGGCAGATCACCTGCATTGGAAAGTTAGATCATGTACTGCTTGACTGCGGCGGAAGCCAGGAGGGCGCAGAAACCGTTCGCCTCAACGGTCTCTTTGTCATGCCCGGCTTTAACGACGCGCACGTGCACTTGGGCAGCGCCGGGGCCGACGCGCTGGCAGTTGAATTGCGGGGCGTCACTTCCGTACAGGAAATGCAGAAGCGCTTGGCCGAAGCGGTTGCGCATCACAAAGAAGGAGAATGGATCACCGGCAGTGGATGGGATCACACGCTTTGGCCGGACAAGAGGTTCCCGAATCGCCAGGAGCTCGATGCCGTCGCGCCGAATAACCCCGTCATCCTCACGCACATCTCCGGCCACGTGGCGGTGGCCAATTCGCTGGCGCTGAAGAAGGCGGAAATCGACAAGTCCACTCCGAATTCGCCAGGTGGCGAGATCGAGCACGATGGTCTCGGGGAACCTACGGGTATGCTGAAAGAATCGGCCGCGATGATTCTGGTCAGAGTGCGAATACCTGACCCTTCCGTGGAAGAGCGCCGCCGCGGAATTGAAATCGTGCTCGCGAATGTTGCACGCAACGGCGTCACCTCGGCGCAGGACAATTCTGCTTGGGAAGATTTTCAGGTGTATCAGCAATTGAAAGAAGAGGGCAAACTCACCGTCCGCATCACCGAATGGTTGCCGTTCAATGCTTCACTGAACGATTTGCAAGACAGGCGCGCGCAAGGCGGTACCACGGACCCTTGGCTCAGGACCGGCGCGCTCAAAGCCATCACCGATGGCGCTCTCGGCTCCCGCACCGCCGCAATGCTCGAGCCCTATAGCGACGATCCCTCGACGACGGGCATTTTCACCTACGATCCAGAAAAATTGCGCGCCATGGCCGTTGAGCGCGACAAAGCAGGTTTTCAACTGAACTTTCATGCCATAGGCGATCGCGCCAATCGCATTGCTCTCGACGTTTTCGAAGCGGTTCTCAAGGCCAACGGCCCGCGCGACCGCCGCGACCGCATCGAGCACGCCCAGGTGGTCGCCCCGACGGACTTCCAGCGCTTCAAGGAACTGAAAGTGATTGCCTCGATGCAACCGTCGCATCAAACCACGGACATGCGCTGGGCTGAGGACCGCATCGGCCCTGAACGCATCAAGGGCGCGTACGCCTGGAACACCATGCTGAGGAACGGCGTTCGCCTGGCGTTCGGAACCGATTATCCCGTTGAGCCCATCAGCCCGTTTCGCGGGTTGTATGCCTGCGTCACCCGCGAGCGTCCGGAAGGCGGGCCGAGACACGGCTGGGAACCTCAAGAGAAAATTTCGCTCGAAGATTGCCTTCGCGCCTACACCTCAGGCTCGGCGTACGCGCAGTTCGAGGAAGGGAAGAAGGGCGAGCTAAAAGTAGGAGAATACGCAGACTTTATCGTACTTTCTGACGACCTCACGAAGATTCCGCCTTCGCAATACACCAAGGTTCGCGTCCTTCGCACGGTCATCGGCGGCCGAACCGTTTACCAAGCCAATTAAGTCTTCCTAATCTGTTCCGCGGAACCCTCACACGGCAAATCAATGAGCTCACATGATCGAGCGTGTTTCTTCCTGCGCTGCTGCGCTCTCGTCGAACCAAGCTAATCTCTGCGCACGGTGTAATCGCAGTTGGGTGCAGTTCAATTTTAGTAGTACTAAAACTGCAGGAGCTCGGAGTTTGTAACTGCTTTATACGGAGTTAGCCGCTCTTTAGATCAGACAAATCATTGACAAACGGTTTGAAGAGAACTATATAGGCGGGCATGAATTTGTAGCGTCGGTTGTGTGAATGAAATGTTCCACCACCCGAGGGCAGCAAAAAGCTATGAAATTGCGGACGAGAAATACGCAACAGCATAGATTAAGCATCGCTCACGTGTAGCCAAATTTATATGTCGTTTAGATTTATAGGCTTCCATTTGTCCTGTAACGTGGCAGCGGACTTGCCTAAGGTGAGATCACGGTCGGGATCGCACCGAGTGTGTCCTTCAGGGACAATGCGCTTTGCCTGTTTCGGGGTTTCCCCAAATTTCGCTCTCGAAGTGTCATTTCCATCGAGTTTGCTCACATAGGAGGAAATGGGATGTTTACTAAGCGAGTCGGGTTTTGTTGTTCTTGTCTGCTTATTCTTCTTTGCATCTGTACATCGGCGGCCATGGGTCAGTCCACCGGCACGGTTTCAGGCACGGTAACTGATAGTTCTGGGGGGGTTGTAGCGGGCTGCACCGTATACCTGAAAGACGCGGCAACTGGCAGCGCTCGAACGACGTCGACGAACGACAATGGCTTTTTCGTGCTTGCTTATGTCAGTCCCGGTACGTACACCGTGACCGTAACCAAGCAGGGTTTCAAGACAACGGCCGTCAGCAACCAAGTGGTAGAAGTTGGCAAGCAGTTGACAGTAAACGCCGTACTCGAAGTAGGAAGCATCTCCAACACTGTCGAGGTAACGTTTTCACCGGGAGCCGAGTTGCAAACGATGGACGCCACAGTTGGCGCGACCCTCAGTGGCGAGACGCTAATCAACTTGCCGAACACAACTCGCGATGCGTCGACTTTGGCCGTTCTTCAACCGGGACAGAACATCAACGGCAACGTCGGTGGCGCGGCCAGTGACCAAAACACGTTCACATTGGACGGCGGCTATGCCACCGACGACATGAGTGGAGACAACAACACTTACATTCGGAGTTTCAGCGGTGACACCGGAGGCGGCACCGGCGCTTATCACAGCTCTGGCTTCAACCAGGCGCCCTCAGCAGTTGTCCCAATTCCGGTGACCAGCGTTGAGGTGTTCAAGGTCTCGACGGCAAACCAAACAGCGGACTTCACCGGTGGGGCGGGCAGCGAGGTTCAGGTGGTCACGAAGCGCGGCACGAATGCGCTTCATGGCGGCGTCTACGAATACTACTTGGACACAAATTTCGCCGGCGCGAACACTTGGGATAACAATCGAATCAACCGAGCCCAACCAAGTTCTCATTTCAATCGATTTGGAGCTTTTGCGGGCGGGAAAATCCCTCATTCCAACTTCCTCGGTGGGAGCTGGTATATGTTTGGCAACTATGAGGGCTTCCGCTTTCCGCAGAGCGCAACTTTCTCGAGGAACTTCCCGACGGCTTCACTTCGCGCAGGGCTTCTTAAACTCAATGGCGAGGTCGTGAACCTCAATCCTGTCGCCACCGTTGATCCCGCGACAGGCACCAGCTACGCAGCGAACGCCGCTACCTGCGTGGATACTGTTAATGGATGCAATAAGGGGACGATACCTGCAGGTACCGTCATTCCTTGCCCCGGGCCGGGAGGCGGGGCACCGGCCGGTTGTGATCCCCGAGGGCTGGGCCTTAACCCGGTCATTACGACGCTCTGGAACACCTATCTTCCGATACCAAACGACTGCGGCCGCGGCGACGGTGTGAACTATTGCGGCTACGTTGGCACTATCGCGACACCGCAAACCAGCAATTTCGGCGTGGCGCGCATCGACCACGACTTCGCGAAGAACTGGCACTTTAACGGTACTTATCATTATTATAAATTAACGAACACGGTCTCTGATCAGTGGGATATCGGTGGGTTCTTTCCGGGTGACACGAAAGGCCAGTATGCTGCTATTCGGCAGAAGCCGCAGAATGCCTGGATTTATACGGCTGGGTTGACAACCGACATCAAGCCCGGATTGACTAACGACTTCCATTTTAGCTACACGCGCAACTGGTGGGCTTATTTGGATCCCAGCGGCGTGCCAAACGTGGCGGGGTACCCAGCAGCCCTGGAGGTTGGCGGCGAAAACAGCGGTGCCGGCAGCAGCCCCGTGTTTATACCCTACAACACGAACAACCAGAACGTCCGGACCCGCTACTGGAATGGACACGACTTCCAAGTACGGGACGATGTGAGCTGGATCAAAGGCTCGCACGTCTTTCAAATGGGCGGCACGTACCTGCGTAATATCGATACTCACAAGCGCAACGACAACGGTCAAAGCATCAACACCTACGAGCAGTACCTGATCGGCGAAGGAAACGGAGTTTCCCTCGCCTCCCTGGGTATCGACATGAAGGGTTATGTTCCTGCTGGCGTTAGTGCGAATAAATACGGAAACCTCTATTCGATGGTGTTGGGCATGGTGGATTCTACCCAGGGGCTGTTCAGCCGCGGTCTTGGCTCGCTCACGACTGGCTTGCCCTTGAACCCGCAAGCGTCCTGCGCGATCTCTAGTGTCGCTGCCACAGCAGCTTGTGTTTCCTCGCCACCACTGTTGTCCCGCAGTATCCTGCCCAGTTACAGCCTCTATTGGACTGACAGTTGGCGCATGAAGCCGAAGTTCACTCTGAACTACGGCATTGGCTACACCATTGAGCTGCCCCCTTACGAAACTACCGGTGGCACCCAGACCGTCATGGTAGACCAAAACGATAACGTCCTCTATGCCGAACAGTATCTGAAGAATGTTCAACAGGCGGCGCTTCAGGGCATTGCTTATGATCCACAGGTTGGCTTCGCGAGCGTCCGCAACGTGAATCACCACTCCAAATACCCGTATGACCCGTACTACGGCGAAATCAGCCCGCGAATCGGCGCGGCATGGAATTTCCTGCCGAATACAGTCCTCCGTGGCGGGTATGCGCGCATTTTCGGCCGCATCAACGGGGTCAACCCGCTGCTCGTCCCGATGCTCACGCCCGGACTGCTCCAACCGGATACTTGCGGCGGTCCCAACCGCATGAGCGGGGGCTGCGGTGGCGATCCATCAACGACGTTCCGAGTCGGAGTGGACTGCCCCGCCGGCGGCTCTTGCGTCGCGCCGCTGCCTCTGCCGACACAGAACCTGCCTCAGCCGTGGTATCCCGGCGTCAACGACATCGCCACGGGGGCTGGCGAGACCTTTGACCCGAACTTTAAGCCGAACAAGTCGGATGAATTTACTCTCAACATTCAACATCAGTTCGGCCCGAAAATACTCGCGGAAGCTGGCTATATCGGCCGCCGTATCACGAATGAAATTGAGTATTATGGGCTCGGCGTCGTCCCGTACATGATGACTGTGGGCGGGCAAAGTTTCGCCAACGCCTGGAAAAACGTGATGGCGACCACGAACTACGGCACAAACGTGCCGGCACCCACACTGAAGGGTGGCGGCGCGAACCCGGCGTATTTGGCCTATCTCAACTCGTTGCCGGCCCAACCATTCTTTGAAAGTGCGTTGAATCCAAGCTATTGCGGAAGCGTGAGTGGCGCCACAAACTGTACCGCCGCGTTCGTAGCAAACAACGTCGGCAACATGAGCATCTCCGACGCGTTCGATGCTTGGAGCAGCGTGTCTTGCAACGGAGCAACGTGCAGAAACTTCTGGAATTTTGGCCGGACTCTTGCGGGCGATGCCATTAATGGTCCTTTTGGTGCAAACGGCCAATCGCCCTCGCTAACCACGACCGTTAGCAACGGTTACGGCAACTACAATGCTGCATTCCTCCAATTGACATTGACAAACTGGCACGGCCTGACGATGAAGACCAACTTTACCTGGTCTAAGGCATTAGGGACCGGCAATGTGGTTCAAGCCACCAGCTCCTACGCGACTGTGGACCCGTGGAACCTGCGCAACCAGTACGGTCCACAATACTACGACGAAAAATACAACTTTAATTTATTCTTCAACTATGCGCCGCCGTTCTACTCCAGCCAAAAGGGCGCCCTCGGACGAGTGCTTGGTGGCTGGAGCTTCTCGCCGCTGTTTGTTTACGGCAGCGGTTTTCCGGCTCAGGCCGTTACGCCCAATAACTGCGGCAGCTTCGGCGAGTGCAACCCCGCCTACATAGGCACGTATGAAAACATGGTCTTCACCGGGCCTACCGCGATAAGTGGCAGCCGCCATTCCAACACCTTCGGTACCAGCTGCGGCACGGCCGGCCCAGGCCAAAACGTGTTCAGCAATCCAGACGCTAGCTGCCCAGTTAACGGCGGAATCTTCGGCGATCCCCTCCGCAACCCGATTCTAGGTCTGGATGGGCAGATCGGTGGCGGTGGCATTTTCCGCGGCCTGCCCTTCTGGAACTTGGACCTGGGCATCACGAAGAAAGTCAGGCTCAACGAGCGCTTCAGCGGCTCAATGTACTTCGACTTCACGAACGTGTTGAACCACATGCAGCCGGCCGATCCGTGCTTCAATGCGTCCGATACAACTACGTGGGGCGTGCTGGGCTGCGGCGGTGCCGTCCAAGCTAACACTCCTCGCCGGTTCCAGATCGGCTTCTCCATCGACTTTTAGCTTCTTCCGGCGGGAGAGCAACCGCCCATTAGGAAAAAGGGGAAGGCAAAGCGCCTTCCCCCTTTTTCTATTTTCGGAGGATGTCCGCAGAACTCAGGATTCTGCGTTGGGGAGCTTGCGCGCTAAAAGAAATAGAGGGCGGCGATTTCTCCGGCGTACTCTTTTCCGGGAGTCGAAGTGAACCAGACTTTTACGCGGCGTCCTTTCCACTGCGAGCAAGTGTCCAAGGATGGCTCCGCGGTACCGTCTGCCCATGTCAGGGAAATTCTCCCAATATCCGCCGCGTGAAACGTTACGGGGCCTTTTCCAAGATTCACATTGAGAAAGACCTCTGAGTTTGAGGAACATTCTGCGGAACTGATGGGGCCGTCCGCAGCAAGGCCCCCGTAGCGCAACGGGATCTGCGAGGTTGACGTCTCCTGAGGCTGCGAACTGCCGTCCGGTCTAGGAACCACTCCAGAAATCGGCCCAGGGGAGTCGCCAACCGTTCGCGAGGCTGCTTCCAGCAATTGCTTCTTTGCTGCCCACGTTTCCGCTTGCTGAGTGTTGGTCAAAAGATTGTTGGCAACCTCTTTTTCGCCGTCGGACCGCGCAGCGGCCAGAATTCGCTGTGCCATGGTGCGCGCTTCTGCGTAGCGCCCGCTATTGATCAACAGGTAGGTCAAATTCACAGCGTAAACATGCTGTCCGGGGTCCAACTGAACGGCTTTAATAGCTGCGTTGACCGCTTCCTTCTGCAATTCCGGGAACCGCGCATAAGCCTGGGACAATCCTTCGAAGGCGGGCGCGAACTGCGGATTGAGCTGAATCGCCTTTTCCAGGCTTTTCTTGGCTCCTTCCGCAGTGTCTTTGTCCAAGCGCCCTTGTTGCAACAAAAAGATTCCGTGAAAATACTGCGGCGCAAAACCCGCGGCGCCCAGCTTGAGAGCCTCTTGGATTTCTGTGTCGGCTTTGCCGAGCTTCTGCTGCCGGTAGTGGTAGTAGCCCAGGGCTTCATGAGCAAAAGCCAAGTTGGGCTCGGCTTGAGCCGCTTCTTGCAACACCGGTTGCGCCTGCTCCAGGCGGTTGTGGTGAGCGAAAAAATCTCCCCTTATTGCTGCAATTTCTCCCGGAGATACGCTGCGAGCGGTGTAGCTCTTTTCCGCCACTTCCTCCCCTGACTTGACCAGGCCAACCATAAAACTCGATTGTCTCGCGTAACCCTCAATCCTTCTCCCGAACTGTTTCAGGTCGCCAAAGGCCGTTTGCGCCGCCTGCACCTGACTTCCTGACTTCTGCCATGCCGCCAGAAAATTCTTCAGTAACTGCTGCTGCCGCGCATCTTTGTCCATCATCGGGTAGTGGACCAGCGCCCAGGACTCAGCATAAAAACAGAGGCACGGTTGTTCTCGTTGTAGTAAGGCGATTGGTGGTCGACTTCCAGCAGAGTTTCAATCGGGATGAGCTTGCTTTGCTCGAGCAGGTACAAGTGCCCCGGATCAATTGTGCCGGTCTTGCTCTCCTTCTCTCCCAGCGTCGAATTTCCAAAAACTCCGCCATGCCTTCGTCCAGCCAGAGCGGCAACCCGCTGAAGTTCAATCGCATCAATGCGTGCGTGTATTCGTGATAGAGCGTATGAAAAGGATTCTCGCCTTCGGAATCCAGCCGCATCACCACTTAATCCTTGTCTTCTCCCGGCTGGTACATGCCGGCGTGGTGGATGTGGCCCTTCACCTCCCATTCTTCTGGGAGAAAAAGCTTCATCGTGTTTTCGCTCTTCGCGGCCACGATGATGATGGGCTGGCCCGGGTCCACGCGCAGCGCCCCAAAGGCGCTGTGGAACATCTGGCGTATCTGCTCGAATTGATCGGCGATTTTTCTTGCTTCTTTTTCGCCGGCGTTGGTGTTGACGGTGAAGTGCGGGCTTCGCACTTCGATCCAGTTGTCAGCAGGCGAAGAGCGACCAGGGATGAGAAAAGAGGCGAGTGCGAGCGTCAAACACGGAAGGAAACGTGGTTTGAGCATGTTTTGACCTACTTGGCCGGTGCGGGTCAAACAAACGGAGACGTGATTTTATAGGTGGCTACCGGCCATTGGAATAGTACTTCACGTCGGCGAGGGGATCGCACACACATAGTGGCGGTTGCGGTGTGAGCCCAGTTCGCATTTCAACCGGTTTGGGGCGGATGCCGGCGGAAAAATCCCGCACTCGAACTTTCTCGGCGGCAACTGGTACATCTTCGGCAACTTTGCAGGTTTCCGTTGGCCGCAGAACGCAATCTTCGAGAGAAACTTCCCACTCCCGTCCCTGCGCGCTGGCCTGATTAAGCTGAATGGGGAAGTAGTCAATCTGAACCCGGTCGCCACGACGGGTCCGGGAACTGCCAACACTTACGCGGCGAATTCTGCGACTTGCGTGAGTGCTAGCGGGTGTGCGAAGGGAACAATACGCCAGGGGACTGTCATTCTGTGCACACGGGAGGTTGCGAGCCCCGTGGTTTGGGCGTTAACCCTGTAATTCAGAATCTGTGGAACACCACCTGCCCCTACCGAACGGCTGCACCCACGGCGACGGGGTGAACTATTGCGGATACAAAGGCAACATCTCGACGCCGCAGTCCAGCAACTTCGGTGTCGCTCGCATCGACCATGACTTCCCGAAGCTGGCACTTCAACGGCACCTACCACTACTACAAATTGAGCAAGACGGTTACCGACCAATGGGATGTAGGAGGACTTTTCCCTGGAGACACCAAGGGCCAGTATGCGGCAGAAACCCCAGAATACCTGGCTCTATACCGCTGGCGTGACCAAGGACTTTCGGCCGGGCCTCACCAATGACTTCCACTTCAGCTACGCACGGAACTGGTAGGCCTATGCAGATCCGAGCGGCGTGCCCAACGTTGCCGGATACCCGGCAGCTCTCGAGGTCGGGGGTGAGAACAGCGGCGCGGGTTGCAGCCCTGTTTTTATTCCCTATAAATACGAACAACCAGAACGTGCGCACTCGCTACTGGAATGGCCATGACTACATGTATCGGGACGACCTAACTTGGATTAAGGGTAACCACCTGTTCCAGCTGGGCGGCATGATCGGCTGCCGCGTTACACATGAAATCGAAATATCTCCGTCCCCGTACATGATGACCTTGGGCGGGCAGAGCTTCGCGAATGCCTGGAAAGACGTGATGGTGGCACGAACCAGCACGAATGTTCCATCCCGCAAACTAAAGCGTGGGGCCCCGAACCCGGCGTACCTGGCCTATCTCAACAGCCTGTCTGTTCAGCCTTTCTTTCGTTTTCTTTGAAGCAGCCTTGGGTAGACCGACGTCGCCTTACTGTAGCGGCAGCGCCCATCCACTTGGTGGCGTGCTAGGCTAAGGCAACAAGCTTCAGGCGAATACTCCACGCCGGTTGCAACTCAGCTTTACCATTGAATGGTAACCACGATTACTAAACCTGTCTGGGAGGCTCTCCCATTTCTCAGCGTAGCCGCTGCGTCTACGAGAAATCCTTTCTTAGTTTGCACGGGCGCCCGCTCGTGTTTGCCGGTCTGCTCCTACTATTACTTGTAGAACTTCCTGCCCTTATTGATAAAGCGCAAATAAATTGTTTCTAAAGACTAAGTAAATTTCGCTATTGACAACTTCTCCGTCCGAGAATATACAGCCCTCAGTATTGCAAGCGGTAGCCCGTTTTCGCTCGTGAACTGGTAGGGGTTGTAGTCGCAATCCGATTTTGCGGTTGGGGAGAGGTTCGGTCTTTCGTGGGAGCGTGCGAAGTTTCGAGGGCCTACCCGGCCCGTCCAGGAGGTGGTTGCATGTTCAACAAGCGAGTGGTTGTGGTAGCAGTTGCATTAGCCTGCCTATTTGCTGTGCTTCCAACCGGGATGTACGCGCAGACCGCCGGCACCGTAGACGGCTTGGTCACGGATACGTCAGGCGCCGCTATTGCGGGCGCGACGGTTACCCTGACGGACAAGGCAACGGGCTCTGCCTTGACAATGACGACCAACGAAGCCGGAAGGTACGTTTTCGTCAACGTCACGCCGGGCGTTTACGGTCTTACGCTAAGTAAAACTGGGTTTCGCCTAGCACGAATAGCCGCCGAGAAGGTGACGGTAGGAACAGAACTTACCCTGAACGTCACGCTGGAAGTGGGCACCATGTCCCAGACCGTGGAAGTGAAAACTGTGGTGGGCGCGGAGCTGCAGACCGAGAACGCGACCATGGGGAGCACGGTGCCTAACGACCTGCTGCTCGCCATGCCTAACCTAAATCGCGATGCAAGCTCGCTTCTGACCTTGCAGCCTGCTACCGCTCCTTATGCACCCCGCGGAGGTGACGTCTACGGCGGTCAGGTGGCCGGGTCCCTAAGCGATCAAAATACCTACATGCTGGACGGGGGTAATATAACCAGCGACCTGGAGGGCGACAACAACTATACCAACAACGGTATAGGGGGCAGAGGCGCCATCCCTACGCCGCTTGAAAGCATTGAAGAATTCAAGGTCGCCACCAACAATCAGACTGCCGACTTCTTCACGTCCGCGGGCGGCCAAGTGATGATGGAGAGCAAGCGCGGCACGAACGCTTTCCACGGGGCGGCCTACGAATACTTCCAAAGTCAATTATTCAATGCTAACACTTGGGACAACAATCGCCACGGCGATCCCATCGTGAAGTTTCACGATAACCGCTTCGGGGGCGGCTTCGGCGGGCCCCTGCTTCCGGGGAAGTTCCTGGGAGGGAAGACCTATTTTTATGGTTTCTACGAGGGCCGACGCTTCCCGGGAACAGCACAAATCCAAGAGTGGACAGTTCCATCCGCTGCCATGAGGGCCGGTATCATCAAGCTCAGGGATCCTGTCTCTAAGGTCGTCACGGCCTACAACCTGAACCCAACCCCGACACTAGATCCCTCTGTGGGGTCAAACGATAACGATCCCCAAATCGGCACGATGCTCCCAACAGCGATGTGCGGTACGGCCACCTGCGACCCACGGAACCGCGGTATCAGTCCAGTTGTGTCCCAGTTGTGGAGCAAATATGTGCCAATCCCCAACGATGCCAATGGCGGCGACACTCTGAACACTCAGGGGCTCCGGACGGCGCTGTCCCTTCCAGAAAGGGAAGATTACGGGATGCTGCGTGTTGATCATGATTTTGGCGAAAACTGGCGGTTTTTTGGTTCCTATCGGATTTACAACGATATTCTTCCGAGCACCAATCAGATTGATATCGGGGGGCTACTGCCCGGCGACAAGCTCGGCGTTCCCAAGTCCGTTTCGAGCAATCCGACTCTTCCACGCTATGTTGTAGCCGGTCTGACCGGTACGATCAGGCCCAATTTGATCAATGAGTTTCACTTTAGCTACCTCCTCAACAGGTGGTTCTGGCAGAGACAAGGGGTGACGAACGCGATCTCCGGCGTTCCAGCGGGGATCGAATTCTCCGACTCCCACTTCGGCTGCCTGTGCCCCCTGAATATGGACACGCAGAACTCCCGTAATCGCGTGTGGAACGGGCATGATTGGAACTACAGCGACACACTCAACTGGGTAAAAGGCACTCACTACATGCAATTCGGTGGCACGATGGTGCACTGGTGGGACCACCACGTTCGCGACGACCAAGTGGTCGCCGGCTTGCCGGACATGGTTTACCAACTTACGAAGGCTAGTGGCCTGGTAATGTCCTCCACCTACAGGCCGACTGGGCTAGATAGCAGTCTAAACGGCACTTGGGACACCGCGTACGCCCGAACACTGGGCTTCCTCGGGACGGCCGCACAGCTATTTGTCCGCGGCGGAAATGACTTTCACCTGACCGGTGCCAAGACCTTCGCAGACACTTCGATCATTGATAGTTACAGCCTGTACTACAACGATTCCTGGAAAATCCGCCCGACTCTGACGCTTAACTACGGGTTAGAGTGGGGCACGCAGCTGCCGCCTTACGAAATCAACGGTGTGCAGGACTTCATGGTGGACTCGAGCGGCGCGATCCTTACCAGCCAACAATACCTGCAAAACACTGTCAACTTCGCGTTGCAGGGACAAGTCTACAATCCTGTCCTCGGCTTTGAGCCCATCGGGGCCGTGGGAGGCCATCCCAAGTATCCCTTCCAGCCCTTCTATGGCGGCTTCAGCCCCCGCGTTTCGGTGGCATGGAACCCGAGATTCCAAGAAGGGATCCTCGGGCGTGTATTTGGCCAGGGAAAGACCGTCTTTCGTGCTGGGTACTCCCGCATTTACGACCGTAACAATGGCGTAGACCTCGTGCTTGTGCCTCTCTTGGGATACGGCTTCGGCCAAACGATCCGGTGCAACGGCGCTAGTACCTCGGGCAGCTGTTTAGGTGGCTCCGCTACCGATCCTACCAACGGCTTCCGCGTCGGTGTGGATGGAAACACTGGGCCCTTCCCGACTGTGCAGCAGACCCTGCCCATCCCAGCGGAACCTGGGATAAACTCTCCCGCAGGCTCCAACATCTCGTTCCTCGATAACAACTGGCGGCCTGGAGCGAACGACCAGATCACCATTGGCATCCAACGCGAGTTGCCGGACAACATAATTGTCGAAGCGGCCTGGGTGGGCAAGTGGTCCAAACACCTCTACCAAGGGATCGACCTGAACGACGTTCCTTGGATGATGACGCGGGGCGGACAGAGCTTCGCCAAGGCCTATGCGGCTCTCTGGGCTGCCGATCATGGAGGGACGGCCGCCAGCACGCAGGCTTTCTTTGAAAATAGCCTCCCGGCGGCTTACCTAAATTCCACCAACTCGGCAATCAACACGTACAATACGGCTCACCCAACTGCTACTCTGCCCCTGTGCACGACGCTTACCTGTGCAGTCCAGACCAATGAAGGAGGCGGGGCATTGGGGACGGGCAACATTCCTACCGAGAGTGTCTATTCAATGTGGCAAGACATGGATAGGAGTTTCACCTTTGGGAAGGCCCTCCCCAACACTCTCCAGGGCTACAACTCGATGCTCGCGAATACTACCGCAGGATTCTCGAACTATCAGGCAGGTATCCTCCGGGTGCAAAAGCGCACCGGACACGGCCTGACGCTAAACGCGAACCTCACCTGGTCCCACACGCTGTCAACCGTGGGCATCAACCAGGAGTACACGCAGGCCAACCCCTCGGTTCCCTTCGACCTTCGGTACGACTACGGACCGGCTCCTTTTGACACGCGGTGGGTTTTCAATATGCTCGGCACCTACGACCTGCCGTTCGGTAAAGGGAAGCGGTTTGACACCCACAATAGCGTCCTGGACCACGTGATCGGAGGTTGGATGTTCGCCCCGATCTTCCAGTGGAGCAGCGGGCTGGTGATGGAGACGTACACAGGTTCCTGCCAGGAGTTCGGGCAAGGTAACGTCGCCTGGTGCTCGGGCGCGGTTCCGCTAGCTGGTGCCAGTTTCAGCCGCTCAGCGCATTACAACGTTAACTCATCCTTTGTCGGCAGCAACGGCAATTCTTGCCCGCCTCCAGGTGTCTGCGGCTCCGGGGTCAACTTTTTCGCCGACCCCACGGCGGCATACAACAACCTCCGGCCGGTAATCCTGGGGCTCGACGGCCGAGCCAACGATCTCGGCCCGCTGTATGGGCAGCATCGCTGGAACTTGGATTTCAGCATTGCCAAGACCACGAGAATCACCGAACGGGTCGGGGCCACGTTCTACGCGCAGTTCTTCAACGCGCTTAACCATATGCAGTTCAGCGATCCGGGCCAGTACGGATCTGGCGGAATGAATCTCCAGGATCCAACCAATTTTGGCGTGCTGAACAGCCAATTCGGCGACCCGCGGCACATTGAGCTCGGCTTGCGGGTCTCCTTCTAGAAACAAACACAAGCCATCAACAACTTCAGAGGGCCGGTTCGCCGGCCCGCTTTTTTCTGGTTTATTACAAGCAAAGGCCGCGCGTTGCTTTGATCGGTAGTCGGAGGCCGTCTTTATCGGCCGTTGGAGTAGTACTTCACGTCGACGGGGTCGTACATGGTGGCGGTCGAGGCGTGGGCCTTCTCGTAGGCGTCAATGGCAGCGGCCTGTTGCATCGAGGTGCCGATGTCGTCGAGACCCTTCAGCAAAACTTCTTTGCGCGATGGCGCGATTTCGAACTTGAACATCAGGCCGTGCTTATCGGCGATCGTCTGGTTCGGCAGGTTTACAGTCAGCGAATAACCTTCTTCTTTTTCCGTGCGTTGGAAGAGTTCCTCGACCTGCTCTTCGGGCAACGTAGCGGGAAGAATCCCGTTCTTGAAGCAATTGTTGTAAAAAATGTCCGCATAGCTCGGGGCAATGATCACTCGAAAACCGTAGTCCTTGACGCCCCAGGGCGCGTGCTCGCGGCTTGACCCGCACCCGAAATTGGCGCGCGCCAGCAACACGGATGCGCCCTTGTAGCGCGGGAAATTCAGCACAAACTCCGGATTCGGCTTCTCTCCCGGCAGGTAGCGCCAGTCGTAAAAAAGGATGCGGCCGAAGCCTTCTCGCGTGAGCGCCTTCAGGAACTGTTTGGGCACCATCTGGTCGGTGTCCACGTTGACGCGATCGAGCGGCGCCACCAAGCCCGTGTGCGTTGCAAATGGTTGCATGCTTTAGTCCTCAGCGTTTTGCGTCCACCGCTCTCAGTCCTTGCTCGGACGACCGGAATCGTAGTAATGAGCCACGATTCCCCAGAACTGAACAGCCAAGCCGACTGATATTAGAATGCCGACCACCTCACTGGCATGGACAAAGAGCAAGAACGGACAAGATTCTGAGTCAATTGCAGCAGGACCCCGAGACCATAAAGAATCGTTCCAACCAAAAACTTCCGCCTTGCACCAGGCGTCCATTTGGACGCTTGCTCTGACCAGGACCGTATTAAAGACTTCCCGAACAACTCCTCCATTTTCTACTCCACATGGGCCACGTCGAATTCGCGAACGTCCACAAAATGTCCCGCGATGGCTGCAGCAGCAGCCATCACCGGACTAACCAAATGCGTGCGGCTATCTTTGCCTTGGCGTCCCTCGAAATTGCGATTCGAAGTGCTCGCGCTGCGCTCGTGCGGTGGCAAGACATCCGCATTCATGCCAATACACATGCTGCAGCCCGCGTCGCGCCACTCGAATCCTGCTTCGCGGAAAATCTTGTCGAGCCCTTCTTTTTCCGCCTGCGACTTAATGCCGCGCGATCCCGGCACAATCAGCGCCTGCTTGACGTTTTTTGCCACGTGCTTGCCGGCCACGAGATTAGCGGCGGCGCGCAAATCATCGAGCCGCGAATTCGTACATGAGCCGATGAACACGCGATCCACGGGAATGTCCACAATCGGCGTACCGGGCTTCAGCCCCATGTACTTCAGTGCGCTTTCCGTAGCCTTCTGATCGTTGGGATCCTTGAATTCGCGCGGGTCGGGAACACGGGCCGTCACACTGGTAACCATGCCTGGATTCGTGCCCCAAGTGACCTGCGGAGCAATCTGTTCGGCTTGCAGCTCGACGGTCATGTCAAATTGTGCGCTATCGTCCGTGCGCAGCTGGTTCCACCGTTCCACCGCTTCTTGGAACGCCTTGCCGCGCGGCACAAACGCCCGGCCTTCGAGATACGCGAACGTGGTGTCATCCGGCGCGACCATTCCGGCGCGTGCACCGCCTTCGATGCTCATGTTGCAAACGGTCATGCGGCCGTCCATCGAGAGCGCGCGAATGGCTTCGCCGCCATATTCCGCAACGTGACCCGTCCCGCCGGCAATCCCGATTTTCCCGATGATCGTCAGAATAATGTCCTTCGCCGTGACGCCTTTCGGCCGCTTCCCGTTCACCAGGATATGGAGCGTCTTCGACCGCGACTGCACCAGACACTGCGTGGCAAGGACGTGCTCCACCTCGCTCGTGCCAATCCCAAACGCCAGTGTCCCAAACGCGCCATGCGTGGACGTATGGCTGTCGCCGCAAACAATCGTCTGACCCGGCTGCGTGATGCCCAATTCCGGGCCGATAATGTGCACGATGCCTTGGTGGCGGCTGTTCATGTCGAACAAACGCACGCTGGATTCGCGGCAGTTCTTCTCTAGCGCTTCAAATTGCAGCTTGGCGTCGTTATCCAGAATGGGCAGCGTGCGATCCTTGGTCGGAACGGAGTGGTCCATCACCGCGAAAGTGAGATCCGGCCGGCGCACCTTGCGGCCTTCCGCGCGCAGGCCCGCAAACGCCTGTGGTGATGTGCCCTCGTGGATTAAATGCCGGTCAATGTAAATGAGCGCTGGCTTTCCCGGCTCTTCCCAGACAACGTGGTCATCCCAGATTTTTTGATAGAGCGTTTTCGGTGGCATGGCGGTTCACTGAGAATTCTAGCACTCTCGTATTGGGGTGCAAATCGCAGTGAAGAGCGCCCGAGCACCCGCGACCAGCGCAAGGCGGGGACTCGCATTTCAGGTCGGGGGATCTGCGTCCAGTTCGGGCGCCCGTCTATTTTTCGGATTTGCGGCGTTCGCAGAGCGTAACGATCTTCGTGGGATCGATCGCCTCGCTGTCGATCTGCATCTCGACGACTTTGCCTTCCTTGTCGATCAAATAATTGATGCGGCGCGCCGCTTTGTATTTCGGATTGTAGAGCCCGTATTCC
>Ga0209350_1000014_pt1 | contig 130914 bp, 100 predicted proteins | sample GraSoi013_2_20cm_2_FD_185822 | JGI IMG/M metagenome (GOLD analysis project Ga0209350, IMG submission 185822) | Grasslands soil microbial communities from the Angelo Coastal Reserve, California, USA - Sample 09_27_2013_2_20cm (SPAdes) (version 2) | ecosystem: Environmental > Terrestrial > Soil...
CCTTCCATGGCGGAGCAGGTTCAGAGCGGCCCGCAGCAGTCAAGGGCGCGCCGCTTTTTAGGCGCGGGGAAGCGAACCCTTGACGGCGAGGACCGCTCTGAAAGAATCAAGACAGGAAGGAAAGGGACCCCATTCCGGGCTTTTTCACCCACTATAAAGCCTGAATTCCCAAAAAAGGAAGATGCCCATCGCCGTTATTCCGGTGTGTGATTTCTTCTCGACGAACATATCGAACAGGAGGCGAGAAAAACCCCGCGCCCGATGACTATAACTCGGAACCTTCTCTGTTCACATCTCCATCCGGAGCGAGGCGACATGAATCACGATTGGTACTAACCGAACCTTACTATAATTGTGCAACCTTAGAGAAGCGAACCCCTGATGTCAAGCGAAAATTTCAAATCCGAAGGAAAAGCTAGGCGAGTTCCCGGACGGCTCGATAGGCTTGATCGATGGCCTGGTCGGTGTAGGCTGCGGCGGCAGCGTCGGAGTTGGCGATGGCGATGCGCCCGAATCGCCTCCTGGCAATGTCGCAGGGCCTCTGGCCTTCCGGCCAATCCGGATCCCAGAGCGGATTGTATTCATAGGCATAACCGTGGGGCCAGCGATTGACGGTGATAGCCTCGATGTCGCGTGCCGGATCGAACCCGCCGGCCGACAAGACACGCGACAACTGGTCTCGGATATTGCGCTCAAAGGTTTCGAATGAAGTCGTGAGCAATTCCCCGCGCCCTACTTTATGTTGATCGCGTTCCGACAGCCCGGGCATACATGGTGTTCGCGTCATGCGGAGCAAAATGGGTTCGTCAGGCCTCTGCGAACATTTGTAATCGCCGATGCTGATAGCCTGGTCCAGGCCAACGCCCGTGTGATACATCCCCGGGCAGGAAACGCGTTGAATTCCCAGCTTTTCAAAAGCCTTCCAGTTTTTTGCTGCCACTACGCTGTATACTAAGGGCACTTTGGCCCCGTATTTCAACGCTTCCTTCTGTGTGTCGGGCAATTCCGGGCATAGGTTCGGAATCATCATGTTCCAACAAGCCAGCACGGTGCCCTTAGCGCGAACGTTGTACACCTTTTTCTCACGGGCATAACTGATTTCAACCTCTTTAGCAGAGGTCGGATCTCCAGCGTGACCTACGCGCACAGCGGTGCTGCTCAGTCGAATCCGCACGGGGGAAGTACTGCGATCGAGCTTGCTGTAATCAAACCGCGCCGTGACGATATCTTCGGCGGTGTGGCCTGTCGCTGCGTCAGGGATTAGCGCTCGAACAAGTGCCCGGGCAATCGAGGCGTTTCCGTCGGGAAAGTGAAAATGATACGGCTCCTTCTCCGGAGTAGCCTCGCCCATCGCAGTGAAACCCATTCGCCGATATGGTCCGGGAGCAAGGGTCATTCCTTGAAAGCCCGGGAATCGAAGACCCCAGCAGTCCAAAGCCGCGACTCCATCGATCCCCACGCCAAAGAGTCCGTGCGTGCGCGTTTGATAGAACGGAATCACGCCTGGATCGACCTTGACAAGCTTCAAGAGAAAATCCTTGTAGCTCATCCGCGAGAGCTTGTCCTTCTTTTCGTCGGAAGAAAGTCCGGGGAGGTAGTCGACCTTCGCTTCCTGCAAACGAATAATTTCCCTCTGGACGGCTTCGCTGAGAGGTGTTTTTGCAAGGAAGTCGGGCCAGGAAACTCCGCCTTGTCTTCCATACTGTGTGGGGCCACCGACGACGAGGCGATCCGTTCCGAAAGTTTCTTTGTCGAAGAAGTAAGCCGACTTCAGACCTTTGTACACTTTGCTGTCGTCGTGTTGTTCTTCGAACTTGGCAGGCTCGATTCCCAATTCGGTAAGCAAGCCGCGCGCTTCCGCGCTGTAAGGAAAAGGCGATTCGATGGAAACCGTGCCACCGTTGGCAAGAAGCATCCGACTGTTGACGTGAAACTCGTTGCGCTTGGCATGACCGCCGAAATCATCGTGGTTATCGAGAATCAAGACGCGAGCGGAAGGATTCTGTTTGCGGCAAAAATACGCGGCCGCCAGCCCGCTTATGCCGCCGCCCGCGACCACCAAATCATAGGTCTCGCCCGTTTCGATGGGAGAGCCAGCCTGCTTCCAAAAACTCCCGTCGCGCTCCGAGTGGGCAGCCTCGAAAGAGCCATCATGGCTTCCGCGCATTCCTGTTAGCGTCGGAGGATAGTAGCCAGGCTTGTCTTGAGCAAACTGCTCCGCTCCCTCTGCGATCCATTCGAGTCCGGGGAGGAAACCTCCAGCTAGGCTCGAACCTACGGCGACGGCCGCGCCATTGAGAAAGTCGCGCCGCGCGATGGACCTGTCCATCCCTAATTGCTTGTCTTGATTCTCATCCGCCATAGTGAGCCTCCGCCGAAACCAAAAATCCTGGATTCTTGAACCACGACTCTCCCCTATGCAATGATCGTTTTCAATGAAATACGTTGTCTGACATGGTCGGCGCTTATCCCACGACGCTTCTGTCGGCAGCCTCTAGACCGCGATCAATGATTGCGAAACCCTCCCGAAGCTCCTTCTACTAGATACAGAGCGGCGGGTTGGTGAAGAGAGTGTTCCACCGCACGAACGTGTAGAGTCCTTGCTCGCGCGTCTTTCGATTGCGCACTAATTCCATTCGATGAAGCGCTTCCCTTCGGGCGTCCAGAAATAAATGCCCTTGGCTTTCGCTACAGGCAAGGGATCGACTTTGGATTGCGCGGACCATTCAAACAAGGTGTGTTTCTTGACCAGGGCAACCATCTCCTCCTCGGTCATTTTTGCCACAGCCACATGCGTAGTCACGTTATGCCTCACTTAAGTTCACATCGTTTCCTGCGAAACTCTCATGCAGTCAAAAGTTCCTGCACGGCACGATACGCCTGATCGATAGCAACGTCCGTGTACGCTGTAGCGCCGGAATCCGTGTTGGCGATGGCAATCCTGCCGAATTTCTTTCTGCCAATGACGTGCGGGCGTTCCGCTTCCGGCCAATCCGGATCGAACAGGGGGTTATATTCATACCCATAGCCGTGCGGCCAGCGGTTGATGGTGATCGCCTGAATGTCTTCCGCCGGGGCAAACCCGCCAGCGCTAAGGATACGCGCGAGTTGGTCTCGCGTCCTGCGTTCGAAATCTTCAAACGAGGTCACCAAGAGCTCCATGCGCCCGGCTTTGTGCTGTTCGCGGGCTGGAAGCCCAGGCTTGCAGGGCGTCCGGCTGAGGTGCAAGAGGATGGGCTCGTCGGGTGATTTAGGGCTGTGATAATCCCCAATGTTAATGGCTGCGTTCAAACTGATGGATTCCCAGTACGAGCCCGGCGCGCGTACATTTTGTATCCCGAGTTTTTGAAATGCCTTCCAGCTCCGAATGCCGACGGTGCCATAGACAAGGGGTACTTTGACCAGGTAGTGCAGCGCCTCTTTCTGCTCGTCCGGCAATTCCGGACAAAGGAACGGAATCATCATGTTCCAACAAGCCAGAACGCAGCTCTTTGCCCGGACTTTAAACAAATCTTTTCCGCGCGCGTAAGTTACTTCCACTTCTTGCGTATTAGTGGGATTGCCGAGGTTTCTGGCGGCCACAACGGCGCTGTTGAGTCGAAGCCGAATCGGAGAATCCGACACCTCTAATTTAGAATAGTCCGCGCGCGCGATCACAACGTCCTCAACCGAGTGCCCGGGGATGGCTCCCGGTATTAAATCCCGGACAAGTAGACGGGCGATGGATGCGTTTCCGTCCGGAAAATGATATCGGTAAGAGCCTCCGTTCGCATATCCCGCAGCGGAATAGCTCATGTTTGCAGCGGCGCCGGGCTCGAGATGCATGCCCTGAAATCCCGGTAATCCAATGGCCCAGCAATCGAGAGCCGGCTCGGCGTCGATGCCCACACCCCACTCACCGTGAGTGCGCGTCTGGTAGAACGCGATTACTCCATGATCTACCTTCGCGATATTCAGCAAGAAATCGCGGTAGCTGATTTTGGAGAGCCGAGCCTTTCTTTCTGCAGAGGCCAAACCAGGCATGTAGTCGATGCTTGATTCCTCGATGCGTGCAATATCCTGGCGCACTGCATCCGTCAGAGGAGCATCGGCAAGAAAATCTTTCCATGTCGTCGCCCTGCCTTCTTGACGTGGCCCGCCGCGACGGCCACCTGGCTCTCCCACGAGGAGTTTGTCAGCCCCAAAAGTTTCCTTGTCAAAGAAAACAGCGGACTTTAATCCGAGAGAGTGATACAGATTGCGATCCGCAGTTGTTTCCTCAAGCTTTGGCGGATCGATGCCAAGCTTTTTTAGCAAGCCGTCCGCTTGTGGGCTGTAGGGGGTCGGGCTGTCGATCAGCAATGTACCGCCGTTGCACAGCTGGAGCTTTCCCCCAAGATGAAATTCGTTTCGTTTAGCGTGGCCGCCAAAGTCATCGTGATTCTCTAGGAGCAGGATTCGAGATGATTTGCCAGCATGCTCCCGAAAGAAATGCGCTGCCGCGAGGCCGCTGATGCCGGCGCCCACCACAACAAGATCGTAAACTTCCTTAGTGTCGGTGGGTGCGGGGGCGGTCTTCCAGAATGTGCCATCGCGAAGACTATGGGCGGTTTCAAACGAGCCGGGATGGCTTCCACGAAGACCCGTCAACTCCGGCGGGTAATCGTCAGCTTGGCCCGGCTGTTTAGTCTCCGAGGAACGTCCGCTAAGCCTGGTACCTGTAAGCAGTGAGCCCGCAACGATCACAGCCGCCCCATTAATGAAATCTCGGCGCGTAATTGGCCGATCCATTCCCAGATAGCGGTCGTGGTCCTCGGTCATGGGTCCTGTCCTTGGTCTAACTTTCCATGCCAATTTATTCTTGTAAATTTACATGTTTCTTGTAAGGTCTTCGGTGTGAAAATGTCAAGAAGAAACGACCCTTTGCGCGCTGTCCTGAGACTTTTGCATAGCGTTTGGAAAGATCCGGCATGCATCGGAGGTCGCGCCGTCGGAAACGACCCTTCCAAACCATTATTCCCGCATTCATGGAACGAGGGGACATCCACATTGGCTTCGGAATCATGGGCGGTTCGAATCAACCATTGGCTCACGCTCAGTTCGTCTCCAATTTCGTCGACTACGGCATGAGCATCCAAGCCGCGTTGGAAGCTCCTAGATTCACGATCCCGGATACCGGTTCGCGCATCATTGGTTGCAACATCCTCGTGGAGTCGCGCGTCGCCCCTGACGTACTGCAACAACTTAGGCAAAAGGGGCATCAGTTGAGAGTTCGCAAGGAATATTCTGCAAAATTCTGCAACGATGGGCAGGGGACAAGCTGTACTTCGCGACTCGAAGCGTCGAATAAACGTCGGGGCGTCCGATCCTCGTGCAGACGGTGCGGCCGAGCCCGAACCACCTCGTCTGCCTTAACGCCGCGCAGCCTTGTTGGTCGACAGCCTGGCACAGGGTGGAACGAGACGCGGCTCAGACAGCCGGGCTATGAGAAACTTCTCCTTGGTCCATTGCGCAGATTATGCTTGACAGCCTACCCCTCTTTCCCTAAGGTTTCAGATTTATTGTAGGGTTCTAGTGGGTTACTCGGCCTCCAGGGGTATCCAGTTTCGTTGTGCGGGTACCGGCGAGGTTTGAGGGCGGTTTTCGATGGGAAGTGGCGGTCGCGGCCTAGGTGATCTTGCCGCTCAAGCGTGCCGCACTGCCCGCCAGTTTCATCCGCAATCCAAAGTCGCGTGCGCAAGCGGAACGATGATCTCGGGGACCTCGAAGCATTCAGAACCAAGCAAATCCGCACAATTCGGCTCGTGGGGGGATAGCTTATGAGGAATTGGAAACATTTCGTAGGTTTGTTGGCACTCTTAACTGCTTATGCAGTTTCCGTGTCATCGCAGACCGCGCTCACTTCCCTGCGCGGCGCGGTGACCGATCCTTCAGGAGGAGTTGTGCCGAACGTACGGGTTGCGCTGGACAATAAGGCCACCGGCGCGCACATGACCCGGACCACGGATTCTAGCGGTGAATATAGCTTCCTGCAGATCCCCCCTGGCCAATACACGGTGACGGTGACCATGACGGGCTTTGGAACTCAGTCCAAAGGGGCCGAATTACTTGTAAACCAGCCGGCGACGATCAACTTTGCGCTTTCCGTTCAGGAGTCCAAAACCACGGTCGAAGTCAGCACAGAAGCGCAAACCATCAATGCGACGGACGCTACCATCGGAAACTCCGTCAGCAACACGACAGTGCAAGCACTGCCGATGGAAGGGCGAAACGTTCCCGACCTGTTGAGTTTGCAGCCTGGCGTGCTGTACCTGGGCCAGAAATTCAACAATATCAGCAGCGCGAACCGCGACACAGACAGCCGCAGCGGAGCCGTTTCTGGAGCGCGCTCGGATCAGAGCAACGTGACTTTGGATGGAGTCGACAACAACGACCAAAGACAGGGTTACGCCTTCACAGGCGTCTTGCGTTCAACACTGGATTCCCTCGAAGAGTTCCGAGTGACCACCACCGACGCCAATGCTGAGAGTGGCCGATCCTCCGGCGCGCAAGTCGTTCTTGTGACTAAGAGTGGCACAAACCAACTCCACGGAAGCATTTATGAATACAATAGAACCAATTTCGGTCATGCCAACGATATCTTCAACAAGACGGCCCAGCTTCAAGCCGGACTGCCGAATAAAGCTGCGCCGCTAATTCGCAATACGTTTGGGGGCTCGCTCGGAGGCCCAATCAAGCATGACAGACTGTTCTACTTTTTGAACTATGAAGGCCAACGAACGGCTGAGAACAAGCAAATCTTCCAAACCGTGCCTACGCAGTCGTTTCGCGATGGCAACTTAAAGTACATAGACACGGCTGGTAACGTCGTCACGCTTTGCAGCTCCATGTCCGTATCCAATGGCAAGTGCCCGAACGCCAGCCCCAAGGACGATCTAGGGTCCATGGATCCAAATTGCTCGTCGAAAGGAACTTGCCCCTGGGGACCCGGTGCCGACCCTAATTCTCTTGCCACGTTCAATTCCTACCCTTTGCCGAATGCCCCCGGCGGCGACGGACTGAACACAGGAGGCTTGACGTTTTCCGCCCCTAATCCAGCTAACCTGAATACCTATATCGCCAAGATCGACTACGAAATGTCCGATCACAGCCGCTTTTTCATTCGCGGCATTCAGCAAGGCGACAGGATTTCGGCTAGCCCGCAGTTTTCCGGCCAGCCACCCAATTCAGAAATCATCGACACTTCGAAAGGGCTAGCCGCGGGCCATTTGTGGACCATCAGACAAAACTTGATTAACAACTTCCGTTACGGCTATATCCGGCAAGGATTGAATGTCGCGGGTGCCGGAACCGCATCCTATTCCGACTTCGCGGGACTGAGCCCGCTGACTGCGGAAAACCGCAGCACCTTTCTCAACGTTCCTGTGCACAATTTCCTGGACGACGTGAACTGGATCAAGGGGAAGCACACGCTGCAATTCGGCGTGAATTGGCGCATCATTCATAACAACACGGCTTCCAACGCGGTATCGTTTGATTCGGCCACCAGCGGCGCGGGCAACATCAGCCAAGCAGCAATTGCAGGCACTTTCCAGAGTTTTGATCCAGAGGCCTTCCCTAACGGCGCGGCTCCTTGCAATCAGCAAACGGGCGCGGGTTGCTATCCCGCCGTGGGCGGCTGCTTCGGCACCAGCTATGACAATGCCGTGACGAGCATTGCCGGCCTGCTGTCAACGATCAACGCCAACAATAATTACAAAGTTTCGCAGGATGGCACCCAAGCTACGCTCTTGCCAGTCGGCCAGCTCATCCCGCGTCACTTCAAAGCCAACGAATTCGAGTGGTATGTTCAGGACTCCTATCGCTTGAAACCGAACTTAACGGTCACCTTGGGGGTGCGGCATAGCCTGCTGCAAACCCCTTACGAAGTAGATGGCCAACAGGTGGCGCCGACCGTCGACCTGCACCAATGGTTTGAGAACCGGGCGATCGCAGCAAAACAAGGTCTCGGCAATCAGCCAGAATTTTCCTTCGTTCCTTCTGGCCAGGGCCGCGGTGGAAAACCTTACTGGCCTATGAACAAAGACAATTTCGCCCCCCGCTTTTCGATAGCCTATTCGCCTGGTTCTCAGGAAGGCCTCGGGAAAAGCCTCTTCGGAGGCCCAGGCAAGACCTCCATCCGTGCCGGCATCGGCATGTACTACGACCACTTCGGTGAGGGAATCATAGACGGCTTCAGCCAGTTTGGCTCTTTCGGTCTTACCAGCACGCAAGCGGCACCGTCCAACATTCTTACGCCCGATGATGCGCCGCGTTACCTGGGAAGGACGAGCGTGCCCATCAATATTCTTCCTCCTGCCAATTCCAGCGTCAGCTACCCGGCAACTCCGCCGAACGACCCGAATACGACCGGATTTACCTTCAACTCCAATGGGATTGATGGCAGCCTCAAGACGCCCTATTCCATTGCCATGGATTTGTCTGTGCAGCGCCAGCTGCAAGGCGGATTCACGTTTGAAGCGGCCTACGTCGGGCGCCGTGGCCGCCATTTGCTCCAGCAGCTCGATTTAGCAGCCGCGACGGATCTTGTTGACCCGAAGTCGGGGATGGATTACTTCACGGCCGCCACATTGATGACGCAGTTCGCCTTGGCACATGGCGAAGACAAAACTGCGGTGATTCCACCCATTCCCTACTTTGAGGATGTATTCCCCACCGCAGCTGCCGGAGGGTTCAGCGCAACCCAGAACATCTACACTGGTGCTGGGGGGAACGCTGCATGCCCGTCCGGTTTCCGCTGGGCCAACCGCCCTGGAAGAGAGATAGGCGCACCGTTCCGCCTGGGCCTGCTCGCCACGCAACTGGCTAACGGCGGGGGGTCTCCTCCCTGCTTCGGATTGCCCCCGGTTCCCTTCTGGAATCCGCAATTCTCTTCGCTGATGGCGTGGTCCTCCATAGGGATCAGCAACTATGACGCTGGTCAATTCATCTTGCGTCACCCCATGACCCACGGTCTGCAAATGGACTTTAGCTACACTTTTGGAAAATCTATGGATATGGGTTCGGATGCCGAGCGGACAAATTCCCAGGGCACGACTTCGACTACACAAAGCGGCCTTGGAAACACAACGCGAAGCTTTATTGAGGTTCCTTGGAAACCGAGGCTGAACTATGCGCCGTCGGACTTCGATATCCGACATGTGATCACCACGACGTGGGTCTACGGCCTGCCATTTGGGAACGGCAAGTGGCTTGGAAGCAAATCCAGCTCTGGGCTGGATGCAATCATCGGAGGTTGGCAGCTGTCGGGACTCGGCCGATGGACGAGTGCATTGCCATTCAGCGTCGTCGACACTCGCGGCTTCACCAACAATTTCCTGTTCAATGACTTTATGGTGAAAACCGGGCCCGTTCAATCGGGCCTGTTCCACGATCCCACCACCGGGGCGCCCATCGCTTTTCCTGATCCCGCAGCTGTGGTTGCCGGAGTCTCGATAACAACAGGCGTCCCCGCGACTCTTACTCCACTTCGCTTTGCGTTTCCCGGCGAGGCCGGAAGCCGCAATGCTTTCCGTGGTCAGGGCTTTTTTGGAATCGACGCGAGCTTGGCAAAAACCTGGAAGGTTTATGAGCGAATGTCTCTGAAGTTTGCCTGGGATGTCTTCAACATCACGAATTCCGTCCGCTTCGACACCAATTCCCTGGATGTCGGCTCCGACGACGGCGGCTTTGGACAGTACAGTGGAACACTGACTACACCGCGTGTTCAGCAGTTCTCCCTGCGCTTGACCTTCTGATTAGAGGGAAGGGGATTGTAGTTCGCCGGAGAACGGTGGTCAGAAGGTTGGCGGCGTATTGACCCAGATGATCACGGCTTCTTTTTTGCCGGGGTTGTACCAGCGGTGCCCCCGGTTGCTTTCAAACCAAAAACTCTCGTTCTCGTGGAGGACGTAACATTCTGCTTCATCCAGCCAGATTTCGAGTTCACCCCTCAGCATGTACATCCAGTCTTCGCCTTGGTGCGTATAGGCGCCGTCGCTGCCGGTTGCAGGCGGGACACGCATCAGCATCGTTTCCAGCATCTTCGTCCCCGTCGAAAGGAGCTCCATGCGGACTCCTGACTGCGTCTGGATGGATTGACGCTTGTCTGGGCGGACAATGCGGTCAGGCTTCTTCGGAATGTCGTACAGTTCCAAGACCGTGGTGCCGTAGGCACCGGCCAGCCGGGAAAGAGTCGACACGGATGGTTTCGAGTGCGACAGTTCCACCGAGCTCAGGAAACCAGCCGAAACGCCTGCGCGCTCTGCAGCTTCGGCCAGACTCAGACCTTGTCTCTTTCGTAGTTTTCGCAACCTGGGTCCGAAATCAGGGATCTTACGACCATCAGTATTGGCCTTCGCGGGGAGACTCTGGGCCATGGCTTCCTTGATTCCAGGAACGTTGAGCCTCTTAACGTCATGCAGGTACTTGATCCGCTTCAGGACCTCCAGGAGTTCGGGAGTGTACAGCCGAAATCGCCCTGAACTTCGCGCGGGGCTGACTAGCCCAACGCTTTCCCAAAGGCGAAGAGTGGAAGGGCTTATGCCAAGGATCCGCGCCGTCTGCCCGACTGTCAGAAAGCGGAGTAGCTGTTTATGGTCTTGCCGTGCAGTCGAGTTTTTCTCCATGGAGTTTCCGTCTGGATTTTGGCGGCATCGCCGCGATCCACTCACTCGCCCTGTTTTGATTAGGTTGATGGTACCAATCTTCTGGATTTCGCAACAAGCGTCTGCGCTCTTGAGAACTGGCACAAAGAATGGCTCTAGTTGCAGCTTGTGGACTCCTGGATGAGAGAGGTGCTGGATGAAGTCTAAATATCTTCGGTTGGCTGTCTTCGTCGTTGTATTTTTGACGATCTCCACTCGCGCTGTGGCTGATGACGCGGTAGAGCGTGTTTTCTGTAACGCTAAAATCTTTACCGCTGAGCCGGACCACCCCTACGCCGAGGCGGTGGCTATTCGGAACGGCAAAATCGTTGCTGTCGGCAGTTGTGCTGAGGTAAAGAAAGCGGCTGGTAAGGATGCTGAATTTGCCGATCTTCACGGGCAATCGTTGCTTCCGGGATTCATCGACAGTCATAGCCATTCCGTCCAGGGTGGCCTCTCTCTGATCTCCGCGGATGTCGGCGACAAGGTTCACTCCATGGAGGATTTGGTCGCTTTCGTTGCTGAGGCGAAGAAGAGCGGGAAAGGAATGCGCGGTAACGTGCTGGCCATCAGTGGCATGCCATTGGCTTTCTGGTCTAGGACGAATGAATTGAACGTGCACTTCAGTGTGGGAGTGTATGCGGAGGTTCCAGTTTTCCTTTCCGGAAGCGATTATCACACGGGATGGGCCAACCGCGCCTTGCTGCACCGAGCGGGAATCACGGCAGAGTTCATCAGTCATCTCCCCGAGTCGGAACGCCAGTATTACGGTCTCGGACCGGATCGCGAACCGAATGGTTTTCTCGTTGATGCGGGGCTGAGAAAGGTTCAGGAAAACTTGCCGGAGCCCACGAAAGAACAGCTTCTCGAAGCTGGCCACGCAGCTCTCCGATACAACCATAGCCTTGGAATAACATCGTGGCTCGATCCGCTGGTTGATGAATCCATACTTACAACCTATCGGCAGTTGTCAGAACGCGGGGAGTTGACCGCCCATGTAGTGGCGTTCCCTCAGGTTTTCGCACGCGAGCCCTCGGAAGAGTTGGCAAGGGTTCAGAGACTACGGGAACAGTTCAAGAACGTGCGTAATCTTGCGGTCTCCGGAGTGAAGATTTTTGCCGATGGCGTCGTCGAGTTTCCTTCTCAAACGGCGGCTATGTCGAAGCCTTATCGCAATTCCGGAAAGAGCGGAGAATTGTTGTTCGATCCTTCGCGATTCGCGGAACTGGTGATCGCGGCAGACAAGCAGGGCCTTATCGTTCATGTGCACGCGCTCGGAGATCGGGCGGTAAAGGAATCTCTAAACGGAATCGAAGCCGCGCACAAGGCGAATGGCAACAGCGGCCTGCCCCACACGCTAACGCATGTTCAGTTTGCTGATCCAGAGGATTTCCCTCGTTTTCACCAGCTTGGCGTTGTCGCTGCCTTGCAGCTTCTTTGGGCCAGCGCGGAGCCGGATACCATTGAGCTTGTAAAACCCCATCTCGATCCTTCCTTATATCAGTGGCAATATCCGGCCCGGTCTTTGTTGGACAATGGCGCAATAATCTCCGGAGCGAGCGACTGGCCGGTGTCAAGCGCAAATGTGTTTCTGGCAATGTATCAGGCAGAAACGCGCAAAGGCCCCGAAGGCGTCCTGGACGCCTCTCAACGAGTGCCTCGCGAAGCGATGCTCTACGCCTACACGCGGAATTCCGCGCGGGCGATGAACGAACAAGACATCATTGGCTCCGTGACACCCGGCAAGCAAGCAGATCTTGTTCTCCTTGATCGGGACGTCCTCACGGTCCCAGCGGAAGAGCTCAAAGACACCAAAGTCATATGGACGATGGTGGGCGGAAAGACCGTCTATCACAGCAACTAGGTGAGTTATGGGACCTTAGTTGGGTAAGAAGGACGATTGGTTTTTGGGGGCGATAATCTCTTCCGTTCAAGAAGAACGGTGCGGAGACGAACGAGCATGCTGGGTTCACGCCGTGTAGACAGTCGAGCCGCCCACAACCGTGCGGACGATTTCGATGTCCTTGATTTTGTCTTGGTCCACCGTGTGAGGGTCGTCTGCGAGGACAACGAAGTCTGCTAATTTCCCGGAAGTAATGGATCCTTTGATCGCTTCCTCATGTGAGTTATAGGCGCCGTTAATTGTGTTGATCCGCAGCGCCTCTTCTACGCTGATCCGCTGGTTGGCTCCCCAAGTCTGTCCGTTCCATCCAGTCCGCGTGACCATTCCTTGGACTCCCATCCGCGGGTCAAAGGGTCCCGGGCTGAAGTCCGAGCCCGCAGCTGCTGGGACCCCTGCGTCGAGGAAACTCCGGAATGCCATGCAGCGTTTCATGAGGTCTTCGCCGTAAAAATGAAACTTGTCAGTGTTGTAGTAGGCGTAGGACGTGAACACCGCAGGAACTACGCCGGCAGCCTTGATACGCCGGAGCAGATCGTCGTTAATCAATGTGCAATGGGTGATCTTTGGGCGAGCGTCAGATCGTGGAAACAGCTGCTGTGCCCGCTCGACCGCTGTGAGGACCATATTGATGGCGACATCCCCATTCGCGTGGCAATTAACCTGAATACCACCCCGATGCACTCGCTCGACCCAAGCGTTGAGGTCGTTCTGGGTCTCGATGATGTTGCCTTGATATGGCGGCTCGACTCCAGGGTACGTCTTGTTCAGCGCCATGGTGCGCTCAGAGAACGATCCATCCGCAGTGTGCTCTGAAGTGGCTCCGAAACGGATCCACTCATCCCCTAAGCCCGTCGCGATGCCGCTAGCAATCATCGCGTCCAGCACATTACCCGTTGCCTCATAGCTAAAGGAACGCCGCAAAAGTCCGCTTAGGTATGCCGATTTACGCGATCGGAGACCTAGTTGTACACACGGTGCTTCTCAGAGCGCCTTCATCTGTGCCATGATTCAGGGTAAGAGGGCATGTCCGGCTTTTTTGCTAAGGATGCAAACCAGACGGGGAACAACCTGAAAGCTCCGCGACCCTAGCAGGTCATCCCGGGAATCAGTTGAGAACTACCGGCCCGTGCAAGGAAGCAAACTCGCTGCAAGACAATCTGCCAATTGACTGGTCACGCATTTGGCCTGCGAGATGAGGCTAGAAATGAAAATTTCTCTCGGTTCCAAAAGCAGCCCGCTGGGAGCCGCGTATGCCAAGAGATCGCCCATATATCAAATAGCTGCTTTGTCTGGCATGGCGCTGCTGTTGGTGGTCGTTGCAACCCTGCAATACAAGTCGGCCACACAGCTGAGTGCTGCTACAGAGGTCCGCCTGGGGAACAATCTGCAGTTATTGATGACGGGATGGCATCGTGATCTCTACGACGAGTTGTCGGCCGGCTGCATCGCCATGCAGGTCGGACCCGACTCCGGTGCACACGACGCCTGGAACGACTACCTGCAACGCTATGCAGAATGGAGCCGGGACGGGGCGACCAGTCAATTCGCTGGAGCTGCATCTGCAAGTTCTGAAGTGGTTCGGGAGGTCTATGATTGGCAAACCAGCTCACCTGGAAAGCCTGAACTGTTACGCCTTAATCCCAAGGCCAAGACCTTGGATAGTGTCAGCGTGCCGCCAGAACTGGAAACCTTGTTGGCTCGGCTACAGGCGAATTCATCGAACGTCCAGATGGCTATGAGCGCTTGGGAATTTCGCGGTTCCTCGGAGAGAACGCTCGCGACGAACAACAATCGGACACACGCTCCCGTATTGAGCAGCAATGCGTTGGCCGGGTGGCAGCTTGACGAGGAGATCCCGGCTCTCGTTCATCCCATCGTTCACCACGCCAACCCGTTCAATTCTCAAACTCCTGTCGATCGCGTCGCGGTTGATTGGCTTGTAGTTGCTTTCAATCTTGAGGTGATCCGGAACCGGATCCTTCCCGAGTTGGCGAATGGGCACTTTGGAGGCCCGGACGGGCTGGAATACAAGCTGGCAGTTGTGGCCCTCGGCAGAAAGCCCAGATTTATTTATTCTTCTGACCCGACACTCAGGGTCGATGATGTCGGGACTTTCGACTCCATCATGGATATCTTTGGCTCCTCATCTAACGATGTGCAGGGCGAGCTCTGGCAGACGCTTAGACACAGGGGGAACCTAGCGGGCCAGGACTGGCGCAACTTCTCGGCTCCGCGGTGGTTTCCAGTAATTCAATACGGTCCTGTTGACAAGCCTTGGGTATTAGTCTTGCAACATCGAACTGCGCCGGTTACCAAGATTGCTAGGAGCGCGTGGCGGCGCGACGTTCTGACCGGTGGTTTTGCCCTGGTTTTGCTTGCTGCCAACATTGGCTTGGTCTTGTCTGCCAGTATCAGGGCACAGAAACTTGCTACCGCGCAACTGGAGTTTGTGGCGTCAGTTTCCCATGAATTGCTGACGCCACTGTCCGCTATTTATTGTAGCGGGCAGAATGCCAAGGATGGGCTGCTGCAGACAAAAGCTGATTTGGCGGCCCATGGATCCATTGTCACGAGCCAGGCTCGTCAACTTATTGATCTAGTAAAACAGAATCTGCTTTTTGCGGCGACGGAAAGCGGGACGAATCGTTATACCATGCGCCCTGTGCAAGTCTCAGAAATACTCCACGATGTTCGCAATAGCATTGGAATGCTGATTGAAGAGAGTGGGTCCAGTATTGAGTACGCAGTACCTGCGGGGTTGCCGAACGTCACGGGTGATTTGTCCGTCCTTACTCAGTGCCTGCGGAATTTGGTTACGAACGCAATTAAATACAGTGGGAGAAATAGCCGCGTCCATATCTCCGCGTCGCTCCACGAGGTGAAAAACGATTCGCGGGAGGTCCGCATCAGCGTGCAGGATCACGGGCCTGGCATTAACAGTGCAGAGTTGCGCCATATCTTCGAGCCCTTTTATCGTAGTCCAAGGGCTGTAAGGGCTCAGATACACGGAACCGGTTTAGGACTGACCGTAGCCGCCCGTATGGCAGAAGCAATGGGAGGAAGACTGTCTGTCACGAGTGAAGTGGGCGTGGGGAGCACCTTCACGCTGCACCTACCGCTCCAGAATGCGGTTGCCAAAATGCCTGCCTGTCTCCCGGAAGGGACCTAGGAGTGCGGAAATGAACGAACATATATTGTTGGTCGAAGACGAACAAGCATTGAGAACTGCACTTGAAATTCGACTTCGTGCGGAAGGCTACGTTCTGGATACCGCCGTTGATGGCGAGGAAGCACTGCGGAAAGCGACTAATATGCCCTTTGACTTGATCGTTCTCGACGTCATGCTGCCTGTTCGCAACGGATTCGAGGTTTGCCGGGAGGTTCGCCAACAGGGAATGGCGACTCCCATCCTGATGTTGACCGTCCGCGACAAGCTCGTTGACAAGGTTGTGGGACTCAACCTGGGAGCTGACGACTACATGACGAAACCGTTCGAGTCTGAGGAACTCATTGCCCGCATCCAGGCGCTGCTAAGACGAGTGCCAATTCTTACCGGACAGGGAGTGTACGAATTTAGTTCCATCCACGTGAACGTTCCGCGGCGAGAAATAACTAGGGACGGAAAACCGGTTGATCTGACCCGCCGTGAATTCCAGCTCCTTTGCTATTTGATGGAACGCAGGGGAACTCCTGTTCATCGGCGCGAACTCTTGCGGTCGATTTGGGGATATGACACGGACGCGTACACTCGCACAATTGATACGCATGTTGCCAGTTTGCGTCGAAAACTGGAGGAAGATCCCGGCCGACCACAGCTTATCGTTACCATCCCTAACGTCGGTTACAAGTTCCAGGGATCAAGCTCCAATTCGTGAAGCACACCTGCCGCTGACTCAAGCTCACCCTTTGCGTCAACTCCCAAGCAATCTTCAGGACTTCGCCACGCCTACGCACTGCTCTGAGCAGCTTGATCCGTTAGCATGTCGCGGCAATTCAGATACATTTCGCGCGCACGTAAAGTAACTTCACATCTCACCTTAAATACAGATTCTTTGTGAATACTCGCGCTTCCCGCGATTGCTTTGCTTTGTCGCAATCACAGACCGTTCCTTGCTCGCTAACCTCGGAACCATTGCACGCCGGGTGTTTCGGCAAGCGAAAACAGCAGCAAGACGCAAAGTGGTCTTAACCGGTTGTGTTTGGAGAACCAACGATGCTCGACACAGTTGAAAAACAGCAAGTCTTAGAGGCTTCCGAGTTTTTTGCGGACGTCCCGGCTTTCCTTCGCGAATCAATCCTGTCTAGCGCACGTCTGCGAAGTTTCGCGTGCCGGGATCTGATGTTCGTCGTCGATGGCCCCAGGAACGAAACACTCTTGCTGATGAAAGGTTGCGCAAAGATTGCGCAGTTCACGAAGGACGGTAAGGAAATCGCGCTTCGGCTCGCGGTTCCCGGTGAATTGGTCAGCGAGCTGGGTTCGAGACCCGGGAGTCTGCACTCGACGACGGCCCTGGCGCTCTTTGAATGCGAGGCGCTTGCCTGGCCCACCGAGACCTTTGACGCTTTGTTGCGTTTTCCCATCCTGCAACGCAACGTGGAAAACATTCTCCGGCGGCGCATCAAGGAGATGGAAGACCGCATCTGTCGCGTCACCAACCAAGGGGCCGAACACCGCGTGGCTTCCGAATTGGTTCGCTTGTCGAAGTTAATGGGTCAGAAGGTGAACAATCACGTCGAAATCATGATCCCGCAGGAAACGCTTGGGCAGATGACGGCAATGAATTTGTTCACTGTGAACAGGACTCTCAGGGGCTTGGAAAATCAAGGGCTGGTGAAAATCCGCAGAATGTGCATCGAAATTCACGATTCTCCGGGCCTCTCCGGGTTGCTTATGCCCCTTTTCCTCCAAGCAAGAAGCTGTCCCCAGGGTTTGGTGGCGGAGCCAAGGTTGCAGTAACAGTGCAGTCGAGCTTTTGGAGTATCGCTGGGGCACGAGCTTTGATCCAGCAAGCTTTGCCGCAGCTGGGAAAACACGCTCGCCGCCGCTGGCGGCGACAAGGAAGAAGGAGGACACATGGCAAGTAGGAAGTTAGGAGCGTTATTGGTACTGGTGGGGCTGGCGCTAATTGCGGCACGGCCCGCAAACGCGCAGTCATTCCAAGTGCAGTGTCCGACGAGTACGATCACTCACCCAACGGCAGCCAATTCCGAGCCTGCGTACACGGGTGCAACGACATTTGCAACGGGCGCTGGTGGATATCTGACGCCGGCGTCACACGTGAATGGTGCAATCAAGTGCCAACAGATTTCCGGTGGCGACGGTTTCGCGACGATGGGCGATGGCACGCAGACTTACCTGTTTGCCTTCGGTCCTTTGTCCGGACTGCAGGACATGGCGAACGGCTTGCCCGGCACCGAGTTCCCGAGCGTGTTCAATGTCCCCTATGGGGGAACGTTTAAGCCCGGTGATCCGGCCACGGCTGATGGGGCGAGCAGCATCGGTCCAAACCCTCTGTCGGGGTTTGGGTACAACGGCGCGGTGGGGCTGGCTCCTGACCGGGATTGTCTAGCTGACCCGACCTGTGCCGCAACTATCCCGGCCTCTGGCATCAATGGGCATGTCGACACGCGCCCAATCATGGATGTTGGCGTCATGAATGGCAACATTCCGGCGCCTCTGATGGTCATTGATGAGGATGACGAGTTCTTCCTTACGCTGACGAACGTCGGCCAGGTTATGCGCCCTGACTTGTTCGAACAGCATACGGTTCACTTCCACGGCTATCCCAACGCTTCGGCGTTCTACGACGGCGTCCCGGACGCTTCGGTGGCCATTAACATCGGCGGCAGCTTCACTTATTACTATCTCGCGCCGGATGCCGGAACTTACTTCTGGCACTGCCATATCACCCCTCCCGAACACTTGCAGATGGGCATGGTCGGCCAAATTTATGTGCGGCCACGGCAGAATCGGTGGTCAGGTGACCTTTACTCAGGACTCACAGCGCAGCAGGGCGACTTGCGCACGAAATGCGACTCCACAGACATCCTGTGTAGCAACCCCCTGCCAGCAGTCAACACTGGTGCCTCTGGCGGCGGTACCTACGCCTATAACGATGGTGACGGCACTACCCGCTACGATGTCGAATATCCGATCCAGATTCACGGTTTTGACCCCAATTTCCATTTTGTCGGTATGACTTTCAACCCAGAGGCGTTTACGGACATGAAGGACAAGTATTTCCTGCTCAACGGGCGGAGCTACCCGGACACGGTTACCCCCGGCCCCTTGGCCACGCAGTCGACGGACGGCTCATTGCACTACTCGCAGCCGCTGCCCGCGATCATCAACATTCCGGCTGGCGGTAGGGCGCTCTTGCGCATTGCCGACCTGGACGTTACGGAATATCAGACGTTGGCGTCGCTCGGAATTCCGATGACGGTGGTCGGCTACAACGCCAAGCTCTTGCGCGATCAATCGGGAAATAACCTCTACTACAACACCAACTCGATCACGCTGGCGGGCGGCGAATCGCTCGACGTGATTCTGGATGCGTGTGCGGTTCGTGCCAGTGATGGTAGCTGCACGACATTAATGGCCACGGGGACTTATTACCTCTACACCCCCAATCTCGACCACCTGTCCAACGATGCCGAGAACTTCGGTGGCCTGATGACCGAGGTCCACGTCTGCAACAGTGTCGTTGGTACCACCTTTGGTAATACCTGCAACTAGGAGAGCGGAAATGAGTGCAACGAACATGAAAATCATGATTGAGAAGACTCGACTGACTCTTTTGCTGGTGCTCGCGTTGCTGCTCGCGGCCAAGGCTCACGCCGCGGCGCCGGGCATCACCGGGCCTACGTTCAACTTGGTGGCGACGCCCGCTTTTATCAGCCAGCCGGACGGGGCGACCGTTTACTCTTGGGGCTACGGCTGTAATGGCAACCCTGCGGGCTATGCCCCGGCGGCTATTACCACCGGGTTTTGCAACACGATGCAGGTTCCCGGTCCCACGCTGATTGTCACGCAAGGACAGACGGTCACGGTCAATTTGATCAATCAGCTTCCCTCTGCGGCCGGCAACACATCGATTCTGTTTCCTGGCTTCAACGTGACGGCCACGGGCGGCGTTCCGGGACTGCTGACGCAAGAGGCGGCGCACCTTGGTACGGTCACTTACACGTTTACCGCTTCCACGCCGGGCACACGCGCCTACTACAGCGGAACGCAAGGGGATCTCCAAGTCGAGATGGGCCTATACGGGGCAATCATTGTGCTGCCCTCGGCGATCCCTGGTGCATGCACATCGGGAGTTCATGCTAGCAACGCGACGGCGCGCGGCTCATCTTCCTTAGCCCACCCGGGTGTAACTGAGCATGACTTTCGGCTGGCGGCGGCAGCGTACAGCCATCCGGGCGCCTGCTACGACCGGGAATACCTGTTCCAGTTCTCCGAGATGGATCCCAGGATCCACCGCGAGGCAGAGGAACAGTCGACCAGGACCTGTACGGGGTGCATGTCGGTTGCTACCGAGCCCTACGTCCCGGCCTACTTCATGATCAACGGACGTTCGATGCCCGACCTGATGGATCCCAACTATGCGCCGGAATATCCGCACCAGCCTTACAACGGCAATCCGCACATGCATCCGGGCGAGCTGACCCTGCTGCGCGTCATTGGCACAACCCGATGGCAGCATCCTTTCCACGAACACGGCAACCATGTGCGCATCCTGGCGCGCGACGGGAACTTGATTCTCAGCCAGACCGACCCGAATAGTCTCGCCGGGCCTCTGCTGTTCACCACCACGACCACTCCGGGCCTGGCGTTCGACGGGATTTACTACTGGACAGGCAAGGGTCTGAACTGGGATCCGTATGGGCACAACTCGGCCTCCGGGTCTACACTGCCCTGCACCCCGGATCCCGACGGCTACAACACCGGTGCTCCAACGGCGATCAATTACTTCGAGTGGTGCCAGGATCACAACAAGCCACTGCAGACTGCCCCGTTCGGCGACATCGCCGGTGGCGGCCCTGCAACTCTGCCTGATCCCAACATCTTCGCTAACGGTGCGTGGTTCGGCGGCAGTCCCTATCTCGGTCCGGATGCGACCGTGCGTGCCGTCGGCTCCACCGGCACCACGCCGCCCTCGGGCACTGTCGCAAACTCGCCCACGGACGAGGCAGGGTTTGCCTTCATGTGGCACTCGCATAACGAGCGCGAAATCACGACCAACAATGTCTTCCCCGGCGGAATGCTGATGATGATGCTGGTCGATTCCCGGGAATTTGTCATTGACGAGTCCAAATAGTGAACAGGAGAAGAGCGATGCGATTCAACTATCTGAAAACCTGCTTGAAGACGGCGGTACTTATCACAACTGTTCTCCTGCTCGGAGCAGGACTCGCGGTCGCGCAGCAGACGATTAATCTGACCGCTGCGCCGACCACCGTAACACTGCCCGATGGTTCGACAGTGCCGATGTGGGGCTACTTCTGCGGTGCTGCCGACGCTGTCTCGACGGCGACGTGCGCTGCCTTGAATCCGTTGTCGGTGTCCACTTGGTCCCCGGTCGTGATCACGGTGCCCGCGGGGCAAACGCTGCAGATCAATCTCACGAATAGTCTCTCGTTTGCGGCGGGCGGCGGGACGAACACCATCCCCACTTCGCTGACGATTGTGGGCCAGTTGGGCGGCGGCCTGGGAACGACGGCGACATCTACGGTGAGCCCGCCACACGCTACACAGGGAGCTACGTGGCCGGTTGCAGACGCTTCTACGACGAATGATCCGGCCGCGCAGGGGCCACGCGTGCAATCGTTCTCCACCGAAGTGGCGGCGGGAGTAACACCAACCTCGCTAACGTGGACAGCCCCTCGGCCCGGCACATATCTGCTCGAGTCCGGCACGCATCCCTCGATTCAGGGCCCTATGGGTTTGTACGGGATGGTGGTGGTGACCTGCGCACCCACAGTTACTGCAGGCTGCCCAGTTACCACGACTACCACGTTAGCAGCCGGCACAGCGTATCCTGCAGGCGCCAATCCCACTTTGAATCCTGCCGTGACCTACGCTGCGGAAGCTAATCTCCTCTTCAGCGAGATCGACCCGGTCCAAAACAACGCAGTCAACGCCGCGGTCAACACTGCAGGTTTCAGCGAGACGAAGGTGTGGTCCGGCCAGCCTGGTGGCTGCGGAAACCCGTCCTCCGGTGCTCTCTACCAGACCTGCTATCCACCGGCGGTGAACTACTCCCCAAGGTATTACTTCATCAACGGAGTCGCGTTCAATAAGACCAACGCCGCTGCTTCGCTCTTCCCGGTTTCGCCAACAGGCGTTACCGGAAACGTTTTGCTGCGCCTGGTGAATGCCGGTCTGCGCATGCACGTGCCTTCGATCGTCGGCTCTTTGACCACACCGCCCATCGTGCCGACAGGCACAGTTGCAGCTGCGGTTCCGGGCTTTAGCCTTGTGGCGGAGGATGGTAATCCTCTGCCCGGCGTCAGCCGTGTGCAGAGCGAAGTGTTTATGGCCGCGGGCAAGACTTACGATGTGATGATTAACACACCGGCCGCTGGTGGGACCGGCCTCCCCATATTCGACCGCCAGGGAAGTCTGTCAGGCAACGCCACCTCGCGAGACGCTGGCATGCTGGCTTACATAAGCGTCAATGGCGCTGGGACTCCGGCCGCTCCTGTGCTTGCGGCTGCTGTTGCTAACCCGGATATCTACAATTCCGTGGTGTCAGGCCAGACGCTTACCGTGTCGGATCCCGCCAAGGGCCTGATCGCGAACGACGTCAACGTGTACGGCGTTAAGGTCATGGGCAGTGTGGCCGGACTGACGCTCAACTTGGACGGCACGTTTACCTACACTGGCGCTCCCACCTCCTTTACCTACTGCGGTAACGGTGCGACGACAGGGCCAGCGTGCGCCACGGTGAATCTGAACGCGGCGACGATTGAGAATGCGGCGGGCATTACCTGTACCTTACCCAATCCTACGTACACATCGAATGTGGCCACAACGCTGAGCATCAAGCCTCCGGGCGTCCTTGCGTTCTGTAAGGACGCGGCGGGCTACCCTCTTACGGTTGCCGCCTCGCCTGCTCCGGCTCTAGCGGGTGGAACGGTTGCGATGGACCCGAATGGCGGCTTTACCGCCACTGCAACCGCGGGCTCGCACAGCTTGACGTTTACACCTCAGAACTCGCAAGGAACCCCGGGCAGTCAAGCGACAGCTACGCTTGTCTTCCCGCAGCCCAGCAATCTTCATGTAACGCTGGTCGACGGTATAACACACACTGCTCTCGCCCCTCAGGACTACCGCTGGATTATTGAGGAAGACCGTACCTTCTATCTCGACCCCAATTGCCAAAGGAACCCGCTGCCGGCGGGCTGTACTACAGCAACGCCCCAAGGCGTCCCCTCCATCTTTGGGACGAATTTCCACACCAGCTACATGCCGGTCGTTGCGCAGGGCTGCGTGGGCGACAATTCCTGCGAAATTGGCCAGTCCGTCCTCGGTGCACCGGCAGCGTGCGATATTGGCAATGGCGTTTGCAGAACCGGCGTGTCTACAAAGACGGCTGTGGATCCCAGCCAGGTCTCTCTGGACACGACCAAGCACTACTACATCTCGGTCATGCCGGGCGACGCGATATCCAACGATGACCCGAACAACCCGGGGCACGCCATGAGCGGTGCCGAGATCGTCTACCTGAGCGGCTCTTGGCGGTCCCCCTTATCGCCGACCGTCGCCGGCGTCAATATTACTGTCGAGCCTCAACTCCAGCACCCGGCCAAACTCTCGGTGTTCGTATTCGAGGACGACCATCCGCTCAACGGTGAACATGATGCCAGTGGCGGAACCGATGCATTGGCGCCTAACGAGCCCGGCCTGGGTGGGTTCAACATCACCATCATGGACCTGGTGGGCATGTCGGGCGACTCTGCCGGACAGATGACCTACGACGAGTTCAACCAGCCTTTGTCGAACTCTCTGGCGGGAACCGTGGATCCGGTCACGCACCAAGACGCGTGCCCGATTGCCGCAGATCCGAAGACGGGATTTGACGGCGCGATGAGCGATACGGGCATCACCGGCGTGATTCCCGTCTGCCCAAAGTACGAGGCGGACGGTACAACTCTCTCCCCGCTCGCTGGACAGGCGATCGTGGTGGGCATGCCGCCCGGAAGATACGGCGTCGTAGCCACGCCGGCGGCTGACCGGATCGCGCGCGGTGAGGAGTGGCTGCAAACCAACACTCTGGATGGCGGCAAGGACCATGAGGCTTTCCTCAAGATCAACGAGCCGGAATACTTCCAGGAGTTCGGACCGGCGGGATACCACGTTTCCATCGGCTTTGCCAATCCGAAGTTTATCAATGACCAAGGCTCCGTACTTTGTACCGGCCCGGGCGCGCCACCGTGCAACCAGACCGTGACAGGCCACGTCACCGGCGCACGCATGAGCCGGCCGTCGGATGAGAGGCTGTACGGTTCGGGTTCGCGCGACGAGTTTGGTTACACCCAGTGCTACGCCAGCCTGGGCAGCCCGGACGGCGCTGACATCGCGTTCGCAAAGTGCGATGCAGACGGGATCTTCACTTTGACAAACATCCCCGCTGGCGATTGGAGAGTTACCATCTTCGACCAGTGGAACGACCAGATCGTGGATGGGATTTCGGCACCCGTCCGCGTGGGCGGCGGTACAAACCAATCACTGTGTCATGGACCGACTTCCTCTAGCTCGATCTGCGATATGGGACAAATCGGGGTTCACGGGTGGAAGAATAACCTTTACACCCGGACCTTCTTTGATCTGAACGGTGATGGCGTCTCGCAGGACAACGAACAGGGCCTCGCGCTGGTGCCGACCAACATCCGGTACCGCGACGGCAGTATCTCCAACCTGAACAGCACCGACCTGGAGGGATTCGCCGGCTTTAACGAGGTCTTCCCGATCTTCAACTGGTACGTAATGGAAACAGATTCCACGCGTTACAAGGGTACGGGAACGCACGTGATCAACGACGCGGGCGGGCCCGCCGACGCTTCCGGCGTGTGCGGCAACGGCTTCCCGGCGTGCGGAAACTCCACGCTTCTGCCGAACCTGGCCAGAACCGTCGAGGATTTCTCTGTGCCCGCGAACTTGCGGGTTCCAGGCGCGTACTATTGCGCCAGTGCCGACTGCTCTAGCGCTCCGGCTCCAGTTGCGCCAGGGGGGCCGGGCGGCTCGACGGGCCGAATCGATCCGCCTTCGGCTACCAGCTACGGCTGGCAGAGCTTTATGGGACAGAACCAGCTTCTTGAGTTCGGCAAGAAACCCTACAATCCGGGCGAGAACGGTGGAATCCGTGGCCATGTCGTGTATACCTCGACCCGCCCGTTTGACGACCCGGCGCTGCTGCTCCAGCTGACTTGGGAGCCGCAGGTTCCGCATGTCAAAATTAACCTTTACAAGGAGGGTTTTGCGGCCGACGGAGTGACCCCAACTCTCACCCTGGTGGATACCACCGAGACCAGCAGTTGGGACGACTGGGCGCAGGGCTTCCGGTCCGATGGCGTGCCGAACATGAACTGCCCGGGCCAGAATACAGCTGACCCGTTCTATAACGTAACGCTGCTTAACCAGCCCAGCTACTTGAATTGGTACAACGCGCAGCACGGCGGCTCCGCTGTGACTCCGCTGCCGAACGGCTCGCAGTATAAGTGCTATGACGGCATGCACAACTGGAATCAGCTCCAGCCGGCTCCTTATGACGGCATGTACTCGTTCCCCAGCGTCACCGCCACCAATCCGGCGACCGGAAAGCCGACCGCCACGAACTGCACCATTTGCACGCAGAACACTGCGGCAGCAACAACAGATTGGAACTACAACCTTCCCATGCTGCCCGCGGGCAAGTACGTAGTCGAAATGGTTGTTCCCCCGGGCTACGAACTGGTGAAGGAAGAGGACAAGAACATCTTGCTCGGCGACACTTACGAAGCCCCGGTGACCTCACAGTTCGCCGGCTTCGGCAACATTTTCATCATTCCCGACCAGGCCACCGTCGCGGCCGCCTACAACGCCAACAATCCCCTGATTCCGTCGACGGATGAGGGTGCCAGCCCCCGCCATGAGGGCGACACAGGAAGCGTCGAGACTTTCTGGAAATGCGTGGGCGCGGAACGCATCGTTCCCGACTTCATGAGCCTCTTCCCAGGATCGGGACAGAACGCGCCCTTTGCTGGAGCTACTCGGAGACTCTGCGATCGCAAAGAAGTGACCCTGGAAGACCAGATGTCGGTGCTGGCGAAGTTCTACGTCTTCAGCTCCATCCACGTCGCCGGCAAATTTAGCGGCATCATCACGGACGATTTCACGGCAGAATTCGACCCCTTCTCGCCGGCGTTCGGGGAGAAGTTCTCGCCGGCCAACCTGCCGGTATCGGTCAAGGATTGGGCTGGAAACGAAATCTCCCGCGTCTGGTCCGACGAGTTTGGAATCTACAACGGTCTGACCTACTCGACCTTCTCCGTGAACCCGCCCGACCCCAGCGGATATATACCCACGATGATGACCATGTGCATGAACGACCGGGGCAGTGGCGCGACTGCGGATCCTTTCTACCAAGCCGCCTACAGCCAGTTCTGCTATGAATGGTCCTTCATGCCCGGCCAGACCTCGTACATGGATACGCCGGTGATACCCACGTCCGCCTTCGCGCCGAACTACAACCACCCCGACTGTGCCTACCCGAATGCCACACCCGCAATCCTCGAGGTGGATGGCGACGGCGTCGGACCCTGGGTGAGCGCGGTCGGCCACACCCTCACGATCACCGCTCTGGGCGACCAGCCTGTGAACGACTACGCTTACTCCGGACCCGGGACCAGTACGGCTCCGTTCAACGCAAAGACTATTATCCGCCACTACGGTTTCGGCTCACAGGGCACCGGTGGTGTCACCATCGGCGGCGTAACGGCTAGCGTCACCGGTTGGAGTGACACAACAATCACGGTTACCGTGCCTGCCACTGTGCCGCTTTGCAACGCCAGCAATCCAAGCTACAGTGGCGCCAACGCCACGGCACGCTGCGGGGAACTGGTCATCACGGCCGGCAACGGCAAGCGATCGGTTGATACCGTGACCGTCACCGTCGGCGGCAAGCCTCCGACCCACGTCCCCGCCTCGGGCTCGATCCAGAGCGCGATTGACGCGGCCGCGCCTGGCGACTTGATCATCGTTGACCCGACTTGTGCTACGGCCGCGGCACCGACCAGTCCGGTTGCATGCACCACCACCGCCACGGTCCATACTCAGGCTGCTCACCATGAATTAGTGGTGATGTGGAAGCCGGTCCGGCTGCAAGGTGTCGGAGCTGCGTCCACCATCATCGACGCTAATACGCATCCCGCCGGCGCTCTTCTGAATGACTGGCGCAAACGCGTGGTGTGTCTGTTCGGATTGGCACCCACTGGTGTGCCCGAAGGCTACGATTCGGGCTGCGGTGCTGGTTGGGCCTCCTTCAACCCAACGACCTCTAATCCGCAGGTCGATCGCTTGCCGCTGGAAGCCATGCTCGGCTGGGATGCCGGGCTGAACGGCAACCTGGCGGAACAACTGCAAGAGCCAACCCTCCTCGGAGCGTATGAGGGGGCAGGAATCACTGTGGTGTCGAAGGGAGTGTTTGTTCCGGAAGGAGAATATCCATGGACCGACGGCGCGACGCCGGCAGCGTTCCCCCTAGACAGCGTGCTTCTCACCGACAGCAACGTGAGCACCGCGAATTGTAGCGGTGCGCTGTCCAGCAACTTTAATTGCAACCCATCGCGAATTGACGGCTTGTCTGTCATCAACAGTTCCCAGGGCGGCGGCGGCATCCTGGTGCACGGATGGGCCCATCACCTGGAAATCTCCAACAATCGCGTCTACAACAACCAGGGCACGCTGGCGGGCGGCATCTCGATCGGCCAAGGGGAACATCCTGACGCCTACCTCGTGGGAGCTGGAGCTCTCAACGCGGCCCCGGGCTCCTGCCAGAGCCAGGTCGGTCTTCCCGCGAACACTCAGCTGCCGTACTGCTTTGACCGCTCTGTGAACGTCCACCACAACAATGTCTCGTTGAACGCTTCGGAGGGCGATGAATTGTTCTCGGCTACTCCGTCAGGCTCGGGCGGCGTCGCCTTCTGCACTGGCGCCGACAACTACCAGTTCAACTACAACTGGGTGTGCGGGAACTTGAGCACCGGTGACGGCGCCGGAGTTTCCCAGCTTGGCTTTGTCTGGGACGCCAGCATCCAACACAATTCGATCCTGTTTAACCAGGCTACCAACCCAACCACGCCCAGCAACGGCGGCGGCCTCCTCATCATGAGCGCTCCGGATTCGGATCCGACGTGCCCCGGGGAGGCGGACGCGGATTGCAGCCATGCCTACGGCACGGTGGGCGACGGCATCGGTCGCAACCTGCTGATCAATGCCAACCTCATTATGGGTAACGCCGCAGAGGCCGGCGCTGGCGGCGGCATACGCTTCCAGGGTGTCAACGGCATAGAAGTTTCCACTTTCCCCACCACTCCGGCGAACTGGTACTTCGTCAACGTCACCAACAACATCATTACCAACAACGTTGCTGGTTGGGACGGCGGCGGCGTGTCGTTGCAGGACTCGATCGGGGTGAACCTGATCAACAACACCATCGTATCCAATGATTCCACCGCGTCGTCAGGGTCGCTGTTCGGCGCCTTCTTTGCTCCAGAGGCAAGCGCCCCAACGCCCTGCCCACGGGACTTGATCGGCGCCAACGTCCGCTGCGTGCCCTTGTCGACTCCCCAGCCCGCTGGGGTTTCGGCTGCCGGACACACGGCGGAGTTCCTGGCGTCGCTCCCGGCGAGCATCACCTGCCCTCCGGGCCATCCGCTCAACACACCGAACCCCAATAATGGGGTTGTCAATGGCGCTTGCAGGACCGCCTCGTTCCCGATTTTGTACAACGATGTGCTGTGGCAGAACCGTGCCTTCCACATCGTGATCGCGAACCCGACTAGTGGAACCCAGCAGGCCACAGTCACGCTGGCTCCCCAGTTGAATCAAACCTCGACGGGCCAGTGCGTTGCTCCGCAAGGTAATACCGCCCTTTATTGGGACATCGGCCTGCGTGGCGACACGGGGCCGAACAACCATAGCTCAGGAGTCACGTTCCAGCCGAAGTCGTCAGTGCTGACCAGTATCTCCGGCTATGGTGCAGGACCCGCGGGCTTTGGACCGAACACCAATAGCTTCACCCCGGGCGTCGTCAAACAGTACTGCAACGGCTCGAAAGTACCGCCTGAGGCTGGTGCTGGGGCCTGGTACCAGGTGCCACCGGGCACAAACGAAGGGAACGTACCCACGCCGGTCTTCAGCCTGACGGCGGGCGCGACGGTGGACGAGGGCAACAACTGGATCAATATCGGCTGGGGCCCGTTGTCACTGATCACCCCGACCACGGAGAGCGCCCCGCCCGCAGCGTCCACAGCGGAGACTATGCTCGGCAACTACTCGTTGGCGGCGGGTTCGAACGCCATTAACTACATCGTGCCGATAAACTCAAGCGTCACTTACGCGGCGGCGCCGGCCGACGACTTCTACGGCACCTCGAGGAAGACGAACAACGCGGTCGACGCCGGCGCGGTCGAGTTCGTGGGTGGCGGCGGAGGAGGAGGTGGAGCCGTAGCATCGATATCGGCCACTCAAAGTCCGTCACCGATCACGTTCCCGACACCGATCGGTAACGTTGGCACCGGAACTGCCACCGTTACTCTCACGAACACAACAGCCGCTGGTGGCGCCTCCGTGACGATTACCAACGTCGCGGTCTCGGGCGGAACAGCTACGACTTGGTTCTTCAACGCTGTGGTGGGGGCAAATACCTGCACCGGAGCAACCTTGCAACCTGGTCGGACCTGCACCGTCGGGGTCAGGTTCAGCAACGTAACTTCAGCCGTGAACGTGACTCGTACTGGAACAATCACTTTCACCGATAATGCCACCGGCAGTCCACAATCGTTCCCACTGTCCGGTCTTGCAACTCCGTAAACACGGGAATTCAGGGCCGGGGGCCGGCTTACGCCGGCCCCCGAAACCTGGGCCGAACTTCCAAGGGATGTAAACGGGAAAAGGGAAACTAGGACAGTGAAGCTCAGAAGTTTAGTTCGCCGGAAAGAGAACTGCTGTTCGCGGGTTCATTCGCGAGCAGCATTTTCGCTTTCTCAAGGGCAGGGCAAGGTCAGACAGCCGCGGCTGTCTGCAGGGCTGGAGAAACAGGTGCAGTAAATGACCAGGAGATTGCCAGACAAAATGGCGTTCCTTCTGTTACCCAGGCCACTGACTGCGGCTCCCGTCACCACTGAACCCGTTCCCGCAACTCCTGCATTGCGCCCGCCAGCAGAGAAAGCAACCTGTGCGACCTACCGATGGATCTTTTTCTACACCCTTTCATGCGCATGAGTCATTTCTTGATGAACCACTTCAGAGCGATACAAGGAATACCAACGATGTTTAACCTCAAAGTAACACGAGAGACAAAGATACTGATGCTTGCAGGGATTCTCGCCAGCGGCATTGCGGTCGCCCCGGCACGAGCCCAATCAGATTCGGTCGCGAAGCCTGCGGCTCCGGCCGGGAAGTCTCAGACGGCGGTGGTTCGAACCCGCTCTCGGCCCCATCTCGTATCGAATTCGGCGCGCCAGTATTACACCGTGATCTGGGGCGTTGACTCGCTCGCTGTAAAGTCGGTGGAGTCGGGCGAGATTATTCGATTTACCTACCGCGTGCTCGACCCCGAGAAGGCCAAAACCCTCAATGATAAGAAGAAGGAGCCTTCCTTGATCGATGCGGGAGCGGGCGTCTCCCTAGTAGTGCCCTCCCTGGAGAAGGTCGGTAAATTACGTCAAAGCAGCACGCCTCAGGCGGGCAAAGTGTATTGGATGGCCTTCTCGAACAAGGGCAGATATGTGAAGCCGGGAGATCGTGTCAATGTTGTAATCGGAAACTTTCGAGTCGAAGGTCTGGTCGTTCAATAGGATTTTCCAATTCCCCAATTAGGAGAGATCGATAATGTTTCGAAGAGTGTTGGTGATCGGTAGCTTCCTGGCCCTGGCTGTTTCTCCCGCCGTGGGGGCGGATGTGTCATCCTCGCCCGCCAAGCTTACGGCGGAGCAGGTCATAGAGAAAAACGTTGCGGCACGGGGCGGCCTGCAGGCGTGGCGGGCCGTCGAGACGCTATCCATGAGCGGCAAGATGGATGTAGGTGGGAACGAGACCCCTGCCCTTCGGGTGCAAGGGGTAAGGACCGGCGGTGTGCAGCTGCCCAAGCGCCCCACAGAGCAGATGCAGTTGCCCTTTCGCCTGGAACTGAAGCGCGCACGCAAGTCACGCCTCGAACTCGACTTTCGTGGTCAGACTGCGGTCCAGGTGTACGACGGCACCAACGGCTGGAAACTACGTCCGTTCCTCAATCGGCACGAAGTAGAGCGCTTCACGGCGGATGAGATGAAAGCAGCCGAGATGCAGGCCGATCTGGACGGTCCACTGGTGGACTACGCGGTGGAAGGGACCAACGTCGAACTAGAAGGCACCGAAAAGGTCGAGGGCAATGACACATATCGACTGAAGCTGACCTTCAAGAACGGACAGGCGCAACGCGTGTGGGTAGACGCCAAGACATTCCTGGAGACCAAGATCGAAGGCACGCCCCGCCGCCTGGACGGCAAGTACCACCCGGTGGAGGTATACTATCGTGACTACAGGGCAGTGAGTGGCTTGATGATGGCCCATGTCATGGAAACGAAAGTGCCGGGTGTCAAGCAGACAGAAAAGATCGAGATTGAAAAGGTTGTCGTCAACCCGCGAATGGAGGACTCTCGCTTTGCCAAGCTCCAATAAGACATTTGCCGCAAAGCTGAGGAACTGCTGGGGCAGAGCATTATTGAGTCTGGCTCTGCTATTGCCGATCCTTTTGTCGGGCGCGCCCGTTGTCGCTCAGCGCGGTCATAGGCCTCCGAGTATTGATGATCGGGTCAAAGTGTTAGCCAAGAAGCTGGACCTGAACGAGACGCAGCAGGCTGCCGTGAAAAAGATATTGGAGCAACGGCAGCAGGAAACCCTGCGGCTTCGGCTCGATTCGTCAATTACCGGAAGCGTCCGTATCGAGCGGTTTCGTGCCCTTCAAGACGATACGGTGGAGCGAATCCGCGCCGTACTCAACGAGGAACAAAGGAAGAAATACGATCCCCTAGCACCGCGAAGAATACAGCCGGCACCTGAGCAGCGGAGTGTAGAGGATTGGATCAAAGCCACTACGCCGCATTAAGCGAACGTTAAGCTCAGGATTCACGACGAATATTACTCCATCGGTCATCCGCATTTGTCAGATCCGCTGTCCACAAACTGGCAGCGCCTTTGCTTTTGAGATTCGTGGAGTTTGGCAGTTGGCCCGAAGGTGAAACACTGACTCCGGCTAGCCTCAATAATTCCCGATCACCCAGGCGTTGCTATCGGTTGTCCAGCCCGCCACTGCCACCGCCATCAAGCTTTTCGAGGATGCGGTAGTGAGAGATTGTCATCCCAATCAGAGATGAGGAATCTGGCATTTCGCGCACACCTTAGATTGCGCCAGAAAGCAAGTCAACGAAGAGGGCAGAACTGTAGCAATTCTCTTGCGATGAGTCCTCGTAACGGGCTTATCGAAGACTGGCTTTTCGGGACGTTCCACGTCTTAATGAAGGACTCATCGATTTTTTAACGCAAAGTGATTACCGCGTAACACGGGGTCCCTAAGCTCCGACCGCGTTCTGCTATGGAGGATCCTGTGAAGCACCTGCTGAAGATTTCTGCCCTTGGTGTAACGCTGCTGTTGTGGCTCGTGGTGATGCCTGTCTCTACGAACGCCCAAATGAGCAAGGTAAAGACCCTCTGGGTCATATTGATGGAGAATCACAACTGGACCGGCAACAACGCGGGTGCTGCGTTTGGTGCTCCGGATATCAAAGGTAACCCACTAGCCCCGTACACCAACCGGACACTGCTGCAAACATCGGCGCACGCCGAGCAGTATTTCAATCCTCCTGGCAACCATCCCAGCCAGCCGAATTATTTGTGGCTGGAAGCAGGGACCAACTTCGGCGTCCTCGGGGATACGCAGCCTGGCCAACCGCAAATATTCACAGACCAGCATTTGGTGAAGCTTCTTGAGGATGCAGGTATTTCCTGGAGGGCTTACGCCGAGCCCGACTTTGGTAGCCCCGTATTCGACAATTGTCCGCTTGATTTTACTTTCCTCGATGTTGAACATCTCGCGTTTGTATACTTCAACGATATCAACGATGGGTTGAATCCACAGTCGGCGGAATGTATAGCCCACGTCAGGCCCTATTATCAACTGGCGACTGATCTGGCCGACCACACCGTGGCGCAGTACAACTTCATTACGCCAAACCTGTGCCATGACGGGCACGAAGGTGTGTCTCCTTGTGATGCGAACGAACCTGCAGATAATACGTTGCGATCAGATACTTGGCTTAAGCAAAACGTGCCTCTGATTCTTGAGTCAGACGAATACAAGGAAGGTGGTGCCTTGTTCATCATCTGGGATGAGGCCGAAGACAGCGGGAAATTCAGCGATGGACCGATTGGCATGTTCTTGTTGTCGCCCTTTGCCAAGGGCGGGGGTAAGAGGGGTTTCAGCAATAGCATTCACTACGACCATAGCTCCACGCTGAAAACGTTACAGGAAATCTTCCACGTTGAGCCGCTGCTGGGCGCTGCCGCCGACCCTGAAACGAAGGATCTGAGCGATTTGTTTAAGGGAGACTGCGGCGACCAAGACTGCCGGTAATGACCACCACGAGAACTTGCTAAGCGGACACAGAGTCGGTCCGCGTGTGGCTGGGCGAATTTGTTGTTTTGCTTCGGTGTAACAATGCGACATTGCGTTGTACCTTGACACCGTACCAATTCGCCAGGGACAGGTTGCCGAAGGCCCGATGCGCCGCTGCTCGCGCCTCCTCGTAACTGTGCCCCTCCTCTTGGGAGACGCTCGTCGCCAGCTTCAAATGCGCCTCAATTTCGGCGCTGAAGTTCTCGAATTTGCGCTTCCGTGCAAACACCGTCACCCACTTCACCGTGGGCATAATTGCTTGACCTGAAGATGACTCATGCACAGGAGTGGTGCGCTTGTTGCGTCAAGTGTCGTCGTGCATGATCGTGAGGGGGTTGGTCATTAATGCGCGGCGCGTGGGCAAGACGCTCGCTATGGTGACCACCCCCGCCAACGCAAGCGGCGCTGCCACCCACACCCACAAGGCCGGCGAACCGCTGCCCGGCGTGATTCCGCTCATCCATCGGGATAACGCAGGGGACATGAGCATCCCCGCCAGCGTGCCTGCGCAAGCGAGCCGTACTCCTTCTCCCAGCACTTGACCGATTATGCGCCAGCGCGACGCTCCGAGGGCAATGCGAATGGCTAACTCGCGGCGGCGCTGCCGCGCAGCATCGCTCAAGGCGCTAAACAGGCCGAGAACGCTGAGCAGGAGCGCCACCGTTGCGGAGGCGCCAAGAAGTAGGGTCGCAACCCGCAAAGGCGCGAGCGAAGTTTGATTGAGGTACGTTTCGAACGTCCTCACGAGGACCGGGCTCGGGCCGCGTCCTGGCACCTCCTCAAGCCTGCGGCGCAGATCGGGCAACGTAGCGCCGTTTACCTCCCGGAGCTGGACAATCATGCTCATGGATGTGAGAACGTCCTGCGCCATCGGAAGATACAGCGTGGGCTGCACACGCCGCTGGAAAGCTCCAAGCGGCCCCGAATGCACTACCCCGATGATGTCTGTGCGGCGGCCTTGCTCATCGATAACCGCAGCTCCAACCGCGTTTCCACCGAGGTAGAGGTCAACGGCCTCCTGATTGACGATGCCAATCCGGCATCCCGTGGACGTGGTATGGCCGGTAAAACCCCGGCCTGCGACAAGCTTGCTTCCCACGGCATCGAAATAGCCTGGCGACACGACATTAGTTTCGAAATCGGCGCTGGCCAGCTCCGAGGCAATGGGCGCCCGCAATCGCACGTCAGTGATGCGCCGTGGCGGAGTCTCCTGGTGACTGGTGTAGTCGAAGTAGACCGTGGGCCGGTTCTTCTTGGCCACCTCCTCCGACTCTCGCATGGCAACTACGCCGATTATTTCGATCGGCTGGGGGTTCTCGGGGTCTCGCAGGGTTCGGCCGGTCGAGTATCGGCCGAACAGTTCTTCGGCCGCCTCTTCATTCACGATCGCGGCTCGGCACGTTCGCTCTGCGGCCCCGAACATGTGCCCGGCCTTAGGCGGGAGATCGAAGAGATGGAGCGAGTCAGACGTGATCCAATCGGTGTCCAGCGTGACTTCGCGAAGCGGCCACTGCGCTGGCTCGATGCGGAACGACTGCCGCATAGGTTGACCTCCCGGCAGCGTTCCGGCCCACGCGACCCCGGATACGCCACGTACTAACTTCGCTGCTTCCTCGGCCCGCTGGAAATACTCGATGGCGACAACGGGATTCGCTTGCGCAGTGACAAAAACAGTACGCCCAAGCCTCTGGCCCGCGCTTGTAACCAGCGCCGTGCGAATACCATCAACCAGGAAAGCCGTAGAGATCACGAGGACGCAGCAGCTCGTCATTTGTGCCGCCACGAGTCCCCGTCGCAGGCGCCGAATCGCCGGAGAAACCCCTGTGCTGTCTCGCTGAATCACGCTCATCGGGCGGTCAAGCGAAATCACCATGGCCGGTAACATACCGCACAGGATCATGATTCCGACAAAAATGAAGGACGCCTCCGCGATGCCGAACAGGTCCGGTGCGAATATCAGACGCTCCGCATCCTGCTCATAGAGGAGCGCGGGAACAAGATACGACGTCCACACCGCCAGCAGCATGCCCAATGCTCCGCCAGCAACCGAGATGATGGTGCTGTCGGAGAGTAGCTCGCGGGCCAGTTGGCCACGGCTCGCCCCAAACGCGACGCGAATGGCGGTCTCATGGAAACGCGCGGAGGCACGTCCAAGCAGGAACAAACCTACATTGACGCATGCAATAAGGAACAGCGCGCCGGCAGCGAAGTCCAGCAGCGTGCCGATGCGTGAGAGGCGCGCCGCTCTTTCGGGCGTCAAGCCAGTGTAGGGTTGCACGCGCAGCTCGCTGACGCGGTTCCCTGGCTCAACGACTACCTTCGCCTGACTCGGCGAAATGTCACGGCCGAGCCGCGCCACAACCCAGAGATTCCGGCTGCTATCGTCGAGCCGCTGTAATGTTTCCTCGGGCAAAGGCATCCAGACGTCAACCGGGCGATCGCGATATATCCCCTCCAGCCAGTCCGGCGCGATGCCGCTGATGCGAGCGGTGACGCTATTGATTCGAATCTCCTCACCAATAACGTCGACCGACGCGCCGAACTCGCGCTGCCACATGCGATGGCTGATAACGACACCGTCGTCGAGCGGCAGGCCGAAGACTCCCGCCAGGTTCGGCGTCACGGCGGCTACCGACACGAATGCCGTCTGGCCGTCCATCGTGATGGTGCCCGGCGATACGCGCGCGGCACCAAGCCATTGGAATACATCGTGCCGACTTCTGGCGTACAGATATTGTTGCTTGGAGAGCGGGCCTGCTTCGCGCTGCGCATCTCGCCCAAATACGGAGACGAGTCGGTCGCGAGATCCCAGCGGAAACAAAGGTTTTGTTAAGCCGTCAACGAATCCACGAACGGAGACAATGCTGGCGATGCCCAGCGCAATCGTGAATAACAGGGCGAGGGCCAACCCCGGCCGTCGTGTGAAACTTCTCGCCGAATATCGGAAATTACGAAGCATGCTGGACAACGCTCATTCCCACCTGCAGCCGGAAGGCCGCTCGTAAGGTCTTATAAGGTCTTATTTTGTTGAGCTTGGCTCGGAAATTCCCAAGAGCAAGCGTTCGATTGCGCACTAGGTACGTCCGGATACGGACGTCTGAACATAGAGCCATAGCAGGCTGCTCTCGTGTGCTGGCATCTTCCCGGAGCGTCTTCAGCTCCTTTGGGCTGAGCATTCGATTCGCCATCGGTGCGTCGTTCCTCGCCCTCTCGTGATTGCAAATCACGTATCGAGTATCGCGGCGGAAGGACGCGGGGCGTTATGGTGGTTGATCGTATGGACAGAGCCTCGCGTCAACAAAAGTGAGCGGAAAACCAGCTCACTTTGGGCGTTCAGGGAACTTGAAACCGACGTACTCGGAGATGACGCATCGAAGAATGGTAGCAACACGGGGAATTCTGAGGAACCGTGGGCGAAATAACAATTCGCCACCCACGGGTTTTGGCATGGGATACTACCTCGCAGACCTAGATGAGTAGCTCAATCTGGCGAGCCCTCCTCAGGGAGCGTTCGTCAGGAACTGACATGCTTTCATGTTCGAGCGCGATACCGTGGGGAGATTGGAACGACCACGCCTGACTCGATCTGGAAGTGGAAACCAAATACGCGGTCACGTGCGCTGATTTTTGTGAGTCGCCGTGAGAATGGAAGCTTTTGAGCATCTGTCATTCAATGGGTCGCTGTAATTTCTAGAAACGGGGTTAACAGGTTCGGAAAGAACACTTGGTAGAAGCAAAACGATGGTGTCTACGGCACATGTGGCACGATCTTAAACACAGCATACGTCAAATTAAGGCAAACAGGCTGTTCAGTTTCTCGGCCATCTTGTTGCTTAGTGTTGGAATCGGCTCCAACGTCTTGATATTCACTTTTCTGAACGCATTTTTGTTGAGACCTCTCCCTGTTCGAAGACCGGAAACTCTTTTGCTGGTCGAGAAGGTCCGAGAACACCAAATACGGTCTGATACCAGATTCGGTTTTCATCAATTTGAACTTATCGAAGGGCGGAGAGATTTGTTTCTCGCCGCTGTCGTTGAACAGGAGTGGGATAAGGCTAGCCTTGTTACCTTAAACGATGGGGGCTCGATCCAATTAGTCACGACTCAAATCGTGTCGCCGAACTACTTCTCCGAGCTTGGCATTTCGGCGGCGATTGGGCGAATGCTCACGACGAATTACTTTCGGAAGTTCCCAGGAACAGGAAAACATGTCGCACATCGCCGCGCGTCCGCGCTCCCTGGCTCTGGTACCCTTCATTGCATCTTTTCATTATCACAAGGGCGAGTTTGCGTCCGCTGTGGAGCGGATACTACCCAATGGTCAGGCACATCTGATGGTTAATTTGGATGAGGATGAGTTTCGAACGTACAACGGCCCGGACTTTGGAACCGTTCATCGCACCTGCGGTGTAGTTTTAGCGGGCCCACACGGACGAGCCACCGCCATTGACACCAAGGAACAGCGTTGACTGATCGCGGTGGAATTCAGGTTGGGCGGAGCTGCGGCATTTTTTGCATATGCCCCTTGGCGAGGCTTGTGACCAGGTCGTTGAACTCGACGATGTTTGGGGACCAGAGGGGGGCCTGCTTCGCGAGCGCCTGTGTGAGGCCGCCACGCCGGCAGCCAAGTTCCGCGTGCTCGAAGCTGTCCTCATTGAACACATCGCCCGCTCGGCGGACCCGGCAGTTGCATACGCTCATTCCGTCCTGGAGAGCGGCGCGTCGGTTGCCGAGGCAAGTTCGCGCGTGGGCCTGCTTCCTAAGACTTTCGTGCGACGCTTTCGCGAGCAGGTCGGCCTTGCCCCGAAGCAGCTTTCCCGCGTACGACGCTTGCAACGCATACTGGCCTCCATACACCGTCCGGCTGATGTTGACTGGTGCCAGGTTGCAGCGCAACACGGCTACACGGATCAAGCCCACTTGATTCACGATTTTCGCGACCTTACTGGCGTGACTCCCACTGCTTATCGTCCGTCTTCTCCACAACGGCGCAACCATGTCCCCTTGTCGCCCGTAGCCTGACGCTTTTTTACAATACAAATTCACCTCGGCTGCCGCATCGTGAATGGTCGGAAGCTGAATTCAGAAGTGCTTCCGCAATCAATCACCGGAGGTAATCGCGAACGTGCCAACTCAGGTCTCTCCCATGTTGGCGGTCAGCGACGGAAACGCCGCGATCGCATTCTACAGGGCCGCATTCGGTGCAGCACTCTTGTGGCACCTCGATGGAGCGCACGTGGTCGCAGGTCTCTCCATTGATGGCGCCAAGTTCTTCCTAGCGCATGAGTCGCCACCCCACGGGACACGCTCCCCATCTTCCGCGGGCTTCACAACCGTTAGGATTGAGCTCTTCGTAGACGACCCCATTGCAGTTCAAAGACAGGCGATTGCCGCCGGAGCTGTCGAGAACAGTCCGGTGAGGGAACACGAGCACGAAACGGCTGGACCGCAACCGATCAAACGGATGCTCCAAGGCGCGGTTATCGATCCGTTCGGTCACATGTGGCTCGTAGGAAAAATCCTGGAGTAGTTGCTCCGCTGAATGAACAAACGTCCGCACTCAGTAAGGGCCATCAGTTTCGTATTCGCAGCGGCGGGTGTAATTGGCCTGGTTACCACCTTACTGAATTCAAGGCGTGGCATCCGTTTCAGTATGACGTCCTATGGGTTTGCCTCGTCCGTCTCCTGGCAATTATTTGTGGAATCTATATGTTTCGGGGCAGCAACTGGGCGCGCTGGCTGACGGTGGTTTGGATCGCATACCACCCGATTCTTAGCGGCTTCGACTCCTTGAATGAGTTGGCAGTGCACGCCGTACTGCTCTTGGTCTCCGCATATGTTCTCTTTCGCGCCGGTGCGACGAAATACTTTCGCCCGGAGAAAACGGAGCCGCAGTCGGGAATGATTTAATGATCCTGCTGTCCATCCCGAATCACGGGCTTAACCGGCCAATCTCTGCCCGCGTGCGTGTGTCTTTTTAGAATTGACGTTTGGTGGGGTGACCAGCAAATCGTCCACAAGGACCGATCTCCAGTGAGCTACGATTCTGTTTCTTCCACTTTCCGGTCGGCTTGACCACTCAAAATCTTAGCGGGAAGTGGAACTCTTTCCTTCTAAGAGAAAAATCCAACTGAAAAAGAATAACACTGCTCACCTAAACCTCTTTCAGAAAAGTGATTCAAAAGATTGGCCGGTAATAATTGGCCACTCTGAAGTAATCGGCCAATTTCCGACAATAATCGACCATCCGGGAGTTAAGGCGCGTTTTCTCGAATGGAAATGACGAGTGCAGCCAGTCATAAGCGCAGTCTCGCAAGCCCAGCTCCAAGCCTTGGCTACGAGAGACTCTCAGTTGGTCTTACCAGTCTTGCATTGCCTGGCAGCGCGGAAAGCTGGATTAACCCGGATTAACCCAACATTTTCAAACACTTAGCAGAACAGAGATAACACAGATGCAATCCAGACGCGAAACATTGTGCGCTCAGTTCGCATAGCGCAGTGTGCGAACTGTCAACCGGATTCACCGGCACTTTGAAAAGGAGAAAATCCATGAAATACGTACGCACCATGATTACCCACCGTTTTACTGCTGGCAGCTGCTTCTGTCGTCGTTCAGGCTCAAGAACGGCCAATACTGAGGGCAACAGTTCCCTTTGCGTTCACCGTCGAGAACACCGCTCTGCCTGCGGGCACCTACACTGTTTACGTTCTCGCTCCATACACCATGATGATTAAAGTGCAGAGCGCGGACGGACGGAAAGCGGTAATGATTGCTGCAATCCCTTCCCAGGAGTTAAAGGAGTCGAAGCAGGTGAAGTTAGTTTTCCATCGTTTCGGGAATGAGTACTTCCTGGCCCAGGTCTGGGAGCAGGGGAGCAAAGTACATCGCAACTTGCGGAGCGGCAATCGTGCGCGTGAGTTGGCCCGAAACGGTGACAGGACGCAATTCATAACCATCCTCGCCAACACTGGAAACGACTCACATTCGTAACCTTAGGAACTCGCTGCGTGGCGGCAGGAAACGGGCGCTCGGGGGGCGCGCCCGTTTCGCTTTACAGATAATGTCGCACTTTTGTCGGCATGAGAAGGTCCTCAGAAGTTCTCAACCAACCAGACATTGTTCTCGCCGGTGAACACATTCAAGGCCGCATAACGTCCGTCGGGAGATGGGATGACCCACCTAAACTGAGTGTGGGGATCGCTCTCCAAGAGCACGCGCGCGCTTCCTTTCAGGTCAACGTCCAGAATGACGGCTGTGCCTCTGGCCGTGACGCTCCCAATAAGGACGCTCCCCCCGTCGGCTGTCCAGTCGACACCCCTCGGCACGGGCCATTCTTTGACGACCACGTCGCGCGTCGCTCCGGTATCCAGCGAGAGAAATCGGAGCCGGCCTCGATTCTCGTCGGTCACAACCGCAAGCTGGGAACCGTTTGGAGAGAGACCCCAGTTGGGCAAGCCTTCGAACCTTGCAATCTCACGGCCCTTACCCCGCTCTGTATCAAAGGTGATGAAGCTGCTGGTCGCTCCAAGAACCTTATGGAAAACACAGACCGTCGACGGCGTCCTTGCGCATAGAAAATTGCTGATCCCACGGTCCTGGAGTACCAGTCGAGGCATACCTCCGGACAGAGGCATACTCATCAGACGAATCGGAACCGATGCGTCATCGGGCCTCGATAGGTCCGCAAACAATATCTGCGACCCGTCTGCGCTCAAGCGCGGCAGCGCGTTTACTAAGTTCCGGCCCTCGACTATGTCTTCAGCCATTGGCTGATCGATCCTCTGTTTGAATAACTTCCAGGCGCCATCCCGGTCGGAGAGAAACAGAACGGACTTGCTGTCCGGCATCCAAGCGGTGGGCGTATTTGCATTCTCGTCCAGGGTCAGGCGACGAGGCGTTGTCAAGCGGCGAGTGCCTTTGTCGAACTCAGGCATATTCCGGCGTGACCTTCGCGGTCATCCGCGAGTGGGTTGGACACGGTTCCGACGCCATGATTAAGCACTACATGGCGAAATGGCAGTCCAACACCGGCTGGAGGGAAGCGATGACGCCGAGGCGCGCAAAGCGCGACACGTCGCCATCCGTGACGACCGAAGCATGCTCTACCCGGAAGCGCTCTTCCCGTGTCACCCCGTTTTTTTCAAACGCATCCAGGGTGACTGCGCGGTGGCCAATGGCGTGGGTGTTGACCTGGAATCCCTTTTTGCGCGCCGCGCCGACGATTTGAGCGAGATCCGCGTCTTTCACCGTTTGCAGGCCATGCTCTTCGCGCGCGTCACTGTACGCTTCTGTCATCTCGTCGCCGCGCGAGCCGAGAGCGCCATCGAGAACCAGCTCGAAGCTTCGAACGGCGAGCATTCCGTTGCCAAGATCGGTCTCCGGTCCGCTCGCGAGATAGTGTGTGATCGCCGCGTTGCCACGCGCCATCGCGTAGACCCTGACGGGAAGCTCGCCTCTCTTTAGCAGATCCTTGTAAATGGCAATAATCTCAAGATCAGTCCCAGCGTCATGGACGCTACTCAGCCCCCACCTGGTGAACTGCTGAAGCGCGATGCGGATGTGGCGTTCTCGATCTGCGTGAGCGGGCTTTGGTGTTACGACGCTAACTAATTCTTGGGCGTTGTCAATCAGCATACCCGAGGGCTGACCCGCGGCGTCGCGCCGGATCAGCCCGCCTTGGGGATCAGGGGTAGTGCTGGAAATCTTGGCCAGCGCCAGCACCTTGGAGTTGACCCAAGTGGAATGCCCGTCGATGCGGTCGAGGATCACGGGATGATCTCCGCTGACGGTCTCAAGCTCTTTGGCTGTAGGAAAAACTGCCGGCCGCCAGAATCCTTGATCCCAACCCATTCCAGTTATCCATCCCCCGGGAGGAGCGGAGTGAACTGCCTCCGCGACCTTTGTCAGAATCTCCGCCTTACTTAATCCTCGGAGATCGAGGGTTTCCAGTTGCACGCCGATGGCTTCGGGGTGCGTGTGCGCATCGGCAAAACCAGGGACCACAACGCCGGAGATGGTGATTTTCCTCGTACCTTTGTTTGCGAGCGCCTCCACTTCGGCCTTGGATCCAACGGCCACGATCCGGCCGGCAGACACGGCGATCGCTTCCGCTCGTGGATGCCCCGGATCCAGCGTGAGGAACTGCCCGATGAAGATCGCGTCAGGCGCCGGAGATGACGACTGGGGGGTTGCAAAGACCAGCGTGGTCAGCAGCGTAAAGAGTGCAACAAGAAACACGCTGGATGAGCAAAGACCGCACATCCTTTTCTCAAATTCACGGAACTGTTTCATGGGTCGCACGCACATCGGAAATGTCCCACACTATACAACGGAATTTCCTTTTTACTCTCCAAAACGGCACCACAATACACCCTCTCGCCTGTTCGCGAGACCGTAAAACGATTTTTCATCGAGGGCGCTCCTGATGGGTCTGCCGTCCACACCGACACAGCTCGCGATGCTCCAAATTCCCTAGACAGAAACCGCCTCCGGTAAATTTTCGTCCTGGTCAGCTTGTAGGGAGTGATCTTTGCTAGGAAGAACATTGACAGGCAGGCGTTCTAACCAACTGAACTACGCGCCGCAAGCCCGAGCCAGCTGCGCATTTGCATGTATTGCTATCCGGAGCTGTCAATCCATCCGTAACGAATTATCGCTTTCTGTAACGGCGGCTTGGAACACAGCATCGAATCGTGGTGATTCCGTTTTCTATCCTCGATCTCTCGCCTATTCCTCAAGGGGCGACCGCCGCCGTCGCTTTGCGCAACTCTCGCGATCTCGCGCGACACGCGGAAGTCTGGGGCTACAAACGGTTTTGGCTGGCAGAACATCACAACATGCCCGGCATCGCCAGCGCAGCCACGTCTGTCGTCATCGGCCACGTCGCTGGAGGCACCAAGACCATCCGTGTCGGCGCCGGCGGCATCATGCTGCCGAATCATTCGCCTCTCGTCATCGCCGAACAATTCGGGACGCTCGCTTCGCTCTACCCAGACCGTATCGATCTCGGACTGGGCCGCGCTCCTGGGACAGATCAGTCCACTGCTCGCGCCCTTCGGCGCAACATCGCCTCTACTTCGGACAACTTTCCTCAAGACGTTGAGGAATTGCAATCCTATTTCGAGCCGCATGCACCGAATCAACGGATTCACGCCGTTCCCGGTTCGGGCCTTCGCGTCCCTATTTGGCTACTCGGATCGAGTCTCTTCAGTGCGCAACTTGCAGCCGAACTCGGTCTGCCCTTTGCATTCGCATCGCATTTCGCGCCCGCGGACATGATGCAGGCTTTGCAGCTCTATCGCACACACTTCAAGCCATCGCGGCAACTCGACCGCCCATACGCCATGCTGGGCCTGAACGCGATCGTCGCCGAAACGGACGCCCAGGCGCGCTTTCTCTTCACTTCGGTCCAGCAAGCCTTCACAAATCTTCGACGCGGCACCCCCGGCCAGATTCCGCCACCCATCGAAGACATCGATTCGTACTGGTCACCCGCCGAGAAAGCCTCCGCCAGCATGACCCTCTTGTGCTCAGCCGTGGGTTCTCCGAATACCGTGGAACGTAGCCTGCTCAAATTCATCGAAGTCACGCAGCCCGACGAGATCATCACAACCGCGCACATCTATGATCATGGAGCGCGCCTCCGCTCCTTCGAACTCCTAGGGGAAATTCGCGCCCGGCTTGTGTCGTCCGAGCTACAACACGCTACATCTGCGGCTTCCTTAGCCGAGCTTGCTTAGGATTTATTGCGTTAGACTTCCGCGACAGTCGTACTCCGCTTGCACAGAAGGCTCGCAATTGTTCAACAAATCCTGCGGGAAAGAGCCGGAGGTCTCTCCTTCCTCCCGTCTGATAAAAAACCCACGGTTTTTACCCGCTGTGGCCACAGACCGCTACCTAATTAAGGGTAGCGCTGAGGATCACGGTAGCGAACGTGGGTTACCGACGATCCGCCCGTTAGTGGCCACTAGCGCGTTTGTCGGTACTAATCCCACGGACGAACCGATAACTTCCGGGTTAAGCCCGTCGATCCGTGCCGGAATGGATGGCGCACGGTTGCTCCGTCCGGCCTGGGGGCAAATGCGCCTATTTTTCCTTTGACATCGCCGACATGAATTCTTCGGCGCGGCGTTGCACCTCGCCCTCGTTGAGCGTTTCTTTTACCGTTGCTAGCGCCCAGACGTGTCCCCACGGATCGCCCACCCAGCAATAGCGATCGCCAAAAAACATGTCTGTCGGCGGAAGCAACGGTGTCCCCCCTAGTTGGACAGCTTGGGCAAAGCTCTTATCTACATCGTCGACATACATCTCCAGCACCACGCTTGTGCCTCCCAGCGTTTCCGGCGAGCGCGGACCCTTCGGGTCGAATCCGGGCATGTCGGTGAGTTGGAGATACGATTCGCCGATCTTGAACTGCACGAAGATGCCGGGCATCCCCGGCATCGGCGCCTGGTAGAGAACCTGCGCGCCGAACGCTTTCTGATAAAACTCGAGCGCGGCGCGGCCGTCGCGCACCATGAGATAAGGAACTACTTGCCGATTGTTTGGTCTTCCTCCGAGGATGGCCATGTCATGTGTCCTTTCGCTGATTGATTTGCGACAAACGCCAGACGTGTCCGGAACGATCTCTGACGTCGCGGAACTGTGCGGCCCATGCGGCGATCTGCTCGAGCGGCTTGGGATCGAGCCGGTAATAGCGATGGCGGCCTGAACGCCGCGCGACGATCAGACCGCTGCGCCTCAGGACCGCCAGATGCTTTGAGAGCGATGGCTGGGTGATCCGAAACGGCTCGCAGAGCTCAAGCACTGTAAGCTCGCGCTGCTGCAGCCGCTCAAGAATGCTTCTGCGTGTGGGGTCGGCCACCGCTCGAAATATCCCATCGTGCCGATCATGCCGCATGGCGCAGCATAATACATAGCCAAATGGCTATGTGTCAAGCAGAAGAATCCATTGCATTCCTGAATAATCGCAAGTTTGTCGGCAACCCTTACCTAATCGCGTTACGTCAGAGTTGCCCGTCACCCAGGAGTAGCGCCCGGCCAGGTCCGTCACAGAGGCTTCCAAGTCAGTGTACTGTTGTCCCCCTTCGCACAGATACGTCGTCAGCGCTGTCGGATACAATTGAGACCGAAGGAGTCTGAAGGGCCACGCCGGTTGGTGACAAGGCCTGAGAATTCTTGCCAGCCTGCTCTCTAAAGTTTCACAAGCTCCTTATCGCAATGACTGGATCCACTTTCGTTGCCCTCCGCGCTGGAATATTGCAAGCCGCCAGGGCCACAGCGGACAGCAGCAACGTAATGAACAAAAATGTCAACGGATCCGTGGCACTCACCCCATAGAGCATACTTGCCACCACGCCCGACAATCCGATCGCACAGACTAATCCGAAAACCATCCCTATCGCAGTGATTATCACTCCCTGCTTCAACACCATCTTCCACACGTCGCTGGCCCGCGCCCCAAGCGCCATCCGGATGCCGATCTCGTGCGTGCGCTGGCCCACGGAATAGGCCATCACTCCATATATTCCGATGGCCGCAAGAACCATGGCGAGCAACGCAAAGCTCCCGGCCACCATTGCTCCCGCGTGTAATGGGAATAGCGCAAGCCGCATGTGTTCCTTCAGCGTCTTTGCATCATAGATCGGCAATTGGGGATCGAGTTTTTGCACTTCGCTCCTCACACTGGATATTTCCGCTCCTGGATCGACGCTTGTCCGTATCACCAGGGCCGCCGACGTCGCATAGACTTGCGTGAGCGGATAGTAGACCATCAGCGCCGGAATTTCTCCCAGGCTCTGGTACTTGCCGTTCCTTACGACTCCTACCACCTCAAGCACGTCTGTGTTTCCCGAGTGCAAACGCTTGCCGATCGCATTCTGGCTTGGCCAAAATCGCTGCGCGAGCGTTTCGTTGACGATGACCACTCCTGGCGATCTCGCGATGTCGCTTCCGGCAAAATCCCGTCCAGCAACAATCGGAATTCCCATCGTCGCAAAGTAGGCCGGGCTGACGCTCTCATAAATGGCAGACGGCATTTCTTCAGCGCGTGGTTCCGCTTGTCCTTCGGGATAAACGTCCGTCGTGCTCACATCCAGCGCCAGCGGCAATCTTGCTATCCACCCAGCTGACTTCACTCCAGGCAATACTCGAACGCGTTCGGCCAACTGCTGATAGAAATTCTCTCCCCTCTTCTCATCGTATCCTTGCAGCCCCAGGTCGACCGACATGGTCACGGCATTGTTCGGATCGAACCCCGGGCCAAGGGCCTCCGTGTGTTCCAGGCTTCGCACCGTCAATCCCGCCGTGATCAGCAAAACGAACGAAAGTGCAACCTGCATCACCACCAGCGCGCCCCGCAACCACGCTCGCCGCTGCCCGCCAGACGTGTCTTCTTTCAGCGCGAAGACAACATCGGAACGGCTCGCCTGCAGCGCCGGCACAAGGCCGAAGCTGATTCCCGTCACCACTGCCAGCGCCACTACGAAACTCACGACCCGCCAATCCATCCGCAGGTCCAGTGTCAGCGCAAAATCCGTTCGAGGAAGCGACGCTCGCGCCACTAGGATCAGCGCCTGGCCAATCGCAAGTCCAAACGCCGCCCCCGTCACGGAAAGCATCACGCTCTCTGTCAGCAACTGCCACGCAAGCCGAGCCCGTGTCGCTCCGATGGCCATCCGCACAGCAATCTCTTTCCGCCGCTGCGTGGCGCGCGCCAAAAGCAAGCTCGCGAGATTGGTGCACGCAATCAGCAGGACCAGCAGCACGGTTAGCATCAGTGCGCCGCTGAATGCGATCACCGCGCTCCGCAGATTCGGATCAACCAATCCCGGCGGAGTCAACCGCAGCGACATTCCCTCGTCCGTTTTTGGGTACTCCTGCCCCAGTTGCCGGGCCACGGTGTTCAATTGCGCTCGTGCTTGCTCCAGGTTTATCCCAGGCTTCAGCCGGCCGAAAGGAAGCCACTGACCGTTGCCGCGACCTTCCAGCCCGCTTCCTGCTTCGATCCACTCCTGCATCATGCTCGGCACCCAGAACTCGGGCGTGAATACGCTCTCCGTCCCCGTAAATCCGGGCGGTGCCACGCCAATCGCTGTAAAGCTGTGACCATTAATCTGAATCGAGCTGCCCACAATTCCTGGCGCGCCACCAAAACGCCGCTGCCAGCAGCCATAACTCAGCACCGCTACCGGACGCGAATTTGGAGTGCGATCCTCGTCGACCGTAAACGTTCGTCCCAAAAATGCCTGCACACCCAGCACGTCAAAATAATTCCCAGAGACTAGGTAGCCCCAAACACGCTCGTTACTCCCGTTGTGGCTCAAGCTCATGGGGTCGAATCGATACACTGCCATTCCAGACAAAACTGCATTCCGATCCCTGATGTCTTTGTAATTGGGGTAGGACATTGACTGCGAGTACGAAGCATCTTTTTCTTTCCCTTGGTGAATCGCGAACACCTGTTCCGGATGGCTAATCGGCAACGGCCGCAGCAGAATCGTGCTGATCAAACTGAAGATAACCGCGTTGCCTCCAATCCCCAGTCCCAGCGAGAGCAGCGCCACAAATGTGAATCCAGGGCTTCTCCGCAACTGCCGAGCTCCGCATCGCACGTCCTGCCAGAGAGTTTCCATGATTCCTCCGCCCCGCACGTCCCAGCTCACATCTTTGATATATCCCGCATTTCCAAAATGTTGCTCCGCGCTCTGTCGCGCCTCCTCCGGCGTCATTCCGCGCCGGATGTTCTCTTCCGTCCGCAAATCAATGTGAAACTGCCACTCTTCCGCGATCTCGCCATGCACTTCCTCGCCATGCCGTAGAGCGCGCAATCGCATCCTGAGTTTCTCAAGCCATCCCATGCTCTTCTCCTTCAGACCGTCCGCAGCACCTTGCCCACGGCCATCGACAGGTGCGACCATTTAGCCTCTTCTACTCCGAGTTGCTTGCGGCCCGCGCGTGTCAGTTTGTAATAGCGCGCGCGTCGGTTGTTCTCCGATACTCCCCACTCGCTTTTGATCCACCCGCGTTGCTCAATGCGGTAGAGCGCCGGGTACAGCGTGCCCTCTTCCACCTTGAGCATGTCTTCGGCAAGTTGCCCAATGCGTTGTCCAACTCCGTACCCGTGCATCTGCCCCAAAGAGAGTGCCTTCAGCACCAGCATGTCGAGCGTCCCCTGCGGCAGTTCCGGCTTTTGCTTACCCATATCGCCCTCTCCTATTTGCTTCTAGTGGAGTGAGCATGCGCCACTCTCCCTAGAAGGTCAAGGGGAATGCTTAAGTGAATTTGGTATAGCTCTGCTGCAACCGTAATTCCCTGCAAACGCGAATCGATCTTGGTATTCTCGGAGCAATTCGCGGTACCTCTACAGGCGCACCTATAGCGATGGACACATGCACACAATCGCAGGGCAAAAGGGAGCAGCAGGGAGTCAGATGAAAGGTCACATTCTGGAGCAGCTTGCGCCGTTGAAGGAGGTCTTGCGTCCGCAGCAAAACAAATTCACATCGCGAATGAGCCGAATTGGTTTCGTCATAGCGTTTTGCTTGACTGAGTCAGCTTTGGCTGCGGCGCAGAACCCGCCAAGTGGGCCGCCTAGCGCCGACGCGCAGAAATGCGCTGCGCTGACAGCGTTCAACCTGGAAGCTCCGGGAGGGCCGGCGATCATCACGTCTGCGCGCCTCGTCGAGGCGCCCGCCAGCGGCCTACAGCCACCTTTCTTCCATCCCAGCGGATATGCGAGCGGTGTTACTGCTCAGGCCGCCAGCAGAATCAGGCAATACTGCGACGTCACCGGCTAAAGGAGCGACAATATGCGCAGAGTTATACTCGGTTTCTTGTTTGCGGTGTTGTGTGTCTCGGCAGCGCGGGCAGACATAACCTGCACGCCGACTCAGCCCCTCGCCCAACAGAATCGTACGCGCATGAAGCATCGAACTCCTCCACAACAAAACCCCGGCGTACAACTGATCACTGTTACAGAGATTGTTGCGTCCCCACCCGCTGTAGGAGTCAATTCGCCAGGTTCTCGAACATCCGCCCAGCCGATCGATCCGCGCGAAACCTCAGTATTCACCCTCAAGGGCGACCTTTGGGTAGTTAACATTGAGCCGAACGACTGCGACTTTCATCTAGAAGTCAGCGAAGTGGGTGGGTCGGTGAACAGTGACCGTGTAATTGTTGAGATTCCGCAAACTGCGCCGTTTGTTCCAGCCCGAAATGCGCTGCTAAGCGGGCTTCATGCAGCCGGCGTGACGCTGCACGCGCGCACGACGCTGACTCATGCCATTCGCATTCAGGTTCTCGGCTTCGGATTTTATGACGCGTGGCACGTCAGCACGACAAACCCTCAGCGAGGAAACCATCACGGCTCGCCTCAGGTTGGTTCGCTCTGGGAGATTCATCCCGTTTGGGCGATTATCTTCCCCGCTAGTAGTTAGTGGCACGAGGCGTTGGCCTGTAAACTGAGCATGACAAGGCAGCTTTTCGCGGACCGGGCGATCAACGATGCAGCTTTCATCCCTCGAACGAATCGATGCGCGATGGTCCACGATAGTGAATTCTTTCGCCGCCAAAGAACCGCAAGTGCAGTGGTTCGACAGCCCTGATTAGACACGACAGGGAATAACTGTCCAATTTCTGGTGTAGTCTCAACTCGGTAACCAAATTCTTCCTCATCCTCTCATTCCGGACGGAGGCGCTATGCAGATTCTTAAGAGACTCCTTGCCGTATTCTTGTGAACACTAAGACATTACGGAAGCTGTTCGGCTCCCTATCTGGACCAAGATAACAACCCAAGGCACTTCCGCGAGATGCTTTGTTTCACTTATTCGTGCCGTAGAGCTTGCATGGGATCGACGCGGGTCGCGCGTCGCGCAGGGAAATAGCAAGCGAGCAGCGCGGTTCCGGAGAGCAGCAGGGTCGTTCCGGCGAACGTCGGCCAATCGGTGGCGCTTACATTGAAAAGGAGATTTCTCAGCACGCCTGTAAGCGCGAAAGATCCGGCCAAGCCAATTAGTACGCCGGCAAAGGCCAGCGCTGTCCCCTGCCCGAGGACGAGCTTCAATACGCTTTTCCGTGGGGCGCCCAAGGCCACGCGGATGCCGATCTCGTGCGTGCGCTGTGTGACGGAATAGGAGATCACGCCGTAGGTGCCGACTACCGCGAGCACTAACGCCAATGCGGCGAAAGAGGCAATCAGTGTCGTTCGAAAACGAGGCTGCGCAACCGCCGTAGCGAACCGGCTCTCGAGCGTGCCAACTTGCGACACCGGCAGCTCGGGATCGAGCGACTTAATCTCGTCTCGGACAGCGGTAATGAGACTCATGGGGTCGGCGGCATCCGTTCTTACAGAAAGAAACGCATCCCAGGTGTGCGCCTGGGTCAGTGGCTCGTAGATCGCGGGCTGTATCGAATCCGCCAGCCCCGAGTATTTCACGTCTCCTACGACACCGACAATCTCTCCCTGTCCCGTGATGCGCTTTCCGAGTGGGTCCTCATTTGGAAAGAATTGCCGGGCCGTTGTTTCGCTGACGATGGCAACCTGCGGAGAGTTGGCGGCGTCGGCGGCCGTGAAAAAGCGTCCCCTTCGCAGCGGAATGCCGAGCGCGCGGAAGAAATCCGCGCTGACAAGGATCATGTACGCGATCGGTGGAGGCTGATTGGGAACCGCTGGGCGCCCTTCAATAGAGAAATTGTCAGAGTATTCGTTGCTGTCGGGGGGAAGGCTATTGCTCACAGCGACGACACGCACGCTTGGCAACGTCTGAATTCGCTCCAATAGGCGCCGGTAAAAAGAATCAAGTTGCTGCGCCTTTTCATAGCGTGGTCCGCGCAGGGGAATTTGCATGGTCAGAATTCGCTCCGTGCTGACTCCGGAGTCGACGCGTTGCAAGCGCCAGAAGCTCTTGGTGAGGAGTCCTGCGCTAATCAACAGCATGACTGCCAGCGAGAGTTCTGTGACCACGAGCAGACTGTGCCAGCGCCTCTTGCCGGTACTTTCGGTCGTGGCACGCCCGCTTTCTTTCAACGCTTCCTCGAGACTCAACCTCGTGGTTTGCCATTTAGGCGCAAGTCCGAACAGCAGCCCGGTCACCACGGAAACGAGCGCTGTCCAACCGAGCACGCGCCCGTCAATGCCGACTTGGCTCAACCGCGGAATTGTATCCGGGGCTATCTTCAGCAATACGCGTACGCCAACGATGGCCAACAGCGTGCCCAATGCGCCGCCAGTCAGGGCCAACAAAGTGCTCTCGGTCAGGAGCTGCCGAATGATGCGTGAGCGGCTGGCTCCGAGCGCCGTGCGTAGCGATATTTCCTTAACCCGCGCGGCAGAGCGCACCAGCATGAGATTGGCGACATTAACAGCCGCAATCAGCAGTACCAGCGTTGCCGCCGCCATAAGAACCAGCAAAGCCAGCCGCACATCGCCCAGTATGAATTCGCTCACAGGCAGCGCATTGAAGTTGAATTGCTGACCGCTCAGAATGTGCTCACCGGACGGATAGCTTGTTTTGAGAGTGCTCATTTCGACGCGCGCGCGTTGCAGGCTCACATCTTTCTTCAATCGCGCCATGCCTGTCAGGAAGTACGGGCCGCGTCGCGTCGGCGGTTTCAACTGCAGTGTCGTCCACAGTGAGACTTCTTTGGTAGGAAAGTCCAGCCTTGCAGGCAGGATCCCGATGAGCGTGTAAGCTTCACCTCCCAGAGTAAGCGTGCGTCCCAAAACTTGCTTATCTCCGGCAAAACGTCTCCGCCAGAATCCGTCGCTGAGCAGCGCGACGTGCTGCGCTCCGGGTCGATCTTCCTCCGGCAGGAAAGTTCGGCCCAGCTGTGCTTGCACTCCCAGCACGGAGAAAAAATTCGCGGTTACTTTGGCTGCCTGAAGCTGTTCGGGCAAGTCGCCGCCGGCGTAGTTGAAGCTGTCCCCCTGAAACGCCGCAATGTCAGCGAAGGAGCGGTTCTGAGCACGCCAATCCAGCAAGTCGGCAACAGCCAGGGGTGTGCGGTCGCCGCCAGCCGCGGCCGCCGCTCGATTCCAAACCATCACCAACTGCTCTGGGTCCTTGAAAGGCAAAGACTTCAATAGCACTGCATTGACCACGCTGAAGATGGCGGTGTTCGCGCCGATGCCGAGCGCGAGAGTCAGTACCGCAACCGAAGTGAACCCCGGCGATTTGCGCAGCAAGCGCAAGCCGTAGCGCAGATCTTGTGTGATTTCTTCCAGCCACGTCCATCCCCACGTCGCACGTGTTTCTTCCTTGACCAATGTGGAGTTGCCGAAAAGGCGCTCGGCGGCGTGGCGGGCCTCGTCGGGGCTCATCCCGGCGGCAATGTTTTCTTCCATTTGCTCGTCGAGGTGAAGGCGAATCTCATCGTTTAGTTTCTGCGCGAAGCGATCGCGGTGGAAGAGCGCTTGGAGGCGCATCCATAATTGTCGAGGCCATTGCATTGGCGTTTGACTCCTAGGTCGAGTCAACGACCAGATTGATCGCGCCGGACAGCCGGCTCCAGTTGGCCGCCTCCTTCTCCAACTGAGCACGTCCCGTGGCGGTCAACGAGAGTAGAACTTGGCTTGCCCAGAGCGGGGTAGGCGAGCCTTGTTGGACTTGAAGTACTTCGTTGGAGATCTGTTGAATGAGGTTGGCGATAGCCCAACCGCGCTTCGGTTCGAGCGAGATTGTTTTGAGAATCAAGAGGTCGAGAGTGCCTTGCACTGGGTCGCTTGGTTTGCCCATACCATGACTATCTACAATATTGATTGTCGATAGTCAAGGCGTACTGGCCACCTAGCTTAGTGCTTTCAGCGACGGTACCAGGAAACTGCTTCTCCCTTTCAATGGACTTTTGAGGGATTGGAAATCATTGGATCGTTGCTTCAGGCGTCGGGCTATTTGCCGGAACTGGCGCCAAGGGCTTCGTCGCGGCCGCGGCGACGGACTTCGATGTTGAGTCGCTTGATTTTCTGGTTCAGTGTGGAAAGCGGAATAAGAAACCGTTCGGCGGCTTCGGTTTGATTCCAGTTGGTGCGCTCGAGCATATCCACGATGATGCGGCGCTCGACCTCATCCATGATCTGAAACAGCGAAGGGTGCGGGTTGTCCGCCGCGGTGCGGGCGCCGGGCTCGCCGGGAAGCGCGGGGAGAAATTCCGAAAGTTGCAGCCGCACGCCCCGAACGATCTCTTTGCTGCGAATGGCTTCCGGCAGCAGGTCCACATCAATGCGGTTCTGCGTGGAAAGCACCACGGCGCGTTCGACCACGTTTTCGAGCTCCCGCACATTGCCCGGCCAGTCGTAATCCATCATCAATTTCATAGCGTTCGGAGTGAACTGCATAGGCGCCCGATTGTTTTCCGTCGAGAACCGCTCGAGAAAATGCAGAACGAGAAGCGGCACGTCCTCGCGACGCTCGCGCAGCGGCGGAATGCGCAGGTGAATGACGTTCAGGCGATGAAACAAATCTTCGCGGAAGCGGCCTTCGCGCACCAGCGTGAGGAGCTCGACGTTCGAGGCGGCCACGATACGCACGTCCACCTTGATTTGTTCGGTTCCCCCCAGGCGCATGAATTCGCGCTCCTGAATCACTCGCAGCAGCTTGGCCTGCGTTTCCGGGCTGATGGTGGCGATTTCATCAAAGAAAATCGTGCCCTGGTCGGCCACCTCGAAAAGCCCCTTTTTCGAAGCCACAGCGCTCGTGAACGCCCCCTTGACGTGTCCGAAAAGCTGCGACTCGAGTAGATCCACGGGAATAGAGCCGGTATTCACCGGCACAAAGGCTTTGTCCGCGCGCGGAGAGGCCGAGTGCAGCGCCTTGGCGATGAGTTCCTTGCCGGTGCCGCTTTCGCCGCTGATGAGCACGGTCGAGCGCGAGGGCGCCACCTGCGCAACCAGATCCAGCAGCACTTGCATCTTCTCGCTCTTGCCGATGATGTTCGGGAAATTGAAGCGCTGCTTCAGGGCGCGCTTGAGGTGACGATTTTCGTCGCGAAGACGGCGCGATTCGACGGCCTGCGCTACCTGAGCGAGCAATTCCTCGTTGGACCACGGCTTGGTAATGTAATCCATCGCGCCGTTCTTGAAGGCGGCGCGCGCCATATCGATCGAGCCGTAGGCGGTGATCAATACGACCGAGAGGTCCGGATCGCGGCGGCGAATTTCCTTGAGCATGTCCAGGCCGTTGCGGTCGGGCAAGCTGACGTCCAGCAGCAAAAGGTCGAAGGGATGCTCTTCGAGCTTGGCGAGCCCGGATTCCGCGGTTTCGGCGCTGGCTACGCCGTAGCCTTCGCCTTTCAGCAGAATCTCCAGGCCTTCTCGAATCTCGGATTCGTCGTCGACGACGAGGATGGAGCCCTTAGACATGGGCGGCTTTCCTGGCCGCGGGGAACTCCACGTGGAACGAAGTGCCCTTCCCGGGCGTCGAGCGCACGTCAATCTTTCCCGCGTGCTCCTTGATGATGCCGTAGCTGACCGACAGGCCGAGGCCGGTGCCGCGGCCGTTGGATTTGGTGGTGAAGAAAGGATCAAAGATGCGGTTGATGTCTTCGCGGGCAATTCCCGCGCCGGTATCCGCGATTTCGATCTCGACGCTGCCATTCGGCGCGGCGGTGCGGACTTCCAGCATTCCTCCGCCGGGCATGGCATCGCGCGCGTTCAAAAAGAGATTCAAGAAAACCTGCTGCAGCTTGTTGGCGGAGCCATGCACGGGGGGCAGGGCCACGCCGAGTTCTTTCACCACCTGAATCTGCGCGGTTTTCAGTGGATGGGCAACCAGCGAAAGAGTCTCTTCGACGACGCGGTTTACGTCCACGCTCGCGGCTTCGCCGGCTCCGGTGCGCGAGAAGTTCAAGAGATTATTGACAATTTCGCTCGCGCGAAACGTCTGCTTGACGATCTTTTCGATGATCGACTGGCGAGGATCGCCTTCGGGCATCTGCTTTGCCAGCATCTGAATGTAATTCGAGATGACCGCAAGGGGTGTATTCACTTCATGGGCCACGCCGGCGGCGAGCAGCCCGAGAGAGGTGAGCTTTTCCGTCTGGGTCATCTGCTCTTCCATGCGCTCGCGCTGCGTCACGTCGTCGAAAAGCAAGAGGCGTCCGATACACTCGTTCGACTTGCTGACCAGCGGCGTAATGGAAACGTTCAAGATCAAAAATTTTCCCTGATGATGGAGCCGCTGTTTATAGATGCCGGTGATGTGCTCCTGATCGCGACGCGCGGCGATTTCCTCGGTCAATGCTTCCGGCAGCAGCGAGTTGAGCCTGCGGCCTACGGCATCGCGGCGCAGGACTCCGAACAATTGCTCCATTCGCGTGTTCCAGGATTCCACAATGCCGTCCAAATCCACGGCCAGCACGCCCACATTGAGGGACTCCACGATGTTTTCGCTGAAGTCCTTGAGGCGCACGATCTCCAGAGCTTTTTGCTCGAGCGAGGAATAGAGTTGTGCGTTGTCGAGAGCGACGGCAACGTAACCGGCGATGGTTTCTACCAGCTCGACGTCGTCGCTTGAGAGGAAGTCGCCGTCGACGGTTTTGCCGAGGCCGAGGACGGCGACGGTGTGCTCGCGGATGCGGCAGGGAATGAAATAATTCAGGTCCAATTGCTCGAGCGTCCGGCGCACCGAGTCGCTGACGTCTTTCGCCCCGCGGGGCGACTCAAAAAAGAGCGCCCCGCGGGCGAATTCGGGCCGAGCCGGGTCGAGGAAGCTAAGGTCCATGGATTCCGAGAGCCGCACGCCCAGGGAGCGAGCGAGGCGCATCTTGCCAGGCTCGTCGGGATCGTCCACAAAAACCGCCAGGCGGTCGACCAGCAGGGTTTGCGAAATGCGGTCCATCACCGAACCGAGCATGGGGTCCAGCCGCACTTCATTCGTCAACGTGCGGCCAAATTCGATCAAGGTGCGGCGATAGTCGAGCCGGTCGCGATAGAAAAAGCGATCCAGGCGCGCCTGAATCCATTCGCGGAGAGGCTGGAAGAGAAATGCCGCGATGACGATGGCGATCATCCCGCCTACCGGCCCGGTAGCGGGGGCGTGGAAGAGATAGGTACACAGGGCCACCAGCGAAAAGTACACCGTGGCCACTGCCGCCGTAGCCGCCGTGTAGGCCAGGCCGCGCTTGAAGATGATATCCACATCCATCAAGCGGTAACGGATGATGGCGTAGGCAAAGCACAAGGGGATGAGCACGAGGCTCGTGACGGTCAGCTTCATCCACGTGGGTGGCGAGAGATCGACTACCCGCGGAAGAATGTAAAGCAGAGAGACGGGCAAAGCTCCGAGGAGCGTTCCCCCGGTCAGCCACTTCAACTGCTGCCTGAGAACGCCAGACGGCGCTTCGCGATAATTCCGGTAAAAGACCATGCCTGCGGCGATGAAGTAGGCTGCAAGATAGCCGAACTCGAGTTTATCCAGCAGGATGTAGGATCCGAGCCAGGGCACGAATCCCAGTGCATTCACTGCCGTGCTCAAGTGGACAACGAGCAGAGCTGCGGGCAAGAGATAAACCGCCGCAAGCTTTCCCGTCGTGCGCATCCGCGACTCGGTCCGCCCGGGAAAAACCAACGCGAAATGAAGGAGCAAAGCGGGGACCAGCAGGCGCGCCGCGATTTCCGACCAATAGATTTCCCAATCGAAAGTGTCCAGCTTCCCGCTGAAATGGAACGACCATAGGATGAACGAAGCCAGGCAGAAGATATAGAAGTGCACCGCGCGCGGAGCGTTCCACCGGCGAATGAAGATGAACAGGCCGATGAACAGGTACAGCAAGCCAACGGCGCGAAGATAATTCTCCGTTGCCAGGGGCTTTTCCGCGGGAGCGGTCACGAGCGGCGTTTCGAATTCCTGTCCGTTGCGTGAGAGCTTATAGTGAACCAGGGTCCAGAGACCGGCGCGCTCGAGCCACCGGGCGACTTCGGCCGCGCGGGAGATCGGGGCGCCGTTGAAGGTAACTAGGATGTCTCCGGAGTGGATCGCGGTGTGACTGGCGGGGGAATTGGGCGCGACGTGGCGGGCCTGGACACCCTGCTCGGTATCGATCCAGGTGACCCCGTCATAGGTTTGGTCGTAGCGGTTCCGCTGGTCAAAATTCAACAGGGCAAAAATTACCGCTGCCAGCGTCGCTAGCGCCAACACCACCGCCCCGAGACTGACTCGCAAGTTCTGCTTCATGAACAAAACCGACCCGTGATGCGAAAGTCTAGAAGCAAGCCAATGTCCACTGTTTAGTAGATCGGCTCACAGCTAACTCTAGCGTCATCAACAGCCTGCAGCCGCGGTGGGCGGGACAACCCCGGTCGATCCAGTTTCTGGGAGGGCAGCTACAGCTTTTGAGAACCTCCGGACAGTCTAGAACTGCACGCTCAAGCCACCCCTGAAAGTCCGGAAGGAAGGGACGAGAACCACGTGGCCATCCCGGCTACTGATTGGAACATAGCCCTGTGCCAGTAAATTGTCGCAGTCCGCAATCGCCTCCCATCTTCCCAAAGCCCATTTCGGCAGCGGCTGGCGTACCATCAAGTGGAGGTAGGGATCCATCTGATAAAGAGACTCGCCATAAGCATCGAGGCGGGAAACGGCAGGGCCGCTCGTCCACTTGTAGCCGGCGTTAAGCTTCGTGCCAAAACGAGGCAGTTTGGCAGAGACGCCTGCGCCGAGCGCATGCCGCGGAACCGACTGCAGCAGGTCACGCAACACGCTGTACGGGTCATTCCCCGGGGCAAGCGCGTTCGACACAGAATAAAGCGCCGTAAATTCGGTGTCGCCTTCCAGTTTCTTTCGAAACGCCACACGGGCGCCCCAATTGCTCGAGGCGCCACCGTCATAGGCAAATCCGTTCGAGAAGTAATCCTGGAGGTAATCGGCAGCCGGCAAAGTCTGTCCACCGAGGCCGTAAACGGCTGTGTGTCGGTTGTCCTCGTGGAAACCGGCAAACTGAAGAACGCCGTGCGCGCCGATTTTTCGATTTGCAGCGATTTCCTCATGCAATCCGCTCTGCAGAACCGGCCGGCCGTCGCGCATAAGCAATGCCGGGAAGGCGTCCAGCTGGTTAAGAGCCGTGGTCAGCATGGCCCCGGGCTGCGTTTCTGTGGCTTCGAGCGCTTGCGGGCTGGTGGGCATCGAAGCAAGAACCAGCTCGGTCGACCAACCCTGGGTTACGCGGTAACTGAGTTGAGCGCGGGGACGCACGGCCGATGCCGAGGCTCCCAGTCCCACCAGAACATATTCGCCGCCGTAGTGCAGGAGGAGACGATCCCCCAACGATAGGGTGCCGCCCTGATCCAAACGTGCGCCGCGGAAGCTCGGACCATCAGGCCCGATCTTGGCTTCGCGAAGCACGAGCGCCGTGTGCGGCCCCGCACCGAGAGTTCCCGAAGGCAACCACACCGTGGCAATGCCGCCACCGGGCGCATCTTCGTCATAACTCATTTGCCCGGCGAAAAGCAGGCTGCCTGCGCCTCCAAGCTGTTGATCATAAGCGACCGCGGTCGCAGGCCGAGGCGCAATACCGGAAGGCGATGCGGCCCGACGCGCTCCGTCGGTGAACTCCATGCGAACACGCGGCACACCAAGGCTGCGATTGTCTGCATGCAGCGCCGTCGAATCCGACTGGTCCACCCATTCCAAAACCGGGCGCACGGACGCCGCCGAGCGCAGCACCCATTTCCAATCATCCGGAGTACTCGAGGCGCTCGAGGGCGTGCGACGCAGTTGCTCGAGGGTCGCGTACATGGATTCCAGTTCTACGCGAACCACGGTCGTCAGATTGGCGCTGATGCGAACGTGCTTTTCGAGGGTAGGAAGAAAACCGGCAAGGGTCACGCGCAAGGTGTAGAGACCGGGGAGCAGCTTGTTCCCTTGGAAAATGCCTTGCGTGTTCGTCAGCAAGCTCGGCAGCCGAGCAATGCCTGCAAATTCGGGAACAAGCTCAATGCTCGCGCCCATCTGCGGCGTGCCCGCAGTGTCACGCACCACCCCCGCAAGCTTGCCGAGCACAGGCTTGGCTTGCGCGGCCGCCGGTTTGATAGCAAAGGAAGAAACCGCAGCCGCCAGGACCAGGGCCCCCAGGATTCGGAGTTGCCCCTGTTTCACGTTCTTTACCTCCCCGGTGCAGTGCTCGCCGTGGTCTTGGCTTCCGGCGCCGCCTTCACCGTGAAATCCGCCGTCCGCGAAATGGTTTGATTCGAATGCGTGTCCGTGGCGTCCACTTCCAGAGTGTATTTGCCCGGCGCGAGCGTCGCGAGCGGCAGGAACCGCTCGATGGTGACCTGCTCGCCGGTTTGCTTCATGTCCGCCGAGCTTTCCTTGAACTGCATTCCTGGTACGGGTTCGTTGCCCCGCTTGACCGTGAATGCAAAATTCGCGTTGGACTTGTGCGTCGAGTCGTCGGGCTTCAGGTTATAAACCTGCATGTAGATGCCAAGCCGTTGATCGCTGGTGAAATCGCCCTCGAGCCGCGGCCGGACTTTGGAGGAGCCCAGCACAAACTGGCCGGTTCCGATTTCCTTGGCGGGAACATGCTCGATCTGGTCGGCAAGAATCAGCGAGCTGGCCGCGAGCTTGTCGTCTTCATAGCGGGGCACGGCAAGACGGGCATTCACGACGCCAATGTTTCCGCTCTGCACATCCTTGATCACCAAGTCCAAGCGATACAGACCAGGACGCAAAGGCACGGCGTTCTGGTAAATCGATTGCATTTTCATGGACTGCTGAAAGAGGGAATCGGGAAAGTCTTTCGTGAGGGGTGTCTCGAAAGTGGTCACGATGCGGCCCGTCAGCGTGCTTACGCGCGCGAAGATATTCATGGTCGCGGTGTGAATTCCGTCTTTTGCCTGGAAAGCGAGCTGGCCATTGGGAATCTGAACGGTTATCGGGACGAGAACGGTGTCGTCGGTCACCCTCAGGAAGTCGGTGCGGTAGAGGAAGTGCAATTGGTCGCGGACAATGCGCGAGGTTACGATAGCTTCGAGATCTTTGAACTTTACTTCGGGAGGCTTCTGGACCTTGGCGTAAAGCTCGAGGCGGTTGAATTCATCCATGCTTGCAGGTGTTCCGCCCAAGGAAGTCGGCAGGTTCGTGCCGTCGGAGCGGGTGAAGCGGTCAGCCTTGGTGGACATGCCCATGGATTCCATCAGGCTCAGCCCGGCGCCCGGGACGTGCAAGAGCGCATCTTTTTCCGAGGGATCCATGGTCATGTGATATTCCCCGGACCCGCTCGGGTCTACGAATTCCAGAATGATGTTTTCTCCGATGCCTTCAAGATAGCGCCAGCGCCAGGTCTCCCAGGGATAGGTGGAGGTCGAGCCGCCGCCCTCTTCCATGGGCCGGTCGTAGGTGCCGCCGGTCGGATGCGACTCAACCTCGTCCGCCGGGCCCCACATGATGTACATGCGGCCGCGGTCGGTTTTCCAGCCCGGGATCCCCGAAGCATAATGTTCGTTGGCGTAGGCAATGCGGCGGTAGTGCTCTTCCTTGAAATCGTTGTCGGGGAGATCGGGATTGCTGCTTCGGCGGAGCCAGAACTGCTCGATAAATTGCTCGCGCTCCTCGTTGGTTTGCAGCTGGAGAAAGGCGTTGCGCTCGTCCGGAGTGATGATATAGACCACGTCCTCCTGGAGCCACTGCTTGTAGGCGTTATCGAGCTCCTTCAGTGTCTGCTTCATCTTCCGCTTGGTGGTTTTATCGATTTTTTTGGCGGTTGGCGCGTCGCCGGAATCCTGTGCATCTTGGGCAAGAGCTACAGGCAACCCGATGGCGAGTGAAAAAGCCAATGCAACTGCCCTCCGCGTTAACCCTGACATGGAGACACCTCAAGCTCTAAGCGTTCGGATTTTACTCCCCAGAGAGTTCTCCGTCAACCGGCCTAATCCCCTGCATCCCCTGCAATCCCCTGCATTTTCTGGCACTTGACCCCGCACGGCGTTAGAGCACGCGGGATGAAGTTTGGTTGCTTGACAGTTTTTGACCTGAACCGCAGTGCAGGGAATGCGTCTCGGCCGCCACATCCGCGTCGCACACGAACCGAATGCGCGCAACCTGGGTGCCGAAGCGAGGTTAACCCGGGCGAAAGCATCGAGGGCGGAAAAGCTCGAGAGAGTTACTGAACGCGCTGAGGCTGGCCGTCGGATCCGACGAGCGCGTCGAAGATGGCGAGCACGTGGCGCCGGTAATCCACCATGCGCTCAAAAACGTCCTTCAATTGCGGATCGCGCTCGGCTTCGCGGTGCCATTTGGCGAGGACGGCGCTCGGCACCTCGATATCGCGCCGCAGCTGGTCGGCTGAATGGCCGCGCAAGAACAAGCCGTAGAAAAAGGCGGCCTCGCGCTGCGGATACTCGAGATCCTGCAGCGTATCGACGGGAACGAATTGCGGCAGCGTGGCCATAAAGAAAAATGCAGTTTACCCAAAAGTGCTTCCGCGTCAAGTAGGACTTACGTTCTCGTGACGCGTTCAAGCTAACCCTCCCATTTCTGCGACCTTTGCCGGCCGGCAGCGCTAACCGGGCAGGCTCGATTCGCCATTGCGGGGGTGGCTTTGAAAACATTATGATGAAGCAAGGCATGGTGAAGTTGCACAATTCGCGGAAAGGCTCCCTCGCGGGCGGTATGGCCCGCCGGTTCCTGCGGCTTGGCGCGCTTCGCGGATGGCGCTCGATCGAGATTGATCCGGAGGAGTTCCGGCGGCAGCTTGCGAAAAGACACGGCTTGTGGGTCCCGAGCTTCGAGCGGATGAAGGATGTCCCGCTCGAGCATTTGGACGCCATCGCGGAAGCGCTAATCCGCGATGCCGAGCGGCTCGCGCTCGTCGAAGGCGCGGGACTCGGGCTTGGCGGCATGATCACGTTGCTTCCTGACGCGAGCTTCCTCACGATCATTACCTTGCGCCTCATTCAGCGGCTCGCGTTGCTCTACGGATTCGAAGCGCGCGATGGCGACCAGCGGATAGAGATGTGGAAAGCGGCTGCGGCGGCCTCGGGAATTGATTACGGCAAAGATTTGGCGGGAAAGCAAGTGTGCGAAAAAGTCGCGCCGCGCGTGGCACGCCTGTTGGCAGCGAAGCTCGGAACCGAGACTGCGGAAAAGTGGGTGGGGCGAATGGTTCCCTTGGCCAGTTCGGTCATCGGCGGGGCGCTGAATTTTTCGTTTGTGCGCGGCTGGGGCCGGCGCGTGCAACGGCATTTGCGCGGGAGGCATCTCGAAGCAAGAGCGTCACGAACGCCGCCATCGCCGGCGTATACGGCCGCGTAGGTTCGTGCCTTTGCCAGGGTTTGCCGTCTCGGGCGGGGGCTAAAATCGCTACGGAGGTGAGTATGCATGGAATTGCCAGAGTCGCAAGTGCCGCGGTTCTGTTTGCTTCGGCGCTTGCGTTCACTTTCGTTCCGCTCGCGGCAACTTCCCAACCGCCTCAGGAAGCAAACCCAGAACCCAGCGAGGCTATCCCTGCCTACCATGCGCAGGCTCCCCAAGGCGAGCTGCCGGAAACCGTGAATCCGGAGCGTTTTTCGAATCTCGTGGTGCAAAACGCCTACGCCGTTGCCGCGAAGATCAAGAAAACGCTTTACCAGGAGCCCTGCTATTGCCACTGCGACCGGAGCAAAGGCCACAAGAGCTTGCTCGATTGTTTCTCGAGCGAACACGGCTCGGGCTGCGGCACCTGCATCTATGAGGACTTCTACAGCTACGAGCAGATGCATAAAGGCAAAACCGCGGCTCAGATTCGCCAAGGAATCATCAAGGGCGAATGGAAGTCGGTCGATGCAACGAAATACACGCAACCCCTAACGGTGAAGTGAGCAAAATAGTGCCGCCAGAACGTTCTTGTCACTCGCAAGGGCGATTCGTAAACTAGATTATCCCAGCCCACAACAGGAGGAAGGATGCATTCTCGCCTCAAAAGGGCTCTGTTTGTGCTGGGGATCGCCGCCCTGTTCGTAGCGGCAGAGACTCCGGCGCGGGCGCAGGACCAGCCGCACGTCGTTTCTCTCGGCGAACTCGGCAAAGACGCGGCGCGGCAGGCCCAGACCCGGCAAGCGAATGAACAAGCTCTACGAACATTGCTTTCTTCCGAGCAGGGTGAAAAAGCGCTCAAATCCTCGAAGCTCGATTACCAGAAGGTGGACAAGGCCATTGGCCAATTGAGCGACGAAGACCTCGCCAAGCTCGGAGAGCGTTCCCGGCGGGCGCAAGCCGATTTTGCCGCTGGACGCATGTCCGACCGCGATTTGCTTTGGATTATTGTGATCGCGCTCGGCATCATCATCCTGGCGCTGGCGTTGCACTAATTCCCGGCCATCGGAGTTCTTGGTTACGCGCTCGAAGCCGGCCAGGTTCGTTTTGTTCCTGACGCTTTCACTCGGGCCTCGAGTCGAAGCCGCGCCTCAGGAAACCGCGGGGGTCTGGCTTGACGTTCCGTTCGTCAAGCAGAGCGAGGACGGCTGCGGGTCCGCGGCCATTTCCATGATCCTGCAATATTGGAACGCGCAGGGCGTGCGGATCGATGCGCGGCGCGCGGATGCCCAGGCCATCCAGAAGCAACTTTATTCTCCCAAGGCGCGGGGCATCTTTGCTTCCGACATCGAGAATTACCTTAAAGGTTCGGGCTTCCAGGTTTTTGTGCTGGCAGGAAGCTGGATGGACTTGGAAGAAAATCTACGGCAGGGGCGCCCGCTCATTGTGAGTCTTCGGCCGGGCGGCAGAAGCGGGCATTACGTTGTGGTGACGGGGATCGACTGGCAGCACGACGCGGTTTTTATTCATGACCCTGCCCGCGGCAAACTTCTTCGCGTTGAGCGGGCAGAATTCGAAAAACAATGGCGGTCCAACCGCAATTGGATGTTGTTGGCGGTGCCCGAAAAGGCCGCGTGATCCCCTTTTTGCTTGTCCTATTCGGCTTGATTATTCCTTCCGTTCCAGGTTTCGCCCAGGACCACGGTCCGGAGGAAGCGCGCTTGGCGGCCGCCCGGAAGGCATTCGATGGTGCACGCTGGGATGAAGCCGCCCGGCTTGCAGAGGGACCTAGTGATCAATCGTCTCAACTGGATCTGCTGCTCGGCCTGGCGCTCTCGCGCATGGAAAGATGGGGGCAGGCGAAAACGGCGTTCCAGGTAGGCGCCAAAAAATCGCCGCGGGATGCGCGGTTTCCCGTAGAGCTCGCAGGGATCGCTTACAAACAAAAAGACTTCTGTCTTGCCAAGAAGGATCTCGATACGGCGCTGCGGTTGAATGCGCATGACCAGTATACGCAGGAATTTCTCGCGAGCATTTATTTTCTCGAAGGGAATCTCGAAGCCGCGCTGAAGTATTGGAATCTTGAAGACAAGCCGCGCCTCAGAAGCGTCGCGTTCGTGCCCGGATTGCGGTTGTCGGAACCCTTCCGCAACCGCGCTTTGGCTATGAACGCCCCGCAGGTGCTGACGCGAGACGCATTGCTCACCACCGAATCTCGCATGGACAATCTGGGAATTTTTTCGAAGCCCCGCTTTGAACTTACCCCTGCGGACTCGGGGAACTACGACCTCCGCCTGCACGTGACCGAGAGAAATCACTGGGGCAATTCGAAAGCGGAAGGGATGCTCTCTTTGCTGAGCGGGCTTCCCTACGCGACGGTTTATCCCGAACTCTACAATCTGGGGCATGAGGCAATGAATCTGACTTCGCTGGTGCGGTGGGATGCGGAAAAGCGCCGCGTCTTTGCGGATCTTTCCTTTCCGCTTTACTCCGACCCGAGCTTGCGCTTGCGTTTCTACGCGGACGCGCGAAACGAGAACTGGAACTTGTCAGAAACCTTCTCTGGCTTTACAACTCCGCTGACAGACTTGAATATGCGGCAGGTTGCCGCCGGGGCTGAGTTTCGCGAGGTTAGAAACGGGCGCTCGAGTTGGAGCGCGGGCGCGGAAGCCGCCAATCGAAACTTTCGCAATCTCAATGGTGCGCTCGCGGCTGCCGGGCCCGCCTTTTTCACCGGCGGGAATTCGCTTGCCGGCTGGGTGGGTGCGGAAAGGACTTTGCTGCGGGTTCCCGAGCGCCGCTTAACGCTGGATTCTTCCCTCAAAGCCACATCCGGCCGCGAGTTTGCGAGCACGCTTGGGCCCTTCGCGACACTGCGCGGGACACTCGACGCACACTGGCTCCCTCGCGCGGAGGGAGACGATTACGAGATGCGCGGGCAGATTCGCGCGGGGGCGAGGGCGGGCAAGGCTTCGCTTGACCAACTTTTCCAGCTGGGAGTGGAACGCGACAACGATCTGTGGCTTCGCGGTCATCCGGGAACGATAGACGGCCGGAAAGGCGCCGCTCCGCTCGGCCGGCGTTACTTCCTGGCGAACTGGGAGATGGACAAAAACGTTTACGCTAACGGTCTCATCAGCGTGAAACTGGGGCCGTTCCTCGACAACGGCCAAATCGCGGATTCTTCGGGGTTGTTTGGTTCGCGGGGCTGGCTTTGGGATTCCGGTCTCGAATGCAAGGTGCGGATCCTTGGCGGGCTCACCGTAGTTCTTTCTTACGGGCGCAACCTCGAGGGCGGAAAAGGCGCGTTCTATGGCACGGTGCTGCGCTAACGGCTTCCAAGGTTTCTCGCCCGGCAAAGCCTTGGCGTACGGTAACCCCATCGCCGTTTCTTTCGTCTCAGGAAAGAGTTCTCTCTGAGGCGGCAGGAACTTCAGGCATGGCGGTCGCCGCCTAGCCTAGCACTTCATTCATCGAAGGGGCGGAGCAATGTCCAAACGACTTTCTTCTCGAAGCTCGATCCTTGCGATTATCGGTGTTCTGGCGGTAGGACTTGCCTCGGTCGGGCTCCAGGGTTCGCCAAAAGCGGCCGACCAGCCGTCGTGGGGATTCGACACCGCGAACCTCGACAAGACCTGCAAGCCCTGTGACGACTTCTATCAGTTCGCCATGGGCGGGTGGATGAAGGCAAATCCCATCCCGCCCGAGTACGCGATCTGGGGCTCGTTCAGTCAGCTTGCCGACAGAAATCAGAAAAATCTTCGGGAAATCCTGGAAGCCGCTCGAAGCGGCAAAGCTCCGGCAGGCAGCAATGAGCAGAAGATCTCTGATTTCTATGCGAGTTGCATGGACGGGACCTCCATTGACGCGGCAGAAAGCAAGCCGATCGACCCGGAAATGACCCAGATTGCCGCCGTCGCGACCCTGGCGGATTTCGAAGCCGAAACCGCGCGCTTGCACAAGCAGGGTGTAGGTGTGCTGTTTCGCTTCAATGCGACCCAAGATGCCAAAGACAGCTCTCAGGTGATTGGCGCCGCGTTGCAAGGCGGCTTGGGGTTGCCCGAACGCGAGTATTACCTGAAGCAGGACGAGAAATCGCAGAAGCTTCGGGAAGATTACCTCAAGCACGTCCGAGCCATGTTGGTCCTGCTCGGCGATCTCGCCGAGGGGTCGAGTCAGGAGGCAGCCACCGTTCTGAAGATCGAGACCGCATTGGCGACCGCCTCGATGAAGAACACCGATCTGCGCGACCCGGACAAGACCTACCACAAGATGCCGCTCGCGGAATTGAAAACGCTCACGCCGAATTTTTCCTGGGAGTCTTATTTCAAAGCGGTAGGTCATCCGGAGTTCAAGGAGATCAATGTCGGTCAGCCGGACTTTTTCAAGGCGCTCGACGCACAGTTGACGGCCACGTCGATTGCGGAGTGGAAGACCTATCTGCGCTGGCATCTGGTGAATTCCGCCGCTCCCGGCCTATCCGAGAGATTTGTCCAGGAAGATTTCGATTTTCGCGGCAAGACCCTCACCGGCGCGAAAGAAATCCAGCCGCGGTGGAAGCGTTGCGTGCAGTCGACCGACCGCCATCTCGGCGAAGCGCTGGGGCAAGCTTACGTCGAGAAGTATTTCCCGCCGGCGGCCAAGGCGCGCGCCCTCGAGATGGTTCACAATTTGCTTGCAGCGCTTCGCAATGACCTCGCAACCTTGCCCTGGATGGGTCCGGAAACGCGCGCCGAGGCCACCGCAAAACTCGAAGCTTTCGCCGTGAAAATCGGGTATACCGACAGGTGGCGCGACTACTCCGCGCTCAAAATTGACCGGCGCTCTTATGCGGAAAACGTGGTGCGCGCTTCCGAGTCCGATTTTGCGCGCCGGCTCAACAAAATCGGCAAGCCCGTCGATCGCACGGAATGGGGCATGACGCCGCCCACCGTGAACGCCTACAACAACAGCAGCATGAATGAAATCGTCTTTCCCGCGGGAATCATGCAGCCGCCGTTCTACGATCCAAACGCAGATGACGCGGTGAACTACGGCGGCATGGGGGCGGTGATCGGCCACGAAATCACGCACGGTTTTGACGACCACGGCAGCAAATTTGACGGCAAGGGCAATCGGAAGGATTGGTGGACTCCGGAAGACCTCAGGAATTTCCAGTCCCGCGCCAAATGCGTTTCCGATCAGTTCGACGGGTATGTGGTTGACGGCGACTTGCACGAAAACGGGAAGCTGGTTCTCGGCGAAAGCATCGCGGACCTGGGCGGATTGGCGATCGCCTACGCGGCGTACGAAAAATCGCTCGCGGGCAAGCCGCGCCCTCCCGACCGGGATGGATTCACCCCCGAGCAGCGTTTTTTTCTAGGCTGGGCTCAGGTGTGGGGCGCCAATGAACGGCTCGAATATGCGCGGTTAATGGCCAACACCAACCCGCATCCGCTCGGAAGGTTTCGCGCGAACGGCCCGCTTTCGAACATGGCGGAATTTGCGAAAGCCTTCGGTTGCAAACAGGGGCACGCGATGGTGCGCGAGCAAACCTGCAAAATCTGGTAGAAACCCCCGGGGATTTTGCCGGCGGCAAACCTTAGAAGCCACCGGACCCGGGCCGAATGGTCCGGAGCTTGCCGCTCAGAAGTGGATGACGACTCCGCCCGCAAGCTGGAAATTGCTTTGCGTTTGCGCGAAGAAGCCGGTGTGAACGTAATCTCCTTCAGCCCGGAAGGACACGTGGGGATTCCAGCGGTAATCCGCACCGCCGCCGAACTGCATGGCAAGGGAGTTGCGACTCCCAGAAACGACCTGCGGACCCTCGCGCGCGCCGCCAAAAATCGCGTGCAGCCACGGCTCCCATCGCTTTTGGCGCCAAGCGACCTTGGGGCCTCCTCCGTAGACAGCGATTCTCGGGCCATTAACGCCGGCGACGTCTCCGCCAAAGGCACCGGTGAAACTCCCTTCAACGCCTAGCCACTCATTCAAGAAATAAGTGAGCGTAGTCTTGACCCCGAATTCGCTCGAATTGAAAAGGGAAGACCGGAAGCGGAACCAGGCGAAGGCAACGCTCAGCTGCCAGCGAAAGTCATCACGGCCTCCGTAAACGAATCTGGGATTAGGCGAAGGCGCAGCCGGGGTGGCCGGAGCCGGTTCCGCGAGGAGAGCCGTGCCGAGCCGGGGAGCCGAGAAGGATGAATTGGCGCGGGGCTCGGCGAAAGAATCGGCCGCGGCCGGGGAATCAGGAAGGGTAACCTTGCCGGCCGACGTCGCGGAGAAATCCGGCCCCGGGTTGTCGGTGTTGGAAAGCGGTTTCGTTGTGCCGACTTGCGCCTGCGATGCACAAACGGTTCCCAGCAGCAGGAATGCAGACACAAATAGACTTTTCATGATGTGCCTCTCCGAGGGCCGCCCAGACCTGTGCCACCCACACCGCTACGGTAAACAACACCAGGGCGTTTGTCTACCTTAACTCGCGACGGAAAATTGCCCCATGGGACTAGAGACGGTAGCGCGTAAGGAGGGATGGTCGAACGTTTGAACGTGCAGGTCGAGCTGGACGCGGGGGATGGCGTGGAGCAAATCCTCCCTCTGAGGAGTGGCTGCTTCGAAACGCGTCAACGTGCACCCCTTCGGAGCGTCCACCGACGGATGAACGGAATCCCGGCTCCACTCGATGAAAAACGGCAGCAGGCCGCCGTGATCGTCCTTGAGCCGGAGGGCCCTCCACCGGAGGAGTTTGCCATCCGGGCGCTGGCGCGAGCCGGCCTGCGGACCTTCAAACTCGATTCCCTGCTTGCGAAGTTGCTCGGCGAATTCGTCGAGATCGTCGCGGTGCGCGGCCCAGCCAATAAGCCGGGGTTCGGCCAGCTTGGTAATAACCGGGTATTGCTCCACGCCGGCTTGCTTGGGATCGGGCGCGATGATTTCGAGGTAGCGACGCTCGCCGAGTGAAAGAAGGGCGTTTTCTGTGCCGCGGCCCGGATGCACGCCGCCAAATGCCGCGCGCACTCCGGTGTGTTCCTCGACGAAGGCGATGCCGCGGTCAAGATCGTTCGAACCGAGCAGGATGTGATCGAGCAACCTGGGAACCTCGGCAATCTCGGGCCAAGGAGGCAAGGCGTGAGGCGCCGAGATGGCTCCCGTGGCGAACATAAGAAAGCTTCGGCGCGAGATGTTGTCCATGACCGGTTGCTCCTCGCCTCGAAGATTACACGTTTGGGCCGGGATTGTGGAGCGCTACGCGCGAGTTGGCTTGCGCGCGCGGATGTAGGCTCTCCGGCTCTGGTACTCGACTTCCGGCGCATAGGGCTCACGCTCGAGCGCATCTTCGATGGCGAAGCCCACCAGGCCGAGGTAGCGCTCTACTTCTTTCCTGCCGAACAATACGAGGTCGAGTGAGACCTGGTGGCCCCAGCAGTTTTCTTCATGAACCACTTCAAGGCCAATGTGAAATGCAAGAAAAAGCAGGCCGCCGGGCTCGAGGACACGAAACATTTCACGAAAGGCCTGGAGAATATCCGTCTTCGGAATGTGCACGATCGCGTAGAAAGCTACAATGGCGGCCCAGGCGTGATCTCGAACATCTAGCGCCAGCATGTTGCCCTGGCGGAATTCGATGGCTGGGTTCAGCTTGCGCGCCTGGTCAAGCATGCCCGGAGAAAGATCGATGCCGAAGATATCCACGCCCCGGTCGTGCAGGTAGCGCGCCACGTGACCCGGGCCGCAGCCTAGATCGCAGACGCGGCCGGCACCTTTGAAGCGCGCTGCGAATTCGTCAAGAAGCATGCGGTCGAGCGGTTTGTGGTCGAGTTCGCCGGAAATTCGATTGGCATATTCTTCGGCGATGCGGTCATAGCTGGACTGACAGTCGGAAAATTTCCGAGGATCCATGGGCCCCCTGGGCAGCGCCGGGAATTCCCTATCTTCCCACGACTTGCCCTGGGGTCATCCACAAAACGGCAGCAAGGCATGCCAAGACTCCCACGAAGTACGCAGTAATCGAGGGGCTCGACTGGGGTGGCAGATCCTTGGTGAAAAGGCGATAGACCGTGCCCGCGGCCACCAGGAAGAAGATTCCTTGGCCCAGGAACAGCCAGAACACCAGGCAAGCTGCAAGGAGGACAAACCGCTCGGACCTGCCCAAGGCAGCCACGGCCTGGCCGCCGTCGAGGATCCAAACCGGGGTGAGATTCAGAATGTTGAGCCCTGCCGTGGTGCGTGCGAGGGCCGCCCAAAGTCCGTTGCCGGTGCGGTACCAGAGGAAGGCGCAAACGGCGGCGCCGAGGAGCCCGGCTAGCGGCCCGGCCAGGCTGACGGCAGCGCGCGTTTGACGCGTAACCCCCAGCGCCTGCCAGCGAACAAACGCACCCAACCCGGGAAGAAAAACAGGCATATCCGCGGGCAACCCGCGCCGACGGATATCGATGTAGTGCCCCATCTCATGCGCAAGGATGAGAGCAGCAAAGCCAACGCCAAAGCCAGCTCCGTACAGCGCCCAATAAACACCCACAAAAGCAAAGAGGCTGAAGATGAACTTCAGTTTGAAAAGCGCCAGGAGAAGCGTCTTGCTTTTCGCCAGAACAATGGCGATGGGGGCGAGCGGCCCGAGCTTCCGGGCCCAGGCGTGGCTCTCCTGAGGCGGAGCTATGCTTGCGGAAAGTTCTAGCTTCTGGATTTGCTCGCGGATCCAAGCCGCCTGCGTTGCGTTTGCTGGGAGAAGAGGCAGTGCTTGGAGCCATTCCTGCTTGGCCAGAAGCGGTTGTTCCGCTTCGAGAGCCTTTGCACGTCCCGAGATGCGTGTCAGTTCCTCGCTATGAACTAGAGAATGGCACTGCTCGCAGGCCAGAGCACCGAGAGGCAAGCTGGCGCCGCAGTTGTGGCAATTGCGAATGGGTTCTAGGAAATCGTTGGGCACGGTCTGTCCGAAAATATACGTCAGGGAGCGGCGGCGGGCGCCGCAGGATTCGTCGCGACAAAAGGTCCAAGAATGTCGATTGCAGGGCTTGCGGTCAGCCGCCAGGCAATGCGGATTCCTACCAGCAAAATGACCAGACCAATCATTCCGTGGAAGGGATCTTGCAGTTCCAGAAGCGGTGAAGCCAAACCAAGCACAGCCAGCCCAGCCAGTGCCGCGCCCAAGTTCGTCTGAGGCTTGGCCGGTTGTGGATCAGGAGTTCGCGGCTTTGCGACCTGGGCTTGCGGAGGTGCCATTTTCCCGTTGGCGTATTGCGAAATCGCGATGGGAATCGCCGACATCGAGACCGCCGCATAGGTCAGAATCACGGCGGCGAGCTGATAGCGTCGGCCGCCGTTCCCGCGGGAACCCATGCGCATTGCTTTGCCCACGATGTAGCCGACCGCCAGGGAAATGTAGCCAATTTCGATGCCAGTGACGATTCCGAAGACGGAATAGAGGATTAATCCTAGGATTGCGCCACCCACTCCAAACATGAGCCCGCGCACAAACGCCGCATGACTATCCTTCGGAAGCTGTGCTTCGAGTTGCTCTTTGCAGCGTGCGCAGGCGAGTGCGCCATTCACGCGGTAGTAGCTGCCCACGGCTGGCTGACGGCAGGACATGCAGGTGTCGGTTCCCGGGGCCGAGGGGTACTCGGCGATTCCGAATTGGGGCACGTTGTCGCTCATCGCCCCTCCAAGTAATTGCCGGAACTTAGCACAAGTTTGAGCCGGTCAGAAGAGGAATTCTGCCCAAAAACGATACCGAATGAGCCTTGGCGGTGAGTCTGTATCAGGGTTGCTCTAGTTGCTACAGGCTGACGGTCGAGCTCGGCTGACCACGCTTGCAAAGATAGGCGTGCCAGAACAGGCGGGCGGCAACGGCACGCCAGGGCCGCCAAGGTGCGCCGAGGGCTTCGAGTTTTTCGGGCGAGGGGCGTTTCCTGAGGCGCTTCACTTCCTGGACCGCGGTAGCAAGGGCGAGGTCGCCCGTGGGCCAGATGTCCGGCCGGCGGAGCGCGCTCAAGAGGTAAATGTCGGCGGTCCACCGGCCGATGCCTTTGAAAGCCACGAGCATCTTGTGCGCCGAGTCGTCCGGCAAATCCTGGAGGTAGCCGAGGTCGAAGTGCCGGAGGGCGAGCGATTCGGCAAGAAGGCGTGTGTAAAGCGTTTTCTGCCGGCTGAAGCCGATGCGCAGCAATTCTGCGTCATTGAGGTTCAAGAATCCCTTGGGGGTCAGCGGCTTCACCACCGCTTTCAGTCGGTCGAAAGCCGCTTTGGCAGATGCCAGGGAGACCTGCTGTTCGAGAATGATGTAGACGAGCGTGGGGAATCCCGGCTTGCGAACCCACAGCGGAGGCCGACCGTAGGTTTCAACCACTTCCGCCAAATGTTTGTCGCGCTCGGTTAGAAAACGCACTCCTTGCGAGAAGGCTTCCTCATCGAGGATGGTGTGCGAGTTCGGCATGGCGGAAAGCCAAGGCCATCCCCGGGCCATCAGCTTGTCGCGCGGGAGTCCACTTCGCGCTGGAGCATCTCGACCACTTCCCCGAGCGGCTTGGGGCCGAGGTCGCCCTTGGCGCGATGGCGGAGGGAGGCGGTGCCGGCTTCCGCTTCCTTTGCACCGACCACCAGCATGTAGGGAATTTTCTGGAGCTGCGCGTCGCGGATTTTGGCGGGCAGCTTTTCGTTGCGGTCGTCAAGGTGCGCGCGCAGGTTGTGGCGCTTCAAAGTTTCTTCGACGTGTTTCGCGTAATCCGCAACCTTTTCGCTGACCGGGCAGACTTCCACCTGCACCGGCGCGAGCCACAGCGGAAACGCTCCCGCGTAGTGCTCGATGAGAATGCCAAAGAAGCGTTCAACCGAGCCGAGCAGGGCGCGGTGCACCATGAGCGGCTGATGCTTGGCGCCGTCTTCGGCAACGTATTGCAAGCCGAAGCGCGCGGGCAAGTTGAAATCGAACTGCACGGTGGTGAGCTGCCAGGGACGTCCGATGGCGTCAATGAGCTTCACATCGATTTTCGGGCCGTAGAAGGCGGCTTCGCCGGCGATGGCTTGGTACGGGATGTTCATGCGCTTCATGGTCGCGGCGAGCGCGGCGGTCGCGCGGCGCCAGTCTTCGGGCTTCCCCGCATAATTCTCGGGATGCGCCGAGTCCCAGTCCGAAAGCTCGACTTCAAACTTGTCGAAACCGAAGTTTTTCATCACCGCAAATGCGAAATCGACGCACGCTTCCACCTCCGATTCGATTTGCGACGGCATGCAGAAGATGTGCGCGTCGTCTTGGGTAAAGCCGCGGACGCGCAGCAATCCGTGGAGCACCCCGCTGCGCTCGTAGCGGTAGACGGTGCCGAGCTCGGCAAGCCGCACGGGCAGATCCCGATAGCTGTGCAGCCTGGACTTGTAAATCAAGATGTGGCCCGGGCAGTTCATGGGTTTGAGCTGGTAATCGGCTTTTTCCACTTCCATGGGGCCGAACATGCTGTCCTTGTAAAATCCGGTGTGGCCGCTGGTTTTCCACAAGTCGAGGCGCATGATGTGCGGCGTAAACACCAGGTCGTAGCCGCGCTTGAGCAGCTCCTCGCGCAGCCAGTCTTCCACAATTTTTCGAATCAAGCCGCCCTTGGGGTGCCAGAAAATGAGGCCCGGGCCGGCTTCCTCCTCGATGCTGAAGAGGTCCAGTTCGACGCCGAGCTTGCGGTGATCGCGGCGCTTGGCTTCTTCCAGGCGATGCAAGTATTCGTCGAGCTCTTTTTGCGTGAAGAACGCCACCGCGTAAATGCGCTGAAGCTGCGGATTGCCCTCTTGTCCCTTCCAATACGCGCCCGCTACGTTCATCAATTTGAAGGCTTGAATGCGCTTGGTCGAAGGGATGTGCGGCCCGCGGCAGAAATCGATGAACTTGCCGGTCGAGTAAAAAGAGACCATGGGCTCGGCCGCTTTTTCTTCCACCAGTTCGCACTTGAAAATCTGATTGGACTTTTTGTACAGCTCGAGTGCTTCGGTTTTGGGAATCAGCTTGCGTTCGTTCGGCAAGTCCTCGGCGGCAAGCTCGTGCATCTTTTTTTCGATTTTCGCGAGGTCTTCCTGGGTGAAAGGCTCGTCGCGCAGGAATTCATAAAAAAAACCGGTGTCGATGGGCGGGCCGACGCCGAGCTTCACGTTCGGATACAGCTCCATGACCGCGGCGGCAAGCAGATGCGCCGCGGAATGGCGAAAGACAAACAGCGCGTCGGGGTCTTTTTCCGTGAGGATATGCAGCTTCACGTCGCGGTCAAGCGGACGGCGCAGGTCGATCAGTTCGCCTTCGCCGTCGTTAGGCTGCGCCACGCGGGCGACAAGAGCCGCGTCGGCCAGGCGCGGGGAAATGCTACGGGCGATGTCCGCGGGCGTGGTGCCCTTCGGGACATCCTTGACGCTGCCATCCGGCAAGGTGATGTGAATCTGGTCCATGGCGCCATCACGCAAAAGGATAAACATCAAGCTTATCGGCGCCGTTTACCTAGGTCAAGACAAGTGAGGGTAATGGGGCGCAGTCGCCGGGCGCTTCTCAGTGCCCGCCGCCGCCGACGATTTGCGGATCAGTAGCGGGCTGGCCGTTAACGGTCATGTCGTAGTGATACACAACGAGCGAACCCGCATAGATGGCAGGAGGCGATTTGACGGGAGCGTTGAGTGTTTGCGAGTCGTTTGCAAAGGTCCTTTTAGGACCCTCGAAAGGATACTTTTTCGGGAACGTCACGGTGAAAGTGTTGCCATTGGGCAGCCACGTCAACGTGTCTCCCGGACAGAGATAAACGTCTTTAGGAGTTGTCCCATCACCAGGGACGATACCAACCGTTTGGTCGCCACATACAAAACTCTCCGCTTTCCGGCCCCCGAACGGCTGCCGCGCGCAAGCTGCGAGAAACAAGGGCAAAGAGGAAACAAAAAGAAGGATGCTGCCGTGCCGAACCTGAGAAGCGTGCATATGAACCTCCGTCAGTTGTTTTTTTGAGTCTGGATCAGGGCAACAAACCGTGGATGGTCCCGTAAAGCATCGAAATTCGGAGTGTCGCGCAAATACTGTGGAGAAATGCCGAGAGAGACAGCCCTTTCGAGAGCATCCAGGGCGCGTTTGGTATCGCCGAGTTGCTGATAGACAATACCGGCGTTGAATAGGAGCCCGGGGCTTTGGGGCTGAAGACGGAGGGCGGAATCGAGGTTGTCGAGAGCGGGTTTCTTCTCGCCGCGCATAGCGTGGTAGATAGCGAGGCTAGAGAGCAGGACAGCATCATTGGGATTGAGACGAAGTTTCTCCTCGCCGATCGTGATGGCTTGGCCGTAAGCTGCAGGAGCCTCGGAACGCCGACCCGGCGCCCAGTAGTATGCGTCCCCGAGATTTCCCCAAAAGATGTAGTTCTTGGAATCCAACTGAACGGCCTGTTCAAACTGGGCAGCCGAATCGGCATAACGATGCATTTGAAAATAGGCCGTGGCCAAGTTGGAACGCGCGTCCCCCGTCGGGCGAATGCTTAAAGATTTCTCGAAAAGGGGAACGGCCTCGGCATACTTGCCCTCGAAGGCACGAACGCCGCCGAGATTCGAATAGCCGGTGAAACTGTCCGGCGCGAGAGAGACGACGTGAGAGAACATCGCGGCAGCGTCCTCGTAGCGCGCATGATACATGTAGAAGAGCCCGAGCCAGTTGTAGGTGGCCCAGTAGCCGGGACGAAGAGAGATAGCCCGCTTGTAGGCGTCTTCGGCGGCGGCAAGATTGCCGAGGAGCTCGTAAGCGGTGGCAAGACCGCCGTAGGCGTCGTCACTGGTGGGTTCTAGTTCGAGGGTGCGCCGGTATTGATCGGCAGCCTCCTTATATTCGCCATGCGCCATAAACGCCCGAGCCAGGCAGGAGAAGGCGGCGGCCAGAGCGGGGCCCTCTGCCGCGGCCTTCCGGCAAGTTTCGATGGCTCGATCGGCCCAGCGCAGGTCGTGGGTGATCTGATATTTTCGCCAGTAGGCCGTGCCGAGACCGGCGGTGGCCGCGGCGTAGGTGGGATCTTTTTCAAGAGCGCGTTGGAAGAGAGTGACGGCGCTTTCTACTTTTTCGGGCGCGACGTAGTCCTGCAAATAGCCCAGGCCCTGGACGTAGTAATCATATGCGGCGGGCTGCGTAGTGCCCTGGGAAACGGGGGACTGCTTGTCTTGAGGCGCGAGCTGGAGTTCCATGTCGGATGCGACGCTTTCGAAGACCCGGTCCTGCAGGGCGAACGGGTCACCGGCGGCCGTGGTGACGCTGCCCCCGCGCACTTGCTGGTGAGAGCGAGTGTCGATGAGCGAATAGTTCACGCGGGCGTTGTCTGCCGTGCGCTGAATATGCAAAGTCAGGACGAGGTTCACACCAAATTGCTCGCGGGCGGCATCGACGGTGGTGGTTCCCTTGGCGATGGTCTCATTCATGGGAATGACCGCGAGGGCATGACGCGCACTCAACTCGCTGAGGCGGGAATTCAGGGTGTCAGCTAAACCCTTATCAAAGGCGGACTGCGAGGCGTCCGTGACGGGAGCGGGCGGGAGAACGGCAAGCAGAACGGGTTGCGGCACCCGGGCGGGGGAGCTGACGGTCCAAACTCTGTGGCGGAACTTGTACAGACCGAGAGCGGCCAGCAAGAGCAGCAAACCAGCCGCGAAAAGCAGAGGGAGCGCGGCTCGAGGTGCGGCCTCGGCCGCGGGAATGATATTTTCCCGCGAGGACCCCAGGGCCTCCAGCGCCGCGCGCACCTCTCCTGCGCGCTGGTACCGCCGTGCGGGTTCTTTTTCAAGGCACCGAGAAATAACCGCGGCTAGGCCCGTAGGGACGTTGGGCGGAACGGTTCGTGGGGAATCCTGAAGAATCGCTCTGCAAAGCAGGTAGAGATTCTCGCCAAAAAACGCGTGGCAGCCTGCGGCCATTTCGTAGAGCACAACACCGAGCGACCAAAGGTCGGTGCGCGGGGAGGCGGGGTCACCGTTGATTTGCTCCGGCGCCATGTAAGGGAGGGTCCCGGCGAGGCCGGGCCGACTCTGTTCGGAAGCGGTTTCTAACGTCTGGCGATCAAATTCCCCGGGATCGCTGCGCCGCGCCAAGCCGAAGTCGAGAATCTTGGCCTCACCCTGGGGCGTGACAATGATGTTGGCAGGCTTGAGGTCGCCGTGGACCACGCCGCGATCGTGGGCGTGCGCGAGGGCGGATGCGAGCTGACGACCGAGGCGCAGGGTGGTTTCCAGAGGCAGACCCCCGGCGCGGATCGCTTCCGATAGCGGCTGCCCGTCGACGTACTCCATGGCAATGAAAACTTCGCCAGAGTCTTCGCCTACTTCGTAGACGGTGCAGATATTCGGATGGTTGAGCGCGGAAGCCAAGCGGGCTTCACGGCGCAGGCGTTCACTGACCAGCAAATCGCTAGCGAGATTCTGCGGAAGAAATTTAAGGGCGACGGTGCGGCGCAGGCTGGTATCTTCCGCGCGATAGACGACGCCCATTCCGCCGCTGCCGAGTGGGCCGAGGACACGATAGTGGGACACGAGCTGGGCCGGCAAGGGCAAGCACTCCTCGGCGCAAGGCCGAACGCGGGAAGTAGATCACGGTCGAGTCAGGTGCGCCGGTTTGCGCCGGCATCTTAACGTCCGAAGGAAAGTCAAGTCAACACAGGATTATCTTAGTACAGGATTATCTTAGTATCGGGTAAATTCCCGCGCGATAGGCGAAACGAGCGTACCTTTACGATTCGAAGGTCCACCTGCCGCCGGCCATGGTGCGCTCGACGGGAATGGTGACGAGTGTTGACGGATTTTCCTTCAGCGGATCGCGGCCAAGAACCACCAGGTCCGCGAGCTTTCCCGCTTCAATCGAGCCTTTCAGATTTTCTTCGTACGAGGCGTAAGCGCCATTGAGCGTGCCGACGCGAATCGCTTCTTCGACCGTGATGCGCTGCTGTGGTCCCCAGACGTTGCCTTGCCTGTCCGTGCGCGTGACTTCCGATTGGAGCGCCATCATGGGAATGAATTCTCCCGGCGGATAGTCCGAGGCTTCGGTCGGACGGATACCCGCATCGATAAAACTCCTGAGCGCAAACATGTGATTGAGACGCTCGGCGCCGTAGAAGCGCATTTTCTCGCCGTGGTAATAGACGTAGGTGGAAAACGGCGTGGGAATGGCGCCGAGAGCCTTGATACGGGCAATGAGGCCGTCGTTGACCACGGTGCAATGCTCGAGCCGAAACCGCGGATCGCGCCGCGGATTTTCTCTCTGCAGGCGCTCGTAAACGCGCAGGGTGGTGTCGATAGCCACGTCTCCGTTGGCGTGCGTGCCAACCTGCCAGCCCGCCAGGTGCGCTTTGCGGCCGTGCGCGTAGAGTTCTTCCTCGGTCATTACCAGGATGCCGTAGTCATTCGGGCGGCCTTCATAAGGCGTCGAGAGCCGCGCGGTGCGCTCGGAGATCGACCCGTCGCAAACCAGTTTCACCGCGCCAACGCGCACCCATTCATCGCCAAGGCCGGTGCGGTTGCCCGCGGCGATCATGGCGTCGAGAAAATGAAAATTGATGAAGCAGTAGGCGCGATAACGCAAATCGCCCGACTCATGCGCGTCCTGATACGCCAGCAGATCCGTGGGAGTGCCCTGGGCTTCCGTCGAGGAAGTGATGCCCGTGCGGGCGAGCATTTTGGAGATGAGCTTCACGCCCTCGCGATGATCGTCGCGCGTGAAATGGCGCGGGATCGCTTTGTCAAAGAAATCGTTGGCGCTTTCGGCGACGCGGCCGGTCGGTTTTCCCGTTGCCGGGTCGCGATCAATCTTCCCGCCCGGCGGATCGGGAGTCTTCTCGTCGATGCCGGCCTTGCGAAAGGCCAGGGAATTCGCATAAGTGGTGTGACCGCCGCGATGCTCGATGTGCACGGGGTGGTCGGGAACCGCGGCGTCCAGGTCGGCAACCGTAAGCGGGCGGCCCTCTTCCGTTTTTGTGTCGTCGTATTTGAAGCCGAGGACCCATTCTCCTGCGGGCGTTTTCGCGGCGCGCTCGCGCAAGGCGGCCTGAATCGCGGAAATCGAGCGCAGGTCGCAGTCCACCATGCGCAGATGCATCAGGCCGGCCTCGGCCGGATGCGAATGCGCGTCGATAAAACCCGGCGTGACGGTTTTCCCGCCGAGGTCGATTTTGCTGGTCGCGGCGGTTGCGAGATTCAGCACGTCCGAGTTGCTGCCCACGGCGAGAAATCTGTCTCGCCGAACGGCTACGGCTTCGGCGCGCGGCTCCCGGTCATTCACGGTCAGGATATTTCCGTTAAAGAGGATCAGGTCCGGCTGCTCTTGTTCGAGCGGGAAGAGCGAAAACGCACTGAGAGCGCCGAGAAATTCGCGGCGCAACATTCCGTGGTTCATAGCCATCCTTTGCAACAGGGGGAGCAGAATCGAGCGGATGCTATGACGGCCGAGCGCCAACGTCAACCTACCAACTACATAGACAAAAGACAGGGGGCGGCGTTAGAGGCTGCGGAGGAGTTTGTAAAGTTCATTGGCGGCGTCAAAGTCGGCTTCGAGTTCGCGGGAGGCCAGCCGCTCGCGAAGATCGTCGAGCCGGCGCGCGAACAGATCCAGTGCGGCGGAGAGGACTTCGTGATTGGTGAGCACAATGTCGCGCCAGGTCGCATAGGAGCTGCCCGCCAGGCGCAGCGAATCGCGAAGGCCGGGACCAGCCAGGGTGATGGGCAGGCCGTTTTCGTCGAGGCGGTCGTAGAGAAAACCGGCGAGCGCAACGGCCGCCAGTTGCGGAAGATGCGACGCCAGGCCAACCGCGTAGTCATGCTGCGGCGCGCCGAGCCAGAGCGGGCGGGCACCGATCTTTTCCAGAATTTTTACAAAGGCCGACACGCGCGGATTTTCCTGGCGAGACGACTCGCCAACAAGCGCGTAGGTATTGCCGCGGAACAGGTCGGCGTCAGCGTGGGCGATGCCCGAGAGTTCGCGGCCCGCCATGGGATGGCCGCCCAAGAAAACCGGGCCATTTTCCTTGGATAGATGCGCTGCGGCGGCTTGCGTGATGCGCACTTTGGTGCTGCAAGCGTCGGTGACCAGAGCATCCGCCCGAGCGTGGCGCGCGATTTCGGGAAGAAGGTCGATGGTCGCGGCAATGGGCAAGGCGATGTAGATCAAATCGGCGTTTTGGAGCGCCGGAGCGAGTTCACCGGAGAACGACTGGTCAATGGCGGCGCGGGATTGCGCTTCGCGGACGACCTCGGGTCGATCCCAGCCGGAAACGCACAGATGCGTCGTGTATTTGTGGAGAGCCAGACCAAAAGAGCCGCCGACGAGGCCGGTACCAAGGATGGTGACGCCGGAAATGAGGTGGCCTGACGGCATAGTCAGGCAACGCGTCGGCCGATGGCGGGAGCGATGATACGCAGCTCGGCCATCAGTTGCGTGAACCCAGACGGTTCGAGCGACTGCGCGCCGTCGGAAACCGCGCGGTCGGGATCGTTGTGGACTTCGATGATCAGGCCGTCGGCGCCCGCGGCAACCGCGGCGCGGGCCATGGGCGGAACCTTGTCGCGGCGGCCGGTGGCGTGCGAGGGGTCGCCGATGATGGGCAGATGCGAAAGTTTTTTGATGACCGGGATCGCGGCGAGATCGAATGTGTTGCGCGTGTAGGTTTCGAAGGTACGGATGCCGCGCTCGCAGAGCACCACGTTGTAGTTGCCGCCGGAAAGAATGTATTCGGCGCTGAGCAGCAACTCCTCCATGGTAGCGGAAAGGCCGCGCTTCAACAGCACCGGCTTGCGGACTTCGCCGAGAGCGCGGAGAAGATAGTAGTTCTGCATGTTGCGCGCGCCCACCTGGAACATGTCCACATAGGGAAGCATCATCTGAATTTGCGACGGGTCCATCACTTCGCTGACAGTCGACAGGCGGAATTGGTCGGCGGCCTCGCGCATGAGCTTCAGGCCGGGCTCGCCCATGCCCTGAAAAGCGTAGGGAGAAGTGCGCGGCTTGAAAGCGCCGCCACGAAGGATTTTCGCGCCCGCTTTCGCGACGCACTCCGCGACCTGAAAAATCTGCTCGCGAGATTCGACCGAGCAGGGGCCGGCTGCGACCACCACTTCCGGGCCGCCGATTTTGATGCCACGGCCAAGATCGACGATGGTTCCTTCCGGGCGGAACTGCCGGCTGGCTAATTTGAAAGGCTGGGTGATGCGCATGACCTCGCGCACTCCGTCCAGCAATTCGAAGTCGCGATGATCGAAGTCGCGGTGGAGGCCGACGGCACCAAGCACCGTGTGCGACTCACCGGTAGAGCGGTGGACGTTGAAGCCGTGGGCAACCAGGCGGTCGATGACGTGCTGGATTTGGGCTTCGCTGGCCCCTTCTTGCATCACAATGACCATAAAGTTTTCCTGCTTCCTTCCCCTTTGGCTTTCCATCCAAGCCGGGGTTCCGGCGGGCCGACGCCGCCCTGCCGGCAGAAACCGACAGCGAGCGGAAAGCCTTTCTTACCGGGACCGAGAACGCTCGTCATTCATTCATTCCTTTCCTTGCCGTCCCGGCCGTCTGAATCCATGGCGTCGCGTTCGGCGGCGCGCGCCTCGTCGATGATGCGCTCGAACAGGCGGCGAATCGCCGCATCGGTCAGCGGCCCGGAATTGTTGTTTTCCGCGTTGGCCAGCACTTCGTTTTCCCGTTCCGGCTGGTAGAGCGGGATATTCGCCGCTTGCTTGAGCTTGCCGATTTCGAGCGCGCAGCGCGACCGTTCGTTGAGCAGCTCGACGAGCTTTCTGTCGATTTCGTCGATGCGGCGGCGCCATTCGGCGAGGTTCATAGCCAAATCCCCCGCCACCAGAGACCGTGAAAGGTCGCGAGCCCAGTGTTCACGGCGCAACCTCCCGGCGGGAAAGGCCGCCGAGAGCCGCCTGCTTCAAGGCGCGAACTTTCAGACGGAGGGCCGCAGCAGCAGCATCGATCGAACTCGCTCGGGCGCCTGACTCTGTAGCGTTTGCGATCTCCGCAACCAGCGCGGAGCCGACGACCGCGGCATCGGCAAGGCCGCCAAGAAGGGAAACGTGGCCGGGAAGCGAAATCCCGAAGCCAACGGCGAGCGGGAGTTTGCTCGCTGCCCGGGCGCGGCGCAGCAGTGCGGGAAGGTCGTCGGGAAGGGTGTCCTTTGCGCCGGTGACGCCGGTGCGGGAAATGAGATACAGGAAACCCGAGGAACAGTTTGCAATTTTCGCTAGCCTCTCGTCGGTGGATGTCGGAGCGCCGAGAAAAATCGCATCGAGGTGGTGCGCACGAAGAACCCGCCGGTAATCTTCCGATTCTTCCAGCGTGAGATCGGTCGCGAGAACACCGTCGGCGCCGGCCGCTTCGGCAGCCGATGCGAATTTCTCAATTCCCATTTGCAAAATGGGGTTGAAATAGCTGAACAGCACCAGCGGGACTTCGGAAGTCTTGCGGATGCGCCGGACCAGATCAAGAACACCGGCAAGTGTCGTGCCCGACTTCAGAGCGCGTTCCGAAGCCCGCTGAATCGTGGGTCCGTCGGCAAGAGGATCGCTGAATGGCACCCCGAGTTCCATCACGTCCGCGCCGGCATCGGCAAGGGCCAGGACGAATTCGAGCGTCGCATCGAGCGAAGGGTCGCCCGCGGTAAGGTAGGCGACGATGCCGAGTTCTCCGGCCTCTCGCAGGGCTGCAAATCGTTGTTGGATTCTTGTCTTCAAAATCGGCCTGTTCACAAAATGCTCGATCGGCCAGCGGCAATCAATAGCGCCAGGTGCACGCGGTAAGGTCTTTGGCCTCTTCCCATTTACCGGCGTTCTTCACCAAAAGACGAAAGGCGCCCCACCCGCAAAGATTGCCGCAGATGTAGTTCTCGTAGGCGATGGCGCGTGTGCGTGTCGCGTCAAACCCCACCGGCGAGAGGTAAAAAACTCCGATTGAGATTTTCGGCGTCGTATCCGTGGCGGTTGGCGAAGCAGGCCTAGTCTTTGATCCGACGATGCGGGTTTCCCCGGCCAGATCATAGGGCGCGTTCAAGGTGAATTTCTTTCTCAGCACCAGGGCCGTTGCCGCCCTTCGCTCGTAATCATTTGCGGCTTCCCGGAACTCTTCGGGGATCTTCATGCAGTCCTCCAAAGAGTGCGTCCCATTCACGGACTCGACGTGCGTGAGCATGTTAATGCGAAGGATGGCCCCATGGGTTTCCTCGATGGCGTCGGCAAGCAGCATGGAGAGCACCGCGTACCCTTCCGCATCCTCGTAAACCCCGGCATTGGCCGGAATGTGATTGTGGACGCGCTCGTGCGCACTGCATCCGCAAAGAAGGAGGCTCACCGTAAGACCGCTAGAAAGGGCGATTTTCATGGAATCTCGGGTCAGAAAATAGTACACCAACCCCGCATCTTTGCCGCATTCGACAGGCCGATTTAGAGGTGGCGCGAATACTGGTCCATGTCCTTGTCGCCGCGGCCGGAGAGGTTGAGGATGGCCAGGTCGGTCCCGGCCATTTTTGGTATGCGTTCGAGCAAGCCGGCAATGGCATGCGCGGATTCAAGCGCCGGAATGATCCCTTCGGTGCGCGAGAGCAGGCGCGCGGCATCGAGAGCGGCTTGATCAGAGGCGGCAGAGTATTCGGCGCGGCGCTGGTCCGCGAGCCAGGCGTGCTCCGGGCCGATGGCGGGATAATCGAGCCCCGCGGAAATGGAATGCGTGGTCGCGATTTGCCCGTCTTCATTTTGCAAAACGTAGGTGTAGGTACCCTGCAGAACGCCGGGGCGCGCGCCCGAGAACCCCTGATGCGCAGCCAGGCGCGCGGCATGCTCGCCGAGCCCGGCGCCGCGGCCGCCGGCCTCGATGCCGATCATCTTCACATCCGGATCACGCAAGAACTGGTGAAACAATCCAATGGAATTCGAGCCGCCGCCGACACAGGCAAAAAGATGCGTCGGCAAACGTTTTTCCGCGGCAAGGATTTGCTCCCGCGCCTCGCGGCCGATCACCGTCTGAAAATCGCGAACCATGGTCGGATAAGGATGCGCGCCAAGAACGGACCCGAGCAGATAATGGGTGGTCCGCACGTTGGTGACCCAGTCGCGCATGGCCTCGTTGATGGCGTCCTTCAGCGTGCGGCTGCCGGAATCCACGGGCATGACCTCGGCGCCGAGCATGCGCATACGCGCGACGTTCAGCGCCTGGCGCGCCATGTCCTCCGTGCCCATGTATACGACGCACTCGAGGCCAAGGTGCGCCGCCACCGTCGCGGAAGCGACGCCATGCTGCCCCGCGCCCGTTTCCGCGACGATGCGCGGCTTGCCCATCTTCACGGCCAGCAACCCCTGGCCAAGGGCATTGTTGATTTTGTGCGCGCCGGTGTGCAGCAGATCCTCGCGCTTCAGGTAGATGCGCGGCCCGCCGAGTTTCTCGGTCAGGCGTGAGGCAAATTGCAGCGGCGTGGGACGCCCGGCAAAGTTCTTCAGCAGATTCTCGAACTGTGCCTGGAAAGAAGCATCTGACTTGGCCTCCAGATAGGCGCGCTCCAGTTCGAACAGAGGCACCATGAGCGTTTCTGGAACGTACCGGCCCCCATAAGGACCGAAGCGTCCCGCCGTGGTCGTCGACGATGGGAGAATTGTGCTCACGGACTTCCAAAAGTACTTCTGCAAAAAGCCTATTTTCGCTCTGCGCGCCGCACTGCCTGAATGAATTCGCGCATCAAGCCCCGATCTTTCTTGCCGGGACGCGATTCGACGCCGCTCGCGACGTCAATCCCGTAGGGGCGCACGATGCGAACCGCCGCCGCCACGTTCTCGACCTTCAGCCCACCCGCCAGAATGATACGGTGCTTCGCCGACGCGCGCCGCGCCACATCCCAATCCGTGGCGCAGCCGCTACCACCATATTGGCCGGTGTGCGCGGCGTCAAATAGAAACGCAAAGGCCAGGTCGTACTCCTTTAGAGTTGTCAGCGGAAACTCGGCTTCGACGCGGAAAGCCTTGATGACCGGGACCACCGGGGCGATTTCGGCCACGGTCTCCGGGGGCTCGTCGCCATGAAGCTGCACGGAGTCGAGCCTGAGCGAGCTTGCCAGGGCGATCACGTCCGCCGGCAGCCAGTTCACGAAGATTCCCACGGCCTTCACTCTTTTGGGAAGCTTCCGTCGAATTTCGGCAGCTTGGTCTTCTTCGATATGACGCGGACTTTTCGGATAGAAATTGAAGCCCAGCAGATTGGCGCCCGCGTCGACGGCCGCCTGGGCGTCGGCGGCAGTGGTGATGCCGCAAATCTTTACGCGAACCATTCCGCCTATTTCCCCTGGGCCCGGGCGCCCAGAAGCTCCCGAAGAACCGTCGCGGGGTCGCGGGAGAGCATCAGGCAAGTGCCAATCAGGAAGGCATCAAAACCCGCGGCGCGAAGCTTGAGCAATTCGCCGTGCGTACAAATACCCGACTCGCTCACGGCAATGCAGTTTTCCGGAATGTGGTCAACCAACTCGAAGGATGTTTCCGTGCGAACCTCCTGCGTTTTCAGGTTGCGGTTGTTCACGCCGATGATCCGTGCTTCCGCCGCAAGCGCGCGATCGAGCTCTTCCCTGGAATGAACTTCGACCAGCGGCTCCATGCCCAGCTCCCTACCCAGAGCCAGCAGCTCTTTCAACTGCGCATCGGAGAGCGTCAAGACGATCAGCAGAAAGCTGTCCGCATCATTGGCGCGCGCTTCCCAAACCTGCCACGGGTCGAAAATGAAATCCTTGCGCAGGACAGGAAGCTTCGCGCTTTGTCGCGCGTCGCGAAGATTCTTGAGCGAGCCGCGGAAGAATTCCGGCTCGGTAAGAACGGACAGGGCCACGGCTCCGGTGGCCTCGAGCGATTGCGCGAGCGCGACGGGATCGAACGGCTCGCGCAGGACGCCGCGGCTTGGCGAAGCGGGCTTGAGCTCCGCCATAACGTTGATTCCGGGACGTGTAAGTGCGCCCGGGAAATCGCGCAGCGGCGACGCCGCTTGCACGCCGTACTTCAGCGCCGTTTCGGGCAGCACTTTCTTGCGAAGTTGAACCTCGGCTCGCCGCGATTCCAGAATGCGGTCGAGCAGGGTTCCGGTATTGGCTTGAGCACACATTGGGGCAACTTTTGTATGCTAGAGAGGGAGGACGAGAGAGTCAAATCGAGGGGAAGGGCAAGGAAAGTTCATGGGCAAGATCGCAGGATATGTCGAGACTTACAGCGCATTGCTGAACGGAATTGCCGAAGAGGCGGACGCCATCGCCATACGCTATTTTCGCACCGCGGGTTTGCATGTCGAGCGGAAATCGGACGGCACGGCAGTTACACCGGCGGATCGCGCCGTGGAAGAGATGGCGCGGGACAAGGTGGCGAAGAGCAGACTGGCCCTGGACGTCCTTGGCGAAGAAATGGGGGGAGCGAACCTCAAGTCCGCGAGCAAGGCTGACCGTCCGCGCATGATTATCGACCCCATCGACGGAACCGAAGAGTTTACGCGGGGTATTCCAACCTTTGGGACGCTCCTGGCTGTCGAGGAGGGCGGAGAAATCGTCGCGGCGGTGGTCAGCGCCCCGGGACTGCGTTCGCGGTGGTGGGCCTATCGAGGCGAAGGCGCCTTCCGGGACGGTAAAAAGCTGCACGTTTCGAACGTCGACAAGCTCAGCGACGCCATGGTGTTTACTACGGGCACGGGACCGAGCAAAAATGCCGCCGACCAGGCAAAGATCCGCAGGCTGCTCGATGCCTCGCGAAGCAGCCGCTCGTTCGGAGGATTCTGGCAACACATGCTCGTCGCCGAGGGCTCGATCGAGGCGGCGCTCGATTGGACCTCGAAGCCCTGGGATCTCGCGCCGCTGGGAATCATCGTGGAAGAGGCGGGCGGCCGCTCAACAAACGCGCGCGGCGAGAGAACCATTTACACGGGGCAGCTCATCAGCACAAACGGAAAGATTCACGACCAGGTTCTGAAGCTCCTCGAGTGAGGGCCAGCCATGGTGCGCACCAAACGAGTCTATGAAGAAGCCAAGCAAGAAGACGGCTACCGCGTGCTGGTGGACCGCTTATGGCCGCGCGGCATGAAAAAGGAGGCCGCCAGGATTGACCTGTGGATGAAGGACGTGGCCCCGAGCGACGCGCTGCGCAAGTCCTTCCACCATGAGGCCATGAAGTGGCCTGATTTTCTCAAAAAGTATCAGGCGGAGTTGCAAAAGAAAAAACCGTGGCTTGCAGAATTGAAAAAGCTCGAGAAGGAGCACGGCACGCTGACGCTCCTGTTTGGTGCGCGCGACCCGGAGCACAACCAGGCTACCGTGATTGCCGAAGCGCTAAAAAAGCATTGAACGGCGGCTAGGCACGAGGCATCTTCAGCGAGAAATCGCTCTCCAAATTGGCCGTTTCCTCCGGAGACAGGAACGGTTAGGCTCGGGTCCCCGAATAAGCGGTGTTCCTACCGGAGGTTCTGATGGACATTCGAAAGCAAGCCGAGAAAGCCGAGCAATTCCGAAAGCTGCACCACGGTCCGCGACTGCTCCTTCTCCCCAACGCCTGGGACGTGGTTAGCGCCCGCATCCTCGAGGAATGCGGCCATCCTGCGATTGCCACCAGCAGCGCTGCCGTGGCTTTTTCTCTTGGCTACCCGGACGGTCAACGGATTTCGCGCGAGGAGATGCTGGAAGTCGCCGGACGAATCGCTCGCGCCGTAGACGTCCCGGTGACCGCCGATCTGGAAGCGGGCTACGGCACCAGTGCGAAAGACATGGTCGAAACCGTCGAAGCGGCGATCGCCGCGGGAGTCATTGGCATGAACCTCGAAGACGTAACCGGAGACGGAGAAAGCTCCTTTGTCGACCGCCCTTTGCAAGTGGAGAAAATCCGCGCCATCTGCGATACCGCCAGATCATTGGGCATTCCGTTCGTCCTGAACGCGCGCACGGACGTTTACTTGCTGGCGATCGGCCCGGAAGCAACGCGGTTCGAACGCACCGTCGAGCGTTTGCGCGCCTATCGCGACGCCGGAGCGACCTGCTTGTTTGCCCCGGGCGTCTACGACCGGGAAACGATCTCCAAGCTGGTGAAGGCCGTCGCGGCGCCGGTCAACATCCTGGCGAATCCGGCTTGCCCTGCGATCGCCGAATTGGAAAAAATGGGCGTCGCCCGGGTGAGCGCAGGCTCGGGCGTCATGCGCGCCGCTTTGGGCCTGGTGCGAAGAATCGGAAAGGAGATGTTCGAATCACGTTCTTGCGAGACGATGTTTGCCGGATCCATTCCCCACTCCGAATTGAACCGTATGATGATGCGCCGCGCAAGTGGAGCCAATGCCTGAGCCGTCCTCTGCGCTTCGTGTGTTGAACCAAGAGATTGTCTCTTGCCGGAAGTGCCCGCGCCTCGTGAAGTACCGGGAGAAGGTCGCGCGCGAGAAGCGCCGCGCTTATCGCGATTGCGAATACTGGGGCAAGCCCGTGCCCGGATTCGGCGACGGGCAGGCACAGCTGCTGATCCTCGGCCTGGCGCCGGCCGCGCATGGAGCCAATCGTACCGGACGCATGTTCACCGGCGACCGCTCGGGCGACTTCCTGTACGCCGCGCTGCACCAAGCCGGTTTCGCGAATCAGCCTGTCTCCCGCAACCGCGACGACGGCCTCGAACTCGATCGGGCCTACATCGCCGCCGCCTGCCGCTGCGCCCCTCCGGACAACAAGCCGCTCCCCCGGGAAGTCTCGAATTGCCGGGGTTATCTCGAACGCGAACTCGAAATCCTGAAACCCAAGGCGATTCTCGCGCTTGGCAAAATCGCCTGGGACGCCTATCTCAAAATCCTGAAGCAGCGCGGCGTCATCGCTTCGCGGACGCCCTACAGGTTCGCTCACGGGGCGGAAGCGGAAGTTGCTCCCGAAACTCCGCGCTTATTCGCGGTTTATCACCCGAGCCAGCAGAACACGCAAACCGGCCGCGTCACTCCCGCCATGTACTGTAAAGTTCTTGCAAGAATCCGGCGTTTCCTTGAAACGCTGCCCGCTTCCTTTAAACCGATATCAAGAAGCTAACCCGAGGAGGGGCCTCCAAGGAAAGAGTCTGTAGGAATCCGACTTCATTGAGGCTCGCGTCTCGTCCCGGTCGAGTGTCATCCCGGCTGCGGTGTTCCGCAGCATGAGTAGGTGATGGTCACGCCTTACCGACAGCTGGCGGGAATTGCCGACAGTTCCGGAAGGTCCTTCCTGCGGGCCGGTAGAGCGCCCGCGCCAAGTGCAAGCATTTCGAGCCTCTTCGAGCCGTTCGAAGTGACCCTCGTCTGGCCCAGAAGATGCATAAAGCAGCTACCGCAGCATTCCTGGAGGAAACATGAACGGTCTGAAACTCCGCGCGATTTTCATCGGCGCGCCTATGCTGGTTGTCGCTCTCAGTGGAGCCATATCCTTGAGCGCCGAGGAGCCTGTTGAAGGACCAAGCAACGGGCGCGCCGCGCAAGGCGACGATCCGTCGCGTCATCCGGCCGACGGCGAGCGCCACGGGCTCCCGCCAGAGACTTTTGCCGTGACTCCCGGCACCAAATTCCTCGTGCGTCTCGAAGACGAATTGAGCACCAAGGGCACGCAAGAAAACTCCACGTTCAAAGTAAAGACGCTCGAACCATTGGAAGCAGGCAGCGGCTTTTACTTGCCGTCGGGAGCGGAAATTGCGGGACACATCAGCCGCGTCGAGGCTGCAGGGGTCGCCGGCCGCGCTAAGATCTGGCTGACCTTCGACGAACTTCACACCAAATTTGGTGACTTGCCCATTGTCGCGGAAGTCGTGAGCGTCCCCGGCGATCACAGCGTAAAACCCGTGCCGAATCAGGAAGGCTTGATTCAGGGCCGCACCAGCACGCAACAAGACGCTCGAGCAGCGGCAGCTGCTGGCGCGGCCATCGGCGCAGTAAAAGGCGTAAAAGACAAAGACAAAAAGGAAGCTGCGGAAGGCGCGGCCCTCGGGGCCCTCACCGCGTACTTGATGGAATCCGGCCGCGGCCACGAACTCAATCTCCCCAAAGGCGCTAAGTTGGAACTGGAGCTCGAAAGAGCTCTTTATCTTTTGAAGGAGTAAAATAAATGAATAAGAGGAAGCAGTAAGCCTAGATAGGCGATGCCGGTCCAAGGCAATCGCCCCACCGGGCAAGCCAGAGTCAACGGTCACCATGAACTTACTTCGGCGCGAGCTAACCTGGATATGACTCTCGGTATCTATATCCAAAAGTTTGTAAAATTTAGAAAATCCCCTAGGTGACTTAGCCCAAGTCAGCCTCTAACACACTGAAACTAGCGCACGCTCCTCGCCTCTTGGACTGGCAGCGTCTCTAACCCTCCTGGCCACCGATTTGCTCCCTCGCCTCGTGTGGAACCTCTTGTCCGGACGGACCGCGGCCCGGAACTTCGCAAGATTAGCCGTTGGCGCTCCAGACATCGGTATCCAGACGTAAATTCAACGGAGAAGAGGTGTGTCGATGGGGGTTCTCTGCCAAAGGCCCAAGGGCCTTGTAATTTCATTCTTGTTGCTTCTTGCCTTATTGTTCTCGGTTTCCGCTTCCGCTCAAATCACTTCTCAGACCGGTGCGGTTCGCGTCTTCGTGACCGACCCGCAAGGAGCAGCCGTCGCTGGAGCGAAGGTTACTCTTTCTTCCGGAGTAAGGGCCGACCTGACCAAAGAAACCATTGCGGACGGAAGCGTCGTCTTTCCCTTGGTGACGCCGGGAACCTACAAGGTGACCGTGGAGGCGCCGAACTTTAGTCGCACGGTGCTGAGCAATGTCGACGTTGCGGTAACCGCGGTCACCAACTTGAGCGTAAAGCTGGAGATCGGACAGGTCAGCACAGAAGTGCAAGTCGCCGCCGATGTCGCCGAGACCGTGAACACGACGAACGCCACGCTTGGAGATGTGCTCACGGGTGACGTCCTGCACAACCTCCCACTCGCCACCCGCAATTTCACCTTCCTCCTTGCTCTGAACGCCGGTACTTCCGCCCCCCTGCCGAATGCGACCCAGGCGGGGCGCGGGCAGGCAATCGTTTATGTCGATGGACAGCGAGGTACCAACAACAATTTGGTTATCAACGGAACGGATGCAAACAACCTCGGGAACAACAATCTTGGTAACGTGCCCATCCCCTCGCCCGATTCCCTCGAAGAGCTTAGGGTCCAAACAAGCCTTTACGACGCCTCTCAGGGAAAAACCTCCGGCGGCAATATCAACGTGCTGACTCGTGGCGGCACGAACACCTATCACGGCGAGGCCTACGACTATCTGCGCAACGATGACCTCAATGCCAATTTATTTTTCTTCAACGCGGGCGGCACGCCTCGTCCTGTCCTGAAACAGAATCAATTTGGCGGGAACTTTGGCGGGCCCATTCCTAAGCTCCACGATACCTTCTTTTTCGGATCTTACGAGGGAACAAGGCAGCGAAACGGCGTTGCTGGAGGCATTAGCACTCAGTTTCCAATTCTCCCTGCAACCCGAGACGCGGCATCGCTCGCCGCAGCCTTCAGTACGCCAACTGCTCCACTCGCGGCAAGCCAGATTGATCCAGTGGCGGTCAACCTCCTAAATCTCCCCGGCAAGTACAACGGATTCCTCATCCCTAGCGGTCGGGGTACTCCTGGAAACGCTGCGTTTGGTCTGTTCACGATTTCTTCCCCGCTTCAGTTCACGGAAGATCAATTCAACGCCAACGTGGACAAGAACATTGGCTTGCATCACAAAATAGCCGAGCGCTTCTTTTGGGCCAACGCCCAAACTGTGGATCCTTTTGGCGGCGAAGGCACCGGCCAGTTGGGTAGCGGCCAGACCACACCGATCACAAATCGCTTAGCCACGCTTTCATGGACGTATACCATCACACCGAATGTCGTCAACGAATCTCGCTTTGGGTACACTCGACTCACTCAGCAGGTCAATGCGGTCGAACCCGCTACGCTGACTCAATTGGGAATGACAAGGTTCAATGGCTCTGTCTTTCCCGGGATTCCGTTGTTTATCACTGGAGACATCAATCCGGCATTCGGCGGGATCTCAACGAACAACGACCAAGCGTCCACCAGCAACACGTTTCACTTTGCGGATAGCGTAGCCTATACCCGCGGCAGACACACCTTCAGGGGCGGGTTCGAATACAGGCGCTACCAGATCAACCTCTTCAACAACTTTGCCTCGCGCGGCTTTCTGCTCTTCAATACCTTTGAAGACCTCCTCACCGGTAACATTCTGGAGGCCTTTGTGGGAACGGGCATCACCGATCGCGGCTTCAGAGCTCGTGATGCTTCCTCTTATTTCCAGGATGATTGGAAGGTCATGAAGCGTCTGACTTTGAATCTCGGCGTTCGCTATGACTATCTTGGGCCGTCCACCGATGTAAAGAATCGGCTCGGCAACTTTGATCCTTCAAGGCTGGATGCAACCACCCTGGCAAACGGCGGAGCTGGGATTTTGAATGGCTTCATTCTTCCGGCCGCCGCCAACTTCGGCACCATTAAGGGCACGCCAGGAGTTTCAGCCTCAACGCTCCTAAGCAATAGCCCTCATAATTTTGCGCCTCGTGTCGGTTTTGCGTGGGATGTAAAAGGCGATGGCAAGACCGCAGTTCGTGGCGGCTATGGCCTCTACTATGTTCGCATCTCGAACCAAACCCTGCTTCAACTTATCACCGGCGCGCCTTTCTTCCAGTTGTCGGCCAACGTGTTTCCTGGCACGCCCCTCTCTAACCCATTCCCGAATCTACCCGTGCCATCGCAATTCCCCGTATTCCCGACGCCGCCGCAATTCCTTGGTTTCAGTGCGGCAGGGTCTCCCGGATTTAGCGGTCCGTTGCTTTCGCTTAATCCATTCGACCGTAACCTGGGAATTCCCTATGTTGGAGCGTGGAATCTTAGCATTCAGAAGGAGCTCCCGTGGCATTTCAATATGGAAGTGGGTTATCTGGGATCCGAGGGCGTCAAGCTTTTGCAAGGTCTCCAGCTTAACCAGGCACGGCTCGCCAATGCAGCCAACCCCATAGTGGTCGGTGGCGCCAACGGTGTCCCACAGACTACTCTCACCACGGATTCCACGCGTGATGTAAACGCGCGCGTTGGCGTATTGGGCTTCACACCAACAGGACTGAATACCGTCACCCAGAACGGCCATTCTAGCTATCATGCGCTGGACTTCACTGTCACTCGGCGCGTGGGCAACCTGTTTATCCAGAGTGCGTATACTTTCTCGAAGTCCATCGACAATAACTCTGGCGATGGCAACCCTCCAGGCACGCAAGACCTCGGCAATTCCGGCTCGAACAATCTTGATACCCGCACCTTGCGCGCACTTTCCACCTTCGACAGGACCCATCGCCTCCAGGTTACCTATCAGTATTCGATTCCATCTTTTTCGACTGGGGCGTTGAGGCAAGTGGTCGGCAATTGGGGAATCGGAGGCTTGACGACGTTCCAGTCGGGTTTGCCTGCCCTAATTACTTGTGCCAGTTGTCCCGCAAACCTGTTCGGAATTACTCCGAGCAGTACGTTTCCAGAAGTCGTCGGCAATTTGAATGCTCTTTTCAATTCGGGCTCGCCGCAGAATTTTACTGGGACCAGCGCATTCAACACCGGAGTGCTGGCTAATACAACCAGCAATCCGGCTGGAACAGTCCTCACTGGATTAAACACCTTTGGTGGTCCCGGAAATCAGTCTTTCACCATTGGCGGGCCCGGGGCCGGCTCCCATGTGGGTGCTATCTTTGGCAACCTTGGCCGCAACATCCCTCAAGTCCGTGGGCCCTTCCAACAACAGTGGGACTTCTTCGTGACGAAGCGATTCCCCTTCAAAGACAAGTACAGCTTTGAGTTTCGTTCTGACTTCTTCAATCTTTTCAATCATCCAAACTTTGATCTGACCAACACAGCCGTGGCATTTAAGCCACCCAGCCCGACCGATCCAAATGGATTCCAGTTCAATAATGCCTTCGGAAAGTACGACACGACACTTGGCAATCCGCGCATTGCGCAGCTTTCTTTGCAATTCCGCTTCTAACGCCACGGCGATATGGGGCCTTGGGTCCGGGAGGTGCAATTTCCTCCCGGGCCTCTTTCTTTGTGGCTGCCAGACGCGACCTGAGCGAGACCGGCGCCGTTTGAGTTTCAACGGCCGTTTTGTGTTGAGTGTGCAAGCCAGCTACTTCCTCGAAATACCCGTCTTGGCAACTTCGCGGGGACTTGCTAGAGTCGAAGAGTCCAGCAAAAAACTCCTAGAGCGGTTTCACCATAGAAAGCGCGAGAGAGGCCGGGACGCATGGGGGAAGAAACACGCGCGGCCGCGAGGGCCGTCGAGACGCTCGAACGCAAAGACCGCATCCTCATTGTCGAAGACGAGGACAACGCGCGCAAGGGCTATGAGCAGCTCCTGCAGCGCTGGGGTTACGACGTTTTGGGCGTCGGGTCAGCGGAAGAAGTTCTCGCCAAATTCGCCGGATACCAGCCGGACACGCTCATTGCCGACGTCGAACTCCCGGGAATGAACGGTCTGGACCTTCTGAAGCAGTTGGGGCCGGATCTCCACGGCGTGCCCGCCATCATCATCACCGGAAAAGGCAATGACGAGCGGGCCGTCGCCGCCATCGAAGCCGGGGCCTTCTGGTACATCGAGAAGCCGCTGAAGGGGCCGGTGCTGCGCGCGCTGCTCGACCGCGCTTTGAGCAAGGCCCGGGATTCGCGCCAGCTGGCGGTACTGCAGCGGCAACTAAGGGAAACCGGGCGCCTCGGTGATCTTGTCGGCGGCACCAAAGCCATGCAGGAAGTGATGCGCATCGTCGAGATGGCTGCTCCCAGCTCGGCTTCGGTGTTAATCACCGGGGAGACGGGCTCGGGCAAGGAGATTGTCGCGCGTACGATTCACCGGCTCTCGCCGCGTGCCGGCGGCCCGTTCGTGGCCATTAACTGCTCAGCGATCCCCGAAACTCTGATGGAAAGCGAAATCTTCGGTCACGAGCGCGGTGCCTTCACCGGCGCGGCCGAGCGCCGCATCGGCTGCTTCGAATTGTCCGACAGCGGAACGCTTCTGCTCGACGAAATCGGCGAGATGCCCGCGCCCACGCAAGCCAAGCTCCTGCGCGTGCTCGAAGACCGCAAGGTGCGCCGCCTGGGAAGCAAAACGGAAACGCCCGTGGACGTGCGCGTGGTTGCGGCAACGAACAAAGATCCCGAGCAGGCCGTCGGCAACGGCCAGTTGCGGCAGGATCTCTACTTCCGGTTGAACGTTTTTCACATTCACTTGCCGCCGCTTCGCGATCACAAAGAAGACATCCCCCTGCTCGTGGAGCACATTTTGCGCGACGTCAACGCCAAGCACGGCAGGCATGTCCGCGGAATCGGCGCGGAAGTGATGGATATCTTCATGGGGCATACCTGGCCGGGAAACATCCGCGAACTGCGCAACGCTTTGGAGCGCGCGACCATCATGTGCGAGAAAGAGCTGATCACGCGCGCCTGCCTCCCGCCGGAGTTCGGCAAGATGGCGGCCAAGGGGCCGAGCGATCTTTCGACCATCAAGTTTCCCGTGGGCACCACCGTGGACGCCATGGAACGCGAACTCATCCTGCAAACGCTCGGCGCCACGGGTAACAACAAGACGCGCGCCGCGGAATTGCTGGGGATCAGCTTGAAGACGCTGCACAACAAGCTCAAAGAATACGGCGGCGATCGCGCGGAAACGGAGTAGAGTCAGGGAATGCGGCTGCGGCTGCGCACAAAATTCACGTTGGTGATGACCAGCCTCGTGCTCTTCGTCGTCGCGGTGTTGTCCTACGTGTTTGCCGCGCAACTTCTCGAGCAATTGATTCAGGAAACCGACAAGCGCGCCGCCGACCTTTCCGAGCAAGTCTTTCTTCAGGCCAAGCATGCGCTGATAGAAGCTGCGCAGCTCGGCTTGCGCCCGGATTCCTATGCTCCTGAAGAAATCCACGATTATGTCCGGCACGCGTTCGAGATCAGCGAAGGCTTGCGAACTCAATTCGTCGCCGCCAAGAAAAACCCGCTGATCTACGAGGTCTCCATCACCGACACCGACGACCTGGTGCTGGCTTCGACCGACGAGAATCTGCAGGGGAAGTTCCTGCCTCACAGGGCTTCGCTCTCTCAGCTTGTCGGCCGAAGCTTCCTCCACCAGATCAAAGTTCTCTTGGTGCCGACCAGGCGCACGGTCAAGAACCCGCAATTGTTCGAACATGGATACTCCTTTATCAACGACAACAAGCCGTTCGGGGAAGTGCGCGTGATCGTGGATTCTGCACTTCTGGTCCAGTCGATCCAAGAGGGCCTCCGCACCGGGGGAATCATTGTGCTGGTGGCCCTGGTAGTCTCCGCCTTGCTTGCCGCTCTCGTGACCGGCATCACACTGGCACCACTGCGCGATATCACCGTACAGCTTGACCGCATCTCCGCGGGCCAATTCGACGCCCTTCATCCCGGAGCACAAACCCTGGAGGCCAGCGGCGACGAATTTGGTTTGATGAGCCGCAAAATCTCCCAGGTCGGGCAGCAACTCCGCGGCGTGCACGAAATTTTCAGCACCATGCGCGAAAACATGAACTCCGTCATGGCCGGACTGGAAGACGGCTTGCTTTTGTTCACGCGGGATGCGCGCGCGGTGATGGTCAGTCCCGCCGCCGAGAAATTTCTGGGCGCCCCGGCAAGCGAATTCCTTGGCCGCCGCGTAACCGACATCTTTCCACCGGGTCATCCGCTGCGCGACGCGCTGCACATTGAGAGCGAAGAGCTCAGCGAGATCACTGCGGAAGCCGATCTCGAGACCAGCGACGGCCCGAAGCGCGTGAACGTCAGCGTGCAAGCAATCCAGGAAGCCGGCGAGCGCATGGGCGCGCTCGTGACCCTCCGCGATCTCGATTCGCTCGAAAGCATCGGCACGCAGCTTCGTGTCAGCGAGCGTCTCGCTGCGCTTGGCCGCATCACCGCCGGTGTAGCGCACGAAGTGAAAAATCCGCTCAACTCCATGCGCCTGTGGCTTGAGAACCTCAAAGAATCCTTGTCCTTCGACGGGTTTTACGATGGCGACAGCCCCTCGCGGCAGGCCGTGCAGGTTTTGGACAAGGAAATTGACCGCCTCGATCAAGTAGTCAAACGCTTCCTCGATTTTACGCGCCCGGTGGACGTTCGCCTGGAAGCTACGCAGCTTGCCGAGCTCTTGAAAGAGGTTCTCGAAATTGCCAAGCCGCAGCTGGAAAAGTCCAACATCCAGATTGCGCAGCTTTTGCCGATCGATGTCCCGGAAGTCTATGTCGATCGCGCCTTGCTGAAACAAGCCGTGCTCAACCTGGTGCTCAACGCCTCGGAAGCCATGCCCAACGGCGGACAATTACGCCTGGTGCTGAGCCGCCGCGGTGAAATGGCGGAAATCACCGTAGGCGACACCGGTAAGGGCATCCCGCCGGAAAACCAGCAAAAAATCTTCCAGTTGTTTTTCACCACCAGACCGGGAGGCAGCGGAATCGGACTGGCCAGCACGTTCCGAATTGTGCAGTTGCACAACGGTTCGATAGACTTCACTTCGGAGGTTGGCCGGGGCACCACGTTCCGGATCGAATTGCCACTCGCGGCCTAACATCCATGCTTAACCCAGCTCAGCACCGTGTTTATCCGAGGAACCCTTTTCTCTACCGCAGCCGGCCGCTCCTGGTTTGTCTCACCTCTTGCTCCATGGCCTTCGGCATGAGCGGTTGCGTCGTTCGGCGAAGGCCGGCGATTCCCTGGTCGAGCGCGGTACAAGTGCGGCCGGTCGTGCAACCTCGCGGTGCCGCCGCGGACGGTGCGGATCTCGAAGTTCCGGAGTTTAACCTCGCTTTGGAGCCCCTGGCGGCCCTGATGGTCCCTGTGCGCATGGCGCCGCCCCGTCCACGCGTGCCTCCGGCCCCTTCCCCAGCCCCGGCCGCGCCCGTCGCGGCAGAAGGCAAGCCGCCCGCTCCCACCATCGCTCCGCAACTCTCGCAAGCCGAATTTGCCGCCGCGCAACAGGAAACCAACGAAAGCATGGACATCGCCGAGAAAAATCTCGCGGCCACGAGCGGCAAGAGGCTGAACGCGGCACAATCCGACCTGGTTTCCAAAATCAAGGGGTTCCTCAAAGATGCGCGTGAAGCTGCGCGCGCGGGCGACTGGGGGCTGGCCCGCAACCTGGCCAAGAAAGCCCAAGTGCTCTCCGAAGAACTGCTGCGCTCGGTATAGCCCCGAAGCGAGACTCAAGAGTCCCAAGATGTTTCCCTTTTTCCGACCTTTCTTGCAGGCGAAAGGGCCTATCTCTCGCGACGTCAATGGACGGTTTTTCTCAGTGGCTGCCATAGCGCTGCAAAATGCGCCAGGGGGCGCGTCCACGATGGAACTTGAGGCCAACGAAGAAACGAGCCTGGTCAGACTTCTCGCAATAAATGACTTCGCCTTGCATGGGAGGTCCCTGGTCGACCGGGGCAACCTTTACCTGATCCCCCGGTTGCCAGCGGTGGAGCGAGCACACTCGCACGCCGCCAGAACTGAGATTGTCGGTGTAGGTCTGTTCTTCGACTTCGCCCCTCCGGTCCGCCAAGGCCGAGAGACGCACGACCACCATGATGGGGAGCCTCTTTTCGCTTCTACCGGTTAAGTTTTTATCAAGAATCATAATGCGCAAGCTGTGACCGGCCAAGGCGGACGGTGTTTGCGTTTGCGCTCGACTGAACTCGTTCGAGAACCGGTGCCTTCAGCGGAAAGTCAGGTTAGGAGCGTCTCACGTTCGTGCATGGACGGTGGCTCGATGGCGCCTGCCTTGGCTCTGGCGCTTCCTCTAGGGAAGTCACCAGCATGTACTGCCACACCCATTAGAGAGCTTTTTCCGGGGCAAGCGCAATCCGTCAGAGACCGTAGCAGCCCTTGGTAAGTTCAAGTAGTACTTAGGCCTACGTCCGGCCGGAAAATCCGGGGCGTTAGCGGCCAAGGCGCAGATAGTCGTCGTTTTTGCTCAACCAATCTTCCCGAGGCGGGTCAAAGATGTCCAGGTCGAGGGTATCCTCGATGGCCCAGGCTTCGTGGGGCATATTGGGAGGGATGCACAGGACTTCGCCCGAGCGCACGACGATCTCCTTGCCGTCAATCGCGAACTTCAAGGCACCTTCGAGGATGTAGGTGACCTGTTCATTATGATGATGGTGCATCGGCACATGCGCGCCCTTCTTGAGGAACACGCGCGCCAGCATGATTTTGTCCCCCACTACCATTTCGCGGCCGATGAGTTCATTTAACTGCTCGTGTTCCACGTTCTTCCAGGGGATGTATTTCGGCTGCATCGAGGTGCTCATTTCTGATCTCCATAGAGTTTTGCGGCGTTGTCGTGCAGGTACATGCGGGCGAGTTCGAGAGCTTTGGCCTCACCGAACGCGCCTTCCGCGACGAGCTCGGCCAGGGCGGCGGCCAGGGCCGTGCGCGCAGACTCGGCCGCCAGCCAGAACGTCTCTTCCGCCCCGACGGCGTCGTTAAACGGAAAAGCGTCGGACCCAAACATGATTTTTTCCGGGAACAAAGAAATCCACTGCTTGAGAATGTTTTTGAGCTCCGAGGGATAAACGTAATAGCCCATTAAGGAAGAGTCCGTGTACACATTCTTCGCCGCGGTCATCCAGATCATCTCGAGCGTGTGCGGATAGCCGCCGTGAATCAGCACGAACTTCACGTTTTTGTAGCGCGGATCGCGCAGCACGTTTTCGAGATTCAGCGGAGTGCCGTTGGTCAGGCTGAAGTAATCCCCGATGCCCACGGCGCTGTGAAAATGCACGGGCAGATCGAGCTTCCCCGCCTGATCGATCATCACGCGAAAAACGTAATCCTGGAAGGTGCGGTATTCCTGCTCGGACGGGAGGCCGCCCGCGTGAAACTTCGCGTAAATGGCCTCCGCCGAAGCGCGCGGCGGATCGCCAAAATAAAGCGAGCGGAAATACGCGGCTTCGAATTTCATGGCCACGCCGCCCTTTTTCTGGTTGTCGGCGAGCGTTTGGCGCACGAAATTCTCATAACCGGCGAGGTCCAGGGGCAAGCCGCCGAGGCCTTCTTGTTTCATGTAGCGCTTGAGCACTTTTTCCTGGAGAGGAACGTACACGGCCATGTCGCCGTTCTTTGCGGCCTGGTCGCGATTGTCGAAGGGGAACAGGAAGGAATCGGCGAAAAACACCCAGTGGAAACGCTGGGGATCGAGATAAGGGGCAAACGCAACGCGATTGGCGAGGCACGTTGCGATGTTCATCTTGTCCAGAATGCCGTCCCAGTACGCGGTATTGCCGGAAGCTTCGGCCGCTTTCTTTTTGTCGATAAGCCATTTGGCGTGTTCGGGCTGGAAATCGTTGTAGGGGTAGGCGAACAGCGCCTTGGCGGCGGCCACGAATTCGGGATTGTCGTCGCGCAGGCGAAGTACGGAGCTTTCGCCGGGCGGCGCGGCCATCGCGTCCATGTCGGCATCGTCGGGGAAGGTGGCGTGCGAATGGTTGTCGTAGATAGGGATGCGGGCGATCTGCTCGCGCAGGCGTGTGTAGATTCTCTCGACGTCGCCGCCGGAAAGCGGTTTGGCCTGGGCCCCGGCGGCCGCAGCTCGACCGAGTGCCGCGAAGAAAATCGCAATGATACCGATCACCTTGTTCATGGCCATCTTTCAAAACTCTCTTTGAGAATTCCTACGGCCGCTTACCGCGAAACCGCGGCCCGCCAGTGCATCGCCACCCTGGCGATGCGTTCCAAGGCGTCTTCGAGCAGATTCCGCGCACTCACGAGCGAAAAGCGCAGGTAATTCCTGCCTCCGGGGCCAAACGCCGCCCCGGCAATCCCGGCGACGCCCCCTTCTTCGAGCAAGATCGCCTGCAGTTTTTCGGCCGAAAGCCCGGTCTCTTCGATGTTGACCCACGCGTAGAAGGCGCCTTGCGGCGGCAGGCAACGAAATCCGGGAATGCGGTTGAGCCCGGGGACGAAGAGCTCGCGACGCTTGCGGTACTCCTCGACCATCGCGTCCACCGCGCCGGTCCGATCGCCGAGCGCTTCGATCGCCGCCACCTGGGTGAACTCCGCCGCGCACGTAAAGGTGTTCAGCACGAGCAAATCCATCGCGTCGATCACCTCGGCGGGGCCGACCGCGTATCCCAGCCGCCAGCCGGTCATCGCGAAACTCTTTGAAAAACCGTCAATGATCACCGTGCGCTCGGCCATGCCGGGAAGCGCCCAGATGGATTTGTACTCGCCGCCAAACAGAATGCGCGCATAAATCTCGTCCGAGACAACCCACAGATCGTGTTTCCGGGCGAGTTCGGCGATCCTCTCGAGCGCGGGCAAAGCAAAAACCGTGCCCGTCGGATTATTCGGAGAATTGAAAATGATCATGCTGGTGCGCGGCGTGATCTTTCCGGCGATCTCCTCCAAATCCGGTTGAAAGCGGTTTTCCTCCTGCAACAGAAAAGGTACGGCCTTCGCGCCGAGGCCGCGGGTGAACGAGGGATAAATCGGGAAGCCTGGATCGGGATAAAGCACTTCGTCGCCCGGCTCGATGAGCGCCATCATGGCGAGAGAAAGCGCCATCTTGCAGCCGGGCGCGACAAGCACTTGTTCCGAGGCGACGTCGAGCCGTCGTGTGCGCTTCAAATAACCGGCGATGGCTTCGCGCAAGTTGGGCAGGCCGCGCGTCGCGCAGTAGCGGTCGCGCCCAGCCGCCACCGCCGCCCGCACGGCATCCACGACGGGCGCGGCGGGATGAAAATCCGGCTCCCCCAGCTCCAAATGAATGACCGAGCGCCCCAGCCGTTCCAGCTCCTTCGCCCGCGAATACACGGCGAGCGCGCCTTCTCCGTTCAATTGAGAAACGCGCGATGCGATGCGGGTCATCGGTTGTATCCGGAAACGATGGTATCACTCCTCAAGCGAGAGCCCGGTTCCCGCTAAGGCAAACTCCAGTCAGGCGCAGCCGCATTGACCCCTTAGCGGGAAGACCATTTGGTTTTGCCGCCCCTAGAACGCGTAGCGCAGCGAAAACTGAACCAGCCGCGGCGTCCCCACGGTGCTCGTGATTTTGCCGAAGGGGCTGTTGGCTCCTCCGATGGTTTCCACGTCCGTCACCGTGGGGTTACCAAAGTTGGCGTGATTCCAAATATTGAAAAAGTCCGCGGCGAACCGCAGTTCTTGCCGCTCGGTCAGTTTGAAATTCTTGATGAGCGAGAAGTCCCAATTCTGCTGATGCGGCCCGCGAAAAACATTTCTGCCCAGGTTTCCGAAGTCAGTCGTGCAATAGTTCGCGTTTGGCAAAATGTTTGTGTCGGACTGGTTAGGATCGCACAGGCTCGGCCCATAGAGTAATGGCGCTGTCGAGAATGCGCTCGAGTTCAGATACCCGTCGATTCGCCTATGGATGTCGCCGGTCCTCACCGCACTCGCAAGCGTGCTGCCGGTTGCGAGGCTTCCTGAGAGGGTACCGGGTGTAAAGCCCGCCACAAGGAAGGCCGTGCCGGCACCGGAATCCGTCACGGAGAAAGGCGTACCGGACTGGAAGATGGTGATGCCGCTCAGGGCCCAGCCGGCCAGCAGTTTTTCCCTAAGGCCGGTCGCACCCTTGTAAAACGGCAGTTCGTAGCGGTAGCTCACGCTCAAACGGTGCGGGCGGTCGAAGTCCGAGAGCCCGCGCGAAGCCGCAAGCGTCGATTCGTCGTTGAAGGCGGTGTTGAACGCGGTGTTTCCAGACGAGGTGGCGTCGGTCGATTTCGAAAACGTGTAGGCAGCTTGGAAGTACCCTGCAACCCACCGCCGGGAAAGCGTTGTCTGCAACGAGTGGTAGTGGGAATAGGCGTCGTTGGCGAAGAGCTGGAAACCTCCGTAGCCGTTGATGCCTTGGGCCCGCGACCGCGCGACCGCATTCCCAAACGTGTTGGTGGTAATAACGCAAGGATTGGGATTGCAGAACGGACTATTGACCTTCACGGAGTTGGCTGCGGAAGCGCGCAGGGACTGAAGATTGTCGCGCGTCTCGCGCAAATGCACGGCGTGCGTTCCGACGTAGCCTACCTCGAGAACCCACTGCTTGCCGAGGGAACGTTGCACGGTCAGGTTCCATTGCTGGGTGTTGGGCACAACAGAGTGCCGCGGCACTTCGAGCCCGAAAATGTTCGTGGACAGGAGCGGGCCCGGGCAAGTGCTGCCGGCGGTTGGTCCGTACACGGCGTTTTGCGAAGTATCGGATGTGGGATTACCGCTCGAATCGACAAAACCGGTGAGTACCGACAAGCAAGGAACAAAAGTGGGATCGAGCGTTCCGGCTTTGGGCAGGCCGTTTGGATTGGGATTCGGGCAGCCACTTAACGGACCGGTTGCCGGAGGCGGGGTCTCGGAGAAAAACAGGCCAAGGCAGTTCGGTGGACCTCCTCCAAACGCCACCGGCAAGAACGGCGTCTGGAAGGAAAGCTGGTCGACGTTTCCCACATCTTCGCGTACGTAATAGATGCCGTAGCCTCCGCGAATGGTGGTGGTATGGCGGCCAAAGACGTCGTAAGCCAGTCCGATGCGCGGTCCCAGCCCCGTCGAGTAATTGTTGTCGAGAGTGGTGCGGGTTGCGCTGCCGGTCAGGCCCGCGAGGCTGAGGTTCTTCACGCAAGAAGGATAGACAAACGGAAACTGGCCGGAGTTCGCGAGACCGGGGTCCAGGTTCCCGATATGACAAGCATTATCGTAAAAAGCGCCAAAAACCTCGGCGCGCAGACCAAGATTCAAAGTCAGATCGCGGCGAATTTTCCAGTCATCCTGCGCGAAGAATCCATAATTGTTGGTGCGGTATTCGTGGTTATAGACACCCCCGCCGCCAAAACTGAATTGTGGCGACCCCAAAAGAAAATTCTGGAAATCGGTATTTCCATTTGTGGTGTTGGTGAAGAACAGCTCGCCATTGAAAACTTGTGGAAAGAGCTTGTCGAGATGCACCCGCGTGTATTCGCCGCCAAAGCGAAGCACGTGCTTCCCTTTCACCCAACTCACGGTGTCCACGAAGTTGTAGTTGTTCTGGGTTTGGTGCTGGTCGGCGAAAGGCGCCGGCCCGATCTCAAAGCCGGAGCTTGCCAGTACAAATTTATAAATGGAACTGGTGACATTGTTCGTCGGCCGGTCGATGCTCAAATCACTCACCGTCACCGGGGGAAAGTTATCGAGGTTGTCGTTGATGTGTACGAACCCGAAACGAAATTCATTCACGAGCGCCGGAGAAAAAAGGTGCGTCTCGGTAATGTTAAGAAAGCGCGCGCCGACCGGCGTATCGAAAGGAAAATTCAGCGATGCTGAACTGATGCTGCTGGCGAGCGTGCTCCCCAGGGATTCCTGCAAGTCGCCAGCGCCAAACGGAAGAAAGCTTTCCGAATCGGAAAAGAAGAATCGCGCTGAAAGCTTGTCTGTTCCGCCTCGGAATTCGCGATCCCAGTTGCTCGTGAACTGATCGTCTGTATATTTTCCCGGACGACTGACCACAAAGGGCACCGGGTTCGCGGGGTCGCAGAGCTTGGCGCCGGCGGGAACATTCGCTGGTGCCGGGAACAGGTAACCTCCGGCGCCACCTCCAAACTGGTTTTGTTTGAAATTGAGCAACGCAAACACGACAGGATCGATGCTAGGCACGCCGCAATCGGCTTCGAGCTGGGTCATGGAAGCGCGGTCCGCTGCCGGAATATAAGGAATGTTGGTGCTTATGAACGTTCCCGGTGAAAGCCCGCTGCGCTGCCGGGTTCCCTGATAGTTCACGAAGAAAAAGCCATAATTCTCTTTGACCACCGGCCCGCCCAGGCTCCCTCCGAAAATGTTCTGTTTTACGGCCGGCCGCGGCTGTCCCTGCCGGTTGACGAAGTATTCGTTGGCGTTCAGAACATCGTTTCGAAAGAACTCGTAAATGTCGCCATGCCATTCTCTTGTGCCGGACTTCAAAATCGCATTGACGTTTCCGCCGCCGTTCCTTCCCTGGCTCGCATCATACAGCGAAGTCTGGACCTTGAATTCTTGGATCACGTCGGGATTCGGCAGCGGAACGTAGGTCGCTTGCGCCACGTTGTAGTCGGTCGCGCTGATGCCTTCGATTAGGTAGTTGTTGTTGTCCTCGCGCTGCCCGTTCACGAACAGTTTCACGCTGCCCCGCCCGAGCTGGGCGGCAGCGTTTAGTTCACTCTGCGCGCCGGCGGATAGTGTCAGCAATTGTTGGTAGTTCTGCGTGGCCAGGGGTAGCTCGCGCACCGTTTCCGTGCCTAGCGACTCTCCGGTCGTGGCGCTCGTGGTGTCGACGGTCGCGATCTGCGCCGAAATCTCCACTTTTTCGCTGACCGCACCCGGCTTCAAGGTGATCGTCACTTTGGTGGTTTCCGTCACGCGCACGGCAATGCCGTCCGCCTTGGCCTGAGAAAATCCCGATTTGTTCACCACCACCGAGTACGTACCGGGAGGCAGCAAGGGCACAACAAAAGAACCGTCCGAGCCCGCAGGCAGCTTTCGCACGACCGTTTCTGTGCGTGTGTCGATAATCTGTACATCCGCTCCGGCCACCGACCCGCCGCTCGTGTCCACCACCGTGCCGCTGATGGCGCCCGTCGCGCCGCCTTGGCCGTAAGCGCATCGGGCAGCCGACAGGGCTATCAGGAATGCCGCGGTCGATAACGCTCGATAAACGATTCGCATAACACCCCCTAGCGATCGAACTCCGCCGCCCCGCAGTGGTGAGCAACTCAAATATGCTTACGGCGCCCTGCAGAGGAAAGGCGAACGGTCCTGCGAGAACACCATGCGGACGAACTGGATATCCGCTCGGAAGCTAGCGTTTCGCCGTGGCAGTGTCAAGAAACGAGTGCATCAAATTCCGCACGCACCTCATGCGCTTGCTAGCGACGTTAGCTAACCCCTCGAATCCGCATGCGGGCGTAGCCCCACTTGACGTCGCCCACTCCCGGCGAGACTATCCTTGTTAGGCAGCGTGCCGGGTGCAACGGGACCGCCACCCCTGCCGTCTAATGATTGTTCCCCGCGAGGGGGTGACTTATGACTCTCCGTAGACTGTTTCCCTTTTTGCTTTTGGTTCTGCTGGCGGCGCTGTTCCTTAGTGTGCCGTCGGCTTCGGCTGACTCGAGCCATGCCCGCATCATCCGGCTCAGCGTGGTCACCGGGGACGTACGCTTTGCGGCCAAAACGCAGGGTGATCCTTTGACGGATTCCCGTGCTGGCTGGGATGCGGCTCAAATGAACCTGCCCATTCGCCAGGGCTACGTTCTCGCGACGGACAATGGCCGCACGGAAGTCGAGTTCGAAAACGGCACGCTGGCCTTCCTGAAGGAAAACACCGTTCTCGAGTTTTATGATCTCTCGCTGAAAGACGGCGCTCTCATCACGCGCCTGGTTTTGCGCCAGGGTAGCGCCTCCTTCCATGTGAATCCCTTGGAGGGCGATTATTTCAGCGTGACTGGCGGCGACTTCACCGTTGAGGTCGGCAGCCGTGCGACTTTCCGTCTCGACAATTTTGACGACGGCAGTACCGTCGAAGCGATCTCGGGCCACGTCAACGTCCTGCATCGGGACGAAACGACGCGGCTTGAAAAGGGCCAGTCGCTTTCCATGAAGGCCGGTGGCGAAGTGTCCGTGAATATTGGCCGCGTCCCCGAACCGGACGAATTTGACCACTGGGTCTCCGGCCGGATTGACACCGTTTCCACGGCCACTTCCGCCGCCATGCAATATACGAGTTCTCCTTATTACGCCCCGGGATTCGGCAGCCTGTATTCCTACGGTTCGTGGTTTAACTGCGGAGCCTATGGTTACGGCTGGCGGCCCTTCGGTGTCGGAGCGAGCTGGTCGCCCTTTACCGACGGACAATGGATTTGGGACCCTGCATTAGGCTGGACGTGGAACAGTTTCCAGCCCTGGGGTTGGGCTCCCTACCACTACGGGGGCTGGCTGTTCGACTCCGGCTGCGGAGGTTGGTACTACTCGCCGCCTTTGTTGTATGGCGGCTACTACCCCGCTCCGGGCGTTCCCATCCGGCGCTTTCCGCCGAGGGTCCATGCGCCGCGGCCCGTCTATCGTCCCGTAACTGCGGTTTTTGTTCGCAACAACAAAACGCTCGGGATCGTTCCGATGCATCCGCTGGACGGCAAGGGCAAGACTCCCCTGAACCTGGATCATGGAATTGTTTCGCCTAGGGGAGCGAGCGATCTGGCGGGACGGCGCGTGATCGCCTCCGAGCCCGGAGAGAAATGGCAAACCTTGAAGTCCCCGCCCAAAGACGCTTTCAGCAATGGGCTAGTCGCTTCCGCCGCCCCCGAGCGTGTTTCGAGAACCGTGCTCGAGCGCGCTTCGGGTACGCGTATCGTCTCCACGATGAAAGACTCGTCGATCGTCTACGACCCCAAAGAGCATCGTTATGTAAATTCGAGTAACGTGCCGAGCTCCGCATCGCGCGAAAGCCTCGCGGCGCGCGAAAAAGTGCCGTCTCCAGCCCGTGACGGCCGCAACAACGTGGATGTGCCCCGCACGAGCGCGCGCACGGCCGTCGCTCCGCCGCGCAATAGCGTCCCGCCCCCCGTGCCGTACTACTCAGGCGGTGGGGAGCGCAGCTCGGTCGGCGGTTCGCACGGCTCCTGGGGCGGGGGCGGATCGAGTGGCTCCCGTTCTTCCGGTGGCTCCAGCATGGGCGGGGGCTCCGGGCATTCGGCGCCAGCGCCTTCAGCGCCCTCAGCGTCCCACGGTTCTTCGGGCGGCGGCGGTGGTTCGCACGGCCGCCCGTAGAAGTGTTTTCTCTTCGGCGAGAGCGAAGGGGTTTTCCCGCGCGGCAGTCGAACCGCTCGCTAGGAAAAAATCATTCCCGCGTAGCCGACGACCTGGCTCAGATCGCCTGAAACATCGGCGGAGGTCGAGTATTTCACCAGTTGCGATTTCTTCCATCCCAGCGCGTCGAGCGCCGTGAGCATGGCCACCGCGGGGCCCAGGCCGCACATGGAAATCTCCTCGTTGCGGCAGGTGTCATAAAGTCCGGCGGCATCGAGCGCCAGCAGTCGGTCGATGGCTTTGCGATCCTTGACTCGCGTCGTCCGGTCGTCTTCGTAATGATTCAGATCCGAGGTCGTCAGCAACAGCACGCTTTCCGTCGCATGCGCAAGCACCCGCCCCATCGCTTCGCCCACCCTCACGAGCGACTCGAATTCGACCGTTCCCAGCGCCACGGGCACAAACGAAAATCCCGGCGCCAGCACCTGAAGAAACGGCACCTGCACCTCAAGCGAATGCTCCGTGCTGTGCGCCACGCTGTCCTCGCAGAGCAGCGGGCATTCTCGCCGCAGTTCCTCGGCAAGCGCTTCGTCGATCGGCGCATCCCCGAGCGGCGTGCGCCAGGCCCCGCTCGATAGAATCGCCGCCGGTTCGCCCCGCGGATAGTGCCGCACGCCGAGAACAATGATCTTCCGCGGCAACACCAAGCGCGCATACACCGCCCCGGCGACGTGGCCCGAGTACATGTATCCCGCGTGGGGCACGAGACACGCTTTTGCGGGAATAGCCTGCTGCTGCGGATCAGACCGCGAGTATTCACGAACTAGAGAAGTCAGTTCGTTGGAATCAGAGGGGTAAAAGCGTCCGGCAACTGCAGGGAGGCGCAGCATGAGCCGCCTCACGAAAATCAAATGGGCTTCGAGGGTTTCCCTTTGAACTTCAACGCTTGCATCGTGGTGGGGTTGTAATAAATCGTCACTTTGTCGCCGTACTGGTAGCCGCCCTTGTCCACGATTTGCTGCATTTTCTGCGAGGCTTCCTCTGCCAGAGGGAACGTCAGGATCGTCAGTTCGCTTTCCTTGCTGCGCGCGGTAATCTGCGCGACGTTCGCGTGCAGCACAAAGCCTTCAAATTTCACGAGCCCATTGGCTTTGGGCTTTGGCTTCACGGCGTTCACAATGATCGGGACCACCGTATCGACGACGATGGGCGCTAGCGGAGCCTGCGCCGCGGCAGGCGGGCAAAAAACGGCTGCAGCCTGAAACGCTGCTGGCAGCAGAAGCCCGGCGGCTTTGGTGAAACTCTTCATGCGGCGTCGTCCGTCGCAATCCGCAGCGACTTCAGAAACCTCACGTCCTGCGGCGTCATCGCCAGTCGGGCCACCGGCTTCTTCTCCGCTTCTTCCATCAGCGATTCCTGGTCCACTTGGATGCGAAGCGATTCGAGGAAGCGCCGGTCGTGGGTGGTCAGTTTTGCATCTTCCGACGTGGTGCCGTCGCGCTTGGCCAACCCGATCGTGGCGTCCAGCTTCAGGACAATGTCGTAGCCGTGCGCCCTCACTCCGGCAATTGCGCCGGTGATGCGGTCGGATTCCGATACCGTATCGTTGATCGCGTGACCCAATTCACGGAGCAGGTTCTTGAGGTGATCGTCGAGTTGCAAGGGGAACTCTCCCGTACTTCCACTGCCATTTTAGGCTCACACATCGTTGGATACAAGAGAGCTTCGTGGCGTTGTCTCCAATCGGTCCACAGGGCATTTCCCGGCCTCCGTCCCTCTCCGCCGTCCCAATGGGATCGCCCATGGCCTTCGGCTCGGCCGCCGGTTTTGCGCTAAGATGCTCTTATGTCGACGACGGCACACGCGGCCAGGGCTTCCCGCCAGCAGGGCGGCTTTCGCCGGCTGTGGCGTGTGCTGCGGCAGCTTTTTCACGAGGTTGTGGGCGCGGTCTTTGCCATTCTGGCGCTGGGCTGGCTGAACGCCGCGTTTCGCGCCTGGACCCGCGACGCCTCGCGCTGGCTGGTCGCCCTGGCCGTCTCGATGGGAGCCTTGCTCGTGTTTTTTGCGGTGACTTCGTTCCGCTACGCGCGGAAGTTATAGCCGCTGGCACTTCGCGCGGCTGATCGAATTTGGATTTTTCGCGTTTTCGCAACCATGTCTTCCGCTAAAACCAACTCCGCGCCTCCGGCCGAGCGCAAACCAAAATTCTCGACGCTATCCGGCTTGCCCGTCGACCCCGTGTACGCCCGAGAAAGTCTTGGCACCTGGGACCCGGAAACCGAGCTCGGCTATCCCGGCGAATTTCCTTACACGCGCGGCATTTATCCCACTATGTACCGCGGCCGCTTCTGGACCATGCGGCAATACGCCGGTTTTGGCACCGCCGTCGAATCAAACCGGCGCTATCGCTATCTTCTGAGCAAGGGGCAGGCCGGCCTCTCCGTCGCTTTTGACCTACCCACGCAAATCGGCCTCGACTCCGACCATGCTCTTGCCCTCGGCGAAGTCGGCAAAGTCGGCGTGGCCATCGATTCGCTCGAAGACATGGAGACGCTGTTCGACGGCATCCCTCTCGAACAAGTCTCCACTTCCATGACCATCAATGCGACCGCCGCCATCCTGCTCTGTCTGTACGTTGCGGTGGCAAAAAAACAAGGCGCCAGTCTTGGAAAACTTTCCGGCACCGTGCAGAACGACGTCCTCAAGGAATACATCGCCCGCGGCACCTACATTTATCCCGTGCGGCCCGCCATGCGCATCGTCACCGACATTTTCGCCTGGTGCCGCGATCATCTCCCCCGCTGGAACACCATTTCCATCTCCGGCTACCACATTCGCGAAGCTGGCTCGACGGCCGTCCAGGAAGTCGCCTTCACGCTGGCCGACGGCATCGCTTACGTCGAGGCCGCACTGGACGCCGGGCTTGGCGTCGACGAATTCGCGCCGCAGCTCTCTTTTTTCTTCAACGCCCACAATGATCTTCTTGAAGAAATTGCCAAGTACCGCGCGGCGCGCCGCCTGTGGGCCAAAATCATGCGCGACCGCTTCCACGCAAAAGACCCGCGCTCGCTGCTCTTGCGCTTCCACGCGCAGACCGCCGGGTCTTCGCTCACCGCCCAACAGCCCGAAAACAATATCATTCGCGTCGCGATGCAAGCCCTCGCCGCCGTTCTCGGGGGTTGCCAGTCTTTGCATACAAACTCGCTGGACGAAGCGCTGGCCTTGCCGACCGAAGAGTCCGCCCTCATCGCCCTGCGGACCCAGCAGATCATTGCGCAGGAAACCGGCGTCACCAACACCATCGACCCGGTCGCCGGTTCCTATGCCATCGAGCATCTCACGGGCGAAATCGAGCGCCGTGCCGAAGACTACATCGCCAAAATCGACGCGCTAGGCGGCATGCTGCGCGCCATCGAGACGGGTTTTGTTCAGGCGGAAATCCAGAAAGTCGCGTTCGAATTTCAGCGCGCGGTCGAGAAAAAAGAGCAAATCGTCGTCGGCGTCAACGATTTCATCGGCGAAGAAGCCCGGCAAATTCGCACGCTGCGCATTGACGAGGAAATCGAGCGCTCGCAAATCGCCCGGCTCAAAGCTCTCCGCGCCCGTCGCGATCCTGACCGCGTGGCCTCCGCCCTTGCCGAACTCGAGCGCTGTGCCAACACATCGGAAAATCTTCTCCCGGCCATCCTCGATGCCGTCGAAGCCTACACTACGGTCGGCGAAATCTCCGACGCCCTCCGCCGCCTTTTCGGCGAGTATCAGGAATCCGTGGTCATCTAGGAAATAAGCAAACTGGCACAAAGGACGAGCCGTCCATCGCGCACTGGTAAATGGTATGGGTCGCTCGGGTCCTTTCTCCTCGCCCCTTCGCACAGGCTGCCATCCCGCTTGCGCTGTAGTATTCTCATCTTGTCAGGGCATGTTATGAAGCTGATTCTCGCCTCCGCCTCTCCCCGCCGCGCCGCCATTCTTCGTGACGCCGGCTATCACTTCACGGTGCTGTCCTCGGCCGTCGACGAAACCCCGTATCCTGAGGAATCGCCCGAGGACCTGGTGCTCCGCCTTGCACAAAGCAAAGCCGACCTCGCGGCCGCTCGTTCGGTCGGCCCGGCCATCCTGATTGCAGCGGACACCGAAGTGGTTCTCGACGGCCAGATTTTTGGCAAGCCGCGTTCTTCCGAAGACGCTCGCCGCATGCTCAAAAAGCTTTCCGGCCGCACCCACACCGTTCTTACCGGCGTCGCTCTGGTTCGCCTTCCCAATGTCGAACGCCTCACCTTCGTTGAATCCACGCTTGTCGAGTTCGCTCCGCTTTCCGACGAAGAAATCACGCGTTATCTCTCGACGGGCGAGCCGCACGACAAGGCCGGGGCATACGCCATTCAGGGCTACGCCGGGCGCTACATTCCACGCATTGCAGGTTGCTATTTCAACGTGGTGGGTCTGCCGCTCGCCCGCCTTCAGCACGCCCTCAGCGAACTCGGCTGGAGGGAGGAATATCTCTCTACCGTCGTTTAACTCACGCTAGCCTTGCCGAAGTGCCTAGAGGGGCCGGGCATCTGGCTTCGCTTGGCTCGCCCTGCGCAGGTTCTTCGGGAGCGCACCGCGAGAGTTCCCTATTCGTAGCGAAGACAATCAATCGGGTCGAGGTTCGCCGCCAGGTTCGCCGGGTAATACCCGAAAAACAATCCCACACTCACGGAAATCACAAAGCCGATGGTCACCCACAAATAGGAAAGCGTCGCCGGAACCGACGGCACGGTGAGCCGCACCAGAGCGGAGATTCCCGCCCCAATCAAAATACCGATCGTCCCTCCGACCAGCGTGAGCACGACGGCCTCCAGCAAAAATTGCAGCCGCACGTCCGCGCGCCGCGCCCCGATGGCTTTGCGGACGCCAATCTCTTGTGTCCGCTCGGTCACGGAAATCAGCATGATATTCATCACTCCGATGCCGCCCACGAGCAGCCCGATCGAACTGATCACCGTCGTCAGAATCACCAGCGCACCGGTGAGCTGGTTCCACAAATTGCTCAGAAAGTCCGGGGAACTCAGCTCAAAATCATTTTCCTTGCCCGCCGGGACGCGCCGCAGCCGCCTCAGGGCCTGGATCACTTCCCCCTGGGCCGTCTCCACGTTCACGTCTTTGGGAACGGTAAAAATCAGGAACAGTTCCTTGGCCTCGGGGTATTCCTTGTGGAATTTGCTCAGCGGGATGATGGCGAAAATATCCACGCCCGGGCCAAGAAACAGGCCCTGATCGTGCTCGAACGTTCCGATGACTTCATACGTGCTGCCGTTGAGGCGCACGGTCTTGCCGAGCGCGTCTTCGTTGGGAAAAAGCGACTCGCAGATCGCGGCGCCTAGCACCACCACCGGGCGGGCGTGCTCTTCGTCGAAGGCGCTGATGAACCGGCCGCGCGCGATGGTGAACAGTGGCAGCGCCGTCGTGTATTCCGGCTCCGCGCCGCGCACGATCAGCTTCTCGACGCTACGGTCAGCGTAGGTGATCAGGTTCGAGTCTCCCAGGAAGAACCCGCGCGTGCCGATGGTGTTCACATTTTCCACGTTGGGTGCCGCCTGGCGGATGTATTCGGCGTAGGTGTATTCCAGATATTTTCGCACCCGGATCCGCTGGGGCATGCGCTGAGGGTCCGTGCCGGGCGGAAAGCGCGTCACGAAATAGGTCCGCGAGCCAAGCGACTCCACTTTGTCCTGCACGAACCTGTTCAAGCCCTGGATGATCGCCGCCATGGAGATAACCGAAGAAACGCCGATGACGATCCCCAGCACCGTGAGCGCCGAGCGCACTTTGGAGGACCGCAGCGTCTCCATGGCCGCAAGGAAGTTTTCGCGCGCCTGCTCGAGGGTCATCAGCGTCATCAGTCCGACCTCAACGCAACCACCGGATCGAGCCTCGCTGCTCTCAGCGCCGGGTAAATCCCGAAGAACAATCCGACCGCCGAACTCATCATCACGCCCGTCACCGCCACCGAAGTCCTCACCGACGCCGGAAAAGGCGTATACGTCCGCAGCACCAGCGCCACCAGAAATCCCAGCGCGATGCCGATGACTCCGCCGGCGATGCACTGCATGAAGCTTTCCGTGATGAATTGCTTCAGGATGTCGCCTTGCGTGGCCCCGAGCGCCCGCCGCACGCCGATCTCTCTCTTGCGCAGGGTCACACTCACCAGCATCACGTTCATGATCACGATCCCGCCGATCAGGACGGAAATCGCGCTGACCAGAATGAACACGCCGAAAAACGCCGAGCTGATGCTTTTCCACAGCGCCATGTAGCTGTCCTTCGTGCCGATGAAGAAGTCATTCTCCATTTTCGGGCCGAGGTGCCGCCTCGCCCGCAGGATCAGCTGCGCCCGGTCCTGCGCCGGCTCGAAATTCCCCGCGCTGGTCTTCACGTTGATGGTCAGGCTGGTCGTATGAAGTCCCTGGATCTCCAAAAACAACGGCAGCGGCACGGTCACGAAGTTGTCCTGGTCCTGTCCGAGCACGCTGCCGACCTTCTCCATGACGCCGATCACCGTGAACTCATCGTTCCCGATGCGAAGTGTCTTCCCGATGGGGTCCACGCCGAGAAACAGCCGCTGTACGATCGTATCTCCAATCAGGCAGACGCTCGCGCGGTGATCCGCCTCCCAGCTTGTGAAATAACGCCCGTACTGCACCTCCCGCGTATCAATACTGGTCATGTTGGCGGTCTGCCCGTAGTAATTCACGTCGGTCGACTCTTTATCCTCGTGCCGCGCCTTTACCGAAGCGCTGGCCGTGGCGCCCACCTCGGCGCAAGCCGGACATCCTTCCTGGATTGCCCGCACGTCGTCCATTTCGATCTTCTTGTACTTGAGCGCCTTGATGATGATGTTGAAGTCGGTGACCGCGAATGGTGTGCGCGCAATCTGGAACACGTTGGTTCCCAGGTTCGCGATTTTGTTCTCGACGTACAGGTTTGCTCCCTGGACGATGGTCATCACCGTGATGAGCGTGGCCACGCCCATCGTCAGCCCCAGCATGGTCAGCGACGCCCGCAGCTTGTGGGCATAGAGCGCGCTCACGCACTGCTCCAGATTGTCGCGAATGGCTAGCATCGGCTTCCGGGAAGCTATGGTCCGCTACTCTAGCAAATTCACCATGGGCCGATGCCACACTTCGGTTCTCTCTAGCCACGGCCCGCCACTTGTGGGTACGAAGGAAGTATCCCCAGGGTTACCTCGGATGGAACTTCCCTGTCCGCATCTTGCCGATCTCCCGGATGATTCCCCAGGAGAACGACCTGATCGTCGTAAAATAGGGGACACTTTAAATGAGGTTTGGCACTGCCTGCCACAGCTGATCATTCTAAAGCACTTAGTCAAAATCGAAATGCTCACCGAGGTCCGATTCCACAAGCAGAGAAACGGATTGTCGAAAAAGGTGAACTCAAAAAAAGCAAGGCGCCCCAACCAAGGTCGGAGCGCCTCGCTTCGTTCGGGGGGGAGAGAAAACTTAGAGCTTGCCCGCTCGGCTGCCTCCTCGCGTTGTGCTTTTCGCCATAGATATTGCGCGACGCCGGTTTTCCCGAGGCGAAAACCTAATGACTGTCTAGGTTGTTCTGAAACTTTACCGTGACCGTGAGGTGCATGGCCGTCGGCTTTCCGTCCAGCCGCGCCGGCTCATACTTCCACCGCCGCAAGGCTTCCTTGGCGGCCTCGCGCAACAGCAGCGGGCCGGTGAGGACCTTGACGTCCTTCACGCTGCCCGCCTCGTCGACCAGTGCATCCAGTGTGACATCGCCGGCCAAGCGATTTGCTCTAGCAATTTGCGGGTAGCTTGGCAGCATCGCGTGAATCAGGCGCGCCGGTTGAACCTCGCCGCCTACCGGGAGCGGTCCGTCGGGCGCGCCGGGCATGGCTGGGCTTGGCAGATTCTGCAATGGCGCATCGACGGAAGCCAGCGGCTCTTTCGCCATTGCCGGCGCCTCGAGGGCAGAATTCTCACTCGTCGCCGAGGTGGCCGGGTGGGGAGCGCTCAGCGTGAAATCGCGTGGCGTCTCTGGCTTTATTGCCGCCATTTTCCCTTCTTCCGCGGGCTCTTCTACCGCCATTACCGAAGCCTCCGGCAAGGAAGAATCTTGCCCAGCGCGACCGGACTTATTGGCATGGGCTCCGCCGGAGAACAAGAGGACAGAGCGCCGGTTACCCGAGTCCAACACCTCGACAAGGAACGTGCTCGTCGCTTCGCCGAGTGCGCCCGCGTCCGCCCCGCTAGCAGCCGGTTTGTTTTCCAGACCGGTAGTTTCCGCTCGCTCGCTGAACGTGGACGTAAATCGTATGATTCCCGCAACCGCGCCAAAAGTCGCCATAAAACCCAGGATAGCGAGGGTTCCTATACGTCCCCGGCGCTGCCTCAGTTCCAGGGTTTGTCCGAGCCTTTGCCGTGTTTCAAAACCGAGCTGCGGAACCGCTTGGGAAGGTAAGGCAGGCTTGGATTCCCAGAAGGCTTGCCTTTCAGAAGCACCCGGATCGAACTCCTGCGGGGCAAAGGCGGGCTCGGGGGGCTCGGGTCTCGATTCGACACGCCAGTTCCCGAGGCGTGCTGCGGGCTCGTCCAGGCTCGGGGCCGCAGCGGAATCCTCGAGTTCAGGCTCGGTGTCGGAAATCGCAGCCTCATCGAGTGTAGGCGGCAAGTAGGAAGGCTCGGGTTCGGGCTCGCGAGGCCAGCTCCTCGGGGAGGCTGCGGGCTCGTCCAAACCTGGCGGAGCAAACGCGGACTCGGGTTCGGGTTCCACGGACCATTTCTGGCGGCGCGCCACCGGCTCCTCGAGCGTCGGCGAGGCAAAGGAATCCTCGGGTTGGGACTCGCGAGGCCATTCTGTAGGGGAGAACGCAGGCTCGCCCAGATTCGTTGCGGCGAACGTGGCCTCGGGTTCCAGCCTGGGAGGCCATTTTTTGTGGGGAGTCGCAGGCTCATCCAGATTCGTCGGCGTAAGGGTGACCTCGCGCTCCGGCTTGAGGGGCCATTTTTTCTGAGGAGTCGCAGGCTCATCGAGCATGGGGGGCGCAGCAGGAGGCTCAGGCTCCCAAACGACTTCGATATCGGATTCGCGGTTTTCGAGATTGCGTTCGAAAACCTCCTGACGGGGTTTGGCCTTGGCCGCGAATGGCGCGGGTTCTGGCGGGGCGTATGGGGCAGATGATGATGAGAGCGCCGTGGGTGCAAAGGGCACGGTTTTCCGATCCGCCGTCTTGCTCCGTTTCTTGGTCGATTCTTGATGGAATCCTTGGCCCGGGGAGGGCGCCTGCTGCGGGGCCCCCGAGGAGAGCCAATAGCGAATCAGGTCCCGGGTTTTCGTTGAGAGCTCCACGAACTCCACCCCCGCGGTTCTCTCAAACTCCCGGGTCCACTTCACCCGGCCGGTGGCCTGAATCGATTCGCCGAAAACTTTTCCTTCGTGTCCCTCGGTAGGAATGGCCGTGCATCCCATGGCCTCGAAGGTAAAGTTGATCGACTGGCGAAGAGCCGGGGGATGCTCGAATTGAAAGCACATGCCCCTTTCGCTCAGGTCGACGAGCTTGCCCCACTGGTCGCCCCCAAAAAACACCAGGACCACCCATTGGAGAGTTGCCCTGCGGCAGGAGCGCCGCTCGTCGACTTGTCCTTCGTATCTGTGAACGGCTTCTGAGGAGAACATAGGGTACCTCGCTGTCTCGATCGGATTTCTGAGAGCTGGCTCAAGAGAAAAATTTTGTTCCGCAACGGGCTCGTCAAGCGCCTTTCGGTCGAATCAGCCTCTCGGTCGCGTCTCGGATGTTTCTTGCAAATCGGGCCAGCCCGCGGGCAGGTCGAACTGGCTGTGGCTGCTGTCGTCAAAGAGGACGAATCCCCGCACCGGTGCGAGCATTTGCCTCACGAATTCCTTGAGCTTTTCATCGTGGTGGGAATCGTCCTTGGGCCAGACGAACTCGCGCGTGATTTCAAAGGCCAGGTGGGCGCGCTGCCCCGCCGGCAGAAAGACCGGGTAGCTCAGGCGGATCCGTTGTTCCTGGCTAAGGCTTCCGTCCGACTTCAGCCTGCTCATAATCACCACGCCCGAGCCATCGGTCAGGCGGTAATCGACGTTCGACATATTGCTCAAATCGTAGGAGAGGATGAGCGCGGCCCGGGTTTTGTCCACTTCGCGGAGTTGCGTGGCCATGTACACGGCCCTGACCCCGCTGCGATTCCAGTTTTTCAGAGCCTCTTGCGGTTGCCGCGTGAAAGATGTTCCGCCAAACGCCCAGAGTGTCAGTAGGAATACCACGCCAGCCGCGCCGGCCGTGACGAGCCATTGTTTCTTGGACACCTAAGTCCCTCCCGCAAACAGTTTGTAAGTTCCTGCTTGGGCACCTCCGGTTGCGGTAGCCCCAACGCTGCCGCACCGGCCCGAGTGGACTTCCAAAAAATCCTTAACCGGGATGCGAAGCTATCCCGGGGGATGTCGTTGAATCCCCTACAAGTTAAGGTTGGCTGGGAGGTACTGGGCAGCCTATGCCCAGGTCCTGGGCTTGTCAACCTGACCGACCGGACAGGATGCGCCTAAATAGGCAATAGAGGCCTGTCTTGTGGGTCGCCCTCCAGAGAGTATTTCAGAACTTTGGCGCTTCACTGATGCGTCCAGTCACCCCGAAACCGACTACCCCGCGAATCGGTCTTTGGCCCCTCGCAATAAATCCAGAAAAAAACGTGGTCCGTTTCATTCTTTTATCCCTTATGGCAGTTGTAGCACTTAGTCGGCGGGGTGTACCAGCACGAGGGAGATGGCGAGCAAACGCTAGGGTGCGACATGCCGGGCCGGTGCGCAGCCGGCTGCGTATGGCAATTCTCACAAGAGAACTGCTTGTAGTCCGTCGAAACAATGTGGCAATCCGTGCACACCGACCCGTAGTGCGGAATGCGGAAAAAAGTATGATTGAAAACTGCGCCCAACCAAGCCGTCGTCACCCACGTGGTGTGGCAAGTGATGCAAGTTGTCGGATAGCTCGCCGCCACGTGATTTGGCACGTTGGTGCCATACGCCTGGGCGTTGATGAAGTACGTTTGATGGCAGCCGTAGCAGTCGGTGGTGGGATAGCCCGTGGTGTAGTTGCCCCCCATGTGACAATCCGTGCAGGCGTTCACCATCGCCCCGATCGCACCGGTGACCGTGGAGCGCGGCGGCAGCATATGTGGACCCTGGAGCGGGAAACCCGTGGTACTGTGGTCAAACTTTCCATCGCTCCAAAGGACCGTGTCGTGGCAGCTCAAACACATGGGCGTGGGGAAGTTCGCCGCAACGTGATTCGGCACGCTCCCGCCAAGCGTCGTCGTGCTCTGCCACGCCGTCTTATGGCACCCGTAGCAATCCGTATTCGCCGACGTGAATGTGTAATTATTGCTGACGTGGCAGTCCGTGCAAGCGTTCACCTTCCCCGCCGGTGACATCTGGTGCGAGCCCGTGAGCGGCCAACCCGTGGTGCTGTGGTCGAAAGCTGCGGTGGTCCAAGCGATCGTGTTGTGGCACGTCGAACAATTCGCGGCCGCAAACGGCGCGCCCGCGCTCGAATGCACCGGGTTAGTAGTCTGCTGCCAGGTCGTCAGATGGCAGCCGGAATTTCCGCAAGCATTCGGCGGCGTCGTCAGGTTGTAATTGTTGTTGATGTGGCAGTCCGTGCAGGCTGTCACCTTGCCCGCCGGCGCTAGCTGATGCGAATTCGTCAGCGGAAAGCCCGTGGTGCTGTGATCAAAGGTCGCCGTCGTCCACGTGGTCGTAGTGTGACAGGTCGAGCAGTTCGCAACCGGAAATACCGTGGGCGCCGCCGAGTGGTTCGGGTTAGTGGTCTGCTGCCAGGTCGTCAGATGGCAGCCGGAATTTCCGCAAGCATTCGGCGGCGTCGTCAGGTTGTAATTGTTGTTGATGTGGCAGTCCGTGCAGGCTGTCACCTTGCCCGCCGGCGCTAGCTGGTGCGAATTCGTCAGCGGAAAGCCCGTGGTGCTGTGATCAAAGGTCGCCGTCGTCCACGTGGTCGTAGTGTGACAGGTCGAGCAGTTCGCAACCGGAAATACCGTGGGCGCCGCCGAGTGGTTCGGGTTAGTGGTCTGCTGCCAGGTCGTCAGATGGCAGCCGGAATTTCCGCAAGCATTCGGCGGCGTCGTCAGGTTGTAATTGTTGTTGATGTGGCAGTCCGTGCAGGCTGTCACCTTGCCCGCCGGCGCTAGCTGGTGCGAATTCGTCAGCGGAAAGCCCGTGGTGCTGTGATCAAAGGTCGCCGTCGTCCACGTGGTCGTAATGTGACAGGTCGAGCAGTTCGCAACCGGAAATACCGTGGGGGCCGCCGAGTGCTTCGGGTTAGTGGTCTGCTGCCAGGTCGTCAGATGGCAGCCGGAATTTCCGCAAGCATTTGGCGGCGTCGTCAGGTTGTAATTGTTGTTGATGTGGCAGGTCGTGCAAGCAATAGTCGCGTGCGCCCCGGTCAACGGAAAGTTTGCTGGCGGCCCGGCGTGATTAAAGGTCGCGCCGATCCAGCTGTCAAACGTGTGACACATCTGGCAGTTTTGCGGAAACTGGCTGGTCACGTGATTCGGATTGGTGGTCTTCTGGAAATCCGCCCGGTGACAGGAAACGCAGGCGGTGGACAGCCCCTTGAACTGGCCCACGGCCGCACCCTTGTGGCAGTCCTCACATTGCACCGCGGCATGGGCACCGAGCAGCGGAAAGCGGTTCTGGTGTTCCTTCACCTGCTGTACGGCGGTGTTCCAGCCTTGCACTGTGTGGCATTGCGCGCAGTTCGTGCCCATCTTTCTCTGGTGCACATCGGTGTGGCAGTCCTGGCAGTTCTTGCCCGCGTTCGTAAAAACCGGCTTCACGTGGCACTGCGTGCACTCCACTTTTTCGTGCATGCCGCGCAAAGGATACTTGGTCTTGTCGTGGTCGAATTCCGGGTTCGCCTTGATCGGGCGCCACGCTGTCGCGGAGTGGCAATTTTCGCAAGGGAGGTTCAGCGTCGGGCCATGAGGACTTCCGGTAGTCGCCCTACTCTTTTGTTGGGAAGGCTGCGCTGCCTTGGGGCGCGGCCGATCATCGCGAGTGGCATTTTCCGCGACGGGGAGGGCCAACAACGCCCACAAAACGACCTGGAGCATTGTCAGCGTAAATTCCCCCTCTCCGACAGGCGTCGAGTACCCCCGCCGGGTAAGGGGCCGTTGAATTTCCAGCACTCTCTGCTATTCCCTGTGCCGAGGCAACTGTACTGGCGGCTAGTTCTGGACCACCGGACTTTGTTACCGGGGGTAGTCAGACAAACCCCTACACTGGAGCGAACGCGCGAAACAGTCGAAGAGATCGTTGTGGCTCACGACGATCGAGTCGGCGCAGACGGGCTTCCTGCTGCGCCAGGCTCACCACGGCCCGCCTGAGGGGAGCGGAAGACGAGCACGTCAGATGAATGAAAGGTCGCGAAAACAGCTCCATGACCAAGATGGTGGTCGAAGAAAGCACCGGCAATGTTTTGCCGATCCTATCGCGCACACAATGGCGCCAGTCGTGGATTATCAGGGAGGCAAAAATCACCATGAAAAACCCCACGAGAAATGCGTGGGGGCATTTGCTTTTCGTATGATTCTAAAGAAGTTGCTGCCGCCTATCCGAACTGAAGTTCCAGTTGAACAACTGTTTCAACGCGATCTGTTCCAAAATCGGCTCACTGTCGAGCATCTCGACTACATTACCACGAGGAGCGCAACCATCAGGGCAAAGACAATCGGATCTTGTTGCCTTCGCAGACGCAGGCAAGAAGGAACATGGGAGCAGTGCGGTGTCGAGAACCACTTGGCGGCCTGCTGAAGTACTATGAGAGGGAAGCGGCATAAAGTCGACGGGACAGCGGACGATGGGCTCGCAGCACATGTATCGCATACATTAAGGATGCCAAGGAATTCCCCTGGCAAAAGACCTCCCGGGCCTGATTGTCATCAAGGTGTCCCGGGATGACATTTACTCATATACGATGCGAAAAACGGCGATGGCGATAACGGCGGGACACAGACTGATTCTCGCTTCGATATGAAGACCTTCACGGAACTCAAGAACGCGCAATCCATCACCATCGCTTACGATGGCCTCAATCCCATGCCGCCGATGTTTTGCTGTCTCAAGCCCTACTACAACGACGTGAACAAATCCTATTTTCACCAAAGTGCGGATGGTGAAGTGTGTATGCTTCTACTTGCCGTTAATATCGAAAGGAACTGGAGTTGAGCTACCGACTGCCAACTCTGCACGCTTGGCATCGGCTCTAAGCAACGGAAAGGCATACGAAAGGCGTCTTGCCCCTGCCGGGGGGATCGTCACAACTATTTCCTTTACCCTTTTGCGGTCTGGATCAGACATTGCACACAATTTGCTATCATAACCGACCGCAGTGAAATCGTTCGACCTATCTGCGCCAACGACCAATCGTACATCCCCGATCTTGAAGGAGGCAGGTTCCTGCGCCGCGTTTGTGACGGTGAACGTAACTTTGATGAGCTTGGTCTTTTCATCCTTCGAACCTACTTCACCAGCCATGAATGCGGGTCCTTTATCGGAAAACGAGATGAGTGGGACACCCTCGCCACCACGGACTGTGTCGGGAGGGGAAATATTGGTGCGACCCCCAAGATACGCGACAAACTTTGTTGCCACGGCGACGGCGTTAACAGTTACCTTCAGTTGGCTGGAAGTGCCCTTCGCCACAGCTTGTTTGGGCGGGGTCTGCGGTGCGGCAGCAGTCGTCAAAGCGACACTGAGGACCAACGCGGTGCTCGGTAGCAAGTGCCTAGTGACTTGCATGGCCAGCAATATACAGCATTTCTAGGTGCCTTCCAAGGAGAATTCCAGCCTCGAATCAGACTGCGTCGCCTTGCGCTCCATTTGACCGAAAGGGATACAGGATCCACCGAGCAGCATGGCGCCTGCGGCTTGAAGAATGCGCTCACGCACACTGTCCGAGTGGCGAGAGATAATCAGGAGAGAAACAGCGCCAACGATGAATGGGAGAGTATAGAGAACTCCGATCGAAAAGCTGTTCAGTTTCTTGAAATTCTCCATCGCACTGGTAGCCAAAACAGGAGTCCATCTGGCCGCTTATGAAACAAAAATAAACTGCAGCCAGCAGAAATACGCGTGGACGCAGCAGAGCACGCAGGTAGGCAACCTTTTCCTGCCCCTCGAGTTCGGCACGTTCCCTACGCAGGATTTCCACCAGAGGGATGCGTTCGCTTTCCGGCATCCAGACCGCCTCCGCCGGGTGGTCTTGAAACAAAATTTGAGACAAATCAAGAGCCAGAGGAAGGGCAGCGATCCTTCAGCGACCAACATCACGCGCCAGGACCAGCGGTCCAACATCCATCCAGAAAAGGGCGAGGAAACGATTACCGCGACAGGCAAGCAGAGCAGCCAAAACGCGTTGGCGCGCGCCCGTTCGGAACGGGGAAACCAGTGAGAGAGAAGAATTAACGTTGCGGGAAGAACGCCGCTTTCGGCTATTCCGAGAAACAAACGAAGCAGCAGGAGTTCGTGATGGGTCCGCGCGAGCCCACAACCCACTGCAAAAATGCCCCATGCGAATAGCTAGCAGGATACTGACGAATCTCTTGGCGCTCCAATGCTTCGCCAGATGACCACCGGGGATTTGCAGCGCGAGATAGCCCCAGAAGAAGATTCCAGCAACGGTTCCTGCCTGTTGCGGATCCAAATGCAGGTCCCGGCCGATGCGCGACAGGGCAAGTGAGATGTTAGTGCGATCGATAAACGCGATCGTATACATGATGAGAGCGACCGGTATGATACGAACCTATCGTTGGGACGGCGCGTTGCCGGTTACCGCCGCTGATGCGTCAGACTTCTGTAGTGTTCCAACGTGCGTTTTGCTTTCTTCTGTGCTGAGTCGCGACGACCAGGTATCATCGCCAGCAACGTGGTGCTTCGCCCCAGGTGCACGGTTAAAGAGGTTTCCGCGCGGAGTATATTTCAGCCGGGCATTCAAACCCAGGGATTGTGCGAGCCGTGGGGCCAGATAAAATGCAAATTAATCTGACATTAAGCTCGCACCCGGGCAGCTACTGTATTCTTTGGCTCCTAGGGGAATCTGTTTGCATCCGCATTCTCGATTCGCGGCGGCATCTCTCAGGCTCATCCTAGTCGTGTGTATCATAAATAGATAGACATATTGTGGCCAGTATGATATGCATGTATGCATGGCCAGAATCAGCCCGCTTGTAAGCTTATCCGTCGACGATCTGGCGCAAGTGGTCCGGTGGGAAGCGGCGCCCAGCACGCCGCAGCAGGTGGCCTTGCGCTGCCGCTTGGTCCTGGCGGCGGCCTCCGGCAAGCAGGACCTGGAAATTGCTTCCACCTATGACGTCAATCGCCATACCGCTGCCTTGTGGCGCCAGCGCGTGCGCGCCGCCGGGATCGGTTCGCTCTGGGAGATTCAACCCGGCCGGGGACGCAAGCCCAAGTATGATCAGGAGAAGCGAGACGCACTGATTGCCGCGACTCTGGAAACCAAACCCAAAGGCATGACGCACTGGAGCTGCCGGACCCTGGCGAAAGCCCAGGGAGTAAGCCACAGCACCGTGAATCGGCTTTGGCAATTGCACAATCTCAAGCCGCACCTGAACCGCACCTTCAAGTTGTCGCGCGATCCCAAGTTCATCGAGAAGTTGACCGATGTGGTGGGTTTGTACCTGAATCCGCCGCAAAAGGCGATCGTGTTATGCGTAGATGAAAAGAGCCAGATTCAAGCCTTGGACCGAACCCAGCCGAGCCTGCCGCTGAAAAAGGGGCGATGCGGCACGATGACGCACGACTATAAACGCAACGGAACGACGACCCTGTTCGCGGCGCTGAGCATGTTGGACGGCAAGGTCATTGGGCAGTGCCAGAGTCGGCACCGGCATCAGGAATTCCTCAAGTTCTTGCGCCGCCTAGACCGAGAGTTTCCCGGGGATTGGGAATTGCATCTGGTGCTGGACAACTACGGCTCCCACAAAACTCCGGAAGTACAGAAGTGGCTGAAACGCCATGGGCGCTTTGTACTGCACTTTATTCCCACCAGCTCCAGTTGGCTGAATTTAGTCGAGCGATGGTTTCGCGAACTGACGCAAAAGGCGGTGCGGCGTGGGGCGTTTTTCAGCGTGCCGGATCTGATCGCGGCCATCGAGGCGTTCTTGGCAGGGTGGAACGAGAATCCTCGTCCCTTTGTATGGACTGCCAAACTGGAGGAGATTCTGAAGAAGATTGAGCGTGCACGCGCAAAGTTGGAATCGATTCAACCGGGGAGCACTCAACCCCGGCGCCGACGGAAAGACGAGGAATAATATGTATAGTTATTTAAGATACATTAGACTAGGTTAAGGCTTCTGCCGTTCTGCGGCAGAGTCCATTTCTTGGTCCAATAATTGTTACCGAGGGTTCCAAAGCGCGGTTTTGGTAGCCATCCGTGCCGCGTAGTTTCAAGTAGTTACCGTAGGATTCTGGCTGTCACGGCAGAGGTCGCGAGTTCGAGTCTCGTCGTCCGCGCCATTCTAAATAAACCACTTACTCATTTCTGCCCATCCGTTTCATGGGTGCAAAACGGTGCACGTTTCGCTAGGCTTTGACTGCACCTCGGCAAAAATCAGAGAAAGTACAGCGTTTTGCGCCGCTCGCTTGGCGGGCATGATTGCTTGCGTGTATGTATCCAGTGTGCATCGCACCGAGGAATGCCTGAGCAACTCTTGCATGACTTTGATGTCGGTCCCAACCTGCTTCAGCATTGTCGCGTAGGTGTGACGGAAGGTGTGCCATCCAACACGCTTTTGCAGTTGGATTCTCCGCGACGCCGGCGCGACGTGGTATCTCATGATCGCTTGCGCCCAGTAAGGCCGTTTGCCATTGGAGTGCGGACTGGCAAAGACCCAATCTTCACGCTTGCGGAAGGAAGTATGTCTATGCCATTCCAGCAAAGCCTGGGCCAGAGACTCGTGAAGGGGCACGGGTTTTTGTGACGCTTCCGTCTTGCAGACGCCAACGACCTGACTGACGATCGAACGAGTAACGCTAAGATGGTTCGCGGCGAAGTCCACGTCCTTCCACTTCAAGGCGAAAAGTTCGCTGCGCCTTAAGCCGGTACCCACAGCCATCAACACCATCGTCAGAGGTCTTAGCAAACAGCCACCTTCTCGCGCGTTTTAAGAAAATTTCTTGTGGGTCCTACTGGACATGGTAGCGGATCTACGAATCGCGAAATCGACTATGCTGCCCGGCACCTATGCGAGGACCTCAACCACATGCAGCCCGTAACCTTGGAACTGCAACTCAAGAGCCGAAATGTGCCGCCTGCTCTTGAATCAGAAAACGGCCCGGCCGAAAACCCACAAGAAATTATTTTGGATTCTCCCTCGTGTAAGCGCTTATTTTTGTGGGACCTATGAAGACACCCTTTTCAGCGTGGCTGTTTGCTAAGACCTCTGATCCGGCCCTATTTGCAATCTTTTTTGTAATCATCATGTCCTTTTATTTATGCGCATCTGTATAGTACCGCCAAACGCGCATCTCGTCAGTAATTGATTTCCTGACTAGATGCCGACTTCACAGGGCTAATCCCGGCGCGGAAGCAGGATAGCTTCCGGTTAGCCGACATCCGCCCGGAATCAGCGTGAGCCTACAGGTCGAACAGAAACAATTCATTGGAAATGGGCAACTCATCGGCTCATCGCTTAGGTGAACGATACTTCTTCGCCTTGATATGCAATCGGACGGGTCTCCGCATTTTCTAAGAGTGCCACAGGACAGACCGATGTATCATTCGACATCTAACCCGCGTGCGTCACGTTCACCGTGCGGGGAATTATCAGGTCCGACGCGCGGGCCTTTCGAGATTGGGTCACCCACAAGTACACGAAATCCCATGGCAGATTGGCAAATTCGAGAAAAGCGGCCGCTCCGAGGACCTCGGCCAGAGCCAGCGGGGCCAGCGGTCAAAAACTACATTACGCCCGCCGGATTGCAGCGGCTGAAAGACGAGCATGTCTTCCTACTGAGTCGCGAGCGGCCCGCGGTGGTGGAGGTCGTAGCGTGGGCTGCCAGTAATGGGGACCGCAGTGAAAACGCCGACTACCTCTACGGCAAACGACGGCTAGGCCAGATCGATTCGCGGATTCGCTTTCTCACGAAACGCATTGACGCGGCCGTGGTCGTCGATCCCGCCGCTCCGCGGCGGGGGGCGGCCGCTACGCGTGTCTTCTTCGGCGCAACCGTGACCTACAAGGACGCCGTCGGCCTCGAACACGTCGTCTCGATCGTCGGCATCGACGAGGTGGACCTCGACCGCGGCTACATCAGCTGGCGCTCGCCTCTCGCCAATGCGCTGATCAAGGCGAGCCCTGGCGACCGCGTGAACCTGCGCGCGCCAGCGAAGACGGAGCATCTCGAGATCATCGAGGTCGAGTACTCACCGATTCCGATGGATTCTTTTCGCGAACCGCTAGGAGCTCAGTCGACGCCCAAGGTCGAACGCTCCTAGACCAAGCCGCCCGACTCTGAGCGTTCCCCCGATCTTTGTCGTCCTTGCACATTGTGTCGTCCGGAGCTGGACAGCGAAACGTTTACGATGACTGCTCGGCGATTCCTACGGTCAAATTAGCCCATGTCCGGCGATTCTGAGCGAATCACGAGCAACCCTTACATAATCCTGTGAGGGAAGGGTTGCCGACAATTCGGAAGTTGATCCCCCACTGAGGACTGAAGGCGTCGTCATCATGCTTTGGCCGATCACCGACCACTCATTCGCAGCACGCGTTCCGGATAACGATCACCCTGCACTGTGATTTTCGAGGCCGCACTGTCGATTTCGCGCAGGTCGTCTGATGTGAATTTGATTGCGAGCGAGCCATTGTTCTCGTCGAGGCGAGACAACTTGGTCCCCAAATTCCACGTCGATTTTACCCACTACAATTCTTAAGCAGTCGTTTGTCGACGGCGCGCAGTATCTGCTCTTGTTTCTTAGTCAAGGTGACCATACGTCCGAGTCTAAAGCCGCTCTTGGGATCGCGTAGGTATACGCGGTACAACCCATCTAACTCATTGAGTGCTTCCTGAAAAGACAATCCGAGTGGGGCGACTTTTCTTTTCAGTAATGTCAGCAGCAAACAGGCGAGATAGCAGATAAAGACGTGTGCCTCGACATGAGTAGAGAGCCAGTGTCGAACCGGCCGCAATCGCACCACTCCTTTCAAGGCCTGAAAGGATTTTTCCACCACATCTTTGTCAAAATACGCTTGGATCGCCTGGGTGGGCGTCAACGTACTGGTGGTAAAGATAAAAGACAATCCATCCCAGCGAGATTCTTTGGCAAGGTGCTTGGGAAGTAGTTGGCGGTCCTGACCAAAAAACTCTCGTAGTTCTGGCTTGATGGTCAGGCCTTTGCTCAGACGCTCGCGTGCCGCCTCTAGCTCATCGAGCCGGGCTTCCCGCTGGTCGAGCGCCGCTTTTTGGTTGAAACACACGAATAGGCGCCCGCGGCTCTTCCCCTGCCGGAACGGTTGCGCTCGGACATAAAACACAGTTTGCTGCACGTGGACGCGATGGTCGAGTTGGCACAGCTCAGCAGACGAAAAATCCGCTCCCAGCGCCGCCTCGATCGCGGGGGAGCGTTTTAACCCACACAGCACGTGCCAGCGTTTTTGCCTTAAAAATGCAGTGTTTTCCGCCGAACTGATGCCCCGGTCGATGACCGCAATGCCGCGCGTAATACCCAAGTGCATCAGATCATTGGAAATATCGACAAAGGTTCTGGAATCATGGATATGGCCAGGAAAGGTTTTGTGGAAAATGGGGATGCCTTCTTCGGCCGTCACCGCCAGACCTATCTGGATCAAGGGATAGCCCTTGCGGTTCTCCTTGTCGTGACCCAGGCGACCCAGCAGGCAGCGCTTCCCGTGGAAGTAGGTGTTGGTGACATCGTAGACCACTCCTCGCGTTTTCAAACCCATGAAGGCTCGGGTGTTTTCGAAGATCGAACGCTGCAGGGCCATGGCATCGAATTTCTCTAGAGCTTCCAGCGCCCCTACCAAGCGTCGCTCGGTCAGGTCCTGCAGATTCAGAATGACATTCAGATCCGTGCGCTCAAACCAATGCAGCATCCGATTCAAGCTCTTGTAATCCAGGCAGTGGGCATACACAAGGGCGAGAGTCTCATGGGCATACTCACCCAACAGATCCGGCAATCCAATAGCCTCGGCCAGGGCATGTAACATCATGAGCGGTCCGGCTAACTTGACCTCTTCCACACTCGCTTCGGACACCGAACAAGACAGAACTGTCTTACCGTCTTCTTCCCGCCCGATGTAGCGAATAAAACGCTGCACTACCTTTTTGCCGACACGAACGCTTTCGACTTCTGCCAGATAGGTGTACTTCCCTCTGCGCGAGCGTCGGATGAAACTCACGTAGTAATCATAATGACCACTACTGAGCTCGTCAAGAAATATCGGCCATAAACTTCCGGCAATACAAATCCTTAGGAATTTACAGGTGTTTTACGAGGTCGGGATGCTTGACCAATTTGTAGTGGCCAACAAGTGCGTGGAAGTCGGGTTGGTCGTGCCCGGGATCGGAACAATCCACGGCTTCTGCGCAAGCAGCCACGCCAGCGCCATCTGCGCCGGTGTCGCCTTCTTCTGTTCCGCGATTCTGCCCAGGAGATCCACCAACGCCTTATTCGCCTTGCGGTTTTCTGGAGTGAAGCGAGGGACGACGGTACGGAAATCGGTGCTATCGAACTTGGTATCTTCGGTGATTTTGCCAGTGAGGAAGCCCCTGCCGAGAGGGCTGAATGGAACGAACCCGATTCCTAGTTCCTCAAGGGTCGGTATCACTTCCACTTCAGGCTCTCTCGACCAAAGTGAATATTCGCTCTGAAGCGCCGCGACCGGCTGAACGGCGTGTGCGCGACGGATGGTCTGCACGCCGGCTTCCGAGAGTCCGAAGTGCTTCACCTTGCCTTGCTGGATGAGGTCTTTCACGGCTCCGGCGACGTCTTCGATCGGCACGTTGGGATCTACGCGGTGCTGATAGAACAAATCGATGACATCGGTCTTGAGGCGCTTGAGCGATGCCTCGGCGACCTCCTTGACGTGTTCTGGACGACTGTCCTGGGCAGTCCAACGCGTGTTCAGGGCCGGTCCACCATTGGGATCAGGCTTGCAACCGAACTTGGTGGCGATCACCACCTGGTCACGAAGTGGAGCCAGCGCTTCGCCCACGAGTTCTTCGTTTGTGAAGGGACCATAGGCTTCGGCGGTGTCGAAAAATGTGACGCCACGCGACAGCTTGAAGGTGCGGCTCAGGTGCGGCTTGAGGTTGTGTAACTGCCAAAGCCGGTTCACCGTGCTCTTGCTCACGCCCTGGGCTTTGGCCATGGTTCGGCAGCTCCAGTGCGTCATCCCC